>Ga0126314_10000003_pt1 | contig 524891 bp, 464 predicted proteins | sample Plot105B_FD_92535 | JGI IMG/M metagenome (GOLD analysis project Ga0126314, IMG submission 92535) | Serpentine soil microbial communities from UC McLaughlin Reserve, CA, USA - Plot105B | ecosystem: Environmental > Terrestrial > Soil > Grasslands | place: USA: UC McLaughlin Reserve, Lake... | reverse complement strand
TTGGGGAGGTGGTGCGGAGCGCTCCGGTCTTGCCCGGATGTCTGTTGGTGCAAGGTCTGAGAAGAGCAGGACTGAAGGCGCTCCGCGAAGCTCGTTTTCCGGAAGCCGCCGGTAGGCAGTGCTATTGGCACTTAGCCGGCAGAAGCCTCCGACGGGCGGGTGGCGGGCAGCCATCCCCGGACCGGACGAGTAACCCCCTCGTCCCTGTCCCCGCTCGAACTCCATCCCATTCACCGCAAGGTCGCCGGCCTAGCGCCCTCCCCGTGTGATCGGGACGGGCTGAGACTACGCGACGCCGGATCGGGGTGGATAAGTTCGGCTGTCAATGTCGGGGCTTTCGGAAAGCCTCTAGCGCAATCAGCTGGTTAGCCGCTGCGATTGATCCCAAGCGCGACAGTCCTCTCCCACTTGGGAGAGGGGGACCATGCGGAGCATGGTGGAGAGGGAAGCGTGGTGGACAGAGGGCTTGGCGAGGAGCGGAGACGGCGAACACTGTGGCCAACCGGCCACCTCAACGCATCCCTCTCCACCACCCTTCGGGCGTCCCCCTCCCCCAACAGGGGGAGGATAGTTTCAGGCCGCCTCGATGATGCCGAGGAAGTCCGTCGCCTTCAGCGAGGCGCCGCCGACGAGGGCGCCGCCGACGTCGGTCAGGCCGAGGATGTCCTTCGCGTTCGAGGGCTTCACCGAGCCGCCGTAGAGGATCGGAACCCGGGCGCCGTCCTCGCCGAACAGCGCCACCAGGGTCGCGCGCAGGGCGGTGTGGACCTCGTCGATCTGCTCCAGGGTCGGGGTCAGGCCGGTGCCGATCGCCCAGACAGGTTCGTAGGCCAGGCTGAAGGCCTTGCCGGCCAGCGACGCCGGCAGCGAGCCGCGGGTCTGGCCGGTGACCACCGCCAGGGTCTCGCCGGCCTCGCGTTGACCGAGGGTCTCGCCGATGCAGACGATCGGCTCCAGCCCGGCCCGCAGTGCGCCGTCGACCTTGGCGGCGACGACGGCGTCGGTTTCGCCGTAGCCGGCGCGGCGCTCGGAGTGGCCGAGGATCACCAGGGTCGCGCCGGCCTCGACCAGCATCTCTGCGGCGATGTCGCCGGTGAAGGCGCCGGAGGCCTCGGCCCGGCAGTCCTGGCCGCCGACGGCCACGCTGGAGCCGGCCAGGGTCTCGGCCAGCCGGTGGACCAACGTCGCCGGCGGGCAGATCGCCACCCGCGCCGCCGGGGGATGAGCCTCGACCGCAGCGGCGACCGCGCGGGCCTCGTCCAGCGAGGCTTCCAGCCCGTTCATCTTCCAGTTTCCGGCGATCAGGGGGCGGGGCGTGGTCACGGGCGACGTCTCCGGGAGGTGAATCTGCGTGCCCAGCGCCTACTGGAACGTCGCGCGACTGTCACGTCGCAACCGCAACCGTGCTTGCGGGGGTCGCCGGGCGTCCACTATACCGCGCAGGCGGCGCCGGAGCGCCCGCGCACTCCATAGGGTCTGCCTCTTCATGCTCACCGGTTTCCGCAAGTTCGCGAAGTCCCCCTTCGCCCTCGTCCTGATCGTCCTGCTGGTCGCCAGTTTCGCGATCTTCGGCATCGGCGATGTGTTCACGACCAAGATGGGCAACGACGTCATCAGGGCCGGTGACCGCAAGATCACGGTGATCGACTTCAAGCGTGAGTTCGACAACTACAAGCAGGGCCTCGAGGAGCGCTTCAAGCAGCCGATCACCACCGAGCTGGCCGTCAAGGAAGGCCTCGACCGCCGCGTGCTCGAGGAGCTGGCCTTCCGCGAATCGTTCTCCGAGCTGCTGAGCAAGCTCGGCCTGCGCGCCTCGGACAAGATGCTGACCGAGGAACTGCGCAAGGCCCCGGCCTTCTTCGACCCGATCACCGGCAAGTTTGACGAGCAGCGCTACCGCCAGGCGCTGGCCGAGCGCGACCTGACCCCGGAGATCTTCGAGCGCGCCCTCAGCGACGAGATGCGCCAGAAGCAGTTCGTGGCCGCCGCCGCCGCCGGTCTGCGCGCGCCCCGCGCCTACTCGGCCCTGGCCGGCGCCTTCGGCCTCGAGCAGCGCGACCTCGCCTTCTTCGTCATCAATCCGGCCAGCATCGGCGAGATCCCGCAGCCGACCGACGCCGAGATCCAGGCCTTCATGAAGGAAAACGCCGCCCAGCTGACGCTGCCCGAGTTCCGGGCGATCAGCGTGGTGACCTTCTCGCGCAAGGCCCAGGAAGCCGGCCTGGTGGCCAACCCCGCCGACGTTCAGAAGCAGTTCGACTTCCAGAAGGACTCGCTCGGCCGTCCGGAAGTGCGGACCGTGCTGCAGATCCCGGCCAAAGACGCCGCCCAGGCCCAGACCATCGTCGCCCGGCTGAACAAGGGCGAGAACCCCAACGTCGTCGCCGGCTCGCTGGGCGTCCAGCCCGTGCGCTTCGACGACAAGCCGCGCACCGCCTTCTTCGACCCGGCCGTGGCCGCCGCCGCCTTCGCCCTGCCGCAGGGCGGGGTCAGCGCCCCGGTGAAGACCCAGTTCGGGCTCGCCGTGCTCAAGGTCGAGAAGGTCACCCCCGGCCAGACGGCGACGCTCGAGGAGCACCGCGCCGCCCTCGAGACCAAGGTTCGCGCCGACATGGCCGCGCAGAAGGTCTCCGACCTCGCCAAGCTCTATGAGGACGCCCACGCCGCCGGCGGCGACCTCGCCGCCTCGGCCGCCAAGGCCGGGCTGCAGGTGGTCTCCATTCCGCCGGTCACCACCGACGGTCGCGGCCAGGACGGCAAGCCGGTCGCCGGGGTCAACCCGGCCGTGCTGAAGGCCGCCTTCGAACAGCCCCAGGGCACGGAGAGCGACATCCAGGACGGCGGCGACGGCGAGTACTTCGTGGTCCGCGTGGACCGCATCGTCGCTCCCGCCCTGCCCCCGATGGCCGAGGCCAAGCCGGCCCTGGTCCGCGCCATGATGCTGCGCCGCGCCGCCGAGCGCATGCAGAAGAAGGCCGACGAGCTGGCCGCCCGCATCCGCAAGGGTGAGAGCATCGAGACCGTCGCCGCCTCCGTCGGCGGCACGGTCCGCCGCGCCGAGGGCCTGAGCCGCGCCGGCGCCGCCCAGTTCAAGGACATGGGCCGTGAGCTGCTCGGCGCCACCTTCGGGGCCAAGAAGGGCGAGGCCTTCGTCGCCCGTGGCCAGCAGTTCGGCTACGGCGTCGGTGTCGTCACCGCGATCCGCTCGGGCGACGTCAATCTGCTCGCCCAGGCGACCAACCAGCAGCAGCAGCAGTTCACCGAGGACCTGTTCCGCGACTTCGGCGAGTCGGCGCGCGGCTACGCCCGCAGCAAGCTGAAGACCGAGACCAACCTGCGTAACGCCCGCATCGCCATTGGCGTCGCCCCCGAGGACGCCGGCGGCGACGAAGCCGACGCCAAGGGCAAGGCGGCTCCCGCGAGCAAGGCGCAGTGACGCCGGAGCCTTCCTTCGAAGACTTCGCGAGCAGCTGGGACGCCGGACGGCCTCAGGTCGTCTGGACCCGGCTGATCGATGATCTCGAGACGCCGGTCTCGGCCTATCTCAAGATCGGCCACGGGCAGCCCTACGCCTTCCTGTTCGAGTCGGTCGAAGGCGGCGCCTGGCGCGGTCGCTACTCGATCATGGCCATGAAGCCGGAGCTGGTCTGGCGCTGCCGCGGTGATCAGGCCGAGATCGCCACGGGCGACGCCATCGCCCGCGGTGAGTTCACGCCCCAGAGCGGCGGCGCCCTCGAGAGCCTGCGCGATCTGGTCGCCGCCTCCAGGATCGAGCTGCCGGCCGGACTGCCGCCGCCCGCCGCCGGGGTCTACGGCTCGCTCGGCTACGACATGATCCGGCTGGCCGAGAAGCTGCCGAACGTGAACCCGGACCCGCTGGGCCTGCCCGACGCGGTGATGATCCGGCCCTCGATCGTGGCCGTGTTCGACGCCATCGCTCAGGAGATCGTGCTGGTGACCCCGGCGCGGCCCGTCGCCGGCGTTTCCGCCCGCGAGGCCTACGACGCCGCCACGGCGCGGCTGCAGGCCGTCCTGAGCGATCTGCGCCGCCCGCTGATCGCCCCGACCCCGGCCGCGGGCCCGGCGGAGGTGACCTTCACTACCCCGGTCAGCCGCGAGGACTACAAGGGCCTGGTGGCCCGGGCGAAGGACTACATCGCCTCGGGCGACATCTTCCAGGCCGTGGTCGCGCACCGCTTCCGCGCAGCCTTCGACCGCGACGCCTTCGCGCTGTACCGCTCGCTGCGCCGGACCAACCCGTCGCCGTTCCTGTTCTATCTCGAGTTCGGCGACCACCAGTTGGTCGGGTCGAGCCCGGAGATCCTGGTGCGGCTGCGCGACGGCAAGGTCACCATCCGCCCGATCGCCGGCACCCGCCCGCGCGGGGCCACGCCGGAGCAGGACCTGGCGCTGGAGCAGGAGCTGCTGGCCGATCCCAAGGAGCGCGCCGAGCACCTGATGCTGCTGGACCTGGGCCGTAACGACGTCGGTCGCGTGGCCCGGCTGCGCGAGCCCGGCCGCAACGAACCGGCGCCCTCCGTCGGCCGCTCGTCCGTGCGGGTGACCGAGAGCTTCGTCATCGAGCGCTACAGCCACGTCATGCACATCGTCTCCAACGTCGAGGGCGATGCGCCCGAGGGGCTGGACCCCGTCGACGTGCTGATGGCCGCCCTCCCCGCCGGCACCGTCTCGGGCGCGCCCAAGGTGCGGGCGATGGAGATTATCGACGAACTGGAGATCGAGAAGCGCGGCGTCGGCTATGCCGGCGCGGTCGGCTATTTCGGCGCCGATGGCTCGGTCGACACCTGCATCGTGCTGCGCACCGGCCTGGTCAAGGACGGCATGCTCTACGTCCAGGCGGGCGGCGGCCTGGTCGCCGACAGCGATCCGGACGCCGAGTACGACGAGACCATCCACAAGTCGAACGCCCTGCGCCGCGCCGCCCAGGAAGCCTGGCGGTTCGGGTAGGACGAGCCCTCTCCCGGAGGAAGATGGAGGGGTCCGCCGCATAGCGGTGGGAGGGTGAGGGTTTACGCCCATACCCGCCTAACCCCTCGTCTTCCCACGCCTTCGGCGCGGGCCCCTCCTTCTCCCTCGCGGGAGAAGGAAAGCGCCGTGGCTACTCCGTCACGATCCTGAAGCCGTTGACGACCGGCTGGGCCCTGGCGTCCGCCTTACCCACGGGGGTCAGGGTGATCACCGGCCGGGCGCCCTTGCGGACCAGTCCGGTGATGTCGAAGCTGAAGGCCTTGTCGTCGTCGGGATCGCTGTCCGTCCTGTCGTGGGCGGCGTGGCTGTCCTTGTCATCGCTGTGATCGAGCGGCACCGCATCGAAGAAGTTGATGTGGCCGACCGTCTTCGGCTTGGCGCCGGGCGCGGAGGCGACGCCGACCGCGAACAGCACTCCGGGTTGCACCTGAGCCTGCAAATCCTCGATCACCAGACGGGTCTTGCCGGTGCGCGGCGTGGCCTCCAGCATCTTGGCGTCGCCCTTCAGCAGTTCGGGCGGCGGCAGGTCGAGGGTGACCGACACCGGACCCAGCGGATCCAGCTTGATCGGGCGCTTGATCAGCGCGACGTGCGGCAGTCGTCCCAGCACCAGCTTCAGTGGTGGGCAGCGCCCCACCGGCGGCCCTGGCTCGAAGGTGTCATAGGTGTAGCCCAGGGCGCCGAGCGACTTGAAGTCGCCGATCTTGGCCACGATGCTGTTGCCGTTGCCATCCGGGAAGGTGAAGGTCTTGTTCAGCCAGCTCGGATCAGTCGGGTTGCAACCGCCATTCTTGTTCCAGCTCGCCCACATCCGGTCGATGTTGGAATGGTGCATCCAGAAGATCGGATCGTTGCCGGCCCAGGGCACCGAGCCCATGCCCTGGCCGTTGCCGACGAGAACGTGGACCGAGCCGTGCAGGCCGCCGTCGAGGGTGGCGCAGAAGCCGGTGTTGCCACTGTAGACGGTGCGGGACAGCGAGCTGGTGTTGATCGGGGTCGGGTTGATGCCCTGGTCGATGGCGACGCCATTGTTGACCGGGCCGTTGCGGTTGGGCCGGTACAGCTGCGAGCCGACCACGCGGAACGGCGCCGGCAGCGAGCGCTGGTTGGGCTGGGTGTAGCGCCAGTAGGGCAGCGCGAAGGTCGGGTCGTTGAGCAGCTTCTGGCAGACGCTTTCCAGGAAGAAGACGTACATCCGGTGCCAGGGCAGGAAGTAGTCCTCGTTCTGTCCGCTGTGCGCCTGGCAGGTGCTCCAGGTGGCCAGAGCCAGGTCGCGGCCGGCGCTGGGGCCGGGGTAGACGCGCGCGATCTCGGCCGCCTTGGTGCGGTCGCCACGCACGAAGTGGATGTACCACTCGAACATCCAGCCGCGGGTGTCGGCTTCGGGCTTGGCCATCATCAGTTTCACGGCCTGGGCGTACTTGGCCAGATCGGCCTGGCCGCCCGGTGTCGAAAGGTCCCTTCGAATCCGCGGCGCCCGGGCCTGGGCCTGAGTCGCGAACCACTGTGCGAAGGGGATTACCGCGCCGCCCAGAACGGCGGCTCTACGGGATACTCGCATCATGACAGCCTCTCCCTTGGTTGTAGGTATCTACATACCACAACCAGGAGCCGTGTAACGCGAAATTTACGACCCCGGGACGAGCGCTATGGAGCCCACAACCGGACGGGCGTTCTGGTCGACCTGCCCCTCCGGGGTCAGCACCACGGTCAGGGTCTCGCCGGGTCCGGCGCGGTCGAGCGCGGGGCCGGCGTCGAAACTGAAACTGGCCTGGCCGCCGGTGGCGACGTTGAAGAAGTTGATGTGGCCGAGCACGGGGCCGTCCGCGCCGCCAAGTTGGACGCGATAGAGCACGCCCGGCTGGACGTCGGTCGAGAGCCCGGTCAGGGACAGGGTCACCTTGCCGCCGCCCTTGCGATGGGCCAGCAGCGCGGCCGGAACCGTCACCGTGGTCTGGACCGGCGCCGCGCCGAGCGTCACCGGACCCAGCCTGGACGCCGGAGGCGTCCCTGCCCCGCCCTCGCCCGCGCAGCCGAACGTCGCGAGCGCGGCGCAGACGGCGAGCCAGGCGGAACCGCGGGTCATGGGGCCGGCGCCGGTGTCGTTGCGGCAGGCGTCACGGTCTGCTCCGAATCCGCCTCGCTCGCCGTGATGGCCGTGCGCGCGGGCTCCTCCTCGATCACCAGCCGGCTGGTGGTGCTAGGCGGGGCGACGATCATGGCGAAGGCGAACGCGATGGCCGAAACGGCGCACAGCCCCGCCGCGCCCAGCACCGGCCACGGGCTCTCGCGCTCCAGCGGCGGCTTGAGCAACGCCCGCGCATAGGCGAGCGCTTCACGGTCGATAGCGGAATCGGCGACGGCCATGGGTTGAACTCTACGCCTTTCCGAGCCGTCCGTCACAGATGTCTCACCGTCAGCGCGGCGCCAGCGGGGCCGGGGCTTACAGAGATTGGGCCGCTGACGCCTCCGAAGGGCGGCTTGCGGATACCGGGTCGGGCGGGCAACGTCTCGCTAGGGCGGCGCGTCGCAACTGTCTTGGCGCCAGGCAAGACTGGGGTGGTTGGCTAGCCTGGAGGGAGGTCCCATTGCGGGAAAGTCGACTTTTCTCAGCGTTGCTGATCGCCTGCGTCTTGAGCACCGGGCTATGCGCCATCATGCCGTTCTGGGCTGGAAGGTCGTCGGCATGGCTCTTCGCTGTTTCCGCCGTATCGTCGCTGACCTTGGCTTTCGTCCTGCTCGTTTGGCTGAGACGGCCCGGGTTCGAGGCCGATAACCACGGCCGAGAAGGACAGATTGAAAAAGGCGGGCCCTTCACCGTTCTCAGTTATGCCGGGATACCGATCACCTTCTATGGAGCTTTGGTCGCCCTCGTAAACCTGAGGTCGGGGTCAACTTTTGGCGACGTCTGGAAGCAGATATTGTCTGGCGTATGCATATTCGCGGTCGGCTTTGTCGTGATGCACCTGCATCGCCTGGATCATCGCGCTCGCGACAAGTGAGCTTGCTGAGGTCGAGAGCCGCCACCCTCGCTGTCGGCGTCGGGTGTCGCATGGCCCGAGCGGATCGCACCGCACCCTCACCCCGCGATTTCCAAGGCCGGCGAAAGCCTCTATGACCGTCGCGCCATGATCCTCGTCATCGATAACTACGACAGCTTTACCTACAATCTCGTCCATTACCTGAACGAGCTGGGGGCGGAGACCGTCGTGCATCGCAACGACGCCCTGACCGTGCAGGAGGCCCTGGGCCTGAAGCCGGAGGCGGTGCTGCTGTCGCCCGGGCCGTGTGCGCCGGACCAGGCGGGGATCTGCCTGCCGCTGCTGCGCGGGGCGCCGGACGATCTGGCGATCCTGGGCGTCTGCCTCGGCCATCAGGCCATCGGCCAGGCCTACGGCGGCGACGTCGTGCGGGCCAAGTCGATCATGCACGGCAAGACCAGCAAGATCACCCACGCCGACAAGGGTCTGTTCCGCGGCCTGCCGCAGCCGTTCACGGCGACGCGCTATCACAGCCTCGCGGTCGAAAGGGATAGCCTGCCCGCCGAGCTCGAGGTCACCGCCTGGACCGAGGACGGCGAGATCATGGGCGTGCAGCATCGCACCCGGCCGATCCACGGCGTGCAGTTCCACCCCGAGTCGATCGCCACCGAGGGCGGCCACCAGCTGCTGGCCAACTTCCTCGACCTGGCCGGGGTCAAGCGCGCCGCGACGGTCTACGTCTAGAGCCATGTCCGACGCCTTCAAGCCGCTGCTCAGCCGTCTCGCCGACGGCGCCACGCTCTCGGGCGAGGACGCCGAGACCTTCTTCGCCGCCTGCCTGCGCGGCGAGCCGACACCGGCCCAGGTCGCGGCGGCGGTGACCGCCATCCGCCTGCGCGGCGAGACGGTGGGCGAGATCGCCGCCTGCGCCCGGGCCATGCGCCGGGCCGCGGTGCATCTGGACCTGCCCTACGAGACCATCGACGTCTGCGGCACCGGCGGCGACGGTCTGCACACCCTGAATATCTCCACCGCCGTGACCTTCGTCGCCGCCGGCGGGGGGCTGAAGGTCGCCAAGCACGGCAACCGCGCCATCACCAGCAAGTCCGGCACCGCCGACGTGCTTGCCGCTCTGGGCGTCAACATCGATCCGGGCCTCGAGAAGCAGCGCCAGGCGCTGGACGAGGCCGGCGTCTGCTTCCTGTTCGCCCAGGCCCACCACGGGGCGATGAAGCATGTCTCGCCGATCCGCCAGCAGCTCGGCTTCCGCACCATCTTCAACCTGCTCGGTCCACTGACCAATCCGGCCGGCGCCAGGCGCCAGGTGGTCGGCGTCTCCGCCCCGCGCTTTATCGAGCCGATGGCCCAGGCCCTGGGCGCGCTCGGCGCCGAACGCGCCTGGGTGGCGCACGGCCAGGGCATGGACGAGCTGACCACCACCGGCGAGACCGAGGTCGTCGAGTGGCGCGACGGCGGTGTTCGGCTGTTCACCATCACGCCGGAAGCCGTCGGCCTGCCGCGCGGGTCGCTGGCCGACCTGACCGGCGGCGATCCCGAGTTCAACGCCGCCGCCCTGCGCGACCTGCTGAACGGCAAGACGGGCGCCTATCGCGACATCGTCCTCCTCAACGCCGCCGCCGCTTTCCTGGTCGCCGACCGGGTCGAGACCCTGCGGGAAGGCGTCGAACTGGCCGGTCAGGTCATCGACGACGGCCGGGCCCTCGGGGCGCTGGACAGACTGGTCGAGATCACGAACGCCTCATGACCGACATCCTCGCCAAGATCGCCGACTACAAGCGTGACGAGGTCGCCGTCCGCAAGGCCGGGCGTCCGCAAGCCCAGGTCGAGGCCGACGCCGCCACGGCCGACGCGCCGCGCGGCTTCCAGGCCTCGCTCGAGCGCAATCACGGCCCCGGCCGGCTGGCGCTGATCGCCGAGATCAAGAAGGCCTCGCCGTCCAAGGGCGTCATCCGTGAGGACTTCGATCCGCCGGCGCTCGCCCGCGCCTACGAGCGCGGCGGCGCGGCCTGCCTGTCGGTGCTGACCGACGGCCCCAGTTTCATGGGCGCCGACGACTACCTGCTGGCCGCCCGCGCGGCGACCGCCCTGCCCTGCATCCGCAAGGATTTCCTGGTCGATCCCTGGCAGGTCGCCGAGAGCCGTGCGCTGGGCGCCGACGCCATCCTGGTGATCCTGGCGATGATCGACGACACGCTGGCGGCCGAGCTGATGAGCGAGGCCGCGCGGCTGGGCATGGACGCGCTGGTCGAGGTCCATGACGAGGCCGAGATGGACCGCGCCGGAACGCTGGGCGCGAGGCTGGTCGGGGTCAACAACCGTGACCTCAAGACCTTCACCGTTGATCTGGCCATCACCGAGCGCCTCGCCGCCCGGGCGCCGAAGGACGCGTTGCTGGTCACCGAGAGCGGCCTCTTCACCGCCGCCGACGCCGCGCGCCTGGAGGGTTCCGGCGCCAAGGCAATGCTGGTCGGCGAGAGCCTGATGCGCCAGTCGGATGTCGAGGCGGCGACCAAAGGGTTGTTGGGTCTCTAAACCTCCGGTCCCTCTCCCCTTGGGAGAGGTGGCCCTGCAAAGCCCGAAGGGCGAAGCTGGGTCGGAGTGGGAGGCGTGGTGGCCAAAGGTCTAACCCCGGTTCTTCCCACTCAGTCACCGCTTCGCGACGACAGCTCTCCCAAGGGGAGAGCGATTGGCTACAACGCCTCGGGCCCCGCGAGAACCGCCCCGAAGTGGTGCCGCCACAGCCGCGCGCCGAGCGCCCCCGACCGGTCCAGCGACGAGCCCACCGTCAGCCACGGCAGCAGCGTCGGCCGCAGTCCCGCGTCGAACAGCGCGAAGCCGGCCGCCAGCACGCAGGTGTCGGCCTGGATGCCGCAGACCAGCACCCGCTCCGGCGCCAACGCCTTCAGATGCGCGATCAGCTCCGGTGTGGGACCGTAGCCATGCTTCACGAACACCCGGTCGGCGGCGACGAGGCTGTCGTCCGACAGACCGGGCTTCCAGCCGAGCTGGGCCTCGAACGGCGTAACCGTCTCGTCGTGGCGCTCGACCGTCGCTACCGACGGCATCGTCGCGGCCAGGGCCGCGACGTCGCGGATCAGCCACTCGGGCGGATCGAAGCTGGGCTGGACGTCGATGATCAGCAGGACCTGGCGCATGGCTGTGTCAGGAGGCATTCCTGGTTGCGAGTTCGGCGATCATGTCTCGTACCGCCTCCTCGTACTGTTCTCGCTCGAATATGAAGGGCCCGAGCGCGGCATAGCCCGCCCCGGCGCCGTTCGCGAACGCGTCCCAGGTGACGGTGTCGTCGCCGAGCGTAACCACGGTGGTGAAGGGATCGCAGCCGACTTCGCCGCATTCGCAGCCCAAGACGTAAATCTCGCCAGAAGTTTCTCCGGCGCAGTAGCCCTGTCCGGCGAAGTAGGCTTCGAAGGGGCCATAATTGAAGTAGGCGGGGATCAGGCCGCCGAACCGTGAGCCTCCGGCGCCGCCGTAGCGTCTGGCGAAGGCCTGGACCAAATCCATGAGCGGCGCGTCATCGATGCAAGGCGTAACGACCACCGCGTCTGTGTTCGATCTGCTCAGCATGAAGGATAGACGACGCATCGCTGAAGTCATGAGGAAGCTCCGTGTGCGGGTCCTCTAGCATCGCTCATGCCTCCGATCCTACTCCGAGACGACGCCCGACACGGCGACCCACGGATGCGCCGTCTCGGCGTAGACCTGCTTGTCGGGCGGCGGGAAGGCCGGGTCGGCGAAGGCGCCGATGGCGACGGCGACGCGGTCCGGCCGGAAGTCCGGCTCCCAGAACACCGTCGAGCCGCAGGTCGGGCAGTGGCTGAACCGGGCCTCGCCGCCGCTGTCCCCGGTCCGCGTCCACACCTGTGCTTCGCCGGTCACCGCTGTTCGCTGGCGGAGGAAGAAGGCGGCCGAGCCGAAGGCGCTGCCGGTGCGCTTCTGGCAGGCCAGGCAATGGCAGACCGAGACGCGAACCGGCTCGCCCTCGCAGGCGATGCTGAGCTGGCCACAGGAACAGGAGGCGGTGCGGATCATGGGGTCGAGCCTACCAACATCCGTCTTCCCGGCGAAGGCCGGGATCCAGATCAGCTCACCGCCGCAGGCCGCAACGACTCCACCTTGGCCGCCGTCTTCGCCGAGCGGCCCATGGTCCAGTTCGACTGCATCCGCACCTTCGGATTCGGCGCGCACCAGATCTCGCCGCTGTCGTCGAGCGCGACGACCCAGATGAGATTGTGCTCGGAGCCATAGTCGATGACGGCGACGGCAAGACCGCTGCCCTTGTCCTCGACGGTCATCGGGAGCGGCGTCTGGAGCTGGGTGAAGGACATCGGCGACAACCTGGGACAGGGCGTGTTCGGCTCATGAACGGGCCGGTCCCGGCTCCGTTCCTATGTCGGCGAGCCGAAGCCCGGTCAGGCCCGGAAGATCGACCGTCCCTCCTTGAAGGTCTCGACCACCTTCAGCCCCGCCAGCGCGTCGGGATCGACGGTCAGCGGGTTGTCGGACAGCACGATCAGGTCGGCGCGCTTGCCGACGGTGATCGAGCCCTTGTCGGCCTCCTCGAAATGCTGCCAGGCCGACCACTGGGTCATGGCCTTCAGCGCCACCGCCGGCGAGACGCGCTGGTCGGGACCGAGGATGCGGCCGCTGCGGGTCTTGCGGATCACCGTCGCCGACAGCACCCGCATCGAGTCGGCCAGGGCCACCGGCGCGTCGTGGTGGGTGGTGAACATCATCCCACGCTGCAGGACCCACCCCGTAGGCGAGATGTTTTCCGCCCGCTCCGGTCCCAGCACCGAATCCCGGTGCCAGTCGCCCCAGTAGAACGTGTGCATCGGGAACAGCGACGGCAGGATGCCCAGCCGCTTCATGGCGTCGAGCTGGTCGGCGCGGACGGTCTGGCCGTGGATCAGCACCGGCCGCCGATCGGCCTTGCCCAGACGCGCCGTGGCCTTCTCGACGCCTTCGATCATCAGGTCGATCGCCGCGTCGCCGTTGGCGTGGCAGAGGAGTTGCCAGCCGTTGGCGAAGGCCTTGTCGATCATGGCGATCGCCTCCTCCGGCTTCATCGAGGGATAGCCGCGGTAGTCGGCGTCACGGCCGGCGGGGGGGACGAAGTAGGGCTTGGTCAGCCAGGCCGTCTTGCCCTGGGGCGAGCCGTCCAGCGACAGCTTGGCGCCGCCGATGCGGAAGCGGTTCAGGTAGGTCCGCGACGGCTTGATCTGGTCCGGCGCGGCGACGATGTCGGGATAAGCGACCACGTCGATCGGCAGCAGCCCGATCTCCGCCGCCCGGCGCAGGTCCGCGACGCCGCCGCCGTTGGCGCGGCCGTCCTGGGCGGTGGTGTAGCCGAAGCCGGCGTAGGTCTTGGCCGCCGCTTCGATCATCGACAGCTGGGCCTCCTGGTCGAACTTGGCCATCTGGCGGCCAAGGATCATGAAGAAGGCCGTTTCCTCGAGCACGCCGTTGGGTTCGCGGCTTCCGTCGCGCCGGCGGTAGGCTCCGCCGTCCGGATCGGGGGTGGCGGCGGTGATGTTCGACTCGGCCAGCGCCTTGCTGTTGACGACGCCGAGGTGGCTGGACTGATGGATGATGACGATCGGCAAGTCGGTGGAGACCGCGTCGAGCTCGTCCCGCGTCGGGTGTCGGCGCTCCTTAAGCTGCGAGTCGTCGTAGCCGAACGCGACCACCACCGGATATTTCGCCAGCCAGGGACCGTTGGCGGCGATCCAGTCGCGCAGCAGCCGCTGGATCGCGGCGACGTCGCTGCCCTCTCCGTCCGGCGGCGGCAGCAGGTTGGCGCCCGCCGCCTGCAGGCCGACGGTCGACATGTGGCTGTGGGCGTCGACGAAGCCGGGCAGCAGCGGCCGACCCTCGAGATCGACGATCCGGGTCGCGGGGCCCCTGAGGCCGGCCAGCTGATCCTTCGAGCCGACGGCGACGATCCGGCCATCCTTCACCGCCATCGACTCCGCCGTCGGCCTCGCGTCGTCCATGGTCAGGATCGGCCCGCCCACGAACAGCAGGTCGGCCGGCCCCTCCATGGCCCAGACCGTACCGGAGCCCGCTAAGGCGAGGCCCGTGGCCAGCAGACGGCGACGATCGATCAAGGTCATGGCGTGTCTCCCTGCCCCCAGCATCGGCCTAAACCCGAACAAGCGCCACCGACACCCGGTGCATCCCTGAGACAGGCCAATCGCTTTCACTTGACGTTAACGAAGAACACCTAGAGAACATTCATCGAAGTTGGCGGTTTGTTCCGCGACAGATTCGGGCGACACGAGGCGACGGATGCTCACGCGCAAACAGCACGAACTCCTGATGTTCATCCACGAGCGGATCAAGGAGACTGGCGTGTCTCCCTCGTTCGACGAGATGAAGGAGGCGCTCGATCTCGCCTCCAAGTCGGGCATCCATCGCCTGATCACGGCGCTCGAGGAGCGCGGCTTCCTGCGCCGCCTGCCCCACCGGGCGCGGGCGCTGGAGGTAACCAAGCTGCCGCAGCAGGCGACCACCGCGGCCCCGGCCGGCGGACGCCAGACTTTCAAGCCGCAGGTCGTGGCCGGCGACAAGGGCTCGGCCCCGTCCTCGCCTCACGTCGCCAACGACATGCGCGAACTGCCCCTGCTCGGCCGCATCGCCGCCGGTTCGCCGATCGAGGCGCTGCAGGTCGAACGCGACAAGATGCTGGTTTCCGAGAGCATGCTCGGCGCCGGCGAACACTATGTGCTCGAGGTCCAGGGCGATTCGATGATCGACGCCGGCATCCTCGACGGCGACTACGTCCTGATCCGTAAGACCGACACCGCCCACAGCGGCGAGATCGTCGTCGCCCTGGTCGAGGGCGAGGAAGCCACGCTCAAGCGCCTGCGCAAGAAGGGCATGTCGATCGCGCTGGAGGCCGCCAACCCCAAGTACCAGACCCGGGTCTACGGTCCCGACCAGGTCGAGGTGCAGGGCAAGCTGGTCGGGCTTATCCGCAAATATCACTGAGGGCTTCAGCGGGGCGTATGCTGAGACCGAAACGATCAGAAGGGGCGCGGCGTTGATCGCGCCCTTTTTCGTTGCGTCCTTCGAGACGCGCTGCGCGCTCCTCAGGATGACTGAGGTGGGTGGGCTACAACAAAGTCAGTCATGGTGAGGAGCGCGCAGCGCGTCTCGAACCACGCAATGAGCCCCAATCACCGCGTCCACGGCCTCGACCCGCGCAGGTCCTGCGCCCAGACCACGGTCCAGCCGTCTCGCGTGCGCCACAGCTCCGCCGAACCGCCGCGCGCGAAGTCGCGGGCGTCGAGCATGAAGGCCCCTTCGCAGCCGTAGGGCGCGGGCGAGCGCAGGATCAGCAGGCGGCCGGGCGCGCAGAGGTCGTGGAAATCCTCCGGCCTCGGCGGCTTCTTGCCGGCCCAGAGCGCGATGTCGGGACCCCCTTGGCGTGGAAGGCAGGCGAAGCGGTCGCAGACGAAGCGCTGGTCGCGTTGCGCCTCGACGTCCTCGGCCACGATCAGCCCGCGCCGCCTTGCCCAGAGGTCGGCCGCGAAACGGCGCGCGTCCGGGCGCAGCAGCACCGCCGCCCTGCCCTCGCGCAGCGCCGCCGCGGCGCCGTCGGCGGCGATCCAGACGTCCGGCGCCGGCGGCCTCGGCCAGATCAGCACCGCCATCGCCAACGGCGCGCCCAGCCAGCGCAGCCGGCCCTTCCACAGGCACAGCCACATCACCCCGACGAAGGCGAGCGGCAGGGCGGCCGCCGGCGCGCTGGCGACGACCAGCGTCGCGCCGGGCTTGTCGGCGACCGAGGCGCCGATGATGGTCATCATCTCGATGCCCCAGCCGGCAACGGCCAGGAACGGTCCGCCCAGCCCCAGTGGCTCCAGCGCCGCGCCGAGCGCCAGGAACGGCATGATCACGAAGCTCGACAGCGGCGAGACCAGCAGGTTAGCGATGAGGCCGTAGCTGGCGACGCGGTTGAAGTGGTGCATCGCGAACGGCCCGGTGGCGAGGCCCGCCACGAAGCTGGCCGCCAGCGCCGCCAACAGCCACAGCACGGCGGCCTGCGGCGCGCGGATCCACCACGGCACCTCGATCTCCTTCACCGCCCGCGGCCAGGCTTCGGCCAGCGCGACCAGCGCCGTGGTCGCGGCGAACGACATCTGGAAGCCCGGCGAGCAGGCGGCCTCCGGCTGCGCGGCGAGGATCACCAGCGCGGCGACGGCCAGCGCCCGCAGGCTGATCGCCTGGCGGTCGGCGAGGATGGCGAGAAAGGCGACGCCGAAGGTGATCGCCGCCCGCTCGGCCGGCGGCGGTGCGCCGCTGATCACCAGATAGACGCCGATGGCGGCGAGGCCGGCGATGGCGGCGACCTTCTTGCCGCTGACGCGCAGGGCCAGCCACGGCCACAGCGCGATCAGGATCCGCGCGGCGGCGAACACGAAACCGCCGACGATGGCCATGTGTAGTCCGCTGATCGACAGGATATGGGCCAGGCCCGAGGCGCGCATGGCCTCGGTCTGCTCGGCGCTGATCCAGGCCTCGTGGCCGGTGACCATGGCCGCGGCGATGCCGCCCTGCTCCGGCCCCAGCCGCGTGACAATCCGTTCCGCCAGCGACCAGCGCACCGCATTGATCGTCATCGCCAACCGCAGCCGCCACGGCGCGCGCGGCAACGCCGTCGCCCCCGGCTCGCCCAGCGAGAACCCGACCCCGCCGACGCGGTTGAAGAAGGCGTCGCGGGCGAAGTCGTAAGCGCCCGGGCTGGCCGGGGCGGGCGGCGGCCCGATCATCGCCCTGAGCCGGATCGGCGAGCCGGGCGCGGGAGGCGGCCCATCGCCCCGCAGCGTCACTCTTACCCGCGCCGGCGTCTCCTCCGACGCGAGACCGGAGACATAGACCGGCGCGATCAGCAGCCGCGTGCCGCTGACGCCCGGGCTAGGGACGTCGACCACCCAACCCTCGACCGTGCGCACCGCCTGTTCGGCCGGCGCCACCGGCGCGGCGACCCTCAGCATGCGGATCTTGCCCGACAGGAATCCCGCCGCCGCGAACGCCAGCAGCAGCGCCAGCGCCATTAGCCCGGCAGCGCCCGACCACCGCCTGAGCCCCATGACCATCGCCAGCGCCGCGCCCGCGAGACCCGCCGCCAGCAACAGCGGCGGCTCCACCCGCAGCATCATGTAGCCCGCCGCGCCGAGCCCGAAGGCCACCGGCGCCCACAGCGTCCAGCGCCGCGCCTGGGCGACGATCTCGTGACCGAGCGCGGCGAGGCTATCAGCGGCCTTGCGGCGCATGCTAAGAGGCGCCGCCCCAACACCCGGCCCCATCGAGATGTCCGACTCCAAGCCCGTCGTCACCCGTATCGCCCCCTCGCCGACCGGCTCCATGCATATTGGAACCGCGCGTACCGCCCTGTTCAACTACCTATACGCGAAACATCGCGGCGGTCGCTTCCTGCTTCGGGTAGAGGACACCGACCGCGAGCGCTCGACCGAGGCCGCCGTGCAGGTGATCTTCGACGGGCTCGACTGGCTGGGCCTGCCGTTCGACGGTGAGCCGGTGTTCCAGTTCGCGCGCGCCGACCGCCATCGCGAGGTGGTGCTGTCGCTGGTCGAGGCCGGCAAGGCCTATCGCTGCTGGCTGTCCGGCGACGACCTTACCGCCGCCCGCGACAAGGCCAAGGCCGCCGGCCACGCCCTGCGCTCGCCCTGGCGTGACCGTGAGCCCTCGGCAAGCGACCTGGCCAGGCCGCACGCGATCCGCTTCCGCGGCCCGCTCAACGGCGACACCGTGGTGCCCGACCTGGTCCAGGGCAGCGTCACCTTCCGTAACCGCGACCTCGACGACCTGGTGCTGCTGCGCTCCGACGGGGCCCCGACCTACAACCTGGCCGTGGTCGTCGACGACCACGACATGGACGTCACCCACGTCATCCGCGGCGACGACCACCTCAACAATGCCGCCCGCCAGAGCCTGATCTACCAGGCGATGGACTGGGAGCTGCCGGCCTTCGCCCACATCCCGCTGATCCACGGCGAGGACGGGGCCAAGCTGAGCAAGCGCCACGGGGCCACGGCGGTCACCGACTTCGCCAGCCTGGGCTACCTGCCCGAGGCGATGCGCAACTACCTGGCCCGGCTGGGCTGGAGTCACGGCGACGACGAGCTGTTCAGCGACGCCCAGGCCATCGAATGGTTCGACATCGCCGACGCCAACAAGGGCGCCTCGCGGCTGGACTGGGACAAGCTCGGCTTCGTCAACGCCCACTACATCCGCCTGGCCGACGACGCGCGGCTGGTCGCGCTGGTCGCCGACGTCTTCGCCCTGCGCGGGGAGCCGCTCAACGACGCCCGCAAGGCCGATGCCCTGCGCACCATTCCGCTGGTCAAGGAGCGCGCCAAGACCATCGTCGAGCTCGCCGACCAGCTGTCCTTCGTGTTCCGCCCGCGGCCGATCGTGATCGAGGAGAAGGCGCTCAGCCTGCTCACCGACGAGACCCGGGCGCGGCTCGGCCGTCTCGCCGATCAACTTGCCGCGACCAACGACTGGTCGCCTGAGGCCCTCGAAACCCTGCTGAAGGGCTTCGCCGAGGCGGAAGCGGTCGGATTTGGCAAGTTCGGCCCTGCCCTGCGCGGAATTCTGACCGGCGGAGCGGCTTCTCCGGACCTTCACCGCACCCTGGCGGCGCTCGGACGCGACGAGGCGCTGGCCAGACTTAAGGATGCGCTTTCGCCTGCGGCGTAAGCCGTTATAACCCTCGTCAAACGCCCGTTTGGGGCATTTGTGTGTTTAGCTGCAAAAAGGATCAGGCATGACCGATAAGGCGGTGCTGACGATCGGCGACAAGAGTTTCGACCTGCCGATCCTGAAGGGCTCCACGGGGCCGGACGTGGTCGATGTTCGCAAGTGGTACGCGGACTCGGACACCTTCACCTTCGACCCGGGCTTCACGTCGACCGCCTCGTGCGAGAGCAAGATCACCTACATCGACGGCGACGCCGGCATCCTGCTGCACCGCGGCTATCCGATCGACCAGCTGGCCGAGAAGTCGAGCTTCCTCGAGGTCTGCTACCTGCTGCTGAACGGTGAGCTGCCGAAGGCGGACGAGTTCGCCAAGTTCGACCACAACATCACCTACCACACGATGTTGCACGCCCAGTTCGACCAGTTCTTCCAGGGCTTCCGCCGCGACGCCCACCCGATGGCCGTCATGACCGGCGCGGTCGGCGCCCTGTCGGCCTTCTACGCCGACAGCATGAACGTCGACGACGCCCGTGAGCGCGAGATCAGCGCCCACCGCCTGATCGCCAAGATGCCGACCATCGCGGCCCGCGCCTTCAAATACACGACCGGCCAGCCGTTCGTGTCGCCGCGCAACGAGCTGAGCTACTCCGAGAACTTCCTGCGCATGTGCTTCGCGGTGCCGGCCGAGGACTGGGTGCCGAACCCCGTCCTGACCCGCGCCATGGACCGGATCTTCATCCTCCACGCCGACCACGAGCAGAACGCCTCGACCTCGACCGTCCGTCTGGCCGGGTCGTCGGGCGCGCACCCGTTCGCCTGTATCGCCGCCGGCATCGCCTGCCTGTGGGGCCCGTCGCACGGCGGCGCCAACCAGGAAGCTCTGGAGATGCTCGAGAGCATCGGCACCGTCGACAAGATCCCCGAGTTCATCGAGGGCGTGAAGGCGCGCAAGTACAAGCTGATGGGCTTCGGCCACCGCGTGTACAAGAACTTCGACCCGCGGGCGAAGGTCATGCAGAAGACCTGCCACGAGGTGCTCGGCGAGCTCGGCATCAACGATCCGCTGCTCGAAGTCGCCATGGAACTTGAGCGCATCGCGCTCAGCGATCCGTTCTTCATCGAACGCAAGCTGTACCCGAACATCGACTTCTATTCGGGCATCACCCTGCGGGCGATGGGCTTCCCAACCAACATGTTCACCGTGCTGTTCGCCCTGGCCCGCACCGTCGGCTGGATCAGCCAGTGGAAGGAAATGTTCGAGGATCCCGGCCGCAAGATCGGCCGCCCGCGTCAGCTCTACACCGGCGAGACCCAGCGCGATTACCAGGCCGTCGACAAGCGCGGCTAGGCATAGAGCCTGATCTGAAGACATGGGGCGGAATGCGGCGACGCGTTCCGCCCTTTTTCTATGCCTCCGCCGTGAACAGGCCGAGGTAGTCCTCGATCGACCGGCGCAGGATCGTCTGGTTGATCGAGAATGGCATTCGGCCTGTCTCATCGGGTCTGGTCGAGCGAATGCCCGCCTCGCGCAGGCGGTCGAACAGCCCTTCCGCCAGTGAGGGCGCGACCTGGAGCTCGACGACGTAAGACCCATCATCCGTGTCGACGAGCCTGGCGGCGCCGGCCGCATCCAGCGCCTGGAACAACTCACGGGCATGGGCGTGGGCCCGGTCGTGATTGTCGTCGAAGTCGTCGAGCGCGGCGTTGGCCAGCACCGCGGCCGGCCAGCCCTGCTGGAGCGTGCCGCCGAACTTGTGGCGCAACGTGCGCGCCCGCTCGATCAGAGCGGCGGGCCCGGCCAGCACACCGCCGAACGGCGCGTCGAGGTACTTATAGGTCGAGACGTAGACCGTATCGAACAGCGCGGCGTAAGCCTTGACGTCGAACCCCGGCGGGACAAGCAGCAGTCTGGCGCCGTCCAGATGCAGGCCGATGCCGCGCTCGCGAGCCAGGGCGGAGATGGCGGCGGCGTCGGCCGGGCTGACCATCCGCTGCCGCATCCGTCGCACCGGGCTTTCCAGAGCAATGGCGCCGACGGGCGTGGGGTAGCGCGGCCCCGCGCTGGCCGTAACCGTCTCCAGCACCTCGTCCGGCGTGGGCCCCGGACGTCCCGGCGCCATCGGCACGAGGTTCAGGCCTGACAGGGTCTGCGCGGCGTCCCCCTCGTCCCGGTAGAGGTGGCTCTCATGCGGGACGAGCACGCGGCGGTTCTCGCCGGCCAGCAGCCGCAGCGCCACGGTGTTGGCCAGCAGGCCCGTGGGGAAGAAGGCGCAGGCCGGCTTGCCCAGCCGCTCGGCGAAGCGCGCCTCGAGCGCGGCGACGGCGCCGCCCGCCAGATAGGAATCATCGACGCCCTCACTCGCGAGCGGGACCAGCTCCGCCAGGCGGTGCGCGGTTCGGACCGAGTCGGGCGGCAGGCCGTCACCGACAAACCAGACACTACGCGCGTCGATGGCCGGATAGACTGGTGGCATCGGCGAGGCATCGCCAGAGGCTGGATAAGTCATCGATCTCCCCGAAACACCGCGGAAGACTAGGATGTGGCCCTTGCATAGCCTAGCGAGCGTCGCCCAACGTCCGGCATTTCGCGTCGGGCGCCGATCGGCGTGTCAGGCGTTGATAGGGTGAACCTTCGGAGACGCCCACTTGGCCAAGCCCCTGACCGTCAACATCCCCCACAACATCGGCGCGGCCGAGGCTCGACGTCGGATCGAGAGCGGCTTCGCGGAAATGACCGCCAAGCTGCCCGGCGGCGCGGCCAAGGTCGACCAGCATTGGGACGGTGACCGCCTGACCTTCGCCGCCCTGGTCGCCGGCCAGGACATCCGCGGCACGCTCGATGTGCTCGCCGACAGCGTGCGGATGGATATTGTCCTGCCGGGGCTGCTGGGAATGCTGGCCGGCAAGATCGGCGGCAAGCTCAGGCAGGAAGGTCAGGTCCTGTTGGACGACAAACGGAAGTAGGGCTGTGCGTCCTTCGAGACGCGGCTTCGCCGCTCCTCAGGATGACTGACTCATGGATAGTCATGGTGAGGAGCGCTCAGCGCGTCTCGAACCATGCAGTGAGCCTCAGGCCACCTGCCCCGCCGCCCAGCCGGACGACCAGGCCCACTGGAAATTGTAACCGCCCAGCCAGCCGGTGACATCGACCGCCTCGCCGATGAAATAGAGGCCGGGGACGCTTTCGGCCTGCATCGTCGTAGAGTTCAGGTCGCGGGTGTCGACGCCGCCCAGGGTGACCTCGGCGGTGCGGTAGCCTTCGGAGCCGACCGGCTTCATCGTCCACTGGTTCACGGCTGTATCGATGGCGCGCAGCACCTTGTCCGGCGTGTCGGCGAGGTTGCCGCGCGCGCCGGCCTCTTCGCACAACAGCCGAGCCAGGCCGATCGGCAGCACCCCGGTCAGGGCGTTGTGGGCGGATTGTCGCGGGCTCACCAGCTTGGCCGACTTGAGGATGTCGAAGATGTCCGCGCCAGGAGCCATGGAGACGGTGATCGGCTGGCCCTCGCGCCAATAGGACGAGATCTGCAGGATCGCCGGACCGGACAGGCCCCGGTGGGTGAACAGCATCGCTTCAGTGAATTTCGTCTTGCCGCAGGACACAACGGCGTCGACCGACACCCCGGCCAGCGGCTTGATCCGCTCCAGCGCCCCGACCTCGAAGGTCAGGGGCACCAGCGCCGGACGGGTCTCGGTCAGGCGCAGGCCGAACTGGCGGGCGATCTCGTAGGCCCAGCCGGTCGCGCCCATCTTCGGGATCGACTTGCCGCCGGTGGCGACGACCAGCGACGCGCAGGCGACGCGCGAACCCGTGGTCAGCGCGACTTCATAGCCCTCCCCGACCCGCTCGACGCGATCGATGCCGGTCTCCAGCCGCAGCTCGACGCCGGCCTGCGACATGTCGTCGGTCAGCATCTCGATGATCTGCTTGGCTGAGCTGTCGCAGAACAGCTGGCCGAGGGTCTTCTCGTGCCAGGCGATGCCGCGGGCGTCGACGGCGGCGATGAAGTCCTTGGCCGTGTAGCGCTTCAGCGCCGAGATGCAGAAGCGGGGGTTCTGCGACAGGAACGCCTGCGGACTCGTGTGCAGATTGGTGAAGTTGCAGCGGCCGCCGCCGGAGATGCGGATCTTCTCCCCCGGCGCGCTCGCGTGGTCGAGGATCAGCACGCTGCGCCCTCGCCGCCCAGCCTGGGCCGCGCACATCATCCCGGCGGCGCCGGCGCCGACCACCACCACGTCGTACTGTTGCAAGGCCGCTGACCCAAGGTTCGAGGAGCGCGGCCTATGGACCGTCCGGCGCCGCGTGGCAACCGCGCCGGACGGTTCGCTGTCAGCGGGCCTTGTCGCGAGCCTTGGCGTAGGTGGCGATTTCGCTGACCAGCTGCGCGGGCACATGCAGCTTGGGATCGGTGTAGCTCGCGACCTGCACCATCCGGTCCGGCGACGGCTCCACCTTGAGGAAGTGGGTCATGTTCTCGATCAGCACCAGCTTGGCGCTCTTCGAGGCGGCCGCGAGGCGTCTGGCGTCATCGACGACGGTCTGAAAGTCGTTCGTGCCCTGTATGACCAGGATCGGCTGCTTGAGCTTGGCGATCTCGACCGTGGGGTCGTAGGCCATCCACGACCGCATGTAGCCCTGCACGTCCGGGTGGAAGAGCATCGCATAGGCGGGCACATAGCCGCTCGCCGGCTCGCCGCGCTCGACCTGCTCGAAGGCGTTGCGCATGGCCTTCAGATCCGCTTCGGCGAGCCCAGCGCCGGCGAACTGCCGCATCAGAATATCCTTGGCCGGCAGTGACGAGCCTGCCAGCGACACGTAGCCTTCCGCCTTAAGCTTTCGCACTGCAGGCATGCCGATGAGCGATCCCTCGCTGTGGCCGACGATGGTGAGGCTGGAGAAGCGCGGGTCCTTGCGCAGCATTTCGCCCCAGGCCACGGCGTCGTCGATGTAGGTTTCGAAGCGCAATGTGTCCGGCTTCGCGGCCATCTTGCTCTGACCGATGCCGCGCTTGTCGAACCGCAGCGAGGCGACGCCCTGGCGCGCCAGGTCCTCGGCCATCTGCCGCGTCGGATTGCCTTTGCCGGGCAGCGAGGCGGCGTTACCGTCCCGATCCATCGGACCCGACCCCGGCAGGAAGAGCACGACGGGCGTCGGCTTGTTCCCGGCGGGGACCAGCAGGGTCCCGCGAAGCGTGTCCCCGCCCGACGGCAATTCCCGCGCCTCGCTGACGAACGGCTCCGCCTCGCCGGCGGCGACGCCCGATGCGCAGACGGCGAGGCTCAGCACCAGCCCCGCGAAGAGGCGGCGGTGTAGGAGGGGCATATCATTTCCCTTTGGAGTAGGTCGCCAGCAAGCGATCGCGGACGCGGTGCGCCGGCGGTGGATTGGGCGACGTCAGACGCACCTGGATGGCGCCGGTGAGATCGGAGAGAAAATCGGTCATCGCCTGGGCGGGCTCGTCGAGGTCGAGCGCCAGGAACAGGCTGCCGAGGGACGCCGCCAGGCTGGCGCGCTGCGTCGCGGTCTTCATCGACGCGGCGGCGTAGAGGGGCTGCAGGAATGGGTCCAGCGCCGCCGTCATCAACCACCGTGCGTGGTCGCGGTGCTCATCGACGTAGCCCAGCTGAGCGGTGATCAACGCCGCCAGCGCCTCGTGCGGCGTGGGGGTCGCCAGCGCCTCGGCGACGATCCCCTCGCCTTCGTAGATCTGCTCCGCGAGGGCCGCGGTGATCAGGTCTTCCTTGCTGTCGAAGTAGGCGAATACGAGGCCCTTCGACACACCGGCCGCCGCCGCGACATCAGCCGTTGTCACCGACTGCACGCCCTGACGGCTGAACAGTTCGAGGGCCCCATCCAGGATGGCGGCCCGGGCGGCCGCTCGCCGGTCGGCGTCGATCTGTGCGTTTCGGCCCATGGGCGCGAAACTAGATTGACCGTCTGGTCAATCAATCAGATCGGTCGCGGCTAGTCCGGGCTTCGTCGCTAATCGACGCAGCGTCCCGCCTGGGCCTTGCCGCCGACGATCTCGGTGGAGCAGCCGCAGACGTCGTTGTCGACTTCGCAGACCCCGGCCACGACGGCCCCGCCCTCGGGCATGGCGCCGTCGGCGGCGACGCAGCGGCCTTCGCACTGCTCGCTGTCGGTGCAGGCCTTGCCGGCGTCCTTGTAGGTGAAGATGCAGGCGGGCTTCTGCATGCGGCAGATCGGCTTCACCTCGCCGCCGTTGGCGGTGCAGGCGGCGATGTCGACGGTCGGCGCGGTGGCGGGCCCTTCGGTCATCGGGGCGCAGGCGGCCAGGGCCAGCAGGGCGAAGGCGGAGAGGATGATGCGCATGGGGTCTCCTAGACGGCGGACCGCTCGGCGAGCAGCTTGAGGATCATGTCGGCGGCGGCGTTCGATGGATCAGGCGCGCCGCGGCCCATCTTGTCGAGGGCGGCGTTCTGCGCGGCGATCTGGCGCGCGCGCAGGGCCGGGTCGTCGAGACGCTCGGCGACGGCCCTGGCCAACGCCGGGCCGTTGCAGTCATCCTGCACGAACTCGGGGGCGACGAAGTCCCTCGCCGCAATGTTGAAGAGGGTGATCCAGGGCGATTTGAAGATCCGCTTGAGGATCGCGTAGGTCAGGCCGCCGATGCGGTATCCGATCACCATCGGCGCCCCGGCCAACGCCAGCTCAGTGGTCACCGTGCCGCTGCAGGCGAGGGCCACCGTCGCGGCGACGAAGGCGTCGTCCTTGAGCTGTTCGTCCTCGATGACATGGACGCGGTACGGCCAGTCGGCGACACGCGCCTTCACCGCCTCGGTGACCGTGCCGGCCGCGGGGATGACCAGATGCAGGGTAGGCCGCTGGTCCTTGAGGATGTTCACGGCGTCCTCGAAGGCCGGCATCACGAGCTTGATCTCGGCCGGACGGCTGCCGGGCAGGACCAGCAGGATGTCGTCGCCCTCGCCCGCGCCGATCGCCGTGCGCAGCCGCGCCGGATCGGCCTTGCCGAAGTCCTTGGCCAGGGCCGGGTTGCCGACGAAGGTGGTGGCGAGCCCCTCCTTCTCGAACCAGGGGGCGTCGAAGCTGTGGATCGACAGCAGGTGGTCGACAGCCCTGGCCAGCACCTTGGCGCGGCCCGGACGCGTGGCCCAGACCTGCGGCCCGACGTACTTCACCAGCGGCAGGTCGGGATGGATCTTCCGCAGCGCGTTGGCGACGCGCAGGGTGAAGCCCCAGCTGTCGATCAGCACCGCCACGTCCGGCTTGTCGGCCGCCGCCAGGGCCGCCGTCTCGGCTACGCGCCTGCGGATGCGGGGATAGGCGGGAATGGCCTCGAAGATGCCGAGGATCGACAGGTCGGCGATGTCGAACGGGCTCTGCACGCCCTCGGCCGCCATCTTCGAACCGCCGACGCCGATAAAGCGCACGCCGTCGCCTAGCCGCGCCTTCAGCGCGCGCGCCAGACCCGCGCCGAGGCTGTCGCCCGAGGCCTCCGCCGCCACCAGCATGACGGTAAGGGGCCGGGTCATTCGCCGCGCGGCTCCACGCCGAGGATGAACAGGCCGAGGTCATCGGCCATGGCCACCGTCTCCTCGCGGTCGACGATCAGCAGCCGGCCGGTCTCGCCGACGATGCCCGCCAGGCCCGCCTGGGCCGCGCCGCGCACGGTGGCGACGCCGATGGTCGGCAGGTCCACGCGAACCTCCTGGATCGGTTTGGGCGCCTTGGCCAGCACGCCGCGCAGGTGCTCGGGCTTGCCGCGGATGGCCTCCGGCAACTCGCGCACCCGGCGCAGCATCATGTCGGTGCCTTCTTGGGCCTCGACGGCGAGGACGAGGCCGTTGCAGACCACGGCCCCCTGCCCGACGTCGAGCCGGCCGATGGCGCGAGCCACGGTCAGGGCGCGGTCAATGTCGTCGGCATGTTCGGCGGAGGGACCATACTTGCCGAGAAGGCCGGACGGCAGCGTCATCGAGCCGGCGGCCTCGTGGGCGCCTTCGATCTCAAAGCCTTCCTTGCGGAACTCCTCCAGCAGGCGGCGAAGCAGGGCGTCGTCACCATGGCGGGCGGCGGCGATCACGCCCGGCAGGGCCGCCAGGCCGCGCACGTCGGGGACCAGCTTGCCGAAGTCCGGACGCGCGACCGTGCCGGCGAAACAGACGAGCTCGCAGCGCTCCTTCTTCAGCGCCTTGAAGCATTTGCCGAGCTCGGCGATGCCGATTTCCACCGACGGATGCCCGGCCGTGCCCTCGTCGGCGAACCCCTTGAGGCGGATCACGAAGTAAGGGCGTCCCGCCGCGCGGCAGCGGTCTGCGATCTCCGCCGGCAGGCCTCCGCCCCCGGCGATGAGCCCCAGCTTGCGCATGCTCAGCTCTCGCGCTCGGGCAGGCACAGCGGCCGGTTGGCGTCCTCGCGGATGAAGGCGAGGATCTCCATGAGCTCGGGCACCGAGGAATAGGCTTGCTCGACGTCCTCGATGCGCTCCTGGAAGGTGCCCTCGTCGGCGAACAGCAGGCGATAGGCCGCCCGCAGCGTGGCGATCTGCTCGCGCGTGAAGCCCCGGCGCTTGAGGCCGATCAGGTTCAGGCCCTCGAGGTGGGCGTGGTTGCCCCAGACCGAGCCGTAGGGGATCACGTCCTTGGTGACGATGCCGCCGCCGCCGACGAAGGCATAGCGGCCCACGCGGGTGAACTGGTGGATCGCCGCCAGACCGCCGAGGAAGACGAAGTCGTTGACCGTCACATGGCCGCCGACGGCGACGCTGGGGGCCATGGTGACCTTGTCGCCGATGATGCAGTCGTGGCCGATGTGGGTGCTGACCATGAACAGGCCGTCGGAGCCGACCGTGGTCACCCCCCTGCCCCCGGCCGTGCCGGCGTGCACAGTGACGTGCTCGCGGAAGGTGTTGCGGGCGCCGACCACGACGCGGGTCGGTTCGCCCTTGTGCGCCGAGTGCTGAGGCGCGCCGCCAAGACAGGCGAACGGGTGCAGGACGCAGTCCTCGCCGATCTCGGTAACGCCCTCTACGATCGCGTGCGACAGCAGCTTCACGCCCCTGGACAGGGTCGCAGCCGGGCCGACGATGCAGTACGGGCCGATCTCGACCGACCCGTCGATCAGCGCCTTGGAATCGACGATCGCCGTGGGGTGGATCTTCGTCACTGAGGCTTGTCCGCCTTCATGGCCGCGAATTCGCACTCGGCGACCAGCTTGCCCTTCACCAGCGCCTTGCCGGCGAACTTGAAGACGTCGCCGCGGGCGCGGGTGACCTCGACCTCCATCCGCAGCGTATCGCCCGGACGCACCGGCTGGCGGAAGCGGGCGCCATCCACGGACATAAAGAAGATGGTCGTGCGTTCGATGTCGACCTCGAGCGTCTTGGACATCATCAGCGCGCCGGTCTGGGCGATCGCCTCGATGATCATCACGCCCGGCATCACCGGGTTTCCCGGAAAGTGGCCGGGGCAGAACGGCTCGTTGAAGGTCACGTTCTTGATGCCGACGATCGACTTGTTCTCGACGTAGTTCTCAGCCCGATCGACGAGCAGGAATGGATAGCGGTGCGGCAGCCGCTGCAGGATCTCGTCGAACGCGATCTCGATGCCCGTATCATTGGGGCCCACATCTTCAGACTGGCTCATGCCTTGTCCCCTTTGCCCCGGCGGGCGTTTCGCGAAAGCCAGGCCGTCTCGCGCAGCCAGGATTTGATCGGCTGGGCGGGCAGTCCGCCCCAGGTTTCTCCGGCCGGCACCTCGCGGAAGACCCCGGCGGCGGCGGCGATCTGCGCGCCCGCGCCGATGGTCACGTGGTCGGCCACGCCGGCCCGGCCGCCGAAGGCGACTCCGTCGCCGATGACGACGCTGCCGGAGATGCCGGTATAGGCCGCCATAACGCAGTTCCGCCCGACGCGGACGTTGTGGCCAATGTGGACCAGGTTGTCGACCTTGGTGTTCTCGCCGACCACGGTGTCTTCCCAGGCCCCGCGATCGACGCAGCTGTTGGCCCCGATGGTGACCCCATCCTGCAGAATCGCGCGGCCCAGCTGGGGCACGTCGAAGACCCCGGTCTCGCCGGCGGTGGCGCCGAATCCGGCCTCGCCGATGCGCGCGCCGGCATAGAGCTTCACCCGGTCGCCGAGCAGCGCGAAGCCGACCGTGGCGTTGGGGCCGATCTCGCAGTCGCGGCCGATGGCGACACCCGGGCCGATGACCACGCCCGGCGCGATGCGCGTCCCGCGTCCAATCTTCGCGCCCGCCCCGATGACCACGCCGGGCGAGAGCAGAACCCCCTCCTCCAGCTCGGCCTCGGGATGGACGGGGGCCGCGCCGGGCTCGTGGCCACGCGCCCTGTGCAAGACCTGCGCGGCCAGGGCCCAGGCCGCCTGAGGACGGCGGCTGGCGATGCCGATACAGCCCTCGGGCACGTCGTCGAGATGAGCGGCCGGTACGAAGCAGGCGCCGGCTCTGGTGGCCTTCAAGGCCGCGAGATGCTTGCGGTCGCCGAGGAAGGCGATGTCGGCGGGCCCGGCCCGGTCGAGCGGGGCGGCGCCTTCGATCTTCAGCGCTCCCGCTTCAGCGCCCGCCAGCTCGCCGTCGCTCTGGGCGACGAGGTCTGACAGCGGAACGGGTCCAAGGCTCAGATAGAAGCGGGCGTCGGGCATGCGGTCCTCACAAACCCGCGATAAAGCGAGTCGGACTCCAGAACGCACTCAGCCTGACCTTTGAGGGTCAGGCTGAGACGGTATTCACAGATCATGATGCCGTCCGCGGACGAACGCCAGTCGGCGCTGTCCGCGTACCGACCAGGTCTAGCGGCGCGCGGGGGCCGCGGCGGGCGCGGCAGCCGGAGCGGCGGCCGGCGCGTCGAGGCGTTCGCGGTTGAAGGCGAAGGTCTTGATCTTGGCGTTCAGGCCGGTGACCACGGTGCCGGTCAGGTCCATCTGCGGGTTGGCGATGAGGACGCCGTCGCCGAGCAGGATGCTGCACTGGCGCTGCTGGTAGGTGGCCAGGGCGATCGGGTCGAGCTCTTGCAGGACGCGCATCAGCGCCTTGCGCTCGGTCGCCTGCAGCTCACGCTGGCGCAGCTCCTTCTTGCGGACCAAGGCGTTGTAGCGGACCTGCAGGTCCGAAGCGCGCTTCTCGAGCGCGTCCGGGGTGCTGGTGGCGCGCGCCGCGTCGATGGCCTTGGCTTCGTTCTTCACGGCGGTTTCTTCACCGGTGAGCTCGGCATTGGCTTCGGCGATCAGCTGCTTCATGCGGGTGTCGACGTACTTGCCGACTTCCGACGAGCCGATGGCGCGTTCGCTGGAGTAGGTGCAGATGCCCGGCAGAGCGGCGCCGTGACGAACCTGGGCCGCGCCGGCCGGAGCCGCGGGCGCGGCCGCGGGGGTCTGCGCGATCGCCGCCGAAGCGAAGGTGACGATGGCGGCCGAGGCCGCGACCGCGAAGGTCTTGCTGGAGAGCATTGAGTCTAGAACCTTGTGGAGGTTGAGAACCGGAACGTTTCCGTCTTGTCGTAGTCTTCTTTGGCCAGAATTTGGCTGAAGTCGAAGCGGATCGGTCCCATCGGCGAGCGCCAGAAGATCGAGAGACCGGCCGAAGCGCGCAGGCTGAGATCGTCGTAGATATCAGGGTTACGCACGCCCGGCGCCGAAAGTGTGTCGACGTCGTCGAGCATGCCCACCGTACCGAAGTCGGTGAACAGCGCGGCCTTGATGCCGTACTGCTCGGGCAGGAAGGTCGGCACCGTCAGCTCGACGGAGCCGATGGCGTAGGCCTTGCCGCCGAGCGCGTCGTTGCGGTTGCCGCTGGTGTCGCGCGGACCCAGGCCCGCGACCTCGAAGCCGCGGAAGCTGTTGCCGCCCTTGTAGAAGCGGTCGTTGATGCGAACGCTGTCGCCGCCCCAGCCGTCGATATAGCCGGCGGTGCCGGTCAGCTGCAGGACGAAGTCCTTGTTGAAGCCGTAATACCAGCCGCCGCCGACCTCGGTGCGCAGGTAGTTCACGTCCCCGGCGACGCCGGCGAGGTCCTGCGTCAGGTCGACATAGAAGCCGCGGGTCGGGCGAACCGGATCGTTCCGGCGGTCGACACGCAGGCCGTAGCCGACCAACGAGGTGATGTAGGAGCCGCGCTGGGCGCAGAGGCTGGTCGACAGCTGCTGCTGCCCGGGGGCGCAGAGGCTGTCGTCGATGATCACCTCATCACTGCGCAGGGTGTAGCGCAGTGACATCGAGGCGTTCTGGGTCAGCGGGAAGCCCAGGCGCGCGCCGCCGCCGGTGGAGGCGGTGTCGAACGCGGTCTGGTTGCTGAAGTTGTAGCGGTACGAATAGAGGTCCAGCCCGGCGCGCAGGTCGCGGCCGAGGAAGCGCGGCTCGGTGAACGAGAAGTCGATCTGCTGGCGCAGCGAACCGACCGAGACGCGGGCCCGGACGTTCTGGCCGCGGCCGCGGAAGTTGCGCTCGCTGACCCCGAGGTCGATGACCAGTTGGTCGACCGAGCTGTAGCCGGCGCTGAACGACAGCTCGCCGGTCGGCTGCTCCTCGACCTGCACCCGCAGGGCCGTCCGGTCGGGCTGGCCGCTGGGGACCTCCTCGATGGTGACGTCCTTGAAGAAGCCCAGGGCGCGGATCTGGTTACGCGAACGATCGACCAGCACGCGGTTGTAGGCGTCGCCCTCGGCCACGTTCATCTCGCGCCGGACCACGTAGTCCAGGGTGCGGGTGTTGCCGATGATGTCGATGCGATCGATGTAGACGCGCGGGCCTTCCTTGACCTGGAACGCCACGTCGACGGTCTTGGTCTCGGGGTTGGGCACGTACTTGGGACGCACGTCGACGAAGGCGAAGCCCGCGGCGCCGGCGGCGAAGGTCAAGGCGTCGGTCGCCTGCTCGATCGACGAGTCCTGGTAGGTCTGGCCGGTGCGGATCGGCAGCAGCTGGGCGAGCACGGTGCCGTCCAGCTTCTTCATCTCGGTGTCGACGGTCAGCTTGCCGAACTTGTACATCTCGCCTTCGTCGATCGTGTAGGTGACCACGAAGCCGTTCTTGTCGGGCGCCAGCTCGGCCACGGCCGAAATCACGCGGAAGTCGTAGTAGCCCTTGTTGCGGTAGAACTTCCGCAGCTGTTCCTTGTCGTACTCGATCCGGTCGGGATCGTAGTTGTCATTGCTCGACAGGAATTTGTACCAGTGGCTCTCCTCGGTGACGATGACGTCGGTCAGGTCGCCGTCGGAGAACTCGCTGTTGCCGAGGAAGTTGATGTCGAGGACGCCGCTCTTGGGCCCTTCGCTGATCTCGAAGATCAGGTCGACGCGCTTCTGCGGCAGCTCGACGATCTGCGGGGTCACGGTCACGCCGATGCGGCCCGAGCGACGGTACAGCTCGATGATGCGCTGAACGTCGGACTGAACCTTGGCGCGGGTGAAGATGCCGCGAGGACGGATGGTGACCTCGTCGCGGAGCTTCTCTTCCTTGACGCCCTTGTTCCCCTCGAAAATCACGCGGTTGATGATCGGGTTCTCGACCACGCGCACGACGAGGTCGCCGTTCTGCTGCAGGTCGATCTTTACATCCGCGAAAAGGTCGGTGCGGAACAGGGTCTTCAGCGCCACGTCGATGCGGGCGGCGTCGACCGTGTCACCCGCCTGCACAGGCAGGTAGGACAGAACCGTCCCCGCCTCGATGCGTTCGTTGCCCTGCACGACGACGCGCTGGACGACGCCAGACTGCACCTGAGCATAGGCCACGGCGGGCACGGTAAGAGCGGTCGTGCCCATCAGGAGCGCGACGCCGGAGATGATCGCGGCGCTACGCGCGCGGTATTGCTTCATTTGGTGGTCTGCCATCGGCGGTCGGCGGGTGCTCACGAGAACAGACCACCGAGGAAGTTGAACACATTGTAGCGCTGCAGGTCGTTCCAGACCGCGAACAGCATGAATCCCAGCAGCAAGGCAAGACCAAGGCGATATCCAACCGCCTGGACATTTGCCGCCAGTGGCCGTCTCGCAACGGCTTCATAGGCGTAGAAAAGCAGGTGCCCGCCGTCGAGAACGGGGATGGGCAGGAGGTTCAGGAAGCCGATGCTGACGGACAGCACGGCCGAGAGACTCAGCAGGGCGACGAACGAACCGAGCAGGCCGAGCGCCGGTGTCGGCGCCCCCTCGGCGCCCATCTTGGCGACGGTGTCGGAGGCTTTGGCGATGCCGATGACGCCGCCGATCTGGTCGGCCGGCACCTGACCGGTGACGATGCGGCCGAGGTAGAACAGCGTCGTGTCGAGCACATTCCAGGTCTGGCGGAAGCCGTAGCCGATCGCCTCGATCGGTCCGTAGCGCACGCGGGTGATGTCATCGGCGGTGGGGCGGCCTTCGAGGCCGAGCCTGCCAATCTTCTGCTTCGCGCCCGTGGGATCGACGCTTTCGACCTCGCGCGGCGTCGCCGTCAGCTCGAACTCGCGACCGCCGCGCTCTATCAGGAAGGTGACCGGCACGTTGGCGCGCAGCGAGGCGTAGGCCCCGACGTCGCGCCAGTCCTTGATTACCTGGTCATCGGCCTTGCGGATGATGTCGCCCGGCTGGAAGCCCGACTGCTCGGCGACGCTGCCCGGCTGCACGGCGCTGATGCGCGGCGTCGCCCGGGTTTCGCCGAACGTTCCGGCGAGCAAGGCGAACAGCAGGATGGCCAGCACGAAGTTGGCGGCGGGGCCGGCGGCGGCGATGATCGCCCGCTGCCAGACCGGCTTGAAGTGATAGAATTTCTGGACCGCGGATGGATCGTTATGAGCCAGGATCTTGGCTTCCATCTCCGCGAGATCATTTTGGTCGGGCACGGTGCTGGCGGCGTTGTCGTCGCCGGCGAAGCGCACGTAGCCGCCCAGCGGCAGCCAGCCGATTCGCCACTCGACGCCCTGCTTGTCCCGCCACTTGAAGATCGCCTTGCCGAAGCCGATCGAGAAGCTCTCGATGACCGTGCCGAAGGCGCGCGCGGCCCAGAAGTGTCCGAGCTCGTGAATCGTCACAACGAGCGTCAGCACGAACAGGAACGGCAGGATCCAGGACACGAGGTCAGGCATCGGCCGGGTTTACTCCCCTAACGATCAATGGACGCCCTGACGCCGGGACAGCGCGTCTTCCGCCACCCGGCGGGCGCTGGCGTCGGTCATCATCGCATGTTCCAGAGCATCGCCCCCCGCACCGGCATTCAGGTCCCCTGTCCCGTTCATACGGTCGAGGGTGTCCGAAACCAGCGGCGCAATATCGAGAAAGCCGATCTTGCGGTCAAGGAAGGCCGCGACCGCGATCTCATTTGCCGCGTTCATGGCCGCCGGAGCCATGCCGCCGGCCTTCATCGCCGCGCGAGCGATGCCTATGGCGGGGAATCGCACGGGATCTGGGGCTTCAAAGGTCAGTTGGCCCACGGCCGCGAGATCCAGCTTCGGCGCCGGCCAGGCCAGCCGGTCCGGCCAGGCCCAGGCGCAGGCGATCGGCGTACGCATGTCCGGCGGGCCGAGCTGGGCCAGGGTCGAGCCGTCCAGATACTCGACCATGCTGTGAATCACCGACTGCGGATGGATGACGACGTCGACCTGGTCGGGCGGGGTGGCGAACAGATAGGACGCCTCCACCATCTCCAGGCCCTTGTTCATCATCGTCGCGGAATCGATCGAAATCTTGGCGCCCATGCTCCAGTTGGGATGGGCGACGGCCTGTTCGGGGCTGGCCAGTCGCATCTGGTCCAGGGTCCAGGTGCGGAAGGGGCCGCCCGAGGCGGTCAGGATCAGGCGGGCGACCTTGTCCCGGCACGGGTCCTGCAGCACCTGGAAGATGGCCGAGTGCTCGGAGTCGACGGGGATCACCCCTCCCCCGGCGGCCCTGGCGATCTCCAGCAGCTGAGGCCCGGCGCAGACCAGGCTTTCCTTGTTGGCCAGCGCGATGATCGAACCCTTGCGGGCGGCGGCCAGCGTCGGGGCGAGGCCCGCCGTGCCGACGATGGCCGACATTACCCAGTCGGCGCCCATGCCGGCGGCGTCCTCGACAGCGGCGGACCCGCCGACGGCGTGAATGCCGGAGCCGGCCAGGCGGTCACGCAGGCCGGGCAGCAGGCTCTCGTCCTGGATCACGGCCAGCTTGGGCCGCCAGAACAGCGCCTGTTCGGCCAGCTTGGCGACGTTGCGGCCGGCGGTCAGCGCGAGGATCTCGACATCGACGGCCGACTTCTCGAGCAGATCGAGGGTCGAGACGCCGACCGATCCGGTGGAGCCGAGGACGGTGACGGTGCGGGTCAAGGCACCCAGCCCCAGTGATCGATCAGTCGGGCGCCGGCGACGACGATGGTCGCGAACAGCAGCCCATCGACACGATCCAGCAGGCCGCCGTGGCCCGGGATCAGATCGCCCGAATCCTTGACCCCGAAGCGGCGCTTGAGCGCCGATTCCCAGAGGTCGCCGGCCATGGTCGCCAGGCCGCCGAGAAGGCCGACGATCGCCGCCGCGTACCAGGCCAGGTCCATGCGGGTCAGCCAGGCGAACGCCATCGCCACCAGCATCGCCCCGATCAGCCCGCCGACGAAGCCGGACCAGGTCTTGTTCGGCGACAGCCGCGGCCACAGCTTGGGGCCCTTGAGCAGGCTGCCGACGGCGAAGGCGCAGATGTCGGCCGCCCAGGTCACGCAGAACAGCAGCAGCATCCAGCCGACGCCGGCGGACATCGCCCAGGTGAATTCTTCGCCGGACGGATTCCTGAGCCAAACCAGGGCGATACAGGCGGGCGCTATGTAGATCACGCCATAGGCGGCGTCAGCGGCGCGCTCGGCCTTGTGGCGGGTGATGAAGGCGGCCAGCAGGGCGCCGGCGACCACCAGCGCCCAGGCGCTGCGGTACCAGCCGACCTGCGCGGCGAACACCGCCGCCAGCACGGCCACGGTGATGGTCACGGCGACCTCGGCCGGAGCTTCCGGCGCGCTCATCTTGCCCCATTCGACCGCGAGCAGGCCGATGGCGATGGCGATCATCAGCAGGAAGGGGCCGCCGCCGTACCAGATCGCGCCGAGGACAGCCGGAATCAGCACCGTCGCCGAGGCGACCCGGATGGCGAGATTAGTCCAGTCGAAGCGCTTAACCGGCGGCGAGGACGTCATTCGACGCAGCTCCGCCATAGCGTCTCTCGCGAGCCCGGAACTCGGCGATCGCGGCCTTCAGATGGTCGGGGCTGTAGTCGGGCCAGAAGACGTCCTGGAAAATGAGTTCGGCGTAGGCGCATTCCCACAGCAGGAAGTTGGAAATGCGGCGCTCGCCGCTGGTGCGGACGATGACGTCGGGATCGGGCGCGCCGCCGGCCGCCAGATGGCCGGCGAACAGGGCTTCGTCGAGGTCGGCAGCCTTGGCCCTGCCTTGCTCCACCTCTTCGGCGAAGCGGCGGGCGGCGTCGGTGATATCGGCGCGGCCGCCGTAGTTGAAGGCCACCTGCAGCAGGAAGCGGTCGTTGTGGGCGGTGCGGCGCTCGGCGCGGTCGATGATTTCGAGCACGTCGGGCTTGAGCCCCGTGCGACGACCGAGGATGCGCACGCGGACGCCCTCGCGGACCAGCCGCTCGAGGTCGCTTTCGACATAGGTCTTGAGCAGGTTCATCAGCTCGGAGACCTCGGAGAGCGGCCGGCGCCAGTTCTCCGTGGAGAATCCGAACACCGTCAGCACCTCGACGCCGAGATCCGGCGCGCCCTCGACCACGCGCCGAAGCGCTTTCACGCCCTCGCGGTGTCCGAAGGTGCGCGGCAGACCACGCTGTTTGGCCCAGCGCCCGTTGCCATCCATGATGATGGCGACGTGCAGGGGCCCGTCCGAAGGCGACATCGCCACTCCCTTATGTCCGTTCACGCTCCCCCGCGTCGTGGACATCAAACCTGCATGATCTCTTGTTCTTTGGTTTTCAAGGTCTCGTCGATGCGCTTGATCGCCTCGTCCGTGAACTTCTGGACCTCGGTCCCCATGCGCTTTTCGTCGTCCTGGGTGATGACCGAATCCTTCTCGGCCTTCTTCAGGTCGTCGTTGGCGTCACGACGGACGTTGCGCACGGCGATCTTCTGCTGCTCGGCGTACTTGCCGGCGATCTTGACCAGGTCCTTGCGGCGCTCCTCGGTGAGCGGCGGAACCGGAATGCGCAGGTTCTGGCCCTCGGTCACCGGGTTCAGGCCCAGGCCCGAATTGCGGATCGCCTTCTCGGCCGGAATGACCAGGGACTTGTCCCAGATGCTGACGCTGATCGAGCGCGGCTCGGGCACGCTCACCGAACCGACCTGGTTCAGCGGAACGGTGTTGCCGTAGGCCTCGACCATCACCTGGTCGAGCAGGCCCGCCGACGCACGGCCCGTGCGCAGCGACGTGAATTCTTCCTTCAGGGCGGAGACGGCCTTGTCCATGCGGTTCTTGTAGGTCGCAAGGTCGGGCTTTTCGGTCGAGGCCATGTGCAGGCTCCCTCTTTTTCTTATGCAGCTTCGGCGATGACGGTGTGTACGCCCTCGCCCTGAAGCACCTTCATCAGATTGCCGCGCTCGCGGATCGAAAACACCACGATCGGAATGCCGTTTTCGCGCATCAGGCTGATCGCCGAGGCGTCCATGACCTTCAGGTCCTTGGCCAGCACGTCGTGGTAGGTCAGCTGGTCGTAGCGGGTCGCGTCGGCGTCCTTCTTGGGATCGGCGGTATAGACGCCGTCAACGCTGGTGCCCTTCAGAAGGGCGTCGCACTTCATCTCCGCCGCGCGCAAGGCCGCGCCGCTGTCGGTGGTGAAGAACGGATTGCCGGTGCCGGCGGCGAAGATCACCACCCTGCCCTTTTCCAGGTGCCGCTCGGCGCGGCGACGGATCAGCGGCTCACAGACGGTCGGCATGGGAATGGCGGACTGCACGCGGGTGGTGACGCCGATGTGCTCGAGCGCATCCTGCATGGCCAGGGCGTTCATCACCGTGGCCAGCATGCCCATGTAGTCGGCGTTGGCCCGGTCCATGCCCTTGGCCGCGCCGGCCAGTCCGCGGAAGATGTTGCCGCCGCCGATTACCAGGCAGAGCTCGTAGCCGGCTTCGGCCACCTGCTTCACGTCCTGGGCGACGGCCGCGACAGTGTTCATGTCGATGCCGAAGGGCGTGTCGCCCATCAGCACCTCGCCGGACACCTTGAGCAGGATTCTCTTGTAGGGCTTGGCGGTCATGGGAATCCGGCGGGCTGGCGAGTCGGAAGAGCTCTCAACATAGACGAAGGGCGCGCATAGCGTGAGCCATGCGCGCCCCGTCTTTAGGTCGTCCGTGGCGGGATTAGTTCCCGCCGGTCATCGAGGCGACTTCGGCGGCGAAGTCGCCTGCCACCTTCTCGACGCCTTCGCCCAGCGCCAGGCGGACGAAGCCGAGCATCTTGATCTCGGCGCCCAGTTCCTTGCCGGTGTCGGCCAGCAGGACCTTGATCGTCTGATCCGGGTTCATGACGAAGGGCTGCTCAAGCAGCACGACTTCACGCTGGAACTTGGAGATCTGGCCGTCGACGATCTTGTCGATCATGTTTTCCGGTCGGCCTTGTTCCTTGGCCTTCTCGACCAGGATCGTACGCTCGCGCTCGACCGCCACCGGGTCCAGGTCCTCGGAGGACAGGGACAGCGGGTTGGTAGCCGCCACGTGCATGGCGATCTTGCGGCCGAGCTCGACCATGGCGTCCTGATCGCCGGCGCCTTCCAGCGCGACGAGCACGCCGATCTTGCCGAGTTCCGGCGCGACGGCGTTGTGGACGTAGGCCGAGACCGAACCTTCGGCGACGCTGAAGCGGGCCGAACGGCGCACGGTCATGTTCTCGCCGATGGTGGCGATCATGTTGGTGACCAGGTCGGTGACCAGTTCGCCATCGGCGGTCTTGGCGGCGCGAACCGCTTCGACGTCGCCGTCGGTTTCCAGGGCCACGGCCGCGATCTTCCGAGCGGCGCCCTGGAAGGTGTCGTTGCGGGCGACGAAGTCGGTTTCGGCGTTCAGCTCGATGACCGCGCCGGTCATGCCCTTGCCATCCTTGCGCAGGGCGACGGCCACGACGCCTTCAGCGGCGACGCGGTCGGCCTTCTTGCCGGCCTGGCTCAGACCCTTGGTGCGCAGCCAGTCGGTGGCCTGCTCCAGATCGCCCGCGTTTTCGACGAGGGCCTTCTTGCAGTCCATCATGCCGGCGCCGGATTTCTCGCGCAGCTCTTTCACGAGGGCAGCAGTGATCTCCGCCATGTCGTGTTCTCCTTAAATGAGACGTGTTCGAATAGGGATGCGGCCGGGCGTTACCGCCCGGCTGCGAAGGTGGTGTGAAACTGACGCCCCGCGAGGGGCGGGAGATCAGCTGGCGGCCGGTTCTTCCTCAACGGCGTCGAGCGCCGCTTCGGTGTTGGCCTGAGCTTCGGCCGGAGCTGCTTCGGGGGCCGCGGCGGCCTCCGGTTCAGCGGGGGCTTCAGCAGCGGCGGGCGCCGCGACCTCAGCCTTGGGGGCCGGGGTCTCGGCAACCGGAGCGGGCTCCGGCGTAAGCTCTCGGGCCAGAGTCGGCTCGACCGGGTTGACCGAAGCGCCGATGTCGACGCCCGAAGCCACGGTGCCGGCGGCCATGCCGTCCAGGACCGAGTCGGCGATCAGGTCGCAGTACAGCTGGATGGCGCGGGCGGCGTCATCGTTGCCCGGGATCGGGAAGGTGATGCCGTCCGGATCGCAGTTGGTGTCCAGGATCGCGATGACCGGGATGTTCAGCTTGCGGGCTTCCAGGATCGCGATCGCTTCCTTGTTGGTGTCGATCACGAACATGATGTCGGGAATGCCGCCCATGTTCTTGATGCCGCCCAGCGACAGCTCGAGCTTGTCGCGCTCGCGGGTCAGGGTCAGCAGTTCCTTCTTGGAACGGCCGCCGGTTTCACCGCCGTCGACGATGCCTTCCAGCTCGCGCAGGCGCGCGATCGAGCCGGAGATGGTGCGCCAGTTGGTCAGCGTGCCGCCGAGCCAGCGGTGGTTGACGTAGTACTGGGCGCAGCGCTTGGCGGCCGTGGCGACCGGATCGGAGGCCTGACGCTTGGTGCCGACGAACAGCACGCGACCGCCGGCGGCCGCGACTTCGCGGACCTTCACGAGGGCCTGGTGCAGCAGCGGGATCGACTGCGACAGATCGATGATGTGGATGTTCGAGCGCGAGCCGAAGATGTAGCGGTCCATCTTCGGGTTCCAGCGGTGGGTCTGGTGGCCGAAGTGGGCGCCGGCTTCGAGCAGCTGACGCATGGAGAATTCGGGAAGAGCCATGTCTTCGTGTGTCCTTTTTCCGGTTATCGCCTCCGCGGACAAACCCCCAGTGATCTGGGGACCGGAACGGTCTCGAGCAGGATTTCTCCCCGTCCGAGCCGAACGTCCACGTGCGTGATGGCCGCGCATGTAGGGGGATTGCACGGGAAAAGCAAGGGGATGGGGTTGGCGGTTGCGTATCCGGCGAGTGGGTGAAACCTTCGCGACATGCAGACGCGCCCTCTCCTCGCCGCCCTCGTCCTGCTCGCGCCGTTCGCGGGCGTTTCGTTCGGGACCGCCGCCACGGCGGCCGAACCCGACTTCCAGGCGACGGTCGCCGGGGCCCGCGCCGCCGCCTTTCAAGACTATCTGCCAGTCGCGCAACTCGGCGAACTCGCCGGGTTCGACCGGGGCTGGTCGGTCAACACCTTCTACGTCGTCTGGACCGGAGAGAGGCCGGCGCTGACGCCGCACTATGTGGCGCGCCGTCAGATTGGCGGCCAGAACACCAGCGGCCAGACCTCGCCGACGACCGAACTCTGGGCCGACTCCCGGACCTGTCAGGGCCTGATCCCCGTGCTGACGGCGATGGAACAGCTCCCCGACGCGCGCGCGGATATCCCGGACCTCGGCCGCGAAACCACCGAGACCGCGGCGCCGGTCCCGGCCGGCGTGCGCCTCACCCTCTGGAACAGCACGGCGCGGGCTGGAGCAAACGCGGCGGTCGTCGAACTGGAAATCAGCGGCAACGCCGACACGCCCATGGCGAAATGGTGGGGCCAAACCCAGCGAGCCCTGAGCGGCTGCTGGACCTCGAAGGCGCCGGCGGCCTGACGCGTCGCCAGACTGGGCAGAACCGACAGCGCCAGTCATTCCGCGGCCGCTCGCGCACGCTCCAGGGGGCTTTAGGACGCTCTACGTATCGGCTTCAGCCTGGCGTCCCCAATCCGCCCACCCGCCCGCCCGAGGCGTGCGAAGCGGATGCCCGAGAGTGAACTGCGGCCGGGAGGTGGTTTTGGCGCAGTGTGCTAGGGTGCCGTTCATCCCCGCAAGGCGGAGATGGGCGGAAATAAGAACCCGATTGTCGATCCGCTCCAGCGGATAGATCTCAAGTTAAGACGCTTGGGCGGCCGAGGCCCGGCCTTCGCCAGCAAGAGCGAGGACACAAACCCGAGCCTCGGTCCCGCCCTAGACGTCTTCCAGATACGCCACACCGGGCGCGGTCTTCAGGGCGCCGCGCAGGGCGGCGTCGAGGTTGTAGAAGCCGGGCAACTTGAGCTCGACCTCGCGACCGCCGCCCAGGCCCGCGACCAGCACCACCTCGCCGCCCTTGCCGGCGACGGCGCCGAGCAGACGCTTCTTGAGCGCTTCGATCTCGGTCGACTGCGGTGATACGTGAACCCGCAAGGACGCGGCGACGTTCTCCACCGCCTTGTCGAGCGGTTCGGCGTCGTCGCCGAAGAAGCGAACCTCGCCATCGCGGGACTTGGCCCGGACCTTGATCAGCACCGCCTTGCCCGGCTCGAGGATGTCGCGGCACTTGCGCAGGGCCTCGGGCGGGAACAGCACCTCGTACTCACCGGTCGGGTCGGACAGGGAGACGAAGGCGAAGCGGTCGCCGCTCTGCTGCACCCGTTCCTGGCGACGGCGGACCATGCCGGCCATGCGGAAGGCCTCGGCGCCGGCCTCGGCCTGCGGGATCACCTCGGTCAGCATGCTGGTGCGGCGGCGGCGCAGGACCTCGACCATGTCCTCGAGCGGATGGCCGGTGAGATAGAAGCCGACCGCCGACAGTTCCTCGTCGAGGCGGCGGATCTGGTCCCAGTCCTCGGTGCGCGGCAGGCGTGGGCGCGAGGTGTCGGTCTTCTCGCCGCCGAGCAGGCTGAGCTGGTCGGAGTTGCGGTCGGCGGCCTCGGCCTGGCCGTGGGCGATCAGGGTGTCGGCGGCTGTGACGATCTGGGCGCGGTTTGGGTGGATGGAGTCGAAGGCCCCGGCCCTGGCCAGATTCTCCAGCGCCCGCTTGTTGACCTGCTTGGGATCGACGCGCTCGACGAAGTCGAACAGGTCGCGGAACGGCCCGCCCTCGCGCCGGACCTCGACCAGATGCTGCATGGCCGCGAAACCGACGTTGCGCACCGCGCCGAGGGCATAGAGCACCTCGCCGTCCTGGACGTCGAAGTCGGCCTCGGAGCGGTTCACGTCCGGCGGCCGCACCGTGATCTTGAAGCGGCGGGCGTCCTGGTAGAACACCGCCAGCTTGTCGGTGTTGCTGATATCCAGGCTCATCGACGCGGCCAGGAACTCGACCGGCGCGTTCGCCTTCAACCAGGCGGTATGGTAGGAAATCAGGGCGTAGGCGGCGGCGTGGCTCTTGTTGAAGCCGTAACCGGCGAACTTCTCGACCAGTTCGAAGATCGAGGCGGCCTGGGCCGGATCGACGCCGCGATCGGAGGCCCCGGAGACGAACCGGGCCTTCTGCTGGTCCATCTCCTCCTTCTTCTTCTTGCCCATCGCCCGGCGCAGCAGGTCGGCTTCGCCGAGGCTGTAGCCGGCCAGGATCTGGGCGATCTGCATCACCTGTTCCTGGTAGACGATGACGCCGTAGGTCTCCTTCAGCACCGGCTCCAGCGAGGGGTGCAGGGTGTCCATGGGCCGGCGGCCGAACTTGGTGTCGACGAAGGTGTCGATGTTGTCCATCGGGCCCGGCCGATAGAGCGAGATCAGCGCCGTGACCTCTTCCAGCGTCCCCGGCCGCATCTTGCGCAGGGTGTCGCGCATGCCCTGGCTTTCCAGCTGGAACACGCCGACCGTCTGGCCCGAGCTCATCAGCTCGTAGGAGGCGGCGTCGTCGTAAGCGAGCGTGCTGAGATCGACGGCGGCCCCGCGCTTGGCCAGCAGCTTCACCGCCCGGTCGAGCACGGTCAGGGTCTTGAGGCCGAGGAAGTCGAACTTCACCAGCCCCGCGCTCTCGACCCATTTCATGTTGAACTGGGTGGCGGGCAGGTCCGAGCGCGGATCCTTGTAGAGCGGGGTCAGCTCGGTCAGCGGCCGGTCGCCGATGACAACGCCGGCGGCGTGGGTCGAGGCGTTGCGGAACAACCCTTCCAGCCGCAGCGCAACCTCGAGGCACTGGGCCACGGACGGATCGTCGTCGCGGGCCTGGCGCAGGCGCGGCTCGATGTTGATCGCCTGGGCCAGGGTGGTCGGGTTGGCCGGATTGTTCGGCACCATCTTGCAGAGCCGGTCTACGAGGCCGAGCGGCAGCTGCATGACCCGGCCGACGTCGCGCAGCACGGCGCGGGCCTGCAGGGTGCCGAAGGTGATGATCTGGGCGACGCGGCCCTTGCCGTACTTGTCCTGGACGTAGTCGATCACCTCTTCCCGCCGCTCCTGGCAGAAGTCGATGTCGAAGTCGGGCATGGAGACCCGTTCGGGGTTCAGGAAGCGCTCGAACAGCAGGCCGAAGCGCAGCGGATCGAGGTCGGTGATGGTCAGCACCCAGGCGACCAGCGAACCGGCTCCCGAACCCCGCCCCGGCCCGACCGGGATGCCCTGCGACTTCGCCCATTTGATGAAGTCCGACACGATCAGGAAGTAGCCGGAGAAGCCCATCTTCTGGATGACGCCGATCTCGCGGTCGAGGCGGGCGTAATAGTCTTCCTCCGGCGCGGCCAGGGTCAGACCCTCGAGCCGGCGCTTCAGCCCCTCGCGCGCCTGGTGCGCCAGTTCGTCCGGCTCGGTGCGGCCGCCCGTGGTCGGGAACACCGGCAGGATCGGGTCGCGCTTGTTGACCATGAAGGCGCAGCGGCGGGCGATGTCGAGGGTGTTGTCGCAGGCTTCCGGCAGGTCCGCGAACAGGGCCCGCATCGCGTCCGAGGGCTTGAACCAGTGCTCGGCGGTGACCCGCCGACGCTCGTCCTGGCCGACAAAGGAGCCGTCCGAGATACAGAGCAGCGCATCGTGCGCGTCGTACATGTCCGGTTTGGTGAAATAGACGTCGTTGGTGGCGACCAGCGGCACATCGTTGTCGTAGGCCCAGGCGACCAAGCCCGGCTCCGCGGCCGCTTGTTCCGGCAGGCCATGGCGCTGCAGCTCGACATAGAGGCGGTCGCCGAAGACGTGGTGCATCTCAGCGAGAGCCTTGGCCCCCTCGCCCGCCTTGCCGGCGGCGAACAGCGGATCGATGGGGCCGTCGCGGCCGCCGCTCAGCAGCAACAGCCCTTCGGCGTGCTCGACGATCTTCGACCACGGCACGCAGGGCTCATCCGTCGGATCGACGTCGAGATAGGCCGAGGACGAGATTTCGGTGAGGTTGAGATATCCCCGCTCGCTCTGGGCGATCAGGACCACGGTCGGGGTGCGGGCCCAGCGCTCCGGCGGCCCCTCGCCGATCCCGGTCACCGGGATGGCGCAGGCGATAATCGGCTGGACGCCCGCGTCCTTGGTGTAGCTGGAGAACTCCAGCGCCCCGAACAGGTTGGCTCGGTCGGCGGCGGCCACGGCGGGCATGTCAGCGGCGGCGGCCAGCTTGCCGATCACGTCGGCCTTGATGGCGCCCTCGAGCAGCGAATAGGCCGACCGGACCCGCAGGTGGACGAACCCCGTGTTGGCGGTCTCCCCGGCGGCGGCTTCGGCCATCATCAGCTCCCTTCAGGACAGCATCAGGTCATAGGACGATTCACGCCACCAGGGTGGCCACCGAACACATCATCCACACAAAGCCGACGACCGACACCAGAGCCATCGATTCACGAGCGATCCGGACCATAAGGGCCTCCCAATTCCGAGTTGCCCGTTTGTTCTATGTTCCAGTTCTGTTCTCGTCAAGCCCACAGAGAACACGAGCTTACCCCCGGCTTGTCACCAGGGGGGCCGATGAAGGTGATTGTCGCGGAAAATCCTTGCCAGGCTAGCGCCTGGCGCTACCCCGCCGCCTTGCGCACCGGCTTCTTCGGCGCGGCGGCCTTGGTCTCCCCGGTCGCCTTCGGGGTCTTGGTCGGGGCGACCTGGGGATTCATCGGCGGGCTGTACTGGCCGATCAGGTCGGCCTGTTCGGCGCGGCGCACGGCGCCGGTGATGTTCAGGCGCGCATAGATGTCGGTGGCGCCGTGGGCTTCCTGCGCCTCGCCCCAGGTGTCGAAGTTGACCCGATGCAGGCTGTCGGTTTCGCCCGCGAAGATCACATGGGCGACGCCGGCCTCGTCCCAGCGGACGAACAGGTAGTTGGCTCCGCCCGGGGAGGTCGGCTTGAGCTCCTCGATCGGCCGGTAGCGATAGGTCGCACCGGACTGTCCGGGAAAATCAAGCTGGCGGGTCATGGGCACGCTCCCGTCGGGGATGAAAAATACAATCGCCTCAAGACCCTGCGATCTAGGCGAAACAGAGGCGATCACCGGTCGGTGAACGGACTAATCGTGACCGTTGACGACGATACGCGACATATGTAGCGTTCCGACGACATCAGACACGAGGCCAGCCTACATGACGCCGCCCAACCCGCCCAACGAAACCGAACTCGAACTGCTGAAACTGTTCTGGAAGGGCGGAGTCCTCAGCGCCCGCGAGGTGCAGGATCGTCTGCCGGCCGGCCTCGACTGGACGGGATCGACCACGCGCACGGTTTTGGAGCGCATGCGAGGCAAGGGGCTGCTCGAGCGGCGAGCGGTGCACGGCGTCGCCGTCTACGAGGCGGCGCAGGCCAAGGTCGATGTGCTCGGCGGCGTGCTGCGACGCCTGATGCGCGGTGTGCTCGAGGTCGATGGCCCCCTGCCCGCCTCGGCCTTTTCCGGCAGTCAGGTGCTCACCGAGGCAGACATCGCGCACCTGCAGATCCTGCTCAATCGTGACGAGGAGAATGGCGGATGACGACCATCCTCATCGCGGTCTTCGCCACCCTCCCATTTGCCGCGACGGGCTGGCTGGCGGCGATCGCGACCGACAGCCTCTCGGCTTCTCCCCGGGTTCGTGAGCGTCTGTGGTCGATCGCGTTTTGGGGTCCCGTGATCGCGGCGGCCGCGATTCCGCTGCTGGCGCCGTTGTTCCCATCCGTCCTGGTCGTCTCGCATAGTGGCGGCGGCCAGGGGCCGGACGCAGGATCCGCGTTGGCGACAACGGCGACCACGGCATTGCTCGCCGCCATTACCCTGGGCGCCGTGGCGAAGCTCGTCGGAGTCGCCGTGAGGTTCCGCAAACTCGCGCGGATCGCCGCCGCCGCCGCGCCGCTCAGCAACCCGGCCCTGGTCTCGATATTGGACCGTCATGCGACTCGACTGGGAACGCGGCGGCCGACCCTGTTGACGACAGACGCCGTGACCACGCCGGTTCTGGTCGGCCTGCGCCGGCCCGTCATTCTTTTTCCGGGGCAGATGAGCGGTGTCTCGACAGATCGCCTGGCGCTGGTTGGGGCTCATGAGCTCGCGCACCTCAAGCGCGGCGACAATCCGTGGGTGCTGGCGGAGGGCATGGCGCTGGCCATGCTCTGGTTCAATCCCGTCCTGCCGCTGATCGCGCGCCGGCTGACGGCCGCCCGCGAGGAGGCCCGCGACGCCCTTGCCCTGGCCGGCGCCTCGCTGGAGGCGCGTCACGACTATGCGCAGATCTTTCTCGATACGCTTCGGCTCGGCGCCGGCCCGAAGCAGCATTCCGCATTCATTGGCGCCGGAAGGAAACACACCGCCATGCGGCTTCGAAACATTCTCCAGCCCGTTCCGCCGTCGTCATCGCGGGCGCTGATCGGCGGCGCGAGCGCGCTCACGATGATCGCCGGCCTGAGCCTGGGCTCCGTCGCGATCGCCGCCCAGATCGGTCCGGTCCGGGTACAGGCGGAGACCATCACCTATTCCGACGTGCGCATCAGCCAGGGCAGCGCCGAGATGCCGGCGCAGATGACGTCGGGCAAGATGAAGGTCGCGAAGGTGCGCTATTCGGTGGATGGCAAACTGATGCCGCAGGATTTCAATCCTGAACCGTGGATCGCCGCCGCCGGAACGACGGCGGCCCTCAAGGGCGTCTCGGTGGAGACGCCCGAAGGCGCGGTCATCACCTTCGATCTCAAGACACCCTAGGCGACGAAACCACTGACGCCGGCCGGGCGCTGGACCTTAGCGGTTCAGCGCCCGCGCTGTTCCAGGTGGCCGTCCTTGAGGGCGAAGACCCGGTCCATGTAGCGGGCCAGTTCGAGATTGTGGGTCGCGATCAGCGCCGCCACGCCCTGTTCCCGGGCCCGGTCGTAGAGCGCCTGGAACACCGCCGCCGCCGTGTCCGGGTCGAGGTTGCCGGTCGGTTCGTCGGCCAGCAGCAGGATCGGCTGGTTGGTCAGGGCGCGGGAGATGGCGACCCGTTGCTGCTCGCCGCCCGACAGCTGGGCGGGCTGATGGTGCAGCCGCTCGCCGAGGCCGAACGACGTCAGCAGGCTCTCCGCCCGCTCCGCCGCCGCGGCCTTGGACTTGCCGGCGATCAGGGCCGGCATGGCCACGTTCTCCAGCGCCGTGAACTCCGGCAGCAGGTGGTGGAACTGGTAGACGAAGCCGATCGAGCCCAGCCGCATGCGGGTGCGGCCGCGCTCGTTCAGCGCCGAGCAGTCGCGGCCGTCGATGGTGACGTTGCCGCCGTCCGGGCGCTCCAACAGACCGGCCGCGTGCAGCAGCGAGGACTTGCCCGAGCCCGAGGGGCCGATCAGTCCGACGATCTCGCCCGGCATCACGTCCAGGTCGACGCCCTTGAGCACCGGCAGTTCGCCGGCGTCGGTGACGTAGGTGCGGGTCACCCCGCGCAGGGAGAGAACAGGGTTACTCATAGCGGAGCGCCTCAACGGGATCGAGACGCGAGGCCCGCCACGCCGGCGGCAGGGTGGCGACGAAGCTCATCAGCAGCGACCAGCCGGTGATGATGCCCACCTCGCGCCACTCGATCTTGGCCGGGATGTGGGTCAGGAAATAGATGTCGGCATTGAAGACGTTGGCCCCCGTCGCCCACTCCACGAAGCGCTGGATGCCGCCGATGTTGGAGCAGAACAGCACCCCCAGCAGCAGGCCAGCCAGGGTGCCGGCCACGCCGACGGCGGCGCCGGACATGAAGAAGATGCGCAGGATCGCCCCCTGCCCCGCGCCCATGGTGCGCAGGATGCCGATGTCGCGGCCCTTGTTCTTCACCAGCATGACCAGACCCGAGATGATGTTCATGGCGGCGATGGCGACGATGATCATCAGGATCAGCCGCATGACGTTGCGCTCGATCATCAGGGCGTCGAAGAAGCTCTTGTTCTCCTGGGTCCAGTCGAAGGCCGAGGAGCCGGGTCCGGCCGCCGCCGCCAACTTCGGCTTGAGGCCGATAGCGAGGTCGGGATCGCGCATCATGATCTCGATCTTGTCGACCGAGCCGTCGCGGCCGAAGAACAGCTGCGCCTGGTCGAGCGGCATGTAGATGAAGGCCTGGTCGAACTCGCTCATGCCGACCGAGAACACGCCGCCGACGGTGTAGTCCTTCTGGTTGACGCTCTGGCCGAAGGCGGTCGAGGCGCCGCTGGGCGAGATCAGGGTGATCGGATCGCCGGGCGCGACGCCCAAGGCCGCGGCCATGCGGTCGCCGACCAGCACCAGATCGCCGCCGTACTCGCCCTGGCCGAAACCGTCGAGCGAGCCGCGCTTGATGTTGCCGGCGATGATGTCGATGCCCTTCAGGTCCGCCGGCGAGACGCCGCGGACGATGGCGCCGGTGATCTGGGCCGGACCCATGGCCATCACCTGGCCCTGGATCATCGGGGTGACGCGGGTCACACCCGGGATGGCGCGCAGGCGCTGGACGGCCTGGTTGCGGTCGGGGCTGTTCAGGACCATGCCGGTGACATAGGCGTGGCCGTTGAAGCCCAGCATCCGGCCGAGCAGCTCCGAGCGGAAGCCGTTCATCACGCTCATCACGGTGATCAGGGCGAACACCGCCAGCAGGATGCCGACGAAGGAGATCACCGAGATCAGGCCGACGCCGCCCTGCTTGCGCTTGGCGCGCAGATAGCGGCCGGCGACGGCCCGTTCCCAGACCCCGAACGGCGCCCCGACGCTGCCGGCCGGGTTGCTCACGCGGCGGCCTTCTTCGTCAGGCCGGCGAGGACCTCGTCCAGCGGAGCGCTGGTGCGCTCGCCGGTGGCGCGGTTCTTCAGCTCGACCTTGCCCTCGGCCAGGCCCTTGGGCCCGATGATCAGCTGCCAGGGCAGGCCGATCAGGTCGGCGGTGGCGAACTTGCCGCCCGGCCGCTCGTCGCGGTCGTCGTAGAGCGCGGTCTTGCCGGCGGCGTGGATCGCGTCATACGCCTGCTTGCAGGCCGCGTCGCAGGCGTCATCGCCCGGGCGCAGGTTGATCAGCGCGACGTCGAACGGCGCCACGCTCTCCGGCCAGATGATGCCGTTCTCGTCGTGGCTGGCCTCGATGATGGCGCCGAGCAGGCGCGAGACGCCGACGCCGTAGCTGCCCATGTGCACGGTGTGATCCTGGCCGTCGGGACCGGAGACTTTGGCTCTCATCGGCTCGGAGTACTTCGTGCCGAAGTAGAAAATATGGCCGACTTCGATGCCACGCGCCGTCAGGCGCTTGTCCTCGGGGATGGCGTCGTAGGCGGCCTCGTCGTGCATCTCGTCGGCGGCGGCGTAGAGGCCGGTGCGGACCTCGACCAGGGTCGACAGGTCGCCGTCCCAGTCGACGTCCGGACCGGGTGCGCCCATCTCGACGAGATCCTTGTGGCAGTAGATCTGGCTCTCGCCGGTGTCGGCGAGGACGATGAACTCGTGGCTCAGGTCGCCGCCGATCGGGCCGGTGTCGGCGCGGGTCGGCACGGCCTTCAGACCCATGCGCGAGAACAGGTTCAGATAGGCCACGAACATGCGGTTGTAGGCGCGCCGAGCGGCAGCCTCGTCGAGGTCGAAGCTGTAGGCGTCCTTCATCAGGAACTCGCGGCCGCGCATGACGCCGAAGCGCGGACGGCGCTCGTCCCGGAACTTCCACTGGATGTTGTAGAGGTTCTTGGGCAGGTCCTTGTAGCTCTTCACCGAGGCCCGGAAGATGTCGGTGACCACCTCCTCGGCCGTGGGGCCGTAGAGCAGGTCGCGCTTGTGGCGGTCGGTGATGCGCAGCATCTCGTCGCCGTAGGCCTCGTAGCGGCCGCTCTCGCGCCACAGGTCGGCCAGTTGCAGCGTCGGCATCAGCAGCTCGATCGCGCCCGAACGGTCCATCTCCTCGCGGACGATCTGTTCGACCTTCTTCAGCACGCGCAGGCCGAGCGGCAGCCAGGCGTAGATGCCGGCGGCCTCCTGCTTGATCATCCCGGCGCGCAGCATCAGCTGGTGCGAGACGATCTGGGCGTCGGAAGGCGCTTCTTTGAGCGTGGGCAGGAAGTAGCGCGACAGGCGCATGGGTGTCCTCGGATGGCGTTTGGGCTGACTTACCCTCGCCGCGTGAGGATTGGCAACGCGCCCCACTCAGAAAGACGGGAGCGGCGAAAAGAGGGCCGCCGGACGAACCGGCGGCCCAACAGTTGTCGTCGGGGAAAAACGCCACGGAGCAAAGCCGGCGAACCGGCCTCCATGTCCCCAAGCTAGCGCCGCCTTCCGCGCCGGAACGAGGAGCCCCGCGCCGTGTTTGTCGCGAGGGCATGTTCCGCTCAAGGATTGGGCCGAACGGGGACTATCTGTGCGCCCGCTGCCGAAATCCTGGGCGGATTCAGTAGGTGGCGGGCAGCTGTGGCAGGGTGATCAGCCCGAACTTGATGATCACGAACAGGATCACCCACAGAATGGCCGAGACCACGGTGGTGATGATGAATTTCTTCTTGAGGTTGGGGTTCACCGGCGCGCCGGGATCGCCGCCGTCGGTGATCTCGATCCCTTCCTCGGCATAGGTGCGGTTGCCGAGCGGCAGCACGCCGAACAGCACGGTCCACCAGAGGGTGAAGTAGATCGCGACGGCGGTGAACGGTCCCATCAGTGGTGGCCTTCCTTGGGTGTTTCCATCAGCTCGACCAGCATGCCACCCATGTCCTTGGGGTGCACGAAGATGATCGGGGTGCCGTGGGCGCCGATGCGCGGCTCGCCGAGCACCGTGGCGCCCTTGGCGACCATGGCGTCGCGGGCGACGAGGATGTCCTCGACCTCGAAACAGATGTGGTGCTGGCCACCCTTGGGGTTCTTGGCCAGGAAGCCGTGGATCGGGCTTTTCTCGCCATAGGGCTCGATCAGCTCGATCTGGCTGTTGGGCAGGTTCACGAAACAGACCCAGACGCCCTGCTCCGGCATGGCGAACTTGTCGGTGAACGAGGTCGCGCCGAGCAGGTCCCGATACATCTTAAGCGACTCGTCGATGGACGGGGTGGCGACGCCGACGTGGTTGAGCTTGCCGATCATGTAACTTGGGTCCGTGGATAAGCAGGCGGACGCGCCCGGAATGGCCCCTGCTCTACACCCTCGGTCGGCTGCTTTCCACGGTTCCCCAGCGTCGCCTAGACCCGCAGCACCGTCGTCTCGACCACGGGGCGGCGTTCCCAGATGCGGTAGGCGGACTTCTTCACCACCTTGGACAGCGCCGTCTCGACCAGGGCGTCGATGTAGCGATCCTCGGCCGAGAGGCGCTTGAGCGCGTCGGCCGCGTCCTTCGACAGGTCGGCGAAGGCTTCCTGCGTCGAGTACTCCTCGTCGCCCGGCAGGCCGACGCCCTTGACGGTCGGGCCGGCGAGGATCCTGCCGTCGTTGTTGATCGCCACCGAGACCGTCAGCATGCCGTTGAAGGCCGCGTGGCGGCGCTCCTTCAGGGCGTCGCCGTTCTCGGGCGTCAGGACGCCGCCGTCGACGTAGAGCCGTCCGGCGGGAACCTCGTCGATGACCCTGGCCTTGCCGGGCGCGAGCAGGACCATGTCGCCGTTGCGCGGCGCGACCGTCTGCGGGACCTGCAGGTCCTTGGCGAAGGCGGCGTGTTCGAGCAGGTGGCGGCGCTCGCCATGGGTCGGGACGGCGATCTCCGGCCGGGCCCAGGCGTACATCTGCGCCAGCTCGTCGCGGCACGGGTGGCCGGAGACATGGATGCCGGGGTGATCGCGCTCGGTGTAGAGGCGCACCCCACGGTCAGCGAGCTTGTTCTGCAGGTTGCGGATCGGGATCTCGTTGCCCGGGATCACCCGCGAGCTGAAGATCACATGGTCGCCGTCGCCCAGCTTCACATGCGGATGATTGCCCTCGGCGATGCGGGCCAGGGCCGCGCGCGGCTCGCCCTGGCTGCCGGTGCAGAGATACAGGATGTGGTCGGCGGGGACGTTCTTGGCCTCGCTGTCGTTCAGAAACTCGCCGACGCCCTGCAGCAGCCCGACGCTGCGCGCCGCCGCCGCCATCCGGTGCATCGAGCGCCCGGCGAGAACCACCTTGCGGCCGGCGGCCTGGGCGGCGCGGATCACGGTGTCCATACGGGCGACGTTGGAGGCGAAGCAGGCCACCGCGACCTTGCCCTTGAGGCCCGAGATCAGGTTGTTCATGGCCACGCGGACCTCGGCCTCGGAGCCGGCGGAACCGTCGACGAAGACGTTGGTGCTGTCGCAGACCATGGCCAGCACGCCCTCGTCGCCGAGCTTGCGGATGGCGTCGATGTCCGTGACGTCGCCCAGCATCGGGTCCGGGTCGATCTTCCAGTCGCCGGTGTGCAGGATCGTGCCCAGCGGGGTGCGGATGGCCAGGCCGTTCGGCTCGGGTATCGAGTGCGTCAGGGTCACCAGTTCGAGATCGAACGGCCCCAGGCTGAACTTGCCGCTCAGCGGCACCTCGGTGATGTCGACGTCGTCCAGCAGCCCGGCGTCGCGCAGCTTTTCGCGCAGCAGGAAGGCGGTGAACGGCGTGGCGTAGACCGGCGCTTCAAGGCGCGGCCACAGCCAGGCGACGGCGCCGATGTGATCCTCGTGGGCGTGAGTCAGGACGATGCCGAGGATGTCGTCGGCGTACTCCTCGATGAACTGCGGGTCCGGCAGGATTACTTCCACGCCCGGCGTGGTCTGGTCGCCGAAGGTCACGCCCAGGTCGACGACGATCCACTTGCGGGCGTCCGCCGGACCGTAGCCGTACAGATTGAAGTTCATGCCGATTTCGTTCGACCCGCCGAGCGGCAGGAAGACGAGTTCGTCGTTCTTTTCAGGTGTCATCAGCTCGCCAGCCGCTGGTTGCGGCGATGAATCTCGAGCAGACCGCGAATGGTCAGGTCGGGATCGTAATGATCGATCATGGTGGTGGCGTCCTCGAACAGCGACACGACGCCGCCCGTGGCGACAACGGTCAGATGCTCGCCTCGCTCCGCCTTGATCTTGCCGATCAGGCCTTCGATCAGGCTGATGTAGCCCCAGAAGACGCCGGACTGCATGGCGGTGACGGTGTCGGTGCCGACCACGCGGTTGCGCTCGGGCCGCTGTATGGCGATCCGCGGCAGCTTGGCGGCGGCTTCGTGCAGCGCCTGCATCGAGAGGTTAATGCCCGGCGCGATCACCCCGCCCTCGAAGCCGCCATCGGCGCCGACGATGTCGAAGGTGGTGGCGGTGCCGCTGTCGATGACGATCAGCGGGCCCGGGTAGAGGATGTGCGCGCCGACGGCGTTGACGAGACGGTCGGCCCCGGCCTCGGACGGCTTGTCGATCCGCACCTCGACGCCGAGTTCGGCATTCTCGCCGATGATCAGCGGCTCGACATGCAGGTAGCGGCGCGAGAGGTTGCGCAGGTTGAAGATCGACTGCGGCACGACGCTGGAGATGATGCAGGCGGTCAGCGAGCCGAGGCCCAGGCCGCTCATCTCGAGCAACTGCGACAGCCAGACCGCGTATTCGTCGGCCGTGCGGGTGCTCTCGGTGGCCGAGCGCCACTGGGCGATCCAGCTCTCACCGTCATGGACGGCGAAGAGGGTGTTGGTGTTGCCCTGCTCGATCGCCAGCAGCATCTATTGGCCTCCGAAGAATACGTCGCCGGCCGTGATGCGCCGCAGCATTCCGTCTGGCAAGCGCAACCGCAGCGCACCATCGACGTCCAAGCCCTCGGCGACACCCTCGACGGTCTCGTTCCCGAGTCGGGCGACGCAAGGTTCGCCGAGGCCGTGAGCGCGCCGCGTCCAGGCGTCGGCGATCAGTTCGAAGCCCGAGCGCTGCCAGACCTGCCGCCAACGCTCGAACGACTCCGCCAGCACCGTCAACGCCTGGAGCGGCTGTGGCGGCGCGGCGGTCATGTGCAGGGCGAAGGCCGTGGCGGGTCGCTCGGAGACGTCCGGCGGCGTCGCCAGGTTCACGCCGATGCCGAGCGCGATCCACAGGCCGCCGTTCGGATGCTGACCGGACTCGACGAGAATGCCGCAGGTCTTGATCCCGCCGATCATCGGATCGTTCGGCCATTTCAGGCTGACCTTGGACGCCGGCACGTAGACGTCGGCCAGGTCCGCCACCGCCAGGGCGGCGACGAAGCTGACCTGCGCGGCTTCCGCCGGCGGCTTGTCGGTGATGAAGAGCAGCGTGGCGGCCAGGTTCCCCTGCCCCGTCTCCCACGCGCGACCGCGACGGCCGTGGCCGGCGGTCTGGCGCTTGGCGGTGATCCAGACGGGACCGGTCTCACCGGCCTCCGCGCGCCGCCGGGCCTCGGCGTTGGTGGAGTCGATCTCCTCCAACGCCTCGATGCGCGGCAAGCTCACCTAGGGCTGGCCGAAGGCGGCCGTGGCGGCCCGGGACAGCGGCTCGAGCCAGTACAGAGCGACCAGCACCACCGGGAAGGAGAACAGCGCCGCGACGATGGCGACGGTCTGGGCTTCCACGGGCGGCTTGTCGGTCGCGCCCGGCGAGGGATCGAACCACATCACCTTGATCAGGCGCAGATAGTAGAAGGCCGCCACGACCGAGCCGACCAGGCCCAGCACCGCGGCCCAGGCCAGGCCTTCGCCCAGCGCCGCCTTGAAGACGTAGAACTTGGCGAAGAAGCCGCTGAAGGGCGGCAGCCCCAGCGCCGACAGCGAGAAGGCGGTGATGGCCAAGGCCAGGCCTGGACGTTCCTTGAACAGGCCGGCCATGTCGTCGATCGTCTCCATCGGCTTGCCGTCGCGCTGAAGCGCGCAGAGGCAGGCGAAGAAGCCGGTCACGTCGACCATGTAGAGGATCATGAACATCAGCATCGCCTGGACGCCGTCCTGGCCGCCGGCCGCGAGGCCGATCAGAGCGTAGCCGATGTTGGCGATCGAGCTGTAGGCCCACAGGCGCTTCAGGTTGCGCTGAGCGAGGCCGGCGAAGGCGCCGACGAACACCGACAGCAGCGCGACCACGATGATCACCTGGCGCCACTGCTCGACCGCGCCGCCGAAGCCTTCCTGCAGCACCCGGGCCAGCAGCACCATGGCGGCCAGCTTCGGGGCGGCGGCGAAGAAGCCGACGATCGGGGTCGGGGCGCCTTCGTAGACGTCCGGGGTCCACATGTGGAACGGCGCGGCGGAGACCTTGAAGGCCAAGCCGCAGATCAGGAACACCAGGCCGAACAGCACGCCGGTGTCAGCGCCGTTGGTCACGGCGACGGCGATCTCGTCGAAGTGGGTCGAGCCGGCAAAACCATAGATCAGCGAGGCGCCGTAGAGCAGCAGGCCCGATGACAGGGCGCCGAGCACGAAGTACTTCAGGCCCGCTTCCGAGCCCTTGGCGTCGTCGCGGCGGATGGCGGCGAGCACGTACAGGGCCAGCGAGTGCAGCTCGACGCCGATGTAGAGCGAGATCAGGTCGCCGGCCGAGGCCATCATGCCCATGCCGAGCGCGGCCAGGATGATCAGCACCGGGTATTCGAACTTGGCCTCGCCGCGGCGGTGCAGCCAGCGGTCGCCCAGCGGAATGGCGATGGCGCTGGCGATGTAGATGGCGACCTTGGCGAAGCTCGACAGGCCGTCGGAGACGAGGCCGTCGGCGAAGGCCCTGCCCTGCGGCGCCATGGCCGCGGCCACGGCGGCGGCGACCAGCGCCAGCACCGAGACGATGTTGAACAGCGTGCTGGAGCGGCCCTGGAAGGCGCCCCAGACAAGCAGGCCCAGAGCCGAGATCGCGAGGATCAGCTCAGGAAGGACGAGGCAGATATCGGAAGAGGTCATGATGCCCGCCTCACCCGCCCGTCGCGCCGCGCCAGGCGGCGACCAGAGCGTCCACCGAGGCGCCGGTGATGTTGAAGACGATGTCGGGCTGGAAGCCCAGGTACAGGGTCGAGACGATCAGGGGCACGAAGATGAGCAGCTCGCGCTTGTCCAGGTCGGTGATCTGGGCCAGCGCCGGGTTGGTCATCTCGCCGAAGATGGTCCGACGATAGAGGCTGAGAGCATAGATCGCCGACAGGATCACCCCGGTGGCGGCGAAGAAGGCCGTCCAGGTCGAGGCGCCGTAGACGCCGGTCAGGGTCAGGATCTCGCCGACGAAGCCGCTGGTTCCCGGCAGGCCGACGTTGCCCATGGTGAACAGCATGAACACCGCCGCATACCAGGGCATGCGGTGGACGAGGCCGCCGTAGAAGGCGATCTCACGGGTGTGCATGCGGTCGTAGACGACGCCGACGCAGAGGAAGAGCGCGCCGGAGATGACCCCGTGGCTCAGCATCTGGAAGATGGCGCCCTGCACCCCGGTCTCGTTGACCGCGAAGATGCCCATGGTCACGAAGCCCATGTGGGCGACGGAGCTGTAGGCGATCAGCTTCTTGATGTCGGTCTGACGGAAGGCGACCAGCGAGGTGTAGACGATGGCGATCGCCGAGAGGGCGAAGACCAGCGGCTGGAACAGCTCGCTCGCGTTCGGGAACATCGGCAGGCTGAAGCGCAGGAAGCCGTAGCCGCCCATCTTCAGCAGGATACCCGCCAGGATCACCGAGCCGGCCGTCGGCGCTTCGACGTGGGCGTCGGGCAGCCAGGTGTGGACCGGCCACATCGGCATCTTGACCGCGAAGCTCGCGAAGAAGGCCAGCCACAGCCAGTTCTGCAGGCCCGGATCGAACTTGAACTGCATCAGTTCGGGGATCGAGCTGGTGCCGGCGATGCCGATCATGGCCAGGATCGCGGCCAGCATCAGCACGGATCCGAGCAGCGTGTAGAGGAAGAACTTGAAGGCCGCGTAGACCCGGTTCTTGCCGCCCCAGATGCCGATGATCAGGAACATCGGCACCAGGCCGGCTTCGAAGAACAGATAGAAAACGATGATGTCGAGCGCGCAGAACACGCCGACGACCAGGACTTCCAGGATCAGGAAGGCGACCAGATACTCGAGGACACGCTTCTCGACGCTCTTCCAGCTGGCGATGATGCAGATCGGCAGCAGGAACGCCGTCAGCAGCACGAACAGCACCGAGATGCCGTCGACGCCCATGCGGTAGTGCAGCCCGGCGAACCAGGGAATGTCCTCGACGAACTGGAAGCCCGCGACCGTGCGGTCGAACTGCAGGGTCAGCACCAGCGCGGCGACGAAGGTCGCCAGGGTGGTGATCAGGGCGATCCACTTGCCGAGCGTGTCGCGGCTCTCCCCGGGCTGGCCGAAGAAGCGCAGGCCGAGGATGGCGGCGACGCCGGCCATCGGCAGGAAGGTGGTGAGCGAAAGAATACCGGTCATGATCTAGGCGCCCCTCACCGAGACCATTGATACAGGGCGTAGGAGAGCAGCCCGGCCACGCCGAGCAGCATCACGAACGCATAGTGATAGACGTAGCCGGACTGGATCCGGGCCGTGCCCTTGCCGACCGCGACCGACAGCGCCGAGACGCCGTCCGGGCCGAGTCCGTCGATGATCTTCTGATCTCCGCCCTTCCAGAACAGGTCGCCCAGGAAGCGGGCGCCGCGCACGAAGGTGGCGTCGTAGAGCTCGTCGAAGAACCACTTGTTGTAGAAGAAGGTCCAGAGCGGGCCGCGCTGGGCGGCGATCCGCGCGCCCATGCCCTCGCGGGCGATGTAGACGTACCAGGCGCCGAACAGGCCCAGCAGCGACACCACCAGCGGCGACCACTTCACCCAGGTCGGAACGTTGTGGGCGTCGTGCAGTACGTGGTTGTCCGGGCCGTTGAAGATGGCTCCGCGCCAGAACTCGGCCTCGTGGTGGCCGACGAACTGTCCGGCGAAGACGACGCCGGCGAAGACCGCGCCGATGGCGAGGACGCCGAGCGGGATCAGCATGATGATCGGGCTCTCGTGCGGCTTGTGATCGTGGCCATGGCCGTGATCGTCGTGAGCATGCGCGTGATCGTCGTGTGCATGATCCTCGACGTGGCCGTGGGCGACCGCGTGACCGTGGTCGTCATGGGCGCCGTGCGGCTCGTGGCCCCACTTCGCGGTGCCGTGGAAGGTCATGAAGGCCAGGCGCCAGCTGTAGAAGGCGGTCAGGCCGGCCGCGAACACGCCGACGATGAAGGCGAAGTAGGCGGTCGGGTTATGCTGGGCGGCGGCGAAGGCGGCCTCGATGATGGTGTCCTTCGAGTAGAAGCCCGCGAAGCCGAACACGCCCGGGATGCCCATGCCGGTGATGGCGATCGTTCCCAGGGTCATGACGAAGTAGGTGAACGGCAGGTACTTCCACAGCGCGCCCATGCGCCGCATGTCCTGCTCGTGGTGCATGCCGTGGATCACCGAACCGGCGCCCAGGAACAGCAGCGCCTTGAAGAAGGCGTGGGTGAACAGGTGGAACATGGCCGCCTCGTAGGCGCCCACGCCGGCGGCGAAGAACATGTAGCCGAGCTGCGAACAGGTCGAATAGGCGATGACCCGCTTGATGTCGTTCTGGGCCAGGCCGACGGTCGCCGCGAACAGGGCGGTGACGGCGCCGATGACGGTGACGATCTGCTTGGCGACCGGCGCGTACTCGAACATCGGCGACAACAGGCAGACCATGTAGACGCCGGCGGTGACCATGGTCGCCGCGTGGATCAGGGCCGAGACCGGGGTCGGGCCTTCCATCGCGTCCGGCAGCCAGGTGTGCAGGAAGAACTGCGCCGACTTGCCCATGGCGCCGACGAACAGCAGCGCGCAGGCCAGGTCGACCAGATGCCAGTCGCGGCCCAGGAACACCCAGGCCTCGGCGGACTTGGCGGCGACCTGCGGGAAGATCTCGGCGAACTGGATCGAACCGAAGGCCCAGAAGCAGGTCATGATGCCGAGCGCGAAGCCGAAGTCGCCGACGCGGTTGACCACGAAGGCCTTGATCGAGGCGGCGTTGGCGGTCGGCTTCTTGAACCAGAAGCCGATCAGCAGGTACGAGGCCAGGCCCACTCCTTCCCAGCCGAAGAACAGCTGCATGAAGTCGGCGGCGGTCACCAGCGCCAGCATGGCGAAGGTGAACAGCGACAGGTAGGCGAAGAAGCGCGGCCGGCTGTCGTCCTCGGCCATGTACCCCCACGAATAGAGGTGCACGAGGCTGGAGACGGTGGTCACCACCACCAACATCACCGACGACAGCGCGTCGATACGGATCGACCAGTTCGACTGGAAGTCGCCGACGTTGATGAACGGCGCCAGATGGACGGTGAAGGCCTCCATATGGCCCCACGTCCACTGGACGAAGTTGAACCAGCTGAGGCCAGCGGCCAGCAGCAGCAGGCCGGTGGTCACCGCCTGGGACGGGATGTTCCCGATCCGGCGGCCGAACAGGCCTGCGATCAGCGCGCCCAGCAGCGGCGCGAACAGGATTACGGTGACGAGGGTCTCCACGATCAACCCTTCATCATCGAGGCGTCGTCCACGGCGATGTCGCCGCGGTTACGGAAGAAGGTGACCAGGATGGCGAGACCGATGGCCGCCTCGGCCGCCGCGACGGTCAGCACGAACATGGCGAAGATCTGCCCGGCCACGTCGTGCAGGAACACGCTGAAGGCCACCAGGTTGATGTTCACCGCCAGCAGGATCAGCTCGATGCTCATCAGGATGACGATGATGTTCTTGCGGTTCACGAAGATGCCGAAGACGCCGATCGTGAACAGGATCGCGGCGACGGTCAGATAGTGCGGCAGGCCGATCATTCGACGATCCCCTCACCCGGCTTGATGTCGACGATTTTCATGCCCTTGCCCGGCGTGCGGGCGACCTGGGCGCCGATGTTCTGGCGCTTCACGCCCGGCTTGTGGCGCAGCGTCAGGACGATCGCCCCGATCATCGCCACCAGCAGAACCAGACCGGCCGCCTGGAAGAAGTAGACGTAGTCGGTGTAGAGCACCCGGCCGATGGCCTCGGCGTTGGTCACGTCCACCGGCGAGGCCTGGGGCGTGGCGTTGCCCGCCGCGGCGCCGTTGGTGGCGATGCTGACCGCCACCATGATCATCTCGATGGTCAGGATGCCGGCGACCGCCCCGCCGATCGGCAGATAGCGCGCGAAACCCTCGCGCAGCTGGCTGAAGTCGACGTCGAGCATCATCACGACGAACAGGAACAACACCGCCACCGCGCCGACGTAGACGACGATCAGCAGCATGGCGAGGAACTCGGCGCCCATCAGCACGAACAGACCGGCCGCCGAGAAGAAGGCGGTGATCAGGAACAGCACCGAGTGCACCGGATTGCGCGCGAAGACCACGGCCAGACCCGCAAGGATCGTTGCCGTCGCCAACACGTAAAAGGCTATAACCTGCAGAGCCATCGTGGCCGCTGCTCCCCTATTCGTCTTGCGAAAGAGACGTCGGAAAAGACCGCCGACGCCCCCGTTTGAATCGCGGCCTCCCCTTAACGGTAGGCCGCGTCCAGTTCCAGATTCTTCGCGATCTCGCGCTCCCAGCGGTCGCCGTTATCCAGCAGCCGCTCCTTGTCGTAGTAGAGCTCCTCGCGCGTCTCGGTGGCGAACTCGGTGTTCGGTCCCTCGACGATGGCGTCCACCGGGCAGGCCTCCTGGCACAGGCCGCAGTAGATGCACTTGACCATGTCGATGTCGTACCGGGTCGTGCGGCGGCTGCCGTCGGCGCGCGGTTCGGCCTCGATGTAGATCGCCTGGGCCGGGCAGATGGCCTCGCACAGCTTGCAGGCGATGCAGCGTTCCTCGCCCGACGGATAGCGGCGCAGGGCGTGCTCGCCCCGGAAGCGCGGCGACTGCGGGTTGCGCTCGTTGGGATAGATGACGGTCTTCTTCGGGGCCGCCATGTACTTCAGGGCCAGCACGAAGGCGCCGACGAAGTCGAGCAGCGCCGCGCCCTTGATAGCCTGTCCGATGCGCTGGATCATGACTTGGCGGCCTTCTTGGGAATGAAGCAGACGTAGTTGGACAGCTGGGCGGGATCCTCGCCCTTCACGCCCTTGGCGCGAACCTCGCCGCCGACGGCGGCGCACTCGGCCTTGGCCCGGACCATGGCGTCGTAGTTCACCAGGCCGCGGCCGAGGGTGTAGCTGTCGACTCCGCTCTCGGTGGTCGCGCAGGCGGCCAGCAGCAGCAGGAGGGCGGCGGCGGGGGCGATGGCGCGGATCACAGCGGCAGGCCTCCGAAGACCTTCCAGGCCGCGACCAGCACCACGGCCACCAGCGACATCGGCAGGAACACCTTCCAGCCCAGGCGCATCAGCTGGTCGTAGCGGTAGCGGGGCACGATCGCCTTCGCCATCGCGAACATGAAGAACCAGAAGACGATCTTGGTCGCGAAGACCAGGAACAGGATCAGGCTCTGCAGGGTGTCCGGCCAGGTCTCCATGAAGGTGACCGGGAAGCCGGGGTTCCAGCCGCCGAAGAACAGGATGCTGATCAGCGCGCACATCAGCACGATGGCGACGTACTCGCCGAGCATGAACAGCAGATAGGGCGAGGCGCTGTATTCGACCTGATAGCCGGCCACGAGTTCGGACTCGGCTTCGGGAAGGTCGAACGGCGGGCGGTTGGTCTCGGCCAGGGCCGAGATGTAGAACACCACCATCATCGGGATCATCACCAGGGCGATGGGCAGGTTGGCGAGGCCGCCGCCGAGCACGTTCCAGTTCCAGAACCAGCCGGATTGCTTCTCGACGATCTCGACCAGATTCATGGTGCCCGACAGCAGCACCACGGTGATGATCACGAAGCCGATCGAGACTTCGTAGGACACCATCTGCGCCGCCGAGCGCAGCGCGCCCAGGAACGGGTACTTCGAGTTCGAAGCCCAGCCGCCCATGATGATGCCGTAGACGCCGAGCGAGCTCATCGCCAGCAGGTAGAGGATGCCGACGTTGATGTCGGCGATCACCCAGCCGGGCGCGAACGGGATCACGCCCCAGCCGGCGATGGCCAACATCACGGTGATGACGGGGGCCAGCAGGAACACGGCCTTGTCGGCGCCGGCCGGGATGACCAGCTCCTTGATCACGAACTTGATCAGGTCGGCGAAGGACTGCAGCAGACCGAACGGGCCGACCACGTTGGGGCCTTTGCGCATCTGCACGCCGGCCCAGATCTTCCGGTCCGCCAGCAGCAGGAAGGCGATCGAGATCAGCAGGACGACGACGATCAGCAGGATCTGGCCGATGGCCAGACCGAACCAAAGCCAGGGCGAATGCTCGGGCGCCATGGTCACTCCGCGGCCATCTTGGCGGCGCCGGAGGCCAGGGCCGCACATTCGGCCATGGTCACGCTGGCGCGCGCGATCGGGTTGGTCAGGTGGAAGGCCTCGACGGCGCTCCGGAACGGCTGGTCGCCCAGCTCGCCGGCGCCGCCCAGACCCGACAGGTCGAACGACGTCGCCACCGAACCCGGCGCGAAGTCGATCTGGCCGAAGGTGGGATGGTCGGAGAACAGCTTGAGGCGCAGCTGGTCGAGGCTGTCGTAGGGCAGCTTGGCGTCCAGACGCTCGCTGAGCGCGCGCAGGATGGCCCAGTCCTCCCTGGCTTCGCCCTTCGGGAACACGGCGCGCTCGCCCATCTGAACCCGGCCCTCGGTGTTGACGTAGAGGCCGTTCTTCTCGGTGTAGGCGGCGCCCGGCAGGATCACGTCGGCCTTGTGGGCCCCGCGATCGCCATGGCTGCCCATGTAGACGGTGAAGGCGCCCGAGGCCGAGGCCTCGATCTCGTCGGCGCCGAGCAGGAACAGCACATCCAGCGCGCCCGGCTTGACCATTTCCAGCGCGGTCAGGCCGCCCTCGCCCGGCACGAAGCCGAGGTCGAGGCCGCCGACGCGGGCGGCGGCGCTGTGCAGCACGTTCCAGCCGTTCCAGCCGTCGCGGATGACGCCGTAGGTCTTGGCGAGGCCAGCGATGGCCTTTAGGTTGGCGGCGCCGCTCTCGCCGGTCAGGGCGCCCTGCCCGACGATGATCGCAGGACGCTGCGCGCCCTTCAGGGCGTCGAGGAAGCTGGCCTTGGACTTGGCCAGCGTCTTCAGCGTGGCCGGCCCGGCGCCGAGGTAGTCGTAGTCGTAGGTCAGGTCGGCGTTCTCGCCGATGACGCCGATGCGCATCTTGCCGGCCAGCCACTGTTTGCGCAGGCGGGCGTTGAAGACGGGCGCCTCGGTGCGCGGGTTGGCGCCGATGATCAGGACCACGTCGGCCTGCTCGATGCCCGCGAGCGTCGAGTTGAACAGCCAGCTTTCGCGCGGACCGGAGCCCAGCGCGACGCCGTCCTGGCGGCAGTCGAGGTTCTTCACACCCAGCGACCCGAACAAGTCGAGGGCGGCCTTCATCGATTCAGCGTCCTGCAGGTCGCCGGCGACGACGCCGATGCGCTCAGGGCTGGCGGCCTTTACCTTGGCGGCGATGGCCTGGAAGGCCTCGGCCCAGGTCGCGGGCAGCAGCTTGCCGTTCTGGCGGACGTACGGACGGTCGAGGCGCTGGCGGCCGAGGCCATCGACGGCGTAGCGGCTCTTGTCGCTCAGCCACTCCTCGTTGACCTCATCGTTCAGGCGCGGAAGCGCGCGCAGGACCTGGGTCCCGCGGCTGTCGACGCGGATGGCGCTGCCGAGCGCATCCATGACGTCGATGCTCTGGGTCTTCTTCAGTTCCCAGGGCCGATAGTTGAACGCCCACGGCTTGTGGGTCAGGGCGCCGACCGGGCACAGATCATTGACGTTGCCGCTCAGCTCGCTGCCGACAGCCTTGCCGAGATAGGTCGTGATTTCAACGTCTTCGCCGCGAGAGATGAGGCCGATATCCGGCACGCCGGCCACTTCGGTGATGAAGCGGACGCAACGGGTGCACTGGATGCAGCGGGTCATCACCGTCTTGATGAGCGGACCCATTTCCTTCTCTTCGACGGCGCGCTTGTTCTCGTCGTAGCGGCTGTCGTCCCGGCCATAGCCCATGGCCTGGTCCTGGAGGTCGCATTCGCCGCCCTGGTCGCAGATCGGGCAGTCGAGGGGGTGGTTGATGAGGAGGAACTCCATCACCCCTTCGCGGGCCTTCTTCACCATCGGCGTGTTGGTGAATATCTCCTGGTTCTCGGCGGCCGGCAGCGCGCACGAAGCCTGCGGCTTCGGCGGTCCGGGCTTCACCTCGACCAGGCACATGCGGCAGTTGCCGGCGATGCTCAGGCGCTCGTGGTAGCAGAAGCGCGGGATCTCTTCCCCGGCCAGTTCCGCGACCTGCAGAACCGTCATTCCGGGTTCGAACTCGACCTCGACGCCGTTGACCTTGGCTACGGGCATACTCTTCTACTCCGCCGCGATCAGCGTGGCGCCCTGAACGTGGGGCTTGCCGGCGCGATAGCTGGTGATGCGGTCCTCCACCTCGTGGCGGAAGTGGCGGAACAGGCCCTGGATCGGCCAGGCGGCCGCGTCGCCCAGGGCGCAGATGGTGTGGCCTTCGACCTGGCTGGCGACGTCGAGGAGCGTGTCGATCTCCTTCATCTCCGCCTCGCCGCTGGCCATGCGCTCCATCACCCGCCACATCCAGCCGGTGCCTTCGCGGCACGGCGTGCACTGGCCGCAGCTCTCGTGCTTGTAGAAGTAGCTGAGGCGCGCGATCGAGCGGACGAGGTCGGTGGACTTGTCCATGACGATGACGGCGGCGGTGCCGAGGCCCGACTTCAGCTCGCGCAGGGCGTCGAAGTCCATCGGCAGGTCTTCGCACTGTTCGGCCGGGATCATGGCAACCGACGAACCGCCCGGAATGACGGCCTTGAGGTTGCCCCAGCCGCCACGAATGCCGCCGCAGTGGTCTTCCATCAGCTGACGGAAGGGGATGCTCATCGCCTCTTCCACGTTGCAGGGCAGGTTCACGTGCCCGCTGACGCAGAACAGCTTGGTGCCGGTGTTGTTCGGCCGGCCGAAGCCCGCGAACCACCCTGCCCCGCGGCGCAGGATCGTGCCGACGACGGCGATACTCTCGACGTTGTTGACCGTGGTCGGCATGCCGTAGAGGCCGGCGCCGGCAGGGAACGGAGGCTTCAGGCGCGGTTGGCCCTTCTTGCCTTCCAGGCTCTCCAGCAGCGCGGTTTCCTCGCCGCAGATATAGGCCCCGGCGCCGTGGTGGACGTAGACGTCGAAGTCCCAGCCGTGGACGTTGTTCTTGCCGATCAGCTTGGCCTCGTAGGCCTGCTTGATCGCCGCCTCGAGCACCTCGCGCTCGCGCACGTATTCGCCGCGGATGTAGATGTAGCAGGCGTGAGCCTGCATCGCGAAGCTGGCGATCAGACAGCCTTCGATCAGCAGATGCGGATCGTGGCGCATGATCTCCCGGTCCTTGCAGGTGCCGGGTTCGGACTCGTCGGCGTTGACGACCAGATAGTGCGGCCGCCCGTCCTTGAGCTCCTTGGGCATGAACGACCACTTCAGGCCGGTGCCGAAGCCCGCCCCGCCGCGGCCGCGCAGCCCTGATTGCTTGACGTTGTCGATGACCCAGTCACGACCTGCATCGAGCATGTCCTTCGTGGCGTTCCAGCAGCCGCGCTTCTTCGCCCCTTCCAGTCCCCAGTCATGGAGCCCGTAGAGGTTGGTGAAGATACGGTCCTTGTCTTCCAGGATGCCGACCATGTTCTCAGACGTTCGGGTTGAAAGGATTGGCGCGCCGCCAGGCGGTGCGCCGGAAAATGACGTAAAGCATCAGCACCCAGCCGATCGCGAGCAGGGCGTAGCCGCCCCAGATCACCGCGTGCGGCCAGCTCCAGACGAAGCGCGACGGCACGATCAGCGCCGCCCCGACCAGCACCGCCAGGAAGCCGGCGAGCCGCTCCCTGCGATACAGGCCGCGCAGCGTGTCGAGGTACGCATTGCGCTTGGTCAGGAGTTCGGCGTCGTCCATCAGGCGGGGGTCTCCGCCTTCTTGGCCTTCGTCGCCTTCTCGGGCGCGTTGGGCAGCTTCAGCTTCTTGGCGGCCGAGCCGTCATAAAGCTTGGGATCGACCAGGGTGTAGACGGCGTTGTGCGGCTCCGAGGCCTTGCGGCCGATGTAGGAGCCAGGCTTGGGCTTCTTGCCCGCCGCGAAGTCGTCGATGATCTGGCCCAGGGTCTCCGGGGTCAGGTCCTCGTAATAGTAGTCGTTGATCGCGGCCATCGGGGCGTTGGAGCAGGCGCCCAGGCACTCGACCTCTTCCCAGCTGAACTTGCCGTCGGCCGAGACGTGGTTCTTGGGGCCGATCTTCTCGGCGAGCACCGTCTTCAGGTCATTGGCGCCGCAGAGCTGGCACGGCGTGGTGCCGCACAGCTGCACGAAGGCGACCTTACCGACCGGCTCCAGCTGGAACATCGTATAGAAGGTGACGACTTCCAGCACCCGGATCACCGGCATGCCGAGCAGGTCGGCCAGGGCGCGGATCGCGGGCTCGGAGACCCAGCCTTCCTGCTTCTGGATCAGCCACAGGATCGGGATCACCGCCGACTGGCGGCGCTCGGCCGGATACTTGGCGATCCACCAGTTCGCGGTCTTCAGCGTGTCCTTGCTGAACTCGAAGCTGGCGGGCTGCTCTTTGGCGAGACGACGGACGGACATACGTCAGGCTTTCACGAAATCGACGCGGGCGATCTTGCCGCCGGCGACGGTGTAGATGGCGACGACCTCGAAGGGCGTTGCGTCAGGCGAGCGGAAGACGCGCTCGTGGTCGATGACGGTGGCGCCGATCACCGAGCGCGAGACCAGCTCGGCGCGGTTCTGCGGAAACTGCGCGAACACGCCCTCGTAGCGCGCGCGATAGTCGGCGATGCCGTGCAGGTTCGGCTCGGCGTTGAGGTCGGCCACGACCACGTCGTCCGCGAAACAGGCGCAGTGGGCGTCCAGATCCTGGGCGTTGTAGGCGTCGAGCTGGGCCTTGGCGATCGCTTCAGCCGTCACCGGTCGATCTCCCCGAACACGATGTCCAGCGAGCCGAGGATGGCGCTGACGTCGGCCAGCTGGTGGCCGCGGTTGAGGAAGTCCATGGCCGCCAGGTGCGGGAAGCCGGGCGCGCGGATCTTGCAGCGGTACGGCTTGTTCGAGCCGTCGCTGACCAAGAACACGCCGAACTCGCCCTTCGGCGCCTCGACCTGGGCGTAGACTTCGCCGGCCGGGGTGCGGAAGCCCTCGGTGTAGAGCTTGAAGTGGTGGATCAGCGCTTCCATCGACCGCTTCATCTCGGCGCGACGCGGTGGCGTGACCTTGTTGTCCAGGGTCATCACCGGACCGGGCGTCTTGCGCAGCATGTCGCAGGCCTGGCGGATGATCTTCGTCGACTCGCGCATCTCCTGCATGCGGCACAGGTAGCGGTCGTAGCAGTCGCCGTTGACGCCCAGCGGGATGTCGAAGTCGAAGTCGTTGTAGTTCTCGTACGGCTGGTTGCGGCGCAGGTCCCAGGCGATGCCGGAGCCACGCACCATCACGCCGGAGAAGCTCCAGCGGATCGCGTCCTCGCGGCTGACCACGCCGATGTCGACGTTGCGCTGCTTGAAGATGCGGTTGCCGGTGATCAGCGTTTCGATGTCGTTGCAGGTCTTGGGGAACGCGACGGCCCAGCTGTCGATGTCCTCGATCAGCGCGTCGGGCAGGTCCTGGTGGACGCCGCCCGGACGGAAGTAGTTGCTGTGCAGGCGAGCGCCGCAGGCGCGCTCGTAGAACACCATCAGCTTCTCGCGGTCCTCGAAGCCCCAGAGCGGCGGCGTCAGGGCGCCGACGTCCATGGCCTGGGTCGTCACGTTCAGCAGGTGGTTCAGGATCCGGCCGATCTCGCTGTAGAGCACGCGGATGATCTGGCCGCGGATCGGCGCCTCGACGCCCAGCAGCTTCTCGATGGCCAGGCAGAACGCGTGTTCCTGGTTCATCGGCGCGACGTAGTCGAGGCGGTCGAAGTACGGGATGTTCTGGAGGTAGGTGCGGGCCTCCATCAGCTTCTCGGTGCCGCGGTGAAGCAGGCCGATGTGCGGATCGACCCGCTCGACCACTTCGCCATCGAGCTCGAGCACCAGGCGCAGCACGCCGTGCGCGGCCGGGTGCTGTGGGCCGAAGTTGATGTTGAACTTGCGGACCGGAGTCTCGGGGACCGCCGGAGCGTCCACGGGCAAGACTTCGGTGTTCGCGATCGGGGCGATCTCGGTGCTCATTTCGGCCCCTCGAGCTTGGCCTTCTCGTCGCCCGGCAGCGCGTAGTCGGCGCCTTCCCAGGGCGAGAGGAAATCGAACTGGCGGAACTCGGCGATCTTCACCGGCTCGTAGACCACGCGCTTGAGCTCGTCGTCGTAGCGGACCTCGACATACCCCGTCATCGGGAAGTCCTTCCGCAGCGGGTGGCCGTGGAAGCCGTAGTCGGTCAGCAGCCGGCGCAGGTCCGGGTGGTTTTCGAAGAAGATGCCGTACATGTCGAACGCCTCGCGCTCGAACCAGTCGGCGGCCGGGAACAGGCCGGCGACGCTGGGCACCGGGGTGTCCTCGTCGGTCTGCACCTTCAGCCGGATACGGTGGTTCTTCACCATCGACAGCAGGTGGTAGACGACGTCGAAACGCAGCGGACGCTCGGGATAGTCCACGCCGGCCAGGTCGATCAGCTGATGGAAGCGCAGATCGGCGTGGTCACGCAGGAAGGTCAGCGCCTGCACGATACGACCGGCCGGACCGGTGACGGTCAGCTCGCCATACTCGATATGCCAGGTCGTGATCGCGCCGGCGCTGTTGGCGACGACGCTTTGACCGAGTTGTTCGAGAGCCTCGCTCATCGCTCGATCGTCCCCGTGCGACGGATCTTCTTCTGCAGCTGCAGCACGCCATAGACCAGGGCCTCGGCGGTCGGCGGGCAGCCCGGGACGTAGATGTCCACCGGCACCACGCGGTCGCAGCCGCGAACGACGCTGTAGCTGTAATAGTAATAGCCGCCGCCGTTGGCGCAGCTGCCCATGCTGATGACGTAGCGGGGCTCCGGCATCTGGTCGTAGACCTTGCGCAGGGCCGGGGCCATCTTGTTGGTCAGGGTGCCGGCGACGATCATCACGTCGCTCTGACGCGGGCTGGCGCGCGGCGCGAAGCCGTAGCGCTCCAGGTCGTAGCGCGGCATCGAGGCCTGCATCATCTCGACCGCGCAGCAGGCGAGGCCGAAGGTCATCCACATCAGCGAACCGGTGCGGGCCCAGGTGATCAGGTCGTCGGCGGCGGCCGTGACGAAGCCCTTGTCCGCCAGCGCCTGCGAGACGCCGTCGAAATAGGGGTCGTGGAGCCGGGGATCATACCCCTCCACCGTCGAACGGCCGGCGCTGAGCGCCGACGGATTGGCCGGAACGATCACTCCCATTCCAGGGCGCCCTTCTTCCACTCGTAGATGAACCCGACGGTGAGCACGCCGAGGAAGGCCATCATCGACCAGAAGGCGAAGACGGACTGGTCATGCGGCAGCTTCATCAGGCTGACCGCCCACGGGAACAGGAACGCCACCTCGAGGTCGAAGATGATGAAGAGGATCGACACGAGGTAGAACCGCACGTCGAACTTCATCCGCGCATCGTCGAACGCGTTGAAACCGCACTCGTAGGCGGACAGCTTTTCAGGGTCCGGCGCGCTCGGTCCGAGCGTTGCCGAAGCGACGATGAACAGCACGCCCAAAATCGCCCCGACCCCGAGCAGGATCACGAGCGGCAGGTAGGAAAGGAGAAAGGCTTCCATAGGGTCCCCGGGGAGGAGTCGGGCGCCTTGTAGCGCGGCAAAGCGCGGCATTCAAACGAACCGCGCGTGTTGAGAACCGTTCTCACGCTTGCCGCCAAAGCGAACGCCGTGCACTGATCTGCACATGACCTCCAGGCTGCGGAAAACACCGGTTCGGGACGCCGGATGAGCGACGGCGAACAACCCCGGCGCCGCGGCCTGCTGGACGTCGTCGAACGGCTCGGCGACCGCCTGCCCGACCCCGTCTTCATCTTCCTGTGGCTGATCGGCGGCCTTGTCGTCGCCAGCCTCGTCTGCGCGGCGCTGGGCGTATCGGCGACGAACCCGATCACCAATGAGGTGCTGGTCGCCAAAAGCCTGCTGGAGCCGGGAAACGTCCGCACCCTGCTAACCGAGATGGCCAAGACCTTCACCGGTTTCGCGCCACTGGGGCTGGTGCTGCTGGTGATGCTGGGCGCCGGGGTGGCCGAGCGCGTCGGGCTGCTCGATTCGGCGATCCGCTCGCTGGTCATCGCCAGTCCGCGCAAGCTGCTGACCCCGATGGTGCTGCTGATCGGGCTGATGTCGAACCACGCCGCCGATTCGGGAATCGTGGTGCTGCCGCCGCTGGCCGCGATGATCTTCGCCGCCTCGGGACGTCATCCGATCGCCGGGCTGGCGTGCGCATACGCCGCGGCCATCGCCTCGTTCGCGGGCAATCCCCTCCCCGGCCAGTTCGACGCGCTGATTCTCGGCTTCACCGAGCCGGCCGCCCGGCTGCTCGACCCGAACTGGACCGCCAACCTCGCCGGCAACTGGTTCTTCACCGCCAGCGGCTGCGTCACCTTCGTGCTCGTGGGCTGGTGGGTGACCGACCGGATCGTCGAGCCCCGCCTGGGCGTCTGGGAAGGTCCGAGGACCCTCGCCGACGACGACGGCGAGCAGACGTCGGCCGCACCGAAGGGCGCGCTCCTTTGGGCCGGCCTCGCGGCGCTGTCCGTCATCCTGCTGTGGGCGGCCCTGACCCTGCTGCCCGGCGCGCCGCTGCGCGATACCGAGGCCGCCGGCCCGGCGCAGTGGACGCCGTTCTTCCGCTCGCTGATCTCGGGCTTCTTCCTTCTCTTCCTGGCGGCCGGCTGCGCCTACGGAATCAAGGCCGGCTCGATCAAGAAGGACAGCGACGTGGTCCGACTGTCGTCGGACTCGATCGCCGCCATGGCGCCTTACATCGTGCTGGCCTTCGCCGCCTCGCACTTCATCGCCATGTTCAACTGGTCGAACCTGGGGGCCATCACCGCCATCAAGGGCGCGGCGGCCCTGCGGGAATCAGGCGCGCCGCTGCCGGTGATTCTGATGGGCGTGACCGTGCTCGCCGCCGTGCTCGACATGTTCATCTCCTCGGCCTCGGCCAAGTGGGCGGCGCTGGGCCCCGTGGTGGTGCCGATGCTGATGCTGCTGGGCGTCAGCCCCGAGATGACCACCGCCGCTTACCGAGCGGGCGATTCGAGTTTGGTGATCGCCTCGCCCATGAGCGCCTACTTCATCCTCATTCTCGGCTTTGCGCAGCGCTGGAAACCTGGCCTGGGCGTCGGCGGCCTGTTGTCGGTGCTGCTGCCGTTCGGCATCGCCTTCTTCGTCGCCGGCCTTGGCCTGACGGGGTTGTGGGCGCTGTTCGAACTGGCGACCGGACCCGTGGCGCCATTTCACTATCAGATCGCCGCACAGGGCGGTTGACAGGCCGGGGGCCGGGACCTATCAGACGCCCCTCGCCGCGAGGCGGGACACCTTTGCGGGTGTAGCTCAGTTGGTTAGAGCGCCGGCCTGTCACGCCGGAGGTCGCGGGTTCGAGTCCCGTCACTCGCGCCACTTTCCCCCGGATGCCGGGATAAAGTGGCGCTCCGCAAACACCCTCACATCCCCAGACAAAATCCAGACGCCGGTCCTGTGTCCCGGGTGCTGCTCGTCTTACGAATGTCCGGCGTCGATCGCTCCGCGCGCAACTTCGGGGTTGAAGCGCATGGCGTGCTGTCAGATGTCTCACGGCGTTCTGCGAATGGGGTCGTCGTGACGGGGTTGCCGGAAGGTGTGGCGCGAGAGGGAGAAGCGGTCGCCGCGATGGCGTCCCGCATGCTGCTTCGCGGCGTCGCGCTGTTCGAGGTGCTGGCCCAGGTCGACGAGAGCCTGTCGCAGCGACTCCTCGACATGGCGGAAGCCTGCGGCCTCGTGGCGCCCGAGGTCGAGCGCGCTCCGTTTGGCCTCACTGTCCGAAAGGGCGCTGTCCTGAGCGAGATCCTGCCGCTGGGCAGCGACCGCAGTTTCAGCAACGCGGAGGTCGCCTGCATGCTGCTCAGAAATTCCGCCGCCCTGTTCCGTGGGGCGGCCGGCGCCGACGGCGCGGACGAGGTCCGTCCCGAACTGCTCGAAGCCGGCTTCATGTTCGATTGGGCGGCCGATGAGCTCGACCAGGCCCCCGGCGGCCACACCGGCCCGGAGCTGGAGGCCCTGAAGCCCTATCTCGTGGCCGTTCGCGGCGGCGGCGATGTCACCCCGCCCGATGAGAAGACGACCAGGCAGCTTCTGGCCAGTCCTCGCTTCGCCGAGTTGATCCGGACGGTGTTCGAGATCGCCTACGGCCGCGATTTCTCGACACTGGACGAGCAGATTCAGCTGGCCTGGGCAGGCCGCGTCGCGTCCGTCTGGCTGCGCCTGGAGGGCCAGGCCGCGGAGCCGCTGACCGAAGACCAACGCGCCGCCGTCGCCTACGCCGTTCAGCATCCGCGCGCCGCCTGGTGCATGCCGCCGATCGTGACCGGCGACTGGACCGACGCGAGCCCCGCCGACGCCGCCGTGCTCCTGACCATGATCAGCGAGGTCGCCCGGGTCGGGCAGGCCGGCGCGCCGCTGGCCGTCGCCTGCTATTGCGACCGGGTGCGCACCCGACCCCTCGCCTGCCATGGCGGGGTTCTGCTGGTCGAAGCCCAGGGCTACGCCGCGGGCGGCCAGCCGGGCGTGATCCAGGCGCTTGTCCACCCCGAGCGGATCTTTCTGTGCGACGGCCTTTCCGACGGGCTGCACCACTTCAACGACCGGTTCGGCGCGCGGCTCGACACGGCAGAGGCCCGACGCGACTATTTCATGCTGTTCGTGAACTGGGTCCGCACCCTGCACGGCAGCCGCTTTCAGCCTCTTGCGACGCCCGACGCCCTGGCCGGCCGGCTCGTCGGCGAAACCGTCCTGCCTGACGCGCCTCCGATCCGGGAGAGCGGCCCCGACGAGACCGGGGCCTGGAGGATGGACACCCGGCTGTGCTTTGAGGACGGTGTCTGGGATGCCGTCTTCATCCTCACGCCGCAGGGACTGGTGACAATGGTCGAGGAGACCGAGGTCGCCGTTGGCCTGCCCGTCACGCGGGAAGTCCAGGACGGCTGGCTCGTGCGTCTCGATGGAGCCTGGACCATGAAGGACGAAGCCTGATGAGCCTCACTCCCGTTACGGCTCCTCTGGCGCTGCCCGAGGACATCATCGACGACGGCCTGCTGGTCGGCTGGTCGCTGGAGCAGGAGCATCGGCGCAACCCGATCGGCTTCAGCTTCGGCTCGACGAGCTCGGGCGAGGCCTCGGGCCACTACCTCGACCCCATCCTCATGGAGCGCGAGGGGCACCTGATGACCATCGCCCCCACGGGCGCCGGCAAGGGCACGGCCTGCATCGTGCCGGCCCTGCTGCGGTTCTCGGGTCCGGTGATCGCCATCGACCCGAAGGGCGAGAACGCGATGATCACCGCGCGGCGGCGGCGGGAACTCGGCCACGAGGTCGCGGTGATCGACCCCATGGGCATTACCGGCATGCAGAGCGCCGGCCTCAACCCGCTCGACATCATCGATCCGGACAGCCCGACCCTGGTCGACGAGGCGATGTCGCTGATCTCCGCCATGTCGCCCCAGGACATCGGCGCCGACACGGGCGACGGCCGTTACTGGCAGGAGCGAGGCTCGACCTTCGTGCTGGGCGTCATGCTGCACGTTCTTTGCGACCTGCCACCGGCCCGTCGCAACCTGCTCACCGTGCGCGAGCTGGTGAACCAGGCCGTCGGCGAGCTGTCGCTCTACACGGCCGCCGCCGAGCGCGGCGGGGCCACGGACCTGGCCGGCACGGTGCTGGCGGCGATGGAGGCCTCGCGCAATCCCGAGGCGCAGAGCATCGGCCGCATGCTGCGCATCGGGGCCCTGACCACGCTCGGCGGCATCCTGTCCTTCTCCCAGAGTATCGTCGACGTGGTCCGCAGCGGCGCGATCGCTCCCACGGTGCGGGAGACGACGTTCGACCTCAACGCGGTGCTCCGCGGTGATCCGTTGTCGATCTATGTCGTCATGCCGCCGCACATGCTGGACAGCCACGGGCGGATGCTGAGGCTCTGGATCCACACCCTGATCACCCTGATCTCCAGCCGCAACGCCGGTCCGCCGCAATCGACGCTGTTCATTCTTGATGAGGCCGCGCAGCTGGGCACGTTCGACGCTCTGCGCCGGGCGATCACCCTGCTCCGGGGATACGGCCTGCAGACCTGGAGCTTCTGGCAGGACCCCAGCCAGCTCAAGCGCCTCTATCCGAACGACTGGCAGACGATGATCAACAACTGCCGCAGCGTGCAGTGCTTCGGCGCCAACACCATGCTGGCGGCGCGGGCCATGGCCGAGATCGTCGGCTACGAGTCCGCCGAACAGGTCCTGGAGCTGGAAGATCACGAGATGCTGCTGCAGCTGTCGGGCGACATGCCCGTCCTGGCGCGGCTGCCCAACTATCGCGCCGATCCGGCCTTCGCGGGCCTCTACGACAGCAACCCCTATCACGACACCACCCGGACCCTGCGCGGAGCCGACGCGCGACCCGTCACCCGTGTCTTCTCCCGGCCAGAACCCGCCAAGGAGGCCGAAAGCGCGGCCGATGTCGTCCAGCGCCTCAAGCGACTGTCGTAAGCGGCCTGGCGCGGACATTCGTCCGGCCCCGGAGAAATCCCCACTCGCTTTCACGCGTTGCTGACCCTATAGGGCGCCCAAGCGACACGTCCTCCGCGGAGACTTCCCCATGATGCGTTGGTTCCAGGCGATCATGCCGAAGGAGGATCGGTTCTTCGACCTCTATCAGCGCCACGCGGGGACCCTTGTCCTCGGCGCGGCGGCTCTGCGCGAGCTGCTCGAGGGCGGCGACAACGTCGACTCCTGCTGCAAGCGCATCTTCCAGCACGAGGACGAAGCCGACGCCATCGCCCGCGACGGCATGCTGCTGGTGCGCCGCACCTTCATCACCCCGTTCGACCGCATCGATATCCAGCAGCTGTTCGCCTCGCTCGACGACTCCATCGACCAGATGAAGAAGACGGCCAAGGCGATCGTCCTGTTCGAGGCGACCGAGTTCGAGCCGCAGATGCGCGAGATGGCCGACATCATCGCCAAGTGCGCGGGCCTGACCACCGAGATGGTCTCGCTGCTGCCGAAAATGCAGAAGAACGCCGGCCAGCTGAACGCTCTGGCCGAGCAGATCGTCAAGCTCGAGGACGAGTCGGACCACGTCTGCGACGCCGGCCTCAAGGCGCTGTACCTGAAGCACCGCGACGGCAACGCCATGGGCTTCATCGTCGGCGCCGAGATCTACGATCACCTCGAGAAGGTGGTCGACCGTTTCGAGGATGTCGCCAACGGCATCACCGGCATCCTGATCGAACACCTCTAGGATCGGCGACCGGCCATGCCCATGGACGCTGCCTTCCTCATCCTGATTGCCCTGATCGGCGTCGCGCTGCTGTTCGACTTCCTGAACGGCCTGCACGACGCGGCCAACTCCATCGCCACCATCGTCGCCACCCGGGTGCTGTCGCCGGCGGTGGCCGTGGGCTGGGCCGCCTTCTTCAACTTCATCGCCTTCCTGTTCTTCGGCACCCATGTCGCCAAGACGGTCGGCTCGGGCATCGTCTCGCCCGAGCTGATCACCGACGGCGTGATCTTCGGGGCCCTGATGGGGGCCATCTGCTGGAACCTGATCACTTGGTGGTTCGGCATTCCGTCGTCGAGCTCGCACGCCCTGATCGGCGGCCTGGTCGGCGCGGGCATCGCCAAGGCCGGCGTCGGCGCCATCCTCTGGCACGGCCTGACCAAGACCGTCTCCGCCATCGTGCTGTCGCCGGCGATCGGCTTCGCCCTGGCGCTGTTCCTGGTGTTGCTGGTGTCATGGCTGTTCGTGAAGTCGAATCCAGCCTGGGCGGACCGCTTCTTCCGAGGCGCGCAGCTGGTTTCCTCGGCGCTCTATTCGCTCGGCCATGGCGGCAACGACGCCCAGAAGACCATGGGCATCATCACCGCCCTGCTCTACGCGCGCGGCCTGACCGGCGGCACCTTCGAAGTGCCGTTCTGGGTGGTCATCACCTGCCATGTCGCCATGGGGCTGGGCACGCTGTTCGGCGGCTGGAAGATCGTCCACACCATGGGCAGCAAGATCACGCGGCTGACGCCGATGCAGGGCTTCGCGGCCGAGACCGGCGGCGCCATCACCCTGTTCCTGGCCACCCACCTCGGCATCCCCGTCTCGACCACCCAGACCATCACCGGCGCCATCGTCGGCGTGGGCGCGGCGCGACGGGTGTCGGCGGTGCGCTGGGGCGTCGCCCGGCAGATCGTCTGGGCCTGGGTGATCACCCTGCCGGCCGCGGCGGCGATGGGCGCGCTGTTCTACGGTCTGACAACGCTGTTCGGCTGACGCCGCGACTCCCGCTAAGCAACTGCCACGGCAGGATTTCCTGTTGCGGCGGGGACCGCCTGCTTTAATCCGGAGCCGGATGATCGACTCGGCGGAAACAGCGCCAGCGCGCCAGGTGGCGGCGCTCTGCTACAGGACCTCCCCGCGCCTGGAGATTCTGCTGGTCACGTCCCGCGAGACGCGTCGCTGGGTCACGCCCAAGGGCTGGCCGATGAAGAACCGTCTCGACCATCAGGCCGCCGCCCAGGAAGCCTTCGAGGAGGCCGGGGTCGAGGGCGTGGTCGCCGACGAGCCTTTCGGCTTCTTCGGCTACGACAAGACCCTCAAGAGCGGCCTGTCCAAGCCGGTGCTGGCGGCGCTGTATCCCTTGAAGGTCGAGAAGGAACACTCCGAGTGGCCGGAACGCGGCCAACGGGCGCGGGTCTGGTACACCGTCGACGAAGCCGCTTCCGCCGTTCGGGAAGAAGATCTCGGCGACCTGATCCGCGCGTTCGGCGCCGCCCAGGTCAGTGAGGTCCCGGTCACGTCGCGACTGCTCCGCGCCATCCGCGATATCCTCGACGGCTTCAAGCCGGTGCGGTGACGAACGCCGCGTTGTCGGTCAGCCGCCCATAGATCGCGCCGAGCTTCTCGAACACGCTGTTCCAGCCATGGCGTTCTTCTGCCCGCCGCCGCGCCGCTTGGCCGATCAAGTCCAGATCCCTGGCGAACAGCGCCGCGATGGCGTCGGCCATGGCCGCGCCGTCGGAGCGGGTCGCCAACTGGCCGACGGCCTCATCCACCGACTCGGCGACCCCGCCTGCGTCGATCCCGACCACCGGCAGGCCACAGGCCATGGCCTCCAGCACGACCAGGCCGAATGGCTCGGCGTCGTTGGCGTGGACGAAGGCGTCACAGCTCGCCAGCACCCGCGCCAGGTCATGCGGCGAGCGCAGATAGTCCATCAGCAGGGTGCGATCCGACGCGGGCGCGGCGGCCCCGGCCCCGATCAGCAACAGCCGGTAGGGATGGCCCAGCCGCTCCGCGGCCTCGACCAGCACCTCCAGCCGCTTCTCGCGCGCAGGGCGGCCGGCGAAGACAAGCAGCCGCTCACGTGGGGACAGGCCCAGTTCGCGGCGGACGGCGTCGCGATCGGCGCGGTCCGGATGGAAGATGTCGGTATCGACGCCGAGCGGCAGCGCGATGGCGTTCTCGACCCCGGCCTCGATCAGGCGATCGGCGATGAAGCGGCTCGGAGCCACGGCCTGGTCGAAGCCGCCGTAGATGGTCGCCCAGCGCTTGCGGACCGGCTTTTCGGCCCACTCGCCGATGTGCAGCGCGGCCAGGGCGCCGAGGTCCGTGTGGCAGAAGCCGACCACAGGCACGCCCAGCCGCTCGCCCGCCTTCTGCGCGGCCAGGCCGGGGGTGTAGGGGTCGCCGGCCTCGATGATCGAAGGCCGTTGCTTGATCAGTCGCTGCATCCAGGCCGCCTTGCTCAGCGGCCAGCGGTACCCATCGCCGAACGGCAGCGGGGCGGCATAGATCGAGACCTCGCCATGACCATCGTGAGAGTCGCGGGGGCCTGGCGCGACCACGGTGTGGCGCACGCCGGGACGATGCCCGGCCAGCCAGGTGCGCTTGGCGGACAGATAGCGCTTAACCCCGCCGCTGCGGGGTGCGTAGAGCATGGTCGTATCGACGAGACGGGCCCGGGTTCCGGAGGTCTCCAAGACGTGCACCCCGAACGTTGTTCAACGTGCACCATCAAAGCGTCAGCGCTCGTCCGGTTCCCGCCGGTCGCGCAGACCGCCACGCCGGGCGAGGGCCTCGCGGAGAAGCACCTCGACCTGGGCGTTGACACTGCGCAGCTCGGAGGCCGCGAGGCGCTCGACCGCGTCGAGCACCTCCGGCTTAACCCGCATCAGGAACGCGCGTTTACCAGGACTGGCCACGCCTCACCCGTAGAGCGTGCCGGTGTTCAGCACGGGCTGAGCGTCGCGGTCGCCGCAGAGCACGACCAGCAGGTTGGAGACCATGGTCGCCTTGCGCTCCTCGTCGAGGTTGACGACGCCGCGCTCGCCGAGCTGCTGCAGCGCGGTCTCGACCATGCTGACGGCCCCGGTGACGATGGTGCGGCGGGCGGCGAGGACGGCCTCCGCTTGCTGGCGGCGCAGCATCGCACCGGCGATCTCCGGCGCGTAGGCCAGATGCATCAGGTGGGTCTCGTCGATGGCAATGCCGGCGACGGCCACACGGGCCTGCAGGTCCTCGCGCAGCTTGTCGCCGACGATCTCGGCGTCAGCCCGCAGGGTCGGTTCCTCCTCCTCGGCGTGGTCATAGGCGTAGTGGCGGCTGACCTCGCGCAGGGCGGTCTCGATCTGGATGTTGATGAAGGCGGCATAGTCGTCGACGTCGAACAGCGCCTGGGCCGAGTCCTGGACCCGCCAGACCACGTTGGCCGCGATCTCGATCGGATTGCCGCGTTTGTCGTTGACCTTCAGGGTCTCGCTGGTGACGTTGCGCACCCGCAGGCTGATCTTCTTGCGGCCGTACCAAGGCAACACCCAGCGCAGCCCGGTGGTGCGGTCGGTGCCCTTGTAGTCGCCGAACAGGGTGATGGCCGAGCCCTCGTTGGGCTGCAGCATGTAGAAGCCGGCCAGGGCGATCGACGCAATCACGACAACCACGATGCCGAGAATGCCCTGCAGCTGGCCGCCGTAGCTTTCGATCCGGGTCACGGACCAGACGCCGACCGCCAGAACGGCAAGAAGGATCAGCAGCACGGTCACGCCGTTGAAGCCGCTGGCGGGCCGCTCGGCGGTCCGGTTGATGCTCGTGTGGTCAGTCATTGGCCCCTCCAGAAGTGATGGCAAAGTGATATCACTTTTGAGGCCATCGTCAATCGGACTTGCGCGACGACGCCGCCCCCGGCTAGGCCAAGACTTTCAGGGGGATCCATGGCGCGTTTTCTGTTCACGACCTGGGAAGGCGGCGGTCATGTCCAGCCGATGATGCTGGCGGCGCAAGGGCTCCGCGCGCGCGGCCACGACGTGGTGGTGCTCAGCGACGCCTGCAACGCGTCCGACGCAGCCGCGCTGGACCTGCCGTTCCAGGCTTGGACCCAAGCGCCATCGCGGCCGGACAAGACCGCCGCCAGCGACTTGCTGAAAGACTGGGAAGCCGACAATCCCATGGAGAGCGTGGGCCGGCTGTGCGATCGGATCATCGCCGGGCCGGCGGCGCTCTACGCCCGTGACGTGCTCGCGGCGCTGGAGACCTTTCCCGCTGACGTCGTGGTCACCCAGGAGCTGCTGTTCGGGTCGATGATGGCGGCCGAGAAGACCGGCGCGCCGTTGGCGCTGTTCACGGCCAACGTCTGGCCCTTCCCTACCCTGCCCGGCCTGCCGCCGTTCGGCGCGGGGATGGCGCCGGCTACCGACGACCAGGAGATCATGCTCCACCAGATGGTCGGCCAGACCACGCGGACCATCTTCCAGATGGGCCTGCCGGTGCTGAATCTGGCGCGGGAAGAGCTCGGCCTGGCGCCGCTCGCCGACCTGTTCGACCAGATCAGCGTCGCCAAGGCGATCCTGCTGGGCGCCAGCCAGGCCTTCGACTTCGCGCCGGAGCCGCTGGCCGAGCCGTTCGCCTATGTCGGCCCCTATGTCGCCGATCCGGTCGATGTCGCCGCCTGGACGTCGCCCTGGCCGGCTGACGATGCGCGGCCGCTGGTTCTGGTGACCTCCTCCAGCCTGTACGAGGCCCAGGAGGGTCTGCTGCAGGGCGTCATCGCCGCGCTGGGCGCCCTGCCCGTCCGCGCCCTGGTGACTCTCGGCCCGGCGCTGGACGTCGCCGACTTCCCGGCGCCTGACAACGTGCAGGTGGTGTCGAGCGCGCCGCACGGGGCGTTGTTCGCGCAGGCGGCGCTGGTGGTCACTCACGGCGGCCACGGCTCGACCATCCGGCCGCTGGTGGCGGGGTTGCCGCTGCTGGTGCTGCCGGGGCTTCGCGACCAGCGCGACAATGCCGTGCGCGTGGTCTCGCGCGGCGCGGGCCTGATGCTGGAACGCTCCGCCGCGCCGGAGGCGATCGCCGAGGCAGTCTCGCGGCTGCTGGACGAGCCGGCCTTCACGGCGGCCGCCCTAAGCCTGGGCGCGGCCATCGCGGCCGATGTCGAGGCGCGGTCGGCGGAAGCCGCCCTGGAGCGCCTCGCCAGCCTCTAGGCGTCCGCCGCGAAGCGCAGCGGTATCTCGATGGCGGCTGTGAAGCCTGTCGGGGTTCGCCCGGCCTCGAACCGCCCCGCCGCGCCATAAGTGGCCTCGAGGCGGGCGACGACGCTGCTCAGGCCGACGCCCAAGCCTGGACGGGTGGCGGAGTCGACGTTGCTGCCGCCATCGTCGGCGACCGTGAGCAACAGCACATCGCCCCGCGCCTCCGCCCGGATATGGATCGTGACCGGCCGTTTCGAGGGCGCGACGGCGTATTTGGCGGCGTTCTCGACCAGCGGCTGCAGCAGCAGCGGCGGCGTCAACGCCCGTCGCAGACGGTCCGGCAGGTCGATGTCGAGGATCATCCGGCCATCGAAACGGGTGTCCTCAATGGCGAGGTAGGCGCCGGCGGTGTCGATCTCGTCTTCCAGCGGAATGAGGTCCACGACCGGACCGGAGAGGGATGCGCGGAAGAATTCCGACAGCCGTGTCACCACGTTCTCGGCTTCGGCGCGGCGGTTCCCGGCGATCAGCTCGGTGACAGCGTTCAGGCTGTTGAAGAGGAAGTGCGGGTTGATCTGGAGACGCAGCGCCGACAGCCGCGCTTCCTGGGCCGCGGCGTGCGCGGCCCCCAGCCGCCGTTCGCGGTCGAGCACGGCGAAGGCCGCCAGGATCGCGCTGACGCCGCCGCCGAAGACGAGATAGGGCCAGCCGAGCAGCAGCCAGTTGTTTAGGATCACATAGAGGAACGGCATCGGGATGACCTTCCCGTTGAAGGCCAGCTCCATGTTGAACATGTAGAAATAGACCAGCGCCGATATCACCGACGCCGTCACGACGATGAGAAGCAGCAGCGTCGCTGAGAGCGCCACCTGTCGGGCCAGGCCCAGCCGCTCCGAAGCCCGGGTGACGACGAACCAGGCCCAGCAGGTCGAAAGACCGAAGGCCACGCAAGCGATATAGAAGACTACTTTCAGCGGATTGACCGTGCGCAGCGCCAGGCCCAGCAGAAAGAAATGCGCGAATGCCGCCAGCCAGACCACGAGGTTGAGGATGGCGACCGGCCGCGTGATGTCCCTGTTTACGCTACCTGACACGACACCCCCTCTGAACTGAGCCGCGGTGAATATCATGGGTCTTCGTAGGCAATGTGGGGCCCATCGCCCCGAAACCTGCGTTCGTCGCAAGGTTTAGGTCAACAGGGCCGTCGGCGACCCTCCCAGGCGCGGATGGCGAACCAGGCGGCGGTCACCGCGATCATCGAGGCGTAACCGTCGATCGCGTAATGCCAGGCCAGGTGCACCGAGCCCGCCAGGATAAGCGCCAGAAACACCGTGGCGGCCGCGCCGAGCCAGCGATTGATAGACCAGCCGGTCAGCGCGAACAGCATGGCCATGGCCACATGGATGCTCGGGAACGCCGAGATGCCGGTGCCCAGCTCCGTCCGCCCCGCTTCATGCAGGACCCAGAGCGTCCGCTGCAGTTCGAAGCTGGAATGGGCCATGCCGTCACTGAACGACAGGTAGCCCATCTGTTCGGCGAAACGCAGAACGTCGCCGGTGACGTGGCCGTAGTAGACGGGCCCCGCCGACATGAAGAAGCCGGCCGCCAGGTTGCCGAGCACGATCCAGCTGAACAGGTAGGTCAGGAAGAACCTCTGCCGCAGCGGCGCCAACCGCCGGGAGGCGCCGACCACCGCCGGGATGGTGCAGACCGCGACCATCCAGCCGGCCGTGTAGTTGATCTGAACGACACGGGTGACGAAGGGATGCCCCAGGATCGGCTGCAGCAGGCGCCACGGGTCCACGCCGCCGTGCAGCCAGGCGTCCATGGCCGCGAACGGCGAGTCCCAGTGGAAGGCCGCCAGCTCCGGCAGCATCGTCTTCACCGCGGTGAAGGAGCCCATCATCAGCACCACCGCCAGCACCAGGCCCACGGACGCCGTCAGCCGAGGCGTGCAGAGGTCCGGCAGCCGCGCGATGACACGGGCCAACGGTCGTCGCGGATCGGCCATGACGCTCGCCGGCAGCTCGACCAGGAGGACGTGGAGCATGGCCGCCAGGGCCACCGCGCGCAGCCAGATCGAGGCGTAGTGGAAATAGACCAGCCGCTCGGGCTGTCCGAGCATCAGGGCCAGGCCCAGCGCGCCGATGACGTGCCCGAAAACGATGGCGTAGATCAGCCGGTCGCCGACCATCTCGGCGCCGACCGCCTGCCAATAGGTTGCGTCCGGCAACGCTCGTCGCCGAGACTTTCCTGTTGAGACTTCAGTCATCGCAGCCCCCGCTGTGACCATTTATCGCGCGGGGACGATAACGGGTTGTTACCAGACCGAGACGGCGAACTCGCCTCTCTGGCGCATCGTCTGGCAGACCGAAACTGTCCGGCTAGGGTCAGGCCGACGCGCGGGGCGTCGGAGGAAACCGTCATGGCATTCGACGCAGAGCGCGGAGGCGATCCGCGCGGCCCGGTCTGTCCGGGATGCAACCGCCCGATCCTGGACGGCCAGCCGTCGACGCAGATGCATTTCCAGGAAGATCCGGACGGCCATAGAGGCCTCAGCGGTCCTTGGCACGGCGAATGCGCCCGTCCCTACTGGGACAAGATCACGCCGATGCTGGACAACCTGAAGCGGGGCTTTGGATTCTGAGGCTATCACCCTTCTTCGCCAAGGCTTCGAAGGGCATCCTGCTTCGAATGATAGCTGCGGGGCTGTCCCGGCGAAGCCCGCAGGACGAAGCAGGATGGTAGGCGGCGACGGGTTCGAACCGCCGACCCTCTCGGTGTAAACGAGATGCTCTGACCAGCTGAGCTAGCCGCCCTTATCCAGACTGGGACCTTCTAGCCGCTTCGCGGCCCCCACAAAAGCAGAGAGGCGGCCGCCTCCTGGCGACCGCCTCTCGCGATACTGTCTAAAGCCTAAGCCTTAGCCGTTCAGGGTCGTCTTCAGGCCTTCGCCGACCTGGAAGCGGGCGGTCTTGGACGCCGGACGCTGCACGGTTTCACCGGTGCGCGGGTTGCGCGCGGTGCCGGCGGCGCGGTTGACGGCCTTGAAGGTGCCGAAGCCGACGAGACGGACGTCGTCCCCCTTCTTAAGCGACGCGGTGACCGCATCGACGAAAGCCTGCAGAGCCGCGGAAGCCTGCGTCTTGTTGAGACCAGCGCCATCGGCGATGGCGGAGACCAGTTCGGCCTTGGTCATAGAATTCTCCCAGCCAGTGTTGTGCGGCGCGGCGTCCCCCGAGGGGCGTAACCGTTCACCTGCAAGGGATTATGGCTCAAGCGGACCCTGCGTCAAACGAAAGGCCGCCCGGGGTAGCCCCGGACGGCCCTAATTATCGTTGATAACCTACGTAGCGGCGACGAAAGCGCCGTTTAGTGGGTCATCACCGCGTCGAGGTCACCCTCGTCGGCCTTCGCAGGTGCAGCAACCGACTCGTCGGCTTCGCTCCATTCGATGGGGCTCAAAGGCTTGGTGAGGGCCCGGGCGAGCACCTGGTCGACCGTCGAGACCGGGATGATCTCCAGCGCCGACTTCACGTTCTCCGGGATGTCCGCCAGATCCTTCTCGTTCTCTTCCGGGATCAGCACCGTCTTGATGCCCGAGCGGAGGGCCGCGAGCAGCTTCTCCTTCAGGCCGCCGATGGCCGTGACCCGGCCCCGCAAGGTGATCTCGCCGGTCATGGCGATGTCCTTGTGGATCGGGATGCCGGTCAGCACCGAGACCATCGCCGTGACCATGGCGGCGCCGGCGGACGGACCGTCCTTGGGCGTGGCGCCGTCCGGCACGTGCACGTGGATGTCGGTCTTCTCGAACAGCGACGGCTTGATGCCGAAAGCCGGGGCCCGCGAGCGGACGTAGCTGTTCGCCGCCGAGATCGACTCCTTCATCACGTCCTTGAGGTTGCCCGTGATCGACATCCGGCCTTTGCCGGTCATCCGGACCGCCTCGATGGTCAGGATGTCGCCGCCGAACTCGGTCCAGGCCAGGCCCGTGACGATGCCGACCTGATCGTCGGCGTCGGTCTCGCCGTAGCGGTACTTCTTGACCCCGGCGTACTTGGCCAGCCGCTCGTCATCGATGGTGATGGTGAGCAGGTTCTCGCGGCCGAGATCCCGGACGACCTTGCGCGCCAGGTTGCCCAGTTCCCGCTCCAGCGACCGCACGCCGGCTTCCCGGGTGTAGTAGCGGATCAGGCCGCGGATGGCGTCTTCCGGCACCACGAACTCTTCCGGCTTCAGACCGTGGTCCTTGGTCAGCTTGGGCAGCACGTGCCGGATGGCGATCTGCACCTTCTCATCCTCGGTGTAGCCGGGGATGCGGATGATCTCCATGCGGTCCAGCAGCGGCTGGGGCATGTTCAGGCTGTTGGCCGTGGTCACGAACATCGTCTGCGACAGGTCGTAGTCGACCTCGAGATAGTGGTCGGCGAAGGTCGAGTTCTGAGCCGGGTCCAGCACCTCGAGCAGCGCCGACGACGGGTCGCCCCGGTAGTCGCTACCCATCTTGTCGATCTCGTCGAACAGGAAGAACGGATCGACCTGCTTGGCCTTCTTCATCGACTGGATGATCTTGCCGGGCATCGAGCCGATGTAGGTCCGGCGGTGACCGCGGATCTCGGCCTCGTCACGCACGCCGCCGAGCGACAGGCGCACGAACTCGCGGCCGGTCGCCTTGGCGATCGACTTGCCGAGCGAGGTCTTGCCGACGCCGGGAGGGCCGACGAGGCACAGGATCGGGCCCTTCAGCGAGCCGGTCCGGGCCTGGACGGCCAGGTACTCGAGGATGCGCTCCTTCACCTTCTCCAGGCCGTAGTGATCCTCTTCGAGGATGGCCTCGGCCTTGGCGATGTCGATCTTCTTCGGCTTGGCCTTGCCCCACGGAATGGACAGCAGCCAGTCGAGGTAGTTGCGCACCACGGTGCTCTCGGCCGACATCGGGCTCATGTTGCGCAGCTTCTTGAGCTCGCCCTCGGCCTTGGTCCGCGCTTCCTTGGACAGGCGGGTCTTCTTGATGCGCTTCTCGAGATCGATGAGTTCGTCGCGACCGTCGTCCTGATCGCCCAGCTCGCGCTGGATCGCCTTCATCTGCTCGTTGAGATAGTACTCGCGCTGGGTCTTCTCCATCTGGCGCTTCACGCGCGAGCGGATCTTCTTCTCGACCTGCAGGACGCTGATCTCGCCTTCCATGAGGGCGAAGACCTTCTCCAGGCGCTTCACGACGTCGAAGATTTCCAGCAGCTGCTGCTTGTCGGCGATCTTCACCGACAGGTGGGCGGCGATGGAGTCGGCCAGCTTGCCGGGCTCGGCGATCTGCGGGATCGAGGCCAGGGCTTCGGGCGGGATCTTCTTGTTGAGCTTGACGTAGTTCTCGAACTGCTCGGCCACGGCGCGCGACAGGGCCTCTGCCTCATGCTCCTCGCCGTCGTCCTCGTCGATCGCGGCGGTCTCGGCTTCGTAATAATCCTCGCGGCCGGTGAACTTGACCACGGCGGCGCGGCTCTTGCCCTCGACCAGAACCTTCACGGTGCCGTCGGGCAGCTTCAACAGCTGCAGCACGGTGGCGACCACGCCGACGTCATAGATGTCCGCGGTGGCGGGATCGTCGTCGGCCGAGTTCTTCTGGGTGGCGAGCAGGATCTGCTTGTCGGTGCGCATCACCTCTTCGAGGGCGCGCACGGATTTGTCGCGTCCCACGAACAGGGGAACGACCATGTGGGGAAACACCACGATGTCCCGAAGCGGCAACACCGGAAGCGTACGGATGTCGGTCATACCAATCTCCTGGGCGCGGCCCGAAAGGTGGCGCCGCGCGGGCCGGTCAACGAAAACTGTCCGGCCTTTCGTAAAGATATGTGGCCGCTTCGGGCCGCCGTTCAAGCTGAGGAGCGTATCGCGCGGCGAAGGGCCTCACATTTCAGCGCTTTTCTCCACTGTTTTGGCGGCTGGCGGCAGGTTCACGCGACCATCCCGGAAAATCCGCGACGAAAATGTCGGGTCGTCGCGAGGTCGTTCGTCGTATCCCTGCAAACATCCGAGATAAGGACCCAGACCATGCGTTTCATGCTGCTGATGATCCCCGCGGGCTACGAGACCGCCGCCCCGGACACCATGCCGGACGACGCCGCGCGCGTCGAAGAGATGATGAAGTTCAATATCGCGCTCGAAGAAGCCGGGGTGCTGCTGGCCTGCGACGGCCTGCATCCGCCGTCGTCCGGCGCGCGCGTGACCTTCAAGAGCGGCAAGCCGATCATCACCGACGGCCCGTTCGCGGAGACCAAGGAAGTGCTCGGCGGCTACTGGATCATCGACGTGCCGTCCCAGGCCGACGCCGTCGCCTGGGCCGCCCGCTGCCCGGGATCGGATGAAGAAACCATCGAAGTCCGACGCATCCAGGAGATCTCCGACTACAACGAGGAGATCCAGGCGCTCACCGCCGAGATGGCCCCGATGCAGATGCAGACCGGGAAGAACGTGCGGAGCTAGGACCGGCGCCCGGCGGTTGGTAGGATGGGGTCATGACCCAGTCTCTCCGCCGCCTCATCGACCTGCCCGGCATCGCCGATCTCGAGACCAAGGCGCTGATGAAGCCATCGTGGGCGGAGCCGGAGGCCCGGGCCGAGTTCCCCGAGATCGACGCCTGCTCGCTGGCCGTGTTCGGAATTACCGCCGACCAGGCCGAGGAGGTCGAACGCCCGGCCGACTGGGACGGTGTCGACGCCCTGCCCCTGTCCGACCAGGTCGACGCGTTCGAGGCCGAGGGCTGGGACGTGACCAACAAGCGCCGGCCGCTGCGCATGCTCGGCCACTTCAACCAGCAGCTCTGGTTGGCCATTCGCGGCGTCGCCGGAGAACTTCCGTTCGAGGCGCCGGACGAGGACAAGATGGATAGCTGGGGCGCCAGCCTGGCCGCCGACGCCAAGAGTTTCCGCAAGCGCTGATCAACGCTGCTGCCATCAGGCTGTCAGCAGATCGGGCTATGCTTTCGGAAACATCGGAGGACAACCATGACCCTGAAAGCGAGCTGCCACTGCGGCGCGATCCAGTTCGAGGTCACCGAGGCCCCGACAGCGGTCTCCGAATGCAATTGCTCGTTCTGCTCGCGGCGCGGCGGGTTGTGGGCCTACTACCGAGCGGAACAGTTCAAGCTGCTGACCGCCCGCGACCGGGTGGCGACCTACCAGTGGGGCCACTACCTCGGCCAGCATCACCACTGCGGCGTCTGTGGCTGCGGCGCCTACAGCGAGTTCCCGAGTTTCGACAACGGGGAGCCGGACTTCGACGACCCTAGGATCAGCGTCAACGCCCGGCTCTTCGAGGACTTCGACCTGGCGGCCGTTCCCGTGACGAAGGTCGACGGAAAGGCCTACTAGAGCAGCGCCCCAAGGGTTTCGGCCTGGGTGTCGCGGATCGTCGTCAGCAGGTCCAGGCCGGTCTCGGCGGTGAGCCGGGCCGGGTCGAACCGGCCGTCTCGCTCAAGGCCGTCGAGGATGGCGTCATCGGCGTTGCTGATCCGGCGAGCGCACATGTTCCAATCGCGAAACTCGCGGCGTTCGACGGGGCCGGACGCCAGCGTCGTCACCGCCTCGTGGCGCGGATCCCGGGCGATGCGCTCGTAGGTGGTCGCGACCGCGTCGGCCGGTCCCTCCAGCGCCTGCACGAACCAGCCCTCGTGGATCAGCAGCATGCCGGTGACCGAGACCATGCGGTTGTTGCGCATCGAGGTGCGGATGATGCCGGAGATGGCTTCCTCCTGCTCGGGACCGGCGGCCGGAAAAGGGGCGCCGAAACGGCTGAAGTAGAGCAGGCGATGCAGGCCGTGATCGGGCATGGGAACTCCGGAACTGCCCCCATCAGTGGCGACGCCGGCTTAAGGCGCACTTAAGCGCCCGGCGCTTGCCCCGACGCCCTGCCCCGCCCTAGACAGACCGCATGGCCTGGACCCGAACCTACGACGAAGCCGAACCACAGCGCGTGAACCGCTGGCTCGCCCAGAGCGGCGTCTGTTCGCGACGCGAGGCGGATGCCCTGATCGCCGGAGGGCTCGTCGCCATCGACGGCGAGACGGTGCTCGACGCCGGCCGCAAAATCCAGCCGGGCCAGACCCTGGTGCTCAGCGACAGCGCCACCTCGGCGCTCGGCTCGGCTCTGACCCTGATGTTCCACAAGCCGGTCGGCATCGTCTCGTCGCAGCCGGACCCCGGCCAGATTCCCGCCGTGCGCCTGCTGACCCGTCAGGCGCTGTGGGGCGAGAGCGAGACCATCCCCGACCGCGACAGCAAGCTGGCGCCGGTCGGCCGGCTGGACATGGATTCGCACGGGCTGCTGATCATGTCCGAGGACGGCGTGGTGGCGAAGGCGGTGATCGGGCCGGAATCGGACCTCGAGAAGGAATATGTGGTCCGGGTGTTCGGCAACGTCACAGACAGCAAGATCGCCCTGCTCCGCCACGGGCTCGAGCTGGACGAGCGCCAGCTAAGGCCGGCGAAGGTCACAGTGGCCGGCGACAACATCCTGCGCTTCGTACTGAAGGAAGGCCGTAACCGTCAGATCCGGCGGATGTGCGAGCTGGTCGAGCTGCGGGTCATGGACCTGTTCCGAGTCCGGGTCGGCCCTCTGACCCTCGGCGACCTGCCGGAGGGTCACTGGCGGCCACTGACGGCTGACGAGCGCGCCGCCCTGATCAGGGATGGGGCGAAGGCGTCTTAGGCTTCAACGACGCCAGCACGATCCCCGCGCCGATCAACACCACCCCGACGGCGTGGAAGCCGTGGAAGGCCTCCCCGAGCAGGAACACCGCCAGCACGCTGCCGAACACCGGCATCAGGTGCATGAAGTGCCCCGCCCGCGCCGGTCCCAGAAGCTCGACCCCGCGGTTGAAGAACAGATAGGCGAGGAACGACGGGAACACGGCCACATAGGCCAGGCCCGCCAATGCCCGCGGCGTCGGGATGAAGGTCCGGCCGTGGGCGATCTCCCAGGCGTAGGCCGGCGCCAGCAGCACCAGCGCAAAGGCGAAGGTGGTCCACAGCAGGCTCAGCGGATGCACCGCCGGCCGCCGACGCAGCAGCATCGAATACCCCGCGTAGAGCAGCACCCCGATCAGGATGAAGCCATCGCCCGGATGGATATCGAGATGCAGCAGGTCCCACGGCCGCCCCTGGGCGATCACCACCAGCACCCCGAGCAGCGACAGCCCCACACCCACCGTCTGCGGTAGGCTGGCCCTCTCGCGGAACACGATCAGCCCACCCAGCAGGATCAGCGGCGGGGTCGCGGCCTGCATCAGCAGGCTGTTCAGCGCCGTCGTCGTCTCCAGACCGAGATAGAGGAAGGCTCCGAACGAGGCCACCCCCGTGGCCGACAGCGCCAGCACCGTCGGCCAGCGCCGGAGCAGCTCGGCGCGGTCGGCCTTCAGGTGGCTCCAGGCGAACGGCGTGATCAGCAACAGCGCCAGGGCCCAGCGCCAGAACGACAGCGCCATCGGCGGCACGACGCCCGCCATCGCCCGCCCGGCGATCGAGTTGCCGGCCCAGAACAGCATGGTCAGGCACAGCAGCAGCGGCGCGAAACGCCAGAAGCGGGACAGGAGACTCATGGCCCCTGCATAACCCTCCCCGTCCCCCTGAGCGACCTCAGTATCCCGGCGGCTTGCGGAAGCCTCCGTACTCGCGCTCGAGCAAGCCGGCGAAGGCGAGCGTGGTGCGGTCCTCCAGATACGGTCCGATGATCTGCACCCCGATCGGCAGGCCGCCCTTGGTCTGACCGATCGGCGCGGCGGTGGCCGGCAGGTTGGTGAAGGTCGCCAGCCCGGCCCAGGCGAGGCTCGCGAAATAGGGCGTCGCCTCGCCGTTCAGGGTCAGGGTCCGGGCGGCCAGATCCGGGCTGGCGTCATGTGCGAAGGCGACCGAGCCGTGGGCCGGCGCCAGCACCACGTCGAAGTCGTGGAACAGCCTCGCCCAGGCCTGGCGGAAGACCAGCTGGACGTCCTGCATCAGCAGCCACGCGTGGGCGCTCGGCGGCCGGGCGTTCGGCGTGCCGCGAGTGAGCGCGGTGTTGAGCATGGCCAGATAGGCCTCGTGCATCGCGGCGAGGTCAGGCAGCAGGTCGCTGGCGTGCTCGACGTCCGCCCCCTGCCCGCGCAGCCGGTCGCCAAGGTCGTGCAGGGCAGCGACGATCTCGTTGTCCACGAAGGCGCTCGGATGCCGGTCGAGGATCAGCACGCGATAGTCGCCCAGCCTCGCGTGGCGTGGCGCCGGCAGGTCGAGCCGATAGCCGACCGCCTCTTCCGGCGCCGGCCCGGCGATGACGCCGAGCGCCAGATCCAGGTCGGCCACGGTGCGCGCCATCGGCCCGACCACGGCCAGAGCCACGTCGACGCCCTCGATGCCCGGTGGCGTATGCCCCCTCTGCGGCACGAGGCCGTAGCTGGGCTTGTGACCATAGGTCCCGCAGAAGCTCGACGGCACGCGGATCGAGCCGCCGATGTCGGAGCCCAGCTCCAGCGGGACCATCCCCGCCGCCAGGGCCGCGGCGCTGCCGCCAGAGGAACCGCCGGGCGTGCGGGTCAGGTCCCAGGGATTGTTGGTGCGGCCGTAGACGGGATTGTCGCTTTGCAGGTCGCCGAGCATCGGCGGGACGTTGGTCTTGCCGAGGATCACGGCGCCGGCGGCCTTCAGCCGGGTGATGGCGACGCCATCGGTCTGCATCACGGCGTCCTTCCAGTGGGCCATGCCCCAGGTGGTCGGCAGGCCAGCAGTCCAGTTTGCCTCCTTGACCGTCATCGGCACACCGAGCAGCGGTCGTCGCTCGCCGCGGGCCAGCGCCGCGTCCGCCGCCCTGGCGGTCTCGCGGGCGCGGTCGAAGTCGCGCACGACAACGGCGTTGATCGCCCCGTCGCGGGCCTCGATGCGGGCAATAGCCGCATCGACCAGCTCCAGCGCGCTGACCCGGCCCTTGGCCAAGGCCTCGATGAGGGTGATGGCCGAAGCGTCGGCGAAGTCTTCGGTCAGTGTGTCTGACATGGTGTTTTCTCCCTGCGATGATGGTCGCAAAGCTGGGACGGGAGAGTCCAGCCCACCGCCGACAGCGGCGGCTGTCTAGGCGACCAGCGCCTCCTCCACCCAGTCCAGCCGGTCCTGGCCGAAGAACATCTCTTCACCCACGAAGAAGGTCGGGGCGCCGAAGACGCCGCGGGCGACGGCGGCCTCGGTGTTGACCTTCAGCGCGTCCTTGGCGGCCGGTGTCTCAGCGATCGCCAGCAGCGCGGCGGGATCGAACCCGGCCTTGGTCAGCACCGCCGCCAGCACCTCCGGGTCGCCCATGTTCTTGCGGCCCTTCCACATGGCGTCGAACAGCGTGTCGACCAGCAGCGGGAAGCGGTCTTCCCCGACCACACCGGTGATCATCCGCATCATGATGATCGTGTTGATCGGGAAGTACGGGTTGAAGTTCAGGGTGACGCCGTGGCGCTTCGCGAACCGGCTGAGGTCGGCGTTCATGTAGACGCCCTTGGCCTGCACCATCGCCGGCGACGCGTTGCCGGTGGCTTTGAACACCCCGCCCAGCAACACCGGCACGTAAACGACCTCGGCGCCCGTGCGCTCGATGAGGGCCGGCAGGCGCTTGTGCGCCAGGTAGGTGGTCGGGCTGCCAACGTCGAACAGGAACTCGATGGAGCGGGGCATCAGAAGGTCTCCATCCACGGCCGCAGGTCGAGCTCGTGGGTCCAGGCGTCGCGCGGCTGGGCATGCAGGCCCCAGTAGGCGTCGGCGATGTGATCGGGGTTGAGGATGCCGTCCTGGTCCTTGAGCGCGTAGCGGTCCGGGAAGTTGGTGGCGATCCAGTCGGTGTCGATGGCCCCATCGATGATGGTGTGGGCGACGTGAAGCCCCTGCGGCCCTAGCTCCCGCGCCAGGCTCTGCGCCAGCGCCCGTAGCGCGAACTTGGCCCCGGCGAAGGCCGAAAAGCCCTTGCCGCCACGCAAGGACGCGGTGGCGCCGGTGAAGATGAGGCTGCCCCGTCCTCTCGGCAGCATGTGGCGCGCCGCCTCGCGGCCGGTCAGGAACCCGGCGAAGGCGGCCATCTCCCAGACCTTGCGGTAGACACGCGCCGTGGTCTCGACGATCGGAAAGTTCACGTTGGCGCCGATGTTGAAGACCACCGCCTCCAACGGCGCGATGTCGGTCTCGATGCGTTGGAATAGCTCGACCATCGGCTCTTCCAGCCGCGCGTCGACGCCGAACGGATGGGCCTCGCCGCCCTCATCCCGGATGGCGGCAGTCAGGTCCTCGAGGTTGGCGGCGTCGCGGCGGACGATGACGGCGGCCAGGCCCTCGCGGGCAAAGCGGCGGGCGATGGCGCCGCCGAGAGCGTCTCCGGCCCCGATGACCAGCACGGCCTTCTTCGACATCCTCGGCTCCTCTCAAAGCGAGTTGCGAATAGAAACCCGCTAGTCGCCCTTGTAAAGCGCCGCGTAAGTCTCCCGCAGCAGCGCCTTCTGGACCTTGCCCATGGCGTTGCGCGGCAGGTCGGCGACGAAGATCACCCGCTTCGGCTGCTTGAACCGCGCCAGTCGGTCCTTGAGCGCGGCGATGACGGCGTCCTCACTGAACGCCCCCTTGCCGCTCGTTGCGACCACCGCGGTGACGCCTTCGCCCAGATCCGGATGCGGCAGGCCGATGACGGCGCTCTCGACCACCCCTGGCAGCGCGTCGAGCTCCTCCTCGACCTCCTTGGGATAGACGTTGAAGCCGCCGGAGATGATCAGGTCCTTGCCGCGCCCGACGATGTGGACATAGCCGCGGTCATCGAGCTTCCCCAGGTCCCCGGTGATGAAGAAGCCGTCGGCGCGGAACTCGGCGGCGGTCTTCTCCGGCATGTTCCAGTAGCCGGCGAAGACGTTGGGGCCCTTGACCTCGATCATGCCGATCTCGCCCTGCGCGAGCGACGCGCCGGTGTCCGGGTCGGCGATGCGGAGCGCCACGTCGGGCAGCGGGAAGCCGACCGTGCCGGCGACGCGGTCGCCGTCGTACGGGTTGGAGGTGTTCATCCCGGTCTCGGTCATGCCGTAGCGCTCGAGGATCGCCTTCCCGGTGCGGGCGCTCCAGTCAACATGGACATCGGCCAGCAGCGGGGCCGAGCCGCTGATGAACAGCCGCATGCCGGCGGTCGCTTCAGGCGTCAGGTCGGATTGGGCAAGCAGCCGGGTGTAGAAGGTCGGCACGCCCATCAGCGCCGTGGCGCGCGGGAACAGGCCAAGCGCCTCGGCGGCGTCGAACTTACTGCGGAAGATCATCGACCCGCCGGCCATCAGCATGACGTTGGTCGCTACGAACAGGCCATGCACGTGGTAGATCGGCAAGGCGTGGATCAGGATGTCAGCGGCCGTGAACCGCCATAGCGCGACCAGCGTCGCGGCGTTGCTGGCCAGGTTGCCATGGGTCAGCATCGCGCCTTTCGACCGGCCAGTCGTCCCCGAGGTGTAGCAGATGGCGGCCAGATCCCCGGCCTCGCGCGGGACGGTGGCGAAGGTCGTGGAGCGGGTGGCGGCGATATCCGTCAGCTCGCCCTGCCCGTTGGCGTCGAGTGTCACCAAGCGGGCGTCGATCGGATCGACCAGCCCTTCGACGTCCTCCAGCACCGCCGGATCGCAGACAATCAGCTTCGGCCCCGCATCGCCGATGAAGTAGTCGAGCTCGCGGATCGTGTAGGCGGTGTTCAGCGGCAGGAACACGGCGCCCGCCCGGATCGTGGCCAGGTAGAGGTAGAGATTCTCGGGCGTCTTCTCGACCTGCACCGCGACGCGGTCGCCCGGGCGGACGCCGAGCGCGACCAGGGTGTTGGCCAGCCGCGCGGTATGGGCCTGGAGGTCAGCGTAGCTGTCGACGCGGCCATCGAGGCGTTCGAGGAACGGCGCGTCGGAGGCGCCGTTGGCGGTGAGGGTGTCGAAGAGGTTGGACATCGGCCTTGCGTGGTTCGAGACGCGCTACGCGCTCCTCACCATGACGAATGTGGAGGGTCAACAAAGCTGGTCATCCTGAGGAGCGGCAACGCCGCGTCTCGAAGGACGCAACGTGCGTCAGCTTCCAAGCATTCGCTCCAGCCCCACCCGATCCAGCACCGCGATCCTTCCGTAACCCACTCGCACCAGCCCCCTTCCCTCCAGCGCACCCAGCCAGCCGTTCACCGCTTTGCGAGTGACGCCGATCATCTCGGCGAGATCGGCTTGGGATATACCCGCCGCGCCGCCGCTCACGGCCGCCAGCTGCAGCAGCCGGGCGATCATCCGCTCGCGAGGCTTGAGGGCCAGCACCTCGGCGAGGCCCTGAGTAGCGTTGCGCAGCTGGCCGTAGACCAGCGCCGACAGGGCCTCCCAAAGCCCGGGCTGGCTTGCCGCGACCTGACGCAGCGCACGATCGGACAGGGTGAAGACCACCGAGGCGCTTGAGGCGATAGCGGTGACGATGCGCGGGCCGCCGCCGAAGGCCGCGCTCTGGCCGATCACCGTCCCGGCCGGCAGCAGGCCGAACAGCACCTCGCGACCGCCGGGCGCCTGGCTGTAGAGTTTCAGGCCGCCCTCGACCACGGCCAGCACCCCGGTCTCCTCGTCGCCCTCGCCGTGCAGCCACTCGCCGGCGCTTCGCCGCGACAGGCGACCGGCCTGCAGCAGCGCCGCCCGCAGCGCCGGGGGCTGGGCCGTGAACCACGGAATGGCCGCGACAATCTCGAGGGCGTCTTCGCTCATTTGGTCACTGTAACTTGGGTGACATTCATGGCGCCAGAGCTGTGTCCCAATACCGTCAACAAGATCGAAGGAGGACGCCATGCTTGAGACTGCCCTGCGCATCGAAGCCCTGCCCGGTTGCGGCGCCGTCGTCCGCGACGTGGACCTGGCCCGCCTCACCGACAGCGAGGTAGTGCAGCTGCGCACCGGCCTGTTCGAGCACGGCGTGCTGTTCTTCCGCGACCAGACCCTGACGCCGGAACAGCACATCGCCCTGGCCGAGAGCATAGCCCCGATCGACGTCAACCGCTTCTTCCCGGCCGACGCGGCCTATCCGGTCATCGCCAAGGTCGAGAAGGCCGAGGCCCAGACCACCAACATCGGCGGCGGCTGGCACACCGACCACAGCTACGACATCGCGCCCGCCATGGGCTCGGTGCTGGTGGCGCGCGAGCTGCCGACCAGCGGCGGCGACACCCTGTTCGCCGACATGTACGCGGCCTACGACACGCTCGATGCTGACACGAAAGCCGAGATCGCGGGCCTGCGCGCCGTGCACGGCTCCGACCATGTGTTCGGCGAGAAGGGCGTCTACGCCCAGACCGACCAGCCGGAACTGGCCAAGGGCGGCGTCGAGACGCCGGAGACGGTCCATCCGGTGGTCATCAAGCACCCGGGCAGCGGCAAGTCGGTGCTGTACGTGAACCCGAGCTTCACCCTGCGCTTCGAAGGCCAGACCCGCGAGGAGAGCCTGCCGCTGCTGATGAAGCTCTATGCCCACGCCATGAACATGGACCGCGTCCACAACCTGGTCTGGGAGCCGGGTACGGTGGCGATCTGGGACAACCGCGCCACCTGGCACTTCGCCCGCAACGACTATCACGGCCAGTACCGCCTCATGCACCGCATCACCCTGGCGGGCTGCGAGCTGGAGGCGGCCTAGGCCTTCAGCAGCCAGCTGAAACGCTTGGCGATGAAGGCCTTGCCATCAGCTCCGACGGGAGGCGCGTGGGCCATCAGCACCTTGTCGGTCGGCCAGGTGAGGATGCGCCGCACTGCCTCGCGAGCGGCGCGGCGGTTCACGAACGACTGCCGGAACTTGCGCGGCACCTCGGGCTCGGGCGCCGACATAAGGTCCAACCTCGCCACCACCGCGCGCCAGCCGCTGAACCAGCCGGGTTGAAAATGCTGGATCAGGTCGGTGAAGATCGCGGTGCGGCTCTCTCGGTGGAAGAACACGACCTCGGTGGTGATCACGCTGCCCCGCACCGGCACATAGCCGATCTCCGCCGACCAGTCGTGGACCGAGCCATCGTCCAGGTCGCCGTCGAAGACGAGATCCTTGCGCCGCGCCCGCAGGCCCGGCGGCGCCAGCAGTTCGGCGCCCGGATAGGCGGCGCGCCACTCAGCGAGAAACAGGTCGTGCAGCGTACTTGGCGCGACGACATGGCGAACCTCGCCGAGCGCGTCGACAGTCGCCTTCAGATCATCCGTGAGCGCCGTCGGCGACCAGACGAACAGCGTGCCGTCGGCCAAGCGGATCACCGCCATCCGCGTCGGATAGCGAAAGCCGGCCACCGCCGTGACCGGCCCGGCCGCGATCCAGATCTCTTCGCCAAACGGCTGCAGCATGGTGGCTCCCCGGACCGCCACTAGCGCAGGAATCCAGGTTTCGCCGCGCTTTCCAAGCCTCAGCCCACCACGCCGTGGTCGAGCATGTGCACGGTCGCGCTCTCGAGCATCTGCATGAACATCTCGTCGCCGCGATCGGTCTGGGTGACGATCATCGAGGCGAAGAAGGCGGTCAGGAACAGCAGGTAGGCGCCGCGGCCGTAGTCGCGCTTGAGGTCGCCCATCGCGTAGCCGCTGACGCCGTGTTCGGTCAGGGTGTCGAGATAGAGCTGGAGCATCTCCGGCTCGGCCTCGCGGCGCACCTCCGGCGTCAGGGCGCCGGCTAGGAAGTAGGCCAGGTCGGTGGCCCCCACGCCGTAGGCGAACGACTGCCAGTCGAGGACGGTGATGGCGTGGCCGCCCTTGTCGTTGCCGAACATCATGTTGTCGGGCCGGAAGTCGTTGTGGGTCAGGCAGCGCGGCCCGTCATGGTCTTCCGCGAAACTCGGCTGGGACGTCAGCCAGTCGCCGACCTGGATGCTGTTGGGCTTCAGGCGATCAGCGTAGCGGGCCTTGAACGCTTCCCACAGGCCTGCCACCGCTTCCGGCGTGGCCATGCTTGGCGGGGACGCCTTGGAGCCTGAGACCCACCACAGCGCGTCCAGCCCGTCGTCGTTCCAGTGCGAGGCATGCAGCTTGGCCGCTTCGCGGACCACGAGCCGAGCCTGGTCGAGCGTGACGCCCTGCAGCTGGTCGCCCTGCTCCGCCGGCGCCAGGTCCTCCATCATCAGCACGAAGTCGCTGGTCGCCTCGTCGACCTCGGTAAAGTAGCAGCGGGGGGTGCTGATCAGCGCCTTCGGCGCCAGCTCCTGATAGAAGCGCACCTCGCGCAGGTAGTTGTTCAGCGCGACGCCGGTGGCGCGGCTTTCCTCGCCGGCGGACGGAAACTTGCCGACGATCGACGCCGGCGCGTTCGCCGGCGCCGCGCCTTCGTAATCCAGCGAGAAGCGCACGCTGTCGCCGATCTGGCCCGTGCCGACGCTCTTCGCGGTGAAGCTCTTCACCCGGGCCTGCACACCGCCCTGGGCGAGCACGGCCGTCAGCCAGGCGGTGTCAACGTCGCCGGGTGCGCGGATGTCGGGCTTTGCGAGGGTCGTGGTCATGAGCGTTTCCCCGAAGCGCCCCTTCTGAGCGGGGCGTCTTCTCATCTGTTTGTCGGCGCAACCTGAAAGGCCGTCCCCAACGTCAGTCTACAGCCGCGCCCGGGAAAACGAATGATCCGTGCGACGACATGAAAAGAGCGCGTCTGCACGACGTGGACGTCAGCGTTCCGCCAGCCGCTCCGCGAACTCGGCGAACGCCGCGCGTACGGCCATGGGGTTCTCGATCCAGGGGAAATGGCCGCCGCCGGCGATGGCCCGGTCGATGACGTTCGGTGTCTGATAGCGGGCCGTATCCCAGCCGCCCTGCCACACGATGCGATCATCATCACCCGCGAGGCGCAGCACCGGCATGTCCTTCGGCCACCAGCGCGCGGCGTAGACGTGATCGAATTCGGCCTCGGACCAGTCGATCGCCGCGCCGTTGTAGGGCATGCGCCCCAGAAGCGCCCTGCCCGCCTCGAGACCGGCGGGCGCGAAGTTCCAGGGCGCCGAAGCGACCGTGATAGCGGCGATGTTGGCGTCCCGTCGGTCGGCCTCATAGGCCGCAGCCGCCGCATCGACCTCCGGCAGCGGGCAGCGCTGGGTCATCTCGACGAAGCGAGCATGCCAGGCGGCGTCGGGCGCGGTGTCCAGCAGGACCAGCCCTTTGAGAAGCGAAGCCAGCTCCGGTGTCGCCAGCAGATACATGCCGCCCGTGGAGTGGCCGGCGAAGACCGGGTTCGGAAGCGCTCGCGCCGCTTCCACGACGGCGTGCGGCCAGGCCTCGAAGACGTTGGCCGGCGCACCAGGGGGCGCAAGGTTGGAGCCATCGCCCGGCAGGTCGACCAGCCAGACCGCGCCGGGAACGTCGATCGCGTCGGCGAGCTCCTGCAGGCTCTCCGAGCCGATTCCCGGACCGCCTGGCAGCAGCAGCCAGTTGAGATCGCCGGGCCGGCTCGAATGTCTGCGAAGACGGACGCCCGAGGGCGTGAAGCGCGTTTCGGTCATGCACCGGCGCCTAGCAGATCAGCCGAAGCCCGGCGAGCGCCCACGAAAAAGGGCGCGGTCTGCACCGCGCCCCTTCCCATTCAATCCGTGGCTGAAGCGCTTAAGCGCTCGCGCCGCCGGCCTTCTTCTCGGCGTAGATGACCAGGGGCTGGGCCCGGCCTTCGACGACCTCGGCATTGACGACCACTTCCTCGACACCTTCGTAGGACGGCAGTTCGAACATGGTCTCCAGCAGGATGCCTTCCATGATCGAGCGCAGGCCGCGGGCGCCGGTGCGGCGGGTGATGGCCTTGCGGGCCACCGCCTGCAGCGCGTCGTCCGTGAACTTGAGGCCGACGTTCTCCATCTCGAAGAGACGGGCGTACTGCTTGATCAGGGCGTTCTTCGGCTCGGTGAGGATGGTCACCAGCGCCGCCTCGTCCAGATCTTCCAGCGTGGCGATCACGGGCAGACGCCCGATGAATTCCGGGATCAGGCCGAAGCGCAGCATGTCCTCGGGTTCGACCCCGCGCAGGATCTCGCCGGTGCGGCGCTCGTCCGGATCGGCGACCTTGGCGCCGAAGCCGATCGAGGTGCCCGACCCGCGCATGGAGATGATCTTCTCCAGGCCCGCGAAGGCGCCGCCGACGATGAAGAGGATGTTGGTGGTGTCGACCTGCAGGAACTCCTGCTGCGGATGCTTGCGCCCGCCCTGCGGCGGCACGGAGGCGACGGTGCCCTCCATGATCTTCAGCAGCGCCTGCTGGACGCCCTCGCCCGACACGTCGCGGGTGATCGAGGGGTTGTCCGATTTGCGACTGATCTTGTCGATTTCGTCGATGTAGACGATGCCGCGCTGGGCGCGCTCGACGTTGTAGTCCGCGGCCTGAAGAAGTTTCAGGACGATGTTCTCGACATCCTCGCCCACATAACCGGCTTCGGTCAGGGTCGTGGCGTCGGCCATCGTGAACGGCACGTCGATGATTCGGGCGAGCGTCTGGGCCAGCAGCGTCTTGCCGGAGCCCGTCGGGCCGACCAGCATGATGTTGGATTTGGCCAGTTCGACGTCGTTGTTCTTGGTCGCGTGGTTGAGACGCTTGTAGTGGTTGTGGACAGCAACCGAGAGGACTTTCTTGGCGTGGTCCTGGCCGATCACGTAATCGTCGAGGACTTCGCGGATTTCCTTCGGGGTCGGAACCCCATCCTTGGACTTCACGAAGGCGATCTTGTGCTCTTCGCGGATGATATCCATGCAGAGCTCGACGCATTCATCACAGATGAACACGGTCGGGCCGGCGATGAGCTTGCGCACCTCATGCTGACTCTTTCCGCAGAAAGAACAGTAGAGAGTGCTTTTAGAGTCGCCGCTGGCGGCCTTGGTCATGTGTCTTCTCACGCTCTGGCGACCTAGTCCGAGGACTAACGCCGCCCACCCCTCGGGCGTTTCCCTGCGATACCGACATGCAGGATACGCGCCGGGGGTTTTCCAATCCTTGACAATCCCCGATCACAGGCGCTGGGACAAGGGGTCCAGACGCCACAGGGATCCCGAAACGGCGACCGGCCGGTAATTCGGCCCCGTCCCGGTGTTCATGCGTTGAGATGGGGATTGCGCCGTTGCGGGGCAAGCGAGCCGGGCTGGCTCGTCGCCGGCGACTGCGCGGCGCCCCGGTGTTGCAGGTGTATCGTGTGTCGGAATCGTGATCGAACCGCCGCCACAGGGGTTCAGGGCAAGAACGGGATATGGCGCGACGATCGTCTCTGCTGGCGCGAGGACTGACCATGGCCAGACCGGTCATGCCAGATCCACTGGCGCCCCGCTCGGTGGTCGCCTTCGACTTCGACGGCACCCTCACTGTCCGTGACAGCTTCACCGCCTTCCTGAAGTGGCGGGCCGGCCCGACGCGCTGGAACGCGGGCCTGGTGAAGATGGCGCCGGACCTCGCCGCCTATGTGTTTCACCGCAACCGGGGAAAGCTGAAGGCCGCCGCTGTGCGCGAGTTCCTGGCCGGCGTCACCCGTGAGCAGCTGGAGGCCGACACCCGGGCCTTCGCCAACTACGCATCCGCCACCCTGTTCCGCCCCGACGCGCTGGCCACCTGGCGCCGTTGGCAGCAACGCGGCGCTATGATGGTCGTGGTCACCGCTTCGCCGGATGTCATCGTCGCCCCGTTCGCCCGGGGCCTCGGCTGCGATCAGCTGATCGGCAGCGGCATCGCCTACGACCACGACGACCGCGTCATCGGCGGCCTGGCCGGCCCCAACTGCCGTGGCCCGGAGAAGGTCCGTCGGCTGCAGGCGGCCTTCGGCGAGGACATCCGCCTGACAGCCGCCTACGGCGACACCTCCGGCGACCGTGAGATGCTCCAGATCGCCGACGAGAAGGGCTACAGGGTCTTCAAGGGACGGCCTTAGCGTCAACGAAAAAGGCCCGGCGTTTCCACCGGGCCCTTCCGAACTTCGAAGCTTCGCAGCCTAGGCGGGCGTCGCTTCGGCGCTGTCGCGGGTTTCGTAGACGTGGTCGACGATGCCCCAGGCCTTGGCTTCTTCCGAGCTCATGAAGTGGTCGCGATCGAGGGTCGACTCGACTTCCTCGTAGGTGCGGCCGGTGTGCTTCACATAGATCTCGTTGAGGCGCTGCTTGGTCTTCAGGATGTCCTCGGCGTGACGCATGATGTCCGAGGCCTGGCCGCGGAAGCCGCCTGAGGGCTGGTGAACCATGATGCGGGCGTTCGGCAGGGCGATCCGTTGACCGGCCTGGCCGGCGCAGAGCAGCAGCGAGCCCATCGAGGCGGCCATGCCCATGCACACGGTCGAAACCGGGCTCTTGATGTACTGCATGGTGTCGTAGATCGCGAGACCGCTGGTCACCACCCCGCCGGGCGAGTTGATGTACATGCTGATCTCTTTCTTGGGGTTCTCGGACTCCAGGAACAGCAGCTGCGAGCAGATCAGGGCGGCCATGCCGTCCTCGACCGGACCGGTCAGGAAGATGATCCGTTCCTTCAGCAGGCGCGAGAAGATGTCGAAAGCCCGTTCACCGCGGCTGGTCTGCTCGACCACCATGGGGACAAGGTTCATCGCGGTGTGGACGTAGTCGGTATTCATGAAAGGCCCTTTGCTCATATCGGCGTGTCGCGAATCATGCCGCGCCTCCGCCCTGCCCTCGATATCGGGCGCAGGTTAAGAGGATGCAAGGAGGCGAGGCGTCTCGTCCAGCCTCTCGCGATCAGTCTTTCTTGTCGCCCGCCTTCGGCGCGCCGCCGAGGTCGTCGGTCATGGTGCGCACCATCTCCCGCTCCTGGACGATCCCGCGCGGCGCGTCCCTGGGGGCGGCGTACAGGCCCTTCAGATAAGCGACGTCCCATTCGGTCAGCGCTTCCGGGGGCGTCAATCCGGCATCGCGGTCGGCGAACAGGTTGAGGATGGTCGAAACACTGGCGGTCTTGGCCTCGGGTTCGATCTGGGCCAGGCCGACCATGGCGATGTAGTCCGCCAGCGCGGTCATCTTCATCGAGCCGATGCGCTTGGCGTCCATGACGATGACCACGTGATTGAAGTCCTCGCGAACGTTGGATCGCAGCCGACCGACCTCTCGCACCCGGACCTGCTCTCCCCGGCGATATCTCTGGCCATCGGCGGTGACACGGGCGGTGACGTGCCACCAGCGCACCGGGGCATCGGAGGCGACGAAGGCGTCCAGATGCCGTCGCCCGCGGTTGATGCTGCTGTCGTATTTGCCGAAGGCGTCCGGGTTCTCCTTGACGATGCCTTCCACCAGCGGACCGGAGTCGGACGAACCAACGATGATCATGTTGGCGCGGCAGCCGGGTTCACCAACGGCCAGCCCGACCGTCATCGCCGTGGCGGCGATGCGGTCGATGAGCAGCTGGGCGTGGCCTGGCTTGAGACCGATCACGCCGGGGCAGATCTTGCGGTCCCAGCGCGCCAGCTTGCCATTGCCGGTCTCGGCCGAGACGCTGGCGACGAACCCCGCGATGGCTTCTTTCGCTGGCTGCGGCTTGGCGGTGACCACCAGGCCCTCGATGTCGGTCGTGTCCTGCGTCGCCTGCGCGACGGGCGCGGCCTGCTGCAGAAGAAGCGACGCGCTCAGCGCCGCGGCGATCAGGATCGACATCGTTTAGCCCCAACGACGAATGCAACAATCGTATCTGTCCGCGATAAGCCGGGCGCCGCGCCGCGACAAGTTAAGTCGCGGCAATGTGCGGCGGGCGCGCAGACAGAAAAAAGGCCGGCGGTGAGCCGGCCTTCTTCCGTATCGGTGCGTGGTCGGCGACGAAGCCTAGTAGCCTTCCGGCAGGTCGTCGTCGGCCTCGATCTCCTTCTTGGAGACCTTCTTGTCCTTGATCGTGGCCTTGTCGAAGATCAGCTCGACGACCTTGTCTTCGTACAGCGGCGCGCGCAGTTGGGCTTGCGCCTGCGGGTTGGAGCGGAAGAACTCGAACACCTGCTGGGCCTGCTGGCCATACTGCATGGCTTCGCGCTGCATCGCCTGGCCCAGTTCCTGATCGGTGACCTGGACGTTGTTGCGACGGCCGATCTCGGCGAGCACCAGGCCCAGGCGCACGCGGCGCTCGGCGATCTTCATGTACTCGTCGCGCAGCTGCTCGTCGGTTTTCTCGGAGTCTTCCGGCGGCAGGCTGCTGTTGGCCTTGTCCTGCTCGACCTGTTGCCAGATGCCGGCGAACTCGGCTTCCACCATGCGCGGCGGCAGCGGGAAGTCGTGGCCCTTGTCCAGCTCGTCGAGCAGCGCGCGCTTCAGCTTGAAGCGCGAGTTGTTGGCGTAGCCCTGCTCGAGGTTCTTGGTGACGGTTTCACGCAGGGTGGCAAGATCCGACAGGCCGAGGCGCTTGGCCAGCTCGTCGTCGGCGGCGCCTTCGACCGGCGCGCGGACTTCATGGACCTTCACGGCGAATTCGGCGTCCTTGCCGGCCAGTTCGGCCGACTGGTAGCCCTCGGGGAACTGGACCTTCACGACCACATCGTCGCCCGGCTTGGCGCCGACCAACTGGCCTTCGAAGCCCGGGATGAACTGGCCCGAACCGAGCGTCAGCTCGAAGCCTTCGCCCTTGCCGCCGGCGAACTCGACGCCGTCGATGCTGCCGACGAAGTCGATCAGGACCTGGTCGCCGTCCTTGGCCTTCACGGTCTTGCCGGTGCGGGGCTCGAAGGTGCCGGCCTGCTTGGCCAGTTCGCTCAGGGCCTCGTCCACTTCGGTCTCGACCGGAGTGTAGACCGGACGAGTCAGCTTCAGGGCCGCGATGTCGAGCGGCTCGAATTCCGGCATCAGCTCCAGCGACAGCTCGTAGGCGAGGTCTTCACCGCCGGCCATCACCTTCTCCATGTCGGAGGACGGCTTCAGGTCGGGCTGCGACGCCGGACGCAGCTTGTTGTCGTCGAGCACCTTCTGGGTGGTCTCGTTGAGGGTCTGTTCGATGACCTCGGCCATCAAGGCCTTGCCGTGCACACGACGCACGTGGGCCGCCGGGACCTTGCCCTTGCGGAAGCCCTTGAGGTTCATCTGCGGGGCGAGCTCGGCGATCCGGGCGTCCAGACGCTTGGACAGCTCGTCCGCGGGAACAGTGACGCCATAAACGCGGCTCAGGCCTTCGCCAGACTTTTCAACGATTTGCATCGACATTCTTTGAGTCCCGGACGCGCGGTCGGAGATCCGCGTGTGTCCGCCTTCGAGTGGAAACGGGAAGCGCGCCCAAATCAGGGCCGCGCAAAGCGGTGGCCCTTATGTCACGGGCGCCTTTTTCGGCCAAGCCCGAGTTTCGTCGCGCGACGGAGCACTTTCCGCCTCATCCTTCGGCTTGCCTAGCCGGGGTCGTTCGCCTAAGCCGCCCTCGAACCTGCGGATGTGGCGGAACTGGTAGACGCACTGGATTTAGGTTCTGACAAGTCTGTTAAATTTGTCATATAAAACAGTATATTATGAAAGATGAGATTTCCCGTGTGTCCAAAGATGTGTCCAAGGCGACGCTAGAGAGGCCACGGTGGATCGCAATTCCAGCCCAGTTGAACTGACGCTCCAGACGCCGCAGACATGGCCCGTTCCGCTCCTCGCGTTTCTTGACGAACACTGCGATCTTTTTCTCGACTGGTCGCGAGGCCCGCAGCGGTTCAGCGCTGCGAGTTATGACCGCGCGATCTATGGGCTGAGAGACCTACTGCAGCCCTATTTATTGGTAGCTTGGCACTGCACACGCCTAACCGACGATGAGGTCTCCGCCATCGTCTCTCACTGCATGCAGCCACCGAACCCAGATGGTCTTAGGCGTCGCATTGACGCCCTTGTGCGAGCCGGCATCATTTCGGATGAAGTTGCCGCCCAGCTGAAAGGCCGAAATCAGGCGGAAGAAACCTACCGCCGCGACCGTATTTGGTGGTGCTTCTATCCACCCAAAGGGTCTGGTGAAGGCGGCATCAGATCGTTGCTTGAGACATGGGGCGGAGAAGCCCTCTACAATTCTCACGATGACGATGTCGTCGTGGGGCCTCTCCTCCGATCGATCGGTAGGCCCTCAGTGATAGAAGCGGACATTCCAATCGCGATGCTCGGCGAAAGCGCGAGCCCGGTCTTTTCGGTCGTGGCTCACTACCTCGTCGCGATGGGCCATACGCCTCGCGACCGGTTGGAGTTCGAGGACCGTATCGTCGAGGCCCTGCCCGCCAAGAACATCAGGCGGATTGTGCAGTATCCAGACAGTGCTTTCGTTGCGCTAACGGACTGCGACGGTTGGTCAAGGCCGCCGGGAAGCGAGCGCGACCAACCACATATCAGCGATATCGCGGGTGACATTTGTTCATGATTTGATCTAGTTTGCCTAGGTCGGGTCGGTAGCCATTGGATTATGCTTCATGCTGCCGATCAAAGGCAGCATCAGAGAACAGGGAAGCATTTGGCAGCCGGGAAAAAGTCGGGACCTAAAAAGCCCACCGTAAGAAAGACGTGCAGTCGAGCGACAACACGCTCAACTGCTGGCCCCGGCTATCAATTCGAAGACTTGAGTGCTGCGCACCTACTGGTGAAAATGATGCTCGGCCGCCCGTTGCCGGGAGTGGGCCTAGGCGCGACCCAACTTCAGTTTCAGGCGGATGCGATCGGATGGCGCATCGACGACCTCTTGGTAACGGCATCCGATGATACAGCGCGCCGGCATCTCGCCTTGTCGTGCAAAAGCAATCTGCAGGTGACTGCTAACGGCTTGCCTGCCGATTTTGTGAACCGCGCCTGGACACAGTGGCGCGCCGCCGACGCGGGTCCAATGGACCGAAAGTCCGACACGCTCGCACTCGTGACGCGCGGGCGGCACAACGCGTTCGATCCGCTTTGGGCTGATATTGTTCAATGGTGTGGAGCAGGTGACGACGCGGTCGCGATCGCGCACATCCGGAAATCTGCCAAGCACACGAAAGTCTTCGAGAGCATCAAGCGCCCGGCCGCTGGTGTCGAAGCAACCGACGCGGAAACGGTCGAGCTCATCAAGCACCTCGCCATCGTTCCTCTCGATTTCCAGCTTGAGCCGTCACGAGACCTGGAAGACGGAATTGAATGGTGCAGAGACCTCGTAGCATCGGGGTCTCGGGCGGATGCCGAGAAGCTTTGGAACGAACTGGTACGTCTTGCGTCGGCCACGCGCGTAGTTGGCGGCACCATCACGCTCGAAGGGCTCTGGGCGCATCTGCGGCAACTCTTCAGTCTGAAGGCGCGCCCTGATTTCGCCACCTCTTGGCGGGGCTTGGCTTCTCTCACGGAAGACTACAAAGCAGGCGTATCGACCGCCCTCTCGGCGGGACACGTTGTTGCGCGGCAAGCGGAGCGGACGAACCTAGGCAAGCTCATCGAAGAGCAGACCTTCACGTTGGTCCTCGGCGAGTCGGGGAGCGGCAAATCTGCGCTCGTGAAGCTAGTTCTCGACGGCCAGCAAGCGAACCAGATCTGGCTTGGACCGGAGCAGTTAGCAGCCGCTACCAGCGATACAGAACGCACAAAGCTCCAGCTGACGCATCCGCTCGGTGAAATCCTCGTTGCCGCTCCAGCTCCGTCCAATGTTCTAGTCATTGATGCCGCCGAAAAGCTGACCCTTGAGACGCTCGTCAGAGTTCGCGCCCTGCTCGAAAAGCTGGTGCCTCTGGACGCCGGCGGGTCTGGAAACAGTTGGAAGGTGGTGATTGTCACTCAAGCGGATGGCTGGCCCGATCGTGCGGTGGCGCTGTTGGGGCAACGCACGCTGACACCGTTCGAGGTGGGCCTCATCGGCAAGGAAGAAGTCCGTACAGCACTCCTTTCCACCAGGAATCTTCGTTGGTTGGCCGACGACGCCCAATCGATCGACCCGCTCCGAAATCTGCGGACGCTAGGCTGGGTGATGGAGGCGGAGGCGGCCCTCAGCTTCACCCAGGCCGACATGACCTCGCCGCCAGCCATGGCGGATCGCATCTGGGAATATTGGACCGCTGGCCGTGTTGATGCGCAGCGTCTTCTGATGCGGCTGAGCGAACGCGAGGCTAACTTTGAGCGCAGCTTTCCAATCGCGGAACTAGAGGCCGGAGACGCGGCAGCGTTCGACGGGGCGTCAACCCATCTGCCGTTGCGCAGGAACGGCCGCAATAGCCTGACATTTGAACACGATCTTGCGGCGGATTGGTCTCGCTTCCAGTGGTTGAAGCAGGTCGCTGACAGTGAGCAATGGGCACCCTTTGCTCAAAGCCCATTGTGGAGTGCAGCTCTCCGATTGCTTGGGCAGTTCCTGCTCCGCCAGCCCGTCGGCGCGACCACCGAATGGGATGTGGCGTTGGCGGCGGCAGAGGCGCGCGCCGACAAGTCCGCGACCGACCTTCTGCTCGACGCGCTGTGCCTTGATCCTGAAGCTGACAGGTTCCTGGGCGAGAGAGCAGATGTGTTGTTCAACGATAATGGCGCGCTTCTAAATCGTCTCCTGAGACGCTTCCTTCATTCGGCTACCACCCCGCGCATTCAACCAGGTGCGCTTAAGATCGATCCCGGTCTGGGCATCTATCTGGAGGCAAGCCTCCGTAGTCCTATCATCGGACGCTGGCCTCCAATGGCCCGTTTCCTTCACGCCCATATCGCGGAACTTGGGAAGTTAGCTTCGCCAATCGTTTCCAAAGTCTGCGAGATTTGGCTGACGACGACGCCGCCAGATCTCGGCGAAGGCATCCCGATGCCGTACCGCAAAGAGTTTGCGGAGATCGCGCTCGCCAACGCCCGCACCGTTCAGGTGCAAAAGGCTTCGAGCACGCTGTATCTCGGCGATGGCTGGGAGCCTCTCTACTCAGCGGCGCTCGCCGGTGCGGCCGATCTGCCGGAAGAGATCGGTGCCTGGATCCTCGAACAGGTCCAACGGCGTCCCCTGTCGTCCGCTATCGCCGAGCGCATTGCCGAGGTGCGGAAGCAGAAAGCGGACGAGCGCGCCGAGCGACTTCGAACAGACCCGGAGTTCAAAGCGAGATCGAGGGCTCAGCGGCGGCGCTCGTCACCGTCCATGTTTATTAGTAGTTCTGTCGATCTCCCGCCTTGGCCTCTGGGGCCGGAAGATCGCATTGACCACAATTTCCAAAAGGTCGCGGTCGGCGGGTCTGCGCTGGCCCCCTTCATGAGGGCAAGGCCTGAGCTCGCGGCTGAAGCGTTGCTTGCTCTGCTAATCGAAGGGAATCCAAAGGAGGAATATTCCGACTCCTTGATGCGCGAGAAGATCGGCCTCGAGTTTGACGGCACGGCCTATCCCACCGCATTTTGGAAGAGCCCGTTCTTCTCGTTCCTGCAAATCGCACCGGATGTAGCGCTTACGACGATCATCCAGCTGGTCGAGTTCTGCACCGAGCGATGGGTCGCCAACCGGGCTCGCAGGGGGGAACAGGAACCCCCAGGAATTTGCCTTCTGCTCCCTGACGGAGAAAAGCGTTTCGTCGGCGACAGCTGGCTCTTCGATTGGACGCAGGCAAACGACATGGGTACGGGCCAACTTCATTGTGCCCTGAATGCCTTGGAGCGTTGGCTCACCCAACAGTTGGAGGAAGGCAAGAACATCGAGCCGCATCTCGTTCGCATCTTGCGTGAAAGCCGCTCCGTTGCCCTTCTCGGCCTACTTACCAACGTCGCTAAATTCCGTCCCTCATTGCTTGAGGGAGTTCTCCGTCCGCTTCTTAGCGGCGAAGAAATCTACTGGTACGATCAGGCAAGAGTGCAGCGGCCAGATTTCGAGGCCTTTGCTTGGGTACGTGAGGGCAATGCCATCTTTGAGATGGCAAGGGATTGGGCTTTCGCGGCCTACCGACAGCAGCATTTTCTTCAGCTCGCCGTAAATCTGGTGAAGGCATCCACCTCAGCCTCGGACTACGTACAAGCGGCGATCAAGGCTTGGCCTGAATATGAGCACCCGAAAGACGCGATTGAGAGTGGGATACTTCGCGCCCAGCTAGATCCTGCCCGCTATCGAAAGCGCGTGGACGAGGCGTCAGGAGAAGAGATCGAGGAGTTCGTACTTCCTGATGAACTCTCAGCGCAGATTGACGCTTTCCAAGCGCAGACCGCCACTACGCGCCGCGAGTTGCTTCTTCCCTATCGGCTTGCGGAAATCCTAGGCCAGCCGACTCAATTGCCCGTTGAGAGCGCGCAGCAGCTTGCAGCGATGCTCCTGGAGCCAGCCGGTGAGGATGGCGAAACCAACCCGAACGCCGTTGCCATCGCAGCGACCCTAGTGGCGCGCGCGGGGGCGTGGCTGATTGAGCACGCTGACCTGGCTGAGCGCGTTCGATCCATCTTGCGTGAGGCGGCCGATAGCGTTGCGGATACGCACGAAGAGATACGCGGTCAGGGTATCAGCGCCGATCGACAAGACCTTGAGTTTGCCGCTCATGGGGTCATGCATCTGTGGATTGCCGAAGGAGCGGACCGTAGTTGGGACGAACCGCTGCTACGCATCCTGACCAGCGGCAACCGGCCGGCCGTTGCAGTAATCGCATCGGTCGGCTTCCGTGAGCGGGTGGCTCTAGGCTCACGATGGTGGCGCCTATTGCAGATCGGCCTTCTTTGGTCGGCGCTTTCCATGCTCTCTCCAGACTATGGAGATGAGGGTTCGGCCGGCAATCGGTGGAGCAGGTGGCTCCAATGGTTACGCAGTCGCCGCCTGGCCGACGATGCGACAGCCTCCTCGATTGATCCTATCGAAATCTGGAACCGCCTTGCGCGGATCGAGCGCGTGCGTTGGCGTAGGCAAGCAGCAGACCGGTCCCATTGGCGCGCGGAAAGCGAACGTTACTCGCACGGTTTTCAAACGGATTTCCTCGCCTCGCTCTTCGGCTGGCTGATCGGTGACAACGCGCAGACGACAGCGGCCGACCTAGACCTCCATCGTACTCTTCTGCTGCAGTTCTGGGACTACGAGCAGCGATGGTGTGCTGCGGGTCGCAATGACCGAGACGAATACCGTCTGCCACACCAGTTCGGCTACCATGTGCTCGACAGGCTGGCGTGGTTTGCAGCGTCAGACCCGTCAGAAGAAGCGCGCAGCGTCTGGCAATCCGTCCTTCAATTGAACAGCGACGCCCATGTCTTGATTGAGCGTTTCCTAAGTGTGTTTCTCCTTAATAGAGGTCCGGATGCGGACCTCTTTGTGAGGCGTTGGAAGGAGATGATTGCCTACGCTCTGGAGGGCAATTGGGCTGAAGGGCGAAATTGGTTCTACGGCCAACGGATGCTGCGGCGTGTGCTGGGCTTCGGCTTCGAAGGCTCCCTCAACCAGCTCCCAGATGCCGCCGCGACGATAGCCAGTATGCGCGATCTCTACGAACGATGGGCGTTGGCCCACGTCGCTGTAGAGGACGAGAACGTAGCGGCATTCTGTCATTTTCTAACTTCGGATATCGGGGCGCCGATACGGATCGATGGCCTCAAATGGCTGGCCGTCGCGCTGGAGGCGAAGCAGGGAAAATCGCGATGGGATCGTGATGGCGCGGGTGACGCCATGGTCGGGTTGCTCGACGCGTCGCTTACCAAAAATGCGTCGGATCTCACGAAGGATGAGGCCGCCAGGTCAGCGCTGGTGAAACTTGCTGCTGAGCTGGCAGCGCGTCACGTTACCGCAGCGCTTGCTCTGCAAGAGCGGATCAAGGCGCTGCGATAACATGCCTAATAGGCCCTACAAAATCGCCCGGATAGTGATCACGGATGCCGATCCGACAGCCTTGGGCTTTGTCGGCTTTTCGGCCTCCAGGCGGTCGCCACGCAAAGTTCGCAGCAGGGTGGTAGCGAGCCAAACTCGGCGGCGTCTTAGGCGGCCGTCCGCGCTGTCCTAGACCGGCCTCTCCTGGCGGAACGAGGGATGCGGCGGCGGCGGTAGGCGTTTTTCCGATCGAAGCGCCCATCGATCTCGACCAGCGTCTCACGGGCGCCGTAGGCATTGATTTCAACCAGTGCCTCGAAAACCTGGACACCAACTTCACGCGACGGACCGCCTAGCCGGTGCAGCGTTAGCGCCAAGTCGGCGATTTCCGAGGCCTGTAATGCGATACCACTCGAAATGTTAGCTAACTCCTCGCGCCATTCGTCGACCAAACGACGACAGATGGTGCCGATTGGTCCTGCAGCGTGAGGAAGTAGCGATTGCATAGCGTCGATTAGGAAGCTGTGGTGCGCTTCCGTCAAATTGGCAGGTGTGGCGGATACAGCTCTCATCAGTTCCAAAGTCGGCGCGTCAGCCGTCAGTGGGTTAGCCACTCTGAACACGTCCAGGATCCCCGCCATCTCAGGCTTCGAAGCCTGGGCCAATAGTCTCACGAGGATAGCGCCGGCGCGGGTCTTGTGATCGGGTTCGGCGAAAAGGTTGGCGGCTCCATATGCGATGCCGGCGCGCGTGAACTCGTCCGCCCCTTCAAGTGCTTCCTCGACCGCAACAGGCGCCCATTCGGCCTGCTTGTTTGCCAGCGAGATAAGGCAAATTAGCTCGCCATAGCCTTGACGAAGAATGTTGATGGGGCTGGCTTTCCACGCCTCCAGAAGATCGTGGACCAAATGGTGATCCCACCATTGAGCGTGAGCCAGCAGGAATAGCGCGTCGGATGTGACCAGGAGCGTTGGAATTTCGGCAAAGAGAGCGCGTAGGAAGGTCGAGGCTGGCTCCGGCTTATCTCCGCCGGCATGGGCGAGACGACGAAGAATCGGCTGCCAGATTTCCTGCCGCTTATCCCGCGCTAGATGCTTCGTGAAAATCGCCATCAAGCGATCACGCCCTTCGAACCCGTGGTCTAACAGGTGCGCGGTCAACGCGTTCAGGATGGTGAAAGCACCAGCGGGCAGTACTGCGAAGCCACCGTAGCCCCACAGGATGCTACCCCGTTGCGTGTCGTCGCGGTCATCCAGGCTCTTGGCCTCGTTGCTGTTTATAAACGTGACATCCGCGGTATCGAGCCAACGTTCGAGCAAGCTGACCAGCTTCTCAGGCAGCGGTAGTTTCCGTCCGGCCAGGCGGTCGATGGCACGGGCCACGCTGTCCACGAATTCGGAACTGGTGAACCCCCTACGATCAAGATCGAGAATGAGGGTTTCGAGTTGCTGCGCATCAACTTGGGCCTCAGCCAGAGCATCGATCGCATAGCCCGCGGCGCGTTCCTGTCGGCCTGGTTGGAACTCCCCGATCAGCCTGATCGCCCTCGCAGGAGCCTGTTTGGCAAACTCGGAGAAGGCACGAGATAGCTGGATGTTGCCGCCCTTCATCCATGCTCGCGGATGATCCCAGTCGGCGCTGTCGGGAACTTCCTCAAAGGCGTTGAGGATGTCTCGATCCTTAGCCCGAAGCATCGCTTCGGTGCTCATCGGTGATCCGATTGCTTGAACCCCCGAGAAGGAGACGCCAGCATCGAGCGGTGCTTCAAGTGCACGCTCCTCGACCTTCAGAAGTTCACTGGCGCGCGTGCTCAGCCTCTCCGGCGGAAGAACGCTCAGAAGGTGGCGCCGTACCAGCCGAATATGACGGCGGAAGGTTCGACGCAGATCCGCCGATTCTTGGACAAACGGCGGCGGCGATGGCGCGTAGGCGAGAACGGTATTCTCAAACACAGCCAGCTGCTCATCGGACCAGAATGGCGCGGCCGCCGCAACGAGAGCGGCTGTCGCGCGCCTTGGTGAACTGATGTCGCCGAGTTCAAGGCGGCGCAGGTCCTCCAACAGCCACTCCAACGCGAACGCTGCCTGGCCTTCGGCGCTTCTACGCAGGGTATTCGCGATAAGCGCTTGGTGGGGCGTGAAGGCGAGATCCTTATTGTGATCGAGCCACGCCAGAAACTCAGCAGGCGCGCTATCGGCTACGCCTTCGACGGCGACCCTCAGCGCGCTTAGTAAGGACTGTTCCCCAAGCATGGGAGACGGCCCGCCATCCCCAAATTCAAACTGAAGCCGATGGCTTGTCGGATAGCGGTCTTCGCGAGCCTCGATCAGCGACGCCAGGTCCTGAAAGACCTCTCGATAAAACGGCCACAGAATCTCCAAATACGCAGCTGGTGAGTGCGTAGCGAGGTCGGGAAGGCTGCTCCATTCCCCGTCCCGCAACAGAGCTTCGTAGGGCTTCTCAGCGTCGTTCTCGATTTGCCAGACTAGACGCTGGTCATGCGTAAGCTCACCTTCTGGTCGCGGCTTGCCCTTCCATTCCCTCGCTTGAGCGAGCTGCTTATTGAGACCCGACAGCGCAATGCGCGCAGCAGACTTTGGATCGTCGACCGCTACCGACGCCGCAAGGTTGTCGATGCGCATAGGCGCGACTGGTGTTCTCAGGATCATCTGCTGAGCCAGCTGCTCAAGATGTTCGTCCCATTTCGGGGCGTTCTCGAGCAGCGCCCAGAGATGGTCGTCGGTGCTGGGATTTGACGCCCAGCACTCGTCAACGAGCGGCGAAGCGTCGTCGAAGGAGGTCTGCCATATGGGCAGCAAAATGCGGTAGGCGATCCAAGCTTCTTCAGGCGTGCCCCGCATGAGGCCGCGGACGTAGGCTGTGAGGCGGCGCAGCCATCCGACACTCCCGATCATCGCGTTGATTGCGATCACCCGGGTCTTGGGATCAGTCAGCGCTTCAACAAACAGCCTCTCCTCGAATTCCGTCGGCTGCCCTTGGCTGCCCAGAAATTCAATCAGTAAGAACTTCAGATGGCGACGGAGCTCAGCCTCCCAAAGAGCTTGCATCTCCCTCTCGTAGGAAGTCGTCTCCGCGCCGCGCAGGAAGTTTAGCGCCGACCAAAGTTTCCCTCTTACAAACAGCGATTGCTGGCGCTCAGCGACGTAGGTGGCGAGGCTGCGCTGTGCCGCGAGGAACGTGCGCGCGAGCACATGATCGAAGACGGTCTGGTGGCTAAAGCCGATGCTCAGCTCGTTCTCGGAGCGAACTAGGATGTTCGAGCTAAGTAGTTTTTGGACGAGCGGGGTCTGAGCATCGAGCCGTGCCGCGGCTACCCAGAGCGTCTCTTCCTCAGCCATGTACAGCGCGATCGTGGAGGCCAGTGAGGACAGCGCGGGCGCGTCCTCCTGACTAAGGATTCGCTCCTTCCACAGCCGTTCGAGCATTGCTTGGTATGTGAGGAAGACCTCTTGCTTCCCGACCTTCTCATGCACTGCCAACAAGGTCTTGAGGGCTTGGGGCACCCGCACGACGTTACGCGCGTCCTCCGGCCAGCTATCGGTGTCGATATGATGGAGCGCGAGCACCTCAGCAACAGCAGACCATGGGGGTAGCTGAAGATTAATTGCTTCGGCGCCAACGACCTTCAGGCGAACGTCGTGATTATATTCAAACGTCCGCGCTGACAGGACGACGTGAATGTTGTCGTAGTCCGAAACTTGACGGACGAGATTGAGCAAGACGTTCAATCGGCCCGTTTTCAGGTCCACTTGACCGGCGAGCGCATCCAATTGATCGATCACTAAGACCACTGGCCCTAGGATCGAAGACGCTAGTAGCGCTTCGCTCGGCAAGGTCGAAAGCCCAAGCGCATCCTTGAGATCAGCCTCGGTTTCCACAGTATTCGGTAGCAAGTCGGCTTTGATCGCGAGGACGGGCGTGTCTGTCTCTTGCAGGTTCTGGGATAGCGCTGACAACAGCGCCGACTTGCCCGAGCCAGGTTCGCCAAGCAGGACCGAGACAGTGCCTTCACCGGGAACGATCCGCTGGGTTAGTTCGTCCAACTCGGGACGCTCAAGCCAGGTGCCGCCTGGAAGCGTGCGCTCCCAAGCAAGGAGTTCCCTCGATGCTTGTGCGAAGGCGTTGGGAGCGAGCGTGGCGTCGTCCAATTGTTCCAGCGAGCCGACGCCTCGGAAATCTCTCCTCAGGTCGCCCGTCAGTGCCTGCTGTAAACGGCCGCCAGAAAGCGAACTGGCCGCTTCCTCATCTACCTCGACGATGATCCTGGCCGAGCCGTTTTGAACGTCGGTGATCTCAAGGGCTTCATCGCCCGTTAGCTGGATCAGGACCGCTCTTAGTTCGCTTAGTCTATCGGCCGTGAAGTCTGCGGGCTGACCCTCAAAATTCACGACGATGCTCGTCTTTGCCTTTGCCGTCGCTATTTCCGTCGGGTTTTCGGCTAGCGATGCGATGGCAGGCTGTGTTTTGGTGCTGCCACGTCCCTCGCCAGCCAAGCTTCTGATCGACAGGATCTTCATCGCCATGGCGGCAGCGTGCGCCGCCGCGATCGGCTGAAGGTTCGCGTCCTTTTCAGGGTCCTTACCGTCGCAACGGTCCGAAATGCCTCGGATGACGATTGCTGGAGTGTTCTCCTCTTCAGCTGCCTTAAGAGCGCCGTAGCCTTCCATTTCGACAGCTGCGGCGTCGTTGTAGTGCGAGCGAATAAGCTTGTAGAGGGCGCCATTGGAGCTGCTGAGCACGACCTCTGTCGATGCAACCGGCTTCAGGAAGCTATCTGGAGGATAAGGACACGCCTTTGGGTACTCGGCTGGCGAGGGCAGCTCGAACTTGTAGGGAGACTTCAGAAGCTCGACCCAATCCCCTTCGATGACAGCCTTGCGAGCTGCCGCGAGCAAGACGTGGTGGGAATTCGAGCCGTGGGGTCGTGTTTGAAGGCCGGCCTCGATCTCCTTTCCCGAATGAGCATTGTACGCCATCTCGGCGACGACGACGCTGCCAATAGGAACGTCCTCTTTGAGCGAGCCTCCGACGCCCACGACAAGCTGGGCCGTGAAATCTCCCCCAAAGTCGGCGTGCGCGCGTGTGACCGTACTCGCCGCTGAGACATTCCCAGGCGAGGAATGCGCAACGACTATCGTCCAATCCCCGGCCGGGTCCGCGTAACGACCAACGTCGTAAAGTGTACCCTTCGGTCCAACGATCGTTTCGCGTTCTTCCAGGTGGGCGTAGATCGCACGAGCTTCGGCCGGAATAATCGCAATGATAAGAGCGCGAGGAAGTTGACCCAGCGGCCCCTCCATCACCTCCTTCGCGCTGCGGTATCCCATACTCTACCGTTTGGTTTTGGCCGTTGAGGCAAGTGTTTTGGACTATGCAATAAACCCCTAGTACATCACGCTGGCAGCGAAGTCGCACTTCGCAAGCCGCTTTCATCCACAGAAAGCTCATCGACGCTCTTTTCCTGAAACTGAAGCTGAGCCTCAGAAGAGGCTCAGCTGCCGAGATGTTTCGACGTGGATTTTCCACTCTCTCGACTGCGCCATGTAGTCGAGCCAGGCGATGGTGAAGGCCACCGGGCCGCCACCTTCGGCGATCTCTGCCGCCGGCGCGAAACACGAGCGGTAGCCGGTTTCGCTGATGGGCAGACGCTCGCGGGTTTTGCTCGTGATCTCCAGATGGACGATGTCGCTGTCCTCCATGTTCAGCCAAGGGGACTCGAAGTCGATGGTGATGGCGATGCCCTGCCAGGTGATCTCGAACACCTCGATGGTGTGGGTGGGGGAAGCGGGGCTCATTACTGAGCCCCTTTCTCGGTGATGGCGCGCATGACGATGCGGCCTTGGAGCGGGACAGCGTCACAGCTGATGTTGAAGCCAGCGCCGTCTTTGTTCGGCCAGGCCGCGCCGATGGGGGTCCAGCTGGCGGCGTCGCCTTCGCCGCTGACGCGGTAGAGGCGGTGGGTCGGCTTTGCGCCGGGTTGTTTGGGTTGGGGTTTAGCCATGGTGGTCTCCTTCCAAGTTTGCCGCGGACCAATCCGCGGCTTCATGGGGAGCCAGGGGCGACGGACTATGAGCCGTCGGTCACACCCCGCGCGTCAGCGCGCCCGAAGGGAGCGGAGCTGCACGAAGCGGTAGCGTAGGAAGCGAGCTGGGTTGATCGATGGCGGGCCGGCGCCAGAACGCTCACCGAATAGAAGCCGTGATGGTCTTGCGCCAGACGGGAGGCCTCGATTGCGCCCCTCTGTGAACAACGGGGTGAGATTGCTCGCCCAGATCTGCTGACGAGGGTACGAGAAGACCATGTCAGCGACAGGCCTCATCCCGCGTCAACGCCTACGGTGGATACCCAAGCATCTGCGCTATGCGCACGAGTACAGCTTCTTTCTGCACGACGAGGTCGTGCGGATGCTCACCGAATATGAGGCGGCCAAAGCCCATCTCGTCACTGTCAGGTTCCGAAGCAAGGTTCAGGCTGCGCGCTTCGCCGAGATGGCTAAGACCGACCGGGTGGGGGCCCTGGCTGCCACAGGCTATCCGAAGCAGGCCCGCCGCGTGATCCTCAACGCCGTCACCATGGCGATGGTGTCCGACTGCATGCACCACCTTTATGAGGCTCTCCGCTGCCTGGAGAAGCGCAAGGTCGTCGTGGCGATGAACCTGATGCGCAAGCCGTTCCTCGACAGCCTCCCGTATCTCTCTTGGATGCTGGCTGACGAGGATCAGTTCTACCAGGCCTTCACCGCTGAAAGCCCGCACGGCATCACCCAAAAGCGGCTCGGCAACATCCGTCGGGAGGTCATCACCAAAGCACTATCGAAGTCCGGTGCCGGCGAGAGCCTCGATCCCGACTTCCTGCTGGCAGTGCTGTTTGACCCATCGCACTCGCTGAGCCTCTACAAGCTGTTCCAGCACGCGGTGCATCTGGTGACGGTCGAGAAGCTGGAGCTGCGAACCGAGCCGTCAAACTTCAATTTCATCTTCAAGAACTACAGCGACGACGACCTCTACGAGCACGTCTACGGCGTGCTGCCGTCGCTGCTATTCTACCTTCATAGCGTCATCACTGAGCTGTTCCAGCGGATGAAGCGGATGGACAAGGGCTCGAAAGACTCCGCAGCCACGCGGGCTACGATCGGCCTCTATCTGGCCAACGTGTCGGATAGCGCAGGGCTGGCAGAGCCCTATCTGGCGAAGCTCAGCCGGAAAGTGCGGTGCGAATCCTGCGCATCGCCGATCAAGATCACCCACCACAACGCTACACGCGCGGTCATCGCCAACACGCTCCGCTGCACGAAGTGCGGCAGCGTTAGCCTCTTTCCGTTCGCGTGGCTCATCTGAGGATTGGCTTCCTCTGAGAAGCCGTGAATGTCTCGCGCATGGTGGAGAGCTCGTAGAATGGCGGACACAATACACCAGCCGCGCCCACCTCAGCGATCAGAAAGTCGGCCAGTGTGACGTCTAGATTTGATGGTCCGTGACAAGACGGTCCCGAAACTCGAAATTGGAGCGAAGTTAAATTATTGATATTGCTGTCTTATTTTCCAATCATCGGACAAGTCGAAAAAGGTCGACCCGTCATAGAGTTGATATTATAAATAGCGCAGTGTGACACAAAGACCTAACCGCGCTGTAGACCCTGTTTCCCGCTTTGTCGCGGAGCATGGCCCGTGCCTTTCTTCCAAGGTGATTGAGCACCTTCAATCAACCGGGCTCACGGCAGAAGCGGCGCGGCAGCGAGTGGCGCGCTCTAGCGTCAGTCGCCTCGGAGGCCTCAAGTTTCCGAAGAACGTTCGGTTCCTCTATCTCGAAAATCACTACGGCACGACGCGCTTCTGGGAAGCGCTCATGCGCGACATTCATATCGCCAGCCCTGCGTATGCCGCCGCCATTGCGTGCCTGAAGGCGCGCGGTGGAACCGTGCCGCTCCGCACTTTCATGGTCGCGTGTGGTTCTCCTATTCGGCAAAAGGGCCAGCTATCTGCCGAGGCGGTGCTTGAGAGACTGAGCGCGATCCATCTTGTTCGACAATCGGACGTCGAAGGTATCGGTCGCTGTGTCTCACTCGCTATCGGCAAGATCTTCGGCGATGAATCCATCGCCTGGATGCGCGCCCAGCGCACCACGGAACAGATCCTCCTCCTTGCCGTGAAGGATTGGGCCCGGAAGCTGGGCTTGGCGAGCTACGAACTGATCGCCCTTCGGGACGAGGGCGATGAACCGCCTAAGGTCGGGACCTTCTATTGGGACCTCGCTGGCCCCTGCTATCTGGCGCCGATGGTACGACGCACACCGGAGGGGAAGCCTAAACCTGGCTCTTTGGTTTGCGACGTCTTGGTGGGAGCCGAGGCGGACGAACAGGTGGTCGCCGCCTTCGTGCGAAAGACGCAACTTACCGCGGCGCTCAAACGACTGCCTCCGCGTTGGTCGATCTTCCTTGCCGACAGCTTCTCGATTGAGGGGTTTCGCCTGGGGCGCTCCCACGGCTTGATGCTCGCGACGCCGGCTACACTCTTCGGACGTGAGGTAGCCGAGGGACTATCGAAGTTACTTCAGACGCTCACCAAAGCGGCTGCGATGGCCGCCCACCGGCCGGAGGTAATCGACGAGCTCATGAGCTCGCTCGGGCAAATTGCTGGAGCTGAGAAGAACCTCCGCGGCGCGATGTTTGAGCTGCTGGTCGGCCACGTGACTGCCAAAGCGGACGACGGCTGGGTCGACATCGGCAAGTCTGTCTACAGCTCGGAGGGAGAAGCCGAGATTGATGTCCTTCGGATCAAGGAAGGACGCGCAGTCTGGGCTTACGAATGCAAGGCCTACTTGCCCAGCCGCCGGGTAACGTTGGATGAGGTGAAGCACTGGCTTCACGATCGCGTACCCCGCATGCAGGCGGCGCTCGCAGGGCAGTCCCGCTTCCAGGGATGCGAGTTCTACTACGAGTACTGGACAACGGGAGGCTTTGAGCCCGACGCACTGGCTCTGCTCGATGAAGCCGCTGCGAACACGCGTCGCTACAAAATCGGCTGGAAGGATGGCATCGCCGTTCGCTCCTTCATGTCTCAGCTGCAATCGAAGGAGCCCTTGAGGATGCTGGACAAGCATTTCCTTCAAGAGCCGATGGCGCGTTTGGATCGACGCTATGGCGGCGACCAATTGGTGCATGAGGTGACGTTAGAGGCTCCTGCGGGCGATTTGGTCGAACCATCCCAAGTATGAACCCAATCTCGGCCACCCCCTCTTAGGTGCTCTCCCATACATCGCGATGTATGGCGGCAGCTGCGGGTGTCGGGGGCGCGGCTTACGCCCCTGACCTGGGCTGCGGGAGAGTTCCCGCTCCGCTGCCGGGAGCTTGCCTAGGCGGCGGATCGCGGGGGTTTGGGGGTGGCGCAGAACCCCCGGCGCGCCCCAATGCTGTGTTGCAGCAAATCCCCAAGGGGTTGAGTAAACACACCAATTCACAACTGACAAGCGAGTAACTGCTGTGAGCACATCCGCAGGATGTATAAGTGCACACATAGCGTTTCGCTTCTTCTTCACCTCGCTTGGCAGGCAGAGATTGGAGGGTGTCAGCGTTGGCGATTTACCACCTACGTCTCAAAGTGTTGGGGCGTGCTTTAGGCCGGGCTGCAAAGCCGGGTGGCGCAACGCGCCGGTCGGCGATTGCCGCGGCCGCCTACCGCTCGGGAGAGCGGCTGTACGATGTCGCGCAGGGTCGTTGGTTTGAATTCGACAAACCCGATGTGATCCATACCGAGATCCTCGCGCCGGCGGCATCGCCGCCGTGGGTGTTCGATCGGCAGACCCTCTGGAACATGGTCGAGCGCGCGGAGAAACGGGTCGACGCCCAGCTTGCCCGTGAGATCGAAATCACCCTCCCACGCGAGCTCTCGAAGGACGCCCAGGTCGACCTGGTGCGCAACTTCGTGCGCGAGCATTTCGTAGCGCAGGGCATGGTCGCCGATATGGCGATCCATGCCCCAGAGGCATCCGATGGCCAGGAGCAACCGCATGCCCATGTGCTACTGACGCTGCGCTACCTCGATGCGGAATCCGCGACAGGATTCAGCGCCACGAAGGAGCGCGACTGGAACGAGCGCGAGGACGTCGCGCGCCTCGTCGCCGAGGCGCGCAAGCGGTTCAACAATACCGGGCTCGAACCCGACAAGGCGGCGCTTGAGGCCGCCGAGGCGCTGCGCAACGTGAACATCTGGCGGGCCGCCTGGTCGGCCCATGCGAACCGCGTGCTGGAGGCAGTCGGATCGCATGCGCGGATCGATCACCGCACGCTGGAGGCGCAGGGCATCTTCCGCCCGCCGCAGATCAGCCTCGGCATCGCCCGGCATGTCGAGCGCGCCTATGATTATCTCAAGGACCGAATTACCCAGTGGGTGGCGATCAAGAAGCGCGCCTCCCTCTACGACGAGGTCGAGCACTACAAGCGCCGCGACCCGATGAAGCTGGCCGAGTTCGTGCTGCGCCTGGGCGACATGGCGGAGGGCTTCGCAGCTTCCTTCCGCAAGCCTGCCGACATCCCGGAGGTGCCGCTTGACCGATGACGATTTCAACCGCGTCTTCGGCGCGCGGCAGCCCAACCATCCCTCCTTCACCGACCGCGTTTCGCGCGGCGACAGTTTCGGCGGCCGGGCCGACCCGGCGGCCGAAACCAGTGTCGGCTCCGGTCCCTACAAACCCTACGGATATCTCCCGACCGGCAATGTCGGCGAGAGCTGCGAGGTCCGCAGCTGGGTCAAAGGAAGCGACGTCGCCGAAGGCGTAGTTTTTCAGTACCGCTTCCTGATGCAGGTCGGCTTTGTCGGCGACGAGCTACTGCGCCTGATGCTGCCCGACGCCATCGTCGTGATCGAAGGCAAGGGGCTTACAGAGCTGCGCCAGAAGCTGGCGCGGCGCATGGTGACGTTCGTGCAGCAGTATCATCCCGGCATCTGGCCGGGCTCGCCAAGCGGCGAGCCGATCATCGACAAGATCGAGGTGGTACGGCCGGAAACGTTCAATAGCCGGGGTTAGCGTTCCGTAGGCGTCTGCACTTTCGAGTCCCTACGCCGGCGCGCTGCGGCCTGGGCGAGACGAGAGACATCGCGGGCTTCGACGTTAAGATCGCCTTCCTCAAAACGCTGAACCCACCGGTCGTTTCGCTCCTTCAAGGTCGGAAGATCCATATCCTCCGGCATCTGATTTTTGCGCAGCCAGTTGGCGAGGGATTCGTAGAGGTTTGGGTCGAGCCGCCGGATGTCAGAGCGGGCAAGCCCTTTTCCAAGCCAGGGCTCGTAGTGACGCTTGATGAAGTCGGGAGGCGTGTCGCTGCGCAGTCGGTCTTGCGTCCATAGCGCCGGCGCCACCGAAGGCAGCTCCATCCTATCGTCCATGACTCTTGGGAAAAGCTCTCTGACGAGTTCGGAAACCGGTTCGCCCGGATTCTTCCTCACGAACTCGTCCAGCCAAGCCAGCCTCTCGGCAGGCTCTACGCTACGCCCCGGAAAATCATCCCCAACATTCATAAACACTACAGGAAGAAGTTTACTCGAAATGTAATTGGCAGATTCAGTCAAATCTTCAATGCAGTAAGGATGATAACATTTTCCATCTTTAATTACACTAATGAAGTATTCAGACTCTCTTATCGCCGCGCTAAGGATTTCCGCTGCCTCTCTGCGTATGCTCTCATCATGGGGCCTCAGGAGTATGACGTTCCAGTATTTCTCGCTAAACGTGGCGAGGGTTGCGCTGATTTTGCGGCCGGTAAGTTCGTCCAACTCGTGGCTTTGAATGAGCGCCTCCACTAAGTCGGCCGTTTGGCGATCTGCGCGATAAACTCCCCGGTTTATGCGGATGACGGGAATGCTCATTGAAGTTCCGGTCACCGCGCTCGCCTCTAGGTCAATTGGTCAGATCACATAATATGTCATTATAGAGTATGTTGACGACATAAGGGGGCAAGCGCACGCTCTTTGTGCCGGTGATCACGCCGGCAGAAAGGCAGCGAACCCATGAGCACCAACAATTCCGACCAAGAGTATCATCGCGGCGAAACCGCGCTCGTCAGCGCAGGGCTGATCGTCGGGGGCGCGGCGACCATCTTCGTCAATCCGCTGGCCTTGCCGTGGATCCTCACGGGAATTGGCGGGTTGGGCTTTGCCGCCCTCGTACCCGACAAGCAGGGAGATAGCTGATGGCTGACGACCCGAAAGAGAAAATGGGCGCAGGCGAAATCGCCATGACCGCCGTAGGAGTTGCCGTCGTGGCTCCCGCGCTTATTTGCGGCGCACTCGGCGCACTTGTTCTCGCGCCCTTAGCGATCCCCTTCATCATCGCTACGGCCGCAAACCGCGACTAGATGACGAAGGAAGCTGCCCCACGGGGGCATTTTGTGAGTTCAGTGAGTATGAGCATCGATGCGTGAATGCCCCGCTTGGCCAGGCGGGGCATTCGTCTATTTGGGGTCAGCTAGCGCTCGAAGATAAGGGCGCGGCAATAGTCCGGGATCGCCGAGGCCACCTGCTGAACATTCGGCGAGCTATGCGGTGCCGGTAGACATTGCGCGACGTGCGAACCCGACCGGGCCGGCGCAACTGGTCGAGATTTTCGAGCGAGCCGGACAAGCGTGTAGACCGCCGCCACCGCCGTCACCAACCAGAACCCGACCACCACGATTTCCATGCCCGGTTCCGACGCGCTCTGCATGGCGAGGACCGCGAAGAACAGCCAAGCGCCGATGCCAAGCACGTAGCGAAGCCAGCTCATTTCTGTCTCCCTTCCAGCGCATTCCAATCGCGCTGCCAATCCTCGTAGCGACGGACGCGCGCATAGGCGCGCGTCGCGAAGAAGCCGACGACGGCGCACAGGATGGCGAGCAGGCCGAAGAAGTTGTCGGCCTGGCTGACGCCTAGCCAGCCGAAACTGAAGAAGCCCAAGCCGAGCGGCAGGACGACGAAGGCGTTGCCGATCAGGTAGGCGATGAGGGGCGGTTTCCTCATTGCCGGAAGCTCACATGCAAGTAGTTGCGGTGGCTGTCTTGGAAGACCTTCCCCGCCTGGAACCAGACGCCGGTGACGACGCCGCCATTGGCGGGGCCGCCGGTCTTCAGCGCACGCGAGAAGTCAGCAGGCTCGATCTCGGCATCCATGGTCTCGGAGTAGCCGTTGCTCGTGCTGCTACCCTCGTTGTAGCCGCGATTGCGGCCGTGGTTCGTGCCGCCGCCACGGTTCGATCCACTGTTGGCGGAGAAGGTCCCGCGGCTGTTGAAGTCGGTCGAGAACCCCGTGCCGGAACTGCGGCCCCAGCTCTCGTTCTCGCCCTGGTTCATGCCCTGCGAGTAGCCGGCGCTCTCGCCCTCGCTGAAGGTGGCGCGTCGATGGATCGAGCGCCCGATCATGTCGGAGGCCCAACGGTTCGTGACGTTGTCGGGGCTGTTGTGGAAGATGCGGGTGACAAAGTTGGCCAGTAGCATGTCGGCGCGATGCGCGGCGTTATCGCCGGCCATGCGCGCGTAGTAGGTCGGCAGCGACTGCGTGAGATAGACGGTGCAGGCCTTCGCCGAGCGACAGGTCGACTGGAAGTCGCTGTCGTAGGAGTTCACGAAATACTGGGCCTCGTCGGCCCAGAGGAACACCGGGCGATCGGCGTGCTGCGGGCCGAGGCCGTTACGGCCGAGCACTGCGCGCTGCCACATGTACTTGAAGAGCTGCTGCGCGATGACGCCGTCCTCGTTCCAGCTCAGCGCGGCCATATCCATGACGATGATCGCGCCATGAAAGGTCATCTCCGGCACCAGGTTGGTGTCGGTGCAAAACAGCTCGTTCAGGCGACCGCGATTGAAGCGGTCGAGCGCGGTTGAAAGCGAGATCGCGATGTTGGAGCGCGTTTTCGGATCGAGCGTGGCGTATTCGTCGCGCCAGTAAGCGGCGCATTTCTCGAAGTCGTCGTCGCGCATGGCGACGGCTGGAGCGCGGCGCACCTGCGCCAGAGCCTGAAACATGAAGGCGTGCTGCTGCCAGTCGGCATTCTGCAGCTCGGCCAGGCTCTTTGGTGCTGAGCCGACAAAGCGGATGATGTCGGGGATGCGCACCGATCCCGTAGCCGCATAGAGGATCGGGATGGTGTTGCGCAGGAGCTGGCGCGTGGCGTCTTCCCAGAATGCTTCGCTGCCTCGCCCGGCGTTCGGGTTGGTGAGGCGCGCCGCCTCGAGGATGCGCATCAAGCACTCGACGACGCTACCGATGCCGGCCGCGCCCTGACGCGCCAGCTCATAGGTGAGGAAGTTGAAGCGCCAGTGCTCGGGATTGCTGAACAGCATCACCGACTGCTCGCGGCCGTTCTCGGCGGCGTACTCGCACCAGCGCCGAGCCTCGTCGGGCTTGGCGCAAAGGACCAACCCGCCCATGCCGGCGCGCAGGTAGGCGGTGGCGAGGGCTTTGCCTGAGCCGCTAGTCTTCCCGCTGCCGATCCCGCCGAAGACGTGCACACCCTGGACGGCGTCGCGCAGTGTGAAGTGGTCGGATGCCGATAGCTTCAGCAGCGGCGTGTCGAGATCGCTCACATACACCATCGCTCACCCCCATGCCGCGACCGGCTTTCAACCAGCGAGCTAAAGGGTTCGCAACGATAGGCGCGAGTGAATACTACCTATGAGAGTCTTCCGGTGTGGGGAGTGAGGGCGATGGGCGAGCGAGGGTCGGGCGGCTTTTTGGCGTTCCTGTTCGACGAAGTGCGCAGTGCGATTCAGGACGTCCGGCAGAAAGCCGTCGAGGAAGGCTGGTTCGGCCGCGTCACGACGCCCGAGCCGGTGGTCCGCGCCGACCGGACCATCCTGGGCGACCGCCCCTCGTTCGAGGAGCAGTGGGCGGTGCGCGAACCCACCAATGGACCGGCACTTGAACAGGACGGTCATGACCTCGGCCGTTGACCGTTCCTTCTCCATCGCTTGGCGGTCGATGGCGATGGCAGGCGTCGTCGCCCTCGCGGTCATCGCTGTGGCCGCATCTCTTTCGAGCGAAGCCGGCAGCCTGGTCTTTCTCGCGACGGTATTCGTGCTGGTGAACGCGGGAATCTTCCTGTTCGCGCCACTTGTGAAACGATCCACGGGTGTCCGCGGGCAGGTCCGGCTTGCGGCGATTTCACTCCCGATCGAGATGGTGCGCGGCCGCGCACCGCAGTTGCCGGCAGCTATCGTCGCCATCGAGGCCTTGCCGCTGTTCGACGCGTCAGCGCCATCGCTGACCGATGCTTGGCAAAGCAAGGACACCGCCCAACTCGAACGCCTGCTTGCGGCCGGCGACCGTTTGAATCGCGAGAGCTGGCGTCAGGGAATGGCCCACTACAACAGCGCGAGCTTCCTGATCGACCAGGGCCGCGCCAATTTGCGGGAGCAACTGGCGGCGACCGAGCAACTCCTCGCGCCGTATGCGATCGACTACGATGCGCTGACGCCGCGACATAGCGGGCAGCTCGGCGGCACGGTGCCGGTGACCTCGCGCCAGCGAGACCTTTCCCAGAAACTCAACTACTCGGGTGGCGTCTCCAAGGCGCTCAGCTCGGCGGCTACCGGCACGATCCCCTGGCAATTCGCGGCGGTCATAGGCGCCGGTGCGGTGGTGATGCACCTCGTGAATAAGAGCCGGGCGCTTCGCCAGCTCAAGGAGATGGAAGGGACGATCCTACTCAACGCGGAAGCCGCCCGTGGCGACTTCGCGCTGATGGTCAATCTCATTGAGACGAGACTCACGCCGCAGCTGGATCGCATCCTTGCGATCTACGACGACCTGGCAAATGGCGCGGCAGCACTGCGCGCCGCGCCTGATGACCAACGACGCCGAGAGGCAACCCAACTGGCGATGGCGGTGGTCGAAGGCCGGCATCTCCTCAACACACTGGCAGGTGACTGATGCTGGATGACGATGATGGCATGAGCGCCATTCTGCAGTCCGCGCGCGAGCGCGGATCTCGCGTTGTCGGCGCGACCGTGCTGCCCGCCGGTCTCGATCAGTTCACCGCCTATGTCGGGCTCATCGGCAACGCGCTGGAACTCGGAAAGCTGATCGCGACGGAGCGGCGCGATCTGGAGGTGATCGGTACTCACCACCAGCTTGAAGCAGCGCGGATCACCTCGGCCTTCCGTGAAGTCGAGACAGCCATGCTGGCCGATTTCCAGCGCGACGAAAGCCTGCGCGACAAGACCTTCGACGCCATCAATCAGCTCATCGCAGCCGGGCAGTACGACATCGCGACGGAGTTTCATCGACGCCTGTTCGAGGGTTTCACGCGGGGCGCGCTGGAGACAATCATCGACCACCGCAACGTTATCGCTGGGGCGTCGAAATCCCGCTTGACGGTCAAGTAGGTCGTATCGGTTTCCAGCAAAATCAGCTGGTTGGTCGGAGCTACACTTCATCGAACTGTAACACCCACCACCACTCGCCATTGTTATAATATAACGATGAGCAATCAGGCCCGACCATCTCTGGAAGACGTTATCCGCCAGCGCAACGCGACGGCCCCTGCGCATCTGCAGATGACCATCGACGGCGTCAGACCTGCTGGCCCGACTGGCGCTGCAAAGTCTGCCAGCGCCAGCCTTCCGAAGGGGATTAAGGGCGGGACGATCGTGGGCGTCGCGGCAGCGATCGCTCTAACCGTCGGGGCGGGCTACCTACTCAATCGCAAGAAAGAAGAACCGGTCGGCCAATGGACCAGCCAGGTCCAGGCCGAACGTGCACGCGGCCGCGCGATGGGCGGACCTGACTTCTAGGAAACGCGGCCCCCGTGCCGTCGCCAGATGCGCCGTGCAAAGGCGCGCTCCTCTCTCCCCACCGCCTGCTGATAAATTCCGGTCGTCTCTAGCCGCGCATGCCCCATCCATTGCTGCGTCAATGTCGGCGGCACATTCTCCTCGGCGTTGGCGATCCCGAACCCGTGCCGCAAACCCTTGGGCATCGCCTGTGCGCCGTCGATCCCCGCGAGATCCATCGCGAGCTTGACGCGCCGCCAAGCCGTCTGCCGGCACCATGACCAGAGGGGACCATCAGCAGGTTTGTCCTTCGCCAGCTCGCGCAATCGCACCATCAGCGCCGGCGGCACGGGTACAGCGCGGAAGGCGCGCTTGCGCCGCTTCAGCGTCTGCAGGACGATGTGACCCGTTGCCGGGTCTAGGCGCTCCGGGGTGAGTGACAGCGCTTCGCTGAGGCGACAGCCGGTATAGAGGAGCAGCCAGCAGAAAGTCTCGCTGTTGGCGTCAAGCCGAGCGGACGCGGCGAGGAACCGGCGGCTCTCGCTGAGGCACAGATATTTGCGGCGACCGCTGTTGTCGAAGAGCGGCGCGTCGGCCTGGGCGCGCATCAGCAGCGTGCTCCGAGCGCTGCAACAGTATGGGGGATAGCGTTGCAAGCTCCGGGCAACCGAAAGCCTAGGTGCACGCTAGCCATTTCGAGCTTCTGGAAATTGGCTGAAGCCTGACACTGAGATGGAGAGACCATGCGGCAAACCCTGTTGCTGCTTGGAGTCGCCCGCAACAGAATCCCCCATAACGTAACTTTTCCCGTGTCGTTTGTCGGCCGCGGGGAAAGATATGTTGCGCCAGAACACGGCTTGCCGGGTCGGTCTATTGATGGCGCTTTCGGTCGCCATTCTCGCTCCCCATCCCGCCGGGGCGCAGCAACGTGCCCCAAACCGTGAGCCCTACGATTTGGCGATGCGGTGTTTCCTGGCGAACGGGCTGGCGGCGCGGAGCCGGACCAAACAAGGCGATGCAAGCGGAGCCTCGATCTACGAGGCCAACGCGAAGACGGCGTTCGGTGTGGCGGGAATTCTCGGCAAGGCGCTCGGGATTTCCGAGCAGCAAACCAACAGCAACATCACCTCGATGCAGACGGCCGAACTGCCGAGGATGATGTCGGAGCCCGGCTACTTCAAAGGGGTCATTGCCGCCTGCAAAGCTGGCGGGCTGGCGTAGCTAAACCCGTAAGAGCGGGGTGGTTTGCTGAACGCCGGTGGTGAGGCCATGGCCCGTGTTGCCATCGCTGACCGCGACGCCGGAAGCGAGCAGACGCGCGGCAGCGGCCAACGGGTCGGTGACCACGGGAGTCGGCTCCGCACCGAGGGCGAGATCGACCTCGGAGGGTTTGCTCGCATCAATGGCGGTTTCCAGCTTGCTGGCTGCGGCGTCCAAGTTGTCCAGCATCGGGCGGAAGTCCGGGCTGCGATCCGCGCCATGTGCACCGGCATCAACCAGCTGTTCTTTCGAGAGCTGCGCAGCGCGCAGGTTGCCTTCTGGTGTGCCCAGGGCCAGGGCGTCCTTGATTGCCTTTTCGCGGTCGGCCTCGCGTTTGCGGTAGGCCTCTTCGTCCTCGGGCGATGTGAAGCGCAGATACGGATCGAAGACCTTCTTGTCGAAGTAGTCTTCCATGAAGCTGGTGACGGCGTGGCGAGCGGCGGTACTGGCCGCATGAAGCGCCTGATGGGCTGCTTCCGCCGAATTCGTTGCGCTGCGTGTCTGCTGGGCGACGAACTGTGCGGCGGTCACGATTGCCGCGACCTCGGCGCGTATCGATGCAAGCTCGGATGGCCTGGCATTGTCGATGCGCCGTTGGAGGCGGGCGAGACCATCGCGCTGAGCCTCGGCGATGCCGAGGGTGGATGCGTCACCGCCGGCCGAGGCGGCCCGGCGGAGTTCGTCGATGTGTGAGGCTAACTCGGCTTGCGCATGGTCGATCTGCTCCTGGATTTCAGTGCGCAGGTCGGTCGAGGGCTCGGAAGTCGCTGTAGGTTTGGCGACGATAGTACGCTCATGCAGTTGTTCTATTCTGCAATCATAGCGGGAAGTCTCTAAGATTCCGTTAATACTTATGAACGCCGATGCGAGTGTAGAAACAGCCTCTAAGATTCTGTCTTTCCTACAATTGCTTGGGGACTCGGGCGGTTTAGCCGACCGCACGGCATGTCCAAGGCGGCTCGCTTCCTAACGTGCAGCTCCGCCCCGCGTGGCGGCGCCCAGGGGCGACCTGTTCCCATGCCGCTGTAGGCGGCCGGCTGGCGCTTTCTCATCCGTCGCAATGACGCGCGGAAAGAAAGAGAGGCCTTATGACCTACACCGACATCATCGTTCTCATCGCTGCATTGGCTCAGATCGTCGCAGCCGTCGCCGAGATCATCGACGCGATGCGAGGGCCTCCTAGCTAGGAGGTTCGGAGCGCTTCTTGACGGCGCGCTCGTAGTCGCCTTTGCAGATGGTGACGCCGCCAGAGCCGGCATCGATGCCGAAGATTACCTGTTGGACTAGATCGGGATCTTCATGAATGTCGGCCGCGACAGAGTAGCTGAAATACACCTTGATCGTATCGTCAGGGAGCGTGGCCAGATCGTCGTTGAGGTAGCGCTGCACCTTGGCAGCGACCCGGTTGTAGTTGTCGCGCTTGGCGCTTTTGCGCGGATCGCGCCCCCTGTAGGACTCGCCAGGAACGTAGACCGGATACGATTTCATTCTGCCCCCAGACTAAAAAGGTGAGTCTCAGACAATTCGCCGACTGGCCGGTTCCGTCCAGCAGGCGGTCGCGTGGCCTGGCCCGTTCGGGCCTCCAAAAGGCCAACATGCTTGCCGGTTCCGGCAGCATTCGCGCTGCGTGCTCGGCGGTCGGTTCCGCCCTTCTTCGCGTTGCCGAAAAAGAGATGGTGCGGCTAGAGGGACTCGAACCCCCACGGTCTCCCGATTGGACCTAAACCAATTGCGTCTACCAATTCCGCCATAGCCGCGGCGCTGCCCCGTCTATAGCTGGGCAGACTGGAACAGCAAGCAAATCATCACGCTAAGGATTGGCGGCATTTCCTTCTGGCGTAACGGTTTTCCGCTGCCGCTCGGAGGTTTTCGCGGCTCTCTTTACGGCCCTTGGCCGCTGCACATTGATCGACCTCGTATCGAGGCGGTCCTTGATGTGAGCTGCGTAGAACTGCTCGATCATCTGCACGCTGGTGCGGCAGTTGTTCGCGATCTGGTAGATGTCGGCACCCTCCATGAGGCGCATCGAGATGTAGGTGTGACGGAGGCTATAGGCCGTGCGCACGCGCCCGTTGCGATCATGCTTGAGACCCTCTTCGACGAGGATCGCGTTGAACGCATCGCGATTGTAGTTCGGAAAAACACGGTCGGTAGGAAGCAGATCGCGCGGCTCAAGTTCCGGCGGAAGTGCGCGATGGCGCGTCGGCTTCCCGCTGCGGTTTCGGCGGGGCCAGACCTTCGGCGGATTGAGAAGTTGTTCCGTCCGACGCTGGCGCAGCCGCTCGAAGGGATGAACGGCACCCGGCAGACTTTTGCAGAAGCCGACCCCGGTTTTTCCCCGCACGTCGATCACGAGGATCGTCTGTTTAGTGGCGTAGTCCTTCTCGATAACAACATCGCGGAATTCGAGGCGTAGCGCCTCATCGGGGCGTAAGCCCGTGTTCGCCATGAAGAGTACGAAGTCATGGAGATCGGCATAGCAATCTTGCCATCCGCGCCGGCCGCCCTCGGCGACCTTCTTCGCCGTCGCGGTGTAGAGCTGCTTGTACTCCTCGGGTGAAAACCAAGCACGGCGTTCACGCTTGCCCTGGGTCATGTAAGGCATCGCGAGGTTGGGAAGATGGGAGAGCCAACCCATGCCCTCGGCATGTTTGAGCACCTGCCGGATATGCACCATCTCGTGGCTGATCGTGCTGCGGCTGGGCACCTTGCCCGTCGCGGCGGCTGCAGCCACTTCGGCTTCGGATTCGATATCCGCGCGCTGGCTCTCGGACCTCGCGGAGAGGAGGGCTACCTGCTTTTCGCGTTCGATCTTTGCGAGCGCCTTAGCCAACGTCTTCGCGATCGACTGCTCGGCGCGTTTGACACGATAGCTTTGCACCAAGCCCCGGTTGATCTCTGAAAGCGGCACCTTCCCAAAGAAGGGAAGGATGTTCGCATTCATCCGAATTTCCATGTTCTCGATGTAGCGAGGACTTCTGACCGACGCCGCTAGCACGCGGGCTTCTCGCATGTAGTGCTCGGCGGCGTCAGCGAAGGTGCGCTCCCTTTTGGCGGGCAAAGCACCGCCACGAAGTTTACCTCGGAGGTCGAGATACCATTCCTCGGCCACGTCTTTCGCGCGGCTGAGTTCCTCTTCCTTCGTGGTGCTTCGGAAACGCTCGCCACCAACTCGGGCGGAGCATTGCCAGGTTTTGCCGTCGCCTCGGCGATAGACCTGTAACCGGCCGTCGAACATTACGTGCGTCGTCATCGTGCCTCACACCCCAAGCGAGCTTGGAATTTTCACAACTTTAACGGCGCACCATGTGTGTCCACGATGTGTCCAGGCTTTTCAACCAGAAGCGTACGCAGAAAGAGTTGTTTTGATTGACTTTTTTTGTCAGTGAGGCTTTCTAGCACTGCATTTAGGTTCCAGCGCCGCGAGGCGTGGAGGTTCGAGTCCTCTCATCCGCACCACTCTTCCGCCCGGCGAATGAGCCCGGCGCCGGGCGGCTCCAAGCGTCTCCAATCCTGCAACTGGCTTGCCGAGCCCGCCAACTCCGATAGCGTGCCCCCTTTCGCGGAGCGGGGAGCTCCGCCGTGAGGGGGCTTCATCATGGATCGTCGTCAGTTCTTCCAGGGCAGTTCCGCCCTCGTCGCCATCGTCACGGCTGGCCCGGCCCTGGCCGCCGCGGGCTCCGAGGACACAAAGCTCCGCGCCCTGCTGGACGCCTTCTGGGAGGAAGACCTTGACGCCTCGCCGGAACTGGTCACCGCGCTTGGCCTCGATACGGGCAAGCGCGCTGCCCAGCGCGGCAAGCTCGGCGACGCCTCCTCCGCCGGGCGGGCGAAATGGGTGGCGGCCACCAAGGCCCGGCTTACGCAGCTGGCTACCATCGACAGCGGCAAGCTCTCGCCGGCCTCGCGCATCGACAAGGAGGTTGTCGCCTATGCTTACGGACGCATCGTCGACGGCGGCGAGACGTTCACCTTCGGCGAGGCGCCGGCCGGGTTCAGCTACGCCCCCTACTCCCCGTATGTGATCAGCCAGCTCAGCGGCGCCTATCAGAGCGTCCCCGACTTCCTCGACTCAAACCATCCGGTGAAGACCGCCGCCGACGCCGAGGCCTACCTCGCTCGCCTCGAAGCCTTCCCGAGCGCGCTCGACGCCAATACCGATACCCTGAAGGCGGATGCGGCGCGCGGCGTGCTCGCGCCCGATTTCGCCCTCGACGCCACACTGGCACAGCTCAAGAAACTGCGTGCGCCGGCGCCCGCCGAACACGGCCTTACCACCTCCCTCGCCGGCCGCGCCAAGGAAGCCAAGATCGACGGCGACTGGTCGGGCCGCGCCGCCGCCATCGTCGAAACCAAGGTCTATCCCGCCGTCGACCGCCAGATCGCGGCGGTGGCCGAGCTGCGCGCCAAGGCGACCTCCGACGCCGGCATCTGGAAAATCCCTGGCGGCGACGCCTTCTACGCCGGCGCGCTGGCCTTCCAGACCACGACCACCAAGACGCCGGACGAGGTCCACCAGCTCGGCCTCGACCAGGTGAAGACCCTCTCGGCCGAGCTCGACGTGCTGCTGCGGGGCCAAGGCCTGAAGGACGGGGCCGTCGGCGAACGGCTGGCGGCGCTGTCGAAGCGGCCGGACCAGCTGTGGCCCAACACCGACGCCGGCCGCGCTCAGCTGATCCAGTCGCTCAACGAGCAGACCGAGGCCATCCGCAAGAAGATGCCGCAGGTGTTCCGCACCCTGCCCAAGGCGCCGGTCGAGATCGTGCGGGTGCCGCCGGAGATCGAGGACGGTGCGCCCAACGGCTACGCGACGCCGCCGACGCTCGACGGCTCGCGGCCGGGCCGCTTCTACATCAACCTCAAGGACACGGCCGAGTGGCCGAAGTTCACCCTGCCGACCCTGACCTACCACGAGGCGCTTCCGGGCCATCAGTGGGACGGCGCCATCGCCCTGATGTCGACGGACACGCCGATGCTGCGCCGCGTCGGCCTTGGCTTCTCTGCCTGCAGCGAAGGCTGGGCGCTCTATGCCGAGCAGCTGGCCGACGAACTAGGCTCTTACGAGGGCGATCCGCTCGGCAAGATCGGCTTCCTGCAATCGTTGCAGTTCCGCGCTGTGAGGCTGGTGGTCGACACCGGCATGCACGCCAAGCGCTGGAGCCGCGAGAAGGCCACCGACTACATGGTCGAAACCACCGGCATGCCGCGCAACCGGGTGCAGCGCGAGATCGACCGCTACTGCATCTGGCCGGGCCAGGCCTGCAGCTACAAGATCGGGCATACCGAATGGGTTCGCCTGCGCGAGGAGGCCAAGGCCCGCACCGGCGCGAAGTTCGACATCAAGACCTTCCACGACGTCCTGCGCCAGGGCGCGATGCCGCTGGTGGTGCTGGAGCAAGTGGTGAAGACGACCTTCCCGGGGTGAGGCGGCGCGAGGCCCTGCGTGGTTCGAGACGCCGGCCCCGGGGGCCGGCTCCTCACCATGACGAAACAGAATAGCTCGTCATCCTGAGGATGCGATCCACAGGATCGCGTCTCTAAGGACGCAACGCGCCAACGACAAGAACAAGGGAAGACGCCCTCATGACCGCCGAACCAATCCTCGACCCAGGCCTGCCGATCGTCGATCCGCATCATCACCTGTGGGACCGGACTTCCGTGCCGCCCCCGCGGGAAGACGCGCATCCGTTCGAGCGGGTCATCCAGCTCACACCGCGCTACCTGCTCGACGAATTGCGGGCGGACGCGGGCAGCGGCCACAACGTGGTGGCGACGGTCTACGTCCAGTGCGGCGCCTTCTACCGCGCCGACGGCCCGCGCGAGCTGGCGCCGGTGGGCGAAGTCGAGTTCGTCAACGGCGTCGCGGCGATGAGCGCCAGCGGACTCTACGGACCGTTGCGGGCCTGCGCCGGGATCGTCGGCCATGCCGACCTCAATCTCGGCGACGATGTCGTCCGGGTGCTGGAGGCGGAGATCACGGCGGGCGGCGATCGTTTTCGCGGCATCCGCCACATGGCGGCCCACGACGCCGATCCGGCGGTGCTGGGACCGCTGTCGCACACCTCGGCGGGCGTGCTGACGGGCGAAGCCTTCCGGCGCGGCTTCGCCCGGCTGGCGCCGCTGGGTCTGACCTTCGACGCCTGGCTGCTGGAGCCGCAGCTGCCTGACCTGATCGACCTCGCCCGCGCCTTTCCGGAGACCGACATCGTCCTGGACCATGTCGGCACGCCGCTGGGCATCGGCGTCTATGCCGGGAAGCTGCCCGAGCGGTTCGATGTCTGGCGCGACAACATCCGCGAGTTGGCCAAGTCGCCGAAGGTGACGGTCAAGCTCGGTGGCCTGGCCATGCCGTTCCCCGGATTCCCGGGTCTGGACGGACAGGCGCGGCCCTCATCACAGGTGCTCGCCGATCTCTGGCGGCCCTACATCGAGACCTGCATCGAGGCCTTCGGCGCGGATCGCTGCATGTTCGAGAGCAACTTCCCGGTCGACCGCTGGGGCTGCGACTACGCGACCCTGTGGAACGCCTTCAAGCGCATCGCCGCCGGATCTTCGGACACTGAAAAGGCGGACCTGTTCGCGGGGACGGCGCGGCGGTTTTACGGTCTGGACTAGCGCGACATCCAGGGCTTGGACTTGCCGGCCTGGATCGCCGCCGCCTGCTGGCGCTGGAACTTGCCGCCGCGTGGCGGGGTCGGCTTGGCGGCGAGGGCGGCCTTCTTCAGCCGCAGCGCCTTCTGGGCCGGCGTCTCGTCGGCGGGCGGCTGATCGGTCATGACGCTGTCTCCGAGGGAATCCCGTGCTAGGCCTAGCACATGGCTGAGGCAGCGATCGAATTCATCGACGTGGGGAAACGCTACGGCGACCGCGCGGCTCTGGCCGACGTCTCGCTGTCGATCCCCGCCGGACAGTTCATCGCCTTGGTCGGCGGCTCGGGGTCGGGCAAGACGACCTTGCTGAAGACCATCAACCGTCTGGTCGCCCCAGACACCGGGACCGTGCAGGTCAGCGGCGAAGACGTGACCGCCCTGCCCGCCCCGCTGCTGCGCCGCCGGATCGGCTATGTGTTCCAGGAGGTCGGGTTGTTTCCGCACCTGACCGTGGCCGAGAACATCTCCATTACGCCCAAGCTGCTCGGCTGGCCGGCCGAACGGATGGGCGCGCGGGTCGCGGAACTGCTGGCGCTGGTCGCCCTGCCCGCCGATATCGGCGACCGCGCCCCGGCCACCTTGTCCGGTGGACAGCGGCAGCGGGTCGGGGTCGCCCGGGCGCTGGCCGCCGAGCCTCACGTGCTGCTGATGGACGAGCCGTTCGGAGCGCTCGACCCGGTCACCCGCGACGCCCTCGGAACCGACGTCCGTGCGCTGCATGAGCGGCTCGGCCTGACGACGGTGATGGTCACCCACGACATGGGCGAGGCGATCCTGCTCGCCGACCGCATCATCGTGCTGCGCGCCGGCACGGTCATGGCCGACGGAACGCCGGCCGAGCTGGTCGCGAGCGCCACCGATCCTGACGTCCGCGCCCTCATCGACGCTCCGCGCAGGCAGGCCGAGCGGCTGGCCGCCCGCCTGAAGGCTCCGGCATGAGCGGCGCGGTCGCCGCCGCCTGGGCTTTGCTGCCAGACTATCTGGCCTGGCATGTGCTGCTCAGCGCCTCGGCCCTGGCGCTGGGGGTGGCGATCAGCCTGCCGCTGGCGGTGGCGGCAAGCCGCAGTCCGCGCTTGCGCTGGCCGTTGCTGGCCTTCGCCGGCCTGATCCAGACCATTCCGAGCCTGGCCTTGCTGGCGCTGTTCTTCCCGCTGTTGCTGCTGCTGTCGCGGCTGAGCGAGGCGACGGTCGGCCACGGCTTCTCGGCCCTGGGCTTCCTGCCATCGCTGCTGGCCCTGACGCTCTATTCGATGCTGCCGATCCTGCGGACGGCGACGACCGGCATCCTCGGTGTCGATCCCGCCATCCGAGAAGCCGCCGACGGCGTCGGCATGACGCCATCACAGCGGCTCTGGAAGGTCGAGCTGCCGCTGGCGATGCCGGTGATCATGGCCGGGGTGCGCACCGCCGCCGTCTGGACCATCGGCGCGGCGACCCTGTCGACCCCGGTCGGCCAGACCAGCCTCGGCAACTACATCTTCGCCGGGCTGCAGACCGAGAACTGGGTGTTCGTACTGTTCGGCTGCGCGGCTTCGGCGGCGCTGGCCATCATCGCCGACCAGCTGCTGGGACTGCTGGAATCGGGCGCCGCCAGGCGCGACCGCCGCAGGGTTCTGGCCGGCGCGATCGGACTGGCCGTCGGCGTGGTCGTCGCCCTGCTGCCGCTGGTGAGTTTCGGCAAGCCGGACGCCTATGTGATCGGGGCCAAGAACTTCTCCGAGCAGTACATTCTTGCCGAGCTCATCGCCGGCCGATTGGAGCGCGACGGCGCCCATGTCGACCGCAAGGAGGACCTGGGCAGCGCCGTCGCCTACCGCGCTCTCGCCGCCGGCGAGATCGACGCCTACGTCGACTACAGCGGCACCCTGTGGACGAACGTCCTCGGCCGCACGGACAATCCCGGCCGCGACGCGGTAATGGCCGAGCTGACCGCCCAGCTAAAGGCCCGCGACGGCGTCTTGGTGCTGGGCTCGCTCGGCTTCGAGAACGCCTACGCCTTCGCCATGGGCAAGGAGCGAGCGGCCGAGCTGAACATCACCAACCTCGCGGATCTGGCCGCCAGATCCCCACGCCTGACCTTCGGCTCGGACCTCGAGTTCCTGTCGCGGCCGGAATGGAAAGCAGTCGACACGGCCTACGGCTTCCGCTTTGGCCGAGAGCGCTCGTTCCAGCCGACCTTCATGTACCGAGCTCTGTCCGGGCGCGATGTCGATGTGATCTCCGCCTTCTCCAGCGACGGTCGCATCGCCGCCGACGGGCTGGTGGTGCTTACCGACCCGAAGGGCGCGATCCCGCCCTATGACGCCATGGTGCTGATCTCGCCGAAGCGCGCGAACGACGAGCGACTGCTTGCCGCGCTCAGGCCGCTGATCGGCAAGGTCTCCGTGGAGGCCATGCGCGCCGCCAACTACAGCGTTGATCGCGACACCGGAAAGCTCACCCCGGCGGAAGCGGCGCGGACGCTGGAAACCCAGCTATCACCGGACTGACCACGCTTCGCGCCCCGGATTGACGAGCGATTGACTCCCGTTTTACGCGTGCCCTACAAGGTTCGCGTAACGATGTTCGGGGGAGCATGCATGTTCGGTCTTTCCATCGCGCGCGGCCCGTCGACCATTGCCTGTGCGCTGATGCTCCTGACGCTCGGGGGCTGCGCGACAGGCGGCGGCTCGATCTACGGCCCAAAGCCCGCGTTCGCGATGCAGACCGACCTCGACGAGTATAAGGACAGGTACGCGTCAGCCGCGTCCGTGAAAGCCTACTACGCCGTTACACCCGAAGATGAGCACCGCCGGGACGAATTCATCATTGGTCGCCTGACGCTGTACAACCTCGAATACATCATCTTCCTGCGCCAGTTCACCTTGAGCCGCGCGGAGACCGCCACCGCCTTCGACATCAGCAACCTGATCCTCACCCTGTCGACCACGGTCAGCAACGGCGAGCGCAGCAAGACCCTGCTCGGCGCGGTTGGCACGCTGCTGAATGGCTCACGGACCTCGATCGAGAAGAACTTCTACGATGACCAGACCTCGCAGGCTCTTGTGGCCCAGATGAACGCCGAGCGTGCGGCGGCGCTGGTGCCGATCCTGGAGGGAATGCAGCAGAAGGTTTCGACCTACCCGTTGTCCCGCGCCATCATCGATCTGAACGCCTACTACGACGCGGGCACCATGCAGGGCGCGTTGCAAGGCATCCAGAAAGCAGCCAGCGAGAAGGCGACCGCCGCGGCCATCGATATCGAGAGCCTGCGCTCGGTCTCGTTCAAGGAAGACGATTCCAGCAAACGCATCTTCGCCTGGCTGTTTCCAACCGCCACCTCCGTCGATCGCTTTGGCGCACCGACCTTGGCCGACGGAACGCCCGCGCCCGAAAATACGGCCAACGTCGATCGCCTTACGGCCTTCCTCGTCGAAAATGGTCTGGACGGCCTTCCTCCCGAGAACTTCCTCGACAGCGGCGCCTTGGCCGACCTGAGGGCCAAGGCCGTTACCGAGCTCAACATTCCTTAGAGGGAGATGTCCATGCCTTGCGGGGTCTGGAAAGTAACCGACATACCCGAGAACAAGGTCGGGCGGGTGATGGCTGGTTACAGGATCAGCAAGCCCAACAGCGTCATCAAGGAGCAGCAGCCCGACGGGCTCTGGACCGTGACGGCGACGTTCGATCCCTGTCCGCCGGGCCAGCCTCAAGAAAAGGCTCGAGCGCACAAGGCGACCGCCTAGGGTCCGCCTTTCCTCAGGCGCCTGCCCTCGCCGCGTAGAGCGCGCCGAGCACGCCCACGGCCCGCCCCGGCAGATCCTCGGCGATCAGCCCCGGCCCATGCTTCCGCGCCGCCTCGGCATGGATCCAGACCCCGGCGCAGGCAGCGTCGAAACTATCCATGCCCTGCGCGATCAGGCCGGCGATGAAGCCCGCCAGCACGTCGCCCGAGCCCGCCGTGGCCAGCCACGGCGCGGACTCCAGCGCCACCGCCGCACGGCCGTCCGGCCCCGCGACCACGGTGTCGGCGCCCTTCAGCACGACGATGGCGCCGGCCTTACGCGCCGCTTCTCGCGCGGCCTCGACGCGGCTGGGGCCAGCCTTCAGCAGACCAGGGAACAGCCGCTCGAACTCACCCGGATGCGGGGTGAGGACGTCGTCGCGATCCAGCGCATTGAACAGGTCGGCCGGCTTGTCGCGAAACACGGTCAAGGCGTCGGCGTCGACAACCATGGCGGCGCCGGTGTGGGCCAGGGCGAACAGGTTGGCGCGGGTGCCGGCATGAACGCCCGCCGCCGGGCCGATGACCACGGCGTCGGCGCTGTCGGCCGCCTCGACCAACTGCTGCTCGTTGTCGAACGCGCGCAGCATCACCGCCTCCAGATGCGCCGCGTTGACCGCCAGGGCCGAGGGCGGCGACAGCAGCGTCACTACCCCCGCGCCGATGCGCAGGCCCGCTCGCGCCGCCAGTCGCGCCGCGCCGGTGCTGAGTTGCTCGCCGCTGACCACCGCCAACCGGCCGCGCACGTGCTTGTGCGAAGCTGAGTCCGGCCAGGGGAAGGCCGCCAGCCACAGGGCGGGCGTGTTCTCGAGCAGCGTCGCCGCGGCGGGCGCGGGCAAGAGGCCGATGTCGGCGACCACCACCTCGCCGCAGGCCGAGCGGCCGGGCTCCAGCGCATGGCCGGGCTTGCGGCGATGGAAGGTGACCGTCAGATCGACGCGGAACGCCGTGTCGCCCAGCGTCTGGCCGGTGTCGCCGTGGATGCCGCTGGGCATGTCGATGGCGACTACCCTGCCCTTCAGGTCCTGAGAGGCCTTGGCCATGCGCAGGGCCTCGCCGGTCAGCGGCTTGCTGAGGCCGGCCCCGAACAGGGCATCGACGATAAGGTCGGCGGGCTTCTTCGAGGCGGCGATCGGGACGGTCTCACCGCGCCACTTGGCGGCCGCGGCCTTGGCGTCCGGCGTCGTCGGGGCGCCCAGGGTCTCGACCCAGACCGGCCAGCCGCGCCGCTTGAGCAGCCGCGCGACGACATAGCCGTCGCCGCCGTTGTTGCCGGGGCCGCAGAGCACGGCCACGCGGCAGGGCTTGAACCGCGCGCGGATGGCGTCGGCGACCGCCGTCCCCGCCCGCTCCATCAGCACCGTACCGGGAGTTCCCTTCGCGATGGCGGCCTGGTCGGCGGCGGCCATCTCCCCGACGGTCAGGATCTCTCGCGCGGCCATTCCAACTCCGGACTCAGATTAGAGCACCTGGGTAGCAGCTTCGCGCCCTCGGGCCACCAGGATCAAGCGTCCGTCTTCACCCACCTCGAACGTCTGGATCGAGCAATGGTCGGGCCGGAAGCCCATGACCAGGTCGCTGTCCTCGGCCGTCGAGACCGCGGCGTTGATAGCGACGTAGTGGCTGAACACCGCCGACCCGGGATAGCCGGCCACCGCCGAGGCCACGCCGCGTCGCCACTGGTCGTAGTCGAGATCACCCACGATCTCCTGCCAGCGGCCGGCGAAGGCGTTGCGCAGCCAGGCGCCGCGATCATCGTGGCTGACCGCCGACGGAGTCGGAATCTCGCCGACCATGGCGTCGATCTCTACCGGCACGCCCAGCGCCGCGGCGAACGGCGCCGCCGTCTCCCGGCATCGGCGCAACGGCGAGGAGATCACTCGCGTCGGCCGCTCGCTCTCCGGCAGCGCCAGCAGCGCCTCGGCCGCGCCCCGAGCCTGCGCCCGGCCGGCGTCGTCCAGCCCCGGATCCTCGTCCGCGTCGCCCCAGGTCGAGGACGGCTTGCCGTGACGGATCATGTAGGTGCGGGTCATCTCGTACTCCATTGGACGCTCAGCCGGCTTTCGCGCGGGCGTCCCGGCCTTCTCGCTCACAGAAGGCGGCCATGTCGATCGCCATGTCGGCCTGGTCCGGCGCCGCGCGGCTGTAGGCTAGATAGGCGATCTGCGCCTGCGCGAAGCTCTCCGCCGCATCGCGCCAGGCGCCGGCCTGCTGATGTACCTCTCCCGATATTCCATGAAGTCGCGCCGTGCGAAGCATCCAATTCGCGTCATCGGGGAGCGCCGCGCGGCGTTCCAGGCAAATATCGCGACAGGCGCGCACGGCTTTCAACGCGGCCGGAATATCCGGCATCCGCCGCTGCTGCAGGACCAGCTGCTCTCCGATATCATAGGCCTCGATCAGCGCGTCCGCTGGATCCTTCGCCAAAGCCGCCAGACGCAGCCGCATGTCGAAGGCGGACTCAAGTAAACGCTTCGACGGGGCGGGGTCGGCATTCTCCGACAGCTTCACTCCGAGATCACCCAACAGCCTGGCGGCGCGGCGATCGAGGCTCGCGTCGGGCGAGATGCGATCAAGGCGATCAGAGAGCGCGACCATCCGCTCAGCCACGACGCCGCCTTGGGCATACTGCTCGAGTTGGAGCAGGCACACCCCCTGTCGTCGCAGGCTGGTGATCAGGCCCGCCAGCCATTCGAGATTGCCGGGGTCGCGGTCATGCAGACGCTCCCGGATCGTGATGGCCCGCTCATAGCCGACGCAGGCCGTCTCATAGTCACGGTCCTTCATGAACGTATCGGCCAGCTGATGGTGGAAGCCGGACGCATCCCAAAGGGCCTGAGGGTCGTTCGGGGAGCCCCCAAGACGCTCGAGACTGGTCGTCAGAGCCGCTTCAAGCTCGGCCCGCGCGCGCTGGCGATCACCTTGCGCTTCCGCAACCAAGGCCAACCGCTCGTGGACAAGGGTGACTTCGCGCCTCAGGCCGTCATCAGCGGGATTCATCTTGAGGAGATTCTGAAGAAGCGCCTGCGCCTCCCCATAGATCCGCCGCGCCTCTGCATACTCTTGTCGCCCCCTGGCAAGATCACCTTCGAGAAGCTGGACCCTGAAGAGCTGCTGCCGCACGTCCTTGTCTTCACCGCCTTCGGGGATCGACTCGAGAAGCGACCGCGCCTCGACCAGAAGAGCGGCCGCCTGATCGACATCGACCAAGGCCGCAACGGACGCCCCGAAGATCTTCGCCTCCGCGCGCAGGAGGTCCGTCATCGCCATTTCGGCGGCCTGCTTGAAAAGGGTGATCGCGAGCGCGAACTCGGCCATGTCCCAGCGAAGGCGTCCCAGCATCAGCGCGGTATATCGATCCGGCGCCAGCGTCATCGCCTCATCGTAGGCGGCCATCGCCGTGCTGATATCGAACCCCGCCGCCAGCGCGCCCGCCTGTTTCAGGCTGGCGGCCCGGTCTTCGCCCTGAGTCTCCATGAGAGCCCTGATCACCGCGCGGGGGTCATCGGTACGCAAGGCATTCCTGGCCGCCCGTGAGCCTTCGTCGTCCGACGCGGCGACGGCCGCCAGCGCATCGGCGACGGCTTTGCGGCTTGCCGGGTCCGCCGACGCCGACATCTCCTCGATCCGGCGCTCCAGCCGACTGAGGTGTTCCACCAGCGAGGCGTCGCGGCCGGCGGAGGCGGCGTCGGCGTCGCGCACGGCCTCGCCCGTCCGTTCGCTCGCCGCGCGCAGGTCATCGCGGGAGGCGTTGGGCGACAGCAGGTTGGCGACCGTTCCCCACGCGCCGACACCCGCCAGCAGCGCCGAGATCAACATCACCAGCGCATTGACGGGATCGGCCGCGGCCCAGCTCGTCCAGGCGCCGATATCAGTGACCGGGTTGGGGCCCTGCTCGCTCCGCAGCGCATGGACGGTCAAGGCGGCGAAGGCCAGACAGCCGAGAACAAGCGCGGCCGGTCGGCCCAGAGATTTCAACTTGGACGGCATGGCAGACCCCCGAACCCCATGGGAAAATCGGGTTCAAACCGGCGCGCGTCAAGCCGCGCGCCGGCCCTGCCTCAATCGGGAACGAACAGGTTCCGCTTGCCGTCCGGGTGGCGGCTGACCGTGCCCGAGCGCCCGACACCTTCGCGGGCCTCCAGGCTCTTGAGCGTGTCCTCGTCTTCCGGGGTCACGGCCATGAAGCGGCGGTCGTGCTCGTCGCGGCCGACGACGATGCCCATGTGGTAGCCGTCGCGCGTGTGGACCACGGTGTAGGTCTCGATCACCGCCGGGCCGGTCGGATGCTCGACGATCGCCGGGTGCGGCAGAGCGTCGATCTGGCGCTGGATCACAGCCGGATCCTCCCGCTCCCAGGTCCCCTCGATCGGCGTCGTCGAATAGATGCCGGTCGACTGTTTGGTCAGGTACCAGCCATTGGCGGTGCACAGGCCCCAGCTGCCCGGCTTGGCCCGGAGCTTGTCCAGCATCGTGACCACCGAGTGCATGGCGTAGTTATTCCCGGGGCCGCCGAAGTACGGCAGTCCGCCGGTCACGGTCAGGCCGCGCGGATCGTCGAGCGCCAGACCCAGCGCCTCGGCGCCGACTTCGACCGCGATCGGGAAGCAGGAATAGAGATCGATGAAGTCGAGATCGTCCGGCCCGATCCGCGCCATCTCGAAGGCGCGCTTGCCGGTCAGCTGCATCGCCGGGCTGGAGTGGAAGTTCTGGCGGTCGATCGGGTGCCACAGGTCGCTGGCGTCGGCGCAGCCGTGCAGGAACACCCATTTGTCCTCGGGGATGCCGAGTTCGCGCGCCTTGCGGACGCTGGCGATCAGCACACCGGCCGACTGGTCGACCTCCATGATGGCGTTCAGGTACTTCGGATACGGGAAACTGACCCAGCGGTTCTGGCCGTTGACCTCGACCAGCTCGGTCTCGCTGCGCTCGGTCGGGAACCAGGCGTCGGGATTGGCCGCGGCGACCTTGGTGAAGGGGGCAAACAGCTTGCCCAGGCGCTTCTGGTGATCCGGGATCGAACGGCCGTCACGGGCGCGCAGGGCGTTCTCGAACATCGGATAGACGTTGATCGGCCGGTTCAGGCCGTGGGCGTTCTCGTAAGCCGTGGTGCCCGGGCGCGGATCGCCCAGGCGTTTGGGCTCGTCCTCGATGGCGTAGGGATCGTCCCAGCCGGCGAAACCCGCGCCGCCCTTCAGCCGCTTCATCAGCGAGCCCAGGAACTCGGCCCCGCCGATGAAGGCCAGCTCGTTCTCGCCCCGGGCGATGCGCTCGCTGAGAGTGTTGATCAGCTGCTGCGGGCTGTTGCCGCCCATGTGGGTGTAGACTTCGTAGGTCGGATCCGCGCCCACGGCCCGCGCGAAGCTGGCCGGCGGGTTCTTCAGGCGTGGGAACGGCAGGTTCTGGAAACCGCCGGGCGCGTCGATGGTGAAGCCGACCACGGCGACGCCGTCGAGCTGCGCCAGCACCGAAGCGTCAAGCCCGGCATTGGCCGCCGCGCGTTCCGCCGCGATCTTGAGCAGTTCGAGAGGCGCCGGCGATTGGTCCGCCGCACCTCGATACGTGAATTGTCCGCCCCCGATGAGAACCGGCGTGTCGTCGCGCATCGTTCCACTCCCTCGCGTCAGGTTTTTCTCTCGCTAGCGCCTTATCCCAGCGGCAACCAAGGGGTTTGACGCACTGCTCTTGTCTTAGGCGCCGGGCGCCTGTTTCATGGGCGCCACCATCGTTACGCTGCATCGCAACGCAGGTCGCCACGGTCTGGCCTAGACGCCGCAAGGCCCGTCGTGCTCCGTCCCCGCAACTGCCCACCAGAGGCCCGCATGAAGAAGATCGAAGCCGTCATCAAGCCGTTCAAGCTGGATGAAGTGAAGGAGGCCCTGCAGGAGTTGGGCGTCCAGGGCATGACCGTGCTCGAGGCCAAGGGATACGGCCGCCAGAAGGGTCATACCGAGCTCTATCGCGGGGCGGAGTACGTCGTGGACTTCCTGCCCAAGATCAAGATCGAGGTGGTGGTCGCCGACGATCAGCTGGCCGGATCGCTCGAAGCGATTCAGACGGCCGCCCGCACCGGCCGCATCGGCGACGGCAAGATCTTTGTTTCCGACGTCCTCGACGTCATCCGGATCCGTACCGGGGAAAACGGCGCGCTGGCCATCTAGGCCTGTCGCACCACAAGCGTTCGCATCGAGAAAGTCTTAGGGGATAAGACAAAATGGCCAAGACAACGGCAAAGGACATCCTGGCGCAGATCAAGGAGAAGGACGTCAAATACGTCGACGTCCGCTTCACCGACATTCGCGGCAAGATGCAGCACGTGACCTTCGACATCGACCTGGTCGATGACGAGTTCCTGGAAGACGGCACCATGTTCGACGGGTCGTCGATCGCGGGCTGGAAGGCCATCAACGAGTCCGACATGAAGCTGCGTCCGGATCTGGACACGGCCTACATCGACCCCTTCTACCAGCACACGACCCTGTGCCTGTTCTGCGACGTGGTGAACCCGGACGACGGCACGCCGTACAACCGCGACCCGCGCTCCATGGCCAAGACCGCCCTCAACTACGTTAAGGCGTCGGGCGTGGGCGACACCGTCTTCTTCGGCCCGGAAGCCGAGTTCTTCATCTTCGACGACGTGAAGTGGTCCACGGCCCCGCACGACACCGGCTACAGCTTCGACTCGGTCGAACTGCCGACCAACAGCAACAAGGCCTATGCCGAAGGCAACATGGGCCATCGCCCGGGCGCCAAGGGCGGCTATTTCCCGGTCAACCCGATCGACAGCGCCCAGGACCTTCGCGGCGAAATGCTGGCCGTGATGGGCGAGCTCGGCATGAAGCCGGAAAAGCACCACCACGAGGTGGCGCCCGCCCAGCACGAGCTCGGCCTGAAGTTCGACACCATGATCACCATGGCCGACCGCCTGCAGCTCTATAAGTACGTGATCCACAACGTGGCCCACGCCTACGGCAAGACGGCGACCTTCATGGCCAAGCCGATGTTCGCCGACAACGGCTCGGGCATGCACGTGCACCAGTCGATCTGGCAGGACGGCAAGCCGCTGTTCGCGGGCGACCAGTACGCCGGCCTGTCGCAGATGTGCCTGTGGTACATCGGCGGCATCATCAAGCACGCCAAGGCCATCAACGCCTTCGCCAACTCGACCACCAACAGCTACAAGCGCCTGGTGCCCGGCTACGAAGCCCCGGTGAAGCTGGCCTACTCCAGCCGCAACCGCTCGGCCTCGATCCGCATCCCGCACGTCGACAGCCCCAAGGCCAAGCGCATCGAGTGCCGGTTCCCCGATCCGATGGGCAACCCGTACCTGACGTTCACGGCCCTGCTGATGGCCGGCCTCGACGGCATCGAGAACAAGATCGATCCGGGCCCCGCCGCCGACAAGAACCTCTACGACCTGCCCCCGCGCGAGCAGAAGAAGATCCCGGAAGTCTGCGGTTCGCTCCGCGAGGCGCTCGAGAACCTCGACAAGGACCGCGCCTTCCTCAAGAAGGGCGGCGTCATGGATGACGACTTCATCGACAGCTACATCGAGCTGAAGATGGAAGAAGTGATGCGCCTGCAACTGCACCCGCACCCGGTCGAATTCGACATGTACTTCAAGTGCTAGTCAGCGAAAGCTGAAGGAAACAAGCGAAGGGCCGGAGAGCGATCTCCGGCCCTTCTGCTTTTTGCACAGAGACCGGTCAGCACCGCACACCCCTGTCGCATCCTCGACACACAGCTGTCTCAAACGACCAGTTATCCACAGCCCCCGCCGGTTCCGCGATAGCGACGACTCCGCGACAGGCGTAGCGATTCCGTCCACGTGCTGAAGGACAGGAAGGGGATTTCCGGTCCGCGCGCGGCCGCTGCCGGCGGCCGACATCACGAGGCCACCATGACCAGACCCGCCGAGCGCCGCGCCCTCGCCCTCTCCTGCGGCGTCGCCGCGCTCACCGCGGCCCTGGCCGCCGGCGCTCCCGCCCTGGCCCAGGAGGCCACGGTCGAGGAGATCGTCGTCACCGCCCAGAAGCGCAGCGAAAACCTCCAGGACGTACCGATCTCGGTCGCCGCCGTCGATGGCGAGGCGTTGCGCGCGATCTTCGCCGGCGGCGAGGACATCCTGGCGCTCGGCTCGCGGGTGCCCGCCCTCTACGTCGAGTCCTCCAACGGCCGCGTCGCCCCGCGCTTCTACATCCGCGGCCTCGGCAACGCCGACTTCGACCTCGCCGCCTCGCAGCCGGTGTCGGTGATCATGGACGAGGTGGTGATGGAGAACGTGGTGCTGAAGAGCACCCCGCTGTTCGACATCGAGCGCGTCGAAGTCCTGCGCGGGCCGCAGGGCACGCTGTTCGGCCGCAACACCACCGCCGGCATCGTCAAGTTCGACACCGTCAAGCCGAGCCAGTCGTTCAGCGCCAACGGAACGATCACCGCCGCCAACTACCGCACCCTGACCCTCGACGCCGGCGTCGGCGGCCCGATCATCGACGGCAAGCTGTCGGCTCGCGGCTCGGTGCTGATCCAGCACCGCGACGACTGGATCGACAACGGCTTCACCGGCGAGGACAACGCGCTCGGCGGCTTCGACGAACAGGCCGCGCGGCTGCAGCTGCTGTTCACCCCCACCGACCAGCTCAGCGCCCTGTTCAACGTCCACGCCCGCACCCTGCAGGGCACCTCGGCCGTGTTCCGCGCCAACATCCTGACACCCGGCAGCAACAAGCTGAACGGCAACTACGACCGCGAGACGGTCTGGTACGACGGCGGCGGCGGCAACCCGCAGGCCTACAAGGGCTGGGGCTCGTCGCTGAAGGTCGACTACGACTTCGGCGGCCTGACCCTGACCTCGATCACCGCGTTCGAGAACACCGACGGCTACAGCCGCGGCGACATCGACGGCGGCAACATGGTCACCGGCCCGGGCTTCATTCCGTTCCCGTCCGACACCACCGACGGCCTCGACAACCTCGATCAGTTCACCCAGGAAATCCGTCTGGCCAGCGGCGACGACACCGCCCTGACCTGGCAGGTCGGCGCCTTCTACTTCGACTCCGAGGCGGACATGACCACCGCCCCCGGCTTCGTGCCGCCGACCACCCTGCGCCACACCAACACCAGCTGGGCGGTGTTCGGCCAGGCCTCCTACGACGTCACCGAACAGCTGAAGCTGACCGGCGGCCTGCGCTACACCAGCGACGACAAGGACCTGAAAGTGCTGGCCGGCCCGAACCCCGCCGCGCCGGTCTCGGTCTCCGACGAGAAGGTCAGCTGGGACGTCAGCGCCTTCTATGAGGTTACCCCCGACGTCAGCGTCTTCGGCCGCGTCGCCGCCGGCTTCCGCGGACCCACGATCCAGGGCCGCGACGTCGCCTTCCTGAATCCGCCCTCGGTCGCCCAGTCCGAGACGATCATGTCGTACGAGATCGGCTTCAAGAGCGAGCTGTTCGATCGTCGCGTCCGCCTCAACGGCGCGCTGTTCACCTACACGATCGAGGATCCGCAGTTCACCGCCGTCGGCGGCGGCGGCAACCTCAACCAGATCATCAACGCCGATCAGGGCAAGGCCTGGGGCTTCGAGCTCGACGGCGAGTGGGTGGCGACCGAGAACCTCGTGTTCACGGCCGGCTACAGCTACAGCAAGACCGAGATCGAGGACGACAGCCTGGTCATCGCCGGCTGCGCCCAGTGCACCATCACCGACCCGCTCAACGGCCTCGGCCAGGCCTTCGTGGACGGCAACCCGTTCCCGAACGCGCCCGAGTACATCTTCGACTTCACCGCCCGCTACAGCGTGCCCTACGAAGACGGCGAGTTCTTCGTCTTCACCGACTGGAACGTCCAGGGCGACACCAACCTGTTCCTCTACGAGTCGCGCGAATTCAACAGCAGCGGCAACTTCGAGGGCGGGTTGAAGATCGGCTACGCCAAGCTCGACGGCTCGCTGGAGGCCGCGCTGTTCGTCCGCAACATCACCGACGAGCACAACCTCAAGGGCGGCATCGACTTCAACAACAACACCGGCTTCGTCAACGAGCCGCGCATCATCGGCGTGTCCCTGACCAAGCGCATCAACTAGGAGCCCTCACGGCTCCAGAAACGCGGAAGGGCCGGAGAGCGATCTCCGGCCCTTTTCGTTGAAACCCTACCCGCCCTTGCACTCACCGGGATAGGCCACGCTCACGCCCGCCGACGCGGCGGTGCAGCCGTTTCCGTAGGTCTTGCCGTCGGCGCCGCAGACCGGATTGTACTCGCGCGTGCAGGCCTGAGGCTGCTTGCGGCAGGTCCCGGAACCGTCGGCGATCTTCTGCATCTCGGGCGTCATCTGGCAGTACAGCCCCTCGGCGCAGGCGAAGCCCGCGAAGCCACCGCACATGCCGCCTTCGGCCACGGGGGTGCGCGGGCCAGGCGTCGGCGTCTCGGCGGGCGCGCCGGCGGCCTGGCAGGCGGCGAGCGTCAGCCCGGCCAGGGCGACGAGGGACAGGGTGCGGATGCGGGCGAACATGGGCGGCCTCCTTCAGCGTTCGAAAGGGATTACGCCGTCCACAAGCATCCGGTTGCAAGAGGCGCCCGTCCCAGGCCCTCTCGCCGACTATCCCCAGATCACCGACCCGGACGAATTGACCGACTCCGGCTTTTCGTCTGATCTGCCGCTCTTCCAGTTCGGGACGGGGTCATGACAGCAAGATTGAGGGCGACGCTCGCCGCCGGCGCCACGGCGGCTCTGATGGCCGCCTGCGCCACGACCGGGACCAGCGCGCCCGCCAAGCCGGCCAAAGCCGAAGGTTCGTCACGCCCCGTGCGCCCCGGCATGGACCCTGGTGCGCAGGCCGCGCCCTTCGCCAGCACCTACGCCCCCCTGCCCTCGCGCGCGACGGTGATCCGGGGCGCCACGGTGCTCACCGCCGACGGCCGCCAGATCGAGAACGGCGTGGTCTTCTTCTCGGGCGGCAAGATCGTCTCGGTCGGCGGGCCGGAGACCGCGATCCCCGCCGACGTCGCCGTGATCGAGGCGGCCGGCAAATGGGTGACGCCGGGCGTCATCGACGCCCACAGCCACCTCGGCGTCTATCCCTCGCCTTCCGTGCCCGCGAAGTCGGACGGCAACGAGGCTGTCGATCCCAACACCGCCAACGTCTGGGCCGAGCATTCGATCTGGCCGCAGGACCCCGGCTTCAACCGCGCCCGCGCCGGCGGTGTGACCACCCTGATGATCCTGCCCGGCTCGGCCAACCTGTTCGGCGGCCGCTCGGTCACCGTCCGCAACGTGCCCAGCGTGACCATGCAGGGGATGAAGTTCCCGGACGCCCCGTACGGCGTGAAGATGGCCTGCGGCGAGAATCCCAAGCGCGTCTACGGCGGCAAGAGCCGTTCGCCCGCTACGGCGATGGGTAATGTCGCCGGTTACCGAAAGGCCTGGATCGACGCGGCAGAGTATGCCCGCAAGTGGGACGACTACCGCGACAAGAGGGAGAAGGGCGACAAGGCCGACGCGCCCAAGCGCGACCTCGGCCTCGATACCCTCGCCGGCGTCCTGCGCGGCGAGATCCTGGTGCAGAACCACTGCTACCGCGCCGACGAGATGGCGGTGATGATCGATATCGCCAAGGAATTCGGCTACAAGATCACCATGTTCCACCACGCCAGCGAGGCCTACAAGGTCGGCGCGCTGCTGGCCAAGGAAGACATCTGCTTCGCCACCTGGGCCGACTGGCAGGGCTTCAAGATGGAGTCGCTGGACGGCATCGAAGCCAACGCCGCCATCGCCTACAAGGCCGGCGCCTGCACCGTCATCCACTCCGACGACGAGACCATGACCCAGCGGCTGAACCAGGAAGCCGCCCTGGCCATGGCCGCCGGCAACCGCATCGGCTTCGGCATCACCCGCGCCGAGGCGATCAGCTGGATTACCTCTAACCCGGCCAAGGCCCTGGGCATCGGCGGCCAGACCGGCCAGCTGATCCCGGGCAAACGCGCCGACGTGGTGGTCTGGAGCGCCGATCCGTTCAGCGTCTACGCCGTCGCCGAGACGGTCTACATCGACGGCGCCGTGGTCTACGACCGCCGCGACCCCCGCTATCAACCCAAGTCCGACTTCGAGCTCGGCACGCCCGGCGCGGGAGACTTCCAATGAAACGCGCGCTTCTAGCCTTCGCCGCCCTCATCGTGGCGACGCCCGCGACCGCCGAGACCGTCGCCATCGTCAACGCCCGCATCGAGACCGGCACGCGAGCGCCGACGATCCCGTCCGGGACCATCGTGCTGCGGGACGGCAAGATCACCGCCGTCGGTGCGGGGATCGCCGCGCCGGCCGGCGCCCGCGTGATCGACGCCAAGGGCGGAGTTGTCACGCCTGGTCTGATCGCGCCCTCGACCAACCTGTCGGCCTCCGAGATCGAGGGCGTCCAGAGCACCCGGGACGACCGCTCGGGTAAGCTCTCGGCCGGCTTCGACATCAGCTACGGGGTCAATCCGGCCTCGGCCATGATCCCGCTGGCCCGCCAGACCGGTGTCACCACGGCGATCGTCACGCCGCTGCTGAGCGGTGGCGGAGGCGGCCACGTCCATGACGGCGGCTCCGGAGACGGCCATGACGACTTCGCGGGCGGCGGCGGCGATGGCGGCGACCCGCACCTGTTCGGCGGCCAGGCGGCGATCATCACGCTCGCCGCCGGCCAGCGCGACACGGTGCTGAAATCCAGAGTCGCCGTGGTCCTCGACCTCGGTGAGGGCGGCGCCCGAAACGCCGGCGGCTCGCGCGGCGCCCAGCTGGTGCTGGTCCGCTCGGCGCTGCAGGACGCCCGCGCCTTCTCCCGGAACCGCGGCGCGTACGATCGCGGAGCCACGCGCGAATTCGGTCTGTCACGGATCGACCTCGAAGCCCTGGTTCCGGTGGTCATGGGCGAGATTCCACTTCTCATCCGGGTCAACCGCGCCGCCGACATCCGTCAGGCCCTGCGCCTCGCCCGCGAGGAGAAGATCGCGATCATCCTCGAAGGGGCTGCCGAGGGCTGGCTTGTCGCCGACGAGATCGCCGCCGCCGGCGTTCCGGTAATTCTCGATCCGCAAGCCAACCTGCCCTCGCAGTTCGAGAACCTCGGCGCCCGCCTCGACAACGCTGCACGCCTACAGCGCGTCGGCGTCGGCGTGGCGATCATGGGCAGTCGCGACTTCAACAACCTGCGTCAGGCCCGGCTCAATGCCGGCCTCGCCGCCGCTCACGGCCTGCCGCGCGAGGCGGCGATCGCGTCGCTGACCTCCGTTCCCTCGCGGATATGGGGCCTGCGCAACACCGGCTCGCTCGAGGTCGGCAAGGAAGCGGACGTGGTGCTGTGGAACGGCGACCCGCTGGAGACCACCAGCTGGCCGCTGGCGGTGTTCGTCGACGGCGTCGAGCAACCCCAGTCCACCCGCGCCTTCGAACTGCGCGACCGCTACGCACAGCCGGGGCCCAACGGGTATCCGCAGGCATATCGGTACTAGGGCTTCGGCGGGAGCGCCCGCTTCAAGCCCCGCGTAAAGCCGCTCGGGAACACAGTGAGATGGTCCTCGCCCTGGACCACCTCGGAGGCGATGGTGAGGCTCGGGTAGCCCCGCGCCTTTAGCCGCTGCTCGAACAGCCGGTTGTCGCCGACCATGTCGGCTTCGCTGTTGTAGCGCGCGTCTCCCGGGCGAGGCGTCTCGAACGCGCCGATGTACAGGAACACGTCGGCGGGCAGATCCTTGTGAGTCTCGGCGTAACGGGCCTCAACGCCGAGCAGGTGCTTCTTGTCGTACCAGATCGAGGGGCTGCCGAGGATGTAGTGGCTGAACGTCGTGGGCTCTGTGAACAGGATGTGTGCGCCCAGCAGTCCGCCGTAGGAATGCCCCATGTAAATCCGGCGCTTCGGGTCTGTGCGGAACTTGCCGTCGACGAACGGCAGCACCTTGCTCCGTACGTAGGTCGCATAGGCCTCGCCGCCGCCGTGGACGGTTCCGGCCGGCGCGCTGCGGGGGCCGTTCGGGGTCAGGGTGTAGTCGCGGCGGCGGCTGATCGTCGGCGTGTCGCCCTCGGCGTAGGACAGGCCGACGAGGATGAAGTCCTCCAGTCCCGCGCCGCCGTCTCCAACCCGCCGGGAGATGCTGCGCACCAACGGGAAGGCATAGTCGGCGTCGGTGACGTAGAGCACCGGATAGCGCCGGCTGCTGTCCTTGTCATAGGACGCCGGCAGACTGACAAAGACGTCGTAGCTGCGCCCCGAGACCGGGTCCGGCACGGTCCAGACCTGGGTGCCCGCCAGTTCGTAGGGACGACCTTCGGCGGCCGAGGCCTGCGGCGTCGCCTGGGCCTCGACCGGGTCGCTGCAGGCCGGCAGCACCAGGATCGCGGCCAGCATCGCCAGTTTGCGGGCGGTGTTCATGACGTCAGTCCCCCTTATCCCCGTCAGGCTGGCCACACTGCCCGAGAATGTGGCCGTCGATAGGCGACCCGCGCTGTCGGCGCCGATAAGTTGGGGACGGAGACTATTGCCCTCGCCCGCCCCTTCGCCGCATACGCAGCGTTCCCGAATCGTTCGAAACTCCCCAGCGTAATGACCACCCCTCCCGATACCTTCGACCTGTTCGGCGACGACGCGCTGAAACCCGTCCCCGCCAACCCGCTGGCGACGCCGCACGAGCCGCGACCGGACCCCAAGGCGGTGATCTCCGCCAAGGCCGCCGAGAAGCCGGCCCCGGCGCCGGCGCCCACGCGCGCGCCGAGCATGGACACCTACGACGCCAGCTCGATCGAGGTCCTCGAAGGACTGGAGCCGGTCCGGATGCGTCCGGGCATGTACATCGGCGGCACCGACGAACGGGCGCTGCACCACCTGTTCGCCGAAGTGCTCGACAACTCGATGGACGAGGCCGTCGCCGGCCACGCCAAGCTGATCGAGGTCACGCTCGACGCCGACGGCGCCCTTACGGTGAAGGACGACGGACGCGGCATGCCCGTGGACCCGCACCCCAAGCATCCGGGCAAGTCGGCGCTGGAAGTGATCATGACCGTCCTGCACGCGGGCGGTAAGTTCAGCGGCAAGGCCTACGAGACCTCGGGCGGCCTGCACGGCGTCGGCGCCTCGGTGGTCAACGCGCTGTCCGAGATGCTGGAAGTCACCGTCTGGCGCGACGGCTTCGAACATCGCCAGGCCTTCTCGCGCGGCAAGCCGCTGGGCCCGCTGGAGAAGCTCGGCCCGTCGAAAAAGAAGGGCACCCAGGTCAAGTTCCTGCCCGATCCGCAGATCTTCGGCGACAGCCTGGTGTTCAAGCCGGCCCGTCTCTACCGGATGGCGCGCTCGAAGGCCTATCTGTTCCGCGGCGTGCAGATCAAATGGACCTGCGATCCGTCGCGGATCCACGACCAGACGCCGGCCGAGGCGATCTTCCACTTCCCCAACGGCCTGGCCGACTTCCTGGCGGAGCGGATCAAGTCGGTGTCCACCGTCACCGAGACCGCCTTCAGCGGCCGGATCGAGCGCACCGGCGAGGCCGGGGCCGTGGAATGGGCCGTGACCTGGACGCCGCAGGGCTTCGGGGAAGCCGACGGCTTCATGCAGTCCTACTGCAATACCGTGCCGACCCCCGAGGGCGGCACGCACGAGTCCGGCTTCCGCGCCGCTTTGACCAAGGGCCTCAAGACCTACGCCGAGCTGGTCAACGAGAAGCGCGCCGCGATCATCACCGCCGACGACGTGGTCGCCAACGCCGGCGCCCTGATCAGCGTCTTCATTCGCAATCCCGAGTTCCAGGGCCAGACCAAGGAGCGGCTGTCGTCCTCCGACGCCCAGCGCCTGGTCGAGACCGCCCTGCGCGACCCGTTCGACCACTGGCTGACCGCCTCGCCCAAGGCCGCCCGCGGCCTGCTCGACTTCGTCATCGAACGCGCCGAGGAGCGGCTCAAGCGCCGCAAGGACAAGGACGTCGCCCGTGCCTCGGCGACCCGCAAGCTGCGCCTGCCGGGCAAGCTGGCCGACTGCTCGGGCCAGGCCACCGACGGCACCGAGCTGTTCCTGGTCGAGGGCGACAGCGCCGGCGGCTCGGCCAAGCAGGCGCGCGACCGCCGCACCCAGGCCATCCTGCCCCTGCGCGGCAAGATCCTGAATGTGGCCAGCGCCACCGGCGACAAGCTGATGGGCAACAAGGAGCTGGCCGATCTGATGCTGGCCCTCGGCGTCCAGGGCGGGTCGAAGTACCGGGACGAGGATCTGCGCTACGAGCGCATCATCATCATGACCGACGCCGACGTCGACGGCGCCCACATCGCATCGCTGCTGATCACCTTCTTCTACCGGACCATGCCGGAGATGGTGCGCGGCGGGCGGCTGTTCCTGGCCATGCCGCCGCTCTACCGCATCAGCCACGGCAGCAAGTCGCTCTACGCACGCGACGACGCCCACAAGGACGAGCTGCTGGCCACCGAGTTCAAGGGCAAGAAGCCCGAGATCGGCCGCTTCAAGGGTCTGGGCGAGATGATGCCGGCGCAGCTCAAGGAAACCACCATGGATCCGAAGAAGCGGACCCTGGCCCGGGTAACCCTCCCCAATGACGAAAGCAGCGTCGAGGAGCTGGTCGAAAAGCTGATGGGACGCAAACCCGAGCTTCGCTTCCAGTTTATCCAGGAAAACGCGGAATTCGCGGTCGACGATCTCGACGTCTGATCTTGACGATGCTCGATGACGCACACGGATTAACCCGCCGGGTCACTTCATCTCAAACCTTGTTGATGAGGCTTTACCGGGAACATTTCGCGTTTCCGGTAGTTTGATCTCTCGCGTTGGTCCGTCGCCGGTCCGCGACGCCACGCGCTTGAGTCACAGTCGGGGCCATCATGCTTCACACCCACATCGAGACGCCGCCGGCCTTGGCCATGGCGTCACCGCCTTCGCTCACGCTGAGCGAAACCGCTCTCTTTCTCGACCTCGACGGCACCCTCGCCGCCATCGAGCCGACACCGGACGCGGTCGGCCCCAAGGCCCGTCGTAACTGGATGCTGCATGAGCTGTCGCGCCAGCTCGGCGGCCGGCTGGCTGTGCTGAGCGGCCGCTCGATCGACGAGATCGACCGCATCCTCGGCGAGACCGTGCGCAGCGTCGCCGGCGTCCACGGACTCGAACGCCGCGGGCCGGACGGCCAGCGCATCGACATGGCCGCCCACCGCGAGCTGCCGACCGTCACCGCGATGCTCGAAGCCTTCGCCACGGGCCAGAAGGGCCTGCTGGTCGAGAAGAAGGCTCGCAGCGTCGGCCTCCACTACCGTCTGCACCCAGCGTCCGAGGCCGCCTGCCTCGACGTCGGCCGCCGCCTGGGCGCGGCCTATGGCCTGACCGTCCAGGAGGGCAGCATGGTCATCGAACTGCGCACCCCCGGTCCCGACAAGGGCGACGCGCTGAGCCTGTTCATGACCGATCCGCTGTTCGCCGGCCGCACGCCGGTGATGATCGGCGACGACCTGACCGACGAGGACGCCTTCAACGCCGCCGTCGCCCTGGGCGGATTCGGCATCCTTGTGGGCGATCCCCGGCCCACCGCAGCGCGGTATCGGCTCGAGAACCCCGAGGCCGTGCTGGCCTGGCTCGAGGAGGCGCTGGCGTGAGCCGTTTGATCGTCGTTTCCAACCGCGTGAACCTGCCCAAGGAGTCTGGCGCCATCGCCGTGGGCGGGCTGGCCCCGGCCATCGCCGCGGCGCTGCGCGAACACCAGGGCGTCTGGTTCGGTTGGAGCGGCGAGACCACGGACGTCTACACCGGCCAGATCGCCATGGAGCGGATCGGCGAGGTCACCGTCGCCAAGGTCGACCTCGATGCCCAAGACGTCGAGGAATACTACGACGGCTACGCCAACCGCACCCTTTGGCCGCTGTTCCACAACCGCATCGACCTGACCGCTTACGAGCGCTCGTTCGACGCCGGCTACGCGCGGGTCAACCGCCGCTTCGCCGAGGCGCTGCGGCCGCTGATCGGGCCGGACGACCTGATCTGGATCCACGACTACCACCTCGCCCCGCTGGCGCGGGAGCTGCGGGCGCTGGGGGTGAAGAACCGGATCGGCTTCTTCCTGCACATCCCGTGGCCGGCGCGGCAGCTGCTGACCACCCTCCCCGGCCACCGCAAGCTGGTCGAAGCGATGTTCCACTACGACGTCATCGGCTTCCAGACCGAGGACCACCTCACCGCCTTCACTGACTACCTGATCCACGAGGTCGGGCTGGACGTGCCGCTGGGCGGCGGCGAAGTCGAGGCCTTCGGCCGCACCAGCCGTCTCGGCGTGTTCCCGATCGGCATCGAGGCCAAGGCCTTCTCCGAAGGCGCCCATTCGGCGACCGGCGAGGAGAGCTATCAGCGCATCCGCGAGAGTCTGGGCGGTCGGCGGATGATCGTCGGCGTCGACCGGCTCGACTATTCCAAGGGGTTAGAAGAGCGTTTCCAGGCCTACGAGCAGTTCCTGACCGACCAGGCGGCGCAGCGGGAGAAGGTGTTCCTGTTGCAGATCGCCACCGTCAGCCGTGACGGCGTCGAGGCCTATCAGGACCTGCGCGCCCGGCTGGATGCCATTTCGGGCCGGGTGAACGGCCGGTTCGCAACGGTGGACTGGGTGCCGCTGCGCTACGTCAACAGCGGCTATCGCCAGGACGAGCTGGCCGGCATCTACCGCGCCTCCAGCGTCGGCCTGGTCACGCCGTTGCGGGACGGCATGAACCTTGTCGCCAAGGAGTACGTCGCCTCGCAGGATCCCGACGATCCCGGCGTGTTGATCCTGTCGCGCTTCGCCGGCGCGGCCAGCCAGATGAGCTCTGCCCTGATCGTCAATCCCTACGACCGAGACGACGTCGCCGCCGCCATCCAGCGCGCCCTGAGCATGGGCTTCGCCGAACGCCGCAAGCGCTGGGAGAAGCTGATGGACGGGGTCCAGCGCGACGACATCGGCGCCTGGCGCGAGCGGTTCGTCGAAGCGCTGAAGAGTCCGCCTCGGCCGAAGCCGCGCCTGGCCAGCAACGACGCGGCCTGACCCACACCCAAAGAGGGTGAATTTCAGTACACACCCTCCGCGCGCATTCCGCTAGACTCCCCCCGTTACGACCATGGGGAGGTCCCGATGCCGGGCAAGGTGTACTGCTTCAACTGCTACAACGAGCGCATCAACCAGCTCAATGTGAACGGCCTTTCCGCCGGCGGGGTGTCCGGCTGGAGCGCATCCGGCGCGAGCATCTACACGCCGGCCGGTATAGCCGTGGCCCGCGCTCGGCACGGCGACAGCCAGTCGATTCCGGTGTTCCCCAACGACACGCCAACGCCGATTCGCATCGACTGGGACAGCTATACAATCCAGACGTCGATCGACCTGCGTCGCCTGCCCAACGTATCACTGGACGACGACCTGATCCTCTACATCGCGGTTAATCAGCTGACGCTGATGAATACGCGCGGCTTTGTACTGTCGACGACGCCGACCAGTCCGAACAGCTAGTAGGGCTCTAACGCCCCGCCATCAGGGTGTGCTTGACCGGCTCGCCCTTGAGGCCCTTGGCCATCCAGCTGGCGCCGACGCCGCCGCTGCGGGGCGGAAGATCCGTGCAGAATGACAGCGGCACGAAGAACGGCTTCTTCTGGGTCATGCAGACCTTGCCGCCCTTGAGCTTCCAGTCGCCTTCCGTGTGCTGGCCATTGGCCCGGATGGCGCGATAGCGGCCGTCGCGGTCGAGCCAGAGCTTGGTCGACTTGCCGTCCGGGTACAGGCTGACGATGGTGTTGCGGAACGCCGGTTCCAGCATGTCCACCGGCGACGCGGCAAGCAGGGCGATGCCCATGGTGGCCGCACTAAGCACTCCTGCAGACATACGCTTACGCTCTCCCTTGCGCGCCCGCCCGTTTCATCACGTCATCACATACCTGTTGCGAAACCGTCACCCGATTTCTTCCGCACCGGGAATAGATCGCGACGTCACGACGCTTGACGGACCGGCGGCGCCGTACCATTCGGCGCGCACCGAAACACCCTGGGACCTGGAACACGCGTGACCCCGCGAGGCGCCTTGAACACGCTGCAGGCCGGCCGGGCCTTCGCCGCCCTGGCGGTGCTGCTGTTCCACGCCAACATCACGCTTGCCCTGCCGCAGTACCTGGATCGCGGGCTCTATCCCGTGTTCAACATGGGCTACAGCGGCGTCCACTTCTTCTTCGTGCTCAGCGGCTTCGTGATCATGCTGGCGCACGGCCGCGACATCGGCCGGCCGGACAAGCTGGGCGCCTTCGCCTGGAAGCGGTTCCGACGCATCTATCCGCCGCTGTGGGCGGCGCTGCTGCTGGTCGCGCCGCTGGTGCTGCTGGTCCCGGCCGTGAACCACAACGCCGCCATCGACCTGCCCTCGGTTCTGTCGGCCATCGCTCTGACGCCGGCGAAGGACGAGCCGCTGCTGACCGTGGCCTGGACCCTGCGCCACGAGATGCTGTTTTATGTCGTGTTCGGGCTGGCGATCTGGAGGCCGAAACTGGGTCTGCCGGTCGCCGCCCTGTGGCTGGCGCTGTCGGCGATCCTGCCGTGGACGGGGCTCCGCTATCCGGCGCTGTTCTTCTTCACCAGCCAGCACCTGCTGTTCGCATTCGGCGCCCTGGCCTTCGTCGCCTTCGACCGGGGCTGGGTTCGCCGGCCGGCGGCGCTGATGATCGCAGGTCTGGTCCTGTTCGCAGCGACCTGGAGCATCCCGCTGCTGAAGCTGCCGCTGCACGGCATCATCGGCAACTGGGCCTTCGGCCTCGGCGCGGCGATGGCCATCCTCGGCGCCGCCGTGCTGGAGCGCAGCCGGGGCCTGCCTGTGCCGCGCTGGCTCGTGTTCCTGGGCGAGGCCTCCTACGCCATCTACCTGATCCACGGCCCGGTGCTGTATCTGGTGCTGGAGCTGGTGATGAAGCTGCCGCAGGACCTGCGGCCGCCCGCTCATATGCTGTTCTGGCTGGTCGCAGCGTTGGGCCTCGCCGCCGGGGTGCTGTTCCACCTCGCCATCGAGCGCCCGTTGCTGAACCGCCTGTCGGTCGCAAAGCCCGCCACTGATGCCGATAGCGGCCCCCGCGCCGTCGCGCCCTAGGCCGCGCAGCTCCCGGCCAACGTTGACTTTGCGGCGTTTGAGCCTATTTATCCCCGCAAGTTCCGGGCAGGTCTGGCGAATCCGCGCCGCCCGCTCGCCCAACTTCGGGCGGCTCGGACTCTTCCGATTAAGCGAGACATGACCGAATTTTCCCAGCTGGGGCTCAGCGCCTCCACCCTCGCAGCGGTGGCCGATACCGGCTACACGACCGCCACCCCCATTCAAGAGCAGGCCATCCCGGTGGCGCTCGCCGGACGTGACGTCCTGGGCATCGCCCAGACCGGCACCGGCAAGACCGCGGCGTTCACGCTGCCGATGATCGACCGCCTCAAGGCCGGTCGCGCCCGGGCCCGCATGCCGCGCGCCCTGGTCCTGGCCCCGACCCGCGAGCTGGCCGACCAGGTCGCCAGCAGCTTCGAGAAGTACGCCAAGGGCACCCGCCTCTCGTGGGTGCTGCTGATCGGCGGCGTGTCGATGAACGACCAGGTGTCCGCGCTCGACCGCGGCGTCGACGTTCTGATCGCCACCCCCGGCCGCCTGCTCGACTTGTTCGAGCGCAGCAAGATCCTGCTGAACGGCGTCGAGATCATGGTCGTCGACGAAGCCGACCGCATGCTCGACATGGGCTTCATTCCCGACATCGAGCGCATCTTCAAACTGACCCCGCCGCGCCGTCAGACCCTGTTCTTCAGCGCGACGATGCCGCCGGAAATCACCCGGCTGACCAAGCAGTTCCTCAAGGATCCGACGCGGATCGAGGCGACCCGTCCGGCGACCACCGCCGACACCATCACCCAGTACATCGCCCGCATCCCGAGCGGCGATCCCAAGGCCAAGCGCACCGCGCTGCGCAGCCTGATCGACCGCAGCGAAATCTCCAACGGCATCGTCTTCTGCAACCGCAAGAGCGAAGTCGACATCGTCGCCAAGTCGCTGCGCACGCACGGCTACGACGCCGGCGCCATCCACGGCGACCTCGACCAGGCCACGCGCATGCGCACCCTGGAAAGCTTCCGCAACAACGAGCTGAAGCTGCTGGTCGCCTCGGACGTCGCCGCCCGCGGCCTGGACATCCCGGCCGTCAGCCACGTGTTCAACTACGACGTCCCGCACCACGCCGACGACTACGTCCACCGCATCGGCCGCACCGGCCGCGCCGGCCGCACCGGCGAGGCGTTCATGATCGTGACGCCGGCCGACGAGAAGAACTACGAGAAGGTCCTGAAGCTGACCGGCAAGACGCCGCAGGAAGCGACCTTCGAAGGCATCGACTGGTCCACGGTCAAGACCGAGGAACGCCACAAGGACGCCAACAAGCGTGGCCGTGAACGCGGCGCCCGCGAGCGTGACCGCGAACGTCCGGGTCGCGGCCGTCCGGTCACCGAGACCTCGGTCGTGTCGATGAACGCGATCGAGGCCCCTGCCCCGTCCGCGCCCCGTCCCACCACTGCCCCCGCGCCGACGCCCACGCCCTCTTCCGTCGCCGACGCCCCGCCCGCCGAAAAGCCGGCCCGTCGTCGTCGCGGCGCCAGGAGCGAGACGGTGGAAGCCGTCGCTGCTCCCGCCGTGGTCGAGGTCGCCGAAGCCCCCGTGGTCGCGCCCGCGCCTCGCGAGGAACGCCCGGTCCGCGAAGCCCGCGAAGATCGTCCGCGCCGTGAAGAGCGTCCCCGCCGCGAGGAACGCCCCCGTGAGGAGCGTCCTCGCGAAGAGGCCCCGCGTGTCGAAAGCCGTGATCGTGACCGCGATCGCCGCCCGAGCCGTGGCGGCCGAGATGAAAACCGCGACCATCACCGCCGCGACCGCGACGACGGCGACGACCGCCGCGTGGTCGGGTTCGGCAATGACCTGCCGGCCTTCATGACCCGGGCCACGCCGATCGCGCCGCTGAACTCCGAAGACTAGGCCTCAAGGCCGCCTCGGCGAGCAAAACGAAAAAGGGCGCGACCTCACGGTCGCGCCCTTTCCCGTAGCTGGATGGTCGTTACAGCCCGAGTTGGCTGTCGCAGTTGTCGGCGGCCGAAAGCACGGCCGGAAGCGCCAGCTTTTCGAGACGCGCCTCCTCGGCCTTGCGCAGCTGCTGGCTGGAGCGGCTGTCGGCGGGCGTCAGGTCGGTGCGGGTGGCCAGGGCCAGCGACACCTTCTCGCGGGCGGCGTCGAGCTTGGCGATCCGCTTCTTGGTCGCCGAGTCGGCTCCGTCCGATTCCAGAGCGCTGGCCGCCATCTCATAGGTGGCGATACAGCGGGCCTGGGTCTGGAAATCCACCTTCGCCTGCGAGGCCGAAACGGCCGTCAGGGAAACAACAAGACCCAGAAGGGCGGCGGTACGCATCAAACTCTCCAATCGTGCGGGATCGGATGATCCCTGGCGAAGCCATATCGTGCTTCGCCATCTGGGCTTCAATACGGCCCGCCGCCTGACGGGTTGATGAACGAGCTTAACGGGTCAGCTGGCCGGCGAGCATCTTGCGGATGCCGGCGCCGTACGGCGGACGCATCATCTTCAGCGGCCCGATGTCCTTCTTCATCTGCGTGAAGATGGCCTTGCGGTGGCTGAACTCCTTGAAGCCGTCATGGCCGTGATAGCTGCCCATGCCCGAGGGGCCGACGCCGCCGAACGGCAGGTCTTCCTGGGCCACGTGCATGATCACGTCGTTGATGGTGACGCCGCCGCTGGTGGTGCGCTCGAGCACGCGGGTCTTCTCCGCCTCGTCGGTTCCGAACCAGTACAGACCCAGCGGGCGGTCGCGGCCGTTGATGTAGTTCAGCGCCTCGTCGGCCGTCTTGTAGGTCTTCACCGGCAGCACCGGGCCGAAGATTTCGTCCTGCATGACGGTCATGTCGTCGGTCGGGTTGAGAATCAGCGTCGGCGGGATCTTGCGGTGCTCCTGCTGGCTGAAGTCCTCGCCCTCCGGCTTCAGCTCGACGATTTCGGCGCCCTTGGCGCGGGCGTCGTCGATGTAGCCCTTGATGCGGTCATAGTGCCGCTGGGCGACCACCGAGGTGTAGTCGGGGTTGTCCTTCATGGTCGGGAACATTCGGTCCACGGAGGCGCGCGCCTCCTTCACGAACTCGCCGACCTTGCTCTCGGGGGTCAGGACATAGTCGGGCGCCAGGCAGATCTGGCCGGCGTTGAGGGTCTTGCCGTTCATCACCCGCGCTGCGGCGGTGGCGATGTCGGCGGTCTCGGACAGAATCACCGGGCTCTTGCCGCCCAGCTCCAGCGTCAGCGGCACCAGGTTCTCGGCCGCGGCGCGCATCACATGCTTGGCGATCGAGGTCGCCCCAGTGAAGATCATGTGGTCGAACGGCAGCCCGGCGAAGGCCTGGCCGACCTCGGGACCACCGACGATGACCGCGATTTCTTCCTCGCTGAACACCTTGCCGAACATGGTCTTCATCAGATCGGACGTGACCGGCGTGAACTCCGACGGCTTGATCATGGCGCGGTTGCCGGCCGCCAGGATGCCGGCCAGCGGCGCGAAGGTCAGGTTCACCGGGAAGTTCCAGGGGCTGATGATCCCGACCACGCCCTTGGGTTGGTAGACCACCTCGGCCTTGGCCCCGAACAGGCCCAGGATCGCCGGCGTGGTCTTGCGCTTCTCGCCCTTCATCCACTTGCGAAGGTTTTCCTTGGCGTGCTTCAGCGGACCGATCGAGCCGGTGACGTCCGTCAGCAGCGTCGCGTCCTTCGAGCGGTTGCCGAAGTCGGCGTTGATCGCTTCCTGGATCTCCTTCGAATGGTCGATCAGCAGGCCGATGCAGCGATCGAGTCGCTCGATGCGCTGCTCCGCGGTCGGGGCGCCGTCGCGCAGGTGGGCGGCTTTCTGGCGGTCGAGGATGGCCAGCATGGCGGCCTTGTGGCCTTCGGCGCCGAGATTGGCGGGAGCGTTCATCGTGGTTTCCTTCCGGGCGGCCGGGCTGCCCCCGGCTCAAGTGATCAGCGATCAGAATGGCCTTTGAAAGCCCCGGCTGCAAGCGAACGACGTTACCCCTTTTAACCGGTCGTTGGGACCTTGGTGGGTAGGTTCGTCGCTCTACAGCCCAGGCACGTCAGAAGACCGCCTGGCCACGGGGGAATTGAACGATGTCCGGCGACGTAGAAACCACGCTGCGCGGCCCTGAAGCCTACAAGGTCGCTCACAAGGTGCTCGAAGTCATGGAGCGGCACACGGTGTGGCCGACCGCCCTGAATTTCGAACTCTGGTCCCACTACATCGCCGATCCGGATGGAGCGCTCGCCCGCGAGCTGACCCGCCTGATCGGCCTGGGCGAACCGCTGACCGAGAGCGTCAGCGAGGAACTGGCCGCCGCCTACCTGGCCAAGGCCCGCCTCAACGAACAGATCCGCGACGCCGGCGACCAGCTGTCCAAGGAACTGGCCGCCGTGTCGCGCGCCATCCAGCAGGCTCAGGTTTCGCACGAGACCTACGGCCAGACCCTGGCCGGCGCCAGCAAGGACTTGGACGACGCCCAGGACGCCACCCAGATCAAGGCCATGGTCGTCAGCCTCTCCACCGCCACCCGCCGGGTGCAGAAGGAGAACAAGTCCCTCGAGAAGCGCCTGTCGGAATCGACCAGCGAGGTCGAACGTCTGCGCGAGCACCTGGAACAGGTTCGCCGCGACGCCACCACCGACGGCCTGACCAACCTCGCCAACCGCAAGGCCTTCGACGACGAACTGGCCCGCGCCTGCGCCGACGCCGACGAGTTCGGCACGCCGCTGACGCTGGCGGTGCTCGACATCGACCATTTCAAGAACTTCAACGACACCTGGGGCCATCAGACCGGCGACCAGGTCATCCGCTACGTCGCCTCGGTGATCGGCCGCATCGGCTGCACCCCGCGCTTCTCGGCCCGCTACGGCGGCGAGGAGTTCGCGGTGATCTTCCCGGGCGAGGACGCCGCCATTGTCGAGGCCTGCCTCGAGGAGATCCGCGAGGAAGTCGCCTCGCGCATGCTCAAGCGCCGCTCGACCAACGAGGATCTGGGCACGGTGACCATCTCCGCCGGCCTGGCCACGCGCCACGCGGGCGAGACCGGGACCTGCGTCATGGAACGCGCCGACGCGGCCCTCTATGCGTCCAAGCGCACCGGCCGCAACCGCGTCACCAACGGCGAGGTCGTCGCCCAGGCGGCCTGATCGACGCTTGCGGAGCTTGAGCGTCGCGTGCGAGACCTTCGTTATATGAAGGAGCAAGCCGCTCATGTGTGAACGGAATCGCTGAGGCCTAGCCGCGTGCAGGCCAGCCCATAGCCGCCCGACGCCGGTCGTCGGGCGCGCTTGCGTTCATCCCAGCTCCTCAGGTCTCCATGCCCCTTCCAAAGAGCGACGCGATCCGTCGCGTCCACATCCATTATGGCGTCCAGGCTCTGGCCCAGGGCGCCGGCGGGGTCTTTGTCCTCGCTTTCCTGCTGAAGGCGGGAATCTCGGTCCCACTCGCCCTGCTGTTCCAGGCCGCGCTCGTCGGCGGCCGGCTGTTGCTGCGGCCGGCGGTGCTGCCGCTGGCCAAGCGCTGGGGCGTCAAGCCGCTGCTGATGGCCGGCACGCTGATCACGGCCGCCGCCTATCCGCTGCTGTCCTTCGTCGAGGGGCCGGGACCGATGCTGATGGTCGTCTGCGGCGTCTCGTCGATCGGCTACCTGCTCTACTGGCTCAACTACCACGCCTATTTCGCCGCCCTCGGCACGGCGGAGGGGCGCGGCAGCGAGGTCGGGCGGCGAGAAGCGATGGTGGCTCTGGTCGGCATCGCCGCACCGCTGCTCGGGGCCTGGGGACTGACTGAGCTCGGGCCGAGGCCGACCTTCGTGATGGTCGGCCTCATTCAGGCCTCGGCGATCTTGCCGCTGATCGGCGCGCCCAACGTCGCCGTCGCCCGGACCGCCGCGTCTGGGGGCCGAGCCGCCTGGCCGGCGCTGGGCCTGATGGTCGGCGATGGCTTGTTCGCCGCGACCTATCACTTCGTCTGGCTGATCGCTCTGTTCGTGGCCCTCGGCGAGAGTTTCGCGGCCTTCGGCGGCGCTGCCGCGGCGGCGGCCGTGGTCGGGGCGTTCAGCGGGTTGGTGCTGGGCCGGCACATCGACATGGGCCACGGACGGCGCTCGGCCTGGATCGCCTACTCGGCGGCCGCCTTGGTGGTGATCCTGAGAGCCGCGAGCCTTGGCACGCCCTGGCTGGCGGTCATCGCCAACGCCGCCGGCGCGCTGTTGGTCACCCTGGTGACGCCGGTGCTGATGACGCCAGTCTACAACCTGGCCAAGGCCAGCCCCTGCGTGCTGCGGTTCCACTCGGCCACCGAAGGGGCCTGGGACATCGGCTGCGTCGCCGGCCTGCTGGCGGCGGCCGGCCTGACGGCAGCGGGCCTGCCCCTCTCCGCCCCGCTGCTGCTGGCCCTGCTCGCCGCGGCGGGACTGCTGACGCTTCTGACCCGCTATTACGGCCGCGGACCGGCGTGATTTTTCGTTGGCGTTCCGCCGCGTTATAGGCGTTAGCCAAGATCCAAAGAGATCCAGGGAGGATGCTGACGTGGACTACACCAAGATCAAGGTCGAGCTGATCGACAATGTCGCCGTGGTCACGATGGCCGACCCGGGCACCATGAACGCCGCCGGCCTCGACCTCGCCGGCGAGCTGAGCCACGCCTTCTCCAGCATCGCCGCCGGCAACGTCGCCGCCCGCGCCGTGGTGCTGACCGGTGAAGGCCGCGGCTTCTGCTCCGGCGCCAACCTCTCGGGCGGCGGCGCCGCCGGACGTGAGCTGGACGTCGACGGCAAGCCGGATGCCGGCCGCGCGCTGGAGACCGTTTACAACCCCCTCGTCGCCCAGATGCGCGACCTGCCCGTGCCGCTGGTCACCGCCGTCAACGGCGCCGCCGCCGGCGTCGGCTGCTCCTTCGCCCTGCTCGGCGACCTGATCGTGGCCGGCGAGAGCGCCTACTTCCTGCAGGCCTTCCGCCGCATCGGCCTGGTGCCGGACGGTGGCTCGACCTACCTGCTGACGCGCGCCATCGGCCGCGCCCGGGCCATGGAAATGGCGCTGCTCGGCGAGAAGATCACCGCCGCCAAGGCGCTGGAGTGGGGCCTGGTCAACCGCGTCGTTCCCGATGCCGACCTGCAGACCGCCGCGCTGGAACTGGCCAAGGAGCTGGCAAACGGCCCGGCCTCGCTGGGCTCGATCCGCAAGCTGATCTGGGACGGCCTCGACAACGACTTCGGCGCCCAGCTCACCGCCGAGCGCAAGGCCCAGAAGATCGCCGGCAAGTCCGAGGACTTCATTGAGGGCGTCAGCGCCTTCCTGCAAAAGCGCGTGGCGGCGTTCAAGGGCCGCTAAGCCCTACGCAGCTCAACCATCCCAGGGGCCGGGTCCGATGTCTTCGCGCATCGCCCGGCCCTTCTTCGTTTTCGGCTTCCGCGCCCGGAACGCCGCCTCGATCGCCAGCCGGGCCCAGCGCTCCGCCGTGTCGGCGTCGTCGGCGGCCTCGTCCGGCAAACTCCAGTAGTGCAGTAGACCGGTGCGGCCATCCTTCATCTCGTAGGTGAACGGAGCGCACCCAGCCTGGCGAAAAGCCTCTCGCGTCTCGTCGTCGACCTTCAGATACAGGGTCTCGCCGAAGATCAGCGCGAAGGCCGCGCCGTCCAGCGACACGCCCGCCCCGCCGAACATCGGCTTGATGGTAAGCGGGCCTAAGCCGCCGAGCAGCTCCCGCACCTGCTCCTTGAAAGCCTCGCTGACCGCCAATCCGCACCTATTCCACCATGTGAGCAAATGCTCACTTGCATTCCGATCCGCGATATGTGAGCGTTTGATCACATTCGGGAACACGAGATCATGTCCGCCAAACCTCGCATCGAGCGCGCCGCGCTGGAAGTCTTCGTTCGCGACGGCGTCGACGCGGCCACCACCCGCGCCATCGCCGCCGAGGCCGGGGTCTCCGAAGGCGCCCTCTATCGCCACTACCGCTCCAAGGACGAGCTGGCGATCACCCTGTTCATGACCGTTCACCGCCGGCTGTCGGACCTGATCGCGACCAGCGCCGCCGGCGCTGACGGCATCAAGGCCAAGGCCGCCTCCATCGTCTCAGCCTACTGTCAGGTCGCCGACGAGGACTGGCTGACCTTCGCGTTCCACCTGACCCAGATCCACCGCTTCATCCCCTACTACCAGGAAGACGGCCGTGATCCGGTGACCGTGGTCGAGGGTGTGATCAAGCACGCCATGATCACCATGGAGCTGCCGCCGGCCGACCCGCGCGTGCTGGCCGCCATGGCCATCGGCGTGATCACCCAGACCGCCCAGAACAAGGCCTATGGCCGGATCGGTGACGATCCGCTCTCCGCCCACGCCCCCCTCATGACCGCGGCCGTTCAGGCCGTGTTGTTCGCCCGCTAGGAAAGCCCGCGATGACGCTCCGCAACCGCCTCTTCAACGCCTACTACTGGGTGCTGTCGATCTTCTACGGCCTCAGCGCCGCCATCCTGGCGCTGTTCCCCGGCCGCGGCCTGATGACTGGCGCGATCAAGCTCTACACACGCCGCATGCTGTGGGCGATGGACGCCATCGGCGGCATCAAGGTCGATCTGCGCGGTCAGGAGCGACTGCCGGACGGCGCCTTCATCATCGCCGCCAAACACCACAGCTGGGGCGACGGCTTCGTGATGTTCGCCAACGTGCCGAACCTCAGCTTCGTCACCGGCGATCACATGGAGCGCTTCCCGCTGGTCGGGGCGATCCTGCGCAAGTTCGGCGCGATCATCGTCGACAGCTGCGGCGGCCAGGAAGCCCGCGACGCGCTGTCGAGGAGCGCCGCGCAGGTCGCCAAGGAAGGCCGCCGCATCCTGATCTATCCCGAAGGCCACCTGGCCAAGCCGGGCGAGCATTTCCGCTACCGCACGGGCGTATATCATATGGCCAAGGACTTCGACCTGCCGGTGGTGCCGGTGGCGACCAACCTCGGCCTGTTCTGGGAGCAGACTTCGGCGAAGAAGACCGCCGGGACCGCCACCGTCGAGTTCCTCGACCCGATACCGACCGGTCTGTCGAAGGAAGAGTTTCTCGCGCGGCTGGAAACGGTGGTCGAAGGGCGGACGCAGGAGCTGATCGCCATGGCCACGGGCGAGCCGGTTAGACCGTCGGTGCTGGTGCCGACCCCGAACGAGGTGAAGGCGGAGGAAGCCAAGGTCGCGGCGTGAGCCGTGCCGCGACCATCCTTCCTCAAGAAGGGTGGGTCTGTTTCCGGGCCCCGTTGACCGGGTGAAGCGTCACGTTAGGCTTCTGAAAAACGGGGACCTTCGAGATGCGCACCGTCGCCCTTGCCGCCTGCTCCATGGCGCTGTCCATCGCCGGCGGCGCCAAGGCCCAGCCCCTCCCCGCGCCGTCCGCCGCGGGCCCGTATCAGATTTTGAGTCCGCAGGGCGGGAAGCTCTATCTGCTGGCGCTCGGCAGCCGCGTCCGGTCGGGGAGCAACTGGACCATCACCATGATCAATCTGGAAGATGTCCCGAGTGGCAAGATTCCTCCCAGGGTCGACATCGCGATCGAGTTCGACTGCACGCGACAGGCGTCGATGAACGGCGTGATGGCCGGACGCGACTTGCAGGGGACGCTGGTGCAGACCCTGATGAGCAAGAACAGGGTCTGGACGATCGCGGGCCAAGGGCCCGCCGACCGGAAGCTCGTCAAGTTTGCCTGCGACGGCGCCTACAGCGGCGATACCGCGTCCAATGTCGAAGCGATCGCAAAGGCCTGGCGGGAGCGGCCCAAATAGCGGCTGGCTAGTGCTCTTCCGTGCCGGCGGGGACGATCGTCACGCTCTCGCCGCAACCGCACGCGTCCGTCTCGTTCGGGTTGCGGAACACGAACTTGGAGGACAGGCGGGTGATCTCGTAGTCGATCTCGGTGCCGATCAGGAACAGCACCGCCTTGGGCTCGATCAGGATGGTGACACCCTTGTCCTCGACCCGTTCGTCCAGCGGATCCGCGGTCTCGGCATAGTCGAGGATGTATTCCTGACCGGCGCAGCCGCTGTTCTTCACGCCCACGCGCAGGCCCGCGTAGGGCTTTTCGGCCCGGGCCATAATCTCCTTCACGCGTGTCGCAGCGGCGTCGCTGAGGGTGACGACCTTGGGACGCGGGCGGCGGACGCGGGGGGTGACGGCGGCGGTTTCCATGGTCAGAACATGTTCAGTTGCAGCTTGGCCTCGTCGCTCATGCGCGAGGGGTCCCAGGGCGGGTCGAAGACGAGGTCGACGGAGCAGGACTTGAGGCCGGGGATTTCCATCACCGCGTCCTCGACCCAACCCGGCATCTCGCCGGCCACCGGGCAGCCCGGCGCGGTCAGGGTCATGTCGATCTTGACCTCTTTCTCGTCGGAGACGTCGACCTTGTAGATCAGGCCCAGCTCGTAGATGTCGACCGGGATCTCCGGGTCGAACACGGACTTGAGCTTTTCGACCAGCAGGTCGGTGAGCACGTCCAGCTCCGCCTGCGGAATGGCGGAGGGCTTGTCGGAAGCGGTGCTGATCTCGGTCATCTGTATCTCAGGCGAAGAAACTGCGGGCCTTGACCAGGGCGTCGACGAACGCGTCGGCCTCGGCCTCGGTATTATATAGGCGAAGGAAGCCCGAGCGCTCGACGTGACGCCGAAACGGGCCATCAACGGCTCGGCGCAGTGGGTGCCGGCGCGCACCGCCACTCCCTGCTTGTCGAGAATCTGGGCGATGTCGTGGGCGTGGGCGTCCTCGACGGTGAAGCTGAGGATGGCCCCCTTCCCCGGCGCCGTACCGAGAATGCGCAGCCAGTTGGCCCCGTCCAGCCGTTCGATCGCGCGGTCGTAAAGCCGGCGCTCGTGGGCGGCGATGGCCTCGCGGTCGAACTGGCTGAGCCAGTCGAGCGCGGCGCCGAGCGCGATGGCCTCGATGATCGGCGGCGTGCCGGCTTCGAACCGCATCGGCGCGTCGGCGTAGGTGATGCGGTCTTCGGTGACGATGCCGATCATCTCACCGCCGCCCTGATACGGCGGCAGGTTCGCCAGCACTTCTGCCTTGCCGTACAGCACGCCGATACCCGTCGGGCCGTAGAGCTTGTGGCCGGTGGCGACGTAGAAATCGACGTCGAGGCCCTTCACGTCGATCGCCGTGTGCACCGCGCCCTGGCAGCCGTCGACCAGCACCAGCGCCCCGGCGGCGTGAGCCGCTTGGGTCAGCGCTTTCACCGGATTGATCGTACCCAGCACGTTAGACATGTGGGTGAAGGCGACGAGCTTCGTCTTCTCGGTGATCAGCGCCCTGGTCGCTTCCAGATCGAGCGAGCCGTCCTCCAGCACCGGGGCGAAGCGCAGGACCACGCCCTTGCGCTCGCGCAGCAGATGCCAGGGCACGATATTGGAGTGATGCTCCATCTGGGTGACGAGAATCTCGTCGCCGGCCTGGAGGCTCTGGCCGACCGTGGCGGCGACGAGGTTGATGGCCTCGGTGCCGCCCTTGGTGAAGACCACCTCGGCGACCAAGCAGCCCATGAACCGCGCGACGCTTTCGCGCGCCTTTTCATAGGCTTCCGTAGTTTCGTTCGCGAGCGTGTGCAGGCCGCGGTGGACGTTGGCGTAGGAGCCTTCCATCACGCCCGTGATGGCCTCGATCACCGCCCTCGGCTTCTGCGCGGAGGCCGCATTGTCGAGATAGACCAGCGGCTTGCCGTTCACCGACCGCGACAGGATCGGGAACTCGGCGCGGACGGATTCGGGATCAAAGGCCATCACTCGGCCCTCCCCAACTGTTCGGCCACCCAGGCGGCGGCCACCGCGCGGGCGCCCTCGTGTTCGATGCGATCGACGACCTCGCCGACGAAGGCTTCGGTCAGCAACGCGCGCGCAGTTTCGTAGGGCATCCCCCGTTGCTGCGCATAGAACAGCGCGTTCTCGTCCAGGGCCCCGACCGTATTGCCGTGCGCGCATTGGACGTCGTCGGCGAAGATCAGCAGCTCGGGCTTGGCGTCGATCTCGGCCTTGTCAGACAGGATCAGGGCGTGGTGGCCCATGCGGGCGTCGGTCTGGTCGGCGCCGCCCTCGACGACGATACGGCCCTGGAACACGCCGCGCGCCTGGTCGTCGACGACACCCTTGGTCAGCTGCGAGGTGACGCCGCCCAGGCCGGCATGGGTGACGACGGAGGTCGTGTCCGCATGTCGTTGATCTTGCAGCAGATAGGCGCCGTCGAGGCGGGCGGTCGCGCCCTGCCCCGGATGCGAGACCCGGGTCTCGATCCGCTGCCGCCGCGCGCCGGAGGTCAGGAGGGTCTGGGCATAGTGGGCGCCGGCCGCGACGGCGACGGCGGCGTCGACAATGGTCACCGCCTCGGCGTCGTCCGCGACCAGCACGATCCGCTCCAGCGACGCGCCTTCGGCCAAGGTGATGTCGAGATCGGTCTGGGTCAGATAGCGGGCCGCGCGGCCCTCATGGCTTTCCAGCAGGGTCAGGCGCGCGCCTTCGCCGACCGTCACGGTCAGCTTGGCGGCATGCGCGGTGGCCTCGGTCGCGGCGATCACGCGCAGGGCGACGACGCGGCTCTGGCCGGCGGCCACGACCAGCGCGGCCGGACCCCGGCCGTTGACGATGGTCAGGATTTCGTCCGCCGCGAACGGGCCGTCGCCGAAGTCGCCCTCGACGGTGGGCGAGCCGGACGGCAGAGCGCGGATCAACCCGCGCAGGTCCGTCCAGCGCCAATCCTCGTCACGGCGCGACGGGAGCTGGGTCAGGTCGCCGGTCTTGATGGCGGTCGCGAGGCTCAAGCCGCCGTCCCCTCAACAGACTTCTGGGCGTACTTGTCGTAGCCTTCGCGTTCCAGCTCCAGAGCCAGCTCCGGCCCGCCGGACGCCACGATCCGCCCCGCGCTCAGCACATGCACGCGGTCGGGTTTGATGTAGTCGAGCAGGCGTTGGTAGTGGGTGATCACCAGCATCGCGCGGTCGGGCGAGCGCATGGCGTTGACGCCGTCCGAGACTATGCGCAGCGCGTCGATGTCCAGGCCGCTGTCGGTCTCGTCGAGGATCAGGAAGCGCGGCGACAGCATCGCCATCTGGAAGATCTCCATCCGCTTCTTCTCGCCGCCCGAGAAGCCGACATTCAGCGCGCGCTTGAGCATGTCGAAGTCGATCTTCAGGGAGGCCGCCGTCTCGCGGGCGAGCTTGAGGAACTGCGGCGCGGTGATCTCGTCCCCGCCGCGCGCCTTACGCTGGGCGTTGAGGGCGGTGCGGATGAAGGTAAGCGCCGGAACCCCCGGAATTTCCAGCGGATACTGGAACGATAGGAACATGCCCTTGGCCGCCCGCTCGCTGGGCTCAAGCGCGAACAGATCCTCGCCGTCGAGCGTCGCCGTTCCGCCGGTGACCTCGTAGCCCTGTCGGCCGGTGAGTACATAGCTCAGCGTCGACTTGCCGGCCCCGTTCGGCCCCATGATCGCGTGCACCTCGCCCGCCGGGACATCGAGGGTCAGCCCGTTGAGGATCGGCTTGTCGCCGACGGTGGCGTGGAGGTTGTTGATACTCAGCATGGTCAGGCGTTTTCCGTGGCCGGCTTCAGGAATTCGAGCCTGTTGCCGAAGGGGTCGTAGATGAAGACGCGCTCGTAACCATCGAGTTCGTCATTGAATTTCGCATCGTAGCCGGCTGCTGTCGCCCGGGCAGCCAAGCCGGCGACGTCGTCGACCTGGAAGGCGACATGAGCCTTCACATTGGCGCGGAAGTCCTGTTCGACGCCGAGGTGGATCTTGATCGTCCCGACCTCGAACCAGGCCCCGCCGCGCCTGGCCATCTCGGCCGGCTTGGGAACCTCGGTCAGGCCCAGCAGGTCGCGCCAGAACGGGCGGGCCCGCTCTTCACCCCCGACGGGGATGGCGATCTGGACGTGGTCGATAGCGCGGAGCATCAGGCGACGCGCTCGCCAAGATAGTGTGTCAGCAGGACCATCGGCATCTCGCCCACCGCCATCCTGCGGCCGTTGACCATGCCGCATCCCTCGTGGAGGAAGTCGTAGATCGCCAAGGCCTTGGCCCTCAGCACGTCGGCATGCTCCAACTCGAGGAGCGCGACCTCGCCCGGCGCGAGCCGTACCCCGGGCGGACCTTCGTCCAGATCGAGGGAGCTCATGCAGTCAATCCAGGCATCGCGATTGTTGCCGTAGAAGCCTGAGAAGCCGAACACGCGGAAAAACACATCGTGGAACGTGTCCCACGTCGTGATCGCCCGGCCGTCAATCCGAAAGGCCTTTAGGGTAAGCGAGCCATTCGTCACCCCACACTCCCTTCGAGGCTGATCGCCACCAGCTTCTGCGCCTCGACCGCGAACTCCATCGGCAGTTCCTGCAGCACTTCGCGTACGAAGCCGTTGACCAGCAGGGCCACGGCCGACTCCGTGTCGAGCCCGCGTTGCTGGCAGTAGAACAGCTGGTCGTCGGACAGGCGGGTGGTGGTCGCCTCGTGCTCGAACACCGACTGGCCGTTACGTGCCTCGATATAGGGCACGGTGTGGGCGGCGCAGTCCTTGCCGATCAGCAGGGAGTCGCACTGGGTGAAGTTGCGCGCGCCCTTGGCCTTTGGATGGGCTGAGACCAGGCCGCGGTAGGTGTTGGACGACTTGCCCGCGCTGATGCCCTTGGAGATGATCCTGGACTTCGTATTGGCGCCCAGGTGGATCATCTTGGTGCCGGTGTCGGCCTGCTGATGCCCGTTGGTGACGGCGATCGAGTAGAACTCGCCCGAACTGCCCTCCCCGCGCAGGATGCAGGACGGGTACTTCCAGGTGATGGCCGAGCCGGTCTCGACCTGGGTCCAGCTGACCTTGGCGCGGTCCTCACGGCAGTCGGCGCGCTTGGTGACGAAGTTGTAGATGCCGCCCTTCCCGGTCACCGGATCGCCCGGGTACCAGTTCTGGACGGTCGAGTACTTGATCTCGGCGTCCTCGAGGATGACCAGCTCGACCACGGCGGCGTGCAGCTGGTTCTCGTCGCGCTGCGGGGCGGTGCAGCCCTCCAGGTACGAGCAGTAGGCGCCCTTGTCGGCGATGATCAGCGTCCGCTCGAACTGCCCGGAATCCTTGGCGTTGATGCGGAAATAGGTGCTCAGCTCCATCGGGCAACGCACGCCCGGCGGGATGTAGACGAAGCTGCCGTCGCTGAAGACGGCGCTGTTCAGGCAGGCGAAGTAGTTGTCGCTGACCGGCACCACCGAGCCGAGGTACTTGCGCACCAGCTCGGGGTGCTCGCGCACCGCCTCGCTCATCGAGCAGAAGATGACGCCGACGGCGGCCAGCTCCTTCTTGAAGGTGGTGACCACGCTGACGCTGTCGAACACCGCATCGACGGCGTACTTCGGCGCGCCCTGCACGCCGGCCAGCACTTCCTGTTCGCGCAGCGGGATGCCGAGCTTCTTGTAGGTCTCGAGAATGTCCGGATCGACCTCGTCCAGGCTCATCGGCCCGGCCTTCTGCGACGGTGCGGCGTAGTAGTAGGAGTCCTGGTAGTCGATCTTGGGATAGTTGACCTTGGCCCAGTCGGGCTCTTCCAGCGCCAGCCAGCGCTCGAAGGCGTCGAGCCGCCACTGCAGCATCCACTCGGGCTCGTCCTTCTTGGCCGAGATGAAGCGCACGATATCCGCGTTCAGACCCTTGGGGGCAAAGTCCTGCTCGATGTCGGTGACGAAGCCGTGCTGGTACTTCTCCAGCTCGGCGACGGTGGCGACGGTTTCCTTCACAGCAGCCATCAGGCCACTTCCTTCCTGCGCGCGAGATGGCGCGCGTACGCTTCGAGCCAGGCGTCGCCAGCGCGGCGCCAGTCGTCTTCGGTGGAGTTCCAGCCGCCGCTGATACGGACGGCGAAGGGGGCGAGGTCGGCACGGCCCATGGCCGCGACCACATCGCTGGGCTTCATCTTGCCGGACGAACAGGCCGGGCCGGCGCTGATCATCACCCCGGCGAGGTCCATGCCCATGACCTGCATCTGGGCGTCGAAGCCATGAGCCGCGAAACCGAGCGTCTGTGGAAGGCGATCGGCGCTCTTGCCGAGGATCACGGCGCCGGCGGCTTCTACCCGATCCTGCAGCGCATCGCGCCAAGGAGCCTGAGCGGCGATCGTGTCGAGGCCGCGCCCGGCCGCGACCGCGGCGGCGCCGAAGCCGGCGATGCCGCTGAGGTTCTCGGCCCCGGCGCGACGTCCGCGCTCCTGCCCGCCGCCGTGCAGGCGACGCACCAGCACGGCGCGGGTCCCGGCGACCAGAGCGCCGACGCCGAACGGGCCGCCGATCTTGTGCGCGGCCAGAGCCAGGGTGTCGGCGCCCAGGCCGCTGAAGTCGATGACGATCTTGCTGGCGGCCTGGACGGCGTCGACGTGCAGCCAGCCGCCCGCCTCGCGGACCAGGGTCGAGGCCTGCGCGACCGGCTGGATGACGCCGGTCTCATTGTTGGCCAGCATCAGGCAGGCCAGCGGCTTGCCGCCCTTGGCCAGTTCCTCGCGCAGCCAGCCCAGGTCGGCGACGCCCTCGGCGTCCACCGGCCAGACCAGCACCGGCACGCCGGCCATCTTCGCGTTCTCGGTCACCGCGCCGTGCTCGGTGGCGCCGAGCAGGATGCGGTCGTAGCCGGCGGCGACGGCGCTCTCGATGGCGAGCGCGTTCGATTCCGTGCCGCCGCTGGTGAAGGTCACCGAGCCGCCGACGACGCCGACGAGCGCCGCGACCTGGCCACGGGCGGTCTCGATCACCGAACGCGCGGCGCGGCCGGCGGCATGGACCGACGACGGATTGCCGCCCACGTCCAGCGCGGCCAGCACCGCGGCCTTCGCCTCGGGGCGAACCGGCGCGGTGGCGTTGTGGTCGAGGTAGATCTGGGTCACGCCGCTGCCGCCGCCTCCGCGGGACGCAGCTTGCCGGCCAGCACGTCGGCCAGCGAGACCGAGGCCAGATAGTTGTGCAGCTGCCGGCCCATCTCTTCCCACAGGTCGTGGGTGGTGCAGCGTTCGCCGCCGAGCATGCAGCCCTTGCCGGTGCTCTGGCCGCAGCGGGTGGCGCGCAGCGGTTCGTCGACGGCCAGCACGATGTCGGCGATGCGGGTCTCGCCCGCGTCCATGGCCAGGCGATAGCCGCCGCCGGGGCCGCGCACACTCTTCACCAGCCCGCGCTTGCGCAGGCGCGCGAACAGCTGCTCGAGATAGGAGAGGGAAATCTGCTGGCGGGCGGCGATGTCGGCGAGCGACACGGCGCGGACGCTGGTATCGGCGTCCTGCCGTCCGGCGAGGTCGGTCATGGCCATTACGGCATAGCGGCCCTTGGTCGACAGACGCATGCGAGATTCCTTGGCATCCGGCGCGCGGCCTGTGCTAAAGCCGCGCCTCGCGCGGGGCCGAAAGGCCAAACCACGCAAGGCGGATGTAGGAAAACCAAGCGCGTTGGTCAAGTATTCTGACCCGCTTTTGGACAGCATGGGAGCCCCGGATGCCCGAGGTTGTTCTGACCGGCGCGGCCGGCCGGATCGAAGGTCGATATTCTCCGGGAAAGCGTGAAAACGCTCCCATCGCCTTGATCCTGCACCCCCATCCGCGCGCCGGCGGTCATATGAACCACCCGGTGGCGGTGCAGCTCTATCACCTGTTCATGCAGCGCGGCTTCTCGGTGCTGCGCTTCAACTTCCGCGGCGTGGGCCGCAGCCAGGGCGAGTTCGATTCGGGCATCGGCGAGCTCGCCGACGCCGCGACGGCGCTTGACTGGCTGCAGGCGACAAACCCGCAGGCCTCGCAATTCTGGGTCGCCGGCTACAGCTTCGGCGCCTACATCGGCATGCAGCTGCTGATGCGCCGTCCGGAGACCGACGGCTTCATCTCGGTCTCGCCGCCGACCAACATGTACGACTTCAGCTTCTTGGCCCCCTGCCCGGCCTCGGGCCTGATCTTGCACGGCCAGGCCGATCCGATCGTGCCGCCGGTCGAGGTGGAGCGGGTCGTGTCCAAGCTGCGCACCCAGAAGGGCATCGTCATCGACTACGACCTGGTCGAAGGCGCCAACCACTTCTGGGCCGACCATCTGCCGGAAGTCGAGAAGCGCGTCGGGAGCTACCTCGACAAGCGCCTCGAAGCCGAACCCGCGTAAACCTAGACAGCCAAGAGTAAGACGATGCGTCTGGAAGCCGTGCCCGTGGGCGCTAACGCGCCCCACGAGGTCAATGTCGTGATCGAGGTTCCGATCGGCGGCGAGCCCATCAAGTACGAGATGCACAAGGAGTCGGGGGCCCTGATGGTCGACCGCTTCCTGTACACGGCCATGCGCTACCCGGGGAACTACGGGTTCATCCCGCATACCCTGTCCGACGACGGCGACCCCTGTGACGTGCTGGTCGCCTCGACCCGCGCCATCGTGCCCGGCGCGATCATGAGCTGCCGCATCGTCGGCGTGATGATCATGGAAGACGAAGCCGGCGGCGACGAGAAGCTGATCGCGGTGCCGTCGAGCAAGCTGACCAAGCGCTACGAGAGCGTCCAGAACTACACCGACCTGCCCCAGATCACGCTCGACCAGATCGAGCACTTCTTCGCCCACTACAAGGACCTCGAGCCCGGCAAGTGGGTGAAGATCGTCCGTTGGGGCGACGCGGCCGAAGCCCGTCAGATGATCGTCGACGGCATCGCCCGCGCCAAGGCGGCGAAGGCCTGATGGGCCTTCTCCAGCTCGTCGGCCTGCTGATTACGGCGCTGGCGTTGCTGGTGCTGATCGCCGCGCCGGTCTCCTATCTGGTGCGGGCGATCGCCAGGCTGGCCAAACACCCCGTCGAGCGCTGGAGCGGCTTCTACGCCCAGTGGCCCAAGCGGTTCGTGATCCTCGGCATCGTCGGCCTGGCTCTGGGCTACGGCATGATGTGGGGCCCGTCGTTGATCCGCGGCGCAGAGCTGAAGCGCGAACAGGCCACGCAGACGCGTTAGGGCCGTCGGGTCCCAAGCCCTTTACCCCGACCGGTCCTTGGGGGTCACCTTGAGGCTCTCGTCGGGGACAGTCGCATGCAGACGACAAACGATGCCCGCGTCCGGCTCGGTGATTTCCTGACGATCGGAGCACTAGCTGTCGCGGTGGCGGTCCCAATCTGGGAGAGGCTGGCGGTGTATGGCTGGCTCGAGCTGACCTTGGGACGGCTCCCAATTTTCTGGGTCGTCGTGCTGTTCTGGATCGTCGCCGTCAGTGGCGCCATTCGCTGGCGCAAACGCTGGTGGCTTCTCGCCACCGCGCCACCTGTCCTCTACCCGGCGGCTTTCCTCAGCCTCCTTATGTTTGAATGCTCGAGGGGCAACTGCCTCTAGGGCTGATGGGGCATGCCGCTGACCTAGCCCCTATTTGCGTCTATCCCCGCGGAAGCGGGGACCCAAGCTGCTTCGCAGGCTTTTAGCGGCGCCTCATCGCGGCAGGCCCCGCTTAGGTCCCCGCTTTCGCGGGGATAGACGGCTTAAAATGATCGGGCGCCCTGAATCTCGATTGCCCCCAATCCGACTATCCGGCGGAAAAGCGAGACTCTCGAGACGGATACTCTCGAGACAAATGGAGACATTGCGGGACAATCGACCCTTTCTCGATGCGTGGACAGACCACGGTTCATTCGCCCCTCCCGGCCGGGCCCGATAATGGTTGGATGAAGATCCACGCTCGATGCCGCCAGAACCCGCCCACTCCTTGCCCGGCAAGCCTTCCCGCGCGCGGCGGCATCGCCCGCCCGGCCATGTCCAAGGTCGGCTGGATGGCTTTATCCAGCCCCGTCGTCGGCCTGCACTCAGCCGGACAGAAAATCGCGAACGCGCCCTGCCCTCGCCAGAATGCCCAACGAGGACTCTCGGGACAGCGCGAGAAACGCCGAGTTCTAGTAAATGAGGTAGGGCTTTCTCGCCTCGATCCAGGCTTTCTCGTCCGGCGTGGTCAGCGCGTCGAGATCACCCGGCGTCGCGGTCGCGTCGTCGACCCATTCGCGCAGACCCGGGCCGCCGTTGATGACGTCGATGGCCAGCTTGTCGAAGACGTACTCGTACGGGAAATCCCGCCACAGGTCATAGTCCGGGTACAGCCGGCGGATGGCCTTGAAGGCCAGGGCCTGAACGCGCCAGGGCTGGAACGCCTGGTGGTCGTAGCTCGGATCCTCGACATGGATCTGCACGCCGCTGCAGAGCTTCTTGACGTGCTTGTGGAAGGTCGGCTCGAAGGCGACCTCGCGCAGCCGGCAACCGTTCAGCCATTGCGGGGCGAAGGCGCGCATCTCGGCGATCACGTCCCGGGCGACGATGTCCGGCGCCCCGAACAGCTCCAGTGGCCGGGTGGTGCCCCGCCCCTCGCTGAGCGTCGTGCCCTCCAGCATCACCGTGCCGGCGTAGGCGCGGGCCATCCACAGGTTGGGCGCGTTGGGACTGGGGTTGATCCAGGCCCGCTCGCCCAGCGGCCAGCCGAAGCCGGGTCCCGCGTCGGGCTCGTAGCCTACCATCTCGATGACGCGATAGGCGACGTCGAGTTTGTAGTGGTCGATGAACCAGCGGCCCAGCTCGCCCAGGGTCAGGCCATGGCGCATCGGCATCGGCCCGGCGCCGACGAAGCTTTCCCAGCCCGGCAGCAGGGTCAGGCCCTCGACCGGGCGGCCGGCGGGGTTGGGGCGGTCCAGCACCCAGACTTCCTTGCCGTGCTCGGCGGCGGCCTCGAGCACGTACAGAAGCGTGGTGATGAAGGTGTAGATGCGGCAGCCGAGGTCCTGCAGGTCGACCAGCAGGACGTCGAACGTGCCCATCGCCTGGCCGGTCGGCTTGCGGACCTCGCCGTAGAGGCTGAACACCGGGATGCCGTGGACCGGATCGTTGAAGTCCGGCGACTCCATCATGTTGTCCTGCAGGTCGCCGCGCATGCCGTGCTGCGGCCCGAAGGCCGCCGACAGGCTGATGTCCGGGCAAGCCGCCAGGGCGTCCAGCGTATGGGTCAGGTCGGCGGTGACCGAGGCCGGATGCCCGAGCACGGCGACCCGTTTGCCCTTCAGCGGGGCGCGCAGGGCGGGATCGGCGAGCAGGCGGTCGATGCCGAACTTCATGGGTGCTCCAGAGCGGGTAGGACATGAGCGAACGCGTCGCCGTGATGGAAGTCAGGCTTACCCGGAGCATGGGCCAGCGCCCAGTAGGACTTGGCCCCGTCGGTGGTCTCGATCACCGCCGAGAGGCCGAGGGTCCATGGCTGCTCCGGCGGGAAGCCGGTCAGATCGAGGGTGGCGACCAGCTCGTAACGATCGGCGCTGGCGCGCTGGGTCAGGTGGCGCAGCGCCACGTCGGCCTCGACCATCCCATCGCGGTAGCCGTCGAAGCCATAGGCCGCCCAGCGGTTGGACGGCGACAGGTTGACCTCGACATAGCCGTCGCCCTGCTCCGTCCGGAGGAAGGCTTCAAAACAGGTGGTCTTCCAAAGCTCGTCGGTCCGCGCCCGCTCGACCGGCGGCGGCAGCTGCAGCGCGGCGATGTCGCCTATGACCACATAGCGCAGGGCCAGGCTGGAGGGCCGCGCCCGGGCGATGTTGACCTCGACGCGCTCGACCGCGTCGCAGGGCGTCTCCGGGTGAGGCGTCAGGGTCAGGACCATGCCCTTCGATACCGCGCGCTTGACGCCGGTCAATGGCGGAGGCTAACCAGCGACCATGATCGCCCGCCGCGCCCTCGCCGCCCTTTATTACGCCCGCTCGTACTGACGAGCGGATGCGATCGCATGCCGCCCTTCGCCGGCGGCATGGCATCTTCCCAAGACGGCCGCTGGCTCCAAGTGTTAGGAGACCTCCGCCATGACTGAACCGACCTTCAAATCCGACTTCCTGCGCACGCTCCAGGCGCGCGGATACATCCATCAGATCACCCATCCGGACGAGCTGGACGCGGCCGCGAGCAAGGGCGTGGTCACCGCCTACATCGGCTTCGACGCCACGGCGGCGAGCCTGCATGTCGGCAGCCTGATCCAGATCATGATCCTGCGCAGGCTGCAGCAGGCCGGGCACAAGCCGGTGGTCCTGATGGGCGGCGGCACCACCAAGGTCGGCGACCCCACAGGCAAGGACGAGTCGCGCAAGCTGCTCAGCGAGGCCGACATCCAGGCCAACATCGCCTCGATCCAGACGGTGTTCGCCAAGTTCCTGACCTTCGGCGACGGTCCCACCGACGCGGTGATGGTCGACAATGACGAGTGGCTGAGCAAGTTCGGCTACGTCGCGTTCCTGCGCGACTACGGCGTGCACTTCACGGTCAACCGCATGCTGGCCTTCGACTCGGTCAAGCAGCGGCTCGAGCGCGAACAGCCGATGACCTTCCTCGAATTCAACTACATGCTGATGCAGTCGGTGGACTTCCTGGAGCTCAATCGCTCGCGCGGCTGCGTGCTGCAGATGGGCGGCTCGGACCAGTGGGGCAACATCCTCAACGGCGTCGAGCTGATCCGGCGCGTGGACCAGAAGCCGGCTTTCGGCCTGACCACGCCGCTGCTGTCGACGGCGTCCGGCGCCAAGATGGGCAAGACCGCCCAAGGCGCGGTGTGGCTGAACGCCGACATGCGCAGCCCGTACGACTACTGGCAGTTCTGGCGTAACGCCGAGGACGCCGATGTCGGCCGCTTCCTGCGACTATTCACCGACGTGCCGCTGGACCAGGTGGCCCGGCTGGAGGCGCTGGAAGGCGCGTCGATCAACGACGCCAAGAAGGTGCTGGCCGACGAGGCCACCCGGATGCTCCACGGCGACGAGGCGGCGAAAGCCGCGCGCGACGCCGCCGAGAAGGCCTTCGAACAGGGCGCGCTGTCGGTCGATCTGCCGACCTACGACATCGCGCTGGGCGAGCTGAAGGCCGGCGTGCCGCTGGCCCGTCTGGCGGTGCTGGCGTCGCTGGCCACGTCGAACGGCGAGGCCCGGCGCCTGGCCCAGGGCGGCGGCCTTCGCCTGAACGATGCCCAGGAGATGGACGCCAACCGCGTCGTCACCGAGGCCGACCTCGTCGATGGCGTCCTCAAGCTGGCGGCGGGCAAGAAGAAGCTCGCGCTGGTGAAGCCGGTCTAGGGAGAGCGAGATGGCTGACCTCAACGAGGGTGATCGCGCCCCCGACTTCGACCTGCCCACCGACACCGGCCGCGTCTCGCTGGCCGGGCTGAAGGGCCGCTGGGTGGTGTTGTTCTTCTATCCGAAGGACGACACCCCCGGCTGCACCACCGAGTCCAAGGGCTTCTCCGAGGCCAGGGACCAGTTCGAGGCCCTCGGCGCGACCGTCGTCGGGGTCTCCAAGGACACGGCCGCCAAGCACGGGAAGTTCCGGGCCAAACACGGCCTGACCGTCGAACTCGGCTCCGACGCCGAGAGCGACGTCATCGAGCGCTACGGGGCCTGGGTCGAGAAGAAGCTCTACGGCCGCGAATATATGGGCATCGACCGCTCGACCTGGCTGATCGACGGCGACGGCGTCATCCGCCGGATCTGGCGCAAGGTGAAGGTCCCCGGCCACGTCGAGGCCGTGCTCCAGGCCTTGCGGAAACAGGGTTAAGCGCGGGCGGGCGACGTTCCGTCGCATCCGTCCGCACCGGGAAGGTCACCGCGAGTGTTGCGAAAACGCCGCGCGGCCGTCTCAATATTCGCCTGAGACGGGCAAAGTCGTTCCCAAGGCTGGAAACAGGTCAGCCCTATGGTTAATCCTCGATCATAAGGCCCGACTCATCGCATCGCGCACCGCCTGACGCGCGAAGGCCCTTGCACGTTCCCTAGAGTTCATCGCATATCGCCGAGACCGAAAAATTCGGGGGTTCGGGGCTTATGGCGACCACGCGCTTGCGCAGAATTCGGCGGGCCTTGGAGGAGTTGTTCCCGGAACGACACCTCTATGTCCGCTCAGGCGGCGAGATGCGCGGCTTCGTGCTCTCCACCGGCAAACAGATCACCACCGCCGGCGTCGTCGCCGCGGCCGCTCTGTGGATGGGCGTCTGCACCGCCGCGATGATGGTCAACGCCCTGTCCGTCAGCGAGGCCGATCAGGCCCTTCTGAAACAGCAGCGCTATTTCGAGCGGGTGACCGCCGACCGCCAGGCCCGCCTCAACAGCGCCATGGCCCAGCTTTCCACCACCAACGGCTCGCTGGACGAACTGGCCGGGGCCGTCGAGAGCCGCCACGCCGCGCTCGCCCAGCTGCTTCAGGACTTCAAGGGCGCGCCCGGCGCCCTGGCGGCGATGGCTCCCGCCAAGCCGCGCCTCACCGCCACCAGCCCGGTGGAGCGCGTCCAGAACACCCTGATCGACCAGGAGCGGATCATCACCGCGGCCGAGGGCTTCGCCCGCAGCCGCGCCGAACGCCTGCGCCTGGCCTTCCGCCTGGCCGGCCTCGACCCGTCGAACTATGGCGGTCGCGGCGGTTCGCTGGGCGGCCCGTTGATCGAAGCCAAGGATCCCCGCGCGCTCGCCGCCGTCCTCGATGTGGACGAGGGCTTCGCCATGCGCATCCAGCGCGCATCGAACAACATGTCCGACATGCGGTCGCTGGCCCAGGCCGCCAAGACCCTGCCCTTCTATCGCCCGACCACCGCCGGGGCGCAGTCGAGCAGCTATGGGGTTCGCCTCGATCCCTTCACGCGTCGACCGGCGTTCCATTCCGGCCTCGACTTCCCGGGCGGGACCTTCACGCCCATCCTCGCCGCCGCTCCCGGCGTCGTGTCCTATGCCGGTGTCCGCTCGGGCTACGGCAACACGGTCGAGATCGACCATGGTAACGGTTTCAAGACCCGCTACGCCCACCTCGCCGGGTTCAGCGTAGGGGTCGGCCAACGCGTCGCGGTTGGCCAGCGTATTGCATCGATGGGTTCGACCGGCCGCTCAACCGGCCCGCATCTTCATTACGAAGTGTGGGTCAACGGCCGGGCTCAGAACCCAAATCGTTTCCTGAAGGCCGGCGAATATGTTCAGCAAGCAAACTAAGACACCGCCCAAAACGACGGCTCTGTCCGCGCCCGTGGCAGCCGCTCCGACCCTGGCGATACCGGAGGCTCCCAAGGCCCGTCCGCGCGTCGCAAGCCTTGTCAGCGATGGGATTTCCATCGATGGCGGCGTCACCGGCGAGGGCGAACTCCAGATCGACGGCATCATCCGTGGCGACGTGCGCGTGGGCCGCCTGACGGTCGGCGAAACCGGTCATATCGAAGGTTCGGTCTACGCCGAGGCCGTCGAGGTCCGTGGCCGCGTCATCGGTTCGGTGACCGCCAAGCAGGTGCGTCTTTATGGGACAGCCTACGTGGACGGGGACATCACCCACGAACAACTGGCCATGGAAACCGGCGCCTTCTTCCAGGGCCGCAGCCTGAAGTTCCAGCGCCCCGCCGCTCCGGCCGCGCAGCCTGTCGCCGAACCCGCGCCTGCCCCGGCGCCGCTGCAGGGTCTGGTCATTCCGTCGGAACGCCCGATCCTCTGATCGATCGACGCCTGCCCGCCGGCTGAGGAGGCGCACGCCACGTGGCGTGCGCCTCAAGGTCGCGTGGCGGATGCGACACGCCCTTCCAAGCCACGAGTGAATACTGTTCACTTGAGATTGACTTGCAATACCAATCCTCATAGGGCGGACCCCTTGCAATCGCATTGGGGGTTCTATGCGTCCGGTATCGCTCTTCACGTCCGCCAGCCTGCTTATCCTGGCGATGACCGGAGTCGCCCACGCCGACGACACGGCTTCCACTGCCCCGACTTCGGTCGAAGAGATCATCGTCACCGGTGAAAAGACCAACAGGTCGATTCAGGACACGACGACCAGCGTCGCCGTGGTCACTGCCCAGCGGATCGAAGAAGAGAACATCCAGACCTTCGCCGACATCGTGCAGCGCACGGCCAACATGTCGGACACCTACGGCGCGGCGGGCTTCACCATCCGCGGCATCAGCAACACCAACGTCTCCGGCGGCGGCACCGGCGGCCTGGCCACGGTCTACGTCGACGGCGCGCCGTTGCCCGACCGCGGACTGACCAATGGCCCGCTCGACATGTGGGATATCAGCCAGGTCGAGATCCTCCGCGGACCGCAGTCGACGCTGCAGGGCCGTAACGCCCTCGCCGGCGCCATCATCATCCGCTCCGCCGACCCGACCTTCGACTTCAGCGGCCGCGCCCGCGTGCTGCTGTCGGACGGCGGGGACCAGTCCTACGCGGCGGCGGTCAGTGGCCCGATCGTGGCCGACCAGCTGGCCTTCCGCCTGGCGGCCGAGACCCGCCAATCTGACGGCTTCACCTACAACCAGACCCGCAAGACCAATGAGGACTTCCTCGAGGCGACCACGCTGCGGGCCAAGCTGCTGCTGACCCCGACCGGCCTGCCCGACCTGAAGATCCGGGCGACTTGGACGCATGACGAGCGCGACGGCGCCTACATCTACGCCTACAGCCGCACCGATGTGCCGAACTACTTCGACAACCGCATCGCCACGGGCGACTTCCCGAACGACAGCAAGAGCAATACCGACATCTTCACGGTCGAGGCCGAGTACGACCTCTCCGACCAGATCAGCCTGTCGAGCGTGACCTCCCTGAGCCGACTGGAGAACGTCAGCCGTTACGACGGCGACGATACCGCCGCGCCCCTGTCCTTCGGGACCCAGGACGAAGCGGACGAGACCCTGACGCAGGAGTTCCGCCTGAACTACCAGGGTGACCGCCTCAGCGGCGTGGTCGGCTTCTGGTACTCGGGCCGCGACCGCGACTACGAACTGACCAGCCTGACCAACGTCGAAACGCCGATCCCGACGCTGACCTTTGTCCTGCAGGGCGCGCCGTTCAATCTCCTCGAGCCTCAGGCGATCGCTATCGCCAACACCTACGCCGCAGCCCTGCCGGTGATCCCGGTCGATTTCCACGGCGTCTCGTCCGAGCGCATCGAGACCATCGCCTTGTTCGCGGATGGCCGTTACGAACTGACCGACAAGCTCTCGATCTTGGCCGGCTTCCGCTACGATCGCGAGGAGAACACCCAGGCGGTCGAACAGGTCACGACGTTCGCGGGCGTCTTCCCCAACCCGGCGCTGTACGGCCCGCTCGCGCCGGTCATCGAAGGCCTCAATACCGTCGTTGGGATGTTCGTGGCCCAGGCCAACGCGGTCAGCCCGGCGTCCACCCGCGAGTTCGAGGCCTTCCTGCCCAAGCTCGGTCTCAAGTACGACTTCACCGACGACATCTCGGCCAGCTTCGTGGTCCAGCGCGGCTACCGCTCCGGCGGCGCGACCATCAACCAGGCTCGTTCGCGCGTGGTCGACTACGATCCCGAGTACACCTGGAACTACGAGGCCTCGCTGCGTACGCAGTGGCTGGACCGCCGCCTGACGCTCAACGCCAACGCTTTCTACGTCGACTGGAGCGACCAGCAGGTCTCGGTGAACCTCGGCCTCAACACCTTCGACTACCAGACCGAGAACGCCGGCAAGTCGCACCTCTACGGCTTCGAGGTCGAACTGTTCCACCAGCCGACCGACAGCTTCGACTGGTATGCCTCGCTCGGCCACACCCGCACCGAGTTCGACGAATTCAACGTCACCGTCGGCGCCCTGGCCATCGACCTGACCGGCTCGGAGTTCGCGTTCGCGCCTCGATGGACCCTGGCCGCCGGCGCCAACTGGCGCCTTGGCAACGGCTTCGTCGCCAACCTGAACGCCAACTATCGCGACGACAGCTACAGCGCGACGGGCATCGATCAGGCCGACTACGGGATCAAGGCGCGCACCCTGGTCAACGGCAAGATCGGCTGGGAGAACGATAACTTCGGCATCTACGGCTTTGCCAACAATCTCCTCGACGAGGAGTACATCCAGTACAACCAGATCAGCTTCAGCCGCGCCATCCTCGGTGATCCCCGGGTGCTGGGCGTGACACTCGAGGCCAAGTGGTGACGCCGACGGCGACCCTTGCGGGCTGCGGCCTGCTTCTGGTCGCCGGCTCAGCGGCCGCCTTGCTGCTGCGACAGGCCTGGCGTCAACGCGGTGCACGGCGGCCCTGGCTGATCGTGGCCGGCTGGCTCACCATCGCCGCCACGATCGTCGCCTCCGGCTGGCTGCTCGGCGGCGCGCGCGGGCCGTTCGTCGCCTTCGCGCTGATCCCGTTCGCGGCCCTGCTGCTCGTCGCGATCGGGGTGCAGATCCGTGACCCGAACAAGCGTCCGCCTCGCGAGCTGGCGCTGGAGCCTTCCGACCGCGCGTCGAAGGCCTGGCGCGGCTGGCTGCGCTGGGCGCTGGCCGGTCCGATCGGCGGCATCGCCGCCATGGGTGTCGGCCTGGCCTACACGGTCTGGATGCCAGGTGAGCCGCAGACACGAATGGTGATCGGCGGCCTGCTGGTGCCGGTCCTGTGGGGCGCGGGCATGGCCTGGACACTAGCCGATAACAAGATCCTGCGGGCGACCGCGGTCCTGGTCGGCGTCACCCTCGTCACCTTCACCGCCTCGGCGATCAAGGGGTTCTCATGAGCAAGCCGATCTGGCCGAAGGTCCCCTCCGGCTTCGTCCGCGCTGTCCTCGCCGGTCACTCGGCCCTGGGCCTGGCCTTCGCCGCGCTCATCTATCTGGTCTGCTTCTCGGGCTCTGTGGCCGTGTTCGCCAACGAGTTCCACCGCTGGGAACGCGCCTCCGCGCCGCAGATGACCAGCGTCACGCCGCAGGCCCTGCAGAACCTTCTCGTCCAGTCGCTGGCCAAGGTCCCCGGGGCCGAGCACGTCTTCCTCTATCCGCCGCAGGCCGAGGCCCAGAACCTGGTCGCCTATGTCGACAAGGACGGTGTCTCGCGCGAGTTCATGGCCAACGCCCAGGGCGACATCGTCGCCGAGGCCGACACGCCATGGACCGAGTTCATGACGCGGCTGCACATCAACCTGCACCTGCCGCAGACCTGGGGCATCTTCATCGTCGGCCTGACCGGCGTGGCGCTGCTGTCGTCGCTGGTCTCGGGCGTGCTCGCCCACCCGCGCGTGTTCAAGGACGCCTTCCACTTCCGCTGGGGCGGCTCCAAGCGGCTTCAGGAAGCCGACCTGCACAACCGCATCGGCGTCTGGGCCCTGCCCTTCCACATCGCCATCTCGCTGACCGGCGCCTTGCTGGGCCTGACCGTGATCATCGTCGGGATCCTGGCCCTGGCCGTGTTCAAAGGCGACACCGAGAAGGCCTACGCCCTGTTCCTGCCACCGCACCCGATCGACGATCCGCGTCCGGCGCCGCTGCCGCAGCTGCCGGTGATCCTGGCCAAGGCGCAGGCGATCGCCCCCGGCATGTCGCCGACCTACGTCGGCTTCGAGCATCCCGGCGAAGCCGGCGCCGGGGTCATCATCAACGTCGCCAAGCCCGGTACGTTGTCGCGCGGCGACCTGATGACCTTCGACCGCGAAGGCAAGGTGATGTCGGTCTCGAAGTTCGACGAGTCGAACCTCGGGCAGCAGATCATCAACGTACTGGGCCCAATTCACTTCGGCTGGTTCGGCGGCGGCCTGATCAAGATCGTCTACGCCGTGCTCGGCCTCGGCCTGACCACGGTAACGTCGAGCGGCGTCGCCATCTGGCTGGCCCGTCGACGCGCCAAGGGCCGCCCCGCGCCGCGTTGGGAGCGGGTCTGGATCGCCACGGTCTGGAGCCAGCCCTTCGCCTTCTCGGCTTCGGCGCTGGTGTCGCTGTTCGCCGCTTGGCCGCCGCTGGCGGTCTGGGCAGCGGCGACGCTGCTCGCCTTCGGTACGGCGGCTCTATGGATGCCCCAGGCCATCTCCACACGGCTGCGGCTGGCCTCGGCTGCCTTGTTGGCCCTGACCGGAGCGGCGCACATGATGGTGTTCGGATCGGACATCACCGATCCGATGGCCTGGACCGTGGACATTGCCCTGATCATCGTGGCCGCAGGCTTGGCCGCAACAGTGGTTCGCTTCCGGAAAAGAGCGCCGGTCGCCGACGCTCAGCCGATGGCCGCGGAGTAAACCGCCGGCCGTCGGTGGAGGACCCGCGCTCCTATCGCTTCTTGCAGGGGTTCTCGGCTCTTGCCTGGGTCCACTGGCCGTTCGCGGTCATCGCCTGGCAGTTCTGGGCGCGCGTCAGCTTGGGATTGTTCACGTAGTAGCCGTTCGGCGGCCGTCCGCCGCGCGCCTGGAGATAGCTCAGCCGCGTAGCCTCCTTCCGCGCTGCGTCACTTCCGGGATTGGTTCTGGAGGGCGCCTGCCGGGTGGGCGGCGCAACGGCGGGCGCGGCAGCCACGGAAGGCGTACGTGCGCCGAGTAGAGGATCGAAGGGCCCCTGAGCCCGCGCGGCGCCGCTGACCAGTACGATCGACGTCGCGAGGACTACGGTTGGCAGGCGCATGATGTCTCGACCCTTCCTTGAAGCGTCGAGATTAGCGTCGCGTCGCCGGCATGGACCGGGGCAGACGACCAGGCCCGCTGTGGGCTCGATCAATCAGGCCCCGCCCGCCCCTACCCTGCCTCGGCGTCGCGCGTCGCGCCGACACGTTGGGCCAACGCCGCGCCCATGAATTGGTCGAGGTCGCCGTCGAGGACGCCCGCCGTGTCGGAGGTCTCGACGTTGGTCCGCAAATCCTTGACCATCTGGTACGGCTGCAGGACGTAGCTGCGGATCTGGTGGCCCCAGCCGATGTCGGTCTTCTGGTCTTCCAGAGCCTGCTGCTCGGCTTCGCGCCTCTGCAGCTCGGCCTCGTAGAGACGGGCGCGCAGCATCTTCCAGGCTTCTTCGCGGTTTTGGTGCTGCGATCGGCCGGACTGACAGGCGACCGCGATCCCGGTGGGGATGTGGGTCAGGCGAACGGCGGAGTCGGTCTTGTTGATGTGCTGGCCGCCGGCGCCGCTGGCCCGATAGGTGTCGGTGCGCACGTCGGCCGGATTGATCTCGATCTCGATGGTGTCGTCGACCACCGGATAAACCCAGGCCGAGGCGAACGAGGTGTGTCGCTTGGCCGCCGCGTCATAGGGACTGATGCGGACCAGACGGTGGACGCCGGCCTCGGTCTTCAGCCAGCCATAGGCGTTTGGGCCTTTAATCTGCAGCGTCGCCGACTTGATGCCGACCTGGTCGCCGCTGGTCTCCTCGACGAGGTCGACACTGTAGCCGTGGGCAGTCGCCCAGCGGCTGTACATGCGCAGGAGCATGTTGGCCCAGTCGCAGGACTCGGTGCCCCCGGCGCCGGAGTTGATTTCGACATAGGCGTCGTTGCCGTCGGCCTCGCCGGACAGCAGGGCCTCGAGCTCGGCCTTGGCGGCGCGGGCCTTGATGTCCTTCAGCTGGGCGCGGGCGTCCTCGAGCAGCGACTCGTCGGACTCCATATCCGCCAGCTCGGCGTACTCGAGGGCGTCGGACAGGCCCTGCTCGATCGCCTTAACGGCCGCGATGCGGTCAGCCAGCTGTTGACGCTCGCGCATCAGGGCCTGGGCGTCGGCCGGTTTGTCCCAGAGGGTGGGGTCTTCGGAACGGGCGTCCAGCTCGTGGAGACGTCTTAGTGCGACATCCCAGTCAAAGACGCCTCCTGAGCAGTCCGACGGACTGCTCGATGTCGGCCTTGGCGGCCTCGACATCCGGTCTCATGAAATATCCTAACGCTAAAGGTCGGGGGCGATGTGGAAGGCGCGGCAAATAAGCCGCGCCGCTGTCTAATACAATCCGCTCAGGTCGTCGGGGACCTTGGGCTTGGTGGGCGGTGGAGGCGGCGCCTGCTCAGGCGTGAGCTTTCCGCCCGGCCAGGCGTCCTGATAGGAGACCGGCCCCTCGGGCTTGGGTCCGGCAGCGCCGCCACCGACAGGACCACGGGGCTCGGAGCCAGGGCGGAAGGCCTCACGCTGACCGGCGACCATGCCGAACTTGGCGGTCTTCGGCGGCTTGAACTGTTCAGCCGGGACGCCCTTGATAGCTTCCTGCATGAAGCTGATGAACACCGGCAGGGCGGAGACGCCGCCGGCCTCACCCTCGCCGAGCGAGCGGTTGTCGTCGAAGCCGATGAACACTCCGACCACGACTTGCGGCGTGAAGCCGACGAACCAGGCGCTGCGGTACTCGTTGGTGGTGCCGGTCTTGCCGGCCACCGGGCGGCCGAGCACCCGGGCCTGGGTGGCGGTGCCGCGCTGAACCACGCCCTCAAGCATCGAGGAGATCTGATAGGCGGTGACCGGGTCCATGACCTGTTCACCGGCCGGCGCGACGCGCGGGCTTTCCTCGCCGTTGAAGCCGGCGTCGCAGCGCGGGCACTTGCGCTTGTCGGCGCGATAGATGACCTGGCCCTCGCGGTCCTGGACCAGCTCGATCAGGTGCGGCTCGACCGTGCGGCCGCCGTTGACGAAGGCGGTGTAGGCCGCGGTCAGCTTGAACGGCGTGGTCTCCCCCGCCCCCAGCGCCATGGCCAGCACCGGCTCCATGCTCTTGACGATGCCGAGGCGGATGCAGAGGTCGGCGATCTTCTTCATGCCGACGCTCTGGGCGAGGCGCACGGTCATGGCGTTGCGCGACAGCTCCAGACCCCGGCGCAGCGGCATCGAGCCGTAGTACTGCCGATTGTAGTTCTCCGGCGTCCAGTCCTCGCCCCTCACCGCCCCCTTCAGGGTGATCTGGGCGTCAGTGACGTAGTCGGCGGGCGTGTAGCCGTTCTCAAGGGCGGCGGCATAGACGAACGGCTTGATGGCCGAGCCGGGCTGCCGCATCGCCTGTGTGGCGCGGTTGAAGTTCGACAGCGAGAAGCTGTAGCCGCCGACCATCGCCAGCACGCGGCCCGAGTAGGGCTCCATGGCCACCAGGGCGCCGTTGACGTTGGGGATCTGGCGCAGGCGATAGCCGCCGGCGTCGGCCGGCTCGACGAAGATCAGGTCACCGACCTTCAGACCCTTGCCGGCGCGGGCCCAGGCCACGTCGCTGGCGACCAGGGTGCCGGGCTCGTAGTCCTTGGCCGGCTGGACGCGGACGCCGCCCTCGACGCTGGTGACCACCGCCTGACGCCAGTCGCGACGCTCGGCGGGGGCGGCCTTCTTGGCGGCTTCCTTTTCCCAGCCTTCGGCCATGTCGGTGGTCCCCCACGCCCCCCGCCAGCCGTGGCGACGGTCGTAGCTTTCCAGTCCGTCCATCAGCGCCACCCGGGCCGCCGTCTGCAGACGAGGATCCAGCGTGGTGCGCATGTAGTAACCGCCCTTCATCAGGCGGTCGTCGAGGGTGGCGAGGCCGCGGCGGCGGACCTCCTCCACGAAATAGTCGGCGTCCTTGTAGCGGGCGCGGGCCGGCGCGGCCTGGACCTTGAGGTCCTCCTTCATCGCCGCCTGCGCGTCGGCCTGGCTGACCCAGCCAAGCTCGGCCATCTGGCCCAGAACCCAGTTGCGACGGCCGATGGCGTTCGCCTTGCGGCGGATCGGGTGATAATTGTCCGGCCCCTTCGGCACCGAGGCCAGATAGGCGCTCTCGGCGAGCGTCAGCTGCGAAACCGGCTTGCCGAAATAGTTGTAGGCGGCCGCGCCGACGCCGTAGCTGCGATAGCCCAGCCAGATCTCGTTCAGATACAGCTCGAGGATTCGGTCCTTCGTCAGGGTCTGTTCCAGACGGCGGGCGAGGATGGCTTCCTTCAGCTTGCGGCCGACGGTGGCGTCGCTGGTCAGCAGGACGTTCTTGGCGACCTGCTGGGTGATGGTCGAGCCGCCTTCGAGCCGACGGCCCTGGACGGCGTTGAGCACGTTCTTGGCCATGGCCCGGCCGAGACCCTGAACATCGACGCCGCTGTGCTGGAAGAAGTTGCGATCCTCGGCGGCGAGATAGGCCTGCACCAGCTGCGGCGGAATCTGGTCGTAGGGCACGAAGATGCGCCGCTCGTCCGAGAACTCGCCGATCAGCGTGCCGTCCCAGCCATAGACCCGCGTCGCCGTCGGCGGGCGGTAGTCGGCCAGGTCGCCCGCGTCGGGCATGTCGTGGAACAGCCACGCCGCATAGATAGCCAGCGCAAAGCCGGCGACGGCGATGACGCTGAGCACGGTGACGCCGACGACGACCACCCAGCGTTCAGGGGGCTCTTCGAACGGCCAAAGACGGCGGAGGGCCTTCTCAAGCATGCGGCCTGCTTAGCGTGACTGGCGGCGGGCGCCAACGTCCCGTTCGTCAGCGGGTCGCGACCTTGGTCTCGCGAGCGAACCAGGCGTCGACCGCATCGCCCACGGCGTTCATCAACCGGGTGCGTTCGGAAGGGCTGGTCAGCACCTTCTCGTCCTCGGGATGGTTGATGAATCCCATCTCCAGAAGGACCGCAGGCACGTCCGGAGCCAGCAGCACCATCAGGTTGGCGTCGCGGTGGCTGCGGCGCAGCAGCACCGTCTCGTCGGCGATGTGTTCCAGCAACATCTCGGCGAAAACCGAAGACCGGTTGCGGGTCGAGCGCTGGGTGAGGTCGAGAATGATCTCGCCGACGGTGCGATCGGCGCCCGGGAAGCTGGCCGGCATCAGCCAGTCGTCCTTGCGCAGCACCGAAGTCACCCGGCGCTCGCCCTTCTCGGACAGGGTGTAGACGCTGGCGCCCCGCGCCGAAGCGCTCGGCCCCGAATCGGCGTGCAGCGAGATGAACAGGTCGGCGTCGGCGGAACGGGCGATCGGCACCCGGCTCTCCAGCGGCACATAGGTGTCGGACGAGCGGGTCAGGACGACGCGATAGCGACCGGTCTTCTCGAGGCGCGTCTTCAGGGCCTTGGCCGCGGCCAGGGTGACGTCCTTCTCCTTGGCGCGGCTGCCCAAGGCGCCCGGATCCTTGCCGCCGTGGCCGGCGTCGATGACGACCACCCGCATGCCCTTGCGGGCCGGAGCACGAGTTACCGTCGCGGTCGTCGTCGGCTTGGCCGGAATCATGCCCGGACGCACGATTCTGGCGCTTCCGCCCTTGGCCTTCAGGTCGATGACATAGCGATAGGTCTTCACCCCGTCTCCGGGGGGCAACAGGAAGCGACGGCTGACCTCGGCGTCGCCGGACAGTTCCAGGTTCAGCTTCACGGCGCCGGCGCCGCGTTCGACGTCCCAGCGCTTGACCAGGCCCTGGGCGCCGCCGCGCAGGCCGCCGGGGGCATCAATCTTGGGAAGGGAGACGACGACGGTGCCGTCGCTGCCGTCGGAGACCAGCTTGCCGCTTACCGAGCGATCGAGGTCGATGACGACGCGGGTTTCGGCCTGGTCGCCGCCGAGGCGCACTTTCAGGAGCCCGGACGTGGCCGATCCCTGGGCGACGCCCGCCACCGCGAGACCCGCCAGGGTAAGCGCGGCCAGAGCGGATACGCCCTTCCAGCCCGCCAGTATGCCGCCGGCTTTCAACGCCCGCATTCTACAGCCCCAAACACACCGCTTCGCGATTGAACCGCATCATCGCCCGGCGCGGGTATCGAATTGGTTAAGGCTTTCCGAACACCGCGTTCCGCTTTCCTTTTGAGAACGGATAAGGGTAATGTCCCGTCGCGCGCCGGCTCCGCAGATGACGGGGACTCTCCGCGCCGAGTTTAAAGGCCGCGCGTCCGGCTTATCGCCAACCGGCGAGAGACGCACCATCCGATCCCGCGCCGCCTTTGGCGCTTCAGGGAAACAACTCATGGGCAGCGCATACGCCCCGGCCTGGCTAACGCCCCTTCGCTTCGCTGATCGCGACGCGTTGGACGGCCGCGCGGAGCGCGCCTCCACCTCATGCCGGCGACCGGACCAAGGGTCCGCTGCGCGCCGGGGAGACGACTTCAATGACCAAGAAAATGCTTATCGACGCGGCCCACCCGGAAGAAACCCGGGTCGTGGTCGTCGACGGAACCCGGATTGAAGAATTCGATTTCGAAAGCCAGTCCAAGAAACAGCTTCGCGGAAATATCTAACTCGCCAAGGTGACGCGGGTGGAGCCCAGCCTCCAGGCCGCCTTCATCGAGTATGGCGGCAACCGCCACGGCTTCCTGGCCTTCAACGAAATCCACCCCGACTACTACCAGATCCCCCTCGCCGACCGTGAAGCGCTGCTGCGCTCGCAGGCCGAGGACGACGACGAGCCCGCCGATCGCGGCCGTCGCGGCAAGCCCGTCGACGCCGAGTCGGATGAAGAGGACGAAGACGGCGAAAGCCGCGCGGCCTCCGAGGACGAGGACGATGTCATGGAGGAAGAGCTGGCGCGCCGTCGCCGCCGGCTGATGAAGAACTACAAGATCCAGGAAGTGATCCGCCGCCGGCAGATCATGCTGGTGCAGGTTGTCAAGGAAGAGCGCGGCAACAAGGGCGCGGCGCTGACCACCTACCTGTCACTGGCGGGCCGCTACGGCGTGCTGATGCCCAACACCGCCCGGGGCGGCGGCATCAGCCGTAAGATCACCGTCGCGGCCGACCGCAAGAAGCTGAAGACCATCGTCCAGAGCCTGGATGTGCCGCAGGGCATGGGCCTGATCGTCCGCACCGCGGGCGCCAAGCGCACAAAGACCGAGATCAAGCGCGACTACGACTATCTGCTGCGCGCCTGGGAAAACATCCGCGAGACCACCCTCCACTCGATCGCGCCCGCGCTGATCTATGAGGAGGAGGACCTCGTCAAACGCACCATCCGCGACCTGTTCGACAAGGACATCGACGCGGTCTGGGTCGAGGGCGAGAACGGCTATCGCGAAGCGCGCGACTTCATGCGCATGCTGATGCCGGCCCAGGCCAAGAAGGTGCAGGCCTATCGCGAGCCGACCCCGCTGTTCGTGGCGCACAAGGTCGAAGGGCACCTCTCTCAGATCTACACCCCGACCGTGCCGCTGAAGTCCGGCGGCTATCTGGTCATCAACCAGACCGAGGCGCTGGTCGCCATCGACGTCAACTCCGGCCGCTCGACCAAGGAGCGGAACGTCGAGGCGACGGCCCTGAAGACCAACATGGAAGCGGCCGAGGAAGCCGCCCGCCAGCTGCGCCTGCGCGACCTGGCCGGCCTGGTCGTCATCGACTTCATCGACATGGATGAGTCGAAGAACAACCGCGCCGTCGAGAAGAAGCTGAAGGACGCCCTCAAGGACGACCGCGCCCGCATCCAGATGGGCAAGATCAGCAGCTTCGGCCTGATGGAAATCAGCCGCCAGCGTCGCCGGTCCGGCGTGCTGGAAGGCACCACCCACGTCTGCGAACACTGCGCCGGCACCGGTCGCGTCCGCTCGGTCGAGTCGGCCGCCCTCGCCGCCCTGCGCGCGGTGGAGATGGAAGCCCTGCAGGGCGGCGGCGAAGTCACCCTCAAGGTGCCGCCCGCCGTCGGCCTCTATATCCTCAACGAAAAGCGCGGCTACCTGACCCGCGTCCACCAGACCCACCACCTGTTCGTCACCGTCCTGATCGACGAGACGCTGGGCCAGGCCGACCACGAGATCGACCGCACCGCCAGCGGCGAGCACTCGCTGCACGCGCCGGAGATCTACGCTCCGGCCGCCCGCGCCCTCATCGAGCCCGAGGACGACTTCGAGTACGAAGAGGACGAGGAAGAAGAAGAGGACGAAGAGTCGGACGACGGCGACGAAGACGCCGACGATCTGGCCGTCAGTGACGAGGACGAGGAAGGCAGCTCGCCGGCCGCGCGCGACGAAGACGGCGATCGCCGTGGTCGTGGCCGCCGTCGTCGCCGTCGTGGCGGCGAACGTCGCGACGAGGGCGATGCGGCTCCCATCGCCGCGGCCGACGCCGAGGGTGCGCCCCGCGTGGCTCGTGACGACGACGAGATCGATGGCGAGACCGGCGAACAGCGCCGCCGCCGCCGGGGCCGCCGTGGCGGTCGCCGGATGCGCGACGACGCCCGCCCGCAGGACGGCTTCACCTGGACCCGTCCGCGGGTGCCGTTCGGCGACGACGCCTACGTCTGGCATGATCCGGCGACGCTGGTCGAAGGCGGCGCGCCCGCTCAAGGTCCCGCCCCGGTCCAGGCGGGCGCCGCGCCGGAAGCCGCCAACGACCAGCCGACCGCCGAGCGTGGCGAACGCACCGAGCGCGAAGGTCGGGGCCGCAGCCGTGGACGCGGCCGGGGTCGTGGCCGCGGTCGTGATCGCGACGAGGCCTCCGACACCTACGCCGAACCCGTCGTGGTCGGCGAACTCGAGGTCGAGACCGACGTCGCCGACGAATCGGGCTTCCCGATCGCCGAGGCTCTGACGACCGACGTCCCCGCCGACGATATCTGGGTGGAGCTGCCGGAACCGGAAACGGCCAAGAAGCCGCGCCGTGGCCGCAAGCCGAAGGTCGCCGACGCAGCCGAGGCCGAACCGGTCCAGGCGGAAGCCCCGGCCGCGCCGGAACCGGTTGTCGCCGAGCCTGAGCCGGTTGTGGCCGAGACGCCGGCGCCCGCGCCGAAGGCTCGCCGCAGCCGCGCCAAGGCCGCTCCGGCCGCCGTCGAAGCACCTGTCGTGGAAACGGTCGTCGAGGCGGCTCCCGAGCCTGTTCCGGCCCCGGAACCCGTAGCCGCCCCTGCCCCGACTCCGGTCGCGGTCGAGCCGGATCCCGCCGAAATCTCCGCGCCGCCCGAAAAGCCGAAGCGCGGCTGGTGGCGCCGGGGCTGACGGGCGCCTACAGTATTGAAGCGAGCGCGGGGGCGCGAACCGGAGAGTACCGAGGCATGACCTCACGTCGGCGCCAGTTCCGGCCCTTGCGGGCCATAGGCAGCGTCGCCGCCCTGGCGGCGGCGCTGCTGGGTCCGCTCACGACCGCCTGGGCCCAGTCTTCGGGCACGCCCGGGCGCGCCCCTACCCTGCTGCGCGACACCGAGATCGAGGAAATCCTCCACAAGGAGGCCGACCCGATCTTCGCCGCCGCGGGATTGAACCCGAAGGATGTTCGCATCCTGCTGGTCGGCGACAGCTCGCTGAACGCCTTCGCCACCCAGGGCCAGCAGATCGGCCTCAACACCGGCCTCATCCTCGAGACCGAAAGCCCCAACCAGCTCAAGGGCGTCATCGCCCACGAAGCCGGCCACGTCGCCGGCGCCCACCCCCTGCGGTCGGGCGAGCTGATGCGGGCGGGCCTGCGGCCGATGCTGCTGACAATGGGCCTGGGCGTGCTGGCGATGCTTGCCGGCGCTCCAGACGCCGGCGCCTTCATCATCGGCAGCTCCGGCCAATTCGGCACCCTGGGCGCGCTCGGCTACAGCCGCACCCAGGAAGGCCGCGCCGACCAGGCCGCCGTCGGCTACCTGGAGAAGACCGGCCAGTCGGCCGAGGGCCTCGTCGAGTTCTTCGACAAGTTCCGTTACCAGGAGGTCTTCACCGAAGCCCGCCGCTTCCCCTATTTCCGCAGCCACCCGCTGTCGTCCGAGCGGATCGAGATGCTGCGCAACCGCGTCGCGTCCCAACCCAGCTTCAAGGTCAAGGACACCGACGAGGAGATCGCCGACTATCTGGTGATGAAGGCCAAGATCGACGCCTTCCTCAATCCGCAGCTGTCGCTGACCAAGTACAAGGAAAGCGCCACCGACTACCCGTCGCGCTACGCCCGGGTGATCGCCTATTATCAGACCAAGGAGCCGGACAAGGCGCTGAAGCTGCTGGAGGTTCTGCTCGCCGAGCAGCCGACCAACCCCTACCTCTGGGAGCTCAAGGGCCAGATCCTGTTCGAGTTCAACCGCGCCGCCGAGGCCGAGGAACCGCAGCGCAAGTCGGTCGAGCTGAAGCCGGACGCGCCGCTGCTGCGCACCAACCTGGGCCAGACCCTGATCAATCTCGAAGACGCCAAGAAGCGTGACGAGGGCATCGCCGAACTCAAGAAGGTGGTGCTGATCGAGGACGACAACGCCGAGGCCTGGCGCCTGCTGGCCATCGCCTACGACCGGCGCGGCGACGAGGGCCTGGCGCGCCTGGCCACGGCCGAGCGCTACTTCTCCTACGGGGCTTTCAACGAGTCGCGGGCCTTCGCCATCCGCGCCCGCGAGCTGCTGTCCCGTTCCACCACCGACTGGGTCCGCGCCACCGACATCGTCATGGCTTCCGACCCGTCCGACCGCGACCTGCGCGAGCTGGCCCGCGACGACACACCCGGCGCCGCGCGCTGATCTGACGACTCCAACCAGGACCTCCGTATGCGCTCTGCCGTGATCATTTCGCTTTTCGCCCTCGCCGCCGCCGGCTGCAGCCAGCCCGAGCCCAAGGTGGACGCCGCGTTCGGCGCCAAGGTTCGCGCCTACCTGCTCGAAAACCCCGAGATCCTCGTCGAGATGTCGGAGAAGCTGCAGGTCAAGCAGACCGAGGCCCGGCAGCAGAAGGCGGCGATGGGCATCAGCGCCAACCGCGCCAAGCTCGAGCGCGACAGCCGCGACCACGTCATCAACCCGGACGGCCGCGTCACCGTGGTCCAGTTCTTCGATTACAACTGCGGCTACTGCAAGGTGATCGCCCCGCAGGTGCTGGAGATGGCCCGCCAGCGTCCCGAAGTGCGCTTCGTGTTCAAGGACATGGTCATCTTCGGCGAGACCAGCGAGTACGCCGCCGCCGCCGCGTCCCTGGCCAAGAGCCCGGCGCAGTACGCGGCGATTCACAACGCCTTCATGACCACCAAGCCGCTCAACGACGCGGCCGTGGACCGCATCCTGACCGCCAACGGCATCAGCCCGGCCGACGCCCGCAAGCAGCAGACCGCCGCGCCGCGACGCGCCTACATCCGTGACGTCCATGCCGTCGCCTCGCAGCTCGGCATCGAGGGCACCCCGGCCTTCATCATCGGCGACACCCTTATCCCGGGAGCCGACGCCGACGCCCTGAAGGAGGCCATCGACCAGGCCCTCAAGGCCAAGCCCGCGGGCCGCACCGCGGCCTAGATCGCGCCGAGGCCGATCTGCTCGGTCGCGCCGGCGCTCCAGCCGGCCTGCGCCTTGGCGGCGGCCTCATCGGCCAGGGCGACGCGCCCCAGCGCGCGTTCGGCCCGGGCGACGACCAGCAGGGTCATCGGATCCTGTGGCCATTTCTCCAGCACCGTCTTCGCCTGTTCCAGCGCCGGAGCAGGCTGGCCGCCGGCCAGCAGCGCGGCGGCGAGGCTACGGCGCGCCGGGTACCACCAGGGTGGCGGATCGCGGTAGTCGCCGAGGATCCTCTCCTGGATCCCGGCGGCCTTGCGGAAGACCTTGGCGGCTTCTGCGTATTGCCCCTCGATCATGGCGGCGCGACCGATCAGGGTCAGGCGGGCGATGTCGGTCTGGGCCTGCAGCAGCCTGGCGCCGCTCTTGTAGGCCTTCCGTTCGGTCTCGCCGAAACGCAGCGCCCGCGCTTCCGCCCGAACCCCGGCCGCATCGCCCTTGCGGGCCAGCGCCTCACCCCGACCATAGCGCCACATCGCGGTCAGGAACGGATGCCCGGCGGCCGGCGCCGGCATCGCCAGCACCTTGTCGGGATCGGCGAAGCGGCCATAGGCGAACGAGGAGGAACCGACCCCCATCTCGGACCAGGCGCCCTTGATCCTGTCGGGCGGCGTGGCGGCGAACTGGTCGGCGATGCTCAGCGCCGCCTCGGCATCACCGGCCATCATCGCCCCGCCGAGCGCGAAGCGGACGTTATGACCGTAGTAGCCGAGCTCCCAGTTGCTCTTCTCCCAGCCGGTGGTCTTGATCCAGGCCTTGTCGACCGCGATGGCGTCGAGGTTCGCCCTGGCGGCGTCCCGGTAGCGGCCGATCTGGTAGTAGGTGTGCGACGGCATGTGGATCAGGTGGCTGGCGCCCGGCGCCAGGCCCTTGAGCTGGTCGGCATAGCGCTCGGCCTTGCCCGGCTCGCCCACCCATTCGCTGGCGTGAATGTAGAAGTGGATGGCCCCGGTGTCGGTCGGATTACGCGCCAGGATCGCCTCCAGCAGCGGCATCGCCTCGCGGGGTTTGTCCTGGTAATCGGTGGCGACCATGATCGCGTCGGCGGTCAGCAACAGAATGTCGTCATCCTGCGGCCAGCGCACGGCCAGCGGCTTCATCGCCTCGGCGAAGGCCTCATCGCCGCCCCTGACAACATAGCGGCGGACCAGGGCGGCGGTCAGGGCCTTCTGCTTATCGGTCCCTTTGGCCTGGGCCATCACCTGCGCCCGCGCGGCCAGCTTGCCGGCGGCGACTCGCGCCTTGGCGTTCATGCCGTAGTTGATGGTTGGGCCGTCCATCCAGGCCTGGCCCCACAGGCACATGGCGCAATCGGGATCCAGCCGTACCGACTCGGCGAAAGCGGCCTTGGCCTCGTCATGGGCGAAGGCTCGGGCCAGGTGCAGGCCTTGGACGAACCAACGATTGGCTTCGGGATTGGCGCTGCCGGGCTCGAAGCCGCCGTTGCCGTAGCCGGGCAGCATCATCGGTGGTCTGGCGGTCGTCGGCGTGACGGTGGCCAAGCTCGCGGCCTCCCCGGTGCACATCGCCGAAACGGCCAGGGCGTCGAACGCCTCGTCAGCCGTCCAGGACGGACTCGAAGCGGCCAGCAAGAGACCGGCCAGGCCGACGCCGATGAACAAATCAGACCGCATGTGAGACTCCCCGATGGCGCAAGCTAACGCCTCTGGCGACAGGATGCAGGACGGGAACGACGAGATCGGCTGGAAAGCCGTCCAGATTGGCCGGAGGGCGGAGATCCAAACGGCGATGTTCGGCCATCGTCGCGTGTCTCGAGTGTCCTGTTCTCGCCGCTTGACGCTTCGAAACGGCGCCGACGGCTTTTCGTCCGGCGGGGTTCACAGCGGTCGCGCGGCTGCCAGACCCTGTCGATCGCCCGTTCAGGCGGAGGCCAGCCGCCGCGCCCCAGTGGGCGCTACCGTTGGCGTCACAAGGCCTCGACGGATTGGGAACGGGGTGAAAGCAGGTCTTCATCCCTCAAGTATGAAACCTGGCCGCCGGGGGTGGATGGAGGCGGTTCCGTCCACATCCGAAGAAGGGACCGATTGTCTCGAAATGTCCCGCTTTGTCTCGGGATCATCAGTCTTGAGAGTCTCGCCTTGCAAAGGAGACCACGCCCTCGATCCTTGCTTTTGTGCGATCCCGCCGACACGGCCGGGGCCGAGAGCGGAAATACTGATCGTCCGAGAAGGCTGGGCAGCTGAAGGATGTGCTCAAGTGCGTTCCCGTCAATTGCACCGATCCCGGCGTAGCCACAAAATTTCCTCTGAAAGTCAGTAGCGAACCTTCATTTCCCGCCGGACATAAGACCCGAAGGTGTGCTGAGCTTCTCGCCGTCTTGTGCGTGGCTGCTTCCTTCGACTAGGCGGAGGATTAAGCGATTGGAGTCTCCCGTGATTCCCATAGATCGGAGCGTCGTCGTACTGGAAAGCGACCCGCTGATCTCGATGCTGATCGTCGATATGCTAGATGATCTCGGGGTCTCGAATGTTTATGCGTTTAGAGAAGATGCAGCGGCCGCTGAGTTCATTTTTGAGAACAATTCGAACGTTCTCGGTGTAATACAGAATACGCAGCGCCACGGCGCATCACGTAAATTACCCGACCGCATTGCAAAGCATCGCCAATATAATTCATTAACATCGGCGCTTCCGCTCGATAGTGGGCCTTTCTACCTCAACGTCATCGATCTGTTCATACCCTGGACCAACGTGATATTTGCCACGGGCTGGAATGGTTCTCACGAGACACGCGATGAATTCGAAGCGCGGCACAACAGCGAGCGATACTGGGAAGGTCAGCAAATACGGAAGAGCCAGGAAGGTCGGCGTGTCATAAACGACTGGGCCGCTCGGGATTCCCGCATCACCGTACTGCAAAAGCCCTTCCATCGCGCTCAGCTTCGCGCCGCGTTAGAGAGGTGGACAACTCCGAAAGATTTCAGCCTGGACCACAAAGCCAGATTGCTTCAGCCAGTAAACGAAGAGATTGCTATGATCTTTAGTCGGCAACCTGAGTTGATGCATTCGATGAACCCTCGGAAGTTTGAGGAATTCATCGCGTTTGTGTTCCAAAATCATGGCTTTGAAACCGAACTTACAGTCGCAACCCGCGATGGTGGCTATGACATCCGCGCTGTCCGGGCTGATCGCGCCAATGAAGTCATGCTTATCGAGGTGAAGCGGTATGCCCTGCATCGGTCAGTCGGCGTGGGCGTAGTTCGTGAGCTTTATGGGGTTAAGCATCTTATGCAAGCGAGCCAGGTTGCGCTCGTAACGAGCTCGTTCCTCTCGCGCGATGCGAGGCGCCAGTTTTCACGGACTATCCCGCACGAACTTCAAATCTGGGACTACAACAGGCTTCGAGAATTCTGCACGGAATATGCCACGGATATTTTCGAGACATCGACTTAGAGGTGAACGAGAAGGCGACTGAAGCGAACCCTCCCAACCTCCGGCAAGGGGTGGGGTTAGGGTCGAAAGCGGAAGTTGACGCAGGGCCGGAAAACCGACTTGCCGAGGGCGAATGCATCTATCGTCATGGCCATGAACAGTCTCGACGCCAACAAGCGAACCGCTCAAGCTTTCTATGAGTTGATGTTCAACGCGTGCTCCCCTCGCGAAGCGGTCCAGCTGTATGTCGGCGACCGCTATATCCAGCACAATCCAGTCGTTCCAGACGGCAAGGACGGCTTCATCGCCTATTTCGAGCGTATGGCGCGCGAGTACCCCGGGAAGCGGGTCCACATCGTTCGCGCACTCGCGGACGGCCCTTTCGTGGTCCTGCACACGCGCCAGGAGTGGCCGGGTGATGCGGACTGGGCCGGAATTGATATTTTCCGATTTGAGGACGGCAAGATCATTGAGCACTGGGACGTGCTTCAGCGCGTGCCGTCCGAGACGGCCAACGCCAACACAATGTTCTGACCGGGTGGTCTCGCCGCCCTAGATCAGCCCCGCCAGCGGTGAGCTCGGGTCGGCGTACATGCGGCGCGCCATGCGGCCGGCGAGGTAGGAGTCGCGGCCGGCCAGCACCGCGTGTTTCATCGCCCGGGCCATGCGGATCGGGTCCTTGGCCTCGGCGATGGCGGTGTTCATCAGGATGCCGTCGCAGCCCAGCTCCATGCCGATGGTCGCGTCGGAGGCCGTGCCGACGCCGGCGTCGACCAGCACCGGCACCTTCGACTGCTCGACGATCAGCCGGATGTTGACCTTGTTCTGGATCCCCAGCCCCGAGCCGATCGGCGCGCCCAGCGGCATGATCGCCGCCGCGCCGGCGTCCTCCAGCTTGCGGGCGTAGACGATATCGTCCGTGCAGTAGACCATCACGTCGAAGCCCTCGGCCACCAGCAGCTTCAGCGCCTTCAGGGTCTCTTCCATGTCTGGATAGAGGGTCTTGGGATCGCTCAGCACCTCCAGCTTGACCAGTGACCAGTCGCCGGCCTCACGGGCCAGGCGCAGGGTCCGCACCGCGTCCTCGCCGGTGAAACAGCCGGCGGTGTTGGGCAGGTAGGTGAAGCGGTCCGGCTTCACGAAATCCATCAGCAGCGGCTGCGTCGGGTCGGAGATATTCACCCGGCGCACGGCCACGGTGACGATCTCGGCGCCGGCCGCCTCGGCGGCGGCGGCGTTGGTGGCGTAATCCTTGTACTTGCCGGTGCCGACGATCAGCCGCGAGGTGAAGGTGCGGCCGGCGACGGTCCAGGTGTCGGCTTCAGCGGCCTGGGCGGGGGGAGTGACGGGAGCGTTCATGCCCCTCGTTTACGCCGGGATGGGACGGGCGTGAAGGTTGGGCGGCCCCTCTGCACCGCATCTGCACCGCAGCCGTATCGCCTGTGCACCGCCTGCCCCTCGCCCCTCGACGCGGCGCGCCCATTGGAAGGGCTCCACCGCTGGGGAGCCCGCCCGATATGTCCGCTATCCACCGCCGAAACCGGCCGCCGCTATCCTTCTGGATCAAGGCCGGGGCCGCAGCCCTGCTGGTCGCCCTCGCCGACCTGCTGTTCTTCGGGCGCGAGCCGGGCGGAAGCCTCGGCGTCTTCGCCCTGGCCTGGACCCTGGCCACCGTGGCCGTGCATCCGGCGATCCGACGTGACCGGCGGGCGCTGCTCGCTGCGGGGATCGCGGCCTGTTTCGCAGGTCTGCAGATCGAATCGCCGAACCCGCTGGGCTGGCTTCTGTTCATGGCCGCGCTGGGCGTGGCCGCCCTCTCCTGCCGCGCCGGGCCGGCCGACGACGCCTGGCGCTGGCTGCAGCGCCTGGCCTACCAGGCGATCGTCGGGCTGTTCGGCGGCCTCATCGACAGCCTGAAGCTGCTCAAGCGGCGCAAGGTCCGGAGCCGACCGCGCCGACTGCTGGCGTTATTGCCGCTGCTGACCCTGCCGGTGGTCGGCGGGGCCGTGTTCCTGGGCCTGTTCGCCGCCGCCAACCCGGTGATCGCCGACATCCTCGCCCAGCTGCGCCTGCCCCGGATCGACGCCGGGCGAGTGATCTTCTGGGGCGTGATCCTGGTCGTGACCTGGGCGACGCTGCGGCCGCGCTTCCAGAGGAAGCCGCTGGCGCTCCCGACAAAGACCGACGACAGCCTGCCGATCGGCGTTTCAGTGGCCTCGGTAACGCTGTCGCTGCTGGTCTTCAACGTTCTGTTCGCGTTGCAGAACGGGCTCGACATCGCCTTCCTCTGGAGCGGCGCGCCGCTGCCCGATGGTGTCACCCTGGCCGAGTACGCCCATCGCGGCGCTTATCCGCTGATCGCCACCGCCTTGCTGGCCGGACTGTTCGTGCTGGTCGCGCTGAGGCCGGGCACGGCCACCGCCAAGGCGCCGCTGATCCGCTGGCTGGTGGTGCTTTGGGTGCTTCAGAACCTCTTCCTCGTCGCTTCCAGCATCCTGCGGACGGTCGACTACATCGAGGTCTTCTCCCTGACCCGCTTCCGCATCGCCGCCCTGCTGTGGATGGCGTTGGTCGGGCTCGGGCTGGTGCTGATCTGCTGGCGAATGCTGCGGGCGAAATCTGCGAGCTGGCTGATCAACGCCAACGCCTTTGCCGCCCTGATCGTGCTGGCCGGGATCAGCGTCGTCGACCTCGGCGCCGTAGCCGCCGCCTGGAACGTCCGCCACGCCCGCGAGGTCGGCGGCCGGGGCTCGGCGCTGGACCTTTGCTACCTCAACCGTCTCGGCCCATCAGCGGCGGTGTCTCTGGTCGAGCTCGAACAGCAATCGCTGTCACCGGAGCTCCGCGACCGAGTGGCCTGGGTCCGAGGTCAGGCGACGGACGACCTGCGTCGCGATCAGGACGACTGGCGCGGCTGGACCTGGCGGGCGCAACGAAGGCTCGACCGTATAGCCGCCCTCACCGCCGGTCGCCCGGCGGCGCCCCCCCCAACCGCCGGAGACCGGGACCATTGTGATGGCCAGCTCAAGCCGCCGGCGGTCGAGGTCGCGCCCCTCCCGCCCCCGGCCGTGAGCGCGCCCGCGCCCCTGCCGGAGCCCTCGACGCCGCAAACGCCGTCGGCCCCGTTGACCTCGACCTCGGAGCCCTGAAGATGGAGGCCATGCCGCGCACCATCCTGATCGTCGACGACGACCCCCACATCCGCCAGCTTCTTGCCTTCGCCTTGGCCAAGGCGGGACTGGAGACGCGCGAGGCTGAGGACGGCGAGGCCGCGCTGGCGTCGGTGGCGGCCAATCCGCCGGACCTGGTGGTGCTGGACATCAACATGCCGCGCCTGACCGGCCTGGAGGTCTGCCGCCGGCTGCGGGCCCAGGGCGACATCCCGATCCTGTTCCTGTCCTCCCGCGACGACGAGATCGACCGGGTGCTGGGCATCGAGCTGGGCGCCGACGACTATGTGGTCAAGCCGTTCAGCCCGCGCGAAGTCACGGCCCGCGTCCAGGCGATCCTGCGCCGCGCCGGCGGCAAGGCAGCGGAGCCCACCGCGGAGGACGGCGTCATCCTGCGCGGGCGGCTCTGCCTCGATCCCGAGGGCTGGAGCGCCCGCTGGGGCGAGACCGACGTGCCCTTGACGGTCACCGAGTTCGGCATCCTGCGGACGCTGGCGGCGGCGCCGTCCAAGGTCTTCAGCCGCGACGCGATCATCGACCGGCTGCACGGCCCCGGCTTCGCCATCACCGACCGCACCATCGACAGCCATGTGCGCAATCTGCGCGGCAAGTTCGCCGGGCTGGGCGGCCACGACGTCATCGAGACCAAGGCCGGCGTGGGGTATCGTCTGGGCGCCTGCACCGGCGCGGCGGCGTGATCCGGGCCTTCAAGGACCTGATCAAACGCTACTGGCCGGCCCTGCGGCTGCGCACCATCCTGCTGGCGGTGCTGTTCTTCACCGCCGCCATGCCGGGCGTCACCGCCATCTTCCTGCGGGTCTACGAGAACACCCTGGTGCGCCAGACCGAGGCCGAGCTGGTCGCCCAGAGCGCGGCGCTGGCGGCGGCGGCGCGGGTGTTTTGGCCGCACGCCCCGCCCGACGACAGCCCCCAGCGGCGGCGGGAACCCGGCTATTACCGCCCCGAGCTGACCACCATCGACCTGAGCTCGAACCCGGTGCTGCCCGAGCGGCCCTCGCCGACCACGGCCGCCCTGCCGGCGGATCCGGACGCGGCGGCGGCCGCCGCCCTACTAGAGCCGGTCATCGACCGCACCACCCAGACCACCCTGGCCTCGGTGCTGATGCTGGACCGCGACGGCCGCATCGTGCTGGGCCCCGGCCTCGGCGGCAGCCTTGCAGACCTGCCGGAGGTGCGTTCGGCCCTGGCGGACGAGCCGCGCACGGTGCTGCGCCGCAACGGCGGATACGAGCAGCGCTACGCCTTCGAATGGCTGAGCCGCGCCTCCGCCATCCGCCTGCACCACGCCCGGCCGATCCGGGTCGGAGACGAGGTCGTCGGGGCGCTGATCGTGTCGCGCTCTCCGCGGGCGCTGTTCCGGGGAATCTACGAGGATCGCGGCAAGATCGCGCTCGCCGTGGCCGGCATCTTCGGCATCCTCGTGGTGCTGTCGGGGCTGGTGTCGCGCGGGGTGACCCGGCCGATCGAGGCGCTCAGCGCCGCCTCCCGCGAGGTCGCCGCCGGACGTGGCGCCGTCCCGGAGACGCCCTCGACCGCCGCCATCGAGATCCAGGCCCTGTACGAGGACTTCCGGGTCATGGCGGAGGCCATCTCCCGGCGCTCCCGCTACCTGCGCGACTTCGCCGCCGCCGTCAGCCACGAGTTCAAGACGCCGCTGGCCGGGATCGGCGGGGCCGTCGAGCTGCTGCAGGACCACGGCGAGGGCATGAGCCCTGACGAGCGCCGCCGGTTCCTCGACAACATCGCCGCCGACAACGCCCGGCTGGCCCAGCTGGTGACACGGCTGCTCGATCTGGCCCGCGCCGACATGGCCCGGCCGGGAACCGACATCACCGTCGATGTCGCCGGCCCGACGCGACGGGTCGTCGACAGCCTCGGCGCCCGAGACCCGACCGTCGATATCGACCTGCCGACGCCCCTGCCGCCGGTGGCGGTATCGGAGGCGACCATCGAGACGGTGCTGACCACCCTGATCGAGAACAGCCGTCAGGCCGGCGCCAAGCGGGTCACGATCGCGGCCGCGCGGCTGGGCGAATCGCTGGTGCTGTCGGTGTCTGACGACGGCCCCGGCGTGCCCGAGGCCGACCGCGAGCGCCTGTTCGAGCCCTTCTTCACCAGCCGCCGGGCCGAGGGCGGCACCGGCCTGGGTCTCTCCATCGCCCGCTCGCTGCTGGCCGCCGGCCATGGGACCCTGGACCTGACGCCCTCGCCGACGGGGGCGCGGTTCGAGATCGGCCTGCCGCTGGCTGACGCCGACGGCTGACGTCTGCACCGAATCTGCACGGCCTCTGCACCGACTTTCCGCCGCGGCCGCCATCATCCCTGCCCGTTCGCCCGGCATCGTCCGTGGAAAGGGAGGACCGTCGGCATGTCGGTGAACGATACGGATCTGGCCGCGAGCGGCTATGCGCTGCGAATCGCACCCGGCGAGCAGCGCTGGACCTGGGCGATCAGCAATCCGCAGGCCCGCATCGCCGCGCGAGGCGAGGCGCCGGATCGAGAGACGGCCCGTCGCTCGGGGATGTTCGCGGCCACCGCCATCGAGGCCCTCGCCAGCGTCGGCCGGCGCCGCTTCTGACCGCGATTCGGCGGTCTGGCTCAGCCGCCGCCGATGAAAGTGACGATCTCGAAGCGGTCGCCCTCGGCCACCGGCGTCGTCGCGTGCAGCGAGCGCGGGACGATTTCCAGGTTGCGTTCGACCCCGACCTTGCGGGTCTCGAGCCCCAGATGCGTGACCAGTTCGGCCACGTTGGACACGCCCTCGACGGTCCGGTCCTCGCCATTGATGGATATGCGCATAGCGGCCGTGCTTGTGACCCCGCGCGAGCGAAGATACAAGGACCGCCGAAACGACGGCGGGGCGAATGGGCAAACCCATCCATGTGCTGAGCGGACCGAACCTCAACCTTCTCGGGGTCCGCGAGCCGGAAATCTATGGACGCGACACGCTGGCCGACATCCAGGCCCGTTGCGAGGTCAGGGCGAAGGCTCTCGGCCACTCCGTGGTTTTCCGACAATCCAACCATGAGGGGCAGTTGATCGACTGGGTGCAGGAAGCTCGCACCGAGGCGTCGGCGCTCATCATCAACCCGGCGGGTTACGGTCACACCTCCGTGGCCCTGCTCGACGCGCTGAAGACTCTCGGTATACCCATCGTAGAATGTCATCTGTCGAACCCGGCGGCCCGCGAGGCGTTCCGCAGGGAGACCTACGTTTCACTGGCCGCCACCGGAGTCGTTTCTGGCTTCGGGGCCGCAAGCTACGAACTGGCGGTGGAAGCCGCCGCCGGCCTGATCGGCGCCTCCGGCGCCTCGGCCTGACAAGAACCCTAAGGTAGACGCTTCATGACCACGCCCAAGGCCGCTCCCGAGTCCGGTGACGTACAGCCGCTCATCGACACCAAGGTGGTGCGCAAACTGGCCGATATCCTCAAGGATACCGGCCTGACCGAGATCGAGGTCGAGACCGGGGGTCTGAAGATCCGCGTCGCTCGCGAACTCACCGCCGCCCCGACGGCCGTGTACCAGACCGCGCCTGTCGCGGCCGCTCCGGCGCCTGTCGCCGCCGCGCCCGCTGCCGCACCCGCGGCCGAAGCGCCCGCCGCCCCGGCCGTGGCCGCCGGCGACCAGGTGAAGTCGCCCATGGTCGGCACCGTCTATCTGTCGCCGCAGCCGGGCGCGGAAGCGTTCGTGAAGGTCGGCCAGACCGTGACCGCCGGTCAGACCCTGCTGATCGTCGAAGCCATGAAGACCATGAACCCGATCCCCGCGACCCGCGCCGGCAAGATCGTCGAGATCCTGGTTTCGGACGCCCAGCCCGTCGAGTTCGGCGAGCCGCTCGTCGTCATCGCGTAAGGCGACGCCCGTGTTCGAGAAGATCCTCATCGCCAACCGGGGCGAGATCGCCCTTCGGGTCCACCGGGCCTGCAAGGAAATGGGCATCGCCACCGTGGCGGTTCACTCCGAGGCCGATTCCGACAGCATGTGGGTGCGGCTGGCCGACGAGAGCGTCTGCATCGGCCCCGCCCCGGCCGCCAAGAGCTACCTGAACATCCCCTCGATCATCGCCGCCTGCGAGATCACCGGGGCCCAGGCGGTTCACCCCGGCTACGGCTTCCTGTCCGAGAACGCCCGGTTCGCCGAGATCGTGAACGCCCACGGCTTCACCTTCATCGGTCCCAAGCCCGAACACATCCGGATGATGGGCGACAAGATCACCGCCAAACAGGCCGTTAAGGATGCCGGCATCCCGGTCGTCCCCGGCTCCGACGGCGGCGTCACTACCGAGGAAGAGGCCTTCGAGGCCGCCGCCAAGATCGGCTTCCCGGTGCTGATCAAGGCCGCTGCCGGCGGCGGCGGACGCGGCATGAAAGTCGCCCTCAACGAGGATGAGCTGGCCGAGGCCGTCTCCACCGCCCGTTCGGAAGCCCGCGCGGCCTTCGGCGACGACACCGTCTACATGGAGCGCTACCTCCAGACCCCGCGGCACATCGAGCTGCAGGTCGTGGCCGACAGCCACGGCAACGTGGTGCACCTGGGCGAACGCGACTGCTCGCTGCAGCGCCGCCACCAGAAGGTGCTGGAAGAAGCGCCCTCCCCCGCTCTCAGCCCCGCGCAACGCGCCGAGATCGGCGATGTGGTGGTCAAGGCCATCCGCGCCATCGGCTATCTCGGCGTCGGCACCATCGAGTTCCTGTGGGAAAACGGCGAGTTCTTCTTCATCGAGATGAACACCCGCCTGCAGGTCGAACACCCGGTCACCGAGGCCATCACGGGTATCGACCTGGTCCGCGAGCAGATTCGCATCGCCGCCGGCCTGCCGCTGTCGTTCACCCAGGCCGATGTGACCTTCGAAGGCCATGCCATCGAGTGCCGCATCAACGCCGAGAACGCCCGCACCTTCACGCCCTCGCCGGGCCGGATCACCGAGTTCCACGCCCCCGGCGGTCTCGGCGTGCGGCTGGATTCGGCGCTCTACGCTGGCTACGCCATCCCGCCCTACTACGACAGCCTGATCGGCAAGCTGATCGTCCACGGCCGCGACCGCGAGGAATGCATCGCCCGCACTCAGCGCTGCCTCGGCGAGATGGTCGTCAGCGGCGTCGAGACCACCATCCCGCTGTTCCAGGACCTGCTCCAGCAGCCCGACATCCGCGCCGGCGACTACAATATCCACTGGCTCGAAAAGTGGATCAAGGCGCAGGGGTAGTCGCGAACCGGGGCGGCCTGGCCGCGTTCTGCTAGCATAGCCCCATGCCCCACGACGCGTTCGACATCGAAGCTCTCGTCGACTGCTACAGGCGGGGCGTGTTTCCGATGGCGGACGCACGCGAGGACGAGCGGGTCTTCCTGATCGATCCGCAGAAGCGCGGCGTGATCCCGCTGGACGACTTCCACATCTCGAAGCGGCTGGCGCGGACGGTGCGCTCCGGTCGGTTCGAGGTGACCGTGGACACCGCCTTCTCAACGGTGGTCGAGACCTGCGCCGAAGCCACGGACGGACGGCCTGACACCTGGATCAACTGGCCGATCCAACACCTGTACGAAGCTCTGCACCGCACCAGGCGCGCCCACAGCGTTGAATGCCGCCTGGATGGACGGTTGGTGGGCGGACTCTATGGCGTGGCGCTGGGCGGGGCCTTCTTCGGCGAAAGCATGTTCAGCCGCGAGCGCGACGCCAGCAAGGTGGCGCTCGTGCATCTGGTCGCGCGGCTGAGGGTCGGCGGCTATCGGCTGCTCGACGCGCAGTTCATGACCGAGCACCTGGCCCAGTTCGGAGCGCGGGAGGTGACGCGTGTGGCCTACCGGCGGCTGCTCGAGGACGCGCTGACCGCCGAGACTGACTTCTACCGCTTCGCGGACGACGGGCCCGAGGCCCTGCAGGCGATCAGCCAGGCGTCGTAGACCGGGTGCTGCAGGGGATTGATCCCCGGCGACGACGCGAACATCCAGCCGCGGAACACCTGCTTGGGCGCCGGCGGAGCGCGGCCGGTCAGCGGACGCGGCTGGGAATCAATGGTCAGATAGGCGGCGGTCTCCGGCGCATCCTCGTCGGCGGCGCTGGTCTCGCAGGCGCGGACGGTAATCACCAGCGACTTGTAGCGAACCGGCTGGCCGATCGGCGCCTCGAAGCGCAGCGTCTCGGCGGTGACTTTGTCCAGGGTCTGGATGATGGCGGCGTTGGCGCGGACCCGGCGCATGACCTGGGCCGGCTTCTCGGGCGCCTGGGCCTTGGGCTTGGTAGTGACGACAGGCTTCTCGGCCACGGTCGGCGCGGGCGCGGGCAGCGCCGGGGCGGGAACGGCCGGCCCGGGGGGCGGCTCTTCCGACACGGGCGGCGGCGCGGCCTTGGGGCCGATCGAGGGCGGCGCGATCTGTTGGGGCGCGGTCGCCGGCGCGGGCGGCGTCTGCTGACGCGCCTGCACCAGCCCGGCCGCGCCGGCCAGGGCCAGTCCGGCCAGAAGGGTGAGTTTCAGCCGCACGCGGCTAGTCCGCCGGGGTCCAGGCCTGGTAGTCGCCGGTGGCCTTGTCGCGCTCGCCGGCGCCCGCGATCGAGCCCTTGGGCCGCCAGGCGTGCACGGTGCCGGTGAGGTTGGGACGGTGGTCCTTCTCCCAGGACCGGCGCGGCAGCGGATCAACCGTAGGCGGCTCGTCGAAGGTGTAGCGCAGCCAGCCGTGCCAGTCGGGCGGCACCTTCGAGGCTTCGGCGTAGCCGTTGTAGATCACCCAGCGGCGCTTGCGGCCGACGTCATAGCTGTCGCTGTCATCGCGCGCTTCGTAATATTTGTTGCCCAGCTCATCCTGGCCGACGAGGACGCCACGGCGGGCGATGTGGAACTTCTGGCCGATCGTGGCGCCGTTCCACCAGGTGAAGATCGCTTTGAGCACGCGGGAATCTCGGGAAATTTCAGGGCTGTCGAGGCGGCGCGAACATAGCCCGCCCCCTCCCCGGCGTCCAGCGGCCCCGCCCAAGGCCCGACCGCAACATCTTGTGGATGCAATGCCTTGGGCACGCCATATCTATTGCCCACCTCTCCCCGGCCCTTTAGTTTTTTGGTAGTTGGGCGCGGGAGAGTCGGGTCAATGCGTTTTGCGAGGCGGCTGGCGAAGGGAGCGGCCCCCGAACTCGAGCTGCGTACGGTCGAGACCGCGGACATCCTGCACGGCGTGCTCGCCCCGCGGGGATGGACGGGCGCGCGGGTAGAGGCGTGGCTCGACTGGGCCGAATCCGTACCGCAGGTGGCCGGCGAACTGGCCGAGGCCGGCGCCCTGGCCGGCGGTCCTGACCGTCATGCCCGCCGTATGGCCGCCCAGGCAGAGGCGCTGGGTCTTTTCGAACGCAAGACCGACATCTCCGCCTTCCAGGCCGAACTGCTCGCGGCGCTGACGCTGGGCTTCGTCGCGCTCGGCCGGGGCCGGCCGACCTACGCCGTCGGGCCGATCCCGCACGTCGGCACGCCCGCTTTCACCCACGCCGCCCGCAAGCTGGTCGCCGAGACCGAGGGCCGCGCCCTCGCTGTCCGCTCCGCCAGCTTCGCCGCCGAGCGGCTGCACGCCGTGGCCGACGCTGTCCGCCGCTGCGAGGGTGATCCCGCCGCCTGCTGCGACCCCGCCGGCAATCCAGCCCTGGCCCGCGCCGCTCTGGCAGCCCGAGCCGCCGGCGCCGATGACGCGGCCATCGCCGACGCCATCACCCTGGGCCTCTGCGGAGAAGCGCCCGAGGCCACGTGGCTGGAGCCGCCCACGGTGGCCGGCCTGCTGGCCGTCGCCTCGCACGACGCTCTTTGCGCTGAGGCCGCTACCGCCGCCTGGCGCTCGGGCGGACTGACCCTCGCCCGAGACGCCGACAAGGCGGAGGCCCTCCGCCAAGCCTCGGAAGGCCCGCGCGCCGCCGTCAATGTGTTCGCGCTCGACGGCGACATCGAGGGCGTGGCCCAGGCGGTTCGCGCCGCCGGCCTGGCTCTGAAGATCGACGCGGGCGCCACCGGCGCTCAGCCGGTCCTGACTCTGGCCGGAGTGTCCGAGCAGCTGATGGCGCAGGGGCTGGCCTATGGCCTGACCGCCGGCCACGAGGCCGCCGTCGCCCTGTGGCGCGTCGCCGTCGAGGCCGTGCGCGTCCTTAACGTCGAGACCTCGTCGCTGCCCACCCTGGTTGTCGCGCCCCTGCAGGACGCCGAACTGGCCCTGCGCCTGGGCGGCGTCAGTGTCGGCGCCGCGCCGCTGCCGACCCAGGTCAGCCTCGCCGAGACCGAGGACGGCGAGATCGTGCGGGTGCTGCCGGAGGCGGTGCTGCGCGGACTGTCGGCGCTGGGCGCGAGCCTCGACGCCGCCCGTGTCCACACCATCGGCGCCGGGACCCTGGCCGAGGCTCCAGGGGTCGGCCATGCCGAGCTCCACGCCAACGGCTTCACAGAGTACGAGATCGCCGCCGCCGAGGCGCAGCTGCCGCTGGTCCGCACCCTGCCCCAGGCTTTCGCGCCCGGCGTGATCGGCGTCGGCTTCGTGGCCGACGTGCTCGGCGCGCCGCCGGAAGCCGCCACCAACCCCGCCTTCGACACCCTGGCCCTGGCCGGCTTCACTCGCGCCGACGTCGCCGCGGCCGCCCTGCACGCGCTGGGCGCCGGATCGCTGGTCGACGCGCCGTTCCTCGACGAGGCCCAGCAGGCGGTGTTCGAGGACGCCAACCTCGCCGACCGGCTGGCCATGGCCGCCGCCGTCGAGGCGGTCTGCGACCTGCCCGCCGTCACTGTCGTCACCCTACCGTTCCAGAGCACGCCGGAGCAGGCGCTCAGCCTGCAGGCCCAGGCCGCGCAGGCGGGCGTCGGCGCCTTCCGGCTCGTGCGCGACGGCGCTCCCGCCGGTTTCGCTTTGGAGCTGCCCGAGCCTGAAGCTCCGCGCGCGCCCTACATCGAGCCGACGGTCACGGAGCGCATCGTCGAGAAGGTGATCGAGCGTGAGCGCAGCCGCCGCAAGCTGCCCGACCGCCGCAAAGGCTATATCCAGAAGGCCTCCGTCGGCGGCCACAAAGTCTATCTGCACACCGGCGAGTACGACGACGGCGAGCTCGGCGAAATCTTCATCGACATGCACAAGGAAGGCGCCGCCTTCCGCAGCCTGATGAACAACTTCGCCATCTCGATCTCGATCGGACTGCAATACGGCGTGCCGCTGGACGAGTTCGTCGACGCCTTCGTGTTCACGCGGTTCGAGCCGGCCGGACCGGTGACGGGCAACGACTCGGTCAAGTCGGCGACCTCGATCCTCGACTATGTGTTCCGCGAGCTGGGGGTCAGCTACCTGGGCCGCGACGACCTCGCCAACGCCGACCCGGGGGCGCTGAACGCCGACGGACTCGGCAACGGCGCGGCGGACGACGACAGCGGCGGCACGCCGATGTTCGCCGGCGAGCCGCAGCCGGCCTCGCGCTTCATCTCCAAGGGCTTTGCCCGCGGCGCGCCGCCCGACAACCTCGTGTTCCTGCCGTTCGGCGGCCGCAAGGCAGAGCTGTCCGACGATCTTCAGCAGCGCGCCGCCGGCGTCTGCCCGGCTTGTGGCGACCTCGCGGTGATGGGCGGGGTCTGCGGAGCCTGTGGATCGACGGGGGAATGATCCCGGCAAGCTGGCCTTAATCCTGCACGGTTAAGGGTGAACGCCGCGCTTCACTCGGGAAACCGTGCCGCCATGAGACTGCCCGCCCTTATCGGCCTCGCCGCCGCCCTGTTCGCCAGCCCCGTTCTGGCGCAGAACGCCGGCCAGATCGCCAGCGTCGCCCGCGGCGGCAGCTGCAGCGGCTGCAACCTGTTCCAGGCCGATCTGTCGGGCAAGGAGCGCACCGGCCAGAACCTGTCGCGGGCCCGCCTGCGCCAGGCCGACCTCAGCCTGGTGGTGATGAACCGGGCCAGCTTCGCCGGAGCCGACCTCCGCGACGTCAACGCCTATGGCGGCGTATTCGGCGGCGCGAGCTTCGCCGGCGCCAACCTGACCAACGCCACCTTCGTCGGCGCCTTCCTCGAAGGCGCGGCCTTCCGGGGCGCCAATCTGAGCGGCGCCAACTTCAGCGGCGCGGAGATGGCGCGGGCGACGGGCCTGACCCAAAGCCAGCTGGACCGGGCTTGTGGCGATCCGGCGACGGTCCTGCCGCGAGGGCTTCGCATACCGGCGTGCCGCTGAATCCAGAGGCATTACCGCGATTTAAGTGGTCTTTCTGAACCGCACGGGCGACACCAAGTTAACGAACACCATCCCGCTGGAACGCCCAAGCCCGCTGATGCCCCGCTTCGCCGCCGTCCTGTCCATGCTCGTCCTGTCGAGCCTCGCCGTCGCCGGCCGGGCCGAGGCGCTGGCGGACGACAAGGACGTGCCGCGGCTGGTCTCCTTCGGCGGGGCCTGCAGCAAATGCGACCTTTCCGGACGCCGCCTGCAGAACGCCCGTTTCGCGGGAGCCAACTTCTCCTACGCGTCACTCGTCGACTCGGACCTGCGGGGCGCGACGTTCCTGGGCTCCAACTTCGAGAACGCCCGCCTGACCAACGCCGACCTGCGCGGCGCCGAGATGATGGGCAGCAACTTCGGCTCGGCCAACTTCACCAACGCGGCCATGGATGGGGTAGAGGCGCCGGGCGCCAGCTTCATTCGCGCCATCCTCGTCAACGTCAGCGCCCGTGGGGCGGAGATGCCGGGCGCGAACCTGTCGTTCGCCAACCTCACCAACGCCCGCTTCACCGGCGCCGAGATGCCCGGCGCGCGGATGCTGTCGGTGGATGCGCGCGGAGCCGACTTCAACAACGCCGACCTCGACCGGGCGATGATGAGCTCAGGTCGCTTCGACAAGGCCTCGTTCCGGGGCGCCTCGCTGGTCGGGGCCGTCCTCGGCGGCGCCAGCTTCGCCGCGGCGGACTTCCGGGGCGCGGACATGGAGCGGGCGATGATCCAGGGCGCGAACCTGTCGGGCGCCCGCAACCTGCGCCAAGATCAGATCGACGAGACCTGCGGCGACGACAAGACCCGCCTGCCCCAGGGCCTGAAGGTGCGGCTGTGCCGGGGTCCGGGATCGTCGCGAGTGATCATCGTCCGGAGCGAGCCGCCCGCGCATCCCGCGCCGCCCCGACCGCCGAAGCCGCCCAAGGCGCCGCCGCCCGCTCCGAAGATGATCGTCGCCTCGCACTAGCCGCCGAAGCGGCCCGCGCCGCTACTTGATCGGCGGGGCCAGACGGATGTGCAGTTCCTTCAGCTGACGCTCCTCGACTTCCGACGGAGCGTTCATCAGCAGGTCCTGGCCCTGCTGGTTCAGCGGGAAGGCGATGACCTCGCGGATCGCCGTCTGGCCGGCCAGCAGCATGACGATGCGGTCGATGCCGGGGGCCAGGCCGCCGTGCGGCGGAGCGCCGAAGCGGAAGGCGTTCAGCATGCCGCCGAACTGCTCCTCGACCACATCGGCGCCGTAGCCGGCGACCTCGAAGGCCTTGAGCATGATTTCCGGCTTGTGGTTCCGGATCGCGCCCGAGCACAGCTCGTAGCCGTTGCAGACGATGTCGTATTGATAGGCCAGGATCGACAGCGGATCCTGGGTCTCCAGGGCCTCCAGCTCGCCCTGCGGCATCGAGAACGGGTTGTGCGAGAAGTCGACCTTCTTCTCTTCCTCGCTCCACTCGAACATCGGGAAGTCGACGATCCAGCAGAACTCGAAGCGGCCTTCGTCGATCAGCTTCAGCTCCGTGCCGAGGCGCGTGCGGGCCGAGCCGGCGAACTTGTAGAAGACCTTGGGATCGCCGGCGACGAAGAAGGCGGCGTCGCCCTTGCCGAGGCCCAGTTGGGTCATCAGCGCGTCGGTCGGCTCGGCGCCGAGGTTTTTGGCGATCGGGCCGCCCCAGGCGCCCTGATCGTCGGACCAGAAGATGTAGCCGAGGCCCGGCTGGCCCTCACCCTGCGCCCAGCTGTTCATGCGGTCGCAGAAGGCGCGCGAGCCGCCGCCGGGGGCCGGCACGGCCCAGACGGCGTTCTTGGCGTCGCCGCCGAGGATCTTGGCGAACAGACCGAAGCCGCCGTCGCGGAAGCTCTCGGAGACGTCCGACATCTTGATCGGGTTGCGGGTGTCCGGCTTGTCGCTGCCATACCAGGCGATGGAGTCGGCATAGGCGATGCGCGGGAACGGATACGGCGTCACCGGCTTGCCCTCGGCGAACTCCTCGAACACGCCGTGCATCACCGGCTCGATGGCCGCGAACACGTCTTCCTGGGTGACGAAGCTCATCTCGACGTCGAGCTGGTAGAACCCCAGCGACCTGTCGGCGCGCAGGTCCTCGTCGCGGAAACAGGGCGCGATCTGGAAATAGCGGTCGAAGCCGCTGACCATCAGCAGTTGCTTGAACTGCTGCGGCGCCTGCGGCAGCGCGTAGAACTTCGAGGGATGCAGGCGCGAGGGCACCAGGAAGTCGCGGGCGCCTTCCGGCGACGAGGCCGTCAGGATCGGGGTCTGGTACTCGAGGAAGCCCTGGCCGACCATGCGGTGGCGGATCGAGTGGATGACCTTCGACCGCAGCACGATGTTCTTGTGCAGGGTCTCGCGGCGCAGATCGAGATAGCGGTGCTTGAGGCGGATTTCCTCGGGATAGTCGGGCTCGCCGAAGACCGGCAGCGGCAGCTCAGCCGCTTCGGACAGTACCTCGATGGCGCTGACGCGAATCTCGACCTCGCCGGTGGGCAGGCCGGCGTTGACGGTCTCGGCCGAGCGGGCGACGACCTCGCCGTCGACGCGGATCACGCTCTCGGTGCGGACGCGCTCGATCAGGTCGAAGCCGGGCGTGGTCGGGCTGATCACCAGCTGGGTCAGGCCGTAGTGGTCGCGCAGGTCGATGAAGACCAGGCCGCCGTGGTCGCGCTTGCGGTGGATCCAGCCGGACAGGCGCACCTGGGCGCCGGTGTCGGAAGAACGGAGCTGGCCGCAGGTATGGGTGCGATAGGCGTGCATTATGCTGGTCGATTCAGTCGTTTTGGGCGGATTTCGGAGGCGCGGAAGGGCGCATGCGAGGCGCGGAAAGTCAAGGTTGGGGGCGGGTTTGTAGGCCCAGTCATTTCGACCAGCGCTTTCGGCAGCCTAGGCCTTTTCATCCGTGAAATAGAACGAACTGTCCACAATAGTGGACAGCTATCCCCGTCGCGAATGCTCGGACCGGTCGCGAACGACAAGCTGCATGGTAAACCCCCTGTCGTGACCCCTCGCCCGCGCCAGCTCGTCATTCCGCTCGCAAACCCGCCCGTCTACACGCGAGCGGCGTTCGTGGAATCGACCGCCAATGCGTCAGCGCTGGCGGTGGTCGAGCGCTGGCCGGCCTGGCCGAACGGCGCGCTGGCGCTGGTGGGGCCCGAGGGCAGCGGCAAGACGCATCTGGCTACCATCTGGGCGCAGCGCGCCAACGCCGGCGTCTATCGGCCCGGCGAAGACCTGCCTGCCCTCGCCGGCAAGCCGGTGCTGGTCGAGGACGCCGACCAGGCCGACGACGAGGCGCTGTTTCACCTGATCAACCGCGCGGCCGCCGATGGCGGCCTGCTGCTGACCGCGCGCACCCGGCCGACGAGCTGGGACGCCGCCCTGCCCGACCTGCGCTCGCGCCTGAACGCCCTGACCGTGGCGGAAATCGGCGAACCCGACGACGCCCTGCTGATCGCGGTGCTGGAGGCCCTGTTCCGCGAAAAGCTGCGGCGGCCGCAGCCTGAGCTCTACGAATACCTACTCAAGCGCATGCCGCGTTCGCTCGCGGCGGCGCGGGAGACCGTGCGGCTGCTGGACCTGGCGGCCGGCGAACAGGCGCGGCCGCTCAATCGCGCCCTGGCGCGCGAGGTGCTCGACGAGACGGCCGACCTGTTCGAGGAGTGAGCGCGGCTAGCGCTTCCAGTCCGGCAGCGCCAGGAGCTGGGCCTTGGTGAGCTTGCTGCGGGCGACGTAGTCGTCGTCATCGCCGGGCTCGCGCGAAATCGCGATATCGGCCAGCGCGACGGACACCAGCTTGTCGGCGCCCGGCCGGTCGAGCTCCAGGATCACGGCGGTCGGCTTGCCGGCCGGATCGAGCAGCACGTGCTCGACATCGCCGACTTCACGCCCCGTGGAATCGACGAGGTCCGCATCCTCGACCTGGGCGACGGTGAACTCACCCTTGGCCTTCAGGGCGCCGTCGGTGGCGACGGTTTGCGCCAGAGCCATGGCTGGGGCGAGCACGAGCGAAGCGACGAGGACTGCGATTTTCATTCAGGCGACTCCAGGAAACTCGGGCGACAAGGCCACGGCCTGTTTCAACGTCCAGATCGCCGCGAAGGCTCCCGCCACAGACCCGTGATACGATCTAGCCCTCGATAATCTCCCGCACTCTCGCGCCCAAAGCGGTCATGGCGAAGGGCTTGGTGATCACCTGCATGCCGGCGTCGAGATGGCCGTGGCCGACGGCGGCGTTCTCGGCATAGCCGGTGATGAACAGCACCTTGAGCTCAGGCCGACCTATCCGAGCGGCGTCGGCGATCTGGCGACCGTTCATGCCGCCGGGCAGGCCGACGTCGGTGATCAGCAGATCGATGCGGGCGTCCGACTGCAGGATCTTCAGCCCGGCGGGGCCATCGCCCGCCTCCAGCACGCGATAGCCGGCCTCGTCGAGAACGTCGGCGACCAGCATGCGGATCGCCTCCTCGTCGTCGATGACCAGCACCGTCTCGCCGTGGCCGGCGTCGCCGCCATGGTCCACTTCAGGGGTCTCGACCTCGTCCAGCTCACCGACGAAGCGCGGCAGGTACAGACACATGGTCGTGCCTTCGCCGAGCTCAGAGTAGATGCGCACCTGACCGCCGGACTGGCGCACGAAGCCGTGGATCATCGAGAGGCCCAGCCCCGTCCCCTGCCCGAGCGGCTTGGTGGTGAAGAAGGGATCGAAGGCGCGGCTGATCACCTCCGGCGTCATGCCCGAGCCGGTGTCGGTGAGGCAGAGCGAGACATACTGGCCCGGCGGCAGCTCGCGCTCGCGGGCGGCGCGGTCGTCGAGCCATTTGTTGGCTGTCTCGATAGTGATGCGGCCGCCGTCCGGCATGGCGTCGCGGGCATTGATGACCAGGTTGAGCAGCGCGTTCTCGAGCTGCGGCGCATCCACCTGGGTCAGCCACAGGCCGCCGGCGCCGACCGCCTCGACCTCGATCGACGGGCCTACGGTGCGGCGGATCATGTCCTCCATCCCGGCGACCAGCCGATTGATGTCGGTGGGTCGAGGATCGAGCGTCTGCCGGCGCGAGAAGGCCAGCAGGCGTTGCGTCAGGGCGGCCGCGCGACGGGCGGAGGTCTGCGCCATGTCGATGTAGCGCTCGACGCCGGTCAGTCGGCCCTCGGCCAATCGCTTCTCGAGCAGCTCCAGGCTGCCGGAGATGCCGGCCAGAAGATTGTTGAAATCGTGAGCGATGCCGCCGGTCAGCTGGCCGACGGCCTCCATCTTCTGCGACTGCCGCAGCGCTTCCTGGGCCTGGGCCAGCTGGGCTTCGCGCGCCTTGTCCTCGGTCAGGTCGCGGCCGACGGCGATGAAGTTCACACCGTCCGGCTCTGGCGCCACGGTCCAGCCGATAGGCTTCCACACACCGTCCGCGGAAAGGATCCTGTTTTCGAAGCGCGTAGGCTGCCCGGTCTCCCCCATCTCGGCGAGGGCGGCGACGGTGGCCGGAATGTTGTCGGGGTGGATGATATCGGCGTAGGGGTCGGTCAGCAGCTTGTGCTCCGACCAGCCCAGGACCTTGGTCCAGGCGGGGTTCACCGCCGACAGATCGCCGCCGTAGTCGGCGCGCGCCAGCATGTCTTCCGACAACACCCAAAGCCGATCACGCTCGGCCGTGGCGGCCTTGTCGTCGGTGATGTCGCGGGCGCTGCAGTAGATCTTGCCGTCTTCCGGGATCGCAACCCAGGACAGCCAGCGATAGCTGCCGTCCTTGCGCCGATAGCGGTTTTCAAAGCGGATCGCCGGCCGCCCCTCCAGGGCCGCGTCGAAGGCCTGGTGATTTCGATCGAGATCATCGGGATGGAGGAATTCGAAGAACGGCGTCCGGGCCAGCTCCTCGGCGGACCAGCCCAGCGTAGCCTGCCAGGCCGGATTGCTGGTTTCGAAGTAACCCTTGTCGTTCAGCACCCCGATCAGGTCCGGGCTGAGCTCCCACGTCCGCCCGCGCTCGGCCGCGCGTTCGACGACCTGGCGTTCGAGATCGGCATTGAGCGCCCGTAGGGCATGAGCGGCCCGGTGCGCCTCGGTGACCTCGTAGCCGCCGATAAAGACGCCGGTGACTTCGCCGGCGTCATCGCGGATCGGCTCGAACACGAAGTCGATATAGAGCGGCTCCTCGGCGCCATGCAGTCGCAGCGCCATGCCCCGCGAAACATTGGCCTCGCCGGTCCGGTAGGCCTTGTCCAGCAGCTCGTGGAAGCCTTGTCCAACGAGATCGGGGAACACCTGCGCGAAGCTGCGCCCGATGAAGTCGGCGCGTGCGGAGAGCTTCACATAGGCGTCGTTGACGTACTCGTAGACGTGCTCGGGGCCGGTCACCACGCCGACGAAGCCCGGCATCTGGCTGAGCATCCGGCGCTGCCGCTCCTGCTCGGCCTCGGCTCGGCGACCGGCCAGAACGCGCTCAGTGGTCTCGACGACAATGGCGATGACGCCGGCCGGATCGCCGCTCTCGTCAGGCACCGGCGAGTAGTCGAGATCCATCCAGGCCTGTTCGGGCTGGCCCGTGCGGTTCAGGACCAGCTCCTGGTCTTTGTAGGCCAGCGTTCCGCCGGCGAGGCCGACACGCATGACGTTGTCGTTGAAGTCGGCGACCTCGTCCCAGCCCTCGCGGACCTTGCTGCCGAGCAGTTGCGGGTGACGAACGCCGGCGAAGATCGAGTAGGCGTCATTATAGATCATGACGCCGTCCTCGCCCCACAGCAGGACCAGCGGCACTGGCGAGCGGAGCATGAAGCCGGTGATGGTCTGGAGGCTCTGGGGCCAGCCCTCGATCGGCCCGATCGAGGTCGTCGACCAGTCGAAGGCGCGGATCAGCCGCGCCATCTCGCCGTCGACCTTCAGAAAGCCGGCCTCTGTCGGTGAGCTGGAAGACGAATCGCGCAGCGGCCTACCCCCATAAGCGTGGCGATTCCGCCATAAGCTGGGAGAACGCAAAAGGCGGTAAAAGGCTTCACGCCTTCGTCGCGTCAAGCCGTCGCACGTCGAGCGGCGTCGCGGGATGAGCGTCTCGACCGGAGATGCGAGGGCGGGAGATGTCCTTACGTAGAATCCCGGAGACGCGACGGCGCCGGGCTGGTTTATGAGGAGGTCATGGCCTCAGGCTTCCTCGACTCCTCGCGCCCCCTGCCCCGCTCACCGCTGTTCGGTTGCCTCGCCGCCCTGGCGCTGGCGGGCCTGGGCTACGCGGCGCGGGCGACGCTGGCGCAAGTGCTGGGCGACCACGCCGCCTTCCTGGCCTTCGTACCCGCCGTGGTCGCGGGGGCGGCGATCGGCGGCCTGTGGCCGGGCGTGCTCGGAGGGGCGCTGGGGCTGTCGGGAGGTTTGCTCCTGTCCGGGTTCGCGCCGGCGGATCTCATCGACGCGGGCGTGTTCGTCCTCGTGGCGGCTTCAGTGACCATCGGCGGCGAGTGGTTCCAGCGCGCCCACCACGGCCTGGCAGCGCGCGAGGCGCATCTGCGCTCGATCCTCGACACCGTGCCCGACGCCATGATCCTCATCGACGAGGCCGGGCGGATCAAATCCTTCAGCCCGGCGGCCGAGCGCCTGTTCGGCTGGACGGCGGCGGAGGCGGCGGACCGGAACGTCAGCATGCTGATGCCGACCCCGCACCGCGAGGCGCACGACGACTATCTGCGGCGCTACTACCGCACCGGCGAGCGGCGCATCATCGGCCTCGGCCGTATCGTCGTCGGCGAGCGCAAGGACGGATCGACCTTCCCGATGGAGCTGGCGGTCGGCGAGATGCAGACCGGCGACAGCCGCTTCTTCACGGGCTTCGTCCGCGACCTGACCGAACGCCAGCAGGCCGAGGCCCGGCTGCAGGAACTACAGGGCGACCTGGTCCGGGTCTCGCGCCTGACTGCGCTGGGCGAAATGGCTTCGGCCCTCGCCCACGAGCTCAACCAGCCTCTGACCGCCATCGCCAACTACCTGAAGGGCTCGAAGCGGCTGCTGGCGGCGGATCCGGCGGCCAACCCTCGTGTCACCGAAGCCGTCGACCGGGCCGGCGACCAGGCCCTGCGCGCCGGCGAGATCATCCGCCGCCTGCGCGACTTCGTGGCCCGTGGCGAGTCCGAGCGCCGTATCGAGGACCTGCCCAAGTTGATCGACGAGGCCAGCGCGCTCGCCCTGCTCGGCGCCCGCGAGCACGGCGTGCGGGTGCGGCTGGAGATCGATCCCGCGATCGGCCAGGTGCTGGCCGACCGCGTCCAGGTGCAGCAGGTGCTGCTCAACCTGATCCGCAACGGCATGGACGCGATGGAGAGCTCGGACCGCAAGGAACTGACCGTAGCCGTCGAGCCGGCCGCCGACGATATGGTCCAGATCAGCGTGTCCGACACGGGCCCAGGCATCGCGCCAGAGGTCGCCGACCAGCTGTTCCAGCCCTTCATCACCACCAAGCGCACCGGCATGGGGGTGGGGCTGTCGATCTCGCGTACGATCATCGAGGCGCACGGCGGCCGAATCTGGTTCGACGCCAATCCCGAGGGCGGGACCATCTTCCGCTTCACCTTGCAGCGCGCCGACATCGAAGAGGACCCTCATGCCTGAACCGGTGGTTCACGTGATCGACGACGACGCGGCGGTTCGCGACTCGATCGGCTTCCTGCTCGAGACCGCCGACCTGTCGGTTCGGACCTATGAGTCGGCCGTGGCTTTCCTGGCGGCCAGGGACCGGCCGGCCGGCTGCATCGTCACCGATGTGCGCATGCCGGAGATGAGCGGGGTCGAACTGGCCCGGAAGCTGCGGACGCTGGGCGTCGCCGATCCGGTGATCGTCATCACTGGTCACGCCGACGTGCCGCTGGCGGTCGAGGCCATGAAGGCCGGGGTCGCCGACTTCATCGAGAAACCCTTCGACGACGAGGTGCTGCTGGCGGCGATCCACGCGGCGTTGGCACGAGGCGAGCGCCAGGGCGCACGTGAGACCGAGCGCGCCAAAGTTCTGGAACGGCTGGCGACGCTGTCGACGCGTGAGCGCGAGGTGCTCGACGGGCTGGTCGCCGGCCATGCCAACAAGGTCATCGCCTACGATCTCGACATCAGCCCCCGGACGGTCGAGGTCTACCGGGCCAACGTCATGACAAAGATGGGCGCGGCCAGCCTGTCCGAACTGGTCCGCCAGGTGCTGATCGCCTCGGCTGACGAGTGGTAGGGCGCCGCCACGGCGACAAAACCGTAACACGGGCTGTGTAACACCCCTGTCATCCCCCTTGCCGCGACCGGCTTGGCGGGCGACAAACCCTTCCGACGCACAGAGGCCCCATGACCGACGCTGCGACCGCCGCTCCGGCTGAAACCCACCAGCCGTTCATCGACGAGGACCTGCTGGCCTCGCCCGAGCGCTTCTTCAACCGCGAGCTCTCGTGGCTGGCCTTCAACCAGCGCGTGCTGGAAGAGGCCGAGAACCCGCGCCATCCGCTGCTCGAGCGGCTGCGGTTCCTGTCGATCAGCGCCAACAACCTCGACGAGTTCTACTCCGTCCGCGTCGCCGGCCTGAAGGGTCAGGTTCGCGAAGGTGTGCGGGTGGTCAGCCAGGACGGCCTCACCCCGCGTGAGCAGCTGGTCAAGATCAACGCCTCGGCCGCCGAGCTGATGGACAACCAGCAGCGCATCTGGCGCGAGATCCGCGTCGCCCTGGGCGCCGAGGGCATCAAGCTGCTCGACGCCAAGGACGTCAGCGCCAGCGACCGCAAGAAGGCCGAGGAGATCTTCCTCAGCAACGTCTTCCCGGTGCTGACCCCGCTGGCCATCGACCCGGCCCACCCGTTCCCGTTCATCCCCAACCTCGGCTTCGCGCTGGCGCTGAAGCTGAAGCGGCAGGACGGCAAGGATCTCTACGCCCTGGTGCCGGTGCCCTCCTCCGTGCGGCGGTTCTTCACCGTCTCGGGCGAGGCGGCCAAGGGCAAGGAACAGAAGGTCATCAGCCTGGAGTCACTGCTGATCCTGTTCATCGACCACCTGTTCCCCGGCTGCGAGGTCGAGGGCCGCGGCCTGTTCCGCCTGATCCGCGACAGCGACGTCGAGATCGAGGAAGAGGCGGAGGATCTGGTCCGCGAGTTCGAGGCGCAGCTCAAGCGCCGCCGGCTCGGCTCGGTGGTGCGGGTCAAGGTGCAGACGGCGATGCCGCCCGACCTGCGCGAGTTCATCCTGCACAACCTGCACGCCGACCCCGAGGACGTGGTGCTGATCGACGGCAAGCTGGGCCTGGCCCAGATGAGCCAGCTGATCCCGGCCGGCCGTCCCGACCTGAAGTTCAAGCCGTTCCTGCCCCGCTTCCCCGAGCGGATCCGCGACCACAACGGCGACTGCTTCGCGGCCATCCGCGAGAAGGACATCCTGGTCCACCACCCGTTCGAGAGCTTCGACGTGGTCGTCCAGTTCCTGCGCCAGGCGGCCAACGACCCCAACGTGCTGGCGATCAAGCAGACCCTGTACCGGACCAGCTCCGACAGCCCGATCGTGGCGGCCCTGATCGAGGCGGCCGAGAACGGCAAGAACGTCACCGCCCTGGTCGAGATCAAGGCACGCTTCGACGAGGAGGCCAACCTCAAATGGGCGCGCGATCTCGAACGGGCCGGCGTCCACGTCGTCTTCGGCTTCGTTGAGTACAAGACCCACGCCAAGCTCAGCCTGGTCGTGCGGCGCGAGGGCGAGACCCTGCGCACCTATTGCCACTTCGGCACCGGCAACTACCACCCGGTGACAGCCAAGGTTTACACCGACCTCAGCCTGTTCACGACCGACCCGGCCCTGGGTCGCGACAGCTCGCGCCTGTTCAACTTCATCACCGGCTACGCGGCGCCCGAGCGGCTGGAAAAGCTCAGCTACAGCCCCGAGACCCTCAAGCCCGACCTGATGAACATGATCGCGGCGGAGTCGGAGAACGCCATCGCCGGCAAGCCGGCGGCGATCTGGGCCAAGCTCAACGCCCTCGTCGATCCGGAGATCATCGACGCCCTTTATCTGGCCAGCCAGTCGGGCGTGCGGATCGATCTGGTCGTGCGGGGCATTTGCTGTCTGCGCCCGGGCGTGCCGGGCCTGTCCGAGAATATCCGTGTGAAGAGCATCGTCGGGCGCTATCTGGAGCACTCTCGAATCGTCGCCTTCGCCAACGGCAAGGAGATGCCCAGCAACAAGTCCAAGGTCTTCATAAGCTCCGCTGACTGGATGCCTCGCAACCTCGACCGTCGGGTCGAAGCCCTGACGCCCGTCGACAACCCAACCGTCCACCAGCAGGTCCTGCAGCAGATCATGGTCGCCAACCTGAACGACGAGGCCCAGAGCTGGGCGCTCGACTCGGCGGGCGGATATCACCGCGACCCCGCCTGGGACCGCCCCGGAGCCTTCTCGGCCCACGAGTACTTCATGACCAACCCCAGCCTCTCCGGCCGGGGCCACAAGGTTCGCGACCTGCCGCAAGCGTTCGACCATGTTGGCCCGCGCCGATAGCGCCCATCCTTTGGAAAGCCGCGCGCGAGCTCCGCGCGACGCCGCCGTCATCGACGTCGGCTCCAACAGCGTGCGTCTGGTGCTCTACCGGCTCGAGGGCCGGGCGATCTGGACGGTCTACAACGAGAAGATTCTGGCCGGCCTGGGCCGCGATCTCGGCGCGACCGGCCGTCTCGATCCGAAGGGCGTGGAGACGGCGCTGACCGCCCTGCGCCGGTTCCGGGCCGTGCTCGACGCCGCCCGGCCGGACGACATCTTCACCGCCGCCACCGCCGCCGTCCGCGACGCCGAGGACGGCCCGGACTTCGTCGGTCGCGTCGCCGCCGAGACCGGGCTCAGCCTCCGCGTCCTCAGCGGTCAGGAGGAGGCCCGCTACGCCGCGCTGGGCGTGCTCGCCGGCGCGCCTGACGGTGACGGCGTGGTCGGCGACCTCGGCGGCGCCAGCCTGGAACTGGTGAGGCTCACCAAGGACGGCCCGGTCGAGGGCGCGACCCTGGCCCTGGGCCCGTTCGCGCTCAGCGACACCAAGGGCGACAAGCTCCGTGCCGAGATCGCCGCCCGGGTCGCCGCCGTGGCCCCGCGCTTCCGCACCCGGACCCTGCAGGCGGTCGGCGGCGCCTGGCGCAACCTGGCCCTCATGCACATGAGAATGGCCGGCTACCCGCTTCAGATCGTTCATCAATACGAGATGAGCCGGGAGGAGGCTCTGGACGCGGCGCGGTTCATCGCCCGGCAGTCCAAGGCCTCCCTGGAGAGTATCGAAGGCGTCTCCAAGAAGCGCGGCGAGACCCTTCCCCACGCCGCCCTCGTTCTCGAGGCCCTTATCGAGCAACTCGGCCTCGAGAAGATCGTCGTCTCCGCCTATGGCCTGCGCGAGGGTCTGCTGTTCGAGGGCATGAGCCCCGCGGTCCAGGCGCTCGACCCGCTGATCGAGGGCTGTACGGCCCTGACCTCCCGCCAGGGCGTCGACGACACGCTCGGCCCGACGCTGGAAGCCTGGCTGGCCCCGGTGTTCGGCGCCCTGCCCGCGCTGTTCGGCGACCGTGACGGCGTGCTCCGCGCCGCCGCCTGCCGGCTGGCCGACCTCGGCGCGCGGCTGCACCCGGACCACCGCGCCGATCTGGTCTTCGAGCAGGTTCTGCGTGCGCCGGTGGCGGGCCAGACCCACGCCGAGCGCGCCTTCCTGGCCGTGTCCGCCTTCTCGCGCCACACCGCCTCGTCCTCTACGCCCGACGCCCACATCATCGCCCGCCTGCTGACCGAGCCGCAGCGCAAGCGCGCCCGGGCGCTGGGCGCGGCCATGCGGCTGGGCAGCGACCTGTCGGGTCGCAGCGCCGCGCTGCTGGCCCAGTCGCGACTCGGACTCAGCGGCGACGGCCGCCTGATCCTGTCGGCCGCCGAGGGCTGGTCCGACATGCTGCTGGGCGAACAGACCCTGCGCCGCGCCAGCACCCTGGCCGGACTGCTGGGCCTGAAGCTGGAAATCCGGCGGTAATGACGGCCGGGGCCTCCTTCGCGAGCCCCGAAGTCGAAGCGACCTTCGCCGCCTACCCGCCAGCGCTTCGCGAGCGCCTGCTCGACCTGCGCGGCCTGATCCTGGAGACGGCGCCCGGCCCGCTGACCGAGAGCCTGAAGTGGGGTCAGCCCGCCTACCGACCCGTGGATCCCAGGGCCGGCACGACGGTGCGGATCGACGCGCTGAAAGGCTCGTCAGACGGTTACGCGGTCTATTTCCACTGCAAGACCAGCCTTGTCTCGACCTTCCGCGGCCTCTACGGCGACACGTTCCGGTTCGAGGGCGATCGGGCTATCCTGCTCCGCCTCGACGAGGCTCCACCGCGCGCCGCGCTCGCGCAATGCATCGCCCTGGCCCTGACCTATAGGGGCCGCGGCTAGCCGGCGGCGGTCGGCATCGACTCTGCACTCACGGGGGAAACATCATGAAGCTCTGGCTCACCGTCGCGGTCCTGCTGGCCATAGCCTCCACCGCCCAGGCCGCGCCCGCGCACCGCTGCGCGGCTGACGCCGTCAAGCGCGCGGGGCCACTGCTCGCCCTGCATTTCGAGGATGATTCCACGGCCGAGAACGACCGGCTGTCGATCGGCGAGGACGTGAAGACCCTGCCGCCGGTCAGGTCGCTGAAGGGCAAGGGCAGCTTCGACGTGCTCGAGGTCTGGGGCTACATCTACAAGGCCCAATACCGCATGCGCTTTCTCTACGCCCAGATCCCGGGCGAGTGCGTGCTGATGGGCCAGGAGATCCTGGAAGCGTCAGATCCCTACTAGGGGCGGTTACCCCGTCGGCATCGTCCGTTCGCGCACGGCGATGCGGCCGAGGATGCCCTTCACGATCAGGTCCATCGCCGAGCCCTCGCGGTAATCCGCGGCGGCGACGAAGTTGACCCGATCATCGCTGATCAGGCGGTGGAGCTTGCTCTGGTCACGGACGTCGATGCGCGGGTCATAGGCGGCGATCGAGTGGCCGCCCTTGGTGTGCATCATCTTCATGGTCGGAACGTCGGTGTCGCCGTCGCCGATGAAGATCATCCGCTCGAACGGGACAGGCCGATCTTCGTCGGGCATGTAGCGGTTGATGCGCTCATGCTCCCAGTTGTTGTGCACGCCCTTGTTGATGCGGAACAGGTACTGGGTCTTGGTCGTGTAGTTGATGCCCACCGCCGGCCACACCGCGCGGTCGTCGGCGTCGTAGACGTACTTGCTGGCGAACACGTGCTCGAAGCGGTCGGCGATCGGGCAGCCCTCGATCATCTCGGCCAGGCCCGACGACAGGATGAAGTGCTGCACGGTGAGGCCGTACTCGGCGCCGAAGGCGTCGATGCGGTCGAACCAGCTCTCGTCCCGCAGGCCTTCGAACAGGGCGACGTCCTTGCCGTGCCCCTGGAGCAGCTGGCGGGTGACGTCGATGCCCTTCTCGCGGGCCGTCTGCAGCATCAGCTGCATGTACATCAGGATGTCGTCGCCGTCGGCGGCAATGGTCCGCGGCTTGACGGTGTCGTTCCAGAACTCGCTCGGCGACATCCCGAGGGCCGGGATGAAGCTGGTCTCCTGCATGTTGCCCCGGGCCAGGGTGCCGTCGAAGTCGTAGATGATGGCGGTGAGGCGCGTCTTGGCCATGGCCCTACTCAGCCGCCGCCTTCGGCGCGCGTCGCACTTCCACCACCCGCACGCGGGTGCCGTCCAGGACCAGAGCCAGCTCGCCGCGCTTGAGCTTCAGGGCGTCGGCCCCGAACGCGTCCTTGCGCCAGCCGGTCAGGGCGCCGACGTCGGCGTTGTCGTCGTTGGCGATCTTTTCCAGGTCGGAGACCGTCGCGATCAGTTTCGACGCCACGCCGGCGTCTTCCGACCGGGCCTTGAGCAGCACCTTGAGCAGTTCGACCACGGCGCCGGCGGCTGCGTTCTGCGGCCCACGCTCGCGGTCGATCTTCGGCGCGTAGGCCTCCGGGTCCTTCAGGGCCTCCTTGATGGCCGCCAGCAGGTCGGGGCCGAACTTGGAGCCGGAGAAGCCCTTGGGCACGCCGCGCAGGCGGTCCAGCGCCGCCGCGTCGGTCGGCGCCTGGGCGGCCAGTTCGTCGATGGCGTCGTCCTTGAGGATGCGGCCGCGCGGCTGGTCACGCTGCTGGGCGGTGCGCTCACGCCAGGCGGCGACACCCTTGAACACGGCCAGGTACTTCACCGCCGGCTTGCGCGGCTTGAGGCGCTTCCAGGCGTTCTCGGGATCGACGTCGTAGAGGGCGGGATCGGTCAGCGCCGCCATCTCCTCCTCGACCCAAGCCAGGCGGCCTTCCTTCTCCAGCCGCGCGCGCAGCATCGGATAGAGCTTGGCCAGGTGGGTGACGTCGGCGATGGCGTAGGTCAGCTGGCTGTCCGCCAGCGGCCGCCGGGCCCAGTCGGTGAAGCGGCTCGACTTGTCGAGCTCGATCTTCAGCATCTGGCGGACCAGGGCGTCGTACGCGATCTGCTCGCCGAAGCCCGCCGCCATGCCGGCGATCTGGGTGTCGAACAGCGGCTTGGGCATGGCGCCGAGGTTGTTGAAGATCTCAACGTCCTGCCGGGCGGCATGGAAGACCTTCTGGACGCTTTCGTCGCGAAGGACGTCCAGCAGGGGTTTCAGATCAAGTCCCTCGGCCATCGGGTCGATACAGGCCTGAGCGCCGTTCGGCGCGGCGACCTGGATCAGACAGAGAAGCGGCCAGTAGGTCGTCTCGCGCATGAACTCTGTGTCCACGGCGATAAAGGGCTGGCCTTTCAGGGACTTGCAGAATTCCGCCAGTTCGGCGGTGGTCGTGATGGGCTGCATCGGGTAGCTATAGCCCCGCGCGGGGCCGAGTCTGCAAGAGGCAAGCCCGCTTCCGCTTGATTTTCATACCGAAAAGTTGCCGCGAAGACCCTCATGACCGACCGTCCCAACGGCCTTACCTATGCCCAGGCGGGTGTCGACATCGACGCCGGCAATGCGCTCGTCGATGCGATCAAGCCCCTCGCCGCCGCGACCAGGCGGCCCGGCGTGACCGGCGGCCTCGGCGGTTTCGGAGCCCTGTTCGACCTCAAGGCAGCCGGCTACGAGGACCCGCTGCTGGTCTCGACCACCGACGGCGTCGGCACCAAGCTGAAGATCGCCATCGAGACCGGGCTGCACGACACCGTCGGCATCGACCTGGTCGCCATGTGCGTCAACGACCTGCTCGCCCAGGGCGCGGAGCCGCTGCTGTTCCTCGACTACTTCGCCACCGGTAAGCTCGACGTCGCCACCGCGACCCGCGTGGTCGCCGGCATCGCCGAAGGCTGCAAGATCGCCGGCTGCGCACTTGTCGGCGGCGAGACGGCCGAGATGCCGGGCATGTACGCCGACGGCGAGTACGACCTGGCCGGCTTCACCGTCGGGGCCGTGAACCGCGACGGCGTACTGCCCAGGCTCGACGACCAGCGCGCCGGCGACGTGCTCATCGCGCTGGCCTCCAGCGGCCCGCACTCCAACGGCTATTCGATGGTCCGCAAGGTCGTCGAGCGCTCGGGCCTGGCCTGGGACGCGCCCTCGCCCTTCGCGCCGGGACAGACGCTGGCCGAGAGCCTGATGGTTCCGACCCGCATCTACGTGAAGAGCACCCTGCCCGCGATCAAGGCGGGCAAGATCAAGGGCTTGGCCCACATCACCGGCGGCGGCCTGATCGAGAATCCGTCCCGCGCCATCGCGCCGGGCCTGACCGAGCGCTTTGACTGGGCCTCCTGGCAGCTGCCGACGGTCTTCGAGTGGCTGCAGGAAACCGGCGGCATCGCCGAGCACGAGATGCGCCGCACCTTCAACTGCGGCGTCGGCTTCCTGCTGATCGTCGGCCGTGACGAGGCGGCCGAAGTGCTGGCCGAGATGCTCGAGGCCGGCGAAGACGCCTGGGTGTGCGGCGAGCTGGCGAAGGCGTAGCGCTGTGACGATGTGCGTCCTTCGAGACGGCCTTTCAGGCCTCCTCAGGATGACTAACTCAGAAATTCGTCATGGTGAGGAGCGAGCGCAGCGAGCGTCTCGAACCACGCAATGACCCAGATCCGCGCCAAGGTCGCCGTCCTGATCTCCGGGCGCGGCTCCAACATGACCGCGCTGGTCGAGGCCGCGAAAGCCCCTGACTGTCCGTTCGAAATCGTCCTGGTGCTGTCCAACAAGCCTGAAGCCGAGGGCTTGGCGATCGCCGAAGCCTCAGGCATCGCCACGATGGCCATCGACCACAAACCCTTCGGCGCCGACCGCGAGGCCCACGAGCGCGCCGTCGACGCCGTCCTGCGCGAGGCCGGTGTCGAGTACGTGGCCCTGGCCGGCTACATGCGGGTGCTCACCGCCTTCCTGGTCGAGGCCTGGGCCGGGCGGATGATCAACATCCATCCCTCGCTGCTGCCCAAATACCCCGGTCTCGACACCCACCGCCGCGCCATCGAGGCCGGCGACGCCGATGCCGGCTGCACGGCGCACTTGGTCACCGTCGGCGTCGACGAAGGCCCGATCATCGACCAGACGCGGGTCCCGGTGATCGCCGGCGACACCCCCGAGACCTTGTCGGCCCGGGTGCTGGAGGCCGAGCACAGGCTGTATCCCGCCGCCCTCGCCAAGCTGGTCCGCGGCTGATGGCCCGGCTGCGCGGCTGCGAGACCTGCCGCCGCCAGTGGCTGGTCGACGGCCGCCTGCCCCACCGCCTCGGCGCCAACGCGGGTGGGGCAGTGCTCTACCGCTGCGACGCCTGCGAGGCGTGGTGGGAGGAAACCCCGCGCGGGACGCAGGTGATCACAGAGGACGAGGCGCGCGAGAGCTATCCGGGATTGCTCGGCGCATAGACGTCGCGGCCCGCGCACGGCAGTCTGGCGAGCTTGATGGAGCCCCGCCATGCCTGCCGAAAAGACCACCATCCAGAACGTCCTGCAGCCCGGGAAGACCTACAGCGTCGACGCCGCCAAATACGCGCTGGCGCGCGCGGCCATGCTCGGCTTCCTGCCGAAGTCGGAACCCGGGATGCTCCAGGCGGAGATGACGCAGGCCATGCGCGCGGCCCTGCCCGCCGACCAGTTTCCCAGCACGACCAGCAGCTGGTGGATGAAGGCCGCCCAGCTCGATCTCGAGGCCAAGGGGCTGGTCGTGCGGGTCAAGGGCAAGCCGCTGCGCTGGCGCCTGGCCTGAGGGCCATGCCCGAAGCGGGCGATTGATAAAATCTCAACCATAGGTGGATTACCCTCGCCGTCGAGGGTGGGCGGCTTGATCTGAAGATCGCGGGCCGTTGACCGCCTCAGACCGTCATTTCCGGAAAGATGCCCATGGCCTCGCTTCTGACGATCAACGTGATCAACAACTCGTCTTCGACCCAGAGCTTCTACGTCTTCCAGCAGCCGGCCATGTTCACCGGCGGCGCGCAGGTCTACAGCAACAGCCTCTTCAGCTCGTCGCTGGGCAGCTATCCCTCAACGGGATCGATGCTGACCTTCCAGGCGCAGCAACAGCCGTACGCCGCCATCCAGCAGGCCCCCACCTACCCGATGGTCGGTCAGTCATCGGGGTTCGCGACGGCGGTGAGGCCCATCGACCTGGCCCCGGCCGGCGGCGGCTCCGCGAACGACTGGACGACAGCGTCCGTCAACCCTCTGGGTCTGTCGCGGGCCGCATCGAGCCCAGGCATTCAACCGGGCACGTTCCGGATCACGACCCCGGTCTATTCGCCGCCAGCGATCTACAACATCGGTTCAGCCGTCGAAACGAACGGATTGGCCATGGTGTCGAGCTTCGTCGTGGCGAACCCCGCTTCGAACACGGATTGCCAGCCGATCCCGAAATTCTACGTCCAGACCGGCATCTACACCCCGGGCCTGGTCCTCAATTTCTCGCAGTCGAGCGTCAACGCGGCCGTATGTGATTTCAGCGGCGGGCAGACGACGATGAACGTAACGTACAACATGGACGGGACATGGACGGTGCAGACGCGCCAGTAAGCGCAGCGGGTCTGGCGGCCCCCTGGGCCGCCAGACCCGCGCCTTGCTGAGGGTTTCACCGGATCGACCCTCTCCGCCCGAGCGCTAGCCTGCGGGAAACCCGGAGGCTCCCATGACGTCCCCCTTGCCCGCCGTCGCCCTCTCGCCGGGCTGGACCCGCGCCCTGCCGCCCGGGCCCGACACCCAGGTCAAGGTCACCGACGCCTACGTGCGGCTGATGGCGCGCGAGGCCTACTTCTGGGGCTGGCCGCTGGCCAACATCTACGCCCGGCGGCTCTCGTTCCAGGACATCCGCGAGCCGATCATGGTCGGGCCGTCGCCGCTGGCGCCGCTGAACCAGAACTGCATGCTCACCGACTACATCACCCCGGACCAGCGGCTGGTCTGCTGTCCGAACCAGGACGTGGTCTACGGCGCCGGCAGCCTGGCCTTGGACCTGTCGCCGGTGGTGGTCCAGGTCCCCGACTTCGGCGACCGCTTCTGGGTTTATCAGATGGTCGACCTGCGCACGGACGGGTTCGTGCAGCTGGGCAAGATGTATGGGACCACGCCCGGCTTCTACCTGATCTTGGGGCCGGACTGGGACGGCGATGTTCCCAAGGGGATCACCGGCGTCTTTCGCTCGCCGACGAAGACCGGCTTCGCCGCGCCGCGCATCTTCCAGGACGACACGGCCGAGGATCGGGAGGCGGTGCAGCCGCTCATCAACCAGGTGATGTTCTATCCCCTCGCCCAGTTCGACGGGACGATGAAGACCATCGACTGGAAGGCGATCAAGCACATCCCGGGCGAGGACGAAGGCGACGGCGAGAAGCACTTCGTCTTCCCCGACACCTTCTTCGACCTGCTGCCGGCGATCCTCGACGACGCCCCGCCCCTGCCCGGCGAAGAGGCGCGCTACGCCCAACTACGGGCGCTGGTCGCGGCGATCGAGGCGGACCCGGCGCTGAAGGCGGCGGCGGTCGAGGCGGCGACCGAGGTCGAGGAGACGGTGGTCCTGCCTCTGCTACAGTTCCGGAACTACGGCGAGCAGCGGCCGCACCACTGGAGCACCATCTCCAACGAGGCGGCGTTCGGGACCGACTATTTCACCCGCACGGCGGCGGCGCGGTCCAACATCCTGGTCAACGCGCCCAACGAGACCAAGTACTTCTACCAGGACCTCGACGTGACCGGCGCGCGGCTGAACGGCGCCAATCGCTACAGCGTGACCTTCCCCAAAGACGGAACGCCGCCGGTCAACGGCTTCTGGTCACTGACCCTCTACAACGAGCACCACTTCTTCGCGCCCAACGACCTGAAGCGCTACTCGCTGGGCACCAAGAACAAGGACCTGAAGTTCGGGGCCAACGGGTCACTGACGATCCACGTCCAGGCCGACCCGCCGCCGGAAGACCAGCGCGCCAACTGGCTGCCGGCGCCGGCCGGCGCGGACTTCTCTCTCTACATCCGGGCCTACTGGCCCAAGGCCGCCGTCCTTGACGGGTCGTGGACGCCGCCGCCCGTCGAAAGGATCGCGTCATGACCGCACCCATCCCGGTCACGCCGGACAACTTCCCGCGCGCCGAAAGCGACCTCTACTTCGGCAACTCGGTCCGCGAGGGCGGGTTCGGCCGCTTCCATCACTTCCGCGAACCGATGCCGATCGCCCGTCAGTCCGTGGTCCGGGCCAACCGCGACACGCTCTATTCGTCGGCGGTGTTCGACCTCGACGCCGGACCGGTCACCATCGTCATGCCGGAGGCCGGCAAGCGTTTCATGTCGCTGCAGGTGTTCGACGAGGACCAGTACACGGTCCAGGTCAGCTACGGCGCGGGCCGCTCCGTCTTCAGCCGCGAGACCGTCGGCACGCGGTACATCATGGCCGGCGTCCGCACTCTGGTGAACCCGGACGACCCGGTCGACCTAGCCGCCGTCCAGGCGGTGCAGGACGCGATCACCAGTGAACAGGCGACGCCGGGCTCTTTCGACCCGTCGCAATGGGACAAGGCCAGCCAGGACAAGGTGCGCAAGGCGCTGGTCGAGCTGGGAACCACCCTGCCCGACACCAAGGGCATGTTCGGCCGCAAGGATCAGGTCGATCCGGTTCGTCGTCTGATTGGCTCTGCCATGGCCTGGGGCGGCAATCCGGAAACCGAGGCGCTCTACCTCAACGTCACGCCGCCCAGGAACGACGGCAAGACGGTCTATCGTCTGCGGGTGAAGGATGTGCCGGTCGACGGCTTCTGGTCGATCAGCGTCTACAACGGCGACGGCTACTACGAGGCCAACGCGAAGAACGCCTATACGCTGAACAACCTCACCGCCAAGCCCGACCCCGACGGCGCTTTCAGCATCCAGTTCGGCGGCGATGGCGATGCGCCCAACCTGCTGCCGACACCGCCGGGCTGGAACTACATGGTCAGGCTGTACCGGCCCCGGCCTGAGATCCTCGACGGCCGCTGGGTCTTCCCGGAAGCGACGCCGGTCTAGTCATCTCCCTCCCCTTCATGGGGAGGGAGAAACGAAAACGGCCGGACCCGCGAGGGTCCGGCCGTTCCGTTATTACCGAAAGATCGGTCGGCTTAGCCGACGATGTCGGCGTCCGTGAAGAACTGGGCGATTTCGATGCCGGCGTTCTCGAGGCTGTCCGAACCGTGGACCGAGTTCTCGCCGATCGACAGGGCGAAGAGCTTGCGGATGGTGCCTTCAGCGGCGTCGTTCGGGTTGGTGGCGCCCATGACTTCGCGATAGCGGGCCACGGCGTTGTCGCCTTCGAGGACCTGGACGACGACCGGCTCGGCGGTCATCTGGCCGACGAGTTCGCCGTAGAACGGGCGCTCGGCGTGGACTTCGTAGAACTTCTTGGCCTGGGCGTCGGTGAGCTTCACGCGACGCTGGGCGACGATGCGCAGACCGGCTTCCTCGATCACGGCGTTGACCTTGCCGGTGAGGTTGCGACGGGTGGCGTCGGGTTTGATGATCGAGAAGGTGCGTTCGGTCATGGCTAGTGTCGGAGCCTTACACAGAGTTGGTGTTTTGAGGGTCGCGGGCTTATAGCGGCGGGCCTTCGATCCGCCAACACCTGTCACGCCCCCCGAGACTGCTATTCCCCCATGCTTCAGATCAAAGACCTCACCTTCACGGCCTGGGGACGCCGCTTCTTCGACAAAGCGGGCGTGTCGCTGCCGCCCGGCTCGAAGGTCGGCCTCGTCGGCCGCAACGGCGTCGGCAAGTCGACCCTGTTCAAGCTGATCATGGGCGAGCTGGTCGCCGGCGGCGACGAGATCAGCCTGCCCAAGAACACCCGCATCGGCCAGGTGGCGCAGGAGCACCCCGCGACCCCGGTCTCGCTGATCGACACCATCCTCGAGGCCGACGAAGAGCGGCACAGCCTCATGACCCGGCTGGAGACGGCCGATCCCGAGGAGATGGGTGATATCTGGACCCGTCTGATCGAGATCGACGCGGACGCGGCGCCGGCCCGGGCGGCGGAAATCCTCTCGGGCCTCGGCTTCAGCGTCGAGGACCTCCAGCGGCCGATGGCGCACTTCTCCGGCGGCTGGCGGATGCGCGTGGCGCTGGCGGCGGCGCTGTTCTCCGAACCCGACCTGCTGCTGCTCGACGAACCGACCAACTACCTCGACCTCGAAGGCGCGATGTGGCTCGAGGCGCGGCTGAAGAAGTATCCGCACACGGCGCTGATCATCAGCCACGACCGCGAACTGCTGAACAACAGCTGCACCCACATCCTGCACCTGGCCCAGGGCAAGCTCGAAATCTACACCGGCGGCTACGACGACTTCGAAAAGATGCGGGCCGAGAAGTCGCGGCTGCAGCTGTCGGCCAAGGCCAAGCAGGACGCCGAGCGCGCCCACCTGCAGTCCTTCGTCGACCGCTTCAAGGCCAAGGCCTCCAAGGCCGCCCAGGCGCAGTCGCGGATGAAGCGGCTGGCCAAGATGGAGCCGGTGGCGACCACCATCGAAGAACGCGTCGCGGCCTTCACCCTGCCCTCGCCGCCGCGCCCGCTGGCGCCGCCGCTGATCCGGCTGGAAAAGGCCAACGTCGGCTACGACGCCGGCAAGCCGATCCTGCGCCAACTGAACTTGCGCATGGACCTGGACGACCGCATCGGCCTGCTCGGCGTCAACGGCGCCGGCAAGTCGACCTTCGCCAAGCTGATCGCCGGGGCGCTGGGCGTCGAGACCGGCGAGTTCCACCGCGACCGCAAGATGAAGGTCGGCTGGTTCCACCAGCACCAGATCGAGGCGATGGACCCCGAGGACACGGCGCTGGAGATCATCCGCCGCGCCATGCCGGACGCGTCCGAGTCGTCGCGCCGCTCGCGCCTGGCCCAGTTCGGCCTGCCGTTCGAGAAGCAGGAGACCACCGTCGCCAACCTCAGCGGCGGCGAGCGCGCGCGGCTGCTGCTGAACCTGGTGGCGATGGACGCGCCGCATATGCTCATCCTCGATGAGCCGACCAACCACCTCGACATCGACAGCCGCCGGGCCCTGCTCGACGCGCTGAACGAGTACGAGGGGGCGGTGATCCTGATCACCCACGACCGCTCGCTGATGGAGCTGGTCGCCGACAGGCTGTGGCTGGCGGCGGACGGCACCATCAAGCCGTTCGACGGCGACATGGACGACTACGCCAAGTTCGTCATCGACCGCGCCCGCGTCGCCGCGAGAGCGCCGACCCAGGTGCGCGAGCCGGTGGTCGAGGAGCCCAAGGCTCCGCCGCCGCCGCCGCGCGCCCAGCCGGCCCAGGTCGGACCGCTGAAGCGCAAGTTGGAAGCCGCCGAAGCCGTCGTCGCCCGCACCACCAAGCAGCTTGCCGAGATCGACACCGTGCTGGCCGACGCCGCCATCTATGTGAAGGACCCGGCCAAGGCCGCCGACCTCGGCCAGAAGCGCATCAAGGCCCAGGCCGCGGTGGACAAGGCCGAGGCCGAGTGGATGGTCATCGCCGACCAGCTGACGGCGGCGCAGGGGTAGCCGGAAGAAATTCTGGCGACGTTGTCGGCGCCGGGCATACTGGTTCGTCCTAGGGACAGTCAGGAACCCGCCGCATGCTCTACGCCATCCTCTGCTACAACGCCGAAGACGTCGTGACCTCCTGGACCAAGGAGGAGGACGACGCCGTCATGGCCAAGCTCAACGTCGTCCACGAGCGCCTTGAGAAGGCCGGCAAGCTGGGGCCGTCCCTGCGGCTGCTGCCGACGACCTCCGCGACGACGCTGCACAAGCGCCAGGACCTGGTCGTGGACGGCCCCTATGCCGAGACCAAGGAACAGCTGCTCGGCTTCTACATCCTCGATATCTCCGGCCTGGAGGAGGGCCTGGAGATCGCGCGCGAACTGGGCAAGGCCAATCCTGGCGGCGCCTACGAGCTGCGGCCGATCGGCCTGTTCCTGCCGGGGGCGGACATCGCGTGACCGAGCTGGCCTGGATCGACGCGGCCATCACCTCGGCCCGGCCCCAGGCCGTCGGCGCGCTGCTGCGCTACTTCCGCGACCTCGACATCGCCGAGGAGGCGTTCCAGGACGCCTGCCTGCGGGCGCTGCGGAACTGGCCGCAGAACGGGCCGCCGCGTGACCCGACCGCCTGGCTGATCATGGTGGGCCGGAACGCCGCCATCGACGGCGTCCGCAAGCGCGGCAAGCAGCAGCCCCTCCCGCCCGAGGAACTGATCTCCGACCTCGAGGACGCCGAGGACGATCTGGCCGAACGGCTGGACGGCTCCCATTATCGCGACGATGTGCTGCGGCTGCTGTTCATCTGCTGCCACCCGGACCTGCCGGCGACGCAGCAGATCGCGCTGGCCCTGCGCATCGTCTCGGGCCTGACAGTCAAGCAGATCGCCCGCGCCTTCCTGGTCGGTGAGAGCGCCATGGAGCAGCGGATCACCCGCGCCAAGGCCAAGGTCGCCGGGGCCGACGTGCCGTTCGAAACCCCCGGCCCGGTCGAACGCGCCGAGCGCGTCGCGGCGGTGGCGGCGATGATCTACCTGGTCTTCAACGAGGGCTATTCCGCCACCGGAGACAGCGCCGGACTACGGGCCAGGCTCTGCGACGAGGCGATCCGGCTGGCGCGGCTGCTGCTGCGGATGTTCCAGACCGAGCCCGAGATCATGGGCCTGACCGCCTTGATGCTGCTCCAGCATTCGCGGACAGGCGCCCGGCTCGACGACGCCGGCGAGATCGTGCTGCTGGAGGATCAGGACCGCGCGCTCTGGAACGGCAAAATGATCGCCGAGGGCCTGGCCCTGATCGACAAGGCCATGCGCCACCGGCGCCCCGGCCCCTACCAGATCCAGGCGGCGATCGCGGCGCTGCATGCGCGCGTGGCACGGCCGGAGGACACCGACTGGTCCGAGATCGAACAGCTCTACGCGGCGCTGGAGCGAATGCAGCCCTCGCCGGTGATCACCCTCAACCGCGCCGTGGCGGTGTCGAAGGTATCCGGGCCCGAGGCGGCGCTGGCGATGATCGAGCCGCTGGCGGGCAAGCTGTCCGGCTACTTCTACTTCTTCGGCCTCAAGGGCGCGCTGATGCTGGACCTCGGCCGCGACGCCGAGGCCCGCGCCGCCTTCGACCAGGCCATCTCCCTGGCCGGCAGCGCCGCCGAGGCCGCCCACATCCGCGGCCGACTGGACCGTCTGATGAAGGATCACGCCCTGGCGACTCCGCAGCCGTAAAAAAGTTCGCGCCCCTGTCGGATCGTCGAGGCTGCGTTCGTCCTCGGGACAGACAACACAGACACCGGAAGGAACGGCCGATGACCACCCCCGCCGACGAAATCCGCACCGTGATCGACCGACTCGCCCAGGCCACGGCCGCCAAGAACGCCGCCGCCGTGACGGCCAGCTACGGACCCGCGCCGGTGGTCTTCTCCCTGGCGCCGCCGTTGCAGGCGCCGGAAGATTCCGACGGCGAAGGCCTCCAGTCCTGGTTCGACACCTGGACCGGGCCCATCGGCTACGATCTCGGGCCGTTGAGCGTGGCGGCCGACGGCGATGTCGCCTTCGCTCATGGCCTGGCGCACATGACCGGGACCAAGGTCGACGGCGAGACGCCGGACCTCTGGTTCCGCGCGACCTACGGTCTGCGCCGCATCGCCGGCGCCTGGAAGGTTGTCCATGAGCACCACTCGACACCCTTTTACATGGACGGCAGTTTCAAGGCCGCCGTCGACCTGAAGCCCTGATCGCAACATCCAGAACAACAAGAGGAAACCACGATGACCGCTCAACCCCAGCACAGCCTCGTCCTCGAACGCATCCTCGATGCGACGCCGGACAAGGTGTTCAAGGCCTGGACCACGCCCGACCTGCTGAAGCAGTGGTTCGCCCCGGCGCCCTGGAGCATCGTCTCCGCCGACTGCGATCTGAAGCCGGGCGGCTCATCCGGCATCGTCATGAAAAGCCCCGAGGGCGAAGAGTACCCGAACCCGGGCGTCTATCTCGAGATCGTGCCGAACAAGCGCATCGTCACCACCGACGCCTTCCTGCCTGGCTGGATCCCCACCGGCCAGCCGTTCATGACGGCCCATGTCGAGCTGGAAGATCTCGGCGACGGCCGCACCAAATACACGGCGACCGCCATGCACTGGACGGAGGAAGCCAAGACCCAGCACGAGCAGATGGGCTTCCACGAGGGCTGGGGTCAGGTCGCCGACCAGCTCAACGTGCTGGTTCAGACCCTCTGACGAAAAAGTCGAACGGTGTTGTCGGACTTCATCGGCGCCGTTCGTCCTTTGGACGAGCCTCGAGGGAGGCTCGTGACGCAACACCGGAAACGGAGGCCCAGATGGCCGAGATCAGTCCCGAGTTGATGAAGGGGGTCATCCCCTACCTGAACGTGGTCGGCGCCGCCGACGCGGTCGAGTTCTACAAGAAGGCCTTCGGCGCCGAAGAGCTGGCCAAGACGCCCGCCGAGGACGGCAAGCGACTGATCCACTGCCAGCTGGCCATCAACGGCGGCTCGCTGATGATCTCCGACTGCTTCCCGGAGCATGGCTACGAGCACCAGCCATCGCACAGCTTCACCATGCAGCTGGTCGTCGACGACATCGACAGCTGGTGGAAGCGCGCGGTCGACGCCGGCGCCACGGTGAACATGCCGGTCCAGGTGATGTTCTGGGGCGATCGCTGGGGCTCGGTAAAGGACGCCTGGGGCGTGAACTGGGCGTTCAACGAGCCGGCCAAGCAGGGCTAGGCCAGATCAACCAAGGGGGAGTTCGCCATGGATACCGAGACGACGCCGAAAGGCATGCTCTGGACCGGCCGCGCGATGAGCTGGCTGGCCATCCTGTTCCTGACGCCGAACATGGTCATCAAGCTGATCGACCACGAGATCGTCCGCACGATCATGACCGGGCTGGGATACCCGCCGAAGTTCGACCGCCTGATCGGCGTCATCGAACTGGTCTGTATCGTGCTCTACGCGATCCCACGGACCTCGGTGCTGGGGATGGTGCTGACGACCGGCCTGATCGGCGGGGCCATCTCGACCAACCTGCGCGCCGAACAGCCGCTGTTCAGCCACATCCTGTTCGGGGTCTATCTTGGTGTCTGGATGTGGGCCGGTCTGTGGTTGCAGCACCCGCGTCTGCGAGCGGTCCTGCCGCTGATCCGCCGCTGAAGCTCTAGGTCGCGGGCGGCGCCTGGCGCGTCGCCCCGACCACCCTGCCCTCGCCCTTGGCCCAGACGGCGCCGGGGACGTCGCTGGCGGTGTCGGCGAGGAAGGCCCAGCTTCCATCGGCCTGGCGGACCAGAATGGTCAGGAACTTGGCCGTGGTCCGCCGCTCGGGCTTGCCGTCGCCCGGCGTGACCACGAACTCGACATAGCCGACATCCACGGCCAGACCGGGCGTCAACGACTTGCGGCCGGTCAGCCGGAACGACAGGTCGAGTTTCGTACCATTGGCCTTCGACATTTCCATGAAGCGGCGCACGCCGGGGACGAAGTCGCCCTGGGCGCTTTCGACCGGCGCCTTGGCCGAGCGGGAGATGTAGACCGCGTCAGCTGTGTAGACCTTGGCCAGCAGGTCTGCATCCAACGTTCGATAGGCGCCGGCCATGCGGTCGTAGACCGCGTCCAGCGCGGCCTGCGTCGGCATCGCGCCCTTGGAGGCGACGGGCGTGATCGCCGCGGGGCCCGCGGCCTCGAACAGCGCCGCGTTGGACGGGTTCTCGGCGTAGGCCTCCAGCCGCCAGGTCTTGCCCGGCCCGCGGGTGCGGACGGCGATGTACTTGGCGACGGACGCGCCGCGTTTAACGTAGCCGCTCTCCACCCGCGCGGCGCCGTCGACCAGGGTCTTGGTGGCGCGATAGTCGGGTGCGGGCTGGCCGGCCAGATGGGCCCTTACCGCCCCCTCGCCGACCAGGATGTCGCTTGTCGGATCAGCGGGCAGATAGAAGCCGGCAGGGCTCGGCAGGTCGGGCGTCGGAGCGGCATGAGCCGCTCCGCAGGCGAGCGCGAAGGCCAGGGCGAGGACGGTCGATTTCATGAGCTGATCCAGCGAGTTGTTCGGATCAGTTGTAAGGCCCCTGCCCCACGGCGGCGACCGTCCCGATCACGCCGTGAGCGCTCTCGGTCGCGCGCCTAGCCGCACTTCACTTCTTTCACGACCCCGGTGTCGGAGTCGTAGAAGATGTTCAGCCGCTCCGCGCGATAGTCCATCGTCACCGGGCAGGTGGTGCAGGCGACGCGGACCTTGGAGGGGTCGGTCGGCACCGGAATTTCGCTGCGGTTCTTGCCGACCAGATACTGGTGGGTCGACGCCTTGCAGGAGTCGGCTGGGGCCGGCGGCGGCACGGCCACGGTCGGGGTCTCGGCCACGGTGGGCGGCGGCGGCGGCGGTGCGTCCTTGGTGGCGCAGGCGGACAGGGTCAGGGCGACCGCGACCAGAACCAGCTTCCTCATGCCTTTTTCTCCCATCCGCGTTCCTCGCCCTGCTGCCAGTAACTGATCGGCAGGCCCTGGGCCTTGAAAGTCTTCCATCGCGCGCGGGCCAACGCCAGCGCGTCATCGTCACGGCCGTCGAACAGGACGATGCACCGCTCGTGCGGCGCCAGGTCCCCCGGCTCGGCGCCGTCGATCAGAAACAACGCCTGGGCGCCGTTCGGGTTGTCGATCGCCGTCGTCAGCAGGATCGGCTGGTGCTCCGGGAACGGCTCTTCGGCCGTGCCGTGGGCCAGGAAGCTGTCGTCGCGATAGCTCCACAGCCAGCCGTCGAGGTGGTCGATACGCTCCGGCGCGGCCGTGCGAACCAAGGCCCGCCAGCCGCGCTTCAGGGTCTTGTCCAGCAAGTCGGGCAGCACCTGATCGAGCGACGAGCGCTCCAGGTGATAGAACCAGACTTCGCAGGGCGCAGCACTCATCCGGCCAGCCTAGACCTCGTACTTGTCGGCGACCATCTGGTTCAGCAGACGCACGCCGAAGCCGACGGCGCCGTCCGGGATCGTCGGGCTGGTCGAAGGCTTCTTCCAGGCGACGGCGGCGATGTCGAGGTGCGCCCAGGGCACGTCGTTGACGAAGCGCTTCAGGAACAGGGCGGCGGTGATCGAGCCGCCGGCCCGGCCATTGCCGACGTTCTTCATGTCGGCGATCGCGCTGTCGATGTGCTTGTCATAGAAGTCCGGCAGCGGCATGCGCCACAGCGGTTCGCCCGTCGCCTTGGAGGCGGCCAGCAGGTTCTCCGACAGTTCGTCGTTGTTGCTGAACAAACCGCCGAAGTCGTTGCCGAGCGAGATGATGATCGCGCCGGTCAGGGTGGCCAGGTCGACCATGAATTTCGGCTTGAAGCGGTCCTGCGTGTACCAGAGCGCGTCGGCCAGAACGAGACGGCCCTCGGCGTCGGTGTTGATGACCTCGATGGTCTGGCCCGACATCGAGGTGACCACGTCGCCCGGACGCTGGGCGTTGCCGTCGGGCATGTTCTCGACCAGGCCGAGGACGCCGATGACGTTGGCCTTGGCCTTGCGGGCCGCGAGCACATGCATCAGGCCGGCCACGGCGGCCGAGCCGCCCATGTCCCACTTCATGTCTTCCATGCCGTCGGCGGGCTTGATGCTGATGCCGCCGGTGTCGAAGGTGACGCCCTTGCCGACGAAGGCGATGGGCTGGCTGTCGCCGCCGCCGTTCCACTTGATCACGACCAGCTGGCTCTCGCGACGGCTGCCCTGGCCGACGCCGAGCAGGCTGCCCATGCCGAGCTTGGCCATCTCGTCCTCGCCGAGGATTTCGACCTCGAGACCGAGCGATTCGAGTTCCTTGATGCGACGCGCATACTCGGCCGGGAACAGCACGTTGGCCGGCTCGGAGACGAGATCGCGGGAGAAATAGACCGCCTCGCCCAGCGCCTTGAACGGCGCGTAGGCGGCTTCCGCGGCGGCGACGTCGTCGACGGCGAGGGCCACGGTGGTGACCGAGGGCTTCTTCTCGGCCTTCTCGGTGGTGCGGTACTTGTCGAAGCGATAGGCGGCGAGCGTGACGCCCAGCGCGGCCTGCGCGGCCTGGGCGGCGGAAACGCCCGGCAGCAGCACCGTCAGGGTCTCGACGCCCGAGAGTCTGACCGCGTTGTAGGCCTGGGCCACGGCCTTTTCGGCGGCGTCGCCGTCAAAGCCGTCCTGCGACCCGGCGCCGACAATCACGGCGCGCTGGATTTCGGCCGGGCCGACCACCTCGACCGTCTGGCCGGGCTTGCCGCCGAAGCGGCTGGCGGCGGCAATGGCGCGGGCCGCCGCGCCGCCGGTCGCCTGGTCCAGGCCCTGGGCTCCGGGGGACAGTTTCCCGTCCTCGAAGGCGATGGCGGCGACGGCGCCGCTCGCGGGGACCTTGGCCTGGGCGTGGGCGACAAACTCGATGCGCATGGATTGCTCCTGAAATCTCTGCGCGCGGCATAGTCCAACCGCGAGCGCTAGGGAAGCTTGAGCGGTTGTCTCAGCCTCCCAGCGGCGTATATGACGGGCAGCCCCCGATTTGGGGTTTTCCCTGACTCCAGACGGGCTAGCTTCCCTCCCCCATGCGTCTGATCGAACGCTATCTGTTTCGCCAGCTCCTGACGCCGACCCTGCTCGCGGCGGCGGCGCTGGGCGGCGTGGGGCTGCTGAGCCAGAGTCTGGGCCAGCTCGACATCATCATCGAGCAACGCCAGACCGCCTGGGTGTTCGTGCAGGTCATCGTGCTGGCGATGCCGCAGCTGATGAACCTGATCCTGCCGATCGCCATCTTCGTCGCCGCCCTGGTCGCGCTGAACCGGCTGCAGGCCGACCACGAACTGGTCGTCTGCCAGGCGGCGGGCATGACCCGCTGGCGGATCATTTCCCCGGCCATGCGGCTGGCGGTGCTGGCGGTGCTGATCGGCCTGTTCGTGAATCTGTTCGTGCAGCCGGCCTCGTACCGGGCCATGCGCGAGATCGTGTTCGCGGCCAAGACCGACCTCGCCGCCACCCTGGTGCGCAAGGGCGAGTTCACCCAGCCGGCCCCGCGCCTGACCGTCTACGGCCAGGACGTCGATCCCGACGGCCTGATCCACAATCTTTTCATTCACCAGCGCACCGACAACGGCGGCGCCACGACCTACACCGCCCGCGAGGGCCGCATCACCTATCGTGACGGCGATCCGGTGCTGGTCATGCGCCACGGCTCGAACCAGGAATTCTCCCGCAACGGCGTACTGAATTTCCTGTCGTTCGAGGAGTACGCCCTGGAGCTGTCGCCGTTCCTGAACCGCAGCGACAACATCACCTACAAGGCCTCGGACCGCTATTTGCACGAGCTGTTCTTCCCGGACCTGGCCGGCGAGTACGAACGCAAGAACGTCGAGAAGCTGCTGGCCGAGGGCCATTCGCGGATCGCCTCGCCATTCTACAGCCTGGCCTTCATGGCCATGGCGCTGGCGGCGGTGCTGGGCGGCAGCTTCAGCCGGCTCGGCTACGCTCGACGCATCGCCACGGCGGGGGCGGCGGCGGCGCTGGTGCGGATCATCGGCTTCGCGGTCCAGGCGGCCAGCGAGGACAGTCCGGGCCTGAACGTCTTCCAGTACGTCATTCCCTTCGCCGCAACGGCCTGGGCCTTCGGCCAGCTCTATCGGCCGGTCTCCAAGCGGTCCGGCTGGCGCGAGTGGCTGCCGTTCGGGGTCGCCGAACCCAAGAGGGCCGCCGCATGAGCCGGGGCATCGGACGGCTCGAGCGCTATGTCCTGACGCGCACGCTCGGCGGCGTCGCCGGCGCGCTGGCGGTGATCGGGGCGGTGATCCTGCTCATCGATTTCGTGGAGGTCTCGCGGACCGTGGCCGGCCGTGGCGACGCGGGCTTCCCGCGCCTGCTGTGGCTGACCCTGTTGAAGGCGCCGTCGACGGTGCTGACCTTGTTGCCGTTCGCCTTCCTGTTCGGAACCCTGGCCGCCTTCGTCGGCCTGAACCGGCGCAGCGAGCTGATCGCCATGCGCGCCGCCGGCGTCTCGGCCTGGCGCTTCATCCTGCCCGCCGCCATCGCCGCCTTCGTCGTCGGCATGTTCACGGTCGCGGCCTTCAACCCGCTGGCCGCCATGCTCGGCGCGGAGTTCGAGCAGTCCCGCGACGCGGTGCTGGAGGAGTTCCAGACCTCCAAGCCCAAGGACACCTGGCTGCGGCAGGGCGACGCCAGCTCCCAGGTGGTGATCCGCGCCCGCTCGCACGACGAGACCGAAGGGTCGGTGCGGCTGAAGGACGTGTCGATGTTCGTCTACCGCGTGAACCCGCAGGGTGGCCTGGAATTCTCGCGCCGGATCGAGGCCGACGAGGCGCGGCTGATGCCGGGCTACTGGCGTCTGCGCGGCGTGCGCGAAGCGGCGCCCGGCGCCGGCTCGGTGCGGTCCGAGACCCTGTCGATTCCCTCGACCCTGGACGAGCAGGCGGCCATCGAGCGCTTCACCACGCCCGCCGCGATCGCCTTCTGGCGGCTGCCGGCGACGATCCGGGGCACTGAGTCGGCGGGCTTTTCGGCCCTGCCCTACCGCCTGAGACTGCATCAGCTGCTGGCCACGCCGCTGCTGTTCGCGGCGATGTCGGTGCTGGCGGCGGCGTTCTCGCTGCGGCTGATGCGACTGGGCGGCCTGGCGGCCCTGGCCGGGTCCGGCGTGGCCCTGGGCTTCGTGTTCTTCTTCTTCAACCAGTTCTCCGGCGCGCTGGGAAAGGCGGAAATCATCCCGCCCTTCGCCGCCGCCTGGGCGCCGCCCTTGCTGGCGCTGTTATCGGGGCTGACTCTGCTTTGCTATACCGAGGACGGTGGAATCGTGCGCAGTCGCGCCGCCGGGAGGATGAGCGCCACATGAGTACAGCCAGCCGACGCCTGACGGTCGGAATCGGACGCGCGGGCCTGATGGCCGGCGCCGCCCTGCTGGCGCTCGCCTGCTCGGGTCCCGCCCTGGCCCAGGAAGCCGCCCCCGCCTCGCCCGCGCCGCAGGAAGACGGACTTGGCCAGGACGGCTTCTATCTGGAGTCCGACCTGCTCATCCAGGACGACGCCAACAAGCAGGTCACCGCCGAGGGCGACGTCGAGGTCCGTTATCGCGGCCGCACCCTGCGCGCCCAGAAGCTGGTCTACGAGACTGCCAGCGGCCTGATCACGGCCCGCGACAAGGTGGTCATCATCGACCCCACCGGCGCCGTGACCTTCGCCGACGAGATCGTCCTCGACGAGGAGATGCGAGCCGGCGTGGCGCGCGGCTTCTCGGCGCGTCTGGAAGGCAACGTCAAGATCGCGGCCAGCACCGCAATCCGCCGCAGCGACACCGTCAACGAGCTGAACCAGGCCATCTACACACCCTGCGAGCTCTGCGCCGAGGACAAGACCAAGGCGCCGACCTGGTCGATCCGGGCGGAAAAGGTGATCCAGGACCGCGACAAGCGGGTGATCTATTACCGCAACGCCGTCATCGAGATGTTCGGCGTGCCCATCTTCTACAGCCCGGTGTTCTGGCACGCCGATCCCAGCGCCGGTCGCGCCTCCGGCCTGCTGGCCCCAAAGATCCTGCTCTCGGATCGCCGCGGCCTGTCCTACGAGCAGCCCTACGCCTGGATCATCTCGCCGTCCCAGGACCTGGTGATCAGCCCGCAAATCAACACGAAGGTGAACCCGTTCGTGAACTTCCAGTGGCGCAAGCGCTTCTGGTCGGGCGAGATCAACGCACGCTTCGGCTACACCTACGAGCAGGATCTGGAAGGCGACGGCGACCGCTTCGGCGACCGCACCTCGCGCAGCTACATCCTCGCCGACGGCGCCTTCCAGATCGACGAGAACTGGAAGTGGGGCTTCGCCGCCGAGCGCACCTCCGACGACCTGCTGTTCGACAAGTACGACATCGGAAACGTCTACGAGCAGCGCGGCCTGCTGCCCTCGGACGACAAGCGCCTGACCACGCAGCTCTACGCCGTGCGCCAGGACGACCGCTCCTATTTCTCGGTCGCCGCCCTCAGCATCCAGGGCCTGCGTCCCGACGACGTCGATCGCACCTTCCCGCTGATCGCCCCGCTGATCGAGGCGCGCTGGGAGCCGGAGGGGCCCGTGCTCGGCGGCCGCCTGCGATTCCAGGGCAGCGCCGTGGCCCTGACCCGCGAGCAGTCGCAATATGTGACGACCGAGCCGGGCGAGGACAGCCGCCGGGCCAGCGCCCTGCTCGACTGGCGTAGCAACGTGACCCTGGCCAACGGACTGCGGCTGTCGCCGTTCGCCCAGGCCCGGGCCGACGTCTACAGCCTCGACGACATCGCCGGCGCGGTCGGCGCCGACGAGAGCGACAGCCTCGCCCGCGCCGTCGGCGTCGCCGGCGTCGACATCAGCTACCCGCTGTGGCGCCGCGACGGTGACCGCACCCTAGTGCTCGAGCCGCTGCTGCAGATCGCCCTGTCCCCGGACAGCGATCCGGACCCGCGCATCCCCAACGAGGACAGCGTGGTGCTCGAGTTCGACGAGACCAACCTGCTGCGGGCCAACAAATTCCCGGGCTTCGACCTCTACGAGGGCGGCCAGCGCGTCAACATAGGCGGCCGAGCCACGGTGATGTACGACGACGGCCGCAGCGCCAGCATCCTGCTGGGCCGCAGCTTCCGGGCCGAGGAAGACCCGCAGTTCCCGTCACGCAGCGGTCTGCAAGACACCTCGTCCGACTGGATCGTCGCGGCCGAGGCCAAGCCGTTCAAGGGCGTGTCCTTCTTCAGCCGCGCCCGCTTCTCCGACGAGAACGGCGACGTGCGGCGGATCGAAGCGGGGATCGATGTCGAGACCGAGCGGGCCAGTGGCTTCATCCGCTATCTGCGCGACAACCAGGACATCACCGGCGTGCAGCGCGAGGACATCGACTTCGCCGGCGACGTGATGATCAGTGGCAACTGGGGCGTAACGTTCGCGGGCGTCCGCGACGTCGAGAACGACGTCTGGCGTCGCCAGGAATTCGGAGCCCTCTACCGCGACGATTGCCTCGATATCGCGGTCGTCTGGGTGCACGAGGAAACCTACAATCGCCAGCTGGGACCATCGGACTCGGTGATCCTGCGCCTAACGCTCGCCACATTGGGCGATAAAGGCTACAGGCAGTGACGACCGGCCGGACCAAAGGGATTCCGCCGTGCGCAGCAGTCAGGGGAACTACGAGATTGAACAAGACGGCGCGTAGCGTGACGGGCATGGCCGCGGCGGCCGCGTCCGCCCTGAGCCTTGGTCTCGCCCCCATCGCCTCCGCCCAGGGCGTGCCGGCCGCGCCGGCGCCTGCCCCGGCGGCGGCCCCGAGCCCGACCGATTCCGCCCTGGCGGAAAGCGTCGCGGCGGTGGTCAACGACGACATCGTCTCGACCTACGACCTGGTGCAGCGCATGCGTCTGCTCAGCGTCACCTCCGGCATTCAGCCCGACCAGAACACCCTGCCCCAGCTGCAGCGCGAAGCTCTGCGCTCGCTGGTCGAGGAGCGTCTGCAGATCCAGGAGCTGCGCCGCGTCGAGAAGGAGAACAAGGTCGACATCATCGCGACCGATCCCGAGCTCGACGCCGAAATCAACGACGTCGCCCGCGGCAACAACATGACCGGCGAGCAACTGGTCGCCCAGCTCCGCAGCGCCGGCGTCGGCCCCGAGACCTTCCGCGCGCAGATCCGCGCCGAGGTCAGCTGGCAAAATTACATCCGCGGCCGCTTCGGCTCGCGCCTGCGCATCGGCCAGGACCAGATCAAGGCCGTCCAGGCCCAACTGGCCGCCTCCGCCAGCAAGCCGCAGTACCAGATCAGCGAAGTGGTCATCGATCCGAGCCGCGTCGGCGGTCCGGAGGCCGCCCTTCAGGGCGCTGATCAGCTCATCCAACAGATTCAGCAGGGCGCGCCCTTCCCGGCCGTCGCCCGTCAGTTCTCGTCATCGGCCACCGCCGCCAACGGCGGCGACGCCGGCTGGGTCGGCAGCGGCGAGATTCCTGCCGAGGTCGAGGCGGCCCTGGACCAGCTTCGCGCCGGCCAACTGTCGCGTCCGATCGTGACCCAGGACGGCGTCTACATCATTCTGCTGCGTGACAAGCGCTCGGGCTCGTCGGTGACCATGGTCAACCTGAAGCAGGCGGCCGTGCCGCTGGCCCAGGACGCCACCCCCGAGCAGATCGAAGCCGCCCGCGTCACGCTCGAAAGCCTGCGTCCGAAGGTCACCGGCTGCGCCGACCTCGAGACCAAGGCCTCGACGGTGTCCGGCATCATGGCGGGCGACCTCGGCGAAGCCGAGATCGGCGGACTGAGCCCCGACTTCCAGGCCGCCGTCGCGGCGACCCAGGACGGCCAGCTGTCGCAACCGATCCGCACCGCCGCCGGCCTGCACCTGATCATGGTCTGCAGCCGTCGCCAGGCCGGCGCCCAGATCCCGACCCCGCAACAGATCGAGAGCCGCCTGTTCGGCCAGCAGCTGTCGATGATCTCCCGGCGTCTGCTGCGCGACCTGCGCAACGTCGCCACCATCGAGACGCGGTGACGCCCGGGCCTCTCGCGCTCAGCCTTGGCGATCCCGCCGGGATCGGACCGGAAATCACGGCCAAGGCCTGGCGGGCCCTGCGCGAAAGCGGCCCCGCCTTCATGGTCGTGGGTGACGCCCACTCCTTGATCGCCGCCCCGGGCGGACCGACGCCGGTGAAGGTCGTCGCCGGCCCGGACGAGGCCCAGCGCGTCTTCGCCGACGCCATTCCCGTGCTCGAGCTGCCGCTGGCCGCCCCGGTGATCGCCGGCCAGCCCTCCGCCGCCAACGCGCCGGCGGTGATCCGCTGGATCGAGACGGCGGCGGGTCTGGCCCTGTCCGGCGCGGTCAGCGGCGTCGTCACCGCCCCGATCGCCAAGGCCCCACTCTACGCCGCGGGCTTCCGCTTCCCCGGCCATACCGAGTTCCTGGCCGAGCTGACCGCCGCCGGCCGTCACGACGGCGCGCGTGGACCGGTGATGATGCTGACGGCCGCCGACCTGCGCGTCGCGCTTGTCACCATCCACGAACCGCTGTCGGCGGTTCCGGCGCTGCTCACCATCGAGAAGATCGTCAACGCGGGCCTGGTCACCGCCCAGGCCCTGAAGCGCGACTTCGGCATCGACCGTCCACGTCTCGCCGTCGCCGGTCTCAATCCCCACGCCGGCGAGTCGGGTTCGATCGGCCGCGAGGAGGTCGAGGTGGTCGAACCGGCGGTGCGGGCGCTGCGCGAGCTCGGTGTCGACGCCAAAGGGCCGACGCCCGCCGACACCCTGTTCCACGCCGAGGCTCGGGCCCGCTACGACGCGGCGCTGTGCCTCTACCATGATCAGGCCCTGATCCCGGTAAAGATGCTCGATTTCTGGGGCGGAGTGAATGTCACCCTCGGCCTGTCCATCGTCCGCACCTCGCCCGATCACGGCACCGGCTTCGACATCGCCGGCCGCGGCCTGGCCCGCGCCGACAGCATGATCGCCGCCATCCGGCTGGCGGCGGAGATCGCGGGACGGCGCACATGACCTTCGACGATCTCCCCCCGCTCCGCGAAAGCCTCGCCGAGCACGGCCTGCTGGCCAACAAGAGCTTCGGCCAGCATTTCCTGCTCGACCTCAACGTCACCCGGAAGATCGCACGACTGGCCGGTCCTCTCGAGGGCGAGACCGTGATCGAGGTCGGCCCCGGCCCGGGAGGCCTGACCCGCGCGCTGATCGAGGCCGGCGCCCACGTCATCGCCGTCGAGAAGGACAGCCGCTTCCTGCCGCTGCTGAACGAACTGGCGGCGGTCTCTGATGGCCGCCTGACGCTGGTCGAGGCCGACGCCCTGAAGGTCGACGAGGCGGCGCTGGCGGGCGGCGCCGGCCATGTCGTCTCCAACCTGCCCTACAACGTCGGCACGCCGCTGCTGATCAAGTGGCTGACCGGGCCCTGGCGGCCGATTTCCATGACGCTGATGTTCCAGAAGGAAGTCGCCGACCGCATCGCGGCCCCGGCGGGCTCCAACGCCTACGGGCGGCTGGGCGTGGTCTCGCAGGCTCTGGCCCAGGCCAGGGTGGTCATGGACCTCCCCGCCCGCGCCTTCACCCCGCCGCCGAAGGTCGCCTCCGCCGTGGTCCGGCTGGATCCGCTGGACAACCCGCCCCCGGCCCAAGACATCGCCGCCCTCGAAAAGATCACCGCGGCCGCCTTCGGCCAGCGCCGGAAGATGCTGCGTTCGAGCCTGCGGCTGCTCGGCGGCGAGGCGCTGTGCGAGAAGGCCGGCATCGACCCCAATGTCCGCGCCGAGACCGTGCCGGTGGAAGGCTTCCTGCGCCTCGCGCGGGCGCTGTAGGAAGCAACCGGGGCGCCGCGACCGGCTTGCGGCGAAATAGGCGCATGACACGCTTGATGGGCTGGAACTCCGGCGAAAACTTCTGCAGGTTCGCTGCGATCACCGCCCACTGTCCCGGCGCGGTCCTCGTACAGGCCGGAGCAGGAGTTCCCGATGACCGATGAAGCCCGACCCGACCGCCAGCGCGGCTTCCTCGGCTTCGTCGAACGCGCGGGCAACCTGCTGCCCGACCCGACGATCATCTTCCTGTACCTGATCTTCGCGCTGATGCTGCTGTCGGCGCTCGGCGCGGCGCTCGGCTGGGAGGCGTCGCTGCCCTATTCGGGCGACACCGCGCCGGCTCACGCCGAACTGGCCAACGGGCTGCTGACCTACAGGGCGTCGAGCCTGTTCTCCGAGGAGAACGTGGCCAAGCTGTTCAGCGAGATGCCGCGCACCTTTGCCGGCTTCGCCCCGCTGGGTCTGGTGTTGACGATCATGATCGGCGCGGCGGTGGCCGAGCGTTCCGGCCTGTTCTCCGCCCTCATCCGCGCCTCGCTGCGCAACGCCAGCAAGGGCCTGTTGACCCCGATCGTCGCGGTGATCGGCATGGTCTCGCACCACGCCTCCGACGCCGCCTATGTGGTCTTCATTCCGCTGGCGGCGATCATCTTCGCCGTCGCCGGCCGGCATCCGCTGGCGGGGCTGGCGGCGGCCTTCGCGGCGGTGTCGGGCGGTTATGCCGGCAACCTGCTGCCAGGCCAGATCGACGTCCTGCTGCTGGGCTTCACCCAGGAGGCCGCGCGGATCGTCGATCCGACCTGGACCATGAATCCGCTGGGCAACTGGTACTACATCTTCGCCATCGTCGTGCTGTTCACGCCGATCGTGTGGTTCATCACCGACCGCGTGGTCGAGCCCCGGCTCGGCGCCTGGGGCGGCGTTGTCGACGACGAGTTGCGCGCCGACCTCGACAAAGCCGACATCACCGCCGACGAGCGCAAGGGCCTGCGCCGGGCCGGCCTGGTGGCGCTGGCGCTCGTAGCGGCCTTCGCGGCGCTGGCGCTGTGGCCGGGCTACACGCCGTTCATCGACGAGGATGCCGAGGGCCCCGCGCGTCTGCAGCCGCTCTACGCCTCGCTGATCGCGGGCTTCTTCCTGCTGTTCCTGCTGACCGGCACGGTCTTCGGCCGGGCCACGGGCGCGGTGAAGTCAGCCAATGACGTGGTCGAGATGATGCAGCACGGCGTGCGAACCATGGCCCCGTACCTGGTGTTCGTATTCTTCGCGGCGCACTTCGTCGCCATGTTCAACTGGTCCGGCATCGGGCCGATCATCGCCATCAACGGCGCCGCGGTTCTGCAGGGCATGGCCATGCCGCCGGCGCTGCTGCTGGTCTGCGTGCTGCTGCTGTCGTCGTTCCTGGACCTCTTCATCGGCTCGGCCTCTGCCAAGTGGAGCGCCCTGTCGCCGGTGGTGGTGCCGATGTTCATGCTGCTGGGCATCAGCCCGGAGATGACCACCGCCGCCTACCGGATGGGCGACAGCTATACCAACATCATGACCCCGCTGATGAGCTACTTCCCGCTCATCCTGGCCTTCAGCCGCCGCTGGGACGGGACCATGGGCGTCGGCTCGCTGCTGGCGCTGATGCTGCCTTACGCGCTGTGTTTCATGGCCGTGGGGATCGCGATGACGGTCGGCTGGGTCATCCTCGACCTGCCGCTCGGACCGGGCGCGCAAGTGCATTGGAAGCCGGCGGCGGCGGGCTGAAATCCTAAAAGCAAGCTGCTTGACGCCGTCCTCTCTAAAGTGGGGACAGGGTCCGCTCGTTCGCGGGCGCTTCGGTGTAACTGAAATCAGAAAAGCCGATGTGAAATTCGCCTGGATCCCCTACGCCGCCGGGCTCGACGAGCAGGAACCGGTGAACCATTTCAGGCCATCGACCCGAAAATTCATCGTACCAGATCTCCGTGGGACGGTCCTGAACGGCTCGTTCCAACGCATGCTGACCAAACAGGATACGAGCGCCTCCGTAGGTAAGCTCCGTATGCCAGTACCCACGCTGCAGATTGCCGGTGAGAAGCTTTAGCGAAACCTTTCCTGCATTGAACAGTACGCGATCCACATAGGCATCATTCAAATTTACGGTGGTTGTGAATCGCCAAACCGGCGACGTCCTGTCCAGGGAGGAAACGTAGTCGCGATAGTTCTCTTCGGCTCGCTCCGCCTCTTCATCAGAGACATCGCCCAAGGCCCAGGCCCGCGAGAAGTATTCCACGCCCTCCCCCTCACTCCCCTTCCGGGATCTCCTCCGCCAGCAGGTCGGCGACCAGCGGCTCGATCCAGAGGTTGCGCGAGGCCTTGCGGCGTTCGGCGTGATAGATGTGGGCCAGTTCGGCGTAGGCGCGGTCGAAGTCGTCGTTCATGACCACGTAGTCGAAGGTCGACCAGTTCGCGACCTCCTCCTTGGCCCGGGCGATACGTTCGCGGATGACCTCTTCGCTGTCCTGCGAACGGGCGTGCAGCCGGCGGCTCATCTCGGCCAGCGACGGCGGCAGGATGTAGACCAGCACCGAGTCCTCGGGGGCCTGGGCGTGGATCTTCATGGCGCCCTGGTAGTCGATGTCGAACAGGGTGCTCTGGCCCTTGGACAGGGCGTCCATGATCGGGATCTTGGGGCTGCCGTAGCGGTTGCCGTAGACCTCGGCCCATTCCAGGAACTCGCCACGATCCAGCATGGCGTCGAACGCGGGACGGTCGACGAAGTGGTAGTCGCGGCCGTCGTGCTCGCCCGGACGCGCCGGGCGGGTGGTGGCCGAGATCGACAGGTGAAGGTCGGAATGGTCGGCGACCAGACGGCGCGTCAGGGAGGTCTTGCCCACCCCCGACGGCGCCACGACCATCAGCATCAGGCCCCGCGTCGGCCGGGCCTCTTCACTCGACATTCTGCACCTGTTCCCGGAACTGCTCGATGACCGCTTTGAGGTCGAGGCCGATCGCGGTCAAGGCCGGGGTCGCCGATTTCGAACAGAGGGTGTTGGCTTCGCGCATGAATTCCTGGGTCAGGAAGTCCAGCCGGCGACCGGCGGCGGCGTCGGAAGCCATCAGGGCGCGGGCGGCAGCCACATGGCCCGCCAGACGGTCCAGTTCCTCGCGTACGTCGGCCTTGGTGGCCATGACGGCGGCTTCCTGGGCGATACGCTCGTCGCTGACAGCCTGGTCGAGCAGTTCGGCCATGCGGCGGACGAAGCGGTCCTTGATCACGGCGGGATGGCCCGCGGCTTCGGCCTCGGCGGCGGCGACCAGCGCCTCCACGCGGTCGATCAGGCCGGACAGCACCGGGGTCAGGGCCGCGCCCTCTTCCAGCCGCGCGGTCTTCAGAGCGTCCAGCGCCAGGGCGATCGAGCCGGCCAGCGCCTGTTCGAGCGCGGCGCGCGTATCGCCGTCATCCTCGGCCTCGGCGGCCTCGATCACGCCCCTGAGGGCCAGCAGGCCGTCGGCGGCGGGGCGATGCACCCGTCCGGCGGCGATATAGGGCTCCAGGGCGTCCAGATAGCGCTCGACCTGGGCGATGTTGACCTGGGTGGCGGCGGTGGTCTCGGTCCGGCGGGCCTGGACGCTGATATTGACCTGACCGCGCTGGAAGCGGGCCTGGGCGCCGTCGCGGATGGGCTTCTCGAGGGCGTCGAAGCCCGGCGGGGCTTTGTAGCGGGTCTCAAGGTTGCGGCCGTTGACCGAGCGCGCCTCGACGGCCCAGCTCCAGTCTCCCAGGGAGCCTTCGGCGCGGCCGAAGCCGGTCATGCCGCTGAGCGCCATCTACTTGCCCGTCCGGGCGCGATAGGCCCGCCAGTTTTCGACGTTGCGCAGGTGCTCTTCGTAGGTGGCCGCGAAGGCGTGTCCGCCGGTGCCGTCGGCGACGAAGAACAGGTAGTCACTCTTCGGCGGGTCCATCACCGCCGCCAGCGCCGCCCGTCCGGGGTTGGCGATCGGCGTCGGGGGCAGTCCGTCGATGGTGTAGGTGTTGTAGGTGTTGGTCGGGCTGGTCAGCTCGGACAGGAAGATCCTGCGGCCCAGCGGCCGGCCCTTGCTGATGCCGTAGATGATGGTCGGGTCGCTCTCCAGCCGCATGCCCTTGCGCAGGCGGTTGACGAACACCGAGGCAACCTGCGGCCGCTCGCTGGCGACGCCGGTCTCCTTCTCGACGATCGAGGCCAGGATCACGGCCTCCGCGAGAGTGGTGTAGGGCAGACCCGGCTGGCGTTTGGCCCAGAGCTGGGCCGACACCTTGTCGTGGGCGTCCATCATCCGCTGCAGGACGGCGGCGCGGTCCTCGCCCCGCTGGAAGTCGTAGGTCTCCGGCAGGACCGTACCCTCGGGCGGGGTCGGGGCGACGCCGGTCAGCGCCGGTTCGCGGGCCAGGATCTCGACCACCATTTCCGAGGTCATGCCCTCGGGAATGGTGACCTGATGGCGGATGATGCGGCCTTCGCGGACGTCTTCCAGAACCTTGGCCATCGAGGCCCGGGCCGGGAACTCGTACTCGCCGGCCTTCAGCTCGCGCGCCGCGCCGGTCACCTGGGCGGCGGCGATGAAGATGGTCCCGGAGCGGATCGCGCCGGCCCGCTCAAGCGAGGACGCGATCTCGTTGAGACCCGCGCCCTTGCGCAGCATGACGTTGGTCATGCCGGGGGCCCTGGGCTCGGGACCGGGGCCGTTGTAGCTCCACAGCGCCCAGACCCCGAACAGGACCAGGGCGAGCAAGACGACCATGAAGCCGCTCGACGCCGCGATGGTCAGTCGGCGCATGAACGACAGCTGCTGGGTTTTCTTCGGCTTTCGGCTCACGGGGCCTTCTTGAAGATCACGCAGGCGTTGGTGCCGCCGAAGCCGAAGCTGTTGGACATCGCCGCCTCGATCGCCATCGGTTTCGCCTTGTGCGGGACCAGGTCGATCGGGGTGTCGAACTCGGGATTGTCGAGATTGATGGTCGGCGGGGCGATCTGGTCGCGCATGGCCAGGATGGCGAAGATCGACTCCACCGCCCCAGCCGCGCCTAGAAGGTGGCCGGTCATCGACTTGGTCGACGACATCGCCGCGTTCTTGGCGTGCTCGCCGAGCAGGCGGGTGACCGCGCCCAGCTCCAGGCCGTCGGCCATGGTCGAGGTGCCGTGGGCGTTGACGTAGGAGATCTGCGAGGCGTCGAGACCAGAGTCCTTCAGCGCCATGGCCATCGCGCGGTAGCCGCCGTCGCCGTCCTCAGACGGGGCGGTGATGTGGTAGGCGTCGCCCGACAGGCCGTAGCCCGCCACCTCGGCATAGATCTTCGCGCCGCGGGCCTTGGCGTGCTCGTACTCTTCGAGCACCAGAATGCCGGCGCCCTCGCCCATCACGAAGCCGCCGCGGTCCTTGTCGTATGGGCGCGAGGCCTGCTCGGGGCGATCGTTGAAATCGGTGGCCATGGCGCGGCAGGCGACGAAGCCGGCGACGCCGATGGGGCAGATGGAGGCCTCGGCCCCGCCGGCGATCATGATGTCGGCGTCGCCGTACTTGATCAGCCGGGCGGCATCGCCGATGGCGTGAGCGCCGGTGGCGCAGGCCGTGACCACGGAGTGGTTCGGGCCCTTGAAGCCGTAGCGGATCGAGACCTGGCCGGAGGCGAGATTGATCAGCGCCGACGGAATGAAGAACGGGCTGATCCGGCGCGGGCCCTTGTCGCGCAGCTCCAGGGCGGTCTCGGCGATGGTGTTCAGGCCGCCGATGCCGGAGCCAATGATGACACCGGTGCGGAAGGCGGTTTCCTCGTCGATCTCGGTCAGGCCGGCATCGCGGACGGCTTCGTCAGCGGCGGCCATCGCGTAGAGGATGAAGTCGTCGACCTTGCGCTGGTCCTTGGGCGCCATGGTCTGGTTGGGATCGAACGAGCCGGGCACGTCCGGTCCGCCGCCGCCGCGTCCGTCAACCCGCGGGATCTCGCAGGCGACCTGACAGCCGTATTCTTCCGGATCGAAGGTGGTGATCCGACCGGCGCCGGATTTGCCGGCCAGGATGCCCTGCCAGGTGATGTCCACCCCGTAGCCGAGGGGGCCGAGAATGCCGAGGCCTGTAACGACGACGCGACGCATGGGGTCTACTCCTTCCCCGTCCCGCTTCGATCAGCGGGACCGCTCAAACGAAGACCGCCGCGCGGCGTCGGAATTGCCCGAAACCACGCGGCGGCGAATCGACCGGATAAGGTCAGCGGATCAACCGCCGACCTTCTCCGTGATGAACTTCACGGCGTCGCCCACCGTCTGGATGTGTTCGGCGGCGTCGTCGGGGATCTCGATATCGAATTCTTCTTCGAAGGCCATGACCAGCTCGACGTTGTCGAGGGAGTCGGCGCCCAGGTCGTCGATGAAGCTCGCCTTCTCGGTGACCTTTTCGGGATCGGCGTCGAGATGCTCGATGACGATCTTACGCACACGCTCGAGAATGTCGGACATTCGTTAGGGTCCTCTTTGGTCTTTATCGTGGCCGCGCCAGCTCAAGGCCGGTCACGGAAATCGGGTTTCGCCTACCATGTTCCTTTCGGAGTGACCAGCGGCCACCCGACGGAGCAAGGGTTCTCCTAGATCATCGCCATGCCGCCGTTCACGTGCAAGGTCTGACCTGTGACGTAAGCGCCGGCATCGCTGGCGAGATAGACGCAGGCGGCGGCGACATCGTCGCCCGAACCAAGCCGTCCGGTAGGAATTTTCCCAAGGATTGCCTCACGTTGCGCGTCGTTGAGACCGTCGGTCATCGGACTGGCGATGAAGCCCGGCGCAACCGTGTTCACCGTCACGTTACGGCTCGCCACTTCCTGGGCCAGGGCCTTGGAGAAGCCGATCATGCCGGCCTTGGACGCGGCATAGTTGGCCTGGCCGGGGTTGCCGGTGACGCCGACGACCGAGGTGATTCCAATGATCCGGCCGGACCGGCGCTTCATCATTCCCTTCAGGGCTGCGCGCGAGAGGCGGAAATAGGATTCGAGGTTGACCTTGATGACCTGCTCCCAGTCCTCGTCCTTCATCCGCAGCATCAGGCCGTCGCGGGTGATGCCGGCGTTGGCGACGAGGATGTTCAGCGGCAGGCCCGCGGCTTCCTCGGCCTTGGCGACCAGGCCGTCGACGCTGGCCGAGTCGGACAGGTTGGCGGCCGCCGTCGAGACGCGATCGCCGAGCTCGGCCTTGAGGGCGTCCAGCGCCTCCTGGCGGGTGCCCGAGAGCACGACGTGGGCGCCCTGGGCGTGCATGGCCCGGGCGATGGCCCCGCCGATGCCGCCAGTGGCCCCGGTGACGAGGGCGGTCTTGCCGGTGAGGTCGAACATGGGTGGCGTTTCCTCTTTGCGTCCTTCGAGACGGCGCTGCGCGCCTCCTCAGGATGACGCACGTTGGGGATGACAACAAAACTACGTCATGGTGAGGAGCGATCCCTCAGGATCGCGTCTCGAACCACGCAGGGCGTCTCAGAGTGACTTGGCGAACGCTTCCAGGTCCGCCGCCGTGTTCAGCGGCGTGGCCTCGGCGTCCGGGGCGATGCGCTTGGCCATGCCGGACAGCACCTTGCCGGAGCCGGCCTCGGCGAAGCGGGTGACCCCGCCCTCCCCGGCCATCCACTCCATGCTTTCGCGCCAGCGCACGCGGCCGGTGACCTGCTCGACCAGCATCCGCCGGATGGCTTCAGGATCAAGCGTCGGCCGGGCAGTGACGTTGGCGACCAGCGGCGCGCGCGGGGGGAGGATCGTCGCCTTGGCCAGCGCTTCGGCCATCTCGTCGGCGGCCGGCTGCATCAGCGGGCAGTGGAAGGGCGCGGAGACGTTCAGCGAAATCGCCCGCGCGCCCAGTTCCTTGGCCTTCTCGATGGCGCGGTCGACGCCGGCCTTGTCGCCGGAGATGACGACGTTGCCGTTGTTGTTGTCGTTGGCGACGACGCAGACGCCGACCTCGGCGCCGGCCGCGGCGGCGGCTTCGGCCAGGGCGACGTCGGTCTTGGGCCCGATCAGCGAGGCCATGGCGCCCGCGCCGACCGGCACGGCCCGCTGCATGGCTTGGCCGCGCAGCTTCAGCAGCCGGGCGGTGTCGGTCAGGCTGATGGCGCCGGCGGCGGCCAGGGCCGAGTACTCACCCAGCGAGTGGCCGGCGACGAAGGCGGCCTTCTCGATGGCGACGCCGAATTCCTTCTCCAGGGTCCGGGTCACGGCCAGGCTGACGGCCATCAGGGCCGGCTGGGCGTTCTCGGTCAGGGTCAGGTCGGTCTCCGGCCCCTCCTGCATCAGCTTGAAAAGCTTCTGCGACAGGGCGTCGTCGACCTCCTGGAAGACTTCGCGGGCGCTGGCGAAGGCTTCCGCCAACTCGCCGCCCATGCCGATGGCCTGGCTGCCCTGGCCGGGAAAAATGAAGGCGAGGCTCATGAAGTCCCCTCGAGAAAGTGACGAATCCGGCGCGCACGGTTAGGGGAAAGGCTGACGGCGGGCAACCTTCACGCTATGCCCGTCCCTCCGTGTCAGGAACTTCGCCCTTGCCGCCCTACAAGCTCGCCATCTTCGATTTCGACGGAACGCTCGGCGACACCATGGGCTGGATGCTCGATACGTCCGACGCCATGGCCGAGAAGTTCGGCTACAAGAAGATCGACCGCGACCAGCTCGACACCCTGCGCCACCTCAGCGCGCGGGAACTGATGAAGCTGCAGAAGCTGCCGGCGCTGAAGCTGCCGATGATCGCGGCGCACTTCCAGAAGCTGATGACCGCCGACGCCGACAAGATCCAGATGTTCGACGGCGCCGCCGACACCCTGCGCGAGCTGCATGCGCGTGGCGTGACCCTGGCGATCGTCAGCTCCAACTCCGAAGAGAACATCCGCGTAGTGCTGGGGCCGGAGCTGTCGGGCCTGGTTTCGAAGTTCAACTGCGGCGCCTCGATGTTCGGCAAGGCCAGCAAGTTCAAGAAGGTGCTGTCGCGCCTGAACGTGAAGCCCGGCGAGACCGTGAGCATCGGCGACGAGATTCGCGACCTCGACGCCGCCCGCGAAGTCGGGCTGGCCACCGGCGTGGTCTGCTGGGGCTACACCATGCCCGACGCCCTCAAGGCGCAGAAGCCGAACCACGTCTTCGAGTCGATGTCGGACATCGTCGCCCAGGTCGGCTGACCGCGCTTTTGCGCTGGCGCACCCCAAAGCCATTCCCTAACGTGTTCCAAAAATAAGGGAGGCGATCATGCGGGCTGTGGTGCGTCGGGCTGGAAAGCTCATCTGCGACGATATCGACGAGCGGGACCCCGGTCCCGGCCAGGTTCGCGTCAAGACGCTGGCCTGCGGCATCTGCGGCTCCGACCTGCACGCCCTGCACTATCTCGACCACATGGTGGAGATGGGCCGCCGCGCCGGCGGCAGCGGCGGCATGGACCCGACCAAGGACATCGTCTTCGGCCACGAGTTCTGCGCCGAGGTGCTCGAGGGCGGTCCGGGGACGGGCAAGTTCAAGGCCGGGACCCGGGTGGTCTCGATGCCGGTGAACCTCGGCCCGGCCAGCTTCGACGCGGTCGGCTATTCCAACGTCTATGCCGGCGGCTTCGCCGAGCGGATGATCCTGACCGAGGCGCTTCTGCTGGAGGTGCCCAACGGCCTCTCCACCGACCACGCGGCACTGACCGAGCCGATGGCCGTCGGGCTGCACGCCGTGACCAGCGCGGCCCTCGACAAGGATTCGGTGGCCCTGGTTCTGGGCTGTGGCCCCGTGGGCCTGGCGGTGATCGCGGCGTTGAAGGTCAAGGGCCACGGCCCGATCATCGCCGCCGACTTCTCGCCCCGCCGCCGCAAGGCCGCCGAAGCCATGGGCGCCGACGTGGTCGTCGATCCGGCCGAGACCGGTCCTCACACCAAATGGAGCGACTTCGGCGTTCCCGCGACCATGGACGAGCAGCGTATCGCCCTGTTCAGCGGCAAGACCTTCGGGCGGCCGGTGGTGTTCGAATGCGTCGGCGCGCCGGGCGTGCTGCAGAGCGTAATCGAGGGCTGCCCGCCCAAGGCCCAGATCATCGTCGCCGGAGTCTGCATGGAGCCCGACAAGATCGAGCCTTCGCTGGCCATCAACAAGCAGCTCGATCTGCGTTTCGTGCTCGGCTACGCGCCGGACGAGTTCGCCGAGAGCCTGTTCAACATCGCCGAGGGCAAGATCAACGTCGAGCCGTGGATCACCTCCACCGTCGGCCTCGACGGCGTGGCGCAGGCGTTCACCGACCTCGGAAACCCCGAGGGCAACGTGAAGATTCTGGTCAAGCCGAACGGCTGATCCCCCCTATCGGGGGAGGCTGTCCGGCTCGAGCCGTGACAGTTTTCGCGACGTCGGCGGAAATTCGCGGGCGTCCGGGCCGGATCGGCCTCCTCCAGGGGTGCGGCTTGAAGCGCATCGTCCTCGGCCTCGCGGCCACGCTCGTCCTCGTTGGCGCGGTCGTCGCCGCTCCGAAGGTCCCCGACGAGGTGCGCCTGGCGGTCGAGGCGCGACACGACGCGGCCCTGCAGGACATGATCGATCCCGAATTTCCGGACGCGCTGAAGATCGCCACCCCGTCGGCCATGTTCCACAAGATCGACATCAACGGCGACGGCGTCGCCGACTGGCGGGCGGACTTCAGCAAAGCCCAGAACGCGTCCTTCTTCTGCGGAACCGGCGGCTGCCTGCAACAGATCTGGGTCTCGCGCCCCGGCGGCGGCTATCGTCTCGCGTTCGAGAACACCGTGCGTGAGCTGACTCTGAAGCGGACGGCGGGCGAGCGGGTGCTCGACGTCGACTTCCATGGCACGACCTGCGGCGGCTTCGGCGTCGACCCCTGCCCTCGTCGTTACGGCTGGTCGGAAGATGCGGGGCGGTTCCTGGAGCGCCCCGACCCGCGCGGCGCCGGCTGGCTGGCGGGCGGGCCTACCCCCGCGCGTGAGCCCGACGCGGCCGACATCCCCGCCCCGGTCGTGGCTCAGGTCGAGCGCCGCCAGGGCCTCTGCGCCGTCGCGGGCGGGACCTATCCGGTCGAGGACAACGCCCTCAACGACATCCCGGACCTCAACGGCGACGGGATCAGGGACTGGGTGGTCGGCTCGGCCTACAGCGCCTGCACCATGCCGGAGACCGGTGGCGACAGCCCCGACCTGCCGCTCACCCTCCTCGTCAGCGCGCCCGGCGGCGGGTTCGTGGTCGGCTGGGAAAAGGTCGGCCCGTCCTGGGGGATCGAGCTGGGCAGCCCCAACCGACTGGCCACGCTGGTCGGTGAGGACTGTTTCTCCGGCGACAAGCCGTGCGCGAAGGTCTGGTGGCGCTGGACGGGGACGACCTTCGAACAGCAACCGTGACTGGACGTGGAGCCCGCGCGGAGGGATGCTCCCGGCAACGGGAGATCACCATGAAACGCCTGCTCGCCGCCGTCGCCGTCTGCGCTGCCCTCGCCGCCCCCGCTTTCGCCGCGCTGAAGCCGGGCGCCGCTGCGCCGGACTTCACCAGCACCGCCTATCTCGCGGGCAAGGGCTCGGCGTTCAAACTGTCCGATCAACTGAAGAAGGGACCCGTGGTGCTCTACTTCTTCCCCTCGGCCTTCACCGACGGCTGCACCATCGAGGCGCACGAGTTCGCCGAGGCGACGCCGGAGTTCAAGGCGATGGGCGCCACGGTCATCGGCGTCACCGCCGGCCGCACCGCCGAACTGGCCAAGTTCTCCAAGGAAGCCTGCCGTAACAAGTTCGCCGTCGCCGCCGTCTCGCAAGACACCATCAAGGCCTATGACGCCGTCCTGGCGGTGAGACCGAACCTGTCGGAGCGGACCAGCTACGTCATCGCGCCCGACGGCAAGGTGATCTTCGCCTACAGCAACCTGCGCGAACCGACCGAGCACATCACCCGCACCAAGGCGGCGGTAAAGGCCTGGCGAGCGGCCCAGCCGAAGAAGAAATAGTCCTACGACGGCCGCAGCACGGCCTTGGTCGGATCGTTGGCCGGCCCCTCGCAGTCGATCTTGCGACACAGGCTGGTCATCATGTCCTCGAGCATCAGCGGCATGTACTTGGCCGTCACTGCCGCGGAATCGGCCGTGAACTTCGGCATCTTGTCGATCACGGACTGGCCGACATCGCTCTCGTAGAAGGCGGCCAGGGCGCAAAGTTCCGCCTCGTTGAAGCTGACCGCCATGACCGGCGCGAGATCGTCCAGCATCCGCGCCGTCATCCGCGAGACGCTTTCGGTGATGGCCTCCAAGGCCGCGTCCTGCCGCTGCTTCTCGATCGGACCGGAAGCCTTGGGAAGCTCGGCGGTCATCATCGGAATCATGCCCTGCATGACTGCCCGCATGGTGTCCTCCATGCGCATGGCCTTGTTGTAGCGATTGGCGCAGGCCAGCGCCGCCGGGGACGCCTTGGGCGCGACGTTGTCGAGCACCTTGGCCGCCGGCGCCGCGAATGCGGCCGAAAGCGGCGCGTGAACAAGGACCGCCGCGCAGGCGGCGACACGGACGGACCGCAACATCACTTCAACTCCCCCAGCATATCGACGAAAAGCTGCCCGACCCGTCGCCGCGCCGCAATCCCCTGTTCGGCTTGCGTTTCGCCGCTTTCTCGCGTACTAGCGCGCCTCTTCACGGAAGGCGGTCTATCGCGGAACCCTTTCAGGATCGGGACCATCCCGTTCGCCGCGACAGAGCCATCGTGACCGGAGGTGCTTCCGCCGCCGTTCACGCCGCTTTCCAAACCGGAAGAAGGAAACCTATGGCGCTCTACGAGCACGTGGTCATCGCGCGGCAGGACATCTCGCCGCAGCAGGCCGAACAACTGAACGAAGATCTGAAGGCCCTCATCGAAGGCGCCGGCGGTCACATCGCCAAGATCGAGTACTGGGGTCTTCGCAACCTCACCTACCGCATCAAGAAGAACCGCAAGGGCCACTACTCCCTGCTGGCGATCGACGCTCCGTCGGACGCCGTCAAGGAAATGGAGCGCCAGCTGTCGCTGAACGAAGACGTGCTGCGCTACATGACGATCCGCGTCGAGGAACTCGACCTGGAACTGTCCCCGGTTCTCGCCCGCCGCGATCGCGATCGCAGCGACCGTCCCGAGCGTTCCGACCGCCCCGACCGTGGCGATCGTCCGGAACGTTCCGAGCGTCCCCGCGACGACTTCGCGGCCGCGTAAGGGAAAGCACAGATCATGACCGATACCGAAACCACTCCCGAAGCCGGCGCTCCCGCCGCCTCGGCCGGCGCCCGTCGCCCCTTCTATCGTCGCCGCAAGGTTTGCCCGTTCTCGGGCGCCGAGTCGCCGAAGATCGACTACAAGGACGTGAAGCTGCTGCAGCGTTACGTCTCCGAGCGCGGCAAGATCGTCCCGTCGCGCATCACCGCCGTCTCGGCCAAGAAGCAGCGTGAGCTGGCCCGCGCCATCAAGCGTGCCCGCTTCCTCGCCCTGCTCCCCTACGTCGTGAAGTAAGGGAACCGGACCGATGAAAGTCATTCTGCTCGAACGCGTTGAAGGCCGTGGAGCCCTCGGCGATGTCATCACCGTCAAGGACGGCTTCGCGCGCAACTACCTCCTGCCGCGCTCGAAGGCGCTGCGGGCCACCGCCGCCAACATGAAGGTGTTCGACGCCCAGCGCGCCGACATCGAAGTGCGCAACACCAAGGCCAAGGAAGCCGCTGGTGAAGCCGGTGAGGCCCTCGACGGCACCTCGTACATCCTGATCCGTCAGGCTGGCGAAACCGGTCAGCTGTACGGCTCGGTCTCGGGCCGCGACGTCGCCGACATGGTCAATGCCGAAGGCGGCAAGATCGATCGCTCGATGGTCGTTCTCGACAAGCCGATCAAGACCCTGGGCGTGCACCCGGTGAAGGTGAAGCTGCACGCCGAGGTCGTCATCTCGGTGAACATCAACATCGCCCGCTCGCAGGACGAAGCTGAACGCCAGGCCAAGGGCGAAAACGTCATCACCTCGCAATTCGAGGAAGACAACGCCCTGGCGGCGGAAGCCGCGGCCGACATGGTCGAAGGCGGCGCCGGCAAGCAGGACGGCCTGGGCGACGAGTACTAGACCTCGTCACCAGACGTCGAAAGAACAGAGGGCGGTCCGGTTTCCGGGCCGCCCTTTTTCACGTCTGCCGACTCGGGCGAACATACATGGAAATCCACAGGTGATTTCCGGGTGCGACCGCTCGACCCGAGCGATCCATCCCCAGCCGCGTTAACCTATGGCCATGGCACTCGTCCCCGCTCTCGACCTGCGTCCCGTTCCCAGTGACGTGACCATCTCCGCCCCGCCCTCTAACATCGAGGCCGAGCAGGCGCTGCTGGGCGTGCTGATGTACGACAACGCCGCCTACGAGCGGCTGAGCGACCTGCTGCAGGCCCGGCACTTCTACGAGCCGTTCCACCAGCGGCTGTTCGCGGCCGTCGAAAGCCATATCCGCAAGGGCCAGCTGGCCGAGCCGATCCTGCTGGCCGAGGAATTCAAGAACGATCCGGCGTTCCAGGAGCTGGGCGGCGTCCGCTATCTGGCCGACCTCTACGAGCGCGCCCCGCCGGCCGCCAACGCGCCGGACTACGGCCGCGCCATCTACGACCTGGCCCTGCGCCGCGACCTGATCCGCATCGGCGGCGAGATCACCGTCGAGGCCCAGGCGGCCGACCCCGACATCACCGCCCGCGACCAGATCGAACAGGCCGAGCAGAAGCTCTACAGCCTCGCCGAGAGCGGCACCGCTTCGACCGGCTTCGTGACCTTCGAGCACGCCCTCACCGGCGCCGTGCAGATGGCGGCCGAGGCCTACAGCCGCGACGGGGGTCTCGCCGGCATCTCCACCGGCCTGACGGACCTCGACCGCCAGCTCGGCGGCCTGCATCCGTCCGACCTTCTGATCCTCGCCGGGCGCCCCTCGATGGGGAAGACCGCGCTGGCCACCAACATCGCCTTCAACGTCGCCCGCGCCTACGCCTGGGAGCCGCAGCCCGACGGCACGCGCAAGACCGTCAACGGCGGCGTCGTGGCCTTCTACTCGCTGGAAATGAGCGCCGAGCAGCTGGCCATGCGTATCCTCGCCGACGTCTCCGGCGTGTCGGGCGACAAGCTGCGCAAGGGCGAGATCGACGCCTCCGAGTTCGGCCGGCTGCGCGACGCGGCCATCGAGGTCCAGGAAGCGCCGCTGTACGTCGACGCCACCGGCGGTCTCTCCATCGCCAAGCTGACCGCCCGCGCCCGCCGCCTGAAGCGGTCGGTGGGCCTCGACCTGATCGTCATCGACTACCTGCAGCTGGTCACCACCGACGGCGGCGGCAAGGACGGCAACCGGGTTCAGGAAGTCTCGGCCATCACCGGCGGCCTCAAGGCCCTGGCCAAGGAAATGCAGGTCCCCGTGATCGCGCTGTCGCAGCTCAGCCGTCAGGTCGAGAACCGCGAGGACAAGAAGCCCCAGCTCTCCGACCTGCGTGAATCGGGCTCGATCGAGCAGGATGCCGACGCCGTCATGTTCGTGTACCGCGAGGCCTACTATCTGGGTCGGATGGAGCCTCGCGAAGGCACGCCCGAGCACATGACCTGGCAGGAGGAGATGGACAAGATCGCCAACATCGCCGAGGTCGTAATCGGCAAGCAGCGCCACGGCCCGATCGGCACGGTGAAGCTGCACTTCAACTCAGACACCACCAAGTTCGGCAACCTTGCTCGCGAAGGCCGGTTCGAGCCGCGCTGACCCTTCCCATGAATCCAGGTTATGGGCGGACAAACGCCCGGTCGCTTGACCCTGCCCTGCCCGGCCCTTAGCCCCACGGCATGACCGCCGCCCTGATCACCATCGACCTCGACGCCCTCGCCGCGAACTATCGGTTCCTGCGCGATACCGCGGGTGTGGAGGCGACGCCGGCGGTGAAGGCGGACGGCTACGGCCTCGGCGCGACGCAGGTCGCGCGGCGGCTGGCGGCCGAGGGGGCCAGGAACTTCTACGTCGCGCGACTCGCCGAGGGTCTGGCCCTGCGGGCGGCGCTGGGCGACGGGCCGGCTATCCGCGTCCTCGACGGCGTCACGCCAGGCTCGGCAGCGACTTTGATCGCCGCGAACCTGAGCCCCGTGATCAACAGCCTGGACCAGGCGGCCGAATGGCGCGCGGAAGGCGACGGGCGGCCGGTGACGCTGCATGTGGACACCGGCATGAACCGCCTGGGCGTGACCCTGGCCGAGGCCGGGGCCCTGAAGGGCTGGGGCGCGGTGTCGCTGGTGATGAGCCATCTGGCCTGCAGCGGCCAGCCCGAGCATCCGCTGAACCCGCGGCAGCTAGCCGCCTTCCGCGAGGCGCGGGCGCTGTTCCCCGAGGCAAAGGCCAGCCTGGCGGCTTCGGGCGGCATCTTCCTCGGCCCCGACTACGCCTTCGACCAGGTGCGGCCGGGCATCAGCCTTTTCGGCGGCGGGCCGCGCGACGTGGTCGACGACCGTATCGCCGCGGTGGCGACGGTCGAGGCGGCGATCCTTCAGGTGCGAAATGTGCCGGCCGGCGAGAGCATCGGCTACGGCGGCGCGTTCGTGGCGACACAGAACATGCGGGTGGCGACGGTGGCGGCCGGCTACGCCGACGGCGTGCTGCGGGCCTCGCATCCTCGTGGCCAGGTCTGGTTCGAGGGCGCGCTGAGGCCCCTGCTGGGCCGCGTGTCGATGGATCTGATCGCGGTGGACGTCAGCGACTGCGAGACGGCGAGGCCGGGCGCGATGATCGAGATCATCGGCCCGAACCTTCCGGTGGACGAGGCGGCGGCCGCCGCAGGCACCACGGCCTACGAACTGCTCACTCGCCTCTCCCCCCGCGCCGAGCGTCGATACCTCGGCGCGGTCTAGTCCTACATATAGGCGGCGGCGCCCATGGCGGCCGCGCCACCGGCGGCGCCCATCAGGGTGATCGAGGCGATGATCGCGCCGATGACCATGTAGACCACCAGCATCAGCACCACGATGACCAGGGTGTAGACGATGGCCTTGTCTTCCGAGACCTTCATCAGCTTCGGCAGGCCGGTGTAGAGCAGATACAGGCTGTAGAGGCCGACGATGCCGAGGATGGCCAGCATCGGAACCAGGTTGAAGATGCCGGCGAGCCAGGTCGCGGTGCCCGAGTAGGCAGCGACCTTGAAGGCCTGGATCTGGTTCTTCTCACCGCCGAAGCTGGGCGCCAGCGCGTCGATGACCAGGGCCATGATGTAGGTCGCCACCAACGTCAGCGCGTAGCCGACCACCGCGCCGACCAGGGCGAACGGCGCGAACACGAGACCGCCAAACAGGAAGGACCCGAGGAAGGACGCGACCGGACCGATGGCGGCCAGGATGCAGATGTAGCCCGTGAACAGGCCTTTGACGGTCGCGGCCTCGCCGTCGATCACGTCCCAGGTGGGTTTGGGCTTCAGCAGGATGTCCTGCACCCGTTGCACGAGGCCCGAAGAGGACCCTCCGTCGACTACGCTCATTGCGGCCCCTCCATTGGTGCGCGGAAAATCTATGGTGCGATGAGCCTAACCGACTCTCGTGACGCTGCGAAACACGGTTCCGAGAACGGCCGCCAGCCGAAGCGGCGCTTACTGCGACGGGTTTGGACTCTGATGCGACGGGTTTGGGTTATCCTCCGGGAACACCCGAATCAGGAACGCGTATGGCCCGCGACGGCGCCGTCTATGTCTGCCAGTCCTGCGGGGCGGCCCAGTCCAAGTGGGCGGGCCAGTGCCCCGCCTGTGGAGCCTGGAACTCGCTCGTGGAAGAGGTCACCTCGCGCCCGCCCGGCGCGATGACCTCCAGCAAGGCCACGAAGACCCGCGGCCTCAACTTCGAGGGGCTCGAGAGCGACACCCCCGCCCCGCCCCGCATCGTCACCGGCGTCGACGAGTTCGACCGCGTCTGCGGCGGCGGCGTGGTGCCCGGCAGCGCCATCCTGCTCGGCGGCGACCCCGGGGTCGGCAAATCCACCCTGCTGCTGCAGGTGGTCGCCAGCGCCGCCGAACGCGGCGCGGCTTGCGCCTACATCTCCGGCGAGGAGGCTGTGGAGCAGATCCGCGGCCGCGCCGCTCGCATGGGCATGGCCCACGCTCCAGTGAAGCTGGCCGCCGAGACCGCCCTGCGCGACATCCTCGACGGGCTGAAGAAGGAGAAGTTCGACCTCGTCGTCATCGACTCCATCCAGACCATGTGGAGCGACGCTCACGAGGCCGGCCCCGGCTCGGTCACCCAGGTGCGCAACTGCGCCTCCGAACTCGTGCGCCTAGCCAAGAAGCGCAACATCGCCATCATCCTGGTCGGCCATGTGACCAAGGACGGCCAGATCGCCGGACCGCGCGTGGTCGAGCACATGGTCGACGCCGTTCTCGCGTTCGAGGGCGAGCGCGGCTACCCGTTCCGGATCCTGCGCGGGGCCAAGAACCGCTTCGGCGCCACCGACGAGATCGGCGTCTTCGAAATGGGCGACGTCGGCCTGACCGAGGTGCGCAACCCGTCGGCCCTGTTCCTCAACGAAGGCGGCGAGCGCGCGGCAGGCGCGGCGGTGTTCGCCGGCATCGAGGGCTCGCGCCCGGTGCTGGTCGAGTTCCAGGCCCTGGTCGCGCCCAGCGCCTACGGCACGCCCCGGCGGGCGGTTGTCGGCTGGGACAGCGGACGTCTGGCCATGGTTCTCGCCGTATTGGAGTCGCGATGCGGCCTCGGTTTCGGCAATCGCGACGTCTATCTGAACGTCGCCGGCGGCCTGCGCATCACGGAGCCGGCGGCGGATCTGGCGGCGGCTGCGGCCCTCGCCTCCTCCGCGCTCGAGGAAGCCCTGCCCCAGGACTGCGTCGTGTTCGGCGAGGTCAGCCTGTCGGGCGAAGTCAGGCCGGTGGGCCGCATGGAGTCGCGCCTGAAGGAAGCCGCCAAGCTCGGGTTCAAGCGCGCCCTCGGCCCGATGGGCGCGGGCGACGCACTCAACGTCACCGGCGTCTCTCGCCTGGCCGACGCCGTGCGCCGGATCGGAGAGCAGCAGTGGGGCTGATCGCCGCGGCATGACCCAGTTCGATTTCATCGCCGGGCCGCTGCTCATCGTCTCCACCCTGATCGGCTTCAGCCGCGGCGCCAGCAAGGAACTGACCGGGATGATCGCGCTGATCGGCGCGGCCCTGGCGGCGGTGTTCCTGCTGCGCTTCACCGCCCCGATCGGCCGCCTGCTGATCGATCCGGATTGGGCCGGAGTCGGCGCGGCCCTGTTTTTCGTGGGCCTCGTGGCCTATATCGCGCTGCGCATGCTCGGCGCGACGGTGTCGCGGCGGGCGCAGGATACTCAGGCGCTCGGAATCCTCGACCGTGTCGGCGGCGGAGGGCTCGGGTTCCTGAGAGCCGTCGTATTGCTCGGAGCCTTCAACCTGCTGTTCCATGTCGCCACCACGCCGGAGTCCGAACCGCACTGGGTGACCGGCGGCGTGACCTATCCGATCAGCGAGTCGGCGGGTCGGCTGGTGAAGACATTTGCGCCCGGGGGGCTGGCGGTGGTCCAGAAGGCGGCTCCGGCCGTAGGAAAGGCGATGCAGGATGGCGTCGCCACCCCATCGCCCGACGAAAACGGTTATGATGGTCGCGAGCGCGACACCATGGACGACCTAGTGGAGAAGACGCGATGACGATCCTGGGACAGACCAGCGACCGCTACGCCCCGCCCGCGCGTGACCCCGAAGACGACCAGCTACGGCTGGAGTGCGGCGTGTTCGGGGTCTTCGACGTCCGAGACGCCGCCGCCGTCGCCGCCCTGGGCCTGCACGCTCTTCAACACCGCGGACAGGAGGCGTGCGGCATCGCCGCCTTCGACGGCCGCAGCTTCCACACCGAACGCCATCTCGGCCACGTCGGCGACGCCTTCACCGGCGACGACCTGATCGACCGCCTCCCCGGCCAGTACGCCATCGGCCACACCCGCTACGCCACCGCCGGCGGCAGCGGCATCCGCAACGTCCAGCCGATGTTCGCCGATCTCGAGGCCGGCGGCGTCGCCCTGGCCCACAATGGTAACCTCACCAACTTCCTGGCCCTGCGCGAGCGGCTGGTCGGCGAAGGCGCCATCTTCCAGTCGACCTCGGACAGCGAGGTGATCCTTCACCTGATCGCCCGCTCGCGCAAAGCCCGGGTCGTCGACCGCTTCATCGACGCCATTTCCCAGATCGAGGGCGGCTACGCCCTGATCGCCCTGACCAACAAGAAGCTGATCGGCGTGCGCGACCCGCTCGGCATCCGTCCGCTGGTGCTGGGCGATCTCGGCGGCAAGCCAGTGCTGGCTTCCGAGACCTGCGCCCTCGACATGATCGGCGCACGGTTCGTGCGCGATATCGAGAACGGCGAGATGGTGGTCATCGACGAGACCGGCGTCACCAGCCTGAAGCCGTTCCCGCCGCAGAAGGCCCGCCCCTGCGTGTTCGAGTATGTCTACTTCGCCCGTCCCGACAGCGTCATCGACGGCCGTTCGGTCTATGACGTGCGCAAACGGATGGGCATTCGCCTGGCCGAGGAGACCCGCATCGAGGCCGACGTCGTCGTGCCCGTGCCAGACAGCGGCGTGCCCGCGGCGCTGGGCTATGCCCAGGGTAGCGGCGTCCCCTATGAGCTCGGCATCATCCGCAGCCACTTCGTCGGCCGGACCTTCATCCAACCGACCCAAGGCGTGCGCGAGCTCGGCGTGCGCATGAAGCACAGCCCCAACCGCTCGGTGCTGGCCGGCAAGCGCGTGGTGCTGATCGACGACTCCATCGTTCGTGGCACCACCAGCCGCAAGATCGTGCGCATGGTCCGCGAGGCGGGCGCCAAGGAAGTCCACCTGCGATCGGCCAGCCCGCCGATCATGTGGCCGGACTTCTACGGCATCGATATGCCCGACCGCGACAAACTGCTCGCCGCCCGCAAGTCGCTGGCCGAGATGACCCGCTTTCTCGAGGTGGACAGCCTCGGTTTCCTGTCGGTCGAAGGTCTCTACTGGGCGCTGGAGGCCGGTCCGCGCGATCCGGCCCAGCCGCAGTTCACTGACCACTACTTCACCGGCGACTATCCGACCCGCCTGCTCGACCGCGAGATCGCCGAAGGCCGCACTGACGCCGACGAGCGGCAGCTGTCGTTCCTCGTCAGCGCCTAGATCGTCCGGCCCCTTGCACGCGCGTCTCTAAATCGCGGCCATGTCGGGTTGCTGACCGACAGCCTGTGTCGGCTGGTCGACAATGCGCGGCGTAGCGTGAAAGCAAGCCATGGTCAGTGAGACGGTAGCCCGGTTGCGGGAAGCGACACGGGACGAGCACCAGCGGCTCGAGGACAGCCTGGACATCTTCACCCGTGTATCCCGCCCAGAAGGGCGACGGCGGCTCGTCGAACGCTTTCATGGCCTGCACGCCGGCGCGGAGCGCGCGCTGTCGCCGCTGCTCTCGTCCGTCGAAGGGCTGGACTACGACGCGCGCTCGCGCATGCCGTTCCTCGCCGCCGACGTCAGCGCCCTGGGCGGCGATCCCGCGCGGCTGACAGAGTGCGACATCGAACGACCGGCCAGTCTCGGCGAAGCCCTTGGCCTCTTCTACGTGCTCGAGGGGTCAACCTTGGGCGGCCATGTGATCCGCAAGCGGCTGGAGGCCGGCGGCGACACCGCCAGGGGCCTCGGCTTCCTCGACCCCTATCGCGGCGAGGTCGGGGCCCGCTGGCGCGACTTCCTGGCCGTGATGGAGCGCGACACGCCCACCGACGCCGCCCGTGACCAGGCAGTAAGAGGCGCCCTCACCGGCTTCGGCATTACCCAGAACTGGCTCTGCGCACCGGCGGAAGCGGCATGACCGTCGAGGTCGACACCACCGACTGTGATCGTGAGCCGATCCACATCCCGGGCTCCGTCCAGCCGCACGGTGTGATGCTGGTCGCCGACCGCACTTCGCAGGAAGTCTCCCATGCGGCCGGCGACATCGCCGGCAAACTAGGCGTCGAGGCCTGGCTCGGTCTCAGCCTCGGCGCGCTTCTCGGAGACGCCCTCGCGAGCCGCCTGGCCGCGCTCACCCAGTCCGGAACCAACGGCGGCTTCATCGGCCAGTTCGACGGCGCCGCAGGCGTGTTCGACGTCAGCGGCCACGTCTCCGGCGACCGGCTGGTGGTCGAGCTCGAGCCCGCTCTGGTCGCCATGCCCGCCGCGCATCTGCTCGGCGTACTGGAAGCGGCGGCGGCGGCGTTCGAACGCACGCCGACGCTCGATACCTTGTGCGAGCGGGCGGCCGTCGAGTTCCGGCGCCTGACCGGCTTTGACCGGGTAATGATCTACCGCTTCCTCGACGACAGCGCCGGCTCGGTGCTGGCCGAGGACCGCGCCGACCACCTGCCCTCGTTCCTGAACCACCACTTCCCCGGGTCGGATATCCCCCGCCAGGCGCGCGACCTCTACGTCCGCAATCTGGTGCGGGTGATCCCCGACGTGACCTACCAGCCCGCGCCCCTTACGCCGGCCTGGGACGGCGATGCGCCGCTGGACATGAGCGACAGCGCCCTGCGCAGCGTCTCGCCGATCCACATGCAGTACCTGCGCAACATGGGCGTCGGGGCCTCGGCCTCGGTGTCGATTGTCCGCGACGGCGTGCTGTGGGGCCTGATCGCCTGCCACCACAGCTCGCCGCGCCTGCTGCCCTATGACCTGCGCGCCGGCTGCCGCGCCCTCGCCTCCGCCCTCGCCCGTCAGATCAAGGGCAAGGAGGACGCCCAGCTCTATCGCGACCGCCTGAGGCTACGCGCGATGGAGGACGAACTGGTCGCCGGCTTCGAGCGCCAGGGCGTCACCGACGCCAGCCTCAAGGACAACCTCGGCGACCTGCAGAGGCTGATGACAGCCGACGGCGTCGCGGTCCTGCGGGCCGGCCAGCTGACCATGGCCGGCGCCCACCCGCCGGAGACCGATGTCCGCGATCTCGCGACCTGGGTGCTGTCCCGGAAGGCGACACCGCCCGCGACCGACCAGTTGCCCGCCGACTATCCCGCCGCCGAGCGCTATGCCGACCGCGCCAGCGGCCTGATCGGCCTGACCATCTCGGCCGACGAGCCGTTCGTGATCCTGTGGTTCCGGGCCGAGCAGCTCGAGGTCGTCAACTGGGCCGGCAATCCGCACAAAGCCGTCGCCGTCGGCCCCGGCGAGACTCTGACGCCCCGCACCTCCTTCGAGGCCTGGCGCGAGACCGTGCGCGGCCGCGCCCGCCGCTGGAGCCTGGCCGAGGTCGAAGCCGCCGGCCGGCTGCGCACGTCGCTGCTCGAGGCCCGGCAGCGCCAGCGGCTGCGCGAACTGAACCTACGGCTGGCCGAGACCGTCGCCGACCGCGAGGCGCTGCTGGAGCAGAAGGAAGTCCTGCTCAAGGAAGCCAACCACCGCATCCAGAACAGCCTGCAGCTGGTCTCCAGCTTCCTCGGCCTGCAAGCGCGATCGCTGGACGACCCAGCGCTACGGGCGCCGCTGGAAGAGGCCCGCCGCCGGTTGCACGCGGTGGCGCTGGTGCACCGTCGCCTCTATCGCGCCGACCAGATCGAGACCATCGACCTCGCCCGCTACATCGAAGAACTGGTCGGGGACATGCTCGAGTCGATGGGCCCGGAATGGAACGGCCATGTTTCGCTGGACCTGACGCCGATCTCGATCCCGACCGACCGGGCGGTTACGCTCGGCCTGGTGCTGACCGAGCTGGTGATCAACGCCAACAAATACGCCTACGACGGCGCGCCCGGCCCTATCGCCGTGACGCTGGAGGCGCAGCAGTCGCGCTTCCGCCTGATTGTCGCCGATCGCGGCAAGGGCAAGCCGGGAACCCGCGAAGGCTTCGGCAGCCGGATGATGGCGGCCATGGTTCAGCAGCTGTCGGGCGCCGTCGAGGAACGCGAGAACGGCCCCGGCCTGCGCACGGTGCTGACCGCGCCCATCGATACGGATCAGGCCGAAGCGTGATCACCACGCTCTTGCGGGCGTCGCCGACAGCGGCCATGCAGGGCCGATGACCACCAAGCGCTCCCGTTGGGCCGGACTCAAGCCGGACCCCTACATCATCGCCATCCTGCTGATGATGATCCTGGCCAGCCTGTTCCCCGTGCACGGCCAGGGGGCGGTGTGGTTCGGCTGGCTGACCAAGGCGGCGATCACCCTGCTGTTCTTCCTGCACGGCGCACGGCTCCCGCGCGAACAGGTGGTCGCGGGCCTGATCCACTGGCGTCTGCACCTGACCGTGCTGGCCTCGACCTTCCTGCTGTTCCCGCTGCTCGGCCTGGGCATCGTCCAGTTGCCCGAGTGGCTCCTGCCGGCGCCGCTGGCGGCGGGAGTGCTGTATCTGTGCCTGCTGCCCTCGACCGTGCAGTCCTCGATCGCCTTTACCTCGCAGGCGCGCGGCAATGTCGCGGCGGCGGTGGTGGCGGCCTCGACCTCAAACCTGATCGGCGTGATCCTGACGCCGCTGCTGGTCGGGGTGTTCCTGCACACGACCACCGGCGGCATCTCGCTGAAGGCGGTCCAGGACGTGGCCGTGCAGATCCTGCTGCCCTTCGCCATCGGCCAGGTCGCCAGGCCGTGGGTGGCGGACTGGGTCGGACGTCACGCGAAGCTGGTCAGCTACACCGATCGCGGCTCGATCCTGCTGGTCGTCTACGGGGCCTTCAGCGCCGCCGTGGTCGGCGGCCTTTGGAAGCAGGTCAGCGCCCTGGAGCTGACGGTGCTGCTGGCGATCTGCGTGGTGCTGCTGGCGGTGGTGCTGGTCGCCACCGTATTCGCGGCCCGCGCGCTGAAGTTCTCGAAGGCGGACGAGATCGTGGTGGTGTTCTGCGGTTCGAAAAAGGGCCTGGCCACCGGGGTGCCGATGGCGAGCATCCTGTTCCCCGCCGCCAGCGTCGGCTTCATCGTGCTGCCGGTGATGCTGTTCCACCAGATCCAGCTGATGGCCTGCGCGGTGATCGCCCAACGCTATGGCGCGCGACCCGAAGACAGCTAGGCGGGCGCCAGCCGCGCAACCGGGACAGTAATCCGAAGCCCCAACCCCTCAGGACGCCAGTCCCGGGCGATCTGGCCGCCGAGTTGCTGGTTTACCGTCCTGTCGACCAGGTTCGTACCGAAGCCGCTGCCGAGCGGCGCCGCCACGCCGAGGGCGCCGCTCTCGATCCAGCGGATCTCGTAGTCGTCGCCGACACGGGCGGTCGTCACCGTCACCGCGCCGTCGGGCTGAGCGAGCGCGCCGTACTTCAGGGCGTTGGTGGCGAGCTCGTTGAAGATCAGCGCCAGCGGCGTGATCGAGGTCTCCGACAACGGCTGATCGTCACCGCCGATGAGAAGGCAGGTGGAGGCCGAGGCGTCTTCGCCGAAGGGGTTCAGCAGCTCCTTGAGCAGGCCATGAACCGAGTGGCCGGAACCGGCCTGTTCCTCGAGTTCATTGCCCGCGTAGACGTAGGAGACGGCGCGACCGAGCCCGTCGATGCGGGCGCGCAGGGAGTCGGCGAAGGGCTTCGCATGCGGGTCGGAACGCGCGGACATGCCGATCACGCCGTCAACCACGGCGAACAGGTTCTTGATGCGATGCGCCAGTTCGCGGGTCACCAGCGCACGCTCCTGCGCCTTGGTGATCTCCATCGTGACATCCCGCGAGATCGACAGCAGGCTGACGAGCTCGCCATCCAGGTTGTGCACGGGCGAGACCACGACGTCCCAGTGCTTGGGCGTGCCCTTGGCGGTCGGGCAGTCGGCCGAGAACCGGGCGACGCTGCCGGTGCAGGCCTTGACCACGGCGGCGTCCACCATCGACCGGTGCGCGTCGGGCCATAGCGACGACCAGGCCTGCCCCTGCAGCGCGCTGAAGTCCTCGATCTCCATAAGACAGATGCCTTCGGGATTCATGCCCAGCAACCGACCATCAAGGCTCACCGCCTTGATACAGTCGGTGCTGCTGTCGAGCAGACAGTTCGTGCCCACGGAAAGTCCGTGCGCGTAGCGGTCGGGTAAAATCGCGGCCAAGGAAACGGTCCTCACGGCGCAAATCCAGCCGCATGTATCGACTATAGGCCTATTCAGCCCGACCATGACAGCAATGCAACAAGGGTGGATCGCCCTTAGGATGCCCCCTCACCTCTAAAGCCCGAGGTGACGGTTCGGCGATGAGCGGCTAGAACCCGCCGCATGGATTCCAAGCCCCTGCACAACCGCATCGCCCTCGTCACCGGCGCCACCCGCGGCATCGGCCAGGCCGCCGCGCTCGGCCTCGCCCGCGCCGGGGCCCACGTCATCGCGCTGGGCCGCACCCAGGGCGGGCTCGAGGCGCTGGACGACCTGATCTTCGCCGAGACCGGCGCCCACGCGACGCTGGTTCCGCTCGACCTGAAGCAGCCGGAAGCCCTCGATGTGCTCGGCGCCACGATCCACGAGCGCTGGGGCAAGCTGGACATCCTGGTCCACGCGGCGGCGGTGCTGGGCGGCATTACCCCGACCGGTCATATCGATCCCAAGCGTTGGGACGAGGTGCTGACCGTGAACCTGACCGCCTCCTGGCGGCTGATCCGGTCGCTGGAGCCGCTGCTGAAGGCCTCGGACGCCGGCCGGGCCATCTTCCTCACGACAGGACGGGTCGCCCGCCCCAAGGCCTTCTGGGGCGCATACGCGGCCACCAAGGCGGGGATGGAGGCGCTGGTGCGCTGCTGGGCCGACGAGGTCGAGCACACCAACGTCCGCGCGGTTCTGCTTGATCCCGGCAGCATGCGCACCCGCATGCGCGCCGAAGCTTATCCGGGCGAGGATCCACTGACCCTTCCGGAACCGGCCGAGATCGCGCCGCTGATCGTGCAGCTCTCGCAGGCTGACCTCGGCCAGCCGTCGACGCCGGTGGTGTTCAGCGAGTGGAAGACGGCCGGCGGGCAACTGCCCGGGCGGGCTTAGCTATCGGTAATGCTCTCCCTCGTGGGAGATCTGTCGCCGCGGAGCGGTAACTGAGAGGGAAGCACGGTTTCAGCCGGTTACCCGCAAAGCCTCCCTCTCCAACCCGACTCCGCCGGGCCACCTCTCCCAAGAGGGAGAGGATTGTCGTGCTACTTCTTGCCGGTCCGCGTCGTCGGCCTCGGCGGACGGCCTTTGACCGAGCCGCCGCCGCGCAGCTTCTGGATGCCTTTGCCGGAGCCCTTGGCGCCCTTCACCTTGGTGAACTTCAGGGCCGTGGCGGCGCGGGCCTTGGCGGCCTTGACCCCGGTCAGCTTGGCCACCGTCTTCTTCACCGCGACCGGCTTGGGCGCTTCCTCACCGCTGGCGACCGCCGTGGCCAAAGCCTTCTCGGCCTTGGCCTCCGCAGCGAGCGACTGAGCCTTGTCCCGACGGATCTTGCCACCTTGCTGGAAGGACGGCGCGCCGCCCTTGGCCTCGCCCTCGGCATAGGGGTTCTTGTTGCTCTTCATCGTCACCCGGATCGGCACGCCGGGCAGGTCGAAGCTCTCGCGAAGGCTGTTCACGAGGTAGCGGCGATACTGCTCGGGCATCTGCTCGGCGCGGCTGGAGAACAGCACGAACGTCGGCGGGCGAGCTTTGATCTGCGCCATGTACTTGGGCTTGATACGTTTGCCCCCGACCGAGGGTGGCGGGTGCCGCTGGATGGCCATGCCCAGCCAGTCGTTCAGGTCGCGGGTCTTCACCTTGGTCGACCAGTCCGTGTAGGTCTTCAGGATCGCCGGCATCAGCTTGCCGATGCCAAAGCCCGTTTCCGCCGAGAGCGCCACGACCGGCGCGCCGCGCACCTGCGGCAGCATGCGCTCGGCATGTTCGCGGAACGCCTTCAGCTGACCGGCCGGGTCCTCGACGAGGTCCCACTTGGCCAGCACGAAGACCAGGCAGCGCCCTTCCCGCTCGACCAGGTCGGCGATCTGCAGATCCTGGATCTCGAACGGGTGGGTGGCGTCCATGACCAGCAGCACCACCTCGGCGAAGGTGATGGCGCGGATCGAATCGGAGGTGGAGAGCTTCTCCAGCTTCTCCTGGACCTTGGCCTTGCGGCGCAGACCGGCGGTGTCGACCAGCCGGATCTTGCGACCCTCATGCTCCCACTCGATGGAGATGGAGTCGCGCGTGATGCCGGCCTCGGGGCCGGTCAGCATGCGGTCTTCGCCGATCAGGCGGTTGACCAGGGTCGACTTGCCGGCGTTGGGACGGCCGACGATGGCGATCTGGATCGGCTTGTCGCCTCGTCGTCGTCCTCGCCGGCCAGCTCCTCGCGGGCGACCAGGGCGGCGTAGAGATCGGCCATGCCGTCGCCGTGCTCACCCGACAGGGCCAGCGGCTCTCCAAAGCCCAACGACCAGGCTTCCGCGATACCGGAATCACCCTGCTTGCCCTCGGCCTTGTTGGCGCCGAGGATGACCGGCTTCTCGGTCAGGCGCAGCAGCTGGGCGAAAATTTCGTCGCCGGGGGTGATCCCCTCGCGCGCGTCGATCAGGAACAGGACGACGTCGGCCTCGTCGATGGCCAGCTCGGTCTGGGCGCGCATGCGCGCCTCGAGGCTCTCGTCGGTGACGTCCTCGAAACCGGCGGTGTCGATCAGGGTCAGTTCGAGATCGCCGAGGCTGCCCTTGGCGAAGCGGCGGTCACGGGTGACGCCGGGCTGGTCGTCGACAATGGCCAGCTTCTTGCCCGCCAGGCGGTTGAACAGCGTGGACTTGCCGACGTTCGGCCGGCCGACGATGGCGAGCTTCAGGGACATACGGAGGCGACCTTAGGACCGCGCCGCAACGGGCGCTGTCGGAAGATAGCAGAGACGCCGGTGGTTTGGCGCGGCCTGCGGGGCCGCGCCAATAGCACAGGTCGCTAGCGGATAGCCACCAGTTCGGCCTTGTCGGTGACGACATAGACCAGGTTGCCGGCGGCGATTGGAGCGATCAGCGACGAGCTGCCGATGCTGATCTCCTTCAGAACATCGCCAGTCTTGGGGTTCAGGGCGATGGCGCGGCCATCGCTCGAAACCACGATCAGGCGGTCGGAGGCCAGCACCGGACCCGAGAAGATGGTCCGGGTCTTGTCCTGACGGCGACCGAAGCTCCAGCCGCCCTTCTTTTCCTTCACGCCCGCGTTGAGGTCCTTGATCCAGTAGATCTGGCCGCTCTCACGCGAAGCGCAGATGACCTCGCCAGCGCGGGAGATGACGTAGACGACGTCGCCGGCGGGCCAAGGCGTGGTGATCGAGGAGACCGGCAGCGACCAGCGGGCCTGGCCCGAACGCAGATCCGTGGCGGCGAAGACGCCCGAGTGGCTCGCGGCGTAGACATCGCCCTGATAGATGACCGGCCGGCCGGCGACGTCGCGGATTTCCGAGAGCGCGCTGGTGCGGCTGGCCTTCGACAGGGTGTTGTTCCACAGGTCGTTGCCGTTGGCGGCGCGCAGGGCGACGACCTCGCCCGAGGCGAAGCCGGCGATGACCACGTCGCCAGCGGCGGCGGGGCTGCCCGAGGCGAGAATACGCGCCGGCTCGATCAGAGCCTGATACGTCCAACCCGGCGCGCCAGTGGCGACGTCGTAGGTCAGCAGCTCGTTGTCGGTGCTGACCACGAAGACGCGGTTCTGGGCGACGATAGGCGCGCTGTGAATCGGCGAGCCGGTGGTCTGACGCCAGCCCACGGCGCCGGTGGCGGCGTCGAGCTGGGCGACTTCACGGAAACCCGAAGCGACGTAGAGTTTGCCGTTCGAATAGGCGACACCGCCGCCGAAAGCCTGCTTGTCGCGGCGATCGCGGGGGTGGATCGAGGCTTTCCAGATCACGGCGCCGGTTTGGGCGTCGATGGCGGAAATGTCGGTCTCGGCGTCCATCACATAGACGCGGCCGTCGGCGACAACCGGCGGGGCGGTGACGTGCACGGCCCGGTCGGAGCCCTTGCCGAAGCCGCGCTTCCACGCGACGTCGAAGGTCTGGGCGGCGGCGATATTATCGACCTGAACGTCCGGGGCGCCGCCCGGCTGCGGCCAGTTCGCCACCGTGGCCGGGGCCGGCAGGGTGAAGTCGATACCCTTCAGAGCTTCAGAGGCCTCGACCTTCTGGTCGAAGGCGACCACGGAAATACGACGACCATCGGTCGCGACTTCCTTGTTGCTTTCGGCCTTCTTGAACGGGTTCAGATTGCCGACGGCAGAACCGGCGGCGTTGAGAGTGGAGCAGCCGGCGAGCGCCAGCGCGCTCGCGGCAAGTACGGCGACGCCGCCGATACGCTTGGTCATTGAGCGGGTCCCTGTTGGGCTTGCGGCGCGGGGACGACGCCCTCGGGCATGCCCTCCGGCATCATCATCTGCTGAGGCGGAAGCGTGGCGGCCAGCTTCACGGCGGCGGGAATGGAGGCGGCGGAGCCGGAGTCGATCAGGCCGATCGCGGCCTGGGCGCGCTGACGCATGCCGTCGGTGGCGCCGAGGACCGAGGACAGCACCACGAAGTCGGCGCGGGCCTCGTTCGGGCGGCCGGCCATGATCTTGGCAAAGGCCAGCGCTTCGCGGGCCTGCAGCCGGTAAGGCCGCTTCTCTTCCATCAAAGGCTTCAGCCTCCCCTCGACGTCCTTGTAGGAAGCCGTATCGAGAAGGGCCAAGGCGGATTTGAGGCGGGCCAGATCGGCTACCAGCGGGTCGGACACGGCCTCGGCGGCCTCGTCGTAGAGCTTGACCGCCTCGGCGGGCTTGCCGGCTTCCTGCCGCAGGCCGCCCTGCTGGATCAGCGCCAGGGCGCGATAGGTATTGGACGGCGACTTGGCGAGTTCGCCGAGCAGGGTCGCGGCCTTGGCGGTATCGCCCTGCCCCGCCGCTTCCAGCGCCTCGACATACTGCTGCGAAGCCTCGTCGGCCTGCTTGCTCTGGTAGCTGGTCCACCCCCAGAAGCCGAACGTGACGGCCAGCGCCAGGACGGCGGCGCCAATCGCCCAGGGCAGGATCTTCAGGCCGAGCGACTTGTAACGCTCGGTCCGGATCTGCTCCTCGACCTCTTCAAAAACATCGACCACGAACGACAGCTCCGGGAAATCGGCGAATAAGGCCGGGAACCTATAGGGTGAACCGCGCCGCCGCAACGCGCCGCGCGACGTGTGGTCAAGCCTTCTTGCTGAAGTAGGTCTCGGCCTCGCCCGGGAAGGTGCGCGCCCTGACGTCGGCGGCGTAGTCGCGGGCGGCGTTGCCGATCTCCGTCTTCAGGTCGGCATAGCGGCGGACGAACTTGGGGGTCCAGTCGAACAGGCCCAGCATGTCGTCGGTGACAAGGATCTGGCCGTCGCAGCCGGCGCTGGCGCCGATGCCGATCGTCGGCGGGGCGATGGCGGCGGTGATGTCGCGGGCCAGGGGCTCGGCGACGCCCTCGACGACCACGGCGAAGGCCCCGGCATTGGCCGTCTCGTGGGCTTCGGCGAGGATGCGCGCCCGCTCGTCCTCGGTGCGGCCCTTGGCCTTGAAGCCGCCGTCGACGAGCACCGCCTGCGGACGCAGGCCGACGTGGCCCATGACCGGGATGCCCCGTTTGACTAGATACTCGATGGTCGCCGGCACGGTCGGGCCGCTCTCGACCTTGACCGCCTGGCAGCCGGTTTCCTTCATGATCCGGGCGGCGTTGTCGTAGGCGACCTGCGGATCGCCCTCGTAGGAGCCGAACGGCATGTCGACCACGACCATGGCCCGGCGCGAACCGCGCATGACCGCCTGGCCGTGCAGGATCATCATCTCCAGCGTCACGCCGACGGTGTTGGGCAGACCGTGAACCACCATCCCCACCGAATCGCCGACCAGCAGGAGGTCGCAGTGGTCGTCGAGCAGGCCGGCCACCGGCGCGGTGTAGGCGGTCAGGCAGACGACCGGCTCACCGCCCTTGCGTGCGGCGATGTCCGGCGCGGCGATGCGACGGACGGTTTCCTGGCGGTGGGCGGACAAGGTCAGCCTCCTGGGGGCGTTACTGGAACTCCTCCACCGCCCGGGTGACGGCGAAGGCCAGCGCCATAACACCCAGCGCGGCCGCCATCCACATCACTTCCCCGCCCACGGGCAGGGTCGACAACGTCTCGCTCGCTTTCACCAGGTCGGTCATGCCGCTGGTCAGCAGCACCGCCTGGCGTTCGGTGGCCGCGCCCGCGTCGACCAGCAGCCCGGTGTTCAAGAGCTGGAACACGCCGATCAGGCCGGCGACGAGGCCCGCCGCGCCGATGCCCACCTGGCGCAGGCTCCAGCCGCGATTCAGGCGCATTTCCACGAGCGTGGCGAAGGTCTCTGCGTCCGGGAGCGGCGGAGGCTCATGGAACATCCGATCGAGCTTCATCTCGAAATCAAGCTCAGCCATGACCCCTGCTCCCCACCGGCTCGCCCTGCGCGCCTTCGCCTGGCGCAAGTCGGAGCCGGAGCTTATCCAAACCACGTTTGACATGGGATTTTACCGTCCCCAGAGGCACATTTAAGGCCTCCGCTGCTTCAGCGTGAGAAACGCCCGCTCCGTAGCAGAGCGAGACACACATGCGTTCGGCCGCGGACAGCGTCTTGAGCGCCTCGTCCAGGTCGATGCGGGCGGCGGCGAAGCCCTCCCCGCCATGACCTTCGTCGGCGGCTTCCGTCTCCGGATCGAACTTCGCCTCCTTCCGCCAGCGGCGGACATAGAGCCGGGCCGCGATCTTGCGGACCCAGGCCGAGAAGGCGCCTTCGCCCCGGAACTCCGCCACGCGCTCGAAGGCGACGAGAAAGGCGTCCTGGGCAAGATCGTCGGCGAGAGACGGCTCGGCGCCCATGCGGCGCAGCAGTCCCCGGACCGCCGAGCCGTGACGGCGCACAAGCTCGCCGAAGGCCGGTCGGTCACCCGCCGCCGCGAGGGCGGCGAGTTCGACATCGTGCAGACTGGCGGGTGATCGTTCCCCGGCCATGATTGTCGCTCCCCTCTGACCCGACCGCTTAAGCCTTCGGGCCCTTGTTCGGGTTGACGAAGCTGAGCGCGATGAAGGCCAGACCGATCACGGCCGGGATCGAGGCGATGCCGAGGATCGGGTAGAAGGCGTCGGACTCCTCGAAGCCGAGGATGAAGCCGAACAGGCCGAAGCCGATGCCGATCGCCAGCCAGATGATGCCGGTGCGGATGTCGCTGACGGCCGACGGAGCGGTCTTCACGTTCTTGGTCATGGCGTCGATGACTTCGGGCGGCAGCGGCTGCCCCTTGTCGATGGCGGCGCGCAGGGTGGTCTGCAGCTCGCGGCGCTCACGGCTCTTCAGCCAGGCGGGAACCACGAAGATGGCGGCGATCATGCTGAAAAAGGCCAGCGGAACGAGGACTTCGGGACCGTCCATGATGATGTCTCCTTCAATGTCGGACGAAGCGCCTTTGCGTTCGCCTTCTGATGATAAGAGGCGCGGGCGCCGCCCAACGGATGCGACCTGCTGGATGAAATGTTCGTAACGCTCAGGTGCGTCGCGGATTTCGCTTCGCCGCGGCCGCCAGAACACCAAGGATCGCGCCGGCGAGCAACGCCGACGTGATGCAGACCGAGCAGGCGAAGACGGTTCTCGGCTAGCCGGCGGCCTTCAGCGCCGCCGCCACTTTGGCGGTGCGGCGGCCCTGATAGGCCGCGACCTGAAGGCCCTGCTCGGACGGCGGCGCGGCCTGGGCCCCGAACGAAACCGACGAGGCGCCGTAGGGCGTGCCGGCGCCGAACAGCGCCGGGTCGCCATAACCGGTCGGGACGATGACCAGGCCCAGGTGCGCCATGGCGCTGTACAGCGACAGGATGGTGGTCTCGTTGCCGCCGTGCAGGTTTGCGGTTGAGGTGAAGGCGCCGCCGGCCTTGCCGAGCAGCTTGCCGAAGTACCAGAGGCCGCCCAGCGTCTCGATCCAGGCGCGCAGCTCCGACGCCGCGCCGCCGAAGCGGGTGGGCGAACCGAGCAGGATGGCGTCGGCCCACTCGGCGTCGGCGGCGGTCGGAGCCTCGTACTCGGCGTTCATACGGGCGGCTCGGTCGGCCCAGCCGGGGACCATGGCGATGACCTCGGGGCCGACCAGCTCGCGGACGCGGCGGATGCGAACCTCGGCTCCTTCGGCGGCCGCGCCCTCGGCGATGGCCTTTGCCAGCGCCTCGACCGAGCCGTCGCGGGAATAGAAGACGATCAGAACGTTCGCGGCCATGCCGGTCCCCATTGGTAAAGTTGCTTACCGATCGAGTAGCGAAGCCGCGGCTAAACCGTCAAGCTAGATGACAGTTCAGGCGAACGTCGCGGCGTAGACATCCGGCTTGAAGCCAACGGTCAGCCTACCGTCCACGTCCAACACCGGCCGCTTGATCATCGACGGTTGGGCCAGCATCAGGTCGATAGCCTTCGCCTCATCGATGCCGGCCTTGTCGGCATCGGGCAGCTTGCGGAAGGTGGTCCCGGCCTTGTTCAGCAAAACCTCCCAACCGACCTGACCGGCCCAGCACTGAAGCGTGGCGCGGTCGATGCCGACGACCTTGTAGTCATGGAATCCGTAGGTGATCCCCTGCCCGTCCAGCCAGTCCCGCGCCTTCTTCATGGTGTCGCAGGCCTTGATCCCGTGAAGGGTCACCGTCGCCATATCTCGCTCCCGACTCGTCTCGTGGCGGCAGGCTTAAACCTGGGTCAGCGGCCAGAACAGCGCGATCAGCGGCGGCCCGACGAGCAGGACGAGAAGGCTCAGCGGCGCGCCTAGCTTTGGATAGTCCGCGAATTTGTAGCCGCCCGGCGCCATGACCAGGGTGTTGCACTGGTGTCCGATGGGGGTGAGGAAGTCGCAGGCCGCGCCGACGGCGACGGCCATCAGGAAGGCGTCGGGGTTGAAGCCGAGTTGCTCGGCGAGCTTGGCTCCGATCGGCGCCACGATCAGCACGGTGGCGGCATTGTTGAGGAACGGCGTCACCGCCATGGAGGCGAACATGACCCCGCCGATCGCGACCACGCCCGGCAGACCGCTGAAAGCCGTCGACAACGAGGCCGCGATCAGGTCGGCGCCGCCGGTCTTCTGAATGGCGTCGCTGACCGGGATCAGCGCGGCGATCAGCACCAGCAGCGGGCCGTCCAGCGCCGCATAGGCCTCCCGCATGCGCAGGCCGCCGATGACGACGATGGTCACGGCCGCCCCGAAGAAGGCGACCGCCACCGGGACCACCTGCAAGGCCACCAGGATCATCGCCGCGGCCAGCACCAGCGCGGGCGCGTACAGCCGCCGCACGCCGCCCAGCCGCACCTCGCGCTCGGCCAGCGGCAACACCCCGAGCGCCTGCAGCGCGCCGGGAATGTTGCGCTCCCCGCCCTGGAGGAGCAGCAGATCGCCGGCCCGGAAGCGGACGCTGCGCAGATGCTGGGTCATGCGATAGCCGCTGCGGCTGACGCCCAGCAGGTTGATCTTGTGCTCGGTGTGGATGTTGGCCGACTGCGCCGACTTGCCGATCAGCGGCGACTCCGCCCCGACGATGGCCTCGACGGCGCGGACCTCCTCGGTCGGCTCGTCCATGACCAGGGGGCGATCGCTGCGGGTCAGGTCGAGCTTGGCCCGGCCGACAAAGGCGTCCAGCGCCTGCTGCTCACCCTCGAGCAACAGCACATCGCCCGGTTTGATCACCGTGTTGGGATGCGGCGACGGCCGGCGCTTGCCATCGCGCAACAGGCCCATCACGGCGACGTCGCCTTCCGCCATCTCCATCAGCGCGCCGATGCGCATGGAGCCGAAGTGCCATGCCTCGGGAACCTTGGTCTCGGTGAGGTAGGCCTTGCTGGCCAGGGCCGCGTCGAGATTGATGGCCCCTGCACGGTCCTTTGGCAGCAGGCGATAGGCGAAGGTCAGGAAGACCAGCGCCATACCGGTCAGGATCAGCCCGACGGGAGCGTAGTCGTACATCCCGAACGGCTTGCCGAGGATGTCCTGCCGCACCTCGGAGACGATGATGTTCGGCGCGGTGCCGACCAGGGTGACAAGGCCTCCGATCATCGCTCCGAAGGCCATCGGCATCAGCAGTCGCGACGGCGACGACCCGGTCTTGCGCGCGACCTGCTGGGCGACCGGCAGCATGATCGCCAGGGCGCCGACGTTCTTGGTCGCCATCGACAGCAACGTCACGGCTGCGGTCAGCACCGGCACCTGGCTGCGCTCGGTCTTCAGCAGCGGCAGGATCCGGCGCAGGGCCAGCTCGACGATCCCGGACCGGGCGAAGGCCGCGCTTACGACCAGCGCGCAGGCGATGATGACGGTGACATCGTTGCGGAAGCCGTCGAAGGCCGACTCGGCGGGAATGACCCCGACCGCCAGCCCGGCCATCAGCGCCACCAGGGCGATGACGTCGTAGCGAAACCGTCCCCAGATGAAGGCGACGATGGTCAGCCCCACCAGCCCGAAGGCCAAACCTTGTTGCAGCGTCATGTCGCTCCCCACCTGGGCCGCTGAACGCCCGGGTGGGAAGTTGGCTGCGCGCCGCCCGCTATTGTCCGTCCGCGGATGTGCCGCGCATGCGGACGTAGCCGGCGCGCGCGGTCCACAGCAGGATCGCGGCGAGCGGCATCATCACCGCCGCGATCAGCAGGATCGCCGGGCCGACGCCGCCGGTCTTGAAGACATGATCGGCGAGCAACCCGGTCAGGGTCGGCCCCGCACCGAGGCCGAGCAGGTTGGCCACCAGCAGGTAGACGGCCATGATCTGCGCCCGCTGGCGGCCGGGGCTGATCTGCTGAACCATCAATGAGGGAATGAGGGTCACGCCCAGCAAAGCGATCAGGCCGATGGCGATCATCGCCGTGAACAGCGCCAGGCTGGCGGTGGTGAAGGCGACCAGCAGCGCCGGCAGTCCGGCAAGGACAAAGCCCATCCCGACCAGTGGCAGCCCGTCGCCCCTCCCCGTCCGGTCCAGCTTCGCGGCCAGCCACGGCAGCGCCAGCGTCCCGACCAGCCCGCCAAACACGCCGACCGCGCCGAACAGATAACCGGCGTCAGCGGTCGCGAGACCGAACCGCTGTCCGAGCAGGCGCGGCGTCCAGCCGAGCACCGCGTAGCCGACCGTGGCGGTCAGACCGATGCCGAGGAACACCGGCCCATAGACCCGCCAGTGACCAGCGATATGGACCAGCACCTCGCGGGTGTCCGCCTTGGCCGTGGCCTGCTGGCGCACGGGCTCTCGCACCATCAGCAGGAACACCACCGCCAGCAGCAGGCCCGGCGCGCCGACCAGGATCAGCGTCAGCCGCCAGGGCTCGAAGCCGCCGAGCTCCGGCGACAACAGCACGGCCAGATCGAACACCGCCCCGCCGATGAAGAAGGCCGCGAGCCCCGACACCGTGCCGACGGCGCTGTAGACGCTGGTCGGGCCGGCGCGACGGTCCTTCGGGAACAGGTCGGCGATCAATGAAATGGCGGTGGGCGTCAGCACCGCCTCACCGATCGCCACGCCGGCGCGGCCGGTCAGCAACAGGCCGTAGTCCTGCGCGAAGCCCGACAGCACCGTGCTGGCGCTCCAGACCACCACGCCCAGCACGATCAGCCGGCGCCGGTCGCCGCCGTCGGCGATCCGCGCCAGCGGCAGGCCGGCCAGGGTGTAGAGCGTGGCGAACGAGAGCCCGAACAGGATGCCGATCTGCGTGTCCGACAGCGCCAGCTCCGCCTTGATCGGCGACACCAGCAGGCTCAGGATCATGCGATCGACGAAGGACAGGCAGTAGAGCAGCGACAGCAGCCCGACCACACGCCAAGCCGCCGTCGGAGACGGATAGTGTGACATCGCTGGGCTCCCTCGCCAAGGTCCGGGCTTGTCGCCGGCCCCGAACTTTCGTTAAGTTGCTTAACAATGTGAGCCGCACGAGGCAGACTGGTCAAGCCCGGGATAACGCAACGGCAGTCTGTCAACCCAATTGACAAAAACCACACACCGTCGCCTGATCCCTGCAAAATAACGAGGAGGACGTCATGGGAACCGCCGCAGGTCGACCGATCACTTTCAAGGGCGCGCACCACGTCGCCTACCGCTGTCGCGACGCAGAGCAGACCCGCTGGTTCTACGAAGAGGTCCTCGGCCTGCCGCTGGAAGCGGCGCTGGTGATCGAGGCCGTCCCCGGAACCCAGGAGGACACGCCCTACATGCACCTGTTCTTCGGGCTGCCGGACGGCAACTACATCGCCTTCTTCGACGAGCCGACCAAGATCGACCCGCAGTGGTTCGACATGAAGCACGGCTTCGACATGCACTACGCCTTCGAGGCCGGCAGCGAGGCCGAGATGCTGGAGATGCAGGCGCGCATCAAGGCGTCGGGCGTCCCCTGCTTCGGGCCGATCGACCACGGCTTCGTCAAGTCGGTCTACATGTACGATCCCAACGGCATCCAGGTGGAGGTCACCCACCGCACCGCCGACCACGACAGGATCATGGTCGAGGAAAAGGCCCACGCCCGTCAGGCCATCGCCGACTGGGCCGCCCGCACCCGCGAGACCAAGGTCGCCAAGTTCGGCGAGGACGTCCTCAACCGCCGGGGACGCCCGTTGTGAGCGTCAAATACGAGCGTATCCCCTACCTGATCGTCTTCGACGAGACCGCCGCCTTCAAGGACACCTACGCCGGCCAGATCGGCAAGGTGACCATCGAGGCGCACCTGCTCAAGCCCGAGACGCCGTCCGACATGGTGGTGGTGATGATGCACCCGATCGGCGGCGGGTCTTACCTGCCGATGCCCGGGGCCCTCGCCCGGCTGGGCGTGCACGTGATTTACGCCAACAGCCGCTTCCGCGGGAACGACACCGCCCTGACCATGGAAAAGGTGGCGCTGGACCTCGGCGCCGCCATCCGCGACGCCAAGGAGCGGCTCGGCTACAAGAAGGTCGTGCTCGGCGGCTGGAGCGGCGGCGGCGCGCTGTCGCTGTTCTACCAGGCGGAGGCGCGTGATCCGCGCGTCACCCACACGCCGGCCGGCGATCCGATCGACCTGACCGCAGCAGGATTGATCCCGGCGGACGGTGTGATGCTGCTGGCCTCGCACCTGTCGCGCAACCTGACCATGACCGAGTGGATGGATCCGTCGATCACCGACGAGAGCCGGCCGTTCGACCGCGACCCGGAGTGGGACCTCTACAACCCTGCCAACCCCAACCAGCCGCCCTACTCCGCCGAGTATGTGGCCGAGTTCCGCGAACGGCAGGTCGCCCGCAACCGCCGGATCACCGACTGGGCCCTGGCCGAACTCAAGGCGCTGAAGGACTCGGGCCAGCCCAACGCCGAGCGCTGCTTCACCGTCCAGGGCACCATGGCCGCGCCGCTGTGGCTGGATCCGACCGTGGACGCCAACGACCGCAAGCCGGGCTGGTGCTTCCTGGGCGATCCCAAGCTGGTCAACGACGGCCCGGTCGGGCTGGCGCGGTTCACGTCGCTGCGTAGCTGGCTATCGCAGTGGTCCTATGACCTCTCCCACGCCGATGGGCTGAAGTGCGCCGAGCGACTGACCGACCCTCTGCTGATCATCGAGAACAGCGCCGACGACGCCTGCACGCCGAGCCACGCGGCCCGGCTGATGGCGGCGGCCAGGAACGCGCCCCAGACCCACTATGTGGTCAAGGGCGCCAACCACTACTACTTCGGCCAACCCGCCCTCGGGCAGGAGGCCGCCGAGGTGGTGCGGGACTGGCTGAAGCGGTTCGATTGACAGTCGATTTTTGTAAATCTTCTTGTCTGTAAAGATACTTGACAGTTAGGCAACACAAGGGTCTCCTCCCCTAGTCAAAAAAGCGCGCTGGCGGGGGCGAAACGCCTCTCAAGCCGGCGACAACGGGAGGAGGACCTGATGCTCAGGAAGCATCTTACGGCGACCGCCGGCATGGCGGTGTTGGCGGGATCGCTCGGCTTGTCGACGGGGGCTTACGCCCAGTCGGCGGAGGGTGACGGCCTCACCGTCCAGGAGATCATCGTCACGGCGCGCAAGCGCGAGGAAAGCCTGCAGGACGTGCCGATCTCGGTCAACGTCACCAGCGGCGAGAGCCTGGAGAAGAAGGACATCGGCTCGCTCGAAGAGCTGAACGTCTTCGTCCCCAATCTCTTCATCCAGTCGACGCCGGGCAACCAGTCGATCTACATCCGCGGCATCGGCTCGACCGCCGGCAATCTCGGCTTCGAACAGTCGGTCGGGCTGTTTGTGGACGGCGTCTACGGCGGCCGCTCGCGCCAGTTCGCCGCGCCGTTCCTCGACGTCGAACGCGTCGAGGTGCTGCGGGGGCCGCAGGGCGCCCTGTTCGGCAAGAACACCTCGGCCGGGGCGATCAACATCACCTCGCGTGGACCCGGTTCGGAATTCGAGGGCGAGACCTCGGCCGTCATTACCGCCGAGGGCGACGAAGGTTTCGAGATCACCCAGATCCTGTCGGGCCCGCTCACCGACACCCTCGGCGCACGCCTGGCCCTCAAGGTCAGCGACAACGACGGCTTCCTCAAGAACACCACCGCCGGCGGGACCGATCCGGGCCGCCAGGTGGTGATCGGCCGGCTGACCCTCGACTACGCGCCGCTCGACAACCTGACCTTCCGGCTGAAGGTCGAGGGCGCGACACAGGACATCGACGGCCAGCCGATGATGACCGTCGCGCCCGGAGGCCGGAAGACATTCACCCGCCAGACCACGCCGGGCGCGCCGGACTACGACAATGCCGAGAGCTTCAACGCCGCCCTCACCGCCACCTATGACTTCGCCAGCGGCCACACGCTGACGTCGATCACCGGCTACTCATCGTTCAACTACGACAAGGTCATCGACAGCGACTTCATCGCCGCGCCGCTGCTGATCTCGGCCTTCATCGAGGACTTCTCCCAGGTCTCCCAGGAGATCCGGCTGAACTCGCCGGCCGACGACCGCTTCACCTGGACGGTCGGGGCCTACTTCCACAAGAACGAGATCGACCTCGAACAGGGCACGGTGATCACCTTCGGCCCGTTCAACGGGACGGCGGACCGGTTCTTCAACCAGCAGGCCGACACCACCTCGCTCTACGCCCAGGGTACGTTCAACCTCACCGACCAACTACGCGCCACCGTCGGCGTGCGGCAGACCTGGGACAGCAAGGAAGCCGAACAGACCCGAGCCAAGACCGGCACGACGCCGCCGACGTGGCTGGCGACGCCGCTGTCGGGCCAGCGCGACGAGGAGGCCTTCGATCCCTCCGGCCAGATCCAGTACAGCTTCAACGACGACACCATGGTCTATGTGTCATACGGCAAGGGCTCCAAGGCCGGCGGCTTCGTCGCCGCCCAGACCACCACCACCCAGCCTGAGTTCGAGTTCGAAGGCGAAACCGCCACCTCCCTTGAGCTTGGCGCCAAGACCGCGCTGTTCGACCGCCGGCTCCGGCTGAACATCGCCCTCTACGAGACCAAGTACGAAGACCTGCAGGTCTCGGTATTCAACGCCGCCACCAACGCCTTCATCACCGGCAACGCGGCCAGCGCCACCAGCAGGGGCGTCGAGGTCGAAGCGGCGGCGCGTCTGACCAGCTGGCTCGATTTCAGCGGGTCCGCCGCCTACCTCGACTCCAAGTACGACGACTTCCCGGGGGCGAGCTGCCTCTATCCCCTGCCCGTTCCCACGCCCACGCCCTGCTACGAAAACATCGGCGGCAGCCGCATGCCGCGGACTCCGGAGTGGACAGCCAGCGCCGCCTTCGACGTCGACTATCCGCTCACGGACGGTCTGCGCCTGATCGGCAGTCTCGACGTCGCCTACCGCAGCGAGGCCTACCTCGAGGAGACGCTGAACCCGGTGTCGCTGCAGGAGGCCTATACCAAGGTCGATCTGCGCCTCGGCCTGGCCGATGTCGGCGACCGCTGGGAGCTGGCCCTGGTCGGCAAGAACCTGACCGATGAGCTGACGGCGGCGCACGCCTTTGGAACTCCCTTCGTGGCGGGTTCCGAGACCTTCGTGATTGATCCTCCCCGGACCATCGCGATCCAGGCCCGGCTTCGCTACTAGCGCCGGACCTGCTCTTGCGGCCGGGGCCCTTCGCCCCGGCCGTTTTCTTTCCGGGCCCGAACCCTTGCTTTGCCTCAAGATATATTGTAAAGATTCTTTACAATAAGAATGGCTCCCAGGATCTGATCATGCGTACCAGCGCCGCTCCCACGACCTCCGCGCCGATCTCTCCCGAAGACCTGGTCGGCCGCGCCCGGGCGATGATCCCCGCCCTTCGAAGCCGGGGCCTGGCCGCCGACAAGGCCCGGCGTTTGCCGGACGAGAGCATCGCCGAACTGCTGGACGCCGGGGTGTTGCAGATGCTGGCCCCGCGCCGTTTCGGCGGCAGCGAGGCGAGCTTGACCACCTTCCTCGACGCCGGCATCGAGCTCGGCAGGGGTTGCGGGGCGACGGCCTGGGTCTACGGCATCCTCGGCTGCCACCACTGGATCCTGTCGCACTTCCCGCTGGAGACCCAGACCGAGATCTATGGCGGCAAGGACCACGCCCTGTGGCCGCTCAGCTTCTCCGGCAAGGGCGGCACGGCCAGGCCGGTCGACGGCGGCTATCTCGTCACCGGCCAGTGGGGCTTCTGCAGCGGCATCGACTTCTCCGACTGGGTCGGCTGCGCGGCGCTGCTCGACAAGGAGAACCCGGACGATCTACTGGACCGGATCAACTTCATCATGCCCAAGGCCGAGGTCGAAGTGATCGACACCTGGTTCACCGCCGGCATGCGCGGCACCGGAAGCCGCGACTTCAAGGCCGTCGAGGTGTTCGTCCCGCACCACCGCACCATGCCGCAGCTGGCGATGCAGAACGGCGACACCCCGGGCCGCAAGACCTTGAGCGAATACAAGGGTCTGGACGCGCCATTTTACGCGGTGCTGCTTTGCGCCGTGCTCTGCCCCGTGCTCGGCCTGACCCGGCGGGCGATCGAGGAATTCACCGACTTCACCCGCGAGCGGGTCGGCTTCCGCGGAGCGCAGCACGCGACCCGGCCCAGCACCCAGATCAAGATCGGCGCCGCCTGGGCTCGCTACGACTCCCTGCATCGCACCGCCCGCGCGCTCTACGAGGAGATCGAGGCCGACATCGCCGCCGGACGCGAGAGCACCGTGGAGGCCAAGCTGCGCCAGCGCCGCGACGCCGCCTTTGTCGCCGACGAGTGCGTCAAGATCGTCGACTCGGTGGTCTCCGGCTCCGGCGCGCGGGGTCAGCACGAGACCTCCCCTTTCCAGCTGATCCAGCGGGACATCCACACCATCCGCACCCACGTCGTACTCGACGTCGAGGAGGCGACCGAGCTCTACGGCCGCTACCTGCTCAGCCTCGACCTGAAGTCGACTCGCTTCTGAGGGAGGCCGTGTCATGGCCCGCGCCACGCCAGAGCCGGCCGAAGCCTTCAAGACCGCCCTGAGGCGCCTGGCAGCCTCGGTGGCGGTGATCACCGCCGGTCGCGGCGAGGCGGCGGTCGGGATGACGGCCACGGCGGTGACCTCGGTGTCGATGGATCCGCCGTCCCTGCTGGTCTGCGTCAACCGGGCGGCGACGCTGCACGCAAGCGTGGCCCGCACCGGCCGCTTCCGGGTCACCTATCTGCGCTCGGATCAGGACGCGGTCGCCCGCGGCTTCGGTGGCGGCAGGCCCCAGCACGAGCGCTTCACCGCCCACGGCTGGTCGCTGGACGAGGAAGGCGGGCCGGGCCTGGACAGCGCCTTGGCCAGCTGCGTCTGCGCGCTGGAGGACGCCGTCGACTTTGGCACCCACACGGTCTTCATCGGCCGGGTCGTGCGGGTCGAGGCCGGCGAGGGCCGCCCCCTCCTCTATTGCGACGGCGGCTACGGTGAACTCGCCGCCTGAAGCGGTAAAGATCATTTACAGCCTGAGCCGCAGCGCCGAACATCGCGTCCCCGCCCGAAGGAGACTCGATGGACCACCCGCTGCTGATGATGAACCTGATGAGCGCCCTCTACTGGTTCGACGAGGCGCTGCAGTCGCACATCAAGGCGGCGGGCTGGGAATCTCTCACCCGCGCCCAGTCGATGGTGATGGCCAACATCGCCGCCGGCGAGCACCGCGCCACGCGGCTGGCCCGCAACCTCGGCGTCACCCGGCAGGCGGTCAGCCAGATGCTGGCCGAGATGGAGAAGCGCGGGCTGGTGGTGGTCAAGAGCGACCCCGACGACAAGCGCGCCCGCATCGTCGACTTCAGCCCCCGCGCCGAGGCCCTGCGCGGCATCGCCCGCAAGATCCTGTCGGACGTCGAGGCGGAGCTGGCCGGGCGGATCGGCGAGGACCAGATCGCGCATCTGCGCGGCGCGCTGCAGGTGGATTGGGGCCCAGCACCGCTGGCCGCGGGCGCCGAGAAGGACGCCGGCTAGGGCGTCAGCGGACGTGGTAGGGCAGCAGCAGGCGGAACATCGCCTCACGCGAACTGACGTCCAGCTTGCCATACAGGTTCCGCACATGGATGCGGGCGGTGCCGACGGCGATCTTGAGCTCGTTGGCGATCGATTCGATCTGCAGGCCGTCGAGCAGACGCCGCGCGACCTTGAATTCCATGGCCGTCAGCCCGAACACCCGGGAGAAATCGACCCACTGAGGCTGATAGCGAGCGTCGGCGGCCCTGAAAATGATGCCGGTGGCGACGAAACCGTCCAGTTCAATTCGCTCTGCACGGAACACCGTAGCGCCGCGCTCTCCGTCCGTGGAGCACCAGGCGCCGGGTTTGTGACCTTCGCTCAAAAAGCGCCGGAAGCCGACCATTTCGGACGCATCGGCCAGCTTGAAGAAGCCGTTGACCAGCAGTACGTCACGCGCCTCGAGGAAGGCCTCTTCGGCGGCGGTGTTTGACCACAGGACTTCGAGATCGTCGCCCAAGACCACGCGCGGCCGGGCGTCGGACTCGCTCCAACGTTCCAGCAGAAAAGCATTGATCGTCAGTGCGTTACGACCGGCGGCTCGCGACGACGACGCCGACGCCGGCGCGGCGCTGCTGCCCATGGCCTTGGGTCGTCCAGACGCGGGCTGGCCGTACCGTTCGAACGGGCTGGCCGCCATTACACGCACCGTCCCTGGGACGTGCGGAACGGACGATGCGAAACCCGGATCATTGAACGCCCCTGACCCGCGACGAACAGGCCTATTTCAACGACGAGTATCTTACAGAACGGGGATCGATGTCCTTGACTGGGGATGCCTTTTCACTTGATCCAGCGTCCCGAACTCCCGTGACAGGCGAACATTCGGGGCGAGCCAAAAGGTCGCAGGCGGCGTTTCATCGGTGAATGGCGGCAAGTTCGTCTAAGAAGATCAGTGCGCGTAGTTTGGATTGTCGATGAGTGACGTACCGGCCTCCGGGCCCCAGAAGTTCGAGTGGGTGCTTTCGGTCGAGGACCAGCCCGACGCCTTCGAGCGTTACCGCGCCAGCATCTCCAATCTGTACCAGGTGACCGGGGTCTCGAACCACGACATCGCCAACTTCCGCAACCGCGCCGTCGGCGTCCATCTGGGCACCTCGGTGATGGTGCGCTGCTGGTCGCTGGGCCAGACGTTCGTGCGAACGGCGGAGGAAGTGCGCCGCTCGGGCTACGACCACTTCAACCTCCTGATCGACATCAGCGGCGACATCACCGCCGACTACGACGGCCGGGCGGTGAACAGCGGGCCGGGCAATGTCCGCTTCATGGACACCAGCCGCGAACTGCGCACCAGCCTGTCCGCCTTCGAGATGATCAACTTCGTCGTCCCGCGCGAGAAGATGCCGGCACGCCTGCGGAACATGGATCTGCACGGCCTGACCCTGGACGCGAGCCTGGGCGCCACGCGACTGCTGCACCGGCACGTGCTCGGCCTGTTCGACGACGCGGAGTTCCTGACCCCCGCCCAGGCCGCCGCCGGCCTCGACGCCACCCTGGCGCTGGTCGAGGGCGCCCTCGGCAGCGTGCCGGAGATGACCACCGACCAGGTCGTGACGATCCACCGCACCGTTCGCGGCGCGGCCAAGGAGTACATCGACGCCAACCTGCACAACGGTCCGATGGACCCGGCCACGATCGCCGCGGCGGTGAACGTGTCGCGCTCGGTGCTGTACCGCGCCTTCGACAGCTACGGCGGGGTTGCGGCCTATGTCATGACGCGGAGGCTGGACCGCTGCTTCGAGGCGCTTGTCAGGCGGCGCGGGCGTTCGCCGGCGATCAGCGAGATCGCCTATGCCAACGGCTTCACCAGCGACGCCCACTTCAGCCGCGCCTTCCGCGCCCGCTTCGGCATGAGCCCGCGCGAGGTCGAGGATCTGCCCGGCGGTCCTGACGGCTCGAGCCTGAGCTTCGAGGACACGAACGCACCGGTGGCGCTGGACTGGATGCGCTTCCTCTAGAAGCCGATCACGGTCGGCAGCGCCTGCCAGACCACGGCGATGAAGCCCAGCCCGGCGCCAAACGCCGCCAGTTGCTCGACGAAGCCGGCGCCGGGGCGATCGCGTCCACCGACCAGACGACGCATCGCCCACAGGAACAGCGCCGCCTCCGCCGCCGCGCACAGGCCGCTGAAGGCCAGCATCGCCATCCGCCATCCCGCCGCGTCCGCGCGGGCCACGGTGTCGGCGAGGCTTGCGAGGGCGTAGAGGCCGAGGAAGTGGACCGCCCAGACGATCATCCCACCCAGCAGGAAGGCCCAGCGCGCCACCGTCAGGCTCCTGGGAACAGGCGCAGCAGCAGGGCCGAGAACGCCCCCTGCCCGGCCGTGTAGACCAGGAACAGCGCGATCAGGTCGAAGGTCGAGGGCCGGTCGGCCTTCACCAGCCCGGCCATCCATCGCAGCGCCGCGAACAGCGCCATCAGGCTCATGACCGCGACGAAGAAGCCCTGCCAGGCCATGAAGGCATAGACGATCGCGCCCTGGGCGTTGGCGGGCGCCCGCAGGCCGGTGCCGAGCCAGGCGTTGAGGTCCAAACCCCAGGCGCCGGCGACCAGGACGGCGGCCAACACCATCATCACCGTGGCCAGCACCGGGTTGCGCCGCTGGTCGACCCTCAGCGTCCGGCAGGCGCCCCAGGCCAGCCCTGCCCCGACCAGGTTCAGAACCAGCACCGCGGCGAACGACAGAACCTCCGGCGGTGGCGCCCAGGCTTCCGGGTTACGGCTCCACAGGAACACGTAGCTGAAGGCGCTCATCGCCAGCACCATGCCGGCGACGATCAGGGTGATGACCATCGCCCACCAGCCGTGGCTGGCCGGACCGGTGACATAGGTCGGGACCTCGATGCCGGCGCCGATGTCCACCGTCTTCTGCTTGAGCGGGCGGTCTAGCGACCAGGCCCAGGTCATGATGCAGTAGATCGCCAGCACTCCGCTGATCACCGACGGCCAATAGGCCTGCACCGTCAGCAGCAGGAAGAAGCCGGCCGTGAACACCGCCGCCCAGACCGGCCAGCCCGAGGGCAGCGGCATCCGCATCAGCGCGATCGGCTCGGCGTTCAGCGTGCTGGTGAGGATGGTCTCGCGCTCGCCGGTCGCTGTCCGGGGCAGGAAGTAGCGGCCCTCCTCGACATCCTTGGCGAGGCCCTTCTGCTCCCACATCGGGTAGAGGCTCTTGATCACCGGGATCGAGCGCACCGAGTAGAGCCCGGTCGGCAGCCACTCCAGCCCCGGGCCGTCATAGATGTTGCCCGCGTCGCGACCGCCGAACGGCCGGAAGTTGCGGATCATGTCGATCACCCAGACCAGCACCCCCGCCGCGAACAGGAAGGCGCCGATGGTCGAGATCATGTTGGGCAGTTCCCAGCCCCGGCCCGGCAGGTAGGTGTAGACTCGCCTCGGCATCCCCATCAGCCCGGTGACGTGCATGGTCAGGAAGGTGACGTGCATGCCGACGAACATCAGCCAGAACGCCCATTTGCCGAGCCGCTCGCTCAGCGGCCGGGAACTGGCCATCGGCACCCAGTAGTAGATCGCCGCGAACAGCGGGAAGACCATCCCGCCGATCAGCACGTAATGCAGGTGGGCGACGATGAAGTAGGTGTCGTGGGCCTGCCAGTCGAACGGGACCATCGCCGCCATCACCCCGGTGAGGCCGCCCATGGTGAAGATCATCAGGCTGCCGAGCACGAACAGCCCGGGGGTGTTGAACCGCATCTTCCCGGCCCCGACGGTGGCGATCCAGCTGAACACCTGGATGCCCGCGGGGATCGAAACCGCCATCGAGGCGGCCGAGAAGAAGCTGGTCGAGATGGTCGGCATGCCGGTGGTGAACATGTGGTGGGCCCAAACGCCGAAGCTGATGAAGCCCGTCGCCAGCATGGCCAGCACCACCAGCCGATGTCCGACCAGCGGGGTCTGGGCCACCGCTGGCACGATCGTCGACATCGCCCCCGCCGCCGGCAGGAAGATGATGTAGACCTCCGGGTGGCCGAAGAACCAGAACAGGTGCTGCCACAGCATCGGGTCGCCGCCCTTGACCGGATCGAAGAACGGCCAGCCGAGCGCGCGCTCCAGCTCCATCAGCGTCGTCGCCAGGATGATCGACGGGAACGCGATGATGATCATCCCGGCGAAGATCAGCATCGCCCAGGCGAAGATCGGCAGCTTGTCCAGGGTCATGCCCGGGGCCCGGGTGCGCAGGATGCCGACGATGATCTCGATGGCCCCGGCGATGGCCGAGATCTCGATGAAGCCGATGCCGAGCAGCCAGAAGTCGGCGTTGATCCCCGGCGAGTAGGTGGTGTTGGTCAGCGGCGGATACATGAACCAGCCGCCATTCGGCGCCAGGCCGAAGAAGATCGAGCAGAAGAAGGCCAGGCCGCCGATCAGATAGGCCCAGAAGGCGTAGGCGCTCAAACGTGGGAACGGCAGGTCTCGCGCGCCCAGCATCTGCGGCAGCAGCAGGACGCCCAGCGCCTCCACCGCCGGCACCGCGAACAGGAACATCATCATCGTTCCGTGCACGGTGAACATCTGGTTGTAGGTTTCCTGAGGCAGGATCCCGTTCAGCGGCAGGGCCAGCTGGGTGCGCATCACCAGCGCCAGGATGCCTGCCAGCACGAAGAACAGCATGGCCGCGCCGACGTAGTAGACGCCGACGAAGTTGTTGTTGATCGCGGTGATCCACTCCCAGCCGGTGCGCGGCTTGCACCAGATCGCCTCGAGCGCTTCCAGCTCGCCCTCGGGACGCGACTCCCTGGTCGGGAAGCGCTCGTAGAGCCCGTGGTCGAACCCGGTCTCGGAGGTCATTTCAGGCTCTCGAGATAGGCCGCGACGGCGCGCAGGTCTTCGCCGGACAGCACCGGATAGGCGGGCATGCGGTTGCCGGGCTTGATCGCCTGGCTGTCGGAGATCCAGCCGGCCAGCGTGCCCTGGTTGGTGGGCAGGATGCCGCCGCCGATGGTCCGCCGGGAGCCGACGTGGGTCAGGTCCGGGCCGGCGAGACCGTTGGCCGCAGTGCCGCGGACGGTGTGACAGGCGCCGCAGCCGGCGGCGGTGAACACCTCCGCGCCGCGCGATGGCGACGCCGCGGCCGGGGACGGCACCAGCGCCCGGCGCTTCCAGGCCTCGTACTCAGCCGGGGCATGGGCGACCACGACCAGGCCCATCAGAGCATGGGGCCCGCCGCAGTACTCGGCGCACTGGCCGCCGTAGACGCCGGGCGCGTCGGCTTGCAGGCGCAGGATGTTGCGACGGCCTGGGATCATGTCCTCCTTGCCGCCCAGGCGCGGGACCCAGAAGCTGTGGATGACGTCGGCGGACTCGAGTTCGAAGACCACAGGCTTTCCCGCCGGGATGTGGATCTCGTTGGCGTCCTGCAGAATTTCGCGCCCCTGATCGTCGAGATAGGCCACCCGCCACCACCACATCTCGCCGACCACCCGCACGCGGGTCTCGCCGGGTCGCGGGTCGTCGGTCAGGTGGCTGGTGAGGCCGAGGCCGTAGATCAGCAGCGCCGTGAGCACCACCACGGGGAAGGCAAGGCCGCCGATCCAGACCAGTCGCTCGCCGCCGAGGCGGGTGCGCCAGCGCCTCGGCCCGAACAGGGCCACCGCCAGAGCGACCAGCACCACGACCAGCACCACCGCGCTCATCGCGAACAGGATCCAGGACAGGATGTTCACCGGCCCGGCGAACGGCCCGGCCGGGTCCAGCACCGGCGGCGGCCAGCCGGCGAAGCCTTCGGGGGCGCGGCGGTCACCGATCATCGAGCGTGTACAGATAGGCCGCGATGTCGCGGGCTTGGGCGTCGGTGATCGGCATCGGCGGCATACCGGTGCTTGGGGACAGCGACGGCGCGTCCTTCAGCCAGGTGACCAAGGTTTCGGGCTGGTTCGGGAAGCGTCCGGCGATCAGCGGCCTGGCGGCGAAGCCCTTCAAGGGTCCGCCGACCGTACCCTTTGGCCAGTCGAGCCCGGGGATGTCATGGCAGGCGCCGCAGCCGACCCGCTCCATGACGGCAAGGCCGCGATCGGGGTCAGCGCCGGCGATCGGGCGTGGCGCGTCGCTCTTGTCGGCGCAGGCGCAGACGAGGGTCAGGGCCGCGATCGCGACCGTCCGCAGAGTCTCGTCAGCCTGTCCGATGGCGTTGTCGCGCCTCCCCGCTAGCCCTGCGCACTCAACCCCCATGGACGCCGCCGGTTCCCGGGTCCGGAACCGCTTCCCCCGCCCGGTGTTGGGAGCAGGTGCGCGCCCTCCTGCTCCTGCTGATCGCCGCCGGCCTGACCGCCGGCTGCCGCCCGGTCACCAACCACACCGGCGACGCCTTCACGGCCACCGGCGAACTGATCGCACTGAGCGGCGGCGAAGGCGGTCCCAAGGCCGCCTGTTTTAGTTGTCACGGCCAGCAAGGTCAGGGCGACGGCGTCACCGCCCCTCGCCTCGCCGGCCTCGACGCGGGCTATCTGCAGAAGCAGCTCGACGACTACGCAGCCGACCTGCGCCACGACACCATCATGACCCCGATCGCCAAACGGCTGGACCATGACGACCGGCGGGCGGTGGCGGCGTACTACGCGGCGATGCCGACGCAGGCGCCCACGCGGGCTGCTCTCCCGGCCCCGAGCCTCTACCTCAGCGGCGACGCTGCCCGGGGCGTGGTCGCCTGCGCGGCCTGCCACGGCGGCGAGGGCCAGGGAGTCGGGCCGGCCAACCCGGCGCTGGCGGGCCAGCCGAAAGCCTACACGGCCGATCAGCTGACGCGCTGGCGGGAGTCGAAGCGTCGCAACGATCCGCGCGAGGTCATGACGGCCGCCGCCGCGCCGCTGACGGACGCCGAAATACGGACGATAGCCGCCTGGCTAGAGCGCCTGCCCGCTTCTCCACGGCCCGATACCGACGCTGCCAGCCTGTCCGCCGCCGAGTCGGCTGGGGCACGATTGGCAGCATCCCGTGGAGCACGTCGTCCCGGTCGATGAACTGGTGCTTGAGGGCGCCGGCGACATGGATCGGGATCATCACCAGCAGGCTGACGATCAGTCCCCAGTGCATCCATTCCGACGCCGCCTCGATCACCCAGAGTTGGGTGTTGGAAAGGTCGTGCATCGGCAGCAACGGCCAGGGGACCAGGCCCAGCAGGGTCAGCTCCTGGTCGCGCGCGGTCGCCGAGACCATCGCCCAGCCGGACAGCGGCAGGCCGAACAGGCAGCTGTAGAACACGTAGTGGGTGATGTGGGCGGCGGTGCTTTCCCAGCCCGGCTTGTCGGCGTCGTTGATCACGTCCGGCGCCAGCATCCGCCAGCCGCCCCGGCCGATGACCAGCACCAGCATCAGGATGCCGACCGCGAAGTGGATGTCATAGGCTGCGGCCTTGTCGCCGCCGACCGGCAGCCGGCCCATCCACCAGCCCCAGCCCAGCTGGAAGACGACCAGCGCGGCCATGGTCCAGTGGAAGACGATCGCCACCGGCGAGAACCGGCCCTCGTCGGCATGGCCGGCCGCCCATTCGAGAATGTTGACGACCAGCTTGTCGATCATGCCCGCCGCGCCTCGACCGGACGATCCGGCCCGATGCGGCGACCGAGCACAACCAGCGCGCCGATCAGATAGACCAGCGCCGCCGGGGCCCACATGATCAGTCCGGCCATCTGCTGGTCGTCGAGCGGGCTTAGCTGGAAGGCCTGCGTGGTCAGCAGATGCGGCGCATACAGCGGCGCCTCGGCGAAGGTGATTAGCGCGCCGAGCAGGCCCATCTGAACCGTGGCGATCAACAGCGCCGCCACCGCGCCGGGGGTCGAGGCCGTGCGCAGGCCCATCCAGAACCAGGTCGCGGAGCCGAGTAGGCTGAACTGCATCAGCCAGTAGACGGCGTTGTTCGACAGCGCGGCGGCATAGGCGCCCGGCGCGTGCCAGCCCCAGAACACCGCCCCCTGCACCAGCGTCGCGGCGGCCAGCGGCCCCACCCGGCGCATCGGCAGGCTCCAGGCCAGCAGCGGCGCGGCGACCGCGACCAGCAGCACATGATGGACGGTCCGGGCGGAGAACAGCGCCGAACCCAGCGCGCACAGGGGCGAGATGAAGCTCACCGCGAGCACAAGCACGGCGGCGATCGCGAACGGCCGGCCGGTGCGCGAGCCGAGCCGGATCAGAGCCGCCAAGCTCAGGCCGAGAACGACCAGAAGGACGGGATCGAGGTTCCAGCGGGCAATCAGGTCAGCCGGGCTCGGCGCAACGCCGCAGTAGGGGCTCCAGCCCGAGGTTGGCGCGGTCCGCCCGATGTCGATCATGCCTGCCCTCCGGCGCCCTCCTTCGAGAGTCCCCTGGAAGCCCGACGGTTCCCTTCGACGCCGGCCGAACAGACGGCGCGGTGGCGCGTTCCGGCTCCATGACCCACCGCAATCCCCCGCCCGCGCCGCAGCCCATGGGCGCGGAAAACCACCCGGTTAAGAGCCCTCTGCCAGACCGCACCCAGTTGCCGCCGGGCGACGAGGACGACGCCCAGCCGATCACGCCGGCGCCCGAACCGGACAGCTAACGCGTCGCCACGGTCCTGAAGCCGACGTGCGAGGCGCCGGTGTCCGCTGGTCCGGCCTGTCGCGCCGACGGGCGGTAGCGGTGGCAGAAGTTGTCGGCGCAGAGGAACGAGCCGCCCTTGATCAGATGCCCGCCGCCGGGGCCCTCGTAGGGGTCGCGGGTCCATTCCCAGACGTTGCCGCTCATGTCGTAGAGGCCGTAGCGGCTGGCTGGGTAGCAGGCGACGGGCGCGGTGCGGGCCTTGTAGCCGTCGTCGCCGGCGTCCACCGCCGGGAAGGCGCCCTGCCAGGTGTTGGCCTTCGGCGCCGCGGGGGTCGGCCGCTGGTCGCCCCATTCGTAGCGGGCGCCGTCGAGCCCAGCCCGGGCGGCAAACTCCCACTGCGCCTCGGTCGGCAGGTCCCGGCCCTTCCAGCCTGCGTAGGCCAGTGCGTCTTCGTAGCCGACCTGGACCACAGGGTGGCGCTCGCGGCCGGTCAGGTCGCTGCCGGGGCCTTCCGGATGACGCCAGTTCGCGCCCTCGACAACCCGCCACCAGCCGGACGCATCGCCCGAGCCCACCTCATCGGCGCCGACAAAGACCAGCGACGACGGCTTCAGGTCCTGCGGCCGGACATCGGGATACAGGGCCGGGTCGGGCTTGCGCTCGGCCAGGGTGACGTAGCCGGTCGCCTTCACGAAGGCGGCGAACTGGGCGTTGGTGACCTCGGTGCGGTCGATCGAGAACGGGGCCACGGTGATCTCGTGCGGCGGCCCCTCCTCCGCGTGCTCGGGCGCGGCGCCGAGCGTGAAGCGTCCGCCGGCCAGCGCGACCTCGCCTGACGGCCAGTCGGACGGACAGGCGCGGGTCGGCTCGGCGAGCGCCGTCGGCCCCGCGTCTCCGCAGGCGGCGGCCAGCAGGCCGAGGGCGATGACCGCGCCTAAACGGACTTTTGCCCTGCGATTCATATAGCGACACTCATCGTGCCAATATATGCTCGACAAAACAGACGGGGGAAAGCGCCATGAGACTCTTCAAATGGGCCGGCGCGGTCATTGTGGTGCTGGCGATCCTGGCCGGAGCGGCCTGGACGTTCCGCGAGAGCCTGGCGATGGCCGTTGTCCGCGCGCGGCTTCCGCATGTCGGCCCGACGCAGGCGGTGACCTGGATGCAGGGCCCCGCCGCCCCGGCCAAGGGCGAGCGCCCGCCCAACGTCGTGTTCATCCTCGTCGACGATCTCGGCTTCAACGACATCACCCTCAACGGCGGCATCGACGGCGGCTCGGTGCCGACGCCGAACATCGACTCCCTGGCCCGGGACGGCGTGACCTTCACCAACGGCTACGCCGGCAACGCCACCTGCGCCCCGTCGCGGGCGGCGATCATGACCGGCCGCTACCCGACCCGATTCGGCTTCGAGTTCACCCCGACGCCGGTCGCCTTCTCGCGCATGGTCGGCACCTTCCGCTCGCCGGGGGCGATGCATCCGCCCCAGTTCGCCCGTGACAAGGTCAAGGACACCCCGCCGCTCGACAGCCAGGGCGTGCCGGCCGACGAGACCACCATCGCCGAGCTGCTGAAGACCCGCGGCTATCACACCGTCCACCTCGGCAAGTGGCACCTGGGCGGGACCAAGGGCTCGCGGCCCGAGGACCAGGGCTTCGACGAGAGCCTCGGCTTCATGGCCGGCGGCGCGATGTTCCTGCCCGAGGATCACCCCAACGTCGTCAACTCGAAGCAGGACTTCGACCCCATCGACCGCTTCCTGTGGGGCGCCCTGCCCTTCAGCGTCCAGTACAACGGCGGCAAGCTGTTCGCGCCGGACGCCTACATGACCGACTATCTCACCGACCAGGCGATCGCCTCGATCAAGGCCAACCAGAACCGGCCGTTCTTCATGTACCTGGCCTACAACGCCCCGCACACGCCGCTGCAGGCGACCAAGGCGGACTACGAGGCCCTGTCCCACATCAAGGACCATCGCCTGCGGGTCTATGCGGCGATGATCCGCAACCTCGACCGCAACATCGGCCGGGTGCTGGCGAGCCTGAAGGCCCAGGGGCTGGACGAGAACACCCTGGTGATCTTCACCAGCGACAACGGCGGCGCTCACTACGTCGGCCTGCCGGAGCTGAACAAGCCGTATCGGGGCTGGAAGGCGACCTTCTTCGAGGGCGGCATCCATGTGCCGTTCCTGATGCGCTGGCCGGCCCAGATCCCGGCCGGGTCGCGGTTCCAGAGCCCGATCGGCCATGTCGACATCTTCTCCACCACCGCCGGCGCCGCTGGAGCGACGCCGGCCACCGGCAAGGTGCTGGACGGGGTCAACCTGCTGCCGTTCCTCGACGGCCGCAGCCAGGGCGACCCGCACGAGACGATGTTCTGGCGCTCGGGCGAGTACCGGGTGCTGCTGTCGGGCGGCTGGAAGCTGCAGCGACTGCGGTCGCCGGACAAGGTCTGGCTGTTCAACCTGGCTGAGGATCCCTACGAGAAGACCAACCTCGCCTCCGCCCGGCCCGACAAGGTCCGCCAGCTGACCGCCCTGCTCGACCGCCAGGACGCGGAGATGGTCAAGCCGCAATGGCCCTCGCTCCTGCGCGGCGCCATCGCCATCGACCATCCGCTCAGCGTCAAGGACAAGGCGAGCGACGAGTACATCTACTGGAACAACTGACGGGGCGGTGCGTGGTTCGAGACGCGAGCCCGAGGGCCCGCTCCTCACCATGACTGATTTCTGAGTTCGTCATCCTGAGGCGCGGCAAAGCCGCGTCTCGAAGGACGCACGGCGTCGCCGCCTCATGCTGAAGAGCCATGAAGGTTGGGGAGGTGGTGCGGAGCGCTCCGGTCTTGCCCGGATGTCTGTTGGTGCAAGGTCTGAGATGAGCAGAACTGAAGGCGCTCCGCGAAGCTCGTTTTCCGGAAGCCGCCGGTAGGCAGCCCTGTTAGGGCTTAGCCGGCAGAAGCTTCCGACGGGCGGGCGGCGGGCAGCCGTCCCGGGCCGGACGAGTAACCCCCTCGTCCCTGTCCCCGTTCGAACTCCATCCCAAACACCGCAAGGTCGCCGGCCGAGCGCCCTCCCCGTGTGATCGGGACAGGCAGAGGATACGAGACGCCGGATCGGGGTGGATAGGTTCGGTTGTCGATGTCGGGGCTTTCGGAAAGCCTCTAGCGGAATCAGCCGCTTGGCCGCCGCCATTCAACAACACCGCGACAGTCCTCCCCATGAAATGGGGAGGGGGACCGGCGGAGCCGGTGGAGGGGAGTCCGTGCACCGACTCCCCTCCACCACGCTTCGCGTAGTCCCCCTCCCCGACTTCGTCAGGGAGGATCGAGGCTATGCCCCCACCAACCCATCCAGCAGCGCCGCGATCTCCGTCGGCGAGTCCTCCTGCAGGAAGTGGCCGCCGGCGAGGATCACGTGCGGCTGGTCCTTGGCGCCGGGGACGCGGTCCTTGAACACCGCCTCGCCGCCCTTGGTGATCGCGTCGCCGTCGCTGAAGGCGGTGACGAACGGCTTGTCGAAGCTTTCCAGCACCTTCCAGGCGGCCATGTTCTCGGCCACCGAGGCGTGCTGCGGCGTCACCGGAACCAGGGCCGGGAAGATCCGCGCGCCGGCCTTGTAGGTGTCGTCCGGGAACGGCGCGTCGTAGGCGGAGATCTCGGCCTCGGACAGCTGGCGGCCGGAGCCGGCGTTGACGAGAAAGCCGATCGGCAGGTCCGGCGCGTTCTGGCTGAACTCGAGCCAGTTCTTGAAGCCGTCGGTCAGGCCGGTCCCGACCGGCAGGCCGGTGTTGCCGACGACCACGGCGGCGAAGCGATCCGGATAGGCCGCCACCAGCCGGAGGCCGATCAGACCGCCCCAGTCCTGGCAGAACAGAGTGATGTCGCGCAGGTCCAGCGCCGTCAGCCAGTCGCTCATCCAGACCACGTGGCGCTCGTAGGTGTAATCGCTCTTCTGGGTCGGCTTGTCGGAACGGCCAAAGCCGATCAGGTCCGGCGCGATCACCCGATGCCCGCGCGCGACGAGGTCGGCGATCACCTTGCGGTACAGATAGGCCCAGGACGGCTCGCCGTGCAGCAGCAGCACCGGCGGCGCGTCACGGGGCCCCTCGTCCACGTAATGCAGCCGCAGCGCCGAGCCGTCCGGGTCCTGGAATTCGAAGTACCGGGGCGCGAACGGCCAGTCGGCCAGCGCTTCGAAACGGGCGTCGGGGGTTCGCAGCACCTGCATGGGGGTCTCCGGTTGACTCGGCGATCGGCCGCCTCGTATCTATTGACACATATCGTGCCATTTGTTGGGGCGTCAAGCGGCGGACGGAGACGATCATGCGCGTTAGGACCTGGGGCCTCGGCCTCGTCATTCTCCTGATCCTGGGCGGCGGAACGCTGTGGCTGCTGCGCGAGCGCATCGCCCTTGCCGGGATGGCGTCGCTCTATGGCGAGGCCATGAGCGGCGATCCCCTGGCCGAGCTGCCGGACGGACTGCATGTCGGCCTGTGCGGCTCCGGCGCGCCGATGCCGGACCCCAGCCGCGCAGGACCTTGCGTGACCGTGGTCGCGGGAACCCAGCTGTTCGTGATCGACGCCGGCTCCGGCTCGACCCGCAACCTCGCCCTGATGAACCTGCCGCCGCCGCGCGTCGAGGCGGTGTTCCTGACTCACTTCCATTCCGACCACATCGCCGATCTGGGCGAGCTGATGCTGCAGCGCTGGGGCGGTGGAGCGCGGACCGAGCCGGTTGCCGTCTACGGCCCGACCGGGGTCGAGCAGGTGGTCGAGGGCTTCAAGACCGCCTACCTTCAGGACGAAGGCTATCGCGTCGCCCACCACGGCCAGGCCGTGATGCCGCCGAGCGGCTTCGGCGGCGTCGCCCACCCCTTCCCCGTGGACCGCAGCAAGCCCGATGTGCTGCTGATCGACCAGCCGGACCTGAAGGTCTGGGCCTTCCCGGTCGAGCACCGCCCGGCCGAGCCGTCGGTCGGCTATCTGTTCGTCTACAAGGGCCGCCGGGTGGTCGTCAGCGGCGACACCAACGCATCTGCCCGTCTGGAGCGCGCGGCCAAGGGCGCCGACGTGCTGGTCCACGAGGCGCTGTCGCCGGACCTCGTCGCCATCCAGAAGAAGGCGGCCCAGGCCGGCAAGCGGGACAACTATGTCCACATCTTCGAGGACATCCTCGACTACCACGCCACGCCCGAGCAGGTCGCCGGCATCGCCCAGCGGGCCGGGGTCAAGGACCTGTTGTTCTACCACGTGATCCCGCCGATCCCGGTGCGGGCGTTGGAGGGCCCGTTCCTCGGCGAGGCGCGGAAGATCTACAAGGGTCCGCTCCAGGTCGGCCGCGACGGCGACTTCATCAGCCTCCCGGCCGGGACCACCGAGATCAAGCGAAGCAACCGCCTGCAGAGATTTCGATGACGCCGGGCGGCGCGCCGCTGGCCTGCCCAACCCTTGCCCGCTAAGCAGAGACATCCGCAGTGTGAGTTCGCCGACGTGACGACCGAAACGCCCGAGGCCGACGGCCGCCGCCAGCGCTCGCGCGACAATCGCGCGCGCATCGTCGAAGCCATGCTGGCGCTGGTCGAGGCGGGCGATCCGACCCCCGGCGCCGAACAGGTGGCGGCCCGCGCGGGCGTCGGCCTGCGCACCGTGTTCCGGCACTTCAAGGACATGGACAGCCTCTATGGCGAGATGTCGGTTCCGGTCGAAGCCGAGCTGCGGGCGGTCATCGCCCAGCCGCTGAAGGCCGAGGACTGGCGCGAGCAGGTCGTCGAGCTGATCCACCGCCGGTCCGCCGCCTACGAGAAGATCGGCCCGTTCAAGCGCGCCTCCGACACCAACCGCCACAGCTCGCCCTATCTGCGGGAAAAGCAGGCCAGCTACGTGGCCGTGGCGCGGGAGCTGCTCGAGCGCGTGCTGCCGCCCGAATTGACCGGCGACCGGGCGCGGTTCGAGGCCCTCGACCTGCTGCTGAGCTTCGAGAGCTGGGACCGCCTGCGCCGCGCCCAGGACCTGAGCCCGACGGCCGCCGCCGCGGTGCTCGAGGCCATGACCCGGCGGCTGCTGGCCTAGTCTCCCCCCACAGCCGTCATGGCCCGACTTGTTCGGGCCACCCATGCGTGATGAGCCGGCTGACTGGTCGTAGCGATGCCGCGTCCTCTGGGAAAAGACCGTGTTCATGGGTGGCCCGAACAAGTCGGGCCATGACGGGATCTGGACGGGTTCGGGCATGCGTTGGTCCGGTCTGACGAGCTGATCGCCGGTAGTTCCCGGTCCCGGGAAGCGGTCGGAACTGTCGCGGTCAGGGCGGTCCTGATCGACGGCGCGTTGCCCGGGAGAGGGCTCGGAGGCCTAAGGGCCGTCCCCCCAAACGCCTCCCGAACCGAAGGCTTCGCCCCATGTCACGCACCCTCGTTCCCGTCGCCGCCCTCGGCGCGCTCGCCTGTTTCGCCCCAGCCGGAGCCGCGCCGGCCCCTGCCCCCGCCGTCAGCGGCGGCCAGACCAACTACTTCATGGGCGCCTCGACCAGCACCGGCATGGACCCCACCGCCGGGCGCCCCTCCCCCGCCGCGATGATGAGCATGATGGCCGGCGGCGGCCTGGGCGGCGGCGGCGCCACCCGCAGTCTGAAGCTCAAGCTCGGCTCGACCCGCACCGCGAACCCGGCCGACGCTTCGCACACCCCGCCGCCGGGGTTGAAGATGGCCGTGCTGCCGCTGCTGCCGCCGCTGCGCAGCGACCCGGGCAAGGAGACGGGCGGCCTGCTCGGCGAAACCCAGGGCAAGGTGAAGATCTACTGGGGCTGCGGCGAGAAGGCCGGCCCCGGCCAGCCGCTGGTCATCGACCTCGCCGCGCCGGCCGCCAATGCCCGCCTGCTGGGCGAGGGTCTGAAGCCTGCATGGCAACCGTCGGTGACCACCCACGCCCGCTACGTCGACTGGCCCAACCGGACGACCCGCTCGCAGAAGGTCGGCGGCAGCCTGCCCGGCGAACATGCCGTGGCCGGCCAGAACCTGCCCGACATCCGCTTCACCCTGTCGCAAACGCAGGACTTCCTGCCGCCGCTCAACATCACCGGCAAGGCGGCCACGGCCGCCGGCGCCCTGCGTCTGACCTGGGCCCCGGTGAGCGGCGCGCGCGCCTATTACGCCACGCTGGTCGGCAGCAGCGAGGGCGAGAACAACGTCATCATGTGGACCTCCAGCGCGGCGGGCCCGATCGTGGCGATGGCGCCGGACTACATGGCCCAGGACGAGATCACGCGGCAGATCGGCCGCAAGGCCCTGCTGCCGGCCTCGGCCAACGAGTGCCAGATCCCGCGCGAAGTGGCCAAGGCGGTTCCGGCCGGGATGCTGAACATCGTCGCCTATGGCGGCGAGGCCAACTTTGCCCAGCCGCGTCCGGCCGGCGCCAAGCCGACCTGGAAGCCGGACTGGACCGCCAAGGTGCTCTACCGCTCCAGCGCCGGCAGCATGCTGGGCATGGACGACGCCGACGAGGGCGAAGAGGGCAAGCCCGGCGGCAAGAAGGGCGGCCTCGGCCGCGAGCTGCTCAAGGGCCTGATGCCGTTCGGCGGCTGATCGATCAGGCGCGCGGGGTGAGGAAGGTGTTGACCGTCAGCCGCCCCGCGCGTGGATCCAGACCGAGCCGCGCCGGATCGACGACGCCGGAATGCAGCAGGCAGCTGCGGTAGACCACGACCCGGTCGAACGCGGCCTCGACCCGGCCGATCTGTTCGAACAGCGGCGTATCGCCCTCGAGATAGGCCGCGGCCGGTGACCCGTCGCGGTCGAGTTCTGCGCGCAGGGTCGCGAAGTAGCCTTTCGAACGCTCAGGCGTGACGGCCGCCAGCCCCGTGGCGCGATGGCGGTAGAAGGCCGTGCCGCCGTGCTCGGGTCCGCACAGGTAGTGGAGGATGGCCAGCCGGCCGGGATCGTCGCTGTCGATATGCGGCAGCCGCTGGCCGAGGTTCAGCGTCTCCGCCGGCTGGGTGACCAGCGAGAACATGCAGCTGGCCCTGGCCTTCGCATCGGCGGCCAGGCCGAAGACATCCCGCAGCAGCGGCTTGAGGGCTTCCAGCAGCACCCCGAGATAGGCGCCCGGCGCCGGGGCGCGATGGCCGGGATAGTAGTTGCCGGCCGGAGTCATGGCGGCAAACCGCGCCTGAACAGCCGCATCGACCAGCGCCTGCGGGTCAAGCAGCAGGCCGTCGATCACCGCCACCGGCTCGGCCTCGGGGCCCAGCCTGTGGACCTCGAGCGACCGCGATGGATTGGCGGCGAAGCCGGCCATGGTCAGGCCCTGGCCACGCCCGCCAGATCGCTGAGCTCGCCGGCGATACGCTCGGCGGCGGGGCCGAGGATCACCTGCAGCACGCCGGGCGCCGGACGCACGATCCCGCGCGCGCCGGCGGCCCTCAGCGCCGCGTCGTCGGCGGCGTCGGTGCTGGCCAGCGACAGCCGCAGCCGGCTGGAACAGGCGCCGACGCTGGTGACGTTCTTCGCCCCGCCCAGAGCCGCCAGCAGGCCGGCGACGTCGAACGGCGCCGGGCCGGACACGATCGGCGCGGCGGCCGGCGCGCTGGCGGCGGCGATGCGCATCTCGGTGGCGACCTGGTCGGCAATCGGGCCGAGCACGACCTGCAGGTCCTTCTCGCCCGGCCAGATCATGCCCTTGGAGCCAAGCCCCTTGAGCCGCGCCTCGTTGACGGCGGCGCGGTCGACGACGACCAGCCGCAGCCGCGTGGTGCAGGCGTCGATCGAGGTCAGGTTGGCGGCCCCGCCCAGCGCCAGCACGAAGTCGGCCCCTCGCCCACCGGACACGGCTGCCGGCTGCGCGGCCTGGGCGGCCAGCTCGGCCTCGTCCTCGCGACCGGGAGTCTTGAGGTTGAAGCGGCTGATCGCGAACCGGAACACGCCGTAGTAGGCCGCCGAATAGGCCAGCCCGATCGGGATCAGCAGCCACGGCCGGGTCGCCTTGCCGAAGTTGATGACGTAGTCGAACAGCCCGGCCGAGAAGGTGAAGCCCAGCTTCACGTCGAGCAGGCTCATGATCACGAACGCGAGGCCGGTCATGATCGCGTGGAAGGCGTAGAGCACCGGGGCCAGGAACATGAAGGCGAACTCGACCGGCTCGGTGACGCCGGTCAGGAAGGCTGTCAGCCCCATCGACAGCAGCATCCCGCCGACGGCCGCGCGGCGCTCGGGGCGGGCGGCGTGGTACATGGCCAGGCAGGCGGCGGGCAGGCCGAACATGATCCCCGGGAAGTGGCCGGCCATGAACGCCCCGGCGGTCGGGTCTCCGGCGAAGAAGCGGTTCAGGTCGCCGGTCGCGCCCTGATAGTCGCCGATGATGAACCAGGCGACGTTGTTGAGGATGTGGTGCAGGCCGGTGACGATCAGCAGCCGGTTCAGCGCTCCATACAGGAACAGCCCGATCTCGCCGGAATTGACGATCGCCAGGCTGAGCCCGTCCATGCCCCTGTTGAGCACGCCCCAGCCCTCGCCGAGCACGAAGGCCAGCACCAGGCCGGCCAGGCCGCTGATGATCGGCACGAAGCGGCGGCCGCCGAAGAAGGCCAGGAACTCGGGCAGCTTGAGATTGCCGAAGCGGTTGTAGAAGACCCCGGCGATGACCCCGGAGAGGATGCCGAGCGGGACCCCGAACTTGGCGATCGCCTTGGCCTTGAAGGCCGCCGTGGCGAGGGCGGCGTGGGCCTCGGCGAGACCGGCGGTGACCTCCGGCGGCACGGTCAGCAGGGTCTCCGCGCCCTTGGCCGCGACCAGGTAGCAGACCACCCCCGCGAGGCCCGCCGCGCCGTTGTTGTCGCGCGCGAAGCCGACGGCGACGCCGATGGCGAACAGGATGCCGAGGTTGGCGAACACCGCGTCGCCGGCGGCGGCGATGAAGGGGATGTCGAGCAGATCCGGCTGACCGAGACGCAGCATCAGCCCGGCCACCGGCAACACCGCGATCGGCAGCATCAGGGCCCGGCCGAGGCCCTGCAGGGAAGCGAGGGGCGACTTCATGCGGCGGCTCCGGTCTGGAGGGCTTGGGCGGTCAGGGCGCGGACGGCGTCGGTGCTCTCGGCCTGGAGCGCCCGCTGCGCCAGCGCGCGACAGGCGGGCAGCGACAGGGTCCGGACCAGCGCCTTGATCTCCGGCACGGCGGAGGGCGGCGCCGACAGGCGGGTGACGCCGAGGCCGAGCAGGATCGGCACGGCGGCGAGATCGGCGGCGAGACCGCCGCAGACGCCGGTCTGGCGGCCATGCCTGGCGCCGCCCTCGACCGTCTGCGCCATCATCCGCAGCACGGCTGGGTGCAGGGCGTCGAGGCGGCCGGCGAGCTCGTGGTTGCCGCGGTCCATCGCCAGAACATATTGCGTCAAGTCATTGGAACCGATGGAGAAGAAGTCGGCTTCCGCGGCGAGAAGATCGGCCGTGGCGGCGGCGGCCGGGGTCTCGATCATCACCCCCAGTTCGACCGGCGCGGTGACGCCGAGCTCGGCGCGGGCGTCGTCGAGCATGGCGCGGACGGCGCGCAGCTCGTCGAGGCCGGTGATCATCGGAACCATGATCCGGCACTGGCCGACGGGAGCGACGCGCAGCACGGCGCGGAGCTGGGCGCGGAGCAGGTGCGGCCGCCACAGGCTGACACGCACGCCGCGCAGGCCCAGCGCCGGGTTTTCTTCAGCGGGAATAGGTAGATACGGGGCTGCCTTGTCACCGCCGATGTCGAGGGTGCGGATCACCAGCGGCCGGCCGTTCAGGGCCTGGGCCATGACCTGGTACTGATGCGCCTGCTCGTCCTCTGACGGCGGGCTGGCGCGGTCGAGGAACAGGAACTCGGTGCGCATCAGGCCGCAGCCCTCGGCGCCCTGCTCCGCCGCCGCCGTGGCGTCGGCGACCGAGGACAGGTTGGCCATCACCTCGATACGGACGCCGTCGGCGCTGACGCAGTCGACATGGGCGTTGGCGCGGGCGGCCTGACGGCGCTGCCCTCGGTCGGCGAGCTGCAGCTGCGCCGCTTCCAGGGCGGCGGCGTCCGGGGCCACGCGCAGGGTTCCGGCGTCAGCGTCGAGGATCAGTCCGGCGCCGTCGGCGATGCGCAGCACCCCCGGACCCACCGCGACGAGCGCCGGCAGGTTCATGGCGGCGGCGAGGATGGCGACATGCGAGGTCGGTCCGCCGCGGGCGGTGCAGATCCCGCGCAGGCGCGAGGCGTCCAGCGCCATCAGCTGCGACGGCAATAGTTCGTCGGCGAGCAGGATCGCGCCCTGCGGCAGCGCCGGGGCGGCCTCCGCCTCGTCTCCGGACAAGGCCAGCAGCACCTGCCGCTCGAGGTCGGCGAGGTCGTCGATACGCTCGGCCAGCCGGGCGTCGCCGAGCCGGCGCAGCAGGTCGACATAGGTCGCCAGCGCCCGGCGCCAGGCGAAGCCCGCGCTCTTGCCGTCCATCATCGCGTCCTGGGCGGCGGCGAGCAGTTCGGGATCGTCGAGGAAGGCGAGATGGGCGCCGAGCACCCCGCGACGCTCGGCCGGGCCCGACTCGGCGGCGGCCTCTATGCGGGCCTTCACCGTGGCGATGGCCTTGCGCAACGCGGCGCTCTCGACCGCTCCGCCGGCGCCGGCCTCGGTGACCTTGATCTCGGAGGTGGTCAGCCGCACGGCCTGGCCGATGGCGATGCCGGGCGCGGCGCGCACGCCCTTGAGCACGGTCGGATCGGCGGACGGCGTGGCCGCGTCGTCCTCGGCGACATCAGCGGCGGGGACGGCGACGACTGGCGCGCCCTCCCCCATGCCGCTCGCGATCAGGTCGACGATGGCGTCGACGGCGGCCTCGGCATCGGCCCCCGTGGCGACGATGACGATGTCGTCGCCGTGGCGCACGCCAAGGCTCATCAGCGCGATCGGACTGCGGGCGTTGGCGCGGCGGTCGAAGGCGACGAGCGCGGTCTCGGCGGCGAAGGTGCGGGCCAGCTGCGCGATACGGCCGGCGGGACGGGCATGGACGCCATGCAGCATCGGCACGAGGAGCCGGCGCTCGACGCTGGCTGACGGCGTGACGGCCACCTGAGATATCTCGCCCAGAGATTTGAGCTCCATCAGGAAATCGCCGACGGCGGCTTCGTGGTCCTGATCGCGGCGGATGATGGAGAACGCGTCGGCGTTGGTGACCACCACCGGGGTCAGCAGGCTGCGGATGTTCCGGGCCAGGAAGTCGATGTCGAACGAGACCAGCAGTTCCCCGGCCTTCACCGGCTGGCCGTCGCGGACATGGACCTCGAAGCCGGCGCCGTCCTGGGCGACGCTGTCGAGGCCGATGTGCATCAGCAGCTCGGCCCCGTTGTCGGCGCGCAGGGTGACGGCGTGGCGGGCGCGATGCACCGCGATCACGGTCCCGTCGCAGGGCGCGTGCAGGGTCGAGCCGGTCGGATCGATGGCGAGGCCGTCGCCCAGCATCCGCTCGGCGAAGACCGCGTCCGGCGCTTCGTCCAACGGTGTCAGCCAGCCGGCCATCGGCGCGACGAGAACCAGGTTGGACATGACGCTACTCCGGCGCCGGCGTCTGGGCCGGCGGCACGATCTGAATCCAGTCGACGAACCACATCGGCTCGACGCCCTTGGCGGTATAGGTGAAACAGAGGTTGTGACGGCCCGACGCCGCGGCGATCGGGGCGCTGAGCTTGGTCACGCCCTGATTGGCGACGGCCGGCGCCAGCGGCAGGGTCGCCACCACCGGGCCCTCGCAGCTGTCCAACCGGACCTCGAACTCGCCCTCGGCCGTGGCCGGCGGACGGAACTTGATCTTCTGCAGGTCGGCGCCGATCTGGAAGTTGAACGGACGGTTGCCGACGCCCAGCTCGATGCGGGTGACGCCGGTCAGGTCCGCGCCCTCGTAGATCCAGCACGGGGCCATGATGTCCGAGATCATGATCGCGCGCGGGCCGTCGACGGGCGCGTCGTCTTCCAGCGACAGGGCGATGCCGTCGCCGCACAGCTTCAGCTCCTGGCTCTTGCGCAGGCGCAGGCTCGCGGCGTCGAAGATCTTCGCGGTCGGGGTCGCCAGCGGGCGGCCGTCCTGGAAGATCGCCGAGGTCAGGGTCAGCGGGACCGACAGGTCCAGCGGCGCGGCATAGACCGGCGAGGTCGCGGTCGGGATTGAACCGTCGGTGGTGTAGCGGATCTCGCCCAGCGCCAGCGGATTGCCGAGGGTGACGAACGCGCGGTCACCGACGGGATCGGCCTTCACCAGCGGGCGCAGGGAGACCTCGTCATAGGGCAGGCCCAGCGTCCGATAGCGGTCGAGCTGCGTCGGCAGCCGCGCGCCGAAGTCGGCCCAATCGCGCCCGGCGGCCGGAGACCAGCCCAGCTCGGCGATGGCGGCCGCGCGGGGGAAGGCCATCTGAGCGACGCGCTCCTCGGTGCGGATGTGCTCGCTGAACAGCGTCGCCTGCAGGCCGAGGATGTGCTTGCGCTCGGCCTCGGTGAGCGAGGCCGGGGCCGGTTCGAAAGCGTAGACGTCCTTGAGCGTGACCAGTTGTCCGCGCCCTGGCGGCTCGTCCGCCGAGGTTCCCTGGCGGCGGTCGAAGTAGAGCGTCGGCTGGGCGGCCAGCACGGCGTCGTGGCCCTGCTTGGCCGCCGCGACCGCGCCGTCGATGCCGCGCCAGGACATCACCGTGGCGTTGGGAGCGAGGCCGCCCTCGAGGATCTCGTCCCAGCCGATCAGGCGGCGTCCCTTGGCGCTGAGGAATTTCTCCATGCGCTGGATGAACCAGCTCTGCAGCTCGTGTTCGTCCTTGAGACCCAGCGCCTTGATCTTGGCCTGGACGGCGGGCGAGGCCTTCCACTGGTCCTTGACCGCCTCGTCGCCGCCGACGTGGATGTACTGACCCGGGAACAGGGCCATGACCTCGGTCAGGACGTCTTCCAGGAAGCCGAAGGTCTTGTCGTCGACGTTGTAGATGTAGGGGAAGACGCCCCAGTCGGACGACACCGCCGTCGGCGCCGGGCTGACCGTGCCGAGCTCGGGATAGGCCACGATCGTCGCCTGGGCGTGGCCCGGCATCTCGATCTCGGGAACGATGGTCACGTTGCGCGCGGCGGCGTAGGCGACGATCTCCCGGACCTGGTCCTGGGTATAGAATCCGCCGTACTGGCGCGGCTTGCCGGTGGCCGGATCGATGTCCGCCGCCGGTCCGGCGCCGGCCTGCACGCGCCAGGCGGCGACTTCGGTGAGGCGCGGGTACTTCTTGATCTCCAGCCGCCAGCCCTGGTCGTCGGTCAGGTGCCAGTGGAGGGTGTTGAGCTTGTGCAGCGCCATCCAGTCGATGAACTGTTTGACGAATTCCGGCGACTGGAAGTGCCGGGCGCTGTCCAGCATCATGCCGCGCCAGGCGAAACGGGGAGCGTCCTCGATGGTCACGGCGGCGATCTTCGCCGGGCCGTTGCCGGGGCCGTCCGAAGCCAGCTGCCAGAGGCTGACCGCGCCGTAGAACAGCCCGCCGCGCGCGCCGGCCTCGATGACCACGCCGTCCTTGCCGGCGGTCAGCCGATAGGCCTCGCCCGTGCGGGTCGGATCGCGACGCAGGACCACGGCGGCCTTGCCGGAACCGCCTTCGCGGATCGTCAGCGACAGGCCGCGGGTGCGCTTGAGCAGGTCCTGGAGATAGACGGCGACCTCGCGGGCCTCCGTATCGCCTTTGGGCACGGCGATGACGCCGCCGCTGCGCAGGGCATAGGTCCCCTGCCCTTCGACCAGGCTCGCCGGCGCCGGGATCAGCGCGGGCGCGGCAACAGCCGGCAAGGCGGTCGCCAGGGCCGTCAGGGCGATCGCCCCGAGAAGGCCTCGCCGGGCGGCGCGGTCGAAACGGAACGTCGTCAGGGTCATGAATCGGTCACTCGCGCTCGCCCCCGAAGCCGACGATGGCCGCGTCCGGGGGAAAAAGAAAAGGCCGGGAGGCGTCGTCCGTCGCCGGACAATGCGCCTCCCGGCAGGTCAGCGTCCACTTCGCGCAAGAAGGACGTGGGCGCTTCTGGGGAAGCGGGGCCGGAAGGGAGGTTCCGGCCCCTCGTCAAACATCAGAACGACAGTCGGAAGCCGGCGTAGAAGGTGCGGCCGTTGAGGTAGAACCGGGCGGGCCGGCCCTTGTCGTCGTCGTAGTATTCCTCGATCTGCTCGTCGCCCAGGTTGATGGCATCGAAGGTCAGGGTGGCGTTTTCGGTGAGGTTGAAGTTCACCGAGCCGTCCAGCGAGGTGGTCTCGTCGACGTACAGGGCGCGGAAGCCGCGCTCGGCGTCGTAGTCGGCGAAGAAGTCGGACCGGTAGTTGTACGACAGCCGCACGCTGAGCCGGTCGTTCTCGTAGTAGCCGGTCAGGTTGTAGGCGTTCTTCGAGAGCGAGGGGATCGGCACGTCGCTGTCCGATTCACCGTCGCTGTAGGTGTAGTTGGCGATGACGCCGAAGCCGTTCCAGATCGGCTGCTGGTAGCTGATCTCGATGCCCTGCACGCGTCCGCCGGCGACGTTGACCGGACGGCCGATGCGATAGTCGCAGGTGTAGAGGTTCGGGCCGTTGGCGACGCAGTTGTTGGCCGCGTTGGTGACGCGCGGATCGGCCGGGTTGTTGGTTTCAAGCGGCTGGCGCTCGATGTTGCCGCCCTGGACGATGTAGCTCGAGATGTCCTTGTAGAAGTAGGCGGCGGTCAGCACCGACTGCGGCGCGAAGTACCACTCCAGCGAGGCGTCGAACTGGTTGGCGCGGTACGGATCGAGGTCCGGGTTGCCGCCGGAGCCGGTCAGCAGCGTCGGGGTCAGCGACACGAAGCCGGCCATCTGGGCGTAGTCCGGACGGGCCATGACCCGGGCGGCGGCGAAGCGCAGGACCAGATCGTCGGTCAGGTCGAAGTTGAAGTTCAGGCTCGGCAGGACGTCGGTGTATTCCTTGCTCTGGCTGTTGGGAGCAATGACGCCGAAGGGGTTGTTGACCGCCCCCGGGGTGTTCACCGGCACGCCGACCAGCCAGGCCGTGGTGTCGACCTTGGTCTGAACCACGCGCACGCCGACGTTACCGCGCCAGCCGTCGCCCTCGAACTTACCGAGCAGGTAGCCGCCGAAGGTCTTCTCGTTGAGCGTGAAGCTCTCGAGCGGGCCGAAGTGGTTGCAGTTCAGCAGGCCGACGCAGCCGGGATCCTGGACGGCGCCGAAGTCGGAGTTCCAGATCGCCGCCTTGGGCAGGCCGGCGTAGATGGCTTCGATCTTGCTCTTGCTGGCCTGGAGGTAGGACTTCAGCGTGCCGGAGCCGCCGATGCCGTCCAGGAAGTCGCTCGGGGTCAGGCCGCCGGCGACATCGGCCAGGGTGCAGACATGGCCGCTACAGGCGGTGAGGCCCGGGGCGGTCCAGTTCAGCAGGGCCCGGCGCTGGCCATAGGTGACCTCGACGTCGCGGTCGTGGTCGGTGTGCTTCAGCCCGCCCTTGATCGAGGTCAGAGGGCCGAAATCGACGTCCCACTCCACATCCGCAAAGACGTAGAACTCGCTGTCATCGTTGACGAAGTTGTTGTTCGACGCCCAGCCGAGGATCATCTCGTCGTCGGCGGTTTCCGGGTTGATGTCGGCGAACGACACCCGCGGCACGCCGCGGCTGAGGTCGAAGGTCAGGCCGGTCGGGGCGTTGGTTTCCCAGAACGGCTGCTGCTCCGTGGCGCCGGTGGCGTCGGTGTAGCCGATACGGCCGCTGAGGGTGATGTCGTCGTTGAACCGATACTTGCCGTTCAGGTCGATCGACCGGGTGTCGGTCGAGGCGATCCGGTCGATGGCGTCGAAGACCGCGCCGTTGGCGCCCGGGTTGAGGGCGAACTGGCCGCCGACCAGGGTGCCGTTGTTGATCACCGGGTTCAGCAGCGGCGAGCCGGCGCCGAACATCTGGCTGATCCAGGCCATGTAGTTCTGGTTGAAGTTGTCGGCGTCCATCTTCGAGTAGAGGCCGGTCAGCTCGATCTCGAAGCGGTCGGTCGGCGCGTACTGGAGGGCGAAGTTGACGCCGGTGCGCTCACGCTCCTGACGGAACAGGGTCGAGCCGATCAGGTCCGGCGTGGCCACGGTCTGGCCGCCGATGACGCGGTCGGTGTAACCGAGGATCTCGATGCCGTCCCGGCGGAAGGTGCGCTTCTGGTAGATGACGCCGAGCAGAGCGCCGAGGCTCTTGTCGTCGTTGTGCCAACTGATCAGGCCGGAGGCGGCCGGGTCGAGGGTGTCGGCCTTCTCGTCGAACACCGCCTGGGCCGAGGCGGAGATCGAGAACTGGTCGAGGTCGAGCGGCCGGCGGGTCGAGACATCGACCGTGCCGCCCACGCCGCCTTCGTCGATGTCGGCGCGCGGGCTCTTGTAGACCTCGACCTTGCCGACGATTTCCGACGGCAGCATCAGGTAGTTGAAGCTGCGGCTGGCCTTGAGCTGGTCGAGAATGAACCAGTCGGCGGTGGCGATGGCGTGGCCGTTGAGCAGGGTGCGGTTCAGGGTCGGGGCGGAACCGCGGATCGAAACCCGCTCGCCTTCGCCGAACTCGCGCTGGATGGTGACGCCCGGAACGCGCTGAAGCGATTCAGCGACGTTCTTGTCGGGAAACTTGCCGACGTCCTCGGCGGTGATGACGTCAACGATGGTGTCGGCGTTGCGCTTGGTCTCCAGCGACTGCTGCAGAGAAGCGCGGATGCCGGTGATGACCAGCTCCTCGACGGTGGAGTCGGTCGCGGCCGGCTCCTGAGCCCAGGCGGGCGCGGCGGCAGCCAGGGTCGCCAGAACACTGGCGGAACCGATCAGCAAGCCCTTGGTGAATCGCATAACCTTATTCCCCTTTTTGGTCGGGGGATCCCCACCCCGCCACACAAGTCCAATGTAAGACCACTTGTGCCCTTGGGCTCCGTACGATGCTGACGGAAACCCGAGTTCGACCAAACCTGTCATGAAAATAATAAGATTGGCAAGGCGAATTTAATGCCAATTAGGAACCATCGGTTTTATTGGTATGCAAATGGTACGGGACTGTGACATAACCCCGGTCACCGGTCATAACTGGACGACCGACGAGGGAGCATCTGCGTGGCATCGTTCGCCGACATCATGGGACCGCTCGACACCAAGGCCCCGGCGCCGCTGTACCAGCAGCTGCAACGCGCGCTGCGCGAGGCGATCCAGACCAACCAGCTGGCCCCTGACGACGCCCTGCCCGCCGAGCGGGACATGGCCGAGACCCTGTCGGTCTCCAGAATCACCATCCGCAAGGCGCTGGACGCCCTGGTCAGCGAAGGCCTGCTGACCCGCCGCCAGGGCGCCGGCACATACGTCGCCTCGCGGGTGGAAAAGAGCTTCTCGAAGCTGTCCAGCTTCACCGAGGACATGATCTCGCGCGGCCGCGTTCCGCACAGCGCCTGGGTGAGTCGCGCCGAGGGCACGGTGACTCCGGAAGAATCACTGACCCTGGGCCTCAGCCCCGGCAGCCCGGTCTATCGCTTCAACCGCATCCGCTACGCCGACGGCGCGCCGATGGCGCTGGAGTACTCGACCATCGCCGCCTTCGCCCTGCCCTCGATCCAGGCGGTGGAGACCTCGCTCTACGCCGCCCTCGAGGCCAGCGGCCATCGGCCGGTGCGCGCCCTTCAGCGCCTGCGGGCGGTGCTGTTCAAGGCCGAGCAGGCCGAGACCATGGGCGTGGCCGTCGGCGACGCCGGCCTGCTGATCGAACGGCGCGGCTTCCTGAAGGACGGCCGGGCGGTCGAGGTCACCCAGTCCTGGTATCGCGGCGACGCCTACGACTTCGTCGCCGAACTCAACGCCCTGCCGGAGTAGCGCCTGTGTACGGAGATGGCGTCTTGACCCTCGACCCCGTGAAACCGCGCGTACCCGGCGCCCTGATGTTCAAGGAAGCCGGCGAGGCCGCCTCGGTCGTGGCCGGACAGCTGGCCGACAACGCCGCGCGGATGCGGCGCCTCGGCGAGGCCCTGCGCACGCTTTCGCCGCGCGCGGTGGTCACCTGCGCGCGCGGCAGCTCCGACCACGCCGCCACCTTCGCCAAATACCTGTTCGAGACGCGGCTCGGCGTGCTGACGTCCTCGGCGGCGCTGTCGGTGAGCTCGGTCTACGGCTCGGAGCAGGATCTCGAAGGCGTGCTGTTCCTGGCCATCAGCCAGTCCGGCAAGAGCCCCGATCTGCTGTCGGCGGTGAAGGCGGCCAAGGACGGCGGCGCCTTCGTGGTCGCCATGGTCAACGACACCGCCTCACCGCTCGCCCAGATCGCCGACGAGACCATCCCGCTCGCCGCCGGCCCGGAGCTGAGCGTGGCGGCGACCAAGTCGTACATCGCCTCGCTGTCGGCGATCATCCACCTGACCGCCGAATGGTCGCGCGACGCCGATCTGCTCGGCGCGCTGAAGCGGCTGCCCGCATTGTTGGAGCAAGCCTGGGCGCTCGACTGGACGCCGGCCGCCGATGCCCTGAAAGACGCCCGCAACCTCTACGTCCTCGGCAGGGGCGTGGGCTATGCCGCCGCTCAGGAGGCCGCGCTCAAGTTCAAGGAGACCTGCGGCCTGCATGCCGAGAGCTTCAGCGCCGCCGAGGTCCAGCACGGGCCGATGGCGCTGGTGAAGGACGGCTTCCCGCTGCTGGTCTTCGCCCAGGACGACGAAAGCCGCGCCAGCGTCGAGACCCTGATCGCCGAAATGGCCGGTCGCGGCGCCGACGTCTGGAGCGCGGGCGCGACGGACGCGGGGACCGGCGCCCTGCCGGCTCTGCGCGCCCATCCGGTGCTAGAGCCGATCCTGCTGATCCAGAGCTTCTACCGCATGATCCACGGCCTGGCCCTGGCGCGGGGCTACGACCCCGATCAGCCCCCTCACCTCAACAAGGTCACAGAAACCGTCTGATGATTACCGCGCTGGAAAACGGCCGCATCCTCACCAGAGCCGGTTTTGTCGAAGGAAGCGTCCTGATCGAGGGCGACCGCGTCGTCTCGGTCATCGAGGGTCGCGCCACGGCCGCCGACACGCGCCATGACCTTGGCGGCCGCAGGCTCGTGCCCGGCTTCATCGACACCCAGGTCAATGGCGGCGGCGGCGTGCTGTTCAACGACTCGCCGACGGTCGAGGCGGTGGCCCGCATCGGCGCCGCGCATCGGCGCTTCGGGACCACGGGCTTCCTGCCGACCCTGATCAGCGACGATCTCGACACCGTCGCGCGGGCCATCGCGGCCGTCGACGCGGCCATAGAGGCCGGCGTGCCGGGGGTGCTCGGCATCCATATCGAGGGGCCGTTCCTCAACAGCCGCCGCAAGGGCGTCCACGACGCGTCGAAGTTCCTGACCCTGGATGCGGCGACGGTGCCGATGCTGACGTCGCTGAAGCACGGCCGGACGCTGGTGACCCTGGCGCCGGAGACGACCACGTCGGAGCTAATCGGCGGACTGGTTTCGGCCGGGGCGGTAGTCGCGGCCGGGCACACCAACGCCACCTACAAGGTCATCCGCGCAGCTCTGGACGCCGGCCTGACCGGCTTCACCCACCTGTTCAACGCCATGTCGCCCCTGACCAGCCGCGAGGCCGGCGTCGTCGGCGCGGCGCTGGACGACCAGGAAAGCTGGTGCGGCCTGATCGTCGACGGCCGCCACGTCGATCCGGTGGTCATGCGCATCGCGCTGCGGGCCAAGCGGCACGACCGCTTCATGCTGGTCACCGACGCCATGCCCAATGTCGGCACCGACAATCGGAGCTTCATGCTCCAGGGTCGCAAGATCCGGGTCTCGGACGGCGTCTGCGTCGACGAGAACGGCACCCTCGCCGGCTCGGCGCTCGACATGGCCGCCGCCGTCCGCAACGCGGTGTCGATGCTGGGTCTCGATCTGGTCGAGGCGATCCGCATGGCTTCTCGCTCCCCGGCCCGCTTCCTGGGCCTGGGCGAGAGCCGCGGCGAGATCAGCGCCGGTCACCACGCCGACCTGGTCCTGCTCGACGACGAGGCCCAGGTGGTCGAGACCTGGATCGACGGGCAGCCCTCTCAAGCCTGACCGTTCAGGGCGCGCGGCGGCCGGGGCGGCGGTTACGGCTCCGACCGTCCGTCGTCGCCTTCGTCGAACAGGTGAAACTCGTGCCAGACGCCGTTGAGGACGCCGAAGGCGACCGCCAGGCCGAGGCCGAGGATCCAGGCGAAATACCACATGAGCTTGGGCTCCTTCGGGCTAGTAGAGGTCGGGGTTGGTTGTCAGGGCGCCGGTGCTGGTCCGCCCCCAAAGCACCCGGTAGACCCAGGCGGTGTAGATCAGGATCAGCGGCAGGAAGACGATCGTCACCAGCAGCATGTTGAACAGGGTCACGGCGCTGGAGGATGCGTTCCACACCGTCAGACTGGAGCGCGGATCGATCGAGCTGGGCAGGATGAACGGGAACATCGACAGCCCGACCGTCGAGATGATCCCGATCGTCGACAGCGAGGAGCCGCCGAAGGCCAGCGGCTCGGACCGGCGCCAGAGGCCGATCAGAGCCACCAGAATGCCGCCGAACCCGAGCACCGGGGCGGCCAGCATCCACGGATGGCGGCCGTAGTTGTCGAGCCAGGCCCCCGGCGCCGCCACGACCACGCTGCGCAGCGGGTTGGACGGGCCGGCGATGTCGACGACGCCTTCGATTCGGAAGCCCAGCGGCCCGTAGGCCACGAAGAGGCCGCCGACCGCGAACAGCACCAGACCGGCCAAGGCGGCGAGGGTGCCGTAGGTCCGGGCGCGGGTCAGGACCGGCCCCCGCTCGGCCTTGATCCCCAGCCAGGTCGCGCCGTGCAGCACCAGCATCGTCACCGACAGCAGGCCGCAGATCAGGCTGAACGGGGTGAACAGGCCGAAGAACTGCCCCTCGTAGAAGGCGCGCAGGTCGCCGTCCAAACGGAAGGGCGCGCCGATCAGGACGTTGCCGACCGCGACCCCGAACACCAGCGCCGGCACGAAGCCGCCGACGAACAGCGCCCAGTCCCAGAAAGTCCGCCAGGCGCCGTGCGGCCGCTTGGAGCGGTACTTGAACGCCACCGGCCTCAGGATCATCGCCGACAGCACCACGAACATCGCGAGGTAGAAGCCGGAGAAGCTGACCGCGTAGACGAACGGCCACGCCGCGAAGATCGAGGCGCCGCCGACAATGAACCACACCTGGTTGCCTTCCCAGGTCGCGCCGATGGTGTTGATCACCATCCGCCGCTCCTTGTCGGTGCGGGCGACGAAGGGCAGCAGCGCCCCTACCCCCATGTCGAAGCCGTCGGTGAGGGCGAACGCGATCAGCAGCACGCCCAGCAGTCCCCACCAGATGACGCGGAGGGTCGGGTAGTCGAGGGGAAGGTCCATGGGTTCTGGTCCTTGAGCAGGGTTAGGCGGCCAGGGGGGCGTTGTCGGACGACGGCGGGAAGGCTTCCTGCTCCGCGAACGGGCCCTTCTTCAGGGTGTGCAGGATCAGCCCGACCTCGACCACGGCCAGGGCGCCGTAGAAGACGGTGAAGCCGATGATGGTGGTCCACAGCTGGCCCACCGTCAGGCTGGAGGCGCCCAGGAAGGTCGGCAGCACGCCTTCGACCGCCCAGGGCTGACGCCCGACCTCGGCCAGCACCCAGCCGAGCTCGGTGGCGATCCAGGGCAGCGGCATGGCGTAGACGGCGACGCGCAGGAACAGCCGGTTGTTGAACTGCCGCCGGGTGGCAAGGACGAAGGCGGTTGCGAACAGCGCGATCATCAGCACCCCGATCCCGGCCATGATCCGGAAGGCCCAGAACATCAGCGGCACGTTGGGCACGGTGCTCCAGGCGGCGGTGGTGATCATCGCCGCGTCGGCCTTGCGCGGATCGTCGGTGAACCGCTTCAGCAACAGGCCGTAGCCGAGGTCGCGGCGGTACAGCTCGAAGCGGCCGCGAGCCTCGAGGTCGGTCGGGTCGGCCTTGACCGCCTCGAGGGCGTCATAGGCCTTCACCCCGGACTCGATGCGGGTCTCGGCGGTGGCGACCAGTTCGAAGATGCCCTCGACCGGCTTGTCGATGCTGCGGGTGGCGATCAGGCCAAGGACGAAGGGGATCTTGAGTTCGTAATGGGTCTCACGATCCTTGACGCTCGGGATGCCGAAGGCGGCGAGGCCGGCGGGGGCCGGCTCCGTGCGCCACATGGCCTCGAGCGCGGCCAGCTTCATTTTCTGGTTGTCGGTCAGGGCGTAGCCGCTCTCGTCGCCGAGCACGACGACCGACAGCGACGAGGCCAGGCCGAAGGCGGCGGCGACGGTGAAGGAGCGCTTGGCGACGCTGGTCCACTTGCCCTTGAGCAGGAAGTAGGACGACACGCCGAGCACGAACAGCGAGGCGATCACGTAGCCCGCGCTGACCGTGTGCACGAACTTGGCCTGGGCCACGGGGTTGAACAGCACCGCCATGAAGTCGGTGACTTCCATGCGCATGGTGTCGGGATTGAAGGCGGCGCCGACCGGGTTCTGCATCCAGCCGTTGGCGATCAGGATCCACAGCGCCGACAGGTTGGTGCCCAGCGCCACCATGAAGGTGACGAACAGGTGGCCGAGCTTGGACAGCTTGTCCCAGCCGAAGAACATCAGCCCGACGAAGGTGGCCTCGAGGAAGAAGGCCATCAGCCCCTCGATCGCCAGCGGGGCCCCGAAGATGTCGCCGACATAGTGGGAGTAGTAGGACCAGTTCATCCCGAACTGGAATTCCATGGTGATCCCGGTGGCGACGCCGAGCACGAAGTTGATGCCGAACAGGCTGGCCCAGAAGCGCGTGATGGTCCGCCAGATCGGCCGGCCGGTCATCACATAGATGCTCTCCATGATCACCAGCAGGAACGACAGCCCCAGCGTCAGCGGCACGAACAGGAAGTGGTAGAGGGCCGTCAGCGCGAACTGCAGGCGGGATAGGTCGACGACGGCCATGTCCATCATGGAAGAGCTCCGGATCCGGGGGCGCGACTCGGCGCCGGACACCTCCGTAGGCCGCCCCGGCGAGACCGGCCTTGATCAGGATCAATGTCGGCCGCGACCGTCCGGGCCAGGCTCGCGCCATGACCACCGCAGCCGCCGCTCCCGACGACCTCCGCGCCGTGCGCGCCTGGCTACGCGGGCTGCAGCGGTCGCAGGGGCGCGCCTTGCGGCTGTCAGGCCTGTTCCTGATGCTGGATGTCGCGGCGGCGATCGGCTTCGCGGCCGGGCTGGCGCTGGGGCTGTCGAGCCTACCCTCAGGGCTTTCAGCCGCCCTGCCCTGGCTCGGTCTCGCCGCTGGATCCGCTGCCCTGCGCGGGCTGCTGGCCAAGGCCGCCTCCGACGCCGCCGCCCGCGCCGCGCTGGCGATCAAGAGCGGCGTCCGGCGGCAGGTCGCGGCCCGGCTGCTCTCCACCCCGCCGGGGGGCCGTCGCACCAGCGGCGAGGCGATGAGCGTCCTGGTCGAGGGCGTCGAGGCGCTGGACGGCTACGTCGCCCGCTTCGTCCCCGCGCGCATGGCCAGCGCCGTGGCGCCGTTGCTGATCATCGCCGCCGTTGCCATGGCCAGCCCGGTCAGCGCCGGCATTCTCGCCGCGACTCTGATCCCTTTCATCGCCGGCATGGCCCTGGCCGGGATGTCGGCCGCCGAGGAGTCGCGCGGACAGTTCAGGGCGCTCGGCCGGCTGTCGGGCCTGTTCCTCGACCGGGTCCGCGCCTTGCCGCTGATCCTCGCCTTCCAGGCCGAGGACGGTCAGACCCGGGCGCTGGGCCGCCGCGCCGACGAGCTGGCGGCGCGGACCACGCGGGTGCTGCGCATCGCCTTCGTCTCCTCCGGGGTGCTGGAGTTCTTCGCGGCCCTGTCGGTGGCGCTGGTCGCGGTCTACTGCGGCTTCAATCTGCTCAAGCTGCTGCCGTTCCCGGTTCCCGAGACGCTGGACCTGCCGCGCGCCTTCTTCGCCCTGGCCCTGGCCCCTGAGGTCTATGCGCCGATGCGCCGGCTGGCCGCCGCCTACCACGACCGCCAGGCCGCCGAGGCCGCCGCGCCCGCGCTGGCGACTTCCGAGGGGGCCCTGCCCCGCCGCGCCGCCGCGCCGGTCCCGGCCGCGCCGCCGATGATCCGCTATCACGGCGTGACCATCGCCTATCCCGAGGCTGGACGCCCGGCCGTCGAGGACTTCGACCTGACCGTCCCAGCGGGCGGCGTGGTCGCGCTGATGGGGGCTAGCGGCTCGGGCAAGAGCTCGCTGCTCAACCTCCTGCTGGGTCTCTCGCCCCTGAGCGGCGGCGAGCTTTGGGTGGACGACATGGCCATCAGCGAGCACGGCGAATTCGCGCCCGCCGTCGCCTGGGCCGGTCAAGCGCCCCTGGTGTTCCCCGGAACCCTGGCCGAGAACATCGCCCTCGCCCGCCAGAGCGCGACCCCAGCCGAGATCGCGGCGGTCGCCGAGGCGGTCGGGCTGGCCGGTGCGATGAACCTGCGGGCCGACGGCCTCTCCGCCTGGCTCGACGAACGCGGCGGCGGCCTGTCCGGCGGTGAGCGGCGACGACTGGGCCTCGCCCGCGCGCTGCTCAAGCCCGCGCCGATCCTGCTGCTCGACGAGCCTACGGCCAACCTCGACGAGGCCTCGGCGCGGGCGCTGCTGCCCGTGATCGCCGCGGCGACGCGGGGCCGCACCACCCTGATCGCGACCCACAGCGAACTGGTCGCCGCTCTCGCCGACCGCGTGGTGCGGCTGTGAGCCTGCGTCACGCCCCCGGGCTGCGCCGACTGCTGGCGGCCGAGCGCCGTCGCCAGCGCAAGGCCCTGGCCCTCGCCGCCGCGGCGTCCGCCGTGACCGCCGCCGCCTCGGTCACGCTGCTCGGCATCTCTGGCTGGTTCATCACTGGTGCGGCCCTGGCCGGCGTGGCCGGGATGGCCGTGGTCCAGACCTTCAACTACCTGCTGCCCGCCGCCGCGATCCGGCTGCTGGCGATCCTGCGCACGGGCTTCCGCTACATCGAGCGGCTGAGCAGCCACACCGCCGCCCTCGGCGCGCTGGCGGCGATCCGGCCCCGGCTGTTCGCCTCGCTCGCCGCCGCCCCGCCGCGCGAAGCGCTGGCCCTGTCCGGCGGCGAGGCCTCGGCCCGGCTGGTGCAGGACGTCGACGCCATCGAGACCCTGTTCGTGAGGCTGTCCAATCCCTGGGCCGCCGCCGCGACCGTGATCGGCGGCCTGGGCCTGACCCTGCTCGCCGGCTGGGCCCCGGCCGCCGCCCTGGCGCTGGCGATCGCGCTGGCCGCTGGCGCCGGGAGGCTGATGGCCGCCAGGCTGACCACCCGTCCCGCCGAGGCCATCCAGGTCCGCGCTGGTGAGCTCAAGGACGCCGTCGCCGCCCTCGCCGCCGCCGCGCCGGAACTGCGCTGCTACGGACTTGAAGACTGGGCCGTCGACGAGATCGACCGTCGCGGCCGCGCGCTCGGCGTCGAACAGGTCCGCCGCGTCGCGGCCCAGGGCTGGATCGTCGCCGTGCAGTCGGGACTAGCCGGCATCGCCGTCACCGCCGTCGTCGCGCTGAGCGTCGGCGTCGCCCTACCCCTGGCCGCGCTTGCGGGTCTGGCCAGCGTGGTGACGCTGGAGCTGGTCGCCGCGGTGGTGAAGGCGGCCGAGCAGGACGGCGCCGTGGCCGAGGCCGGTCGCCGGCTGGAGCCGCTGCTGGCGCACGAGCCGCTCGCCACCCGTCCATTAGCCCTCCACGCCGCGCCGAGCCTCGGCCTCGCCGGCCAGATTCTGCGGCCGGGCGAGCGGGTGCTGATCAGCGGCCCTTCGGGCTGCGGCAAGACTACCTTGCTCGAACAGCTGCTGGCCCTGCGCGACAGCGCCGGCCTGGTCACCATCGACGGCCGCGATGTCGCCGACCTTGCCCCCGCCGCAGCCCGAGCCTGCTTCGCTTATGCGCCGCAGGACTCGGCGCTACTGGCCGGAACGGTGCGCGAGAACCTGTTGCTGGCCGCGCCCGACGCCTCGGACGACGACCTGTGGGCCGCGCTGCAGGACGCGGTGCTCGACCAGCGGGTGCGACAGATGCCGGACGGCCTCGACAGCTGGATCGGCGAGAACGGCGCCCGCCTTTCCGGCGGCGAGCGGCGGCGGCTGGGGCTGGCCCGCGCCTACCTGCGCCCCGCGCCCTGGCTGATGCTGGACGAGCCGACCGAAGGCCTCGACAGCTGGACCGAGGCGCTGGTCCTGCGCCGTCTCGACGCGCGGCTGACGCGCTCGGGACAGGGGTTGCTGATGGTCTCGCACCAGGACGTCGGCCTGGTCCACGCCACCCGCCGCATCGCCCTGGCCGGCGCGGTTCTCACACCCACGGCGTCCGGCGCCGCCACCACCCGGCCTACGTAGAATCCCCTAAGCGTTTCTCCCGAGTTCCACGCAGGACCGACACGGCAGATCGTGGGGCGTCTCAAGAGAGAGCCCCGATGACCCCGCAAGCCTCGCACAGCAACCCCTTCGCCCAGGTCGCCGAGACCGACGCCGACCCGCTCGGCCGTATCGGGGTGCGGATGCCCTTCGCCGCCGGCGAGGAGATCTACGCCCAGGACGAGGAGGCCGACATGGTCTACCGCGTGGTCAGCGGCGCGGTCCGCACCACCCGCCTGCTCAGCGACGGGCGCCGCCAGATCGGCGACTTCTACTATCCGGGCGACCTGTTCGGCCTCGAGAGCGGGACTGAGCACCGCTTCTCCGCCGAGGCGCTCGGGGATGCGGTGGTCATGGTGATCAAGCGCTCGGCCCTGTCCCACTACGGCGACGACGGCCTGCGGATGGAGCGGCTGATCTGGTCGGCAACGGCGCGGGAGCTGCAGCGCACGCAGGAGCATCTGATGTTGCTCGGCTGCAAGAGCGCCTGCGAGAAGGTCGCCGCCTTCCTGCTCGACATCGCCGACCGGGCCAAGGGCGAGCTGGCGGTGCTGGCCATGGGCCGCCAGGACATGGCCGATTATCTGGGCATGACCATCGAGACCGTCTGCCGGATGCTGCGCCAGCTGCAGGACGACGGCCTGGTCGAGTTCAAGGGCAGCCGCCGCTTCCAGCTGAAGCAGCGCGCGGCGCTGAGCCGGTTGGTGGTGGTCTAGCCGCCCAGTTCCCCGGCCCGCGTCGCGGCGGCGCGCGCAGCCTCGGCGATGAGGATCCGCAGCCGGTCGTCGGCCTGGAAGGCGGCGATGGCGGCGGCGGTGGTCCCGCCAGGGCTGGTGACCATGGCGCGCAGGCCGGCCACATCGGGATCCTCGGCGGCCAGGGCGCCGGCGCCCGCGAGGGTGGCGGCGGCCAGGCGGTGGGCGACATCGGCCGGCAAACCCAGCCCGATGCCGGCGGCGGCGAGATGCTCGGCGAACAGGAAGAAGTAGGCCGGGCCGCTACCGCTGAGCGCCGTTGCGGCGTCCAGCATCGCTTCGTCAGGCAGCCAGGCGAGCGTGCCGACCGATCCGAGCAGGCGCTCGCAGATCCCGCGATGCGCGTCGCCGAGCCCTTCGGCGCCGACAGCCGCGGTGGCGCCACGCCCGAGCGAGACGGCGATGTTCGGCATCGCCCGCACCAGCATCGGCCTCTCGCCCACCGCCTCGCGCATCGCCTTCAGCGGAATGCCGGCCATCACCGACACGATCAGAGCGTCTGCGCCGAGCAACAGTCCGATCTCCGCCAGCACCTTGCTCGCCAGCGCCGGCTTCACCGCGACCACCACCGTCAGCGGACGCGGCAGGTCGGCGACGGCCGCCAGGGTCTCCAGCCGGCCGACGCCGTCGATGGCTTCGGCGCCGGGGTCGAAGACGTGAATATCGGTGAGCCCGTGGGCCAGCCAGCCGCGCAGCAGCGCGCCGCCCATGCGACCGCAGCCGACCAGCAGCGTTGTCATCGCGCGGCCAGGGTTTCGGCGAGCCAGGCCGAGGTCTCGGCCAGGGCGCGGTCGGCGATCGGCGCGATCGACACCGCTTCGAGGAAACTGTGGCAGGCGCCGACGTAGGTCTCGGCCCGCACAGGCACGCCGGCGGCCTCGAAGCGCTCGGCGATAGACAGGCCCTGGCCGGTGAGCAGGTCGCATTCCGGAATAGCGAGGAACACCGGCGGCAAGCCGGTCAGGTCCGCCCTGGCCGGGTTGGCGAGCGGGTTCTCGGCGTCCTTCGGATCGGCCAGGTAGTTGACCCAGAACTGCTCCATCTCCGCGTTGGTCAACATGTAGGCCGGGCCGCCGTAGCGGTCGGCGTGCTCCGTCCCCGTGTCGCGATCCACGACCGGATAGTTCAGGATCATCGCCGCGATGACCTCGCCACGGCCCTGATCGCGCAGGGCCAGGCAGGTGGTCAGGGACAGGTTGCCGCCGGCGGAGTCGCCGCCGATCGCGACGCGGGAGGGATCGACGCCCAGCTCGGGGGCGGCTGTCTCCAGCCACCCAACCACGTCGATGACCTGCTCCAGCGCCACCGGGAACTTCACCTCGGGCGAGAGGTCGTAGTCGACGCCGATCACCACCACCCCGGCGCGGGCCGCGTACTCGCGCATCAGCCGGTCGTGGGTGTCGATGTTGAAGATCGTCCAGCCGCCGCCATGGACGTAGATCAGCGCAGGCTTGGCCGCGCCGGGCAGCGGATCATGGATGCGCACGGGCACCGCGCCGTGGCGGGTCTCGACGGTCAGGTCGCGGGTCGAAACCATCACCGGCCCTCCCGTCCGCCACGGCTCGCGCACAGCGGTGAATATCTTGCGGGCCTCGGGCAGCGACAGGCCGTCGAGCGGCGGATGACCGGCATAGGCCTGGGCGTTGATGGCCATGAACCGGCGCAGGTCGGGATCGATGTCCGAACCGTCCCGGGTCACGTCCTGCGTCGTCGTCATGGCCAAAACTCGAACGGCACGGACCGCGATGACTGTCGCGGCGCCTAAGCTTTGGGCTCCGTGATCGCCCCCCGCATCAAGGGCTAGACTAATGAGCGGGACGTGGCACGCTAGCGATCACGGATCGAGGATCATCTAGATTGGGCCACATGGATCGCAGCACGAACGGGGCCGACTACCAGCACGTCGCGCGACCTGTCGCCGTGCTCGCGGACGAGTACCCGCCCGCCTACATCGACCCCCCGCACAGCCACGAGCGGGCGCAGCTGGTCTACGCCAGCGCCGGTGTGATGTCGGTGATCACCGAGACCGCCAGCTTCACCATCCCGCCCCAGCGCGGGGTGTGGATGCCCGCCGGGGTGCGGCACGAAGCCTTCTGCCGCGGGCATGTGTCGCTGCGCACGCTGTATGTCGATCCGGGCGTGGACGACCGCCTGCCGTCGAAATGCCGGGTGCTGAAAGTCTCAAGCCTGCTGCGCGAACTGATCCTCGAGGCCTCGGCGCTGCCGATCGAGTACGACCTGGAGGGGCGCGACGGCCGGCTGATGCAGCTGATCCTCGACGAGGTCGCCCAGTCCGCCGCCTGCCCGGTCACCGCCCTGCACATTCCGATGCCGCAGGATCCCCGCCTGGTCCGCGTCTGCCGCGCGATCATGCAGGACCCGTCGCAGGAGGACGACCTCGACCAGTGGGCCGACGCCGCCGGCATGGGTCGCCGCACCTTCACCCGGGCCTTCCGACGCGAGACCGGCATCACCTTCGCCATCTGGCGCCAGCAGGCGCGGCTGGCCGAGGCGCTGTCGCTGCTGTCGCTCGGCCATTCGGTGACCAGCGTCGCCTTCGACGTCGGCTACAACAGCCCGAGCGCCTTCACGGCGATGTTCCAGCGCGCGTTCGGCGTCGCGCCGAGCCAGTATTTCAGCAGCTGATATCTACATCCCCAAAGCCCGTCATCCTAGGCCTTGTGCCTAGGACCCCTCGCTCAGCATTACCGTGAGAGCGTGAGCTTGCTCCGCAACTGCGGCGGATGCAGGGGTCCTCGCCACAAGGGCGAGGATGACGTTTTTAGGGGGTTTCAGCCCCACCCCGAAACGCCGCCATCCAGTCCGCCAGCGGCCCGTCTCCAAGCCCCTCCAGGATCTCCGCGAACACGGCGTCGTTTTCGTCCTGGCCGAGCTTGAACACCGAGCGCTGGTCGAGGATCGTGGCGCGGAAACCGAGGATGGCCTGCGACAGCTTTTCGTAGCGCGGGCCCATCTCCTCGACCGACCAGGCGTTCGGACGGCCCGCTTCCAGGGACACGGCGAGGTCATCGAGCAGCGCCCGCAGGCCCTCGGCATCCTCGATGAACTCCAGCGAACAGTCGAAGGCGGCGCTGGCGTAGTTCCAAGTCGGGCCCCAGGTGCGTTTGCTGACCCAGCTCGGCGAGATGTAGCCCTGCGGCCCCATGAACAGCAGCGTCGCGCGCGGCGTCTTGCGCAGGATCTCCAGCTGCGGATTGCGGCGCGACAGGTGGCTGATCAGGCCGGTCAGCCTACCCTCCCCGTTCAGCAGCGGCCGCACCGGCAGCGGCGTCGCCGACAGGCCCTCGCGCGACACCACCCAGGCCAGCGGATGCTCCGTGACCAGCCGCAGCGTGTCGGCGTCGGCGCGGGCGCCGAAGGGCTCAGGAACCGGAAACACGCATCGCTCCTTCAGGCCAGCGGTCGGCCCAGGGCTGGGCCGCCTCGAGTTCGTAGGCCAGGGCCAGCAGGACGTCTTCCGCCCCCCGGTCGCCGGCCAGCATGACGCCGATCGGCAGACCGTCGTCGGTCCAGCCCAGCGGCAGGGAGATGGCGGGCGTGCCGGCGATGTTCTGCAGCGGCGTGTAGCCGACCCATTCGAAGAACCGCCGCAGCAGACCCTGCGGCTCGTCCGTCGGCGTCATCTCGCCCAGACGCAGCGGCGGCGCGGCCAGGGTCGGGGTCAGCATGACGTCGTAGCGGCTGTGGAAGTCGCGGAACTGCGCCGGCAGCCGGGCGGCCTGGCCGAAGGCGCGTTCGAGATCGGCGGGCTCCAGCCGCTCGGCCATCTCGCCCAGCGCCACGGTCCAGGGCTCCAGCACCGAGGCCGGGTCGCGGCCCGAACCGCGCACGCCGTCGACGCAGTCGGCGCCGTCGTGCGCCCAGAGCACATGCATCCCCTCCAGCGCCGCCGGACGGTCGATGTCCGGCGAGGCCGGCTCGACGATATGGCCGAGATCCTCGCACAGGGCGGCGACTCGCTGGGCGGCTTCCGCCACCTGGGGATCGGTCGGTCCGCCGTCGAGGGTGTCGAGGTTGAAGGCGATGCGCAGGCGGCGCCTGTCGGGCCCGCGCACCATCTCCGGTCGGTCCGGATGGGCGGCGGCGAAGGCCCAGGCGCTGTCCCGGACGCTGCGGGACATCAGCACGTCGCTGACGATCAGGTCCTCGATCACGCTGCGCGTCCGGACCCGCACGCTGGCGCCGCGGCCGGGCTTGAGGCCAACCACGCCGCAGCAGCTGGCCGGGATGCGGATCGAGCCGGCGCCGTCGCTGCCGTGGGCCAGCGGGACCAGGCCGGCGGCCAGGGCGGCGGCGGCTCCGCCGCTGGAGCCGCCAGGCGAATGGCCGAGCGACCAGGGATTGCGCGTCGGCGGCCGCAGCAGCGGCTCGGTCGTCGGCAGCAGGCCGAATTCCGGCATCGCCGACTTGCCGACCGGGACCAGCCCCTCGGCGTCCCAGACGCGGGTGAAGGCGTATTCCGCCGTGACCGGCTCGCCCGAGCGGCTGCGCGAGCCGCCCCGGCTGGGCAGGCCCGGATAGTCGAGGCTGTCCTTGATCAGCCACGGCACGCCGGCCATCGGCCCGTCCTGCAACGGTGTCGCGGCACGCGCGCGAGCCATGTCGAAGGCCTGCTCGCTGACCGCGTCCAGCGCCGGATCGAGCGCCTCGATGCGCTGGATCGCGGACTCGACGAGCTCGGCGGCGCTGACCTCGCCGGTGCGGACCAGCGCGGCCTGGGCATGGGCGTCCAACTGGCCGATCTTGAGGGCGTCGTCCAAAGTCATGCGCGGGCCTGCCAGGCGAGGCTGTAGTCGGCGAAGGCCCAGAACTTCGCGTAGAGCCCGAACACGTCCGCCAGCCCGCCCGAGGCCTGGTGGCCCGCGGTCATGTTGGTCTCGAACAGGATCGGCGCCTTGCCGGTGGTGTGGGCGCGCAGGTTGGCGACCCACTTGGCCGGCTCCCAGTAGCTCACGCGCGGATCGCGCACGCCGGCGGTGGCCAGGATCGGCGGATACGCCTGCCGCGTCACGTTCTCATACGGCGAGATCGAGGCGATGTAGTCGTAGGCCTGTGGATCGGCGAGCGGATCGCCCCAATCCGGGCGGAAGGCGGGCACCAGCGGGTGGGTTGCGTCGCTCATGGTGTTGAGCATGTCGACGAACGGCACCTGGGCGATCACGCCCGACCACAGGTCCGGCCGCAGGTTCAGGACCCCGCCCATCAGCAGGCCGCCGGCCGAGAGTCCCCAGGCGGCGATGCGCTTCTTCTTCGTGTAGCCCTTGGCGATCAGGTGCTCGGCGCAGGCGATGAAGTCGGTGAAGCTGTTCTTCTTGCTGAACTTTCGCCCGTCGAGGAACCACTGCCGACCCTTCTCCGAGCCGCCGCGAACGTGGGCGATGGCGAAGATCCAGCCCTGATCGACCAGGGCCAGGGCCGGGATCGAGAACTCCGCCTCGGTCGAGACGCCGTAGGATCCATAGCCGGTCAGCAGCAGCGGCGACCTGGCGTCGAGCTTCGTCCCCGCCTTCATCAGCACGGTGATCGGAACCAGCTGGCCGTCGGACGCGGAAGCCTGCAGGCGACGCACCTCGTAGGCCTCGGGCGCGAAGCCCTTGCCGGGCGAGGTCGCCTTGACCACGGCCTGGGCGCCGGTCGCCAGGTCGCAGTCGATCCAGCGCTTCGGTGTGCGCGGCGACTGGTAGAGCAGCCGCAGGCGCGCACCGTCATGCTCCTGATCTGGCTCGATCCCGACCGTGTAGGCCTGTTCGTCGAAGGCCAGGGTCTTCTCGGCGCCGCCGCGTGCGGTGACGACGACCTCCAGCCGACCGTCCTGGCGCTGCAGCCGGACGAAATGGTCCTTGAACGGCTGCATCTGGAGGATGTTGGCGCCGGCCTTGTAAGGAACCCACGGCTTCCAGTCGGCCTTCCCGGGTTTGCCGGGGTCGGCCAGCATCAGCTTGCCGTCGATGGCGCCGTCGGCATCGGTCAGGATGACCAGCTTCCCGTCCCAGTCCTCGACGCTGTAGTGCAGGCCAGGCGTGCGCGGCTCGACCAGGCGCGGCGTCGCGGCGGGATCGGCGGCCGGGATCAGGCGCCACTCGTCGAGGTCCGGCCCGGAGACGCGGACGGTGACGAAGCTGTTCGCGCCCGTCCGCCCCACCGACAGGAACAGTGCCGGGTCGGTATGTTCGTAGACGAGGATGTCCGCCCCGCCCCGCGCCGGTCGGCGGAAGACCTTGGAGGGCCGCGCGAACGCATCACGCTGGATCCAGAAAACCCATTGTGAACAGGGCGATACGACGACACCCTCCCAGCCGTAGACATCCGCCTTGCCGGTGGTGTGAACCTGGCCGGTCTTCAGGTCGTGGACGCAGAGACTGTAGCCGTCGGCCCCGGCGGTGTCCTCGGTCCAGACGAACAGCGAATGATCCGGGCTGTGGACGCCCTGGAGGATGCGATAGTAGGCGTGGCCCTTCGCCCGCGCCTGTTCGTCCAGCAGCACCTGCTCGGCGCCGCCGCTACGAGGCTTTCGGACATGGACCGGATGGTCCTCGCCCGGCCGCACATAGCTGTAGTAGTCCCAGTCGCCATCCGGCGTCGGCGGCGGGGCGACGTCGCCGCCGGCCAGGGCCATCATCGCGTCGAGATAGGTCTTCTGACGCGGCCGGGTCGGAGCCAGAACGGCCTCGGCGTATGCGTTCTCCGCCTCCAGATGCGCGCGGATCTGCGGCTGCATCTTCGCGGTGTCGGCCAGCACTTCCGAGAAGTTCGGATCGCGCAGCCAGCCGTAGTCGTCGATACGGACCCGGCCGAGCTGTTCGATCCGCATCGACTTGCGGGCGGCGACGGGCGGCGCGGGCAGACCCGCCGCCCGCGCCGTCACCGATTTCGAGAGCCAGGCGGCCGCCGCCGTTCCCAGAAGCTGCCGCCTGTTCATGGTCTCACTCCCGGGGGCCGGTTCATGCCGCCCCCTCCTCTACGCGTTTACAGAGCCCAGTTGAACGTCACGCCGAAGGTGCGCGGACGGATCAGGCCCTGGCTGGCGCCGTTGGCTTCCTGCAGCGTGCGGGTGACGCCCCGCTCGTCGGAGAGGTTATTGCCGAACAGCGTGATCGTCGCCGCGCTCACCCGGGTCTGAAGTCGCAGGTCAAAGATGTGGTAGTCGCCCTGGACGTTGGGGGTGATGGCCGGCACCGCCGAGTTCAGGTCACTGATGCCTTCCGACAGGTAGCGGTGCGAGAACATCAGGGTCGGCTGAGAGTCGCCCCCGAAGCGGTAGACCGCCGTGTTGGTCAGCGACCATTCGGCCGAACCCGGCAGCTGCGCGCCCTTGGGGGCTATGCCGACGCCGGGGATGAGGACATCCTCGTCGAGGGCGGCGTCCATCCAGGTGATACTGGACTGGAAGTCGAACTGGTCGGTCACCCGCCAGGAGGCCGCGACCTCAAGGCCCGGGATCGCCGCGGCTCCGCCGTTGCCGGCGTAGTTGACCTGCGGCGGCGTCGGCGTGAGCAGACGCAGCTGGATGTCCTGCCAGTCGATGTAGAAGGCGGTGACGTCCAGTTGCAGCCTGCCGTCGAGCAGGGTCGAACGGACCCCGATCTCGTAGTTCTTCAGCGAGTCGCTCTTGGAGCCGGCCGGGATCGGGTCAGGACTGATCCCCTGGATGTTGGGCGTGCCGAAGCGGAAGCCTTCCGAGTACAGGCCGTAGATCATGAAGTCGTCGCTGGGGGTGTAGGTCAGCGACAGCTTCGGGGAGAAGCCGTCCTGCTCGTCGGTGAGAGGAGCGGCGACAATCGGTCCGCCCGGGAAGGAATCGACGCCGACGACGGTCGACTGGGTGGTGATCTCGGTCTTGTAGAGGCGACCGCCGGCGGCGAGCTTCCATTCCGGCGTGAAGTTATAGGAGACCTCGCCGAACAGCGCCGACTCCTTGGAGGTCTGATCGGTGTAGTAGGCGTTGAAGATCGAGTCGTCGGGCGCGATGATCACGCCGGTGCCCGGTCCGTAGAACGGCGAAGCGTTGAACTGCGCGATCGCGCCGTCCGCGCCTAGCTTCTCGTACAGCGACTTGTTGCTCTCGAAGTACATGGCCCCGGCGACCCACTGGAACGGTCCATCGCCCTTGGAGGCAAGGCGCACCTCAAGGCTCTTGCCGTCGCTCTCGCCGCCGCTGACCACGTACATGGGGACGGTGAAGTTGGTGCCGAGGAAGCCGTTGTAGCCGGCGCGGTAGGGCGTGAAGTCGAACAGGAAGTCCTGCTTCTTCTCCTGGTACGACCCGATCGCGGTCAGGTTGGCGAAGCCGAGGTCCTGGTCGAGGCGCAGGCTGTGGATCAGCACCTCGGTGTCGTTGGGCTCGAGCAGCGCGGTGCTGCGCTCAAGATCGCCCACGGCGGGATTGCGGTAGGGCGCGTCGTCGGCCTGGGTCTGCTGGTACAGGCTCATCCACGACAGCTCGGTGCCGTCGGTCGGGGTCCAGACCACCGACAGGCGGCCGCCGCCGACCGTGATGTCGCTGGAGCCGTCCTTGTTGATGCCGACGTTGTCGAGGTAGCCGGGCATGCTGCGATAGGCGCCGACGACGCGCACCGCCAGGGTGTCCTCGATCAGCGGAATGTTGAGCATCGCCTTGCCGGACCAGCCGAGCTTGGCGTTGTGGGTCTGGCTGACGGTGGTCTCGACGGCGGCGTCGAGCGCCCCGGCGTCGGCCTTGTTGGCGACGTAGTTGACCGCGCCGCCCATCGAGGCGGAGCCGAACAGCGAACCCTGCGGGCCACGCAGGACTTCGACGCGATCGACGTCGAAGGCGTCGATGTCGGGGATGACGATGGTCCAGCCGGGTTCGGTCAGCGGTACGTCATTGATGTAGTAGCCGGCGGTGCCCTGGCCCTGGACGTTACCGGCGTTGGTGGCGACGCCGCGGATGACGACGTGCGAGGTGCCGGGCTGGAATTCGTTGAAGGTCACGCCAGGCACGCGCTGGATGTAGTCGGCGAAGCTTTCGGCGCCGATCGCCTGAAGCTGTTCGCCCGACACCGCGGAGATCGAGCCGGAGACGTCACGGACGTTCTCCTCGCGCTTGGTCGCGGTGACGATGATCTCGTCGAGCAGCGTGCTCTGGTTCGGCGCGCGCTCTTCCGCGTGAACGGGCGTGGTGATCGCGAGGGCCGCGCCGCCGCAGAGCAGCAAGGTCCGGAATGAAGTGAAAGTCGCCATTGGTATCCCCCTTCGGCTAGGCGAACCGGGGCCTCTTGACCGTCCGGGCGCAGAAGAAGGCTATGACAGTCCGGTGACCACCACGCGCCGGCCGAGGTCATTTACTAGCGTGAATGGGCCAAGCGGGCGTTCGGCGCGCACCTGTGTTTCCTGGGTCGCCGCCAATGCGCATAAACATTGCGCGCGGAAGCCCCTCAAATCACGGTAGCGTATGCTACCGTCGAGCCGGCGGACGCCAACCGTCACAGCGCTACAGGACCGGATGAAGAAGCAAGCCGCCACCGCCGAGGATGTCGCCGCCGTGCCGCTGGGCACCAAGCTCAAGCCGTCCCAGAGCCGTGCGCGCAACACCTTCGAGACGGTGCTGACCACGGCCGGCGAGTTGCTGGGAGAGGTCGGGTTCGAGCGGCTGTCGACCAACCTCGTCTGCGAGCGCGCCGGGCTGACGCCCCCTGCCCTCTACCGCTACTTCCCCAACAAGTACGCCATCCTCGGCGAGCTGGCCCGGCGGCTGATGGAAGCCCAGGACGAGGCCGTCTTCGTCTGGATGCAGGCCGGGGGGCTCGAGGCCGCGACCACCGAGGAGGCGGTCGAGAAGAACCGCCAGATGCAGAAGCAGGTCAACGCCATCACCCGGAAGATGCCGGGCGGCGTCTGGATCATGCGCGCGCTGCGGGCGATCCCGCTGCTGCGCGACATCCGTATCGCCTCGCGCGACAAGGTCGCGCTGGAGCTCAGCCAGGCCCTGGCCGTGCGCTTCCCGAGCGTGCCGCAGCCGGAGCTGTTCCGGGCCGCGCGGCTGTCGACCGAGCTGATGTACGCCGCCACCGAGATGGTCCTCGAAGAGCCTGACCAGGACGAGGACAAGATCAACGAAGAGGTCTGCTGGATGGTGGCCCTCTACTACAACCGCCTGGCCGAGCAGCACGCGGCGGCCTAGCTGGCGGACCCCGTCGCCGCGCGTCGTGACAGTACGACCACGATGCCGATGAACAGCGCCAGCGCCGCGACCAGACAGCCGGCGGCCAACGTCATCGCACCCGCCGCGTTAGTGTCGCCGACGATCAGCGAGGCCGCCAGCGGACCCGCGCTGCTCCCCAGCAGCTGGGCCGCACCCAGTTGCATCGCCGCGCGCCGGGTCGGGTCGATCCGGATCAGCAGCACGGTGTGGAACGGCATCACGAACACCCACAGGAAGCCGTAGACCGCGAACAGGCCGATGAAGATCAGCGGCGCGTGGGCCTGGGTCAGGGCGGCGACCACGGCGAGGTTCACCAGCCCGACACCAATCAGCACCGGCCCGAGCTTGAGCTTCTCGCCGAAGAAGGTCGCGGCCAGCCCGCCGAGCAGCTGCATGGCCAGGGTCGCGGCGACGGCGTTGTGGGCCACGCGCGGCTCAAGCCCGATCGAACCGGCCAGCGGTTCGAGATAGACCCAGATGGCGACGATGAAGGCCATGTGCAGGAACACCGCGCCCAGCCCGGTCCAGGCCAGCGGGCTGATCCCGCCCCCGCCCTTCTCGGGCTTCGGCAGCAGGGCGTAAGCCTTCGGCGCGCCAAGCACCGCGACGGCGGCGGTCACCGAGATCGCGGCCAGCGCCAGCAGAGCCCCGTCGACGCCAAACGACGGAATCACCGCCAGCGGCAGCAGCCAGGCGAGCGCCAACTGGGCGATGGTCTGAACGGTCGCGAACACGGCGGCCTGCCACTCCGGACGGGCTGAGCGGCTGATCATCCCGACCGTCGACCACAGCATGACGCCGGCGGCCAGGCCGGCCAGGGTCCGCACCGCGATCATCCCCCCGTCGGAGACCCACAGGCTGGCGACGTTCAGCCCCGCATGGACCAGACAGGCGATGATCAGCTTCAGGTGCAGGCTCGTTGGCTTGAGGAACGCCGCCGACAGACCGCAGGCAACGCCCAGGGCCAGCAGCTCGCCCGTCGCGGCGAGGCCGATCTCGCCGACGGTGATGCGGCCCTCCTCGGCCAGGCCGCCGAGGATCACAGGCTGCAGCCCCGCGATCAGCAGGGCGACGACACCGATATAAAGGACCGCCTTGTTCAGCGGCTGGGCGGTTGGTGAAGCCTCGTCAGCGACGCTCACGCCTTTTGCCCGTAGGAGCGGAACTTGGTCATGATCTCTCCCATCTGGCCGTCGGACAGCAGGTTCGGGCCGCCGATGGCGAGGCAGCCCCAGTAGACGGCCGCCTGTTCCTCGATCTCCTCGGCGATCAGCAGCGCCATGTTGAGGGTCGGGGCGGCGACGATCTGGCCGTGGTTGGCCATCAGGGTCGCGTAGCGGCCGTCGAGCGCCTCGACCACGGAGTCGGCCAGCTCCTCGGAGCCGAAGGTGGCATAGGGCGCGACCGGGACGTTCGCCCCGCCGCTGACGCCGACCATGTAGTGCACCGCCGGGATCGGCTTGCCGGCGCAGGCGAGAATGGTGGCGTGCCGCGAATGGCAATGTACGACGCCGCCGACGTCGGGGCGGCGGCGCAGGATCTGCATATGCATCCGCCATTCGCTGGACGGCTTGAGCTGTCCGGGGGCGATGCTGTCGTCGGCGCCGATGACGACCATGGCCTCTGGCGTCAGCCGCTCCGGCGGCACGCCGCTGGGCGTCACCAGCATGGCCTCGCCGAGGCGGGCGGAGATGTTGCCCGAGGTGCCGCGATTGAGGCCCCTGGCCTCCATCGCCTGCATGACCTCGACCATGCGAACCCGCAGCCCGGCTTCATCGGGAGTGGAGACGGACATCAGGCGGCTTCCTTCAAGGTCATCTCGCCCATCGCTTTCAGCACCCTGTCATAGCTCTCGAGCTTGCCCAGAGTCGCCAGCCCCTGCGCCACCAGGGCCGCGACGGCGGTGGCGAAGCGGGCGGCTTCCAGCGGTTCCAGCCCCCGGCTGAGGCCGGCGATGAAGCCCGCGCAATAGGAGTCGCCGCAGCTGGTGGTGTCCACCGGGGTGATGTCATACGCGGGCAGGCTCGCCCGCTTGGCGCCGAGGGCGACATAGGACCCCTGCCCACCGTTCTTCATCAGCACCGCCTTGGCGCCGAGCGCGAGGAAGAAGTCCGCCGCGCCGGCCAGGTCCTGCGTGCCCGACAGCGCGAAGGCCTCGGCGACGCTGGGCATGAAGTAGTCGACGTCCGGCAGCAGCCGCTCGAGCTCGGCAAGCGCCGTGGACTGCGGCGAGATCAGGTCGCAGGTCACGATCGCGCCGCCCGCCTTGGCAGCCTTGATCACCGCATGACCGGCGCCGCCGTCCATCTTGGGACCGCCGATGCCGCCGTAATGGAGGAAGGCGCTGCGGCTGGCGTCCTCCAGCACCGCCTCGCCGGTCGGGGCGAACAGGCCCGCGCCCAGGGCGTGGAAGTTCGGCCGCCGACCGTTGGAGTCGACCGCCAGCACGGTCGTCGAGGTCGGGAAGCCGGGGATGGTCTCCAGGAGCTCGGTTCCGACGCCCTGCTCTTCCAGCGCCATGCGCACGAAGCGTCCGGTCAGGTCGCCGCCGACGGAGCCGGCGAGCCGCGTCTCGACTCCGAGTCGCGCGGCGACCATGGCCGCTCCGGCGGCGGTGCCCGCGGGGGCGACGCCGATGCCCTCGATCAGGGTCGTGCCCTCGCCTTCCGGCAAGGCGTTGATGGGTCTCGCGACGACGTCCAGCGTCGTCAGCCCGATGCAAAGCAGTCCCGTTCCCATGACGCTCTCCTGTGAGAGTTGATTATTAGCCGCGAGGCGATAAGGTAGTCAAAACTATCTTTCTGTAGGGCGCGAGCATGACCTGGACGAACAGCAAGAACAAAGCCCTTTCCGAGCGCGCCCAGGCCGTCATCCCGATGGGCATGTACGGCCACCAGTCGGTGCTGCTCCTCCCGGACGATTATCCGCAGTTCTTCGGCCGGGGCGAAGGCGCCTATCTGTGGGACGTCGACGGCAACCGCTACGTCGACTTCATGTGCGGCTACGGCCCCAACCTGTTCGGTTACGGCAACAAGACCATCGACGACGCCTATGTCGCCCGCATGCGTGAAGGCGACACCCTGACCGGCCCCGGCGAGGCAATGGTCGAGCTGGCCGAGGCCATGGTCGCCCAGGTCAGCCACGCCGACTGGGCGATGTTCTGCAAGAACGGCACCGACGCCACGACCATGGCGATGATGGTCGCCCGCAACCACACCGGCAAGAAGACCATCGTCCTCGCCCACGGCGCCTATCATGGGGCCGCGCCCTGGTGCACGCCGCTGAAGAGGGGCACCACGCCCTCAGACCGCGCCAACCAGATCTTCTACGACTACAACGACGTCGAGAGCCTGGAAGCCGCCGTGCGCGAAGCCGGCGACGACCTGGCGGCCATCTTCGCCTCCCCGATCAAGCACGACACCTTCGTCGACCAGGAAGCGCCGACGGTGGAATACGCCCGCCGCGCCCGCGAGCTGTGCGACGAGCGCGGCGCCCTGCTGATCGTCGACGACGTCCGCGCCGGCTTCCGTCTGGCCCGGGACTGCAGCTGGTCGCTGGTCGGGGTGAAGCCCGACTTGTCGAGCTGGGGCAAGGCGATCGCCAACGGCCACCCGATCTCGGCCCTGCTCGGCGCCGACGTCTGCCGCATGGCCGCCGCCACCATCTACGTGACCGGCTCCTTCTGGTTCTCGACCGCGCCGATGGCGGCAGGCCTGGCGACCTTGAAGCTGATCCGCGAGACCGACTATCTCGAGCGCACCCAGGCGCTAGGCCAGCGCCTGCGCGACGGCCTCGACGCGGCGGCGGCCCACCACGGCTTCGCCCTGCGCCAGACCGGTCCGGCCGAGATGCCGCTGATCATGATCGACGACGATCCGGGCCTGTCGAAGGGCTACTTCTGGAACGCGGCGCTGATGAAGCGGGGGGTCTACTTCCACCCCTGGCACAACATGTTCATCTGCGCCGCCATGACCGACGCCGACATCGACTTCAGCATCGAGGCGGCGGACGACGCATTCAAGCTGCTGAAGGCCGCCGGCCCGCTGGAGCCGGTCGCCAAGCTGCAGTTCATGCAGCAGATGCTCGAAGAATAATCCCAAGGGGCGGTCACAGACCGCCCCTTTCTTTTTGTGTTTCAAAGGACAGGAGACCGTCATGCGCATTGGCGTGCCGCGTGAGATAAAGACGCTTGAGTTCAGGGTCGGCATCACCCCGGCAGTGGTCCACAGCCTGACCGCCTCGGGCCATGAACTGTTCGTGGAAACGGGCGCCGGCGCCGGCGTTGGACTGACCGACGCGGACTATGTCGCCGCCGGTGCGACCATCACCCCCGACGCCGACGCTACCTTCGCGGCCGCCGAGATGATCGTGAAGGTCAAGGAGCCGCAGGCCGTCGAGATCGCCCGGCTGCGCCCTGACCACATCCTGTTCACCTACCTGCACCTCGCCGCCGACCGCGAGCAGACGCTGGGGCTGATGGCGTCCGGCTGCACCGCCATCGCCTACGAGACCATCACCGACGCCGCCGGCCGCCTGCCGCTGCTGGCGCCGATGAGCCAGGTGGCCGGCCGCATGGCCGTGGACGTCGGCGCCCAGAGCCTGCTCAAGCCGGCCGGCGGACGCGGCATGCTGCTCGGCGGCGTCCCGGGCGTGCCGGCGGCGAAGGTGCTGGTCCTCGGCGGCGGCGTGGCCGGGGAGCATGCGGCGCAGATCGCGCTCGGCCACCGCGCCGACGTCACCCTGTTCGACATCTCGCCGGCCCGCCTGGCCCAGCTGGACAGCCAGTACGGCGGACAGCTGAAGACCTGCTTCTCGACCCCGGCCGCCCTGGCCGAGGCTCTGCCCCAGGCCGACCTCGTCATCGGCGCCGTGCTGGTGACCGGCGCCGCCGCGCCCAAGCTGATCAGCCGCGCCGACCTCGCCCGCATGAAGCCGGGCGCGGTGCTGGTCGACATCGCCATCGACCAGGGCGGCTGCTTCGAGACCAGCCGTCCCACCACCCATGCCGAGCCGACCTACGTCGTCGACGGTGTCGTCCACTACTGCGTCGCCAACATGCCGGGCGCCGCGCCGCACACCTCGACCTACGCGCTCGGCGCCGCGACCGCGCCCTACATCGCCGCTCTAGCGGGCAAGGGCGTGGACCAGGCCTTCGCCGATGATCCGGGCCTGGCCGCCGGCCTCAATATCCGGGACGGCAAACTGACCTACGCGGCGGTGGCGGAGTCGCTGGGGCTTTAGGGACCCAGTTAGGCAGGCGCGGAGGTGGGCTCAACAAGCTCCGCGCCATCCCATCAGCGTCTGATTCTTGACAGCTGGGTCCCGGCTTTCGCCGGGATGACACGGGGGGTGCTGGGCGCCTTAGGTCCGCGTCACCCCGAACCTGCGCAGGACGTTGTGGGTGATGACCTCGACGAACGGATCCTTCGCCGCCAGCCCGTGCGCCCATTCGGTGGTGCCGGTGTTGAATACCTCGCCCGCGCCGCGCTTGAAGCTGGCCAGCACCGCGTGGCCCTTCAGCACCTTGGCCTGGAATTCCGGCGAGCTGTCGCCGAAGATCACGTCGGCGATGACGTCGAGCTTCTCGGGCGGGATGATCGGGTTGTAGCCGCGATCGGCCTCCTCGCCGAAGGCGCAGGGGGCGAAGCCGATGATCTCCAGGTTCTCGGGCACGCCCAGCATCGGCACCGCTCTAGGCAGGCCCGCGTCATCGAAGGTGAAGCGGCAACCGTCGCTCTCGTAGCCGATCAGCGGCAACTCGCCGCCGATGACGTCGCCGTAGAACAGGTCCGAGCCCTCAAGCGCCCAGTGCTTGTCGTCGTAGACCGTGAACCCGCCCTGTCCGCGCGCCACGCACATGCCGAGGCGATGATAGCCGGCGAACACGAAGCTCAGCCCCGTCAACGCCGCTTCCGGCCGCTGGAACGCGGCGTGCGACCACAGGTGCGTGGCCTGCTCGACGGGCACGTCCTCGGCCTCGAAGCCCTTCCACTTGTGGCAGACATAGGTCTTGCCGTCGTTCTCCCAGCGCACCTTCCAGAAGCAGCTGTTGCCCGACAGGATCGCGATCTTGCCGCCGGCGTCGACGAAGCGCTCGACCTGGTCGCGCTCGCCGCCCGACCAGTACTCGCTGTGGCCGACGAAAAGCGCCGCCTCGTAGCGCGACAGCAGGTCCGGCTCGACCTCGAGGTCGTAGTCGGTGACGAAGTCGAGCGCGTAGCCCTCGGTCTCGGCCCAGGCGACGAAGGCGTGCTCCCACTTGTGCAGGAAGCCCGCCGAGCCGTCGTAGGGCGAGGCGCGGTGCTCGATCATCCAGTCGTAGTCGCTGGCCCAGGGCTTCTCCTCGAAGCCGCGCTTGCGCAGATTCACCAGCCGCGGCGCGCCCTCCGGCGGGGCCACGATCAGCGGCGCGAACGGGCGCTCGGTCGAGAGCACGCCGATGGCCTGGTCCATGGCCTGGTCGAACGGGACCTGGCCGGTCATCAGGCCGGTGACGTTGGAGTAGGCGTTGGCCCCGCCCCACCAGTTGTAGGCATGGTAGGTGTTGGTGGTCAGCACCATCACCGCAGTCGACCGGACCACGCCCAGCGGCGGCTTCACGCAGACGAAGTGGCGCGCCTGCGCGCCCGAGGCGTCGGTCAGGACGATGTCGTAGTAGCCGGACGCCCAGTCGGCGCCGACCTCGACCTCCAGCGTCGCCGGCCAGCCGCAGCCGTCGCGGTCGACGTTGGCGGGAATCGGCTGCTCCGTAAGCGCGACGCCGTCGAGGGCGAACACCTGCGTGCGTCCCGCGCCGACCCGAGCGATCTCCAGCCGCACCGCGCCGGAGCCGCTGGCGTGCAGCGAGAACCGCTCACCCGGGCGAACAGCCAGACGATCCGTGTAGCAGGCGAGCATGGGGTTTCTCCTCTGGTCGGGCGGTTATGGTAGCTTTTATTATCGTACAGGCAATGCGACGCCAGCCGCGCCCGCCGGTTTTCCCACACCGAACTCAAACACGGCGCCCGCACCGCGCAACGCCACGAATTTCAGCAAGTGCGACCTTGCGGTGACAGCCCCGGACGACAGGCTTGCATTATATAGCTTTTACTATCGTATAAGACTGTCGCGTGATCGACATGTCAGGGGATGAGCATGAAAGCGATTTTGTATCTGAGCTGCGCCGCGCTGGCGCTGTCGGCCGGCGGCGCCCTGGCGCAGACGCCTGAGGACGCGACGGTCGAGGAGATCGTCGTCACCGCTCAGAAGCGTTCCGAGAACCTGCAGGATGTTCCGGTCTCCGTGACCGCCTTCTCCGGCGAGACCCTGACCGAGCGCGGCGTGACCAACGTCACCGGCCTGAACAACCTGGCCCCCGGCCTGCGCGTCAGCAGCGGCGACGCCGCCGCCAACCCGAAGATCTTCATCCGCGGCGTGGGTCTGAGCGACTTCAACCCCAACTCGTCGAGCGGCGTCGGCGTCTATGTCGACGGCGTCTACATCGGCTCGCCGCTGGCCCAGATGGCCGGCTTCTTCGACATCGGCCAGATCGAAATCCTGCGCGGCCCGCAGGGCACGCTGTACGGCCGCAACACCAACGGCGGCGCGGTGAACATCACCACCAAGCGCCCGAGCCAGTCGTTCACCGCCGAGGCCTCGGCCGAGTACGCGACCTACGACGCCATCAACACCAACCTCGCCGTCGGCGGCGCGGTGGTCGAGGACGTGCTGTCGTTCCGCGCGGCGGCCCAGTACGTCAAGGACGACGGCTACACCTACAACCGCGTCACCGGTAACGACGTCAACGCCACAGACTACTGGGCGATCCGCCTGTCGGCCCTCTACACCCCGACCCCGGACTTCGAGGTCCTGTTCCAGGTCAACCGCTTCGCCAGCCGCGGCGACGCGACCCAGCCGCAGCACCGCGCCCTGTTCCCGGGCACGCCGGCCGCGACCGGCCCCGACGGCTTCTGTGCTCCGGCCTACTACGACTCCGGCCAGTGCGGCGACGCGTTTGGCTACGCCGACACCGACGGAGATGATCGCGCCCTCGACGCCAATCAGGAGGGCAAGGACAAGATCGACCTGTTCGGGACCTCGGCCCAGGCGACCTGGGACCTCGGCGACGTCTCGCTGGTTTCGGTGACCGCCTATTCCTGGGCTCACCGCAACGCCTTCGAGAACACCGACTCCAGTCCGGCGCAGATGCTGGAGATCAACTATCTCGCCCGCCAGCAGCAGTTCACCCAGGAACTGCGCCTGCAGTCGAACGACAATCCCGACTCGAAGCTGAACTGGGTCGTCGGCGCTTACTACATGGACGAAACGGTCAAGGACGCCTCGACCCAGGACGTGCTGCGCGACCTGCGTCCGCTGTTCCCGGCCGGCTTCAGCATTCCTGACAGCGTCGCCGCCTTCAGCTACCCCTACACGCAGGAGACCAAGGGCTACGCCCTGTTTGGCCAGGCCGACTACCAGATCACCGACAGCCTGACCGGCACCGTCGGCCTGCGCTATTCCTCGGACGAGAAGAGCTTCGATTACCGCAGCCAGGCCGAAGGCGGCCTCGTGGTGCTGCTGACCAGCAAGCAGAAGGAAACCTTCTCGGCCTGGTCCGGACGCCTGGGCCTGCGCTACGAGCTGACCGACGACGCCAGCCTCTATGCGACCTACAATCGCGGCTACAAGAGCGGCGGCTTCTTCGGCGGTCTCGCGACCACGGCCGAAGAGCTGGAGCCCTACGACAACGAGCAGCTCGACGCCTACGAGGTCGGCTTCAAGTCGCAGCTATTCGATCGCCGCGTTCGTCTGAACCTGTCGGCCTTCTACTACGACTACAAGGATCAGCAGGTCTTCGCCCAGACGGTGCGCAACGGCCTGACCGTGCTGGTTCTGGACAACGCCGCCAGCTCCGAAGTCTACGGCGCCGAAGCCGAGGTCTCGGCCCGCATTACCCAGAACTTCCGCGTCGACGCCGGCCTGTCGCTGCTGAAGGCCGAGTACGGCGAGTTCCTCTACAACGACGGCGACGCCGATCCCCTCAACGACAAGGACTACACCGGCAACCGCCTGCCGCAGTCCCCCGAGGTGACCTTCAACATCGCCGCCACCTACAGCTATCCGCTGGCCAACGGCGCGCAGCTGTCGGGCACTGTCGACGCCGCCTACTCGTCGAAGATCTACTTCGACAACTCCAACGCCGAACGCCTGTCTCAGGACGCGGTGTGGGTCGCCGGTCTCCAGGGCAGCTGGACCTCGCCGGACGGCAAGATCGAAGCCGGCGCCTTCGCCCGCAACCTGTTCGACGAGACCTACAAGGTGTCGATCTCGAACATCGACAGCCTCGGCGTCGATCTGTTGACCCTGAACCGTCCGCGCAGCCTCGGCCTGTTCCTGCGCTACCACTACTAGGCCAAAGGGCCGGCCCGGGCGATGTCCGGGCCGGCCGTTGGTTCACGTACCGGCATAAAAAACTGTCATTTCGGTAATCCCCCTGATGAGAGAGTTCCCGCAGCGCGAGCAGGATGCGCCGGGAATAGAGGGACGCCCGGATGCTTCGGATACTGATAGCCGATGATCATGACGTCGTGCGCCGGGGCGTGCGCGACGTGCTCGAGAGCCAGGCCGACTGGATGGTCTGCGCCGAGGCGGTCGATGGTCGCCAGGCGGTCGAGATGGCGCTCCGCGAGAAGCCCGACGTCGCCGTGCTCGACGTCTCCCTGCCCTTTCTCAACGGCATCGGCGTCACCCGCCAGCTGCGGCAGGCGCTGCCCAGGACCGAGGTCCTGCTGTTCACGATGCACGACGACGACGAGACGGTCAGCGGCGGTCTGGCCGCCGGCGCGCGCGGCTACATCCTCAAGAGCGACAGCGACCAGCAGCTGATCGCCGCCGTCACCGCCCTCAGCGCTCACCGGCCCTACTTCTCGGACTGCGTGTCGGAACTGCTGCTCGACGCCGCCCTGCACGACCGCAAGAAGTCGCGGCTGGAGAGCTTCACCGCCCGCGAACTGGAGGTGGCCCAGCTGATCGCCGAGGGCAGCGGCAACAAGCAGATCGCCCGCAGCCTGGGCATCAGCGTCAAGACCGTCGAGAGCCACCGCGCCGCCGCCATGCGCAAGGCCGGGGTCCGCACCGCCGCCGAGTTCGTGCGCTTCGCGATCAAGCACAACCTGATCCAGGCCTGACGATCGGCTATGGGGAATCAACCCGATATCGCGTGAGACGCGAATTTGGGACAGTGGAGTTGGCGGCGTCCACGCTCCGCTTCCCCCCGACAGGCCCCGGCGCAAGCCAAAGCCCCCAGGATCGTGGACGTACGGGGTCGTTCGAGCGGCGAGGCCGGTTTCCTCCTTCGCCTCGAGGACGGCCCCGAACGCCTTCGCCCGCAAGACATCCGTCCTGATCGCTTTCAAACCACAGCGGAAGCCAAGCCTGCTACGCTCGCGGTTGAGCGCAAGGTTCGGGACCGCATGATTGCTTTCAAGATCGCCGGATGGGGCGCCTATCGCCCGGAGGTCCAGCTCCCGTCCTCGGCGCTCGACGCGCGGCTGGGCGTGGCGGCCGGCTGGGTCGAGCGGGAGTTCGGCATCAGCAGCCGCGGCGTCGCCGGCCCGCACGAGACCACCTCGATGATGGGCGCGGAAGCCTCGCGCCGGGCGCTGGCGATGGCGGGATGGGACGACGGCGACTTCGACGTCCTCATCGGCGGTTGCGGGGTGATGGAGCAGCCGATTCCCTCGACCGCGATCCTGGTGCAGCAGAAGCTCGGCCTCGGCCGCTCGGGCATCCCGGTCTTCGACGTCAACCAGACCTGCCTGTCGTTCCTCGCCGCCCTCGACGTCGCGGCCATGGGGATCGCGGTCGGGCGCTGGCGGCGGGCGGTGATCTTCGCCAGCGACATCGCCTCGGCCGGGCTCGACGATGCCAACGCCAAGACCCTGTCGATCTTCGGCGACGGTGCGGCGGCGATCGCGATCGAGGCCTCGGACGGTTCAGAGGGCCTGCTGTCCGCGCGGTTCGAGAGCTACGGCGACGGCCATGAGCTGGCCACCCTCCGGGCCGGCGGCACCCGCCTGCGCGTCGAGGAGGGCTACGAGGCGCTGGTCGCCGGCTCGCGCTTCCAGATGGACGCGTTCGGCATCTTCAAGGCCGCGGCCCGGCGGCTGCCCAAGGTCATCGACAAGGCCCTGGTCGAGGCCGGCGTCGCCCGCGAAGACCTGGCGGCGGTCATCTGCCACCAGGCCAGCGCACCGGGCGTCGCCCATGTGCGGAAGCTGTTCGCCGACGCCGGCGTGCCGGTGATCGACATCTTCGCCGAGACCGGCAACCAGATCGCAGCCTCCCTGCCCACGGTGCTGGCGCACGCGCTGGACCATGACCTTGTCCGGCGCGGCGACGCGGTCATGATGCTCGGCACCGCGGCCGGAATCAGCGCCGGCGCGGTGGTGCTGAGGCTGTAACCGTGTGACCCGAACGATCCTGATCACCGGCGCCACGGGCGGGCTCGGCCTGAGCCTGGTCGAGGCGGCGCGGGCACGCGGCCACGCGGTGGTCGCGACGGGCCGGTCGACAGCGGCGCGGGCACGGATCGAGGCGAGCGGGGCTACGTTCGTGGCCGCCGACCTCGCGGACGACGCCGCCGACCCGCGGACGCTGACGCGGGGCTGCGACTCGGTGATCCACGCCGCCGCCCTCTCCGCCAGCTGGGGAGCGAAGTCGGCCTTCGAGCGCATCAATGTCGCCGCCACGGCGGCGCTGCTGGACGCGGCGAAGGCGGAAGGCTGCAGCCGGTTCGTGTTCGTGTCCTCGCCCTCGATCTTCGCGGCCTTCCACGACCGCCTCGGCATCCGCGCCGACGACGAACCGACCCGCCCGCCGCTGAACGACTACGCCCGCACCAAGCTGGCGGCCGAGGCCCTGATCCTGGCCGCGAACGCGCCGGGGTTCGCGACCACGGCCGTGCGCCCCCGAGCCATCGTCGGACCCGACGACGCAGTGCTGCTTCCGCGCCTGACCGAGCTCGCCGAGCGCCGCTGGATGCCGATGGTGCGTGGCGGCCGCGCGCTGATCGAACTCACGGACGTGCGCGACGCCGCCGACGCGATCCTGTGCGCCGAGGACCGGATCGACGCCGTCGCCGGCCGCGCTGTCAACGTCTCCGGAGGCCGCCCCCTGAACGTGCGCGAGGTCGCCGCCGCCCTCGCCGCCGCGCTCGACCGCAGTCCACGGATGATCGACCTCCCCTTCGGCCTGGCGCGGGTGATGGCGACTCTGTCCGAGGGCCTCGCGCGGCTGACCAACCGCCAGAGCGAACCGCGCCTGACGCGCTACACGCTCGCGACCCTGGCCTGGTCGCAGACCTTCGACCTCGAGGAAACCGCGCAGAGGATCGGCTTCCATCCCCGCCACGACGGCCTCGCCGCCCTGCTCGCCGCCGCCGGGGAGCGCCGCGCATGAAGCGGGTCGGTTTCGACTGGGTCGCGCGCGGCAGCTGCCGCCACCCGGAGATCATGACGATGTCCGGCGGATCGCTGTGCTCGGCGGACTTCCCCGCCCACGTCGGCATCATCCGCCATCCGGACGCCGGGGTGCTGCTGTTCGACACTGGCTACGACGAAGCCTTCCTGCGGGCGACGCAACGGTGGCCGGAGCGGCTGTACCGGCTGGCGACGCCCGTGGACTTCACCGGCGCCGGGGACTGGCCGGGCTGGCTGGCGGCCAACGGCGTCGCGGCCGGCGACATTCGCGGCGTGATCGTCTCGCACTTCCACGGCGACCACATCGCCGGGCTGCACCAGATCCCGGACGTTCCCGTCTACTGCGCAGGAGCCGGCCTCGAGAGCGTGCGCCGGGGCAGTCGGCTTCGGCGCGTGACCCAGGGTCTGCTCGGCGACCTGGTCGGGCCGGACGTGGAGGGGCGGGCGCGGTTCTTCGAGGATGCGCCGGCCATCGCCCTCCCCGCCGCCTTCGCGCCACTGGTCGAGGGTCGCGACATCCTCGGCGACGGCTCGCTGATCGCGGTCGAGCTGCCGGGACACTGCCAGGGCCACTGGGGTCTGGCGCTGCGCACCGGGGACGACCGCCACGTCCTGCTGGCCGCCGACGCGGTGTGGTCGGGCAAGGCGATCACCGCCTGCCGGCCGCCGCCCCGGATCACCACCGCGCTGCTCGGCCACACCCGCACCTACCGCGAAACGCTGGGCAAGCTGCACCAGGCCCAGGCGAGCAACAGCGGCCTCGCCATCCTGCCGTCCCACTGCGCGGCGAGCGCGGCGGCCTTCCGGCAAGACGATGTCGTCTAGGACGATCGCCGCCTCGTGGCTGGCCACCCGTATCGCCATGGGCCGATCGTCGGCCGGCTTGGCGCGAGGCCGGGCGCGGCTGTGGCGCAGGCTCCAGCCCGCGCTGCGACACACGCCGGCCTTGGCGTCGTTCGCGGGCCGTCCGCTGGCGGACTTTCCGATCACCGAGATCGCGAGCCTCCGCGCCGACTACGGCCGCTGGAACAGCCTCGGCGTCAGCCATGACCAGCTCCACGCCGCCGCGCTGGACGCCGAGCGCGGCGGGTCCGGCGAGGTCGCACAAGGCGTCGTCGCCGGCTACTCCACGGGCGGGCGCGGCGTGCGGGGACTGTTCGTCGCTAGCGCAGAGGAACGCGCCGACTACATCGGCCAGATCCTCGCCCGCGCCGTGCCCGTGACTGCGCTGCTGAAGCCGATGCGGCTGGCGCTGATGCTGCGCGCCAACAGCAGCCTCTACAGCGACAGCGCGAGCGCCCGCCGCGCCTTCCTGCACCTGTCGCTGGACCTGCCCCCCGCCGAGGCCGCCGCCGCGCTGGCCAGGTTCTCGCCGACGGTGCTGATCGCGCCGGCCCATCGCCTGGTCCAGTTGGCCGACGAGGGTACGGCCCTCCCCGCGCTGATCCGGCTGTTCTACGGCGCCGAACCGATGAGCGCGGCCGAGCGCGCCTTTGTCGCGGATGTCCTCGGCGTGCGGCCGGACCCAATCTACCAGGCCACCGAGGGCTTCCTCGGCGCCGCCTGCCCGCGCGGCGCGCTGCATCTCAACGACCACAGCCTCGAGGTCGAGCTGGAGCCGGTCGCCGGGACCGAGGGCTATCGTCCGATCGTCACCGACCTGCGCCGGGTCAGCCAGCCGATCGTCCGGGTGCGGACCGACGACTATCTCGAGCTCGATCCCGACGGCTGTTCCTGCGGTTACGCGGGCCGGGTGATCCGGCCGGTGATGGGCCGGGCGACCGAAATCTGGCGCTGGCCCGGCAGGGTGGTGACGCCCAACCAGATCAGCGCCGCGATGGACGCGCTGCTGCCGCCGCCGGCGCAGTGGCAGGCGATCGCGGCCGCCAACCATCTCGAACTGCGCCTAGACCGGTCCATCCCCCGGCGCGACGCCATCGCCGACGGCCTTCGCGAGGCCCTCGACCTGCCCGTTCCGGTGATCCTCGGCGAGACGCCGCCGGAGCTGCCGGCGCCCAAGCGAGTGCGCCTGCGTGGCGCGGGAGCGGCTCATGACTGAGCGCGTTCTCGTGACCGGCGCCCGCGCCGCAGCAGCGCTCGACATCGCCCGCGACTTCGCCCGGGCCGGGTACGAGGTCCATATGGCCGACTGCGCCACGGCCCGGATCGCCCGCAGCTCGAACGCCCCGGCCCGCATCCATCGCTATCCCTCGCCGGTTCGCGACCCCGCCGGCTTCCGCGAGCGCGTCGTCGCGTTGGTCAACGAACTCGACCCGGTGCTGGTCGTCCCCAGCTGCGAGGAGGTCTTCCATCTGGCCGCGCTCCCGCTCGGCGAGAGGCTGTTCCAGCCTCCCGCCGCGATGCTGCGCCGGCTGCACGACAAGGCGCTGTTCGCGGAGCTTTGCGGCGTGTCCGGCTTGCCCGCACCCGAGACCCATCGCCTCGACACGCCCGCAGATCTCGAAGCGTTCCGCACCCAGTCACGCGACTGGGTGTTCAAGGCCCGGTACAGCCGCTTCGGCAAAGGCACGCTGGTCGGACCGAGCGCCGACGCCCTCTCGCGCATCGCCCCCTCCCCCGGTCGCGGCTGGATCGCCCAGCGACGGATCGAGGGCCGGGAGGTCAGCTTCTACGCCGTCGCCCGGGGCGGTCAGGTCACCGCCTTCGCGGCCTACGGCAGCGCCTGGCGGCTCGCCGGCGGGGCCAGCCTGACCTTCGACCTTCTGGAGCCGGCGCTGTCCGAGGCGATCCTCGACCTCGCCACCACCCTGGCCAAGGCGGCGGACCTGACCGGTCAGTTCGCCTGTGACCTGATCGTCGACCAGGACGGCAAGCCCTGGCTGATCGAGTGCAATCCGCGCGCGACCAGCGGCGTACACCTGCTGTCCGGCGACGGCCTGCTCGCGCGGGCGATGCTCCACGGCGGCGAGACGCCCCTGTTAGCCCGGCCCGGCGCCCGGCATCTGCTGCCCGCCTTTCTGACCTTCGGCCTCGGCCTGGCGCTGCGCAGCGGTCGCCTGCCCGCCTGGCTCCGGCAGTTGCGCGACGGCGCCGACGTCGCCGGCCGCCCCGGCGACCGTGGACCGATGCTCGGCGCGGTCACGGACGGAATCGGGTTCATGCTGACAGGAGCCAGCCTAGGCGTCAGCGCCACCGCCGCGACGACCATCGACATCGAGTGGAACGGAGAGGACCTGCCATGACCGATCTGCCCGAGGCGGTCCGGAACGCGTGGCACCTCGTCGCCCTGTCGAAGGGGATCAAGGTCGGCCGCCGCCTGGGCGTCACCGTCGCCGGCATGCCCGTGGTGCTGTTCCGCACGGCCGACGGCCTCGGCGCCCTGGTCGACCGCTGTCCGCACAGGAACTATCCGCTGTCGCTCGGCCGGGTCGAGGCGGGCGCGATCGAGTGCCCGTATCACGGCTGGCGGTTCGACACGTCCGGCCAGTGCGTGGCCGTGCCCGGTTGCGAGCTGACCGGCGCCGGCGACCGAAAGCTGGCCGCGACGCCGGTGCGCGTGGCCGAGCGGCACGGCGGGATCTTCGTCTGCCTGTCCGCCGACGGCCCGGCCGAGCCGCCCCTGCCCCCGACGCTGGGCGATCCGGAGCTCGACCACTTCTGGTGGCGGCAAGGGACCTGGGACGGCCGCGCCTACGACGCCATCGAGAACGTCCTAGACCCGTTCCACACCAACCATCTGCATCACGGCTACATTCGCCGCCGCGACCGCCGCCTGCCGGTAACGTTGGAGGTCAACAGCTTCGGCGACGGCATCGAGATGGTGATCGAACAGACCCAGCCCGACCTCGGCCTGATGTCCCGGTTCCTGGAACGCGACCGCTCGCGCAGCCGCACGCGCTACTACCCGCCGACGATCGTGCAGGCGCGCTGGGACGGCAAGACGGCGCTGACCCTGTGCGTCACCGCATTCTTCACGCCAGCGACCGACAATACGTTCACGCCGTTCGCCTGCTTCACCACCCGCAAGGGCCTCGCCCCCGCCTGGCTGAAGGAACTGGCGATCCGCGCGTTCCTGCGGCCGGTGGTCCGGCAGGACAGGCTGGCGCTGGGCCGACAGGCGGCGGTGATGGCGCAATTTGGACGGCCGCGCTTCACCGAGGGGCCCGGCGACATCCTCGGCGCGCGCCTGCACAGGCTCTGGATCGGCGACAGGCTGGATCCGGGCAGCGACGCGCCCGTGAAGGCGCAGTTGTAGAAACCAGGGTCGAAACCCGCGACCGACATCAATCTGTTACGCAAGCCGGGCAGTTCGCACCTGCGATCTTTTGAGGGGACCCGGATCATGGCCAGACATGCGCACACATCGAGAACCGTCCGCGGACTGATCTGCGCGCTGCTGGCCGGAGCATCGGTGACCGCCGTGACCGCCCACGCCCAGGCGCCGGCCGCGCCGGTGTTGACGCCGTCCGGCCAGACCACGCCCACCGCGCGCTCGGGCGCCAACACCGCCGTGCTGGCGCTGGACGACGCCGGCGGCGGACGCATCATCGGCAGCGGCGAACTGGGCGGCATCGAAATCTACGGCCTCGACGGCGTGCGCACCGGCGCCACGCCCGCCGGCGACGTGGCCGGCCTGGACCTCCGCTACGGCGTGACGCTGGGCGGCAAACCGACCACCGTGATCGCGGCGCTGGACACCCAGGGCGGCAGCCGCATCCGCCTCTTCGGCCTCGACGCCGCTTCGGGCCGGACCACCGACATCACCGGCGGCGAGATCAGGCCGAACCTGGCCGGCGAGAGCCTCTGCCTCTACCGCAGCCCGCTCGACGGCGGCCTCTATGCCTTCGCGCTGGGCGGCGCTGGCGAGATTGAGCAGTGGAGCCTGTTCGACGACGGCGCCGGCAAGCTCGGCGGCCGTCTGGTGCGCCGCCTGCACGTGGCCTCGGAAGCCAGCTACTGCACCGTCGACGACGTCAGCGGCGCGCTCTACATCGCCGAACAGGCGGTCGGGATCTGGAAGTTCGACGCCGATCCCGAAGCCGAGACCGTCCCGACCCTGATCGACGCCGCCCGTCTGGGCCGCATCGCGGGCGAGGTCGGCGGGCTGGCGGCCTACGACGGCGGCGCCGGCGCGCGCTACCTGATCGCCTCCAACGCCTCGGCCAACACCCTGCACGTCTACGACCGTGGGGCTGACGAGAAGTATCTGGGCAGCTTCGCCCTGGCCGGGGTCGAGACGCCCGGCGGGCTCTACGCCACCAGCGCCGCCGGCGGCCTGCTGATCGCCATGGACGACGAGAACGAGGGCGGGACCAACTACAAGCTGGCCCGCTTCGGCGACATCGCCGCGGCCCTCAAGCTCAACGCCGGCACGCCGCAGGATCCGCGCGTCCTGCCGCCCTCCCCGATCGCCACCGTCATGGCCACGGCCGAGACCACGCCCGTCGGCCAGGGCGGCGACGCGGCCGACGATCCCGCTATATGGGTGAACCCGGTCGATCCGGCCAAAAGCCTGATCATCGGCACCGACAAGCAGGCGGGGCTCGGCGTCTACGACCTGACCGGCAAGCGTCTGTCCTTCGCCGCCGACGGCAAGATGAACAACGTTGACCTGCGCGACGGCTTCAAGCTGGGCGGCAGGACGGTGACCCTGGTCACCGCCAGCGACCGCACCCGCAACGCCATCGCCATCTACGCGCTGGACGGCGCCACCGGCGTGCTGAGCAACGTCTCCGACGGCGTGCAGCCGACGGGCCTGGGCGATCCCTATGGCCTGTGCATGTATCGCGGCCGTAAGGGCCAGACCTACGTCTTCATCAACGACACCGACGGCAAGATGCGGCAGTGGCGACTGGCCCCGACGCCGGCCGGCAAGGTCCGCGCCGAACTGGTCCGCGAGTTCGCCTTCGAGACCCAGACCGAGGGCTGCGTCGCCGACGACGAAACGGGCGCGCTCTACGTGGCCGAAGAGGACGTCGCCCTCTGGAAGATGGGCGCCGAGCCGAAAGGCGGCGCCGCCCGCACCCTGGTCACCAGCGTGGCGACCAACCCGGCGCTGAAGGACGACCTCGAAGGCGTGTCGCTGTATCTGCAGCCCAAGGGCGCCGGATACATCGTCCTCTCCAGCCAGGGCAACAACAGCTACGCCCTGTTCCGCCGCGACGGGAAGCACGACTACGTCGGCTCGTTCGCGATCATCGCCAACGGCGCCAAGGGCATCGACGGGGCCTCCGAGACCGACGGCCTCGACGTGACCAGCGCGCCGATGGGCCCCGGCTTCCCGGCCGGCGCCCTGGTGGTCCAGGACGGCCGCAACGTCAGCCCGCCCGAGCCGCAGAACTTCAAGATCGTGCCCTGGGACGCCATCGCCGCCGCGCTGAAGCTGCCGGACTAGCAGGCGATTCACCCGACCGGCCTCCGGGTTTCCCCGGACTGACGCCCGGGCGGCGTCGACGGATCATCGCCTCCTCATCAGGAGGAGCTGAAGATGATCCGCGAAGTCACGGCCATGGCGATTTCCGCCGCCCTGTTGGCGGGCTGCGCCAGCACGCCAGACGTCAAGGTCGATGCCGACCCGAGCGCGAACACGAGCAACTACCGCACCTACGCCTGGGCCTACAGCGACACGCCGCGCGGGATGAACCCGCTGACCTATCAGCGCGTGCGGCAGTCGATTGACGCCTATCTCGCCGGACGGGGATACACCCAGGCCAGCGCGCCTGACTTCGCGGTCGGCTTCACACTCGGCGCGCGGGACAAGGTCGAGGTCGACAGCATGGGCCCCTACGGCCCCTACTATCCCGGCTATGGCGTCGGGTTCCGGCGTGGCTGGGCGGCGCCCTACTCCAGCGTCGACGTTCGCAATGTGACCGAGGGCACCCTGGCGATCGACATCTACGACGCCGCCAGCAAGCAGCCGGTCTGGCATGGGGTCGCCACCCAGAACATCGGCTCGCAGGCCGTGACCCAGGACCAGATCGACCTCGCCGTCAGCTCGGTGCTGTCGAAGTTCGGGACCCCGCCCGCGACTAACTAGACCGCGGCGGTGTGCGACCGGGGCAGAGGCATCGAGGCCTTCAGCAGCGTCCCGTGCGGCTTGGGCTCCAGGATCAGCCGGCCGCCGAGCTGGGCCAGCCTGGCGCTCATGCCGGTGATGCCGACGCCGGGCACGGCGTCGAGCATGCCGACGCCGTCGTCCTCGACCTCCATCACCGCGGTGGTCTTGGTGAACACCAGCTTCAGGCTCACTGTCCGCGCGTTGGCGTGGCGATAGACGTTCATCAGCGCTTCCTGGGCGATCCGGAAGATCACGATCTCGACCTCCTCCGGCAGCGGCCTGGGCTTTGACGGCAGCGACAGGGTCAGTTCCAGCCCCGTCCGCCGGCCGAAGCCCTCGGTGAAGACGCGCAGGGTCTCAAGCAGGCCGCGCCGCTTCAGCATCGGCGGATGCAGCAGATAGGACATCGCCCGGATCTCGCGCTGAGCGGCGCCCAGGGAGGTGCGGATGTCGCGGACGATGCGGGCGGCGTCGGTCGCGTCCGCCGGCAACCGTCGCTGCAGGGCGCCGAGGCCGAGGTCGATGGCGACCAGATGCTGGGCCGTGGAGTCGTGCAGTTCGCGACCGACGCGTCGGCGCTCCGACTCCGCCGCCGCCAGCAGCGCCTTCGAGGCGGTCTGCAACGCGTCGGCCATCGACCGGAATTCGGTGACGTCGGTGACCACGCCGAGCACCCGGCGCACCCGACCCTTGCGATCCCGCGCCAGCACCCGGGCCCGGGATTCCAGCCACAGCCAGCCGCCTTCCTCGTGCGGCAGCCGGAACGAGGCCTGGGTCACGCCCCAGTCGTCGATGGTCTGCATGGCGGCCAGATGCGCGGCCAGTTCGGAACGGTCTTCGGGATGGGTGAGATGCAGCAGGTCGTCGACCCCCAGGCCCTCCATCCGGTCGCGCCCGACCATCGCCGCCAGTTCCTTGGCGACATAGAGAGTCCGCCCCTGCTGGACGTCGAGGATGTAGATCAGGCCGGTGTTCACATGCGACAGCCGGTCGAAGGCCAGGCTGTGGCCCCGGGCTCCCGGCAGGCGCGCCGTCAGGCGCCGCTCGGCGTCGAGCAGGATCAGCTGCCCCTCGCCAAGCCGCTGGACGGGGGTCAGGATGACGCCGTGGGGCCCGCCCCGCACGGCCAGTTCAGCCTCCACCCGGACCGGCTCCATGATCGCCGCAGCCCGGGCCGCGCCGGCGCCGATGACCGCGGCCGCGGCGGGATCGAGCACTGCGGCCACCGATTGCCCGGCTGCGCGGCGCTGGGTCAGCCGGGTCATCCGGGTGTAGGTCTCGTTGACCTCGACGAAGCTGACGGCGCCCCCCTGGACCGCGAGCAACGCCAACGGGAATCCCAGGGCCTGGAATACGACCGCGTGATCAACCTCGGAGCGAAGCACCTGCTGTGGCTTGGTGACCGCCGGTCCGCTCGTCATGCCCCACCGCCCTCACGCGATCGCATCGCGCATCTACCCGATCCGCTCACCCTGATCCTAAATCTAAATAGAAACCCTTATCAACGTGGAATTGAAGGCTTTCACGTCGATAATACTTCATCATCGGACACTAGGTAATACACCCGATATCAAACCCTTAAACACATCGGTTATTATACCCATGGTGCGAGAGGGGCTCCAGATGCTTCGCATAATGATTGCCGACGATCATGACGTCGTACGCCGTGGCGTGCGTGAACTGCTCGAGAGCCAGTCGGGCTGGGAAGTCTGCGGCGAGGCCAACGAGGGCCGGGGCGCGCTGGAACTCGCCCTGAGCGAGAAACCCGATATCGCCATGCTTGACGTCTCGCTGCCCGGCATGAACGGCATCAACATCACGCGGCAGCTGCGGCAGGCCGCGCCGGCGACCGAAGTGCTGCTGTTTACGATGCACGACGACGACGAGACGGTCAGTGGCGCGCTGGCCGCCGGCGCTCGCGGTTATCTGCTCAAGACCGACAGCGACGAGAAGATCGTCAGCGCCATCCGGGCGTTGTCGGTGCACCGCACCTACTTCTCGGATTGCGTCTCGGAGCTGTTGCTCGACGCCGCCCTGAACGAGCGGAAGAAGTCGCGGCTGGAGAGCTTCACGCCGCGCGAACTCGAAGTCGCCCAGCTGATCGCCGAGGGCTGCGGCAACAAGCAGATCGCCCGCCGCCTCGAGATCAGCGTCAAGACCGTCGAGAGCCATCGCGCCGCCGCCATGCGCAAGGCCAACGTCCGCTCCGCCGCCGAGTTCGTGCGGTTCGCGATCAAGCACCACCTGATCCAGGCCTGACGCCGCGCCCCGAGGGTCCTGCGCGGGGGCGGGCTAGGGTTGCACCCGATATGCGCATGCTCGACCCCTTGCGACGCTGATGTCGAGCCAGGGGCCCGGACGCCCCGCCTGGTGAGGGAGCTCCACCATGATCGCATCAGCCTTTCGAACCACGGGGATCTGCGCAGTTCTGCTGCTGACTCCGCCCCTGGCGGCGGCCCAGACCGCCGCTCCAGCCAAGCCTCCCGCCGCGGCCGTAAACCCCGAGGTGCAGCCGGCGGCGCTCCAGGCGCTGGACACGATGAGCGCCTATCTGCGAACACTGCAGAGCTTCGAGATCAAGGCCGACCTGCTGACGGACGAGGTCACCGACGACGGCCGCAAGCTGCAGATCAACAGCACGGCCACCTATCGGGTGCGCAAGCCGAACGCCTTCACGATCGAACTGGCCTCCGACCGCAAGGTCCGCAAGTTCTACTACGACGGCAAGACCATCACCGTGTCGGCCCCGCGCGCCGGCTACTACGCCCAGGCCTCGGCCCCGCCGACCATCCGCCAGACGCTCGACAAGCTGTCGGACGAGTACGACATCGAGGTGCCGCTGGAGGACCTGTTCCACTGGGGTGAGCCGGGCGACTCCCGCGCCGCCCTGACCAGCGGTTTCTACGTCGGCCCGGCGCGGCTGAACGGGGTCGAGACCGACCAGTACGCCTTCAGCACCGCCGACCTCGACTGGCAGATCTGGATCCAGCGCGGGCCCAAGCCCGCGCCGCGCAAGATCGTCATCACCAGCCTGTTCGACCCGGCCCAGCCGCAGTTCTCGGCCGAGCTGACCTGGAACCCCACGCCGGCGTTCAAGACCGCCGACTTCACCTTCACCCCGCCGCCGAACGCGAAGACCATCACCTTCGCCTCGACCGACGGCTCAGCTCAGTAGGAGCGCGGTCATGCAAGCTCGTGCGCATCTGCATTTTCATGTCGCCACCCTGACCGCGGCCGCCCTGGCCATGGCCCTGGGATCGATCCCCGAGACCGCCGAGGGCCGCCCGGGCGGCGGCGGGCGCGGAACAGCGACCAGTATCCACCGCGCCGGCGGCGGGGCCGGAGCCGGAGCCGCCCGCGCCACCCAACGCCCTCAAGCCGGCCAGCGCGGCGGACAGGGCGTCCAGCGCCCTGCCACCCGCCCCGGACAAGGCGGCGGCGGGACCTACAATCGCGGCGGCGGAACCATCAACAAGGGCGGCGACCGCATCAACACCGGCGACATCAACATCGGCAACGACGTCAATATCGATGTCGATCACGACTGGGATCACGACGGCTGGGACCACCATCCGGTGGCGGCCGGCGTCGCCTTCGGCACGGCGGCGGCGGTGACCTCGGCGGTGGTCGGGTCGATGATCTACAGCCTGCCGCCGTCCTGCAGCACCGTGGTCTACACCGGCATCTCCTACTCGCGGTGCGGCAGCATCTGGTACGCGCCGCAGTACGCCGGAACCTCTGTGACCTACGTGGTGGTCAACCCACCTTACTGAGGCTTGTCATGCGTGCTCTCGCTTTCATCCCGCCGCTGGCGGTCGTGCTGGCGGCGGGATCGGCCATGGCCGGTCCCGACGAGGCCATAGACACCGCCCGCACCAGCGTCGTCGCCTCCCATGCGGCGACCAAGGACCACAAGAGCGGCAAGCCCAGCTTCGTCGCCATGCCGATCCCGCAGTCCAATCCGGCGCTGGGCAACGGCCTCGCGGTCGGGGCGCTGCTGCTCTACGAACCCAAGGGCTCGGGCGGCGTCTGGACCTCCGGCATCGGCGGCCTCTACACCGACACCGACAGTTGGGGCGTGGCCGTCTTCCAGAAAGCCCACTTCCGCGAGGATCGTTTCCGGCTGACGGCCGGCGCCGGCTACGCCGACATGAACCTCAAGTTCTACGGGATCGGCGCCGGGGCGGGCGAGCGGGACATCTCCATCGACCTGAACCAGTCCGGAACCTTCGTGCTGGCCCAGGGCCTCTATCGGCTTAGGCAGAACGTCTATGTCGGCGCGCAGTATCGGCTGCTTCAGGTCGACACCACGCTCGACGCTCCGCCGCCGCCCGCCTACCCGGACCTAGACCCGCCGCCGCTCGAGCGGCAGAGTCAGGTCTCGGGCCTGGGCCTTGCCGCCGAATACGACAGCCGCGACAGCGAGTACGGCCCGCACAAGGGCGTCTACGCCCAGGGCCAGCTGCTGTGGAACGGCGACATCCTCGGCAGCGACTTCGAGTACGCCAAGTTCACCGGGGCGGTGAACGGCTACCACGGCGTCGGCAAGGGCGTGCTGGCCTGGCGCGGCTCGCTGTGCGCCAGCGGCGACGGCGCCCCCTTCTACGACCTCTGCATGTACGGCCAGAGCAACGACCTGCGCGGCTACGAGAGCGGCCAGTACCGCGACAAGGCGTTGTGGGCGGTCCAGGCCGAGTACCGGCGGCCCCTGTTCTGGCGCTTCGGCGGCGTGGTCTTCGCCGGCGTCGGCGGCATCGCCCCCGGCATCGACCGGCTCGGCGACAGCACCGTCCTGCCCGCCGCCGGCGTCGGCCTGCGCTTCGCCGCGTCAAAGAAGTACCGCATCAACATGAGCCTCGACGCCGCCTGGGGCCAGGACTCCTCGGCGGTCTACTTCTACATCGGCGAGGCGTTCTGAGACCGGCGTCCGGCATCGACCCGATATCGCGCGCCACGGGAATTTGAGACAGTCGCGCGTCGGAAGCGTCCACCTCCGGTTCCCCCGACAGGTCTTGGCAGAAGCCCGGATCCCCAGGAGCGTGGACGTGCGGGGCCGCCCCGACCGCGACAGACGGTTCGCTCCTCTGTCAGGCTCGGCGGCCCCGCCCGACACATGCCCCACAACCTCCAAGCGGCTCAGGCGCGATCCTTGTCGGTCTCGCCCTGCTCGCGGACGATGGTCTCGACGTCCTTGGCGAGGAAGTAGTTCAGGAAGGTCCGGATAGCGGCGATGGCGGCCAGCTGACCGATGTCGTCCCAGGTCGGGGCCACCGCCGTCCGCACGATGTCCGCCGCCAGGGCGAACTCGAGCGACAGCAGGATCCAGGACGCGAACCGCACCCAGATCTCTCGCTTGCGCGCGGGCATGGCGTTGATGCGCCAGGCGTTGAGCGTGAGCCGGACAACGGCCTCCGCCGCGCCGATGGCGACGACCACGACCGTGGCCAGTTCGCAGAACAGCCCGACGATGTCGGCGACGTGCTTGAGCAAGGCTTCCATGGGAAGGAACAGCGCCACGCGCCGCCGCCTTGTGGCATCCGGCGCAACCCCGATGCCGACGCTCGCCGACTGCCCATGCCGCGCGACGGGGGCACGGGCGCCTGCGCCCGGCCTGTCGGGGTTGAACCCGATGCCGCCGCCCGGCCCGCCGTGCTTTGGTGGCGATACGAGGTCCCCCAACCTCCGATGATAGTCTTCCTTCCCTTCGACTGGGCTCCGCCGACCGCGGAGCCCTTTCTTTGTCCGGCGCCGCCTCAGGGATACCCCGGCCCCGTCTCGGGCCTTCGCCGGATCGAGCCCCGGCGGGACGCATGGTCTCCTCGCCCGGCGATGGAGGCGAAGATGTCCAACGATACCCAGCACCCGGGCGCGACCACCGAATTGGTCGACGGCGATCCCTCGGTCGAGCTGTCGTCCAACCGGACCAGCCTGTCCTTCGAGCGCACCCGGATGAGCGCGGATCGGACGCTGATGTCGATCGTGCGCACGGCGCTGTCGCTGATCAGCTTCGGCTTCACCATCTACAAGGTGTTCGAGGAGATGAAGCAGAACCCCGCCATCCAGGCGGTGGGGACCCACTCGGCGCGCTACTTCGGCATGTCGCTGCTGCTGCTCGGCGTGGCCCTGCTGATCATGGGCATCATCGGCAACTGGCATTTCACCCATGAGCTGACCCGTCGGCGCGAGCGGCTCTACGGCCTCAATCTGCTGCGGCGGACGATCCAGTACACCGCCACCCCGACCTTCATCGTCGCCTGCACCCTGTTGCTGATCGGCGCCATGGCCGGGGCGAGCATCATCTGGAGGCTGTAACGCCGTGGACCGGACCGCCCTCACCCGCCGCGGTCTGGCCGCGCTGATCGCCGCCGCGGCCGCCGCGCCGGCGCTGGCCGCCCAAAGCGCCCGGCCAATGCCGTCCTGGAACGACGGCGCCAGCCGCACGGCGATCCTCGATTTCGTTCGCCGGGTGACCACCCGGGGGCCCGACTACGTCCCGCCCGGCGAGCGGATCGCGACCTTCGACAACGACGGCACCCTGTGGGTCGAGGCGCCGATCTACACCGAGGCGGTGTTCCTGGCCGACCGGGTCAAGGCTCTGGTCGAGGACAATCCCGAACTGCGCCAACAGCAGCCCTACAAGGCCGTGCTCGACGGCGACCGCGCGCAGCTGGCCAGGTTGACCGAGGCCGATATCGTCAGGCTGTTCGACGAGACCCACTCCGGCATGACGGCCGAGGCCTTCGCCGACCTCGCTCGGGACTGGATCGACAGCCGCCGCGACGGCCGCTTCAAGCGGCTGTATCGCGAACTGGTCTACCAGCCTCAGCTCGAGCTGCTCAGCCATCTGCGAGCCAACGGCTTCACGACCTTCATCGTCTCCGGCGGCGGCGTCGACTTCATGCGCGGCTTTACCGAACGCGCCTACGGGATCCCGCCGCATCAGGTGATCGGCTCGAGCGGCAAGGCGTCGTTCGCGCTCCAGGACGACCGCGGCGTCATCCTCAAGCAGCCCGGCGTGGGCAGCGTCGACGACAAGGCCGGCAAGCCGGTGAACATCGCCCTGCACATCGGCCACCGACCAATCCTGGCCTTCGGCAACTCCGACGGCGACCTGGAGATGCTGCAGTACACGACCACCGGCGACGGCGCGCGAATGGGCTTGATCTTGCACCACGACGATGCGGCCCGTGAGTACGCCTACGACCGCCAGAGCGCCGTCGGCAAGCTCGACAAGGCGCTGGACGAGGCCCCGCGTCGCGGCTGGACCGTGGTCAGCATGAAGCGCGACTGGCGGCGGGTGTTCCCGTTCGACGCTCAGGACTCCTGAGGCCGTCGCGGGGTCTGTCGGGGCCGCCCCTAGGGGACTCACCCGATCCTCCCGCCCCTTCCCGCGTGATGTTGTGAGCGCCTCACCGAGCCAGCGGAGGCCGCCATGCCCAACGGAAAACCCAACATCCTCGTCATCTGGGGCGACGACATCGGGATCAGCAATCTCAGTTGCTACACCAAAGGCCTGATGGGCTATCAGACGCCCAACATCGACCGCATCGCCAACGAAGGCATGCTGTTCACCGACAGCTACGGCGAGCAGAGCTGCACCGCCGGCCGGTCGAGCTTCATCACCGGCCAGAGCGTGCTGCGCACCGGCCTCTCGAAGGTCGGCGCCCCGGCCGCGCCGGTCGGCATGAACGACAAGCTCGTGACCATCGCGGCGCTGCTCAAGGAGCAGGGCTACAAGACCGGGCAGTTCGGCAAGAACCACCTGGGCGACCTGAACCACATGCTGCCCACCAACCACGGGTTCGACGAGTTCTTCGGCAATCTCTACCACCTCAACGCCGAGGAAGAGCCGGAGATGTACGACTACTATCCGGAGAAGGACTTCCCGAACTTCAAGAAGAAGAACGGCCCGCGCGGCGTGGTCCACAGCTGGGCCACCGACACCGACGACGCCACCACCCACGAGCGCTGGGGCAAGGTCGGCAAGCAGAAGATCGAGGAGACCGGCCCGCTGACCATCGCGCGGATGGAAACCTGCGACGACGAGTTCGTCGAGCACGCCACCCGCTTCATCAAGGACGCGGACGACAGCGATACGCCCTTCTTCGTCTGGCTGAACACGACGCACATGCACATGTTCACGCACACGAAGAAGTCGAGCCTGGGCCAGGCCGGCCGCTGGCAGTCGCCCTATCACGACACCATGATCGACCATGACAAGAACGTCGGCCAGATGCTCGACCTGCTCGATGAACTGGGCCTGGCCGAGGACACCATCGTGGTCTACTCGACCGACAACGGGCCGCACCGCAACAGCTGGCCGGACGCCGGGACCACGCCGTTCCGCAGCGAGAAGAACACCAACTGGGAAGGCGCCTTCCGCATTCCCGAACTGATCCGCTGGCCCGGGAAGATCAAGGCCGGCAGCGTCTCCAACGAGATCGTCCAGCACCACGACTGGCTGCCGACCTTCCTGGCGGCGGCCGGCGAGCCGGACATCGTCGAGAAGGTCAAGAAGGGCGTCACCGCCTGCGGCCGGCAGTACAAGAACCACATCGACGGCTACAATCTGCTGCCCTACCTGACCGGCGAGGTCGCCAAGAGCCCGCGGCAGCTGTTCGTCTACATCAGCGACGACGGCGACATCCTCGGGGTCCGCTACGACAACTGGAAGGTCGTGTTCATGGAGCAACGGCTGAAGGGCACGATGCAGCTGTGGGCCGAGCCGTTCATCCCGCTGCGGTTGCCGAAGATCTTCAACCTGCGCACCGACCCCTACGAGTACGCCGACATCACCTCGAACAGCTACTACGAGTGGTTCATCTACCACGCCTACATCCTGTACGGGGCCTGGGGCCTGGCCGACCAGTTCGCGGCGACGTTCAAGGACTTCCCGCCGGTGCAGAAGCCCAACACCTTCACCATCAACGACGCGGTGGCGAAGATGGCCGAGGCTCAGGGCGGCGGCTGACCGCTCAACCTACGAACGACTGAAGGCCGGCGGCGACCCCGCCGGCCTTTTCGTGGTCGGACCTCGGGCGTCAGTCCGCAGACCCCACGGGTTTCACCTGATCGCGGCCTAGGGGGGCGGATGGTTCCCTGACCTCAGGCGGACATCAGGAGGCGGCCATGGCCGGCGGAAAACCCAACATCCTCTTCATCATGGCTGACGACATCGGCTGGTTTAACCCGAGCTGCTACCACGGCGGCGTCATGGGCTACGAGACGCCCAACATCGACCGCATCGCCAAGGAAGGCGCCAAGTTCACCGACTTCTACGGGCAGCAGAGCTGCACCGCCGGCCGGGCCTCCTTCATCACCGGCCAGTCGCCGATCCGCACCGGCCTGACCAAGGTCGGGATGCCGGGCGCGACCCTGGGCATCAGCGACAAGGACCCGACCGTCGCCGAGTTTCTGAAGGCCTACGGCTACGCCACCGGCCAGTTCGGCAAGAACCACCTGGGCGACCGCAACGAACATCTGCCGACCGTGCACGGCTTCGACGAGTTCTTCGGCAACCTCTACCACCTCAACGCCGAGGAAGAGCCGGAGTACGCCGACTATCCCAAGGACCCGGCGTTCCGGAAACGCTTCGGCCCCCGCGGCGTGATGCGGTGCAAGGCCAGCGACAAGGACGACGCCACGATCGACGAGCAGTTCGGCCGCGTCGGCAAGCAGGTCATCGAAAACACCGGGCCTCTCACGAAGAAGCGGATGGAAACGGTGGACGAGGAATTCGTCGGCGCCGCGCTCGACTTCATCGACCGCAAGGCGAAGGAAGATGCGCCCTGGTTCTGCTACTTCAATCCCTCGCGTATGCACGTCTTCACCCACCTCAAGCCCGAGTCTGTCGGGGTCACAGGCCTGGGTCTCTATCCGGACGGCATGGTCGAACTCGACGGGCTCGTCGGCCAGTTGCTCGGCAAGCTCGAAGAGCTCGGCGTCGCCGACAACACCATCGTGGTCTTCACCACTGACAACGGCGCCGAGGTGCTGTCCTGGCCTGACGGCGGGGCGACACCGTTCCGGGGCAGAAGGACACCAACTGGGAAGGCGGCTGGCGCATCCCGTGCGTCATGCGCTGGCCCGGCGTGATCGAACCCGGCCGCGTCATCAACGAGGTCGCCGCGTTGCTGGACTTCATCCCGACTTTCGCGGCCGCCAACGGCGAGCCCGACCTCGTCGAGAAGGTGAAGAAGGGCCACAAGATCGGGGACAAGACCTACAAGGTCCACCTCGACGGCGCGAACCTGTTGCCGTTCCTGTCGGGCGATGTGGAGAAGAGTCCGCGCCAGGGCTTCCTCTACTGGAGCGACGATGGCGACCTGATGGCGATCCGCTTCGGCCGCTTCAAGCTGGTCTTCAGCGAGCAGCGGGCCAAGGGCCTGGAGGTGTGGCGCGAGCCGCTGGTGACCCTGCGCATCCCGAGGATGTTCGACCTTCGCGCCGACCCGTTCGAGCGCGGAGAAGAGAGTTTCAAATACAACGACTGGTTCGTCGAACACGTGCCGTTGCAGTACGGCGCCCAGGCGATCGTCCACGAGTGGCTGGAGAGCTTCAAGGCCTTCCCGCCACGCGCCAAGTCCGCCAGCTTCAGCGTCGACCAGATCGTCGAAGCCCTGATGCCGAAGGGCTGAGGCGATGTCGGCTCCGTTGCCCTCATGGCGTCCCGGCAAGGTCCGGGACGCCATTCTGGCCTTCGTCGAGGCGGTCACCACCGAGGGCGGCCCGGACCATGTTCCGCCAGCCGAGCGGATCGCGGTGTTCGACAACGACGGCACCCTGTGGTGCGAACAGCCGATGCAGGTGCAGTTGCTGTACGGACAGGCGCAGCTGCACAACAAGCTCGCCGCCGATCCGACGCTGAAGGACCGGCAGCCGTGGAAGGCGCTGATCGAGCATGACTTCAAGACCCTGCATGCGCTCGGCAAGGAGGCGGTGCTGGGCGCGGTCATCCGCTCCGCGGCCGGCGTCACCATCGCCCAGGCGACGGCCGAGGCGCTGGCGTGGCTGACGAGCGCCGAACATCCGCTGTTGAAGCGACCGATGCTGGAGGTGGTCTACCGGCCGCAGCTCGAGCTGCTGGCCTTCCTGCGCGAGCGGGAGTTCAAGACCTTCATCGTCTCCGGCGGCGGCGTCGATTTCATGCGCGCTATCGCCGAGACGACCTATGGCGTCCCGCCAGAGCAGGTGATCGGCTCCAGCCTCGCCACCAGCCTGGTGGAAGCAGACGGCCGGCTGGAGCTGATGAAGCAGGCGCACCTGGCCAGCTTCGACGATCGCGAGGTGAAGGTGCAGAACATCGCCCTGCACATCGGCCGGCGGCCGATCCTCTGCGTCGGCAACTCCGATGGCGACCTGGCGATGATGCGCTACACCCTCTCGGGCGACGGCAGGCGTCTGGCCCTGCTGGTCCACCACGACGACGGCGAGCGCGAGGTCGCCTATGACCGCGATTTCAAGCTCAGCCCGCTGGTCGAGGCGCTCGACCGCGCCGAGGAGCTGGGGATCACACGCGTGAGCGTGAAGGACGATTGGGACGCCGTGTTTCCCGATCGCTGAAGCGAGACTCCCGAGACTCGCAGAACCCCGAATTAGACGCGTTCCCGGTCTCCGGTATTTCCCGGGGGCGGCCTCGGGCGGGGGCCTGATCGGCGCCGGGCGCCGCCCATGGTCTGCTCGCGGCATGACCCAGTCCGCCGTGCTCGATGCTCCCGCCCCGCCTGGAGCCCTGCCCAAGGCCCCGCCGCGCCCCGGCATGGTCTGGATCCCGGGCCGCACCTTCCGGATGGGCTCGGACCACCATTATCCCGAGGAAGCCCCGTCGCGGTTCGCGGCGGTGGACGGTTTCTGGATCGACGCGAAGCCGGTGACCAACCGCGACTTCGCCGCCTTCGTCGCCGCGACCGGCTGGGTGACCCAGGCCGAGGTCGCGCCGGATCCGGCCGACTATCCCGGCGCCCTGCCCGAGATGCTGGTCCCGGCCTCGCTGGTGTTCATGCCCACCAGAGGTCCGGTCGACCTCGGCGACATCACCAACTGGTGGCATTTCCTGCCGCAGGCGCAGTGGCGCCGACCTTGCGGCGAGGGCAGCACGGTCGAGGGGCTGGAAGACCATCCCGTGGTCCACGTCTCATGGCGCGATGTCACCGCCTACGCCCTGTGGGCCGGCGCCGACCTGCCCACCGAAGCGGAGTGGGAGCTGGCCGCGCGCGGCGGGCTGGACGAGGCCGAGTATGCGTGGGGCTCGGAGCTGACGCCGGGCGGAAAGCATATGGCCAACACCTGGCAAGGGCAGTTCCCCTGGCAGAACGGCCTCGAGGACGGCTGGGCCCGCACCTCCCCGGTGGGCGTCTATCCGCCCAACGGCCACGGCCTGTTCGACATGATCGGCAACACCTGGGAATGGACCTCGGACTGGTGGTCCTCGACCCGCGGCGCGACACCGAGCAAGGCCTGCTGCGCGCCGCGCAATCCGCGCGGCGGCCACGAGGACGCCAGCATCGATCCACGCGATCCGGCCCATGTGCCGCGCAAGGTGGTCAAGGGCGGCTCGCACCTGTGCGCGCCCAGCTACTGCCGCCGCTACCGGCCGGCGGCGCGCCACCCGCAGCCGATCGACACCTCGACCAGCCACATCGGCTTCCGCTGTGTCGTCCGCGCGCCGGCAGCGTGAGGAGGCCCTGATGCAAGGACATCTTCCTGTCGCCCTGGCCCTGGCCGTCACGGCCCTCGCCGGCTCCGCCTGGGCGCAGGAGGGCGGCGACGCCGAACTGGCCAAACAGCTCGCCAACCCGGCCTCCAGCCTGATCAGCGTGCCCTTCCAGAACAACTACGACTGCTGCTTCGGCCCCGAGGATGGCGGCCGCTACACCCTCAACATCCAGCCGGTCGTGCCGTTCAGGCTGACCGACGACTGGAACGTGATCGTGCGCACCATCCTGCCGGTGATCTGGCAGGAGGAGACGGTGGCCGGCCAAGGGGATTCCTCGGGCTTTGGCGACATCACCCAGACCTTCTTCTTCACCCCGAGCAAGAACCGGAACGGCCTGATCTGGGCAGTCGGTCCTGCCCTGCTCTATCCGCTCGGCAACGACGAACTGGGGACGGAGAAATGGGCGGCCGGCCCGTCGCTGCTGGTGCTGAAACAGGGGCCGACCAAGGGCGGCTCGCACACCTACGGCATGCTCGCCAACCACCTGTGGTCCTATGCGGGCGAAGACAGCCGCGAAGCCGTCAGCACGACCTTCCTGCAGCCGTTCTACAGCTTCACCTTCCCCAGCACGACCGGCTTCTCCCTCAATGCGGAGGCGTCCTACGACTGGAAGCACGACCAATGGACCGTGCCGGTCAATGCCGGGGTCAGCCACATCTACAAGTTCGGCGGCCAGCGGGTCTCGATGGGCGTGAACGCGCGCTACTACCTCGAGCGTCCCGACGAGGGTCCCGAGTGGGGCCTGCGCTTCACCGCCACCCTGCTGTTCCCCGGGCACTGAGCGGAGCGGAGCGCCATGGAAGTCCTCAAGCAGATCATCCCCATCCTCCTCCCGCTCAGCCTCGCCGGCCTGGTGCTGACGGTCGGGCTCAAGTCGGAGTCGGGCGACCTTCTCTATGTCCTCCGCCGGCCGAAACTGCTGCTCAAGGCGATCCTGGCGGTCGACATCATCCCCCCGGTCGCGGCTGCGGTCCTGGTCTGGTTCCTGCCGCTGGAGCCGGTGGTGAAGGCGGGAATCATGCTGATGGCGATCTCGCCGGTGCCGCCGTTGGTGCCGGGCCAGGAGCTCAAGGCCGGCGGCCGCAAGGAATACGCCTACGGCGTCTACGTCGCCATGGTGCTGCTGACGATCATCGTCGTGCCCGTCGTCTTCGACATCGCCGCCAGGCTGTTCGGCCGCACCGATATCCTGCCGTTCAGCGTCATCGCCAAGACCGTGCTGACCGGAGTGATCGTCCCCCTGATCATCGGGCTGGTCATCGGCCGCCTGGCGCCGGCGTTCGCCCAGCGTGTCGCCCCGTGGATCTACCGGCTGAGCCTGCTGCTGGTGGTGCTGGCCTTCGTGCCGATCGTGGTCTCGATCTGGCCGGCGATGACGGACCTGATCGGCAACGGCACGATCGTCGCCATGATCGCGCTGGTGGTGGTCACCCTGGCCGGCGGCCACCTGCTCGGCGGTCCGGAACCGCAGGACCGCGCCACTCTGGCCATCGCCAGCTCGGTGCGGCATCCGGGCATCGCCATGATGCTGGCCAACACGGCGTTCCAGGACAAGCGGGTCACCGCCGCCGTGCTGCTGTTCCTGCTCGTCGGCATGGTGACGGGCGCGGTCTACAAGGCCTGGGCCAAGCGGCGGATCACCGCCGCCCGCCCCGCCGTCTGACCGCCCGGAACCTAGCCCTTCTTCACCACGATGGTCTGGGTGTTGGTGTATTCGAGCAGGCCGTCGATGCCGTTCTCGACGCCGACGCCGGACTGCTTGAGACCGGCGAAGCTGACCAGCGGACTGAGGTGCTGGGTCTCGTTGATCCAGACGGTGCCGGTCTGCAGCTGTTCGCCGACAGCCAGCGCTGCCGCCGTGTCCGCCGACCAGACCGAGCCGCCGAGGCCGTACTCGCTGGCGTTGGCGCGGGCGATCGCCTCTTCGACGCTGTCGACCTTGAGCAGCGGCAGGATCGGGCCAAACTGCTCTTCCTGCACGATGCGGCTGTCCTCGGGCGGGTTGTCGAGGATGGTGATCGGCACGAAGTAGCCGGGCGCATCGGACTTTTCGCCGCCGACCAGGAAGCTGTAGCCCTGGGCGCGGGCGTCCTCGATCAGGTCGAGCACGCGCTGGTACTGCTGCTTGTTCTGGATCGGCCCGAGCTGGGTGCCCTGGTCGGCGCCGTCGCCGATCTTGACCGTGGCGGCGTAGTCGACGAGCGCCTGCTTCAGCGGCTCGTAGACGTCCTTGTGGACGTACATGCGCTTGCTGGCGATGCAGATCTGGCCGGTGTTGCGGAAGGCGGCCCAGAACAGGTCCTCGGCGACCTTCTTCACGTCGACGTCCGGCAGCACGATGGCGGCGTCGTTGCCGCCCAGCTCCAGGGTGATGCGCTTGAGCGTGTCGGCGGCGCTGGCCATGACCTTGCGGCCGGTCTGGGTCGAGCCGGTGAAGCTGACCTTGTCGATGCCCGGGTGGCTTGTGATCCAGGGACCGAGCGCATCGCCGCCGGAGACCACGTTGAGCACGCCGGCCGGCAGAATGCCGCGCGCGATCTCGCCGATCTTCAGCGTCGTCAGCGGGGTGAACGGAGACGGCTTCAGCACCACGGTGTTGCCGGCCACCAGCGCCGGACCGAGCTTGAACATCGCCAGCAGCACCGGGAAGTTCCAGGGAGAGATGGCGCCGACGACGCCGATCGGAATGTGGCGGGTGATGCTGCGGCGGGTCTCGCTGTCCTCGTTCACCGTCTCGGGCAGGTCGAGGCTGGCGGCGCCCTGCAGCCACATGGCGCCCCCGAGCACATCGTTGCGGGCGTCGGCGTGAGGCTTGCCTTGCTCAGCCGTGAGGAGCCGCAGCAGGTCCTCGGAATGGGCGAAGATCGCGCCCGCGAGCGCCTGGACCTTGGCCTTGCGCTCGGCGATCGGCGTCGCGGCCCAGGCCGGGAAGGCCTCGCGGGCGGCAGCGACAGCTTGGTCGAGCTGCTCGGCCGAGGCGTCCGGGGCCTGGGCGATGACCTGCTCGTTGGCGGGGTTGAGCACGTCGAAGCTGGAAGCCCCGGCCACGCCTTCGCCGCCGATGGTCAGGGTGTAGTCGCTGTCGAAGACCATGTTCATCTCTCCCGTCAGAGGCCCAGCACGGCCTTGGCCATGATGTTGCGCTGGATTTCATTGGTGCCGGCATAGATCGATCCGGCGCGGTCGTTGAGGTACTTGGCGGCGACGGTCCAGCTGTACTCGGGACCGACCCCATCGTTGTATTTCGGCGGCGTGAAGCCCGGCGACGGGCCGCCCGCCGACACCATGTGCGGCTGGTAGACCTGGGCGTAGACCCCGGCCGCCGCAAGGGCGATCTCGGTGATCCGCTGCGAAAGCTCGGTGCCGACGGTCTTCATCATCGACGATTCCGGTCCCGGCGCCGTCCCGACCGACAGGGCCGACATCACCCGCAACTCGACCGCTTCCAGCGCCTCGACCTGGATAGCGGCGTCGGCCAGCTGGCGACGCAGCTCGGCCCCCTCCCCGGTCGGATCACCGGCGGCGTATTCAGCCTTCAGGATCTTGTCGACCTTGGCCAGCCGCCCCTTGAAGCCGGGGCTGTAGGCGCTGCCGCCGCGCTCGAACTGCATCAGGTGCTTGGCCACCGTCCAGCCCTGGCCGATCGAGCCGACGGCGTTGGCCTTGGGGACCTTCACGTCGGTGAAGAAGACGTGGTTCTGAACATGCTCGCCCGACAGGGACACGATCGGCGTCACCTCCACGCCGGGCGTGGTCATGTCGATCAGCAGGAAGGTGATGCCTTTCTGCGGGATGTCTTCCCTGGCGGTGCGGACCAGGCAGAAGATCCAGTTGGCGTGGTGGGCGTGGGTGGTCCACAGCTTGTGACCGTTGCAGATCAGATTGCCCTGACCGTCGTCCTCGGCGCTCATCTGCAGGGTGGCGAGGTCGGATCCCGACTGCGGCTCGCTATAGCCCTGGCACCAGAAGTCGTCGCCGTTCAGCATGCGGGGCAGGAAGTATTGCTGCTGCTCCAGCGTGCCATGACCGATCAGCACCGGCCCGCACATGCCCAACCCCATCGGGGAAATCGGCGGCGCCCCGGCGGCGGAGAGCTCGGTCGAGAAGATGTAGCGCTGGGTCACCGACCAGTCGCAGCCGCCGAACTCGACCGGCCACGACGGGACCAGCCAACCCTTGGCGTGCAGGATCCGCTGCCAGGACATCTCGACGTCGTAGTCGCCGTAGACGCTGGTCAGACGCGAACCGGCCAGGCGCAATTCGGGCGTCAACTCCGCGTCGAGGAAGGCCCTGACCTCGTCGCGAAAGGCGCGGTCCTCCGCACTCCACTCGATCTTCATGACGCGTCTCTCCCGTGGGCCAGTTCAGCCCTTATCTCGTCGCCGTCCGCGCCCAGCACCGAGGCGGGCGCGGACTCCGCGATCGGTACGCCGAACCGCACCGGCGGCGCCATGTCGAGGATCGCGCCTTCGGTCGGGTGCTGTCGCTGGCGGAAGAAGCTGACGCCCAGATGCGGGTCGTTGGTGATGTCGGCAAGGTCACGCACCGCGATCGCCGGCAACCGTGCGGCGTGACAGCGCGCGAGCCAGTTCGCCGTCGTCCGCGCGGGCGTCAGCTCGCCGATCAGCCGGTAGATCTCCGACATCCCCATAGCCCGCTTCATCGGCGTGTCGAACCGCGCCTCGGACATAAGGTCGGGCCGCCCCAGCACCTCGAACAGGGTCACGATCGCCCCGTCCGTGTACGGCACGATGCTGATATGGCCGTCCGACGTCGGGAAAGGCTGGCGATGCGGATCGAGCTGGCGCGGGTAGCCGACAGTCCCCACCGGCGGCTGGAAGGTGTCGCCGAACAGATGCTCCTTGAGCATGAAGTGGGCGAAAGCCTCGAACATCGGCACCTCGACGAACTGGCCGTCTCCGGTGCGCAGCTTGTGGATCAGCGCACCCAGCACCGCATAGGCGCCGTGCAGCCCGGCGACCTTGTCGGCGATCAGCGAGGGCACATAGCGCGGCGTTCCTTCGCCATCGACGCGGCCGGCCAGGGTAGCGGTCCCGGTGGCCGCCTGGATGATGTCGTCATAGGCCTGCAGGTCGGCGTAGGGGCCGTCGGAGCCGAAGCCGACGCAGTGGACGTAGACGATGTCCGGCCGGATCGCCTTCACCGCCTCGTAGCCGAAGCCGAGCGCCTCGATGGCCTTGCCGCGGATGTTGTGGATGAAGACGTCGGACTGGGCGATCAGCTCGCGCATCGTCGCCTTGTCGGCCTCGGCCTTGAGGTCCAGCAGGATCGAGCGCTTGCCGCGGTTCAGGGTCAGGTGGACGGGGCCCATGGCCTGGGTCGCCGCCGGCCTGCCGGCGTAGCGCATGGCGTCGCCGCCCGGCGCCTCGACCTTGATGACCTCCGCGCCCATGTCGGCGAGGGTCTGGGTCGCATAGGGCCCGAAGACGACGGTGGTGAGGTCGAGGACTTTGATCCCCTCGAGCATGTTGGGCATGGACCGAAGCACCTGACTCATAGGCTGGACGCGGATGGTTCACGCGAAACTGGCGCCTTGCCCCAACGTCCGGCCAGAAAGTTTTGGCGGCCTCCATCAGCCGACGTCGCCGGCCGGAAACAGCTAGGTGGCGGCCAGCGCCTCCAGCCGGTCCGCGAGATCGGCCAGCGCCTCAGGTGTTGGCGTGCCGCCGTTCAGGAACACCTGGTCGAGCGCGATCGCGGGGTCGCCGACCTCGGGATAGCCGAACGTTCCCGCCGCGCCGGCGAGGCCGTGCACCAGGGCTGCCAGATCAGGCTCGGGCGTCCCGGCCAGGTGCGCCCGCAGACGCGCCGCCTCCTGGCCGCAGAACCCGCGGAAGCGGACCTTCAGGGCGTTGAACCGGTCGTCAAGCATCCGCGGCTCCGGCGAGAAGATCGCGGACCTGTTCGGCCAGCAGCATCGGGTCGAAGGGCTTGGTGATCACCCCGAGCGCCCCGAGCGCCACGTAGCGGGTCTGCTCCTGGGCCTGGGCCCGAGCGGTCATGAAGATCACCGGCGTGGCCGCATGGCCGGGCAGCGTCCGCAGACGGGCCAGGGTGCCCGGGCCATCCAGCGAGGGCATCATCACGTCGAGCAATACGACGTCGGCGGCGAAGCCCTCGGTCAGCGCCGCCAGCGCCGCCTCGCCCGACGCCGCCGACCGCAGCTCGATGGCTGGATCGAGCTCCAGCGCCAGGGCCGCGACCTCGCGGATGTCGGGCTCGTCATCGACGTGCAGGATTCGAATCGAACTCATCAAGGGGTATCCTGATTACGGCTCGACAGCCGCCGCACGGTGCGGGCGAGACTGGCGAGAGAGGTGCGCGACTTGGTCAGGACGGCGTCGACGCGCCCGGCGAGGGAAGCGTCCATGTCCTGCGCGGAATAGACCACCACCGGCGTGGTGCGACCGCCCTCGTCGCCGAGGTCGGCCAGCAGGTCGAGGCCGGAGCCGTCGGGCAGGCCGAGATCGAGGATGACGAGATCGGGGCTGCGGTCGGCCAGGAACGCCCTCGCCTCGCCGAGGCTGGTCGCCTGTTCGATGTCGGCCACCCCGGACAGGGCCGAGGCGGTGATCTGCAGGATGTCGCGGTCATCGTCGACATGCAGGATCACCGGCTTGCGGTCGACGCCCTGGGCCAGCATCGCCGCGACCGCGCCGCGCAGGCGGTCCTGATCGAAGGGTTTCTCCATCCAGTCGAGCACTTCCAGCGTCCGGCCGCGCGCCTTGCCGCGAGCGACATCGGCGGAGACAACCACCACCGGCAGGCCGCGCGTCTCCTGGCTGGCGCGCAGCGCCCGGATCAGGCCGATGCCGTCGGCGTCGGGGAGTTGCAGGTCCACCAGCACGGCCGCATAGGCGCCGCTGCGGGCGGCGCTGAGCGCGGCGCGGGCGGTGTGGGTGACGTCGGCCGAAAAGCCGTCGCGCTCCAGCATCTCGCGCAGCACCTCGGCCGCGTCGGCGTCGTCCTCGACGATCAGCAGGCGCGGCCCGTCGAGCATTGTTTCGGAGGCCGCGCCGACGGCCAGCGGGAGGTCGAGGTGGAAGGTTGCGCCCTCCCCCGGCGTCGACTCGAACCACAGGCGACCGCCGTGCCGTTCGGCGATCTCGCGGGCGATGGCCAGCCCGAGCCCGGTCCCGCCCTTGCTGCGGCTGTCGGAGCCGTCGGCCTGGGCGAACTTGGAGAAGATGCGGGCGCGGAAACCGTCGGGAATGCCGGGACCGTTGTCGACGACGCTGAGCCGCGCCAGTCGGGTCTCCGGATTGACGCTGACCGCCACCTGCCCCCCCGTCGGTGAGAACTTGCAGGCGTTCGAGAGGATGTTGGTGACCACCTGGATCAGCCGGTCGGAGTCGCCGCGCACCGGCGCCGCCGGCCCCGGCTCGAAGGTGATGGTGACGCCATGGCCGTCGGCGAAGCCGCGCATGCCCTCGATCGAGCGTTCGGCGATCTCGCGCAGGTCCAGGGGCTTGAGGTCGAGCTGCAGCTTGCCGGACTCGATCTTCTCGATGTCGAGGATGTCGTTGATAAGCCGCACGAGGCGCTGGCTGTTGGCCTGGGCGATGCCGATCAGCCGCGCGGCCTTGTCCGGCAGCTCGCCCGCCGCCCCGCCCGCCAGGAGGCCGAGCGAGCCGGCGATCGAGGTCAATGGCGTGCGCAGCTCGTGGCTGACGGTCGAGACAAACTCGTCCTTCATCTGCTCCACGCGTCGCCGCTCGGAGATGTCGCGGATCACGGCGACCACATGGGTGCCCGTCGGCAGTTCCATGGCGCCCAGGGCGACATCGACGGGGAAGGTCTCGCCGTCGCGGCGACGGCCGGTAAGCTCGCGCAGCAGGCCTTGCTGAAGCGCCCCTTGCGAAGCGCCCAGCCTCGACAGGAACGAGCCCTCGCCGTCCTGGGCGAGATCGACGAGCATCGAGACGTCGCGGCGGGAAAGCTCACCCGCACCATAGCCGAACATGGCCTCCGCGGCGGCGTTGACGGTCTCGATGCTGCCGCTGGGATTGAGGGTGACGATGGCGTCGATGGCGCTGTCGAAGATTGCCTGCTGCCGCGCGGCGGTAGCCTCGATGCGGGCGAGCAGGGTCTGCCGGGTGCGCACGTACCGCCAGATCACGAAGATGGTGGTGATCACCACCACCAGCAGGATGGAGAACAGGCCGATGACCAGGCGTTCAGCCTGGGCAGTACGGGCGGCGGACTCACGCGACCGGACCGCGAGGTCGGCGGCTTCGCGGGTGATCATCCGGTCTACCACCATCCGGATGTCGTCCATGATGGCCTTGCCCTGTTGCGCGGATGCCAGCACCGTCGGCGACCGCGCGCCACTGGTTTCACTCGCCCGCATGCTGGCGATCAGCGCCTGACGGCGGGCCACGACCAGCGCCTGGAGACGCGCGAAGTCCGCGGCGTGACCGTCCTCCTCCGCGAGCATCTCGCCGAGCTGGGCGATCTGCGCATCCAGCGTTCCGATCGCCTCGTCGTAGGGCTCGAGGAACCGTCGGTCGCCGGTGATGACATAGCCGCGCTGGCCTGTCTCGGCGTCCTGGAGCAGGGAGAACACCCGCTGGATCTGGGTCCGGGTCTCGTAGGAGTGGTCGACGGCGGCGCGCAGCTCACGACCGCGCCCGAACTCCGTGAACAGCTCGGCGCCGATCACGACCATCAGCACGGACGCCAGCACCAGCGACAGGGTGAGCAGCCCGCGGACCTTGGGCCGGGTGTGGGGCTCGGTTCGGGAAATGACGCGGTCTCCTGCCTTTGTGTCCCCGTGCGCAGAGTGCCTCTGCGTTATTGCCAACTGATGAGCAGACCGCTCGTGACAATCGCGTGTAGAGAGAACTCGTCCTTTACACGCGTTGCCGCGTTCTGGACTCGAACACCTTGCGGGATCGCCTCATGGCAGACCTGGACCAACGCGAAGAAGACCGCCTCGCCGCCCTGGCGGAACTGGACGTGCTCGACACGCCGGCGGAGCCGCGTTTCGACCGTATCACCAACCTTGCCGCCTCGATTTTCGACGTCCCTATCGCCCTGGTCTCGCTGATCGATTCCCAACGCCAGTGGTTCAAGTCGCGCTACGGCCTCGATACCTGCGAGACCGACCGGGACATCGCCTTCTGCAACCACGCCATCGCGCTCCCCAGCGGGGCGGTCATGGTGGTCGAGGACGCGACCGCCGATCCCCGCTTCGCCGAAAACCCGATGGTGCTCGGACCGGCGCACATCCGCTTCTACGCCGGCGCGGTCCTGACCAGCGCGGACGGCCACAACCTCGGCACCCTCTGCGTCATCGACACCAAGCCCAGGACGGACTTCGGCGACGACCGCCGAGCGCAGCTTCGAGCCCTGGCCGCCATCGTCGTCGATGAATTGCAGATGTCCAACGAGCGGCGCTCGGCAGAGGAAAAACGGCGACTGCTGGAGCTGGCCGAAGCGATGTCCGGCGTCGGCCACTGGCGCTATGACCCCGGCGCGGACGTGGTGACCTGGTCGGACGAGGTCTACCGGATCCACGGCGCCGACCGCGCCCATACGCCGACGCTCGACTGGGTCCTGGACTTCTACGAGGACGAGGAACGCGAGAAGGTTCAGGACTTCCTGCAGGCCTGCTCCGGCACGGGCCAGGGCGGGGAGCTCAAGGCGCACCTGCGACGGCCGGATGGCGAACGCCGCACGGTGGTCAGCAAGACGGTGTGCGAGCTGACCGATACCGGCGAGGTCAAGGCGGTCGTCGGGCTCATTCAGGACGTCACCGAACAGGAGGTAGCGCTGGCCCGTATCCGGCGCAGCGAGACCCGCTATCGCCTGCTGGCCGACCACATGGGTGATGTCGTCACCCGCATCCGCCTCGACGGCGCCAGCAGCTACATCTCGCCCGCCATCACCGCCCTGCTCGGCTATGATCCACGCGAGATGGCCGGCCGCCCGGCCCAGGACTTCGTTCACCCCGACGACCGCCCCGAACTGTTGGAGGCGTTCGGCCGCATGGCCCGGGGCCTCGACCGCGTCCGCCTGCAGCACCGCGCCCTGCACAAGAACGGCTCGTCGGTCTGGGTGGAGACCGATTTCCAGACCGTCCGCGCCGAGAGCGGCCGGGCGGTGGAGATGATCGCCGTGATCCGCGACATCACCGAGCGACGCCGCCTCGAAGACGCCCTGCGCCAGGCCCGCGACCGCGCCGAGGCGGCGTCCGAAGCCAAGTCCGAGTTCCTGGCCAACATGAGCCACGAGCTGCGCACGCCTCTGACCAGCGTCATCGGCTTCTCGGGCCTCCTCCTCGCCAGCCAGACCCTGGACACCAAGGAGCGCCGTTGCGCCGACCGCATCAACGTCGCCGGCAAGGCGCTGCTGTCGGTGATCAACGACGTGCTCGACTACTCACGGCTCGAGGCCGACGCCCTGGCCATCGATCCCCATCCCTTCGACGTTCGCGATCTCGTCGAAGCCGCCTCGGACATCATCCAGGTGCAGCTGGAGGAGAAGGGTCTGAGCTACGCGGTCGAGATCGCCGACGACGTCCCGGTCGAGCTGATCGGGGACTCGCCCAGGCTCAAGCAGGTGCTGCTGAACCTGCTCGGCAACGCCGCCAAGTTCACGCACGAGGGCGGCGTCACCCTCAGGGTCGATGCAGAGCCCGTGACGGATGGCGAGGTCCGCCTGACGGCATCGGTCACCGACACCGGCATCGGCATCGCGCCAGAGGTCCTCGCTACCCTGTTCCAGCGTTTCGTCCAGGGCGACGGGTCGACTACCCGTCAATACGGCGGCGCGGGCCTGGGCCTGGCGATCTCGAAGCGGCTGATCGAGCTCATGGGCGGCGAGATCGGTGCGGAAAGCACGTCCGGCCAAGGCGCCAGGTTCTGGTTCGCGGTGACGTTGCCGATCGCGGACAGCGTCTAGCGAGCGTCCATCGGTGCGTCGGCGGCGCCGAGCAAGGCGGCCATCGGATGCAGGATGACCCGGGTCGCGATCCGCGTCGTATAGGCCGCGAACCGCCCCTTGGCCTCGAACCGGGCCCGGAAGGCGCTCCGGCGCAGCGGCTCCAGGATCCGGGGCGAGATGCCTCCGCCCAAATACACACCGCCGGTGGCTCCGAAGGCCAGGGCGAAGTCGCCGGCCGCCGCGCCGTAGATGGCGCAGAAGCGGTCGAGGGTCTGGACGCAGAGGCTATTCTCGCCACGCATGGCCAGATCGACGATCTGTTCAGGCTCCAGCGGCTGAACCTCGAGGCCGTCCACCTTGCCCAACGCCCAGCGCAGGTTGACCAGCCCCGACCCCGACAGGATCCGCTCCAGCGAGACCCGGCCGAAGCGGCCGGACAGGTGGCGAAGCACCTCGATCTCGATGTCGTCGGCGGGCGCGAAGGCGATGTGGCCGCCCTCGGTGACGACCACCGCCTCACGGCCATCCTCCCGCACCACGGCGGCGACGCCCAGGCCAGTGCCCGCGCCGATGACGGCCACGGCGCCGGTGAGAGACGGCGACGCCTCGCCAACGTCAGCCAGGTCATCCGGGCCCAGGCGGCGGACGGAGAGCGCCAGGGCGGTGAAGTCGTTGATCAGCCGGGCCGCATCAAAGCCGTTTTTCAGCAGCCCCTGCTCCGACATCCGCCACTCGCCGTTGGTCAGCGCCGCCGCGCCGTCGGTGACCGGTCCCGCTACGGCGATCACCGCCGAGGCGGGCCGCTCCGAAGCGCCATCGAGGTAGCCGGCGATGGCTGCTTCAAGCGAGGGAAACTCGGACCGGGCAAAACTGCGCGGATCCAGCAGGCGTGGCTCCGCCCCCGACAGGTCCGCGAGAGCAAAGCGGGCGTTGGTGCCGCCGACGTCGCCGACGAGACGCAGGTCGGGTCGGCCGCTCATCTGTCCGCCAGCAGCGCCGGGCTGATCTGGTCGATACGGGTGACCCCGGTCAGGGCCATGGCGACGCGCATCTCGTCGGCGATCAGGTCCAGGACATGGGCGACGCCCTTCTCCCCCGCCCCCGCCAGGGCGAACACCCAGGCGCGGCCGAGCAGGACGCTATCGGCGCCGAGGGCGAGGAGACGGAGCACGTCGAGTCCCGAGTGCACACCGCCGTCGGCCAGCACCTTCACTCGTCCATCGACCGCCTCGGCGATCGCCGGCAGCGCGCGGGCGCAGGAGAGCACCCCGTCGAGCTGGCGGCCGCCATGGTTGGAGACGACGAGACCGTCGGCTCCGGCCTCGACCACCTGGCGCGCGTCTTCTGGATCGAGCACGCCCTTGATGATCAGGGGGCCGTCCCAGACCGAACGGACCCACTCCAGGTCCTTCCACGTCACGCTGGCGTCGAAATTGTTGCGCATCCAGGCGAAGAAATCCTCGAGACCGGATTTGGGTCCCAGAACCGAGGCGACATTGCCCAGGCTGTGTGGTCGGCCGCGAACGCCGACGTCCCAGGCCCAGTCCGGCCGAAGCATCGCCTGCCCTGTCCGGCGCAGCGATCCAGCCAGTCCGGAGGCGCCGGCCAGGCCGGAGCGGTAGTCGCGGTAGCGCGAGCCCGGCACCGGCATGTCCACGGTGAACACCAGGGTGGTGCAGCCCGTCGCCTTGGCCCGGTCGATGAGGTCGCGCATGAAGGCGCGGTCTCGGATCATGTAGAGCTGGAACCAGAACGGCCGCTCCGTCGCCGCCCGCACCTCCTCGAGCGTGCAGGCCGAGACCGTCGACAGACAGAATGGGACACCCGCCGCCTCGGCCGCCCGCGCTGCCTGGGTCTCTCCACGCCGCGCATTCAGGCCCGCCAGGCCGATGGGGGCGAGCCCCACGGGCAGGCTGAGTTTCTGGCCGAACAGCTCTGTCGAGAGGTCGATGTCGGATACGTCGCGCAACACCCGTTGGCGCAGGGCGATGTCGGCAAGGTCGCTGCGGTTGCGGACCAGGGTCCGCTCCGCGTAGGAGCCGCCGTCGATGTACTCGAACAGGAACTTCGGCAGCCGGCGGCGGGCGAGTTCGCGGTAGTCGTCGATCGAGGCGGCCTTCATGCCGCGACTTTGCTTTGTTCGGCTAACTGGCGCCAGCGCCGGGCGTAGAGCGAGAGGTCGAGCGACAGCGGTTCGACCGGTGTCAGCGGCGACGGCGGCGGCAGGCCCGGCTTGAGCAGCCGCAAGGCGCCGTAGGGCACATCGTCATGGGCGTTGGAGACGTAGACCTTCTGCTCTGGCCGCAGGCTGGCCAGGGCGCGGACGAAGACCTGGGCCTCGGCGAACCGTCCCTCGATCAGCAGCCGCTCGCGCGACCCGATCAGCCGCAGCGTCTCGTCGGCCATCAGCGCCAGATAGAGGCCGGCTGCCGCGCGCTGGTCGTGAGCGTCCTGCGGCGGGTTCTCCCAGCGGCCGGGCCCGGTGGGAAAGGGCCCTACCCCGCGTACGAAGCCCGGCAGGGCGAAGACGCCCTTGGCCAGCAGCGACGGCAGTCGGTCGATCAGGTCCGCCGGATCGTAGTCGTCGGTCAGGTGGAAGATGTCGAGGCCGGCCATCAGCTCCGCCTCGCGGCCGCCCATGAACCGTGCCGACGGCGCCGGCCGTCCACCCGCGTCGACGTTGATGAGGCAGTCGCGGGTCTCCGAAAGGCCGGACAGGTCGGCGGTCGCCCCCTCCCCGGCCGAGCGCATGGCCACGAACCAGGTCCCGGTCGACAGGATGGTGGCGTCGTTGGCGGCGATCTCAGGATGGCCTCGCGCGGCCAGCAGGGCGGCGTTGCTGTCGTGCAGGCCGCAGTGGACCAGGCAGTCGCCGGGCAGCCCCGTGCGCAGCACCCATTCCGGCGTGATTGCACCCAGAGCCTCGCCGGCCTTGCGCAGCGGCGCAAACCGCCGGGCCCAGCCACGACGCTCCGCCAGCTCGCTCGGCCGGCCTTCCAGCGGTCGCCACAGGTCGGTATGGCAACCGAGACTGGTCGCCTCCGTCGCCGCCACGCCGCACAGTCGCCAGGCCCAGTACTGTGCCCAGGTGACGATCTTCAGGTCCTTCGGCCAGGGTCCGGTCAGCCGCTCCAGCCGGTGCAGCTGCATGCCCAGGTTCAGCCCCTGAGGCAGCGCCGGCGAGCCGGTGTCTGCGAAGCGGTCGCGGTCGGCGTCATAGGACGCGCGGTCGGCGGCGTCGGCCTCGTCCTCATAGTCCATGGGCGGCGCGAACAGGCGGCCATTCAGCATCAAAGCGGCCCCGGCGCCATGGGCCACGGGGATGATCGCCCCGATCGAATCGAGCCGGGCAAACTCGCTCAGGACTTCGGTCGCCCACAGCTCGATCCCGACGGCGTCGAGGGCGCGATAGCCCGGTCCCGTCGCGATCGCGTTAGCCCGCACGCGACGCGCGATCAGCGCGCCGTTCGAGTCCCACAAGGTGAGCTTTGCATTGGTCTTGCCGATATCCAGCACCACCACGGCGCGACCGTTCAAATTCGCCTCCCCGATCCATTTTGATCGATTTCTATCGAAGATGATTGCATCGATCCGACCGGCTGGCTAGCATCGTTTCATGAGCAGCCTAGTCGAAACCGCCGCCGGCCACAGCGCCCTTCCGTTCCTGATTCCGGCGTCACGGTGGTCTGACGAGGCCGCCGCGAGCCTGTCGCCCGCGGAGCTGTTGCTTTACCGCTCGAACCTGCTCGGCTCGGACCTGACCATCACCAACTTCGGCGGCGGCAACACCTCCGCCAAGATCGACGATGTCGATCCGCTGACCGGCCAGCCGGTCACGGTGCTGTGGGTGAAGGGCTCGGGCGGCGACATCGGCTCGATGAAGCTGGACGGCTTTTCGACACTCTACCTCGACAAGCTGCTGCAGCTCGAAAGCCTCTATCGCGGCGTCGAGCATGAAGACGAGATGGTCGGCTATCTGCCGCACTGCACCTTCAACCTGAACCCGCGCGCCGCTTCGATCGACACGCCCCTGCACGCCTACCTGCCATTCGCCCACGTCGATCACGTCCACCCGGACGCGGTCATCGCCCTGGCGGCGTCCTCCGGCGGCGAGGCGGCAACGAAGGCCATCTATGGCGGCGAGATCGGCTGGCTGGACTGGAAGCGTCCCGGGTTCGACCTCGGTATCCGGCTGCGCGACCACGTCGCCGCCAACCCCGGCCTGCGCGGCGTCATGCTGGCCGGACACGGGATCATCTGCTGGGCCGACACGGCCAAGGCTTGTTACGAAAACACCGTCGACCTGATCGCTCGCGCCGCCGAGCACCTGAACGACCGCCTGGCCCGTGGACCGGCCTTTGGCGGTCAGGCCGTCGCCCCGCGCGCGTTTGGGGACCGCGCGGAGGCGGCGGCTAAACTCATGCCCAGGCTGCGCGGCCTGATGACCGGCGAACGCGCCAAGGTCGGCCACTTCAGCGACGACGCCGAGACGCTCGAGTTTGTCGGCAGCAAGGACTTCCTGCGCCTGGCGGAGATCGGCACGTCCTGCCCCGACCACTTCCTGCGCACCAAGATCGCGCCGCTGGCGCTCGATCCGGAGCGCGTGGACGACGACGCCTATCTGGCTGAGGCGCTTGAACAATACCGCCAGAGCTACGCCGCCTACTACGGCCGCAACGCCGGTCCGGCCGATCCGAAGATACGCGACGCCAACCCGGTGGTCGTGCTGCTGCCGAGCGTCGGCCGCTTCACCTTCGCCGCCGACAAGACCACTGCCCGTCTGGCCGGCGAGTTCTATGCCAACGCCATCAATGTGATGCGCGGCGCCGAAGCCATCGGCGCCTACATCGGCCTGCCCGAGTCCGAAGCCTTCGCCATCGAGTACTGGGCGCTGGAAGAGGCGAAGCTCCAGCGCATGCCCAAGCCAAAGCCGCTCGTCGGCAAGGTCGCCCTGGTCACGGGCGCGGCCGGCGGCATCGGCGCGGCCACGGCCCTGCGCCTGCTGAGCGACGGCGCCTGCGTGGTGCTGACCGACCGTGACGCGGCGACGCTGGAGGCCGCGCGCGAACGGCTGACGGCGCGCTTCGGCAAGGACGTGGTCCGGGCCCAGGTCTGCGACGTCACCGACGAGGCCCAGGTGGCCGAAGCCTTCGCCACGGCTGCTCGCGAGTATGGGGGCCTCGACATTCTGGTCGCCAACGCCGGCCTCGCCTCCTCCGCCGCCATCGAAGACACCACTGTCGAACTCTGGCGTCGCAACTACGACGTCCTGGTCGAGGGCTACTTCCTGGCCAGCCGCGCCGCCTTCCCGCTGATGAAGCTGCAGAACGGCGGGGCCATCGTCTTCATCGGCTCCAAGAACGCCCTCGCCGCCACGCCCAACGCCTCGGCCTATGCCTCGGCCAAGGCGGCGTCGCTGCACCTGGCTCGCTGCCTGGCCCTGGAAGGGGCCGAGCACGGCATCCGCGTCAACACCGTGAACCCCGACGCGGTCATTCGCGGTTCGAAGATCTGGGACGGCGACTGGCGCAAGGAACGGGCCGGCGCCTACGGCATCGATCCCGGCGAGGAGCTGGAAGAGTTCTACCGCAAGCGCTCGATGCTGAAGCGCAACGTGCTGCCGGACGACATCGCCGAGGCGGTGTTCTTCCTGGTCTCCGATGCGGCCTCGAAATCGACCGGCAACATCATCAATGTGGACGCGGGCAACGCCCAGGCCTTCACGCGCTAGTACGATAAGAACAAGACCATTCGGGGAGAACGGGCAGTGGCGGGACCTCTTTCGCGCGACCAGATCGCGGACCACAACGCCGCACGCCTCGAGGCGCTGCGGGACGACTACGACAGCCTCGGCCGGTCGCTGGACCGGCGCGGCGTCGACATCGAGGGGGTGAAGGCCAGGGTCGCCGGCTTCTCGGTCGCCCTGCCGACCTGGGGCAGCGGCATCGGCGGCACCCGCTTCGCAAAGTTCCCCATTCCGGGCGAGCCGACCAACATCCACGAGAAGCTGCAGGACTGCGCGGTCGTCCAGCAACTGGGCCAGTCCACGCCCCGCGTCTCGCCGCACTTCCCGTGGGACAAGGTCAGTGATTACAGCGCCTTGCGCGAGGAGGCTGCGGCGCTTGGCCTCGGCTTCGATGCGGTCAACTCCAACACCTTCCAGGACCAGCCGGACCAGGCCCACTCGTATCGGAGCGGCAGCCTGACCTCGACCGACGCGGGCGTCCGCGCCCAGGCGGTCGAGCACAACATCGAATGCATCGAGATCGGCCGGCAGCTCGGCAGCCAGGCCCTGACCGTCTGGGTCGGCGACGGGACCAACTTCCCGGGCCAGCAGAGCCTGGGCGCCTCGCTCGACCGCTATCTGGACAGCGCGGCGAGCATCTACGCCGCCCTCCCCGGCGACTGGCGCATGCTGCTCGAGCACAAGATGTTCGAGCCGGCTTTCTATTCGACGGTGATCTCCGACTGGGGCTCGAGCATCCTGGCGGCCCAGGAGCTCGGTCCCAAGGCGCAGTGCCTGGTCGACCTCGGCCACCATGCGCCGAACGTGAACATCGAGCAGATCGTCGCCCGCCTGCACCGCTTCGGAAAGCTCGGCGGCTTCCACTTCAACGACTCCAAATACGGCGACGACGACCTCGACAGCGGCAGCATCAATCCGCACCAGCTGTTCCTGGTCTTCAACGAGCTGGTCGAGGCCGAACTGAACCCGCGCGAGGGCTTCAACCCGGCCTACATGATCGACCAGTCGCACAACGTCACCGATCCGATCGAGAGCATGCTGTCCTCGGCCGACGCCATCGGCAGCGCCTTCGCCAAGGCCGTGATCGTTGATCGCGACGCCCTGCGCGGCGCGCAGGAGACCAACGACGTGATGATGGGCTTCCAGGCTCTTCGCCGCGCCTACAAGGTCGATGTCAGTCCCATACTCGCCATGGTGCGCTACGAAGCCGGCGGCGCCATCGAGCCCCTCGCCGCCTACCGCGACACCGGCTGGCGCGAGCGCAAGGCGCAGGAACGCAAGCCGGTGGGCCTGGGCGCGGGCATCGTCTGACTCCGATCGTGAGCGAAGTTGATTGAAGTTCGACGCAAACCGCCCGACAAGGCTTCGGAACGGTTGGTCGAGGGCTGAATGCACGCTGCGGAACGCGAGGCGCTGATCCTGCGCATGATGCAGGAACGCGGCTTCATCGGCTTCAAGGAACTCGACCAGCGCGTCGACGCCTCGCCGGCCACCCTGCGCCGCGATCTTGACCGGCTGGAAGGCGAAGGCCTCATTGTCCGCGTGCGCGGCGGCGCCCGTCTGGCCGAGGCCGCGGCGACGAGCGGTGAGGACGAGCATCTCAGCGGCGTCCCCTTCCACGAGAACATCGGCCGCCAACCATTGCAGAAGGCCGCCATCGGCCGGGTCGCCGCCGACCTTTGCCTGCCCGGCGAGGCGGTAATCATCGACGGCGGCTCGACCACCCTGCAGATGTGTCCGCACCTGGCCCCACTGGGCCTGCAGGTGCTGACCAACTCGCTGCACATCGTCAGCGCCCTGCTGCCGCAGCCGAAGACGCGGATCTCGATCCCCGGCGGCCAGCTGTTCCGCGAGCAGAACATCGTCCTCGGCGCCTTCGACGACGACGGCGTCAGCCGCTACCACGCCACGCGCATGTTCATGGGCGCGGCCGCGGTCGGCCGCCACGGCCTGATGCAGAGCGACGTGCTGCTGGTCCAGGCCGAGCGCCGCCTGCTCGGCCGGGCCGACGAGATCGTGCTGCTGGTCGACAGCGGCAAGTTCGCGGCCTCGGCCGGGCATGTGCTGTGCCCGCTCGAACAGATCGGGACCCTGATCACCGACGACGGCATTCCCGACGAAGCCGCCCAGTATGTCGAGCGGGCCGGCGTGAAGCTGATCGTGGCGAAGGTCTAAAACCCCCTCCGTTGTCATCCCGGACGCCGTAGGCGATCCGGGACCCAGGGCCGACGCAGGAAGGCTGGGTCCCGGCTCTCCGCTTCGCTTCGGCCGGGATGACAATCGTGGAGGTTACGCCGGTCTAGAGCCCTTCCAGCCGTACAGCGTCACGACCACGAAGCAGGCGGCCGGCAGCAGGAAGGCGGCCGGCGTGCCGTAGAGCTCGGCGATCACCCCCATCGGATAGGGCAGCAGCACGCCGCCGCCGATGGCCATGACCATCAGCGACGACCCGCGCTTGGTCGCCGGGCCGAGGTTGGCGGTGCCCAGCGTGAAGATCGTCGCGAACATGGTCGACATGAAGAAGAACACCGCCGTCAGCGCGATCGCCGAGACCTTGTCGATCCCCGCCGCCACGATCAGGCAGAGCAGGACGTTGATGACGCCGTAGAGCGTCAGCACGGTGCGCGGCGACACCTTCAGCAGCAGCGCCGTGGTGGCGAAGCGGCCGATCAGGTAGCCGGCCGAGGCCAGCGACAGCAGGAAGGCGCCCTCGCGCGAGCCGAAACCGGCCCAGGTCTCGGTGACGAGGTTGATGAAAAAGGCGCCGATCCCGACCTGCGCGCCGATGTAAAGCGCCTGGGTGATCACCCCGAAGGTGAAGTGCCGGCGGCTCCACAGCGACCCGGTCGGGACCTCGCCGGCCGCGTGAGCCGGCTCGCGAATTTCCGGCAGACGCACGCGGCTGACCACGGCGGCGAAGATCAGCACCAGCACGGCGATGGTCAGGTAGACCGCCTGCACCGCCCGTTGCTCGCCGCCGACCGCGCCCTCGACCGGCGCGCTGAAGAACAGCGTGCCGCCGATCAGCGGCCCCATGAACACGCCCAGAGCATTGAACGACTGGGCCAGGTTGAGGCGCTGCGGCGCCCGCTCGGGCGGCCCCAGCACATTGACGTAGGTGTCCGCAGAGGTCTCGAGGATGCAGAGGCCGGCCGCGAGCACGAACATCGACGCGACGAAGGACGGGAAGCTTGCCGCCTGGGCCGAGGGCACGAACAGCAGCGCCCCCAGCGCGGTGACCACCAGGCCCGAAACGATGCCGAACTTGTAGCCCCGCGCCTCGAGCAGCCGCCCGGCCGGCAGGCTGAGCAGGAGGTAGGCGCCGAAGTAGGCGATCTGCAGCCAGGTCGACTCCGCCTTGCCGACGTGGAGCGTGTCCTGGAAGTGCTTGTTGAGGACGTCGAGCAGGCCGTAGGCCAGCCCCCAGATCAGGAAGCAAGCGATGGCGAAGGCCAGCGGCCCCCTCAGCGCGCGTGCGTCCGGAAAGGCCGCAGGCGCGGCGTCGGTCTCGATGGCCATGGTTCCCCCCGTGTCCCCTAAGTCGATGTAAAGCGGAAGGCGCCGGCGCCGGTCGCCACGACGACGCGATCACCCTCGCGGCGCAGGACGCGGACAGCGCCTGTCTCCCCGACTGGCTTGCCGTTCTCGAAGGCGCGGGTCCCGGGCAGATGCACCTCGGCCTCTGTGTTGGGCGGCACGGTGACGGCCAGCTCGAAGCCGGCGGCGGTGCGCTTCCAGTCGGTGGCGATGCGCCCCAGCACGCTGTCGTAGGTCCCGCCGCCGTCGGGCAGCCGCGCGTCGTTCAGCGGCTTGATACGGATGCGTTCGAAGCCCGGCGTGATCGGATCGATCGCCGCCAGCCGTCGGTACAGGAACCCGGCCACGGCCCCGAAGGCGTAGTGGTTGTAGCTGTTCATGGCGACGTCGCCGGTGTCGCCGTTCCAGCGCTCCCACATGCTGGTCGCGCCCTTGCCGACCATGTAGCCCCAGGACGGGAAAGCCGTCTGCTGCAGCAGCGCCACCGCCATGTCCTCGCGGCCATGTTCGGCCAGCGCGTCGAGGATGTAGGGGGTGCCGAGGAAGCCGGTGCTGAGGCGATTGCCGCGCCTCTCGATGTCCGCCGCCAGCCTGGCCACCGAGGCGGCGCGCAGGTCCTCCGGCAGCAGGCCGAAGCGCAGGGCCAGGATGTGGCTGGTCTGGCTGTCGTTGCCGACCCCGCCATCCGGCCGCACGAAGGCCTTCTGGAAGGCGGCGACGATGTCGGCGCGCAGCTTGGCGTAGCGTTCGGCGTCGGCGGCGCGGCCGCTGGCCCCCGCCATCTGCGTCATCAGCTCGGCGTCATAAGCCCAGAAGGCGGTGCCGATCAGATCCTTGGGCGTAGTCGGAGCCTTGGGGTCGGCGGCGTCCGGCGACAGCCAGTCGCCGTAGTCGATGCCGCGCTTGTTGCGCCAGACGAAGTCCGGGTTGGCGTCGCCGATGTGCTTGAGCCAGGCCTCCATGGCCGCCCAGTTCTCGTCGATGACGCCGGTGTCGCCATACTGGCGATACAGGGTCCAGGGCAGGATCACCCCGGCGTCGGCCCAGCCCGGCGCGCCGTCCCAGCTGAACGGGAACGGCGTCACGTCCGGGAACGAGCCGTCCTTGGACTGCGCCGCACGGGCGTCGGCCATGAACCGGCGGGTGAAGACGTCGACGTCCATGGTGTAGCTGGCGGCGTTCCAGAACACTTGGGCGTCGCCCATCCAGCCCAGCCGTTCGTCGCGCTGCGGGCAGTCGGTGGGCAGGCCGACGAGGTTGGAACGCTGGCTCCAGACGGTGTTGCGCCAGATCTTGTCGATCAGCGGATCAGACGTCTTCAGCGCCGCGGTCAGGCCGCAGTCGCTGTGGATGACCACGCCCTCGATGGCGTCCTTCGGCGGCTTGCCGGGATAGCCGGTCAGCTCGACATAGCGGAAACCATGGTAGGTGAAGCGCGGCTCCCAGGTCTCGGTCCCCTGCCCTTTCGTCGTGTAGACATCGGTGCAGCGGGCGCCGCGCAGGTTGGCCATGTCGACGTTGCCGTCTGCCTTCAGCACCTCGGCGAAGCGCATCTGCACGCGGGTCCCGGCGGCGGCCTTGACCTTCAGCCGCGCCCAGCCGGCGAAGTTCTGGCCGAAGTCATAGACATGTACGCCCGGCGCCACGGTCTTCACCGAAAGCGGCTTGAGGCGCTGGGTCTCGCGGATCGGCGGACCGGGTTGAGCGTCCAGCGCGATCGTGGCGGGGGTCTCGATCTTGCGAACGGCCGACCAGCCGTCGCCGGCGAAGCCGGGCGCGGACCAGCCGGCCTGCTCGCGGCGGGCGTCATGGACCTCGCCGTCGTAGATCTCGCTGGTCTCGATCGGTGAGATCGCGGTGGTCCAGGTTTCGTCGGTGGCGATGGTCTCGACCGTACCGTCGGCATAGGTCAGCTCAAGCTGTGCCCGCAGCCGGTTGGGCGGTGGACCGAAGCTGTAGCGGCCGGTGTTCCAGCTGAAGCCGCTGCCGTACCAGCCGTCGGCCAGGAACGCGCCGATGGCGTTGTCGCCCTTGCGGATCAGGCCGGTGACGTCGTGGATCTGGTAGAGGACGCGCTTGCGGAAGTCGGTCGATTCCGGGGCCAACAGGCCGGTCCCGACCTTCTCGTCGTTGATGTGAGCCTCATAGCCGCCGAGTGCGGTGGCGTAGAGCCGCGCCCGCGCCACCGGCTTGTTCACCGTGAACCCGCGCCGCATCAACGAGGCGGGACGCGCGGGCCAGGGCTCGCTGAAGCCCCAGGCCTGGGCCGAGCCGGTCGCGCTCCAGCCAGCCTCGCTGGTCCAGTCCCCGCCTTCGGCAGGCCGCGTCTTCCAGTCGGTGTTGGAGACGAAACGCAGCACCCGGCCGTCGGCCAGGGTCACCCGCAGCAATGCCGCGAACACCGTCGGCGTCTTGGGCAGCGCTTCGGGGTTTGCCGCGATCTCGAGGCCGAGCAGGTTGGCGCCGGCGCGCAGCAGATCGGTGGGATCGAGCTTGCGCATCGTCCCCCAGAGCGGCTTCCAGGCCGGCTGCGGCAGATCGGCGCCGTTGAGCCAGACCGCTGTCAGCGTGTCCTTGCCGGCCACCAGCAGCTCGGCTTTCACCGGAGTCTCCGGCAGGTCGAATTTCAGACGATAGCGACGCGGCTTGAGGTCGGCGGGGGTGTTGCCGAACACCCAGACCATGCCGGCCTTGCGGTCGTCCTCGAACTCGGCGTCAGGCGCTGCGATCCAGTCGGCCGTCCAGTCGGTCGGCGTCAGCAGACCCATCTCGAACGACGAGGCGCCGCCGACCAGCGGCGCGGACTGGCCCTCGACCCAGACGCTGACCCGCCAGGCCAGCCGGCGGCGTGAAGTGAGCTCGGGCCCGGCCCAGGCGATGTCGAAGCTGCGCGAACCCTCGACCTTGCCGCTGTCCCAGACCCAGGGGCCGGTCGCGAGCTGCGCCTCGGTGTCGGCGACCTGAACGCGATAGCCGCTCTGGCGCAGGCCGGCTGCCTTGCCGTCCAGCCGCCAGGAGAAGCGCGGCTTGCCGGTCTCCAGACCCAGTGGCCTGTCGATGTAGTCGACGCGAAGGTCGACGACCTTGGCGGCGGGCATCGCCGCCCGGGTGCCGCTCGCCATGGAGGCCGCGGCGGTCCCCGCCCCGGCCGCCTTCAGAACGCTGCGACGCGACACGGCACCGCCGCTCATTTCGCCGGGACCTTGCAGGCGAAGCTCTCCGCCTTGTCGGTCGAGCCCTTGCCGTCCCAGACCGCGACCTTGGGATAGGCGCAGAGCGGGCGGGTGCGAACCACGGTCGCCGGCATGTCGAGCATGGTGGCGTAGTCGTTGTCGTACTTGGTGGCGATCACCCGGTCGGGCGCGACGCCCTTCTCGACCCACTGGGCGATGGTCTCGAGCATGTCGAAGCTGTTGGGGCCGGGGCCGCCGAGGCAGTGGGAGACGCCGGGGGCCATGAACAGGCGGCTGAAGCCGTCCGCCTTGGCCACGCCCATCTTCTTCCGCACGGCCTCGTAGTACTCGATGCTGGCGTGGGGGCTGATGGCCGCGTCGGCCCAGCCATGGAAGATGATCAGCTTGCCGCCGCTCTTGTGGAAGGCGGACATGTCGGGATTGTCCGAGGCGATGACGCCGCCGACCCGGGCGGTGGCGTCGGCCACGGCCTTGCTGAGATCGAAGTCGGCCGGATAGTCCCAGGCCGCGTCCGAGTAGACCATGTTGCGGAAGAACGACCGGCCGAAGTTCGGGTGCTGCGCCTTGGGGCCGCTGATCCACAGGGTCCAGGCGTTGGGCACGGCTTCGCCGCCGGCCGGGAAGCCCGGGTACAGCTGCTTGCCGTCGGCGCCGCGCGGCCCCTGATAGAGCGCGTGCAGGGCCTTCACTTGAGCCGCGGTCAGGCAGTCGGCCTTGTCGCCGTCCTTGCACTCGATCGTGGCGGGGTCGAAGCGGCACAGGCGCGGATCCTCGATGACCCCGTCCTGGACGCCGTCGATGGTATCGCAGTCGGCCAGGGCGGCGGCCTGGATCACCGGCAGCTTGGCGTCGGGGATCATGCTGGCGGCGTCGGCGTGGGCGACCTTCCAGGTCCAGGCCATCGACGTCATCAGGCGCGGCCAGGCGTTGGCCGGGGCGCCGGCGACGATGCCGTCGAAGTCGTCCGGATAACGCTGCGCCTCCATCAGCGCCTCGCGCCCGCCGTCGGAACAGCCGTTGAAGTAGGAGTAGTTGGGCCCCTTGCCGTAGTAGGCGGCCATGATCGCCTTGGCGAACTCGGCGGTCACATGGTTGGCGCGGTGGCCGAAGTCGGCGATCAGTTCGGGCTGGTTCAGCGCCCAGCTGGCGTCCTCACCGGTGCTGCCGTCGCCGCCGTGGCCAAGATCGGTGCCGGCGGTGACATAGCCGCGATTCAGCGCCGGGCGCATGGCCAGGCGTGGCTGACCGAGACTGCCGCCATAGCCGCCGTTGCCGGTTGCCATGAAGCGTCCGTTCCACTCGCCCGAGGCCGGCAGCCAGACCTCGACCTTCACGTTCGACTTGGCGGTCGGCTTCAGCGTCGCCTCGACGCGACAGAAGGCCTTGCCGGTAGGCAGCGGCGGGATGCCGAAGACCTCGATCGGAACGCCTTCGCCGAGTTCATAGGCCTTGGCCGCCGTGATGGTGGCGTCCTTGATCTTGGCCCCGACGAGCGCCTCGCAGGTGGCGGCCTGGGCGGCCCCGGCGGCGAGCAGCGCACCGGCGGCGACGGTGAGGGACAGGGTCCAGCGGGAAACGGTCATGCCTGACGACTCCAGACTTTTCGGATCAGATGTTCGGGACGGGAACGGGGCTGGCGCGCGCGGCGATCTCCGCGACCATGCGGTCGTGGGTCTTGCGATCCAGGGGATAGAAGACGATCAGCGCCAGCGAGATCAGGCCGCCGATGAACGGCCACCAGAACATCATCGACTTGATGCCGGCGAGGGTGTCGGGGGTCTGGGCGACATTGGCGGTGTAGCCGACATGGGTCAGCAGCAGGCCGAGGAAGCCGGCGCCGAGGCCCAGCGCCACCTTCTGACCTAGCACTGTCAGGCCGAAGGTCAGCGACTCGGTGCGGACGCCGCTCTTCCACTCGCCGTACTCGACGGTGTCGGGCAGCATGGCCCAGAAGCAGACGACATAAGACGCGCCGCCAAACGCCTGCAGCGCCAGCGAGCCGAACAGCATCGGCAGGCCGTGGCCGTCGGCGAGATGCCAGAGCACCAGCCCGACCAGGCCCGGCACGGCGCCGATCAGCCAGGTATTGCGCTTGCCGACCAGGCGGATGACCACGGTCCAGAGCGGGATGAACACCACCGCGACCACGGCGCTGAGCGCCAGGGCGAGACTGCCGAGCTCGGGCTTCCCGACCACATATTTGAAGTAATACAGCAGGTTCTTGCCGAACATCGTGCTCGCGAACGAGCTCACAAGCACCGCGCCTAGCACCAGCAGCAGCGCGCGGTTGCCAAGCAGGCTGCGCAGGACGTCGCGCGCCGGCAGGCGAACCGAGGGCGGATCGCCTGCGGCGTCCAGCCCCCTCGCCGCCCACGCCACGCTGAGGATGATGAGGGTCGCCACGCCGCCGTAGACGGCGCCGAGGATGATCCAGCCGAGGCGCGGCGACGCGACCGTGCCCAGCGCCTGCACCACCGGCAGGGTCAGGGCCGCGACGCCGACCGCGCCCAGGGCCGCGAACACCATGCGGATGCCGGCTAGATCGCCACGCTGGGCGCTGTCGCGGGTAATGCGCGCGAACAGCGAAGCGTAGGGGATCGAGACCACGGCGTAGAGGGTGCGGAACAGCACATGGGTCCCGGCCGCGAAGGCCACGGCGCCGGCGGTCGGATAGGCGGGGCCGACGAACACCGCCACGAAGGCCAGGGCCAGAAGCGGCGCGCCGAAGATGAAATAGGGCCGATAGCGGCCGAAGCGGCTGCGGGTGCGGTCGGCGACGATGCCGACGATCGGGTCCAGAATCGCATCCCAGATCAGGGCGACCATGTAGATCAGCCCCGCCGTCGCGGCCGGGATGCCGAGGCCGTCGGTGTAGAAGAACAGCAGGTAGAGCCCTGCCGTCTGCCAATACAGGTTGAAGCCGAAATCCCCGGCGCCGATGGCGATCTTCCGGGCGAAGGTCAGCTGCGCTCCCTGTGACATGTCTACTCCCCCGTCCGGCGTCTGCGGTCTGGACCAAATCGATCCGCCGCTTTATTCACCAGTTGCATAACGAACTGCACAATGGCGCCGGGGGACGAAATGTCAAAGCTTCTGATCGATGTTCGGGGAGAGAATTTCATCGATCTCTCTGGTCGTCAGGTCATTCTTCGCGGGGTCAATCTGGGCGGCGACTGCAAGCTGCCCTGGCCCGACGGCGGCACCGACAAGCCCAGCGACTTCTCCGACCACCGCACCGTCAGCTTCGTCGGCCGCCCCTTCCCTATCGAGGAGGCCGACGAACATCTGCGCCGAATCGCCGACTGGGGATTCAACGTCCTGCGCCTGCTGGTCACCTGGGAAGCGGTCGAGCACGCGGGACCCGGCCAGTACGACGAGGCCTACCTGGACTACATCGCCGACGTGGCCCGCAGGGCCGACGAGCACGGTCTGGTGCTGTTCATCGACTTCCACCAGGACGTCTGGAGTCGCATGAGCGGTGGCGACGGGGCCCCGGGCTGGGTGTTCGAGGCCGTGGGCCTCGACTTCACGAGGTTCGACGCCGCGGGCGCGGCGCACGTGATGCAGCATCGCTATGACTACGACAGCCCGGAAGCGCGTCAGGAAGACCGCTATCCGATGATGAGCTGGGCCTCGAACTATCGCCTGCCCGCCAACGGAATCATGTGGACCGCCTTCTTCGCGGGTTCGCTGCTGACCCCGGGCTGGAAGGTCGACGGCGTCAATGTGCAGGCGTTCCTGCAGGGCCACTACATCGGCGCCGTGGTCGCGCTGGCCGAGCGATTGAAGCACCTGCCCAACGTCATCGGCTTCGACAGCCTCAACGAGCCTGGCCTCGGTTGGGTCGGCGAGAAGCTGTCGCAGCACCACATCGCCCCGACCCACGACAACCCGACACCGCTGCGGCCGGGTCCGAGCTGGACGCCGCTAGAGGCGCTGAAGGCGGCGCGCGGCCTGCCGACCACGGTGCCGGTGCTCGGCTGGGGCGAGACCCGCGACGTGCTGGTGGTCAAGGAAGAGACCCTCGCCAACCCCAATGGCGTCAGCATCTGGCTCGGCGACGGGCCGGACCCGTTCGAACAGGCCGGCGCCTGGCGGCTCGAGAACGGCGAGGCCATCGCGGTCGACGAGGACTTCTTCCGCCTCCACGGCGGCAAGCGGCTAGACCACGAGGACGACCTGATGCAGCCGTTCTACGCCAGGGTGGCTGAGGCGGTGCGGGCGGTGCGGTCGGACTGGCTGCTGTTCGCCGAGCTCAGCCCCTACGTCTTCGGCACCGGCCGAGGTTTCCCGGAACCGATGCCCGAGCGGACCGTCAACGCCAGCCACTGGTACGACATCAACATCCTGCGCACGAAGCGCTTCGACGTCACCGCCGATCGCGACTCGCTGAAGGCGAAATACATGCAGCAGCTCGGCTACCTTCGCATGCTCGGGGGCCGCATCAACGGCGGCTCCCCGACCCTGATCGGCGAGTTCGGCATTCCCTACGACCTCAACGGCGGCGCGGCGTTCGATCGCTGGACCGCAGGCGAGCGGGGCGACGACCTGTGGGCCGCGCACACGACCTCGCTCGGCCTGATGTACGACGCCATGGACGCCCTGCTTCTGCATTCGACGCAGTGGAACTACACCGCCAGCAACCGCAACGACCTGCGCGTCGGCGACGGCTGGAACCAGGAGGATCTGTCGATCTATTCGGCCGACCAGAAAACCAGCAACGACCCGGCCTCCGGTGGCCGCGCGGTGGCCGGCTTCTGCCGCCCCTACGCCCAGCGCACCCAGGGGACGATCACCGTCATGCGCTTCGATCAAGAGCGGCGGCTGTTCAGCCTCGAGATCGAGGCCGACCTGTCTATTGACGCGCCGACCGAGATCTACGCGCCACAAGCCCAGTTCACGATGATGCTCAATGTCCAGGTCTCCGACCCGACAGCGCGCTGGGAGCATTCGGCCGAGGAGCAGATCGTAAGGGTCTGGGCGGGCGCCGCAGGACCGCTGACGGTGACGCTTAGCGGCCGGTAGCGTGGCTATCCTCCCCGCTCGCGGGGAGGGGGACCATGCGGAGCATGGTGGAGGGGCAGCGCCAACGTCGGCTGGATGAAGCGCCGTGCACTGAGTCCGTCATTGAGAGGCCGGCGCTACCCCTCCACCGCTCTTCGAGCGGTCCCCCTCCCCATCTACGATGAGGAGGACTGAAGCCTACGCCGTCCGCTGCGCTACCAACCCCAGCTCGGCGATCATGGCGGCGCGGATCTCGAACTTCTGGATTTTGCCAGTGACCGTCATCGGAAAGCTCTCCACGAAGCGGACGTAGCGCGGGATCTTGTAGTGGGCGATCTGGCCACGGCAGAAGTCGACGATCTCGGCCTCCGTCGCCGCCTCGCCGCCCCTCAACTTCACCCAGGCGCACAGCTCCTCGCCGTAGCGCGGGTCCGGCACGCCCACGACCTGGACGTCCTCGACCTTGGGATGGCGGAACAGGAATTCCTCGATCTCGCGTGGATAGACGTTCTCGCCGCCGCGGATGACCATGTCCTTGATGCGTCCGACGATGTTGCCGTAGCCCTCGGCATCGAGCACGGCGAGGTCCCCCGTGTGCATCCAGCCGTCAGCATCGACGGCCTCGGCGGTCTTCTCCGCATCGTTCCAGTAGCCGAGCATCACCGAATAGCCGCGGGTGCAGAGCTCGCCGGTCTCACCGCGCGGAACGGTGCGCCCCTCGGCGTCGACGATCTTCACCTCCAGGTGCGGCTGTACCCGGCCGACGGTCGAGACCCGTCGCTCCAGCGGATCTTCGGCGGCGGTCTGGAAGCTGACCGGACTGGTCTCGGTCATGCCGTAGGCAATGCCGATGTCGCTCATGTGCATGCGGTCGATGACCTTGCGCATGACCTCGATCGGACAGGGTGAGCCAGCCATCAGCCCGGTGCGCAGCGACGACAGGTCGAAGCGTTCGAACTCGGGATGCTCGAGCTCGGCGATGAACATCGTCGGCACGCCGTGCAAGCCGGTGCACCGCTCCTGCTCGACGGCGGTCAGCACCGCCAGCGGATCGAAGCCCTCGGACGGATAGACCATTGTCGCGCCGTGCACGGCGCAGGCCAGGTTGCCCATGACCATGCCGAAGCAGTGGTACAGCGGCACCGGGATGCAGAGCCGGTCGCCCGGCTTCAGCCCCATTCCCAGCCCGACGAAATACGCGTTGTTGAGGATGTTCCGGTGCGACAGGGTCGCGCCCTTGGGCAGGCCGGTGGTGCCGCTCGTGAACTGGATGTTGATAGGGTCCTGGCGATCCAGGTCCGCGGCGACCGCGACCAGCCGCACGGCGTCAGCTGATGATGCAAGGTCGGGGACGGCGTCGAAGTCCAGCCAGCCCGGCCGCGTCTCGCCGCCGATCTGGATCACGGTCTTCAGCTCGGGCAGCCGGCTGGATGTGAGCTTGCCGGGCGCCGAAGCCACGATCTCCGGAGCCACGGCCTCGACCATGCCCACATAGTCGCTGGTTTTGAACTTCTCCGCCGCGATCAGGCACTTAACGCCGACTTTTACCAGCGTGTACTCGAGTTCCGACAGCCGGTAGGCCGGGTTGATGTTGACCTGGATCAGTCCCGCGCGAGCGGTGGCGAACTGGGCCAAGGTCCATTCGGCGCTATTGGGGCCCCAGACCCCGACGCGGTCTCCCGGCTCGAGTCCGAGGGCCAGAAGGCCGGCCGCGAAGGCATCCACCCGGCGCCCGAACTCCGCCCAGGTCCAGCGAACGCCCTGATGCACCGAGACCACCGCCTCCACATCCGGCCAGCGGCGAACGGCGAGGTCGAGCGCCTCGCCGATGGTGTGTTCGAGGAGGGTCGGGTTGTGCGCGCCCCGCACCAGACTGTCGGCTTTCGTCACGGATCCCATCCCTTCAGGCGACGACGTTAGCGCCCCGCTCCGAAAAAAGAAGGGCGCGACGGCGTCGGCCGTCGCGCCCCAAGTCATGCGCAACTCGTAGCGGCTAGTAGCGGACGTTCAGCGCCACGCCGAAGCGGCGGAAGGCGTCGCCCGTGAGGACCTGGCTGTAGTTGCCGGGCGTCGCGAAGACGGTGCTGAACAGGGCGCTGGGGAAACGCTCGTCGCCGAGGTTCTTGCCCCAGACCGAGAAGCGCCAGCGTCCGTCGGTGGTCTCCACGCCGATGGCGCCGCTGAGGATGCCGTAGGCGTCGATGACCGTGGCCGGATCACCACTGGCCGAGGCGTTGACCTCGCTGCGCCAGCTGTAGTCGGCCTGGACGAAGCCGTCGAAAGCCTCGGTGATCTGACGCTGATACTTGCCCGACAGCGCCACTTTCCACTCCGACGTGCCCGACAGGCGCTCGCCGCTGGGATCGTAGCCCATCACCGGCGGGACGAACGGCGGGATGCCGGGGACGACGACTTCACATTGGCCGGGCGTGACCGGCTGGCCGGGATAGCAGTCGATGTAGCCGAACTTGCCATACTCGGCGTCGAGCCAGGTGGCCGCCGCGTTGAGCACCAGGCCGTCGATCGGCGCGGCAGTGATGTCGACCTCGACGCCGCGGGTCTTGAGATCGCCGGCGTTGATGGTGCGGAAGGCCGCCGGGGTGACCGAGAAATCGACGGTCTGAGCCTGGTAGTCTTCGAAGGTGGTGTCGAACAGGGCGACGTTGAGGATCGCCTTGCCGCCCGGCAGCACCGTCTTGAGACCGATCTCGTAGCTCATCGGATACTCGGGGCCGACGGACTGATCCTGGGTCGCGTTGGCGACCGCGGTCTGGTTGAAGCCCGGCCCCTTGTAGCCGCGCGAGGCAGTGACATAGGCCATGGTCACCGGGGTGATCTCGTACTGGGCGCCCAGGCGCCAGGAGAAGTTCTCCTCCTCGATGGCCCTGTCGAACGACACCGCGGCGCCGATCCCGACCGTGCCCGGCAGGTTGTACTGATCGAACTCGATGGAAACGTTGTCTCGGGTCAGACGAGCGCCGGCGATCAGCCGCAGCTTTTCGGTGGCGTTGAAGGTCGCCTGACCGAAGAGAGCACGGCTTTCGGTCACGACATGGTTGTCGATGGTGCGGTTGAGGACCGGGAACGGGAACAGGCCGAAGGTGCCGGTCTGGATCGTCGTCTGGTCCGTCGTCATCTTGAAGTAGTAGAGGCCGGCCACGTACTCGAGCCGCTCGCCGGTCGGCGAGGCGATGCGCAGCTCCTGGCTGATCTGCCGGATGTCCTGATTGCTCTCGTTGGTGTTCAGAACGTTGACCGGCAGGCTGTCGGAGTCGCCGCCGCTGAAGTCGAAGGCGCGACGACCGGCGGTGATCGAGGTCAGGGTGTAGCCGCCGCCCATGTCCCAGTTCACCTGGCCCGAGAAGCCGTAGTTCTCGCGGTCCTTGTACTGCGGGCCGTCGATGCAGATGTCGGTGTTGTCAGGCGAAGCGGTGACGCCGCAGGCGGCCAGGGCCAGGGCCGTGGCGCTGCCCGGAACGGCGGCGTAGGGCGACCAGGTGATCGACTGGTCCTGCTTGCCGTAGTCGGCCGCCAGCAGCACGTCGAGGCTGTCGGTGGGGCTCCACAGGAACTTGGCGCGGACGCCCCACTCGTCGTTGCCGTTGAAGCTGCGGCCGTCGAACTTGTTGGTCAGCACGCCGTCGAGCTTGTTGACGAAACCGCCGATGCGCAGGGCGGCGTTCTCGCCGAGGGGCAGGTTCACCGTGGCGTCGGACTTGTTGTAGCCCTCCTCGCCGAAGTTGAAGTTGCCGGCGACCTCGAAGTCGCCCAGACGCGGGTTCTTGGTGACGATGCTGACCAGGCCCGAGGACGCGTTCTTGCCGAACAGCATGCCCTGCGGCCCGCGCAGGACCTCGACACGCTCCAGGTCGTAGAAGCTGCCCAGCGCCATTTCCGGCCGGCCGAGCACGACGCCGTCGATCACGGTCGAGACCGTCGGTTCGATCGAGGTCGAGAAGGTGGCGGTGCCGACCCCGCGGATCGAGACACCGAACGAGGTGGCCTCGAAGCTGGGGACGATCAGCTTGAGCTGGTCGATGTTGGCGATGTTCTGACGCTCGAGCTGGTCGCCGGAAGCAACGCTGACCGCGATGGGCACGTCCTGAAGGCGCTCTTCGCGCTTCTGGGCGGTGACAACGACCTCGGTGACCGAGGTCTCGTCGTTCGTGGCCTCGGGCGTGGCGTTCTGGGCCGAAGCGGTCTGGGCGAAGGCCAACAGGGCCAGACCCGCGCCCGCGAACAGCGCCGTCTTGAAGTTAAGCATAGTCCCCTCCCCTTGTGAGTCCGGCCTTAGGGCCGTGTGTGGTGCGATCCGATGGCGTCGAGCGGCCCGGCGGCAGGCTGGGCGGCGACGGCGCCGTCATTGGTGAAAGACAGAAGCGTGTCGGCGGCCTTGTCGTAGGCGGGCCAGGCCGGCCGGCTCGCGCCGTTCGGGTTCCCGGTCTTGGCGAAGGCGGCCCAGTAATCCCCGACCAGCGTCGCCGTTGCAGCGTCGGCGGGCGTCGCCGCGACGTCGAGGCCGGACAGGTTGCCGAACACGAACGCCAGCTCCGTGGCGTGGCCGGCGCCCTTCTGCGACTTGCGCTTGGCCTCGGGCACGTAGCCGAAGCTGTACAGCCAGGTCGGCGCGGTCGCGGCGGCCTGGACGGCGGCCAGATGTCGGGCCGGCTCGACGAAGGTGATGTCGCTGAGCAGACGGTCGTTCATGGCGCTCTTGGAGCCATAGGCGGCTTCGACCGACGGGGCCGCGTCGCCAAGTTCCTTCAGCGCCTTGGACGCCATCCCGCCCCGGAACAGCGCCGGGATCATGCCGAGCTCGTCGCTGTTGGCGCCGACCAGATAGGGAATGCGCGCCTGGCGACCGGCCCGGAAGCCTTCCGAGGCGTTGCCGGTGACCAGCACGCCGTCGATGAGCGGACCGGAGTAGGTCGCCTCCTCCTGGTTCAGGAGATCGAGGCCGCCCAGTACCTTGGCCGCGGGAATGGCGCGCAGGGCCGCGAGGTCCTCGCCGCTCACACCGGCCTTGGCGGCGAAGGCCAGGCCCACGGACTCGGCGGACTTCTTGGTCGGCTTGTCAGCGTTCAGCAGCGGCAGGACATCGCGTCCGCCGCCCGACTGGACGATGGCCTTGTGGAACAGGCCGCGCGCGGGCTCGACCAGCATCAGCTGGTTGACCGAGCCACCGCCGGCGGACTCGCCGAAGATCGTGACGTTGGCCGGGTCGCCTCCGAAGGCGGCGATGTTGCGCTTCACCCACTGCAGGGCCGCGACCTGATCCATGTAGCCGAAGTTGCCGGTGGCGGCGCCGGCCGCTTCCCTGGTCAGGGCCGGGTGAGCGAAGAAACCGAAGCGGCCGAGGCGGTAGTTGAAGGTGACGACCACGACGCCACGCGCGGCCAGCTTGGCTCCGTCGAAGATCGGCTGGCTGCCCGAGCCCATGACGTAGCCGCCGCCGTGGATCCAGACCATCACCGGCGCCTTGGCGGCGTCGGCCGGAGCCCAGACGTTGAGCGTCAGGCAATCCTCGCTGGTCGGCTCCTTGGACTGCGTGGCGTCCCAGCCCGGCTTGTTCTGGATGCAGTCGGTTCCGAAGCGATCAGCCTCGCGCACGCCGGCCCAGGCGGCGGCGGCCCGCGGGGCGCGCCAGCGCAGGTCGCCGACGGGCGGGGCGGCGTAGGGAATGCCCTTGAAGGTCTCGATGCCCCCGGCGACGCGGCCGCGCAGCGCGCCGGTGTCCACGGTGGCTTCCGTCGGCTCACCGGCCGAGGGGGCGGCCTGGCGGCTGAGCGCGGGCTCGGCGCAGGCGGAGGTCAGCAGCGCCGCGCCGGCGAGCATCGACAGCACGCGTCTGGCGGCCGTCCGCGACAGGGTCGGTTTTACCGGTTCTGCGAAAAAGCCCACGCTTGCATCTCCCTATCGAACGTAAGGTCCGATTCCACCGTTGTGCCCCGGCGCTGTTAGCAGCATATTATACAACTGCATAACGAAGTCGAGACGCTTATGACAAGCCTTGATCGGTTTTGATTGAAACTGTCAAAAGAGCTCGTTCCACAAGGGATTGCTCGAGCCCCTGTCTGCTCGATCACATAGGGAAGAGACCGCTTGAACGCCCGAGTTCGTCAAAAGGAAGCCACCCGCGCCAGCATCCTGCAGGCCGCCCTGGAGGAGTTCGCCGAACGCGGATTCGACGGCGCCTCGACGCGGGACATCGCGGCCAAGGCGGGCGTTCACCACGCGCTGATCAAGTACCACTTCAACAGCAAGGACGAGCTCTGGCGCTCGGCCGTGACCTTCCTGTTCGAACGTCAGGCCATCGACGTGAACCTGGGCGGCCCCAACGATGCCCGCTACCCGGACCGCAAGGCCTACGCCATCGCGGTGATCCGCGAGGTGGTGCTCTATTCGGCGCGCCATCCCGAGCACGCCCGGCTGATGGTTCAGGAGACCTGCCGCGACAGCGAGCGTTTCCACTGGGCCGCCGACACCTTCATCAAGGGCACCGCCAGCGCGGCCGAACAGTTCGTGCGGCTGCTGCAGAAGGAGGGCTTCCTGCCCAACGTCTCGGTGCCCGCCCTCGCCTACATCTTCGTCGGCGCATCGCAGCTGATCTACACCCTGGCGCCGGAAGCCCGGCGTGTCTGGGGCATCGATCCGTCAGACCCGAAGATCGTCGAGGACCACATCGAGGCGATGATCGCGGTGATGATCCGCTAGCGGGAACCGCCGCCGCCCAGCCCCCGCGTAAAGGTCAACGCTCCCCGGTATGCGCGACTCATGAGATCAGCGGTCAAGAACCCGCGCCATTCGGGGCGTTGGGCTGGATGCATGGAGCATGCACATGAACGTTTCTGACCTCGTCGAAGCCGCCGTCGCCGCTGACGACAAGCTGACCAAGGCCCAAGCCAAAGCCATCGTCGATGGCGTGTTCAAGTCGCTGACCGACGCCGCCGTTCGTGGCGAAGAAGTCTCGATCCCGGGCTTCGGCAAGTTCAAGGTCCAGGCCAAGCCGGCCCGCACCGGCCGCAACCCCTCGACCGGCGAAGCCATCGAGATCGCCGCCAGCAAGAAGGTCGCCTTCACCGCCGCCAAGCAACTCAAAGACGCCGTCAACGCGTAAAGGCCGAGGCTCCGGAGGCTCGTCCTCCGGAGCTCCCCTCGCCTACCCCGCCGGAAGGATCCGGGCGAGCGCCGCCCAGGCCTCGTCGGCCGAGAGCGCCTTGGCGCCGAAGCCCATCGTGGCCACGACCATGTCCTGGTCCGGCAGCACGAAGCAGAACTGCCCCCGCGCCCCCGCCGCGAACGACATCGAGCGCGGGGCCGCCGCGATCCGGCCGGTCCGGTTCAGCCACCACAGGAAGCCGTAGTCCGGATTCAAAGGCGAAGGCGTCAGCGCCTGGTCGATGTAGTCCGCCGCGATCAGCTGCCGACCATCCCACCGTCCCCGGTTCAGGAACAGCTGCCCCAGCCTCGCCATGTCGCGACAGGAGAGCTGGATCGAGCCGCCCAGCCGGATGTTGCCGGCGCTGTCGATGCCCTCCGGCTGATAGTTGAACGCCTCGCAGCCCAGCGGCGCGACGAGCCGCTGCATCATGTAGGCGTGGCTGGTCATGCCACTGGCCCCGGCGACGACGTTGGCCAGGTGATCGGCGGCGGCGCCGTCGTAGTAGAAGGTCGAGCCGGCCGGGATCGAGACGCCATATCCCGGCGGCGAGCCCTTCTCGCCCTGCGACTGCCAAACATACTCGTCGCCGGGTCCTGGCGGGGCGCCATCGCCCAGGCGGCGCGGCGGACGCGAGCTGGGTTTGACGTTGAGTGTCCCCCCAGAGCTCATCGTCAGCAGATGGCGGACAGTGGTCTCCGGCTTCAGGCCAGACCGCGCTGGCGACCAGTAGCGGCCGGCGAGGTCGTCGAGCTTCAACAGGCCTTCGGTACAGGCCCGGCCGATCATGGCCGATCCCCAGGACTTTCCGGACGAGAAGGAGACGTTGCGCCAGGTCGGCTCAGCGCGATGGAAGGCGTTTTCCCAGTAGCGCTCGTAGACGAGAACGCCGTGGCGGATGACGACCAACCCCTGCCGCTCGCCGGCCGCGCCCAGTTGGTCGGCAGCTTGAGCCAAGGCGGCGGGGTCGAGGCCGTGGGCGTCCGGCGCCGCGTGGCGCCACGGCCCCCTGCCCGGCCCCTGTTCGGCGGCCCGTGTCGGCAGGCTCGCGCAGCCGGAGGCGAGGCCGCTGACGGACGCGCCCGTCAGCAGGCCAAGGATGGTGCGACGGGTAGTCATGCTCAGGGCTCCAGGGCGGCCAGAACGTCGGCCGAGAATTTGGCGATCCTGAAACTGCCGCCGCGATCAAGGCCGCGACGCACGACCACAACCTTCTTCGACGGGATGATCATCGCGTACTGGCCGAGCGCGCCGCCGGGGCTGTAGGCCTCGGCCGGCAGACCTTCGCTCCCGCCATAGAGCCAGAACTGCGCGCCGTAACCGGCCCCGCCGCCGCTGGACCGGGTCGGCTGCGCCGGCGCCGGGGTGGAGACATACTTCGCCCAGCCAGCCGGCAGGATCCGCTCGCCGTTCCAGACGCCGTCGGCGAGATAGAGCATCCCGAAGCGGCCGAAGTCGCGGGCCGTACTCCAGCACTGGCCGGACACCAGGACGTCGTCGTTCCAGTCGGTCTCGATGACCGTACGGGTCATGCCGATCTTCCACAGCAGTTCCCGATGCGGGAAGCTCAGGAAGGCGGCATCGTCCTTGACCGCCTGACGTAGGGCGCGGACCGACAGGATGGTGTCGGAGCCGGCGTAGACGAACCGCTCGCCCGGCCGGGCGTCGATCATGTTCAGGGCCGAGACCTCGGCCGCCGCGGCGCCGGACTGGTACAGCTCCGCCTGCGGATTGCCACCGCCCTCGGTATATAGGCCGCTGGCCATGTGCAGCAGATGGTCGATGGTGATCTGACCGCGCGGATCGCCGAGCCTGGACCATTCGGTCAGCGCCGGCTTGCGATGAATGTCGACCAGCCCCTTGGCCACGCCGACGCCGACGAGAGTCGCGCCGAGGCTCTTGCACATCGAGTTGGTGCGGGCGGCGACGTTGGGACCGTAGCCGGGCGCGTAGCGCTCGCCGACGATGCGGCCGTCCTTGATCACCACCACGCCCCAGGTGTCGCCCTGATAGGCGCCGGACTGGCCCGCGAAGGCGGCGTCGATCACGACGTCGAGGGCCGCACGTCTGGCGGCCGGCAGCCTGGCTTCGGCGTTGCGATCGCCCTGCGGCCAGGGCTTGTCGCTGAAATCAGGAGCCTTCAGCGCATCCGGCCAGGCTCGCAGCAGTGTCGAGGCCGCTTCCACGCTCGCGCCGATCGGCAGTTGGGTGCAGCCGAGGTTCGGCCGCCAGACGGCGACGCGAGGCGCCATGTCCTCGGCGAAATAGACCGAGACGCGGCGCGCGACCTGGTCGACCTCGGTGCGCAACTGGGCATCCGAACCGCTGCGCGTGAAGGCCGTGCGCTCGACCAGCTCCGGGCTCATCCCGGAACTGAACAGGCCCGTGCAGACGTGCAGCGCCCGAAAGCCGGCGGCCTGCGCGGCGGCGTGCCTCGGCGTCGCCGGTCGCGTTCCCCGTTCTGTCAGGGAGTCCGGCGCGCGGGCGGCGGAGGCCTGCTGCGCGACGACGGGCGTGGCGAACGACGCCAGGCTCAGCGCGACAGCCGCCGCCAGGGGCGCGGAGCGCATCACAGGTCTTGCCGGTGCAGGACCCGGCTCATCTGCTGGCTCTCGTAGCGGCTCATGAACAGGCGCTCGTCGCGATGCGGATCGGCTGCGACCGTGGGCGGTGCGTCGAACAGCATGGTCTCGCGTCGTTCGAGATCGTAGGGCCGCCAGGTCGGGACCCGGGCGTTGTTGGGGTCCCCCTTGCGGGCGAAGGCGATCCAGCTTTCGGCCATGGCGTCGGCCATAACCCTGGTCTGCGGGGTAGCCGGACCGGTCAGCCGCTCGGCCTTGTCGACGTTGTCGAACACGAACGGCAGGTCGATGGTGTGCTGGCTGATCCGCCGCCCATCCTCGGCCGGCGACCGCCACATCACCTGGTAGACGTAGGTCGGCGCCGAGCGCGCCTTCACCCGTTGCTCGGCCATGATGGTCGCGTCGCGGACGTAGCCTCGCGCCGAGGTGATGGTGAAGAACAACTCGGAGGGCGACGCCTTGGGGTTCGAGGCCTGGAAGGTGGTGATCGCCTGGTCGACGTCCTCGGCCGGCAGGAAGGTCTTCAGCCGCTCCTGCAAGCCGGCGCCATCCATCTCGAACACCCCCGGCAGGCGGCCCAACTGATTGGAGAGCTCGGTGCGGGTGGTCCCGACCATCATTGGCAGTCGGCTTGAGCGCTTGGGCGCGTTGGGCAGGAACGGGTGCTCCTCGAACGTCAGGCCGTCGAGCACCGGCGAGAAGCGGTAGTTGGCCTCGCCGATCACCTTGGCCTGGGCCGCGATCAGCTGCTCCATCGGCAAGGTCTGCAGCCGACGCGCGTCGGCGACCGGAATCTCCAGCGTCTTGAGCAGGCGTTCGGTGAGCGCATTCGCCTGTTCGGTCGTCTGGATGCGCAGGTGCGAACCGCTCTGGACGATACCCCGGCTGAACAGTCCCTGCGCGCCCTCGCCCGCGTAGCAGAGGCTGACCTTCCGGCCGCCGCCGGACTGGCCGAATATGGTGACGTTGCCGGGGTCGCCGCCGAAGGCCGCGATGTTGGCCTTCACCCACGCCATGGCAGCTATCAGGTCGAGGTAACCGACATTGCCGGAGCCGGCGAAGTCCGATCCCGCTGCCTGGCCCAGATAGGCATGGCCGAAGACGTTGAGCCGGTGGTTGATGGTCGCCACGACCACGTCGCCCCGACGAGCCAGATTGCTTCCATCGTATAGGCCGGCCGAGCCGGAGCCGGCCTCGAAGCCGCCGCCGTGGAACCACAGCATCACCGGTCGCTTGCGGCTGTCCGCCGCCGGGGTCCAGACGTTGATACGCAGGCAGTCCTCGCTCATAGCGCCGGAGTGGGCCAGAACGCTGCGGGTCTGCGGAGCCTGGTCGCCGTAGTCGAAGGCGTCCTGCACGCCGGCCCAGGACGGCGGCGCCTTTGGCGGCATTAACCGCCCCTCGCCCGCCGTGTCGGCGCCGTAGCGCAGGCCCTTGAAGACGCTGACACCATCCTGACTTCGACCGCGCACGCGGCCCTGGCGGGTCTCGACCACCGGCTCGACCGACGCCCATCCCGGGTTCGACAGTCCGCCGGCGACAAACAGGCCAAAGCCGCCGGCGAGCAGATCCCTGCGCCTTGGATGCCCCATGATCATTTCCCCATTTGTGCCATCAGACGGAACATCGTTCCGTTTTTATGATCTGATTTCAGTCACAAGCCGGACGCTTGTCAACGCGGCATTCAGGGATGAAGCCCAGGTTGTGACTTCGCCCGGAGCGACCTAGGCTCCCTGCGCCGACGGTTCGCGCCGCGTGGCGCGGCGCGTGGGCCAAGGCTCTGGGGGACGGAAACATTGGATAGGGCGGTCTCGCGAGCTCTGCAGATTCTGGAGGCGGTGACCCGTTCCAGGACCCCCGTCCGGATGTCGGCGATCGCCCTCGACCTCGAACTCCAGAAAAGCACCGTGCACCGGATCCTGCAGACGCTGGCCGCCATGGGCTACGTCGCCCAGGAGGACGACACCGGCCGATACGCCCCGACGCTGAAGACCTGGGAACTGGGCTCGGGCGTGATCAGCGAGCATCCGGTCAAGCGCGCCGCCGCCAGCTTCCTGCTGGAGCTCAGCCGGGAGACCGGCGAGACCGTCAGCCTGACGGTGATGTCGGGCGACGACGTCCTGTACCTCGACAAGATCGTGTCGCCTCGCCCGATCCGCTTCACCACCCGTCCCGGCAGCCGCATCCCCGCTCCGCTGACCGCCGGGGGCCAGGCCATGCTCGCCCATGACCCCGACGCCCGCGCCATCGTCGATCGCATCGCCGCCCGGCTGCTCAATACCCGCGACTTCGACGCCGAGGCCTTCATGGTCGAGCTCGAGGCGATCAAGGCGCGCGGCTACGCCGTGTCCAGCGCCAGCCCGGGCGTGGTCAGCGTCGCCGGCGCCATCCGCGGCCAGGGCGGACGAGCCGCCGCCGCCCTCTCCGTCTCGGCCCCGAACAGCCGCCTGACCGACGCCAAACAGGCGAAGATCATCGAGGCGGTGCTCGGCGCCTGCGCCGGCATCGCCGAGACGATCGGCGAGATCTAGCAAGACTTTCCGCCCACCTCGGACACCCGTAGCCACCCAGGCGACGACGCATGCTCGATCATTGGATTGACACAGCATTCCATTTCAACAAGCATTAAACGGCATGTCGTGCCGTTATACGGCACAATAAGAACATTCAGGGGAGGAAGAGATCATGAGAGCCAAGGTGCTTTGTGGCGCGTCGGTCGCAGCGTTGATGTTGGCCGGTCCGGCCTGGACGCAGGAGGCGCAGCCGGCGCCGGAGGCCCAGGACACCGAGGTCCAGGAGATCGTCGTCACCGGATCGCGCATCACGCGCTCCGACTATGTCGCCGAGAGCCCCATCGTCACCGTCGGCGCCGAGGCCATCGCCTCGCGCGGCCCGGCGACGATCGACGCCACCTTCAACCAAATGCCCCAGTTCGCCGCGAGCAACGCCAACAGCGGCTCCAGCCCTGCGCGCCAGGGCCGCAACAACGCCAACCTGCGCGGCCTCGGCATCCAGCGGACCCTGATCCTGCTCGACGGCCGCCGCACCCAGCCGTCGGACGCCCTCGGCGCTGTCGACCTGAACTCCATCACGCCGGCCCTGATCGAGAACATCGAGATCATCACCGGCGGCGCCTCGGCCATCTACGGCTCCGACGCCATCGCCGGGGTCGTGAACTTCAAGCTGCGCCGCAACTTCGAGGGCCTTGAGCTCGACGCGCAGTACGGCGTCACCGAGCGCAACGACGCCGAGGCGATCAGCCTGTCGGCGACCCTGGGCGGCAACTTCGCCGACGACCGCGGCAACTTCGTCGCCTCGCTGACCTACTTCGATCGCGGCGGCACCTTCCGGGAGTCGCGCCCGTTCTTCGAGCGCTCCGGCATCGCCAGCGCCCTGCAGGGCGGAGCCGTCGTCTCCAGCGCCGCCAACCTGCCGAGCCAGGCCGTGCTCAACGCGGTGTTCGGCGCCTACGGCGTGACCGGAACCCCGGCGCGCAACGCCGCCTTCGGCGTCAACCGCGACGGCACCCTGTTCACCACCGCCTCACCGGTGCTGAACCTGCGCTACGACGAGGGCGACCCCTACATCCTCGACGAAGGCCGCGTCGGCTTCCCGCTCGGCAATACCCTGCCGCTGCAGACGCCGATCGAGCGCTACACCGCCTTCGTGCGCGCCAGCTACGAGCTCACCGAGCACGTCGAAGGCTATCTGCAGTACAATCACATGCGCTACGACTCCGCCTACAGCCGCCCCGGCTGGTCGGCGGGCTCCGGCGCTCCGCTCGCGCTGATCCCGGTCACCAACCCGTTCATCCCGGCCGACCTGCGGACGATCCTGGCCTCGCGCCCCAATCCGAACGCCCCTGCCCCGTTCACCTTCAGCACCAGCCGCATCGGCCTCAGCGACTACGAGTTCAGCTACGACCTCAACGAGACACTGGTCGGCCTGCGCGGCGACATCCCGGGCAAGGACTGGACCTGGGACGTCTACGCGTCTTACGGGACCACGGACTCCGCCGAAACATCGTCGGGCTGGGTCAACATCCAGGCCTGGAACACCCTGATCAACGCCGCCGACGGCGGCGCCTCGATCTGCCCGGGCGGGTTTAACCCGTTCTTGGCCCAGTCGCTCGAAACCACCCCGGGGCAGGAGGCCTGCCACGCCTATCTGAACCGGACGCTGCAGGAAGACACCCGGCTTACCCAGCAGATCTTCGAGGCCTCGCTGCAGGGCGGCCTGTTTGAGCTTCCCGCCGGCGAGTTGCGCTTCGCGGCCGGCGCCAGCTACCGCCACTCGACCTATGACTACGAGCCGGACGGCGCCCGCGTGCGCGGCGAGGTCTGGCCCGTCCAGGCCACCGGCCCGACGTCGGGGTCCTACAAGGTCTCGGAGTTCTTCGGTGAGCTGTTCGTGCCGGTGCTGAAGGACCTGCCCTTCATTGACGAGCTGAACCTCGACGTCGCCTACCGCTACTCGGACTACAACACCGTCGGCGGGGTCAACACCTACAAGGCCAGCGTCGACTGGGCGATCGTGGACGGCCTGCGCTTGCGCGGCGGCTATCAGCGCGCCATCCGGGCGCCGAGCCTGGGCGAGCTCTATGCGCCGCCGGAACGGGCCTCTTCGGCGCTCGGCTCCACGGCCCAGGGCGCCGGCGATCCCTGCGACGTGCAGGGCATCCTGCGCAATCCCGCCCTCAACCCGAACGCTGCCCAGGTCCGCGCCCTCTGCATCGCCCAGGGCGTACCCGCGGCCGTCGTCGACATCTTCCGGTTCGCGGGCAGCTCCGTCGCCGGCGTAGCCTCGGGCAATATCGACCTGAAGGAAGAGAGCGCGGACACCTACACCCTCGGCCTCGTCTGGCAGAGCCGCCTGGATGCGCCGCTGCTGCGCAAGCTGTCGGCCTCGGTCGACTACTATGACATCAAGGTCGACGACGCGATCGGGGTGATCACCTCCCAGGTCGGCCTGACCCGGTGCTTCAACGCCGACGGCGCCTCGAACCCGACCTATGACGTCAACAACTATTACTGCCAGCTGACGACGCGGAACATCAGCGGCGGGGTCGAGACCCAGCTGCAGCCGACCCTGAATCTGGCGACCTATGCGGTGTCGGGGGTCGATTACCAGGTCGACTGGGGCTTCGACCTCGGCGACATCGGCCTCGGTGACCGGGGCTCGCTGAGCTTCAACCTGCTGGTCTCGAATCTGCTGCACTACGAGATCCAGAACCTCGCCGGCGCGCCTGTGCTCGACTACGCCGGCACCATCGGCAACGCCCAGATCGACGCCGGCGCCTTCGGCTTCCCGGAGTGGAAGGTCAACCTGACCACGACCTACAAGGTCGGGCCTGTGGACGTGAGCCTCGCCTACCGCTGGTTCGACTCGATGAGCCACTACAGCGACGTCGGCGTCGCCAACCCTTCCCGTCCGGGCAGCGGATCGCGCGACTACTTCGACCTCAACGCGGTCTGGCGCCTGGACGAGAAGACCCTGTTCCGGGCCGGCGTCCAGAACCTGTTCGACACCCAGCCGGCCGAGTGGGTCGGGGCCGGTGCGACCGACCTGGCGCTCTACGACCTGCTGCAGCGTCGCTTCTACGTCGGCGTGAAGCACCGCTTCTAGGCGATCGATCCTCATGGCGTCGGCCCTCCCCTCCGGGTCGACGCCTCTTTTCCCCATTCCCATCGGCAGGAGTCCGACCATGCGTCGTCACACCCCGACCCCGTCCTTCGCCCTCAGCCGCCGCCAGGCGCTGACTTCCGCGCTCTCGCTCACCGCCGGGCTCGGCGTCGCCGGCGCCGCGAGCGCGAGCGAGCCCAAGCCCGCCGCCCCGGCGCCCGCCGCGCCCGCCGCGGTCGAGCTACTCGGCCCGATCAGCGCCTATATCGCCCAGAGCCAGACCGCGCCGATCTCCGAGGAGATCCGCGACCTCGGCCGGCGGCATATCCTCGACACCCTGGCCTCCGTGGTCGCCTGTCGTGACCTCGAGCCCTCGCAGCTGGCGCGGGACTACTCCCTGAAGCTCAGCGGCGATGCGACCCGCAACGCCGCGACCATCCTCGGCACCAGAGACAGGGCCAGCATCGTCGACGCCGTGTTCGCCAGCGCGATGACCGCGCACGGCGCCGAGATCAACGACTTCATCCCCTCCGCCTTCGTGCAGCCGGGCCCCTCGATCGTCAGCGCCGCCGTCGCCCTGGCCGAGAACCGCGGCAAGTCCGGCGAGGCCGTGCTGCGCGCGGTGATCACCGGCTACGAACTGGCCGGACGCATCCCCAAGGCCGTCGGCGTCAAGAACCTGCAGGCCGCCAACATCGCCAACCACGGCATCGGGCCGACCTTCGGCACGGCTGCGGCGGCCGCCTCGATCCTCGGCCTGCCCCAGGACCGTATCGGCGACCTCATGACCTACTGCTCGCAGCAGGCCTCGGGCTCGTGGCAGTGGATGCTGGACGTCGAGCACATCGAGAAGTCGTTCGTGTTCGCCGGCATGGGCGCCCGCAGCGGCCTGCATGCAGCGCTGATGGTCGAAGCCGGCTTCCGGGGCGTGCGCGACAGCCTCGACAACCCCGCCGGCTGGATGCGCTCGCGCATCTTCCGCGGCGGCGACTCCAATCCCGCCTATCTGATCGAACAGCTGGGCGTGCGGTCGGAACTGCACGAGACCGCCTACAAGCGCTACCCGGTCGGCGGCCCGACCCAGCCGGCGGTCGAAGGCCTGCTCAAGCTCCTGCCCAAGATCAATCGCGGCAAGGTCGAGAGCGTGCTGATCGCGATGCCGGGCCGCTGGGACGCCTTCCGCAACGCGGCGATGCCGGCGCTGAACCTGCGTTATCTGTCCTCCATCATCCTGATCGACGGCCGGCTGGACTTCGTGTCGGCGCAGTCGCTGAAGCGCATGCACGGCGACGAGGCCGTGAAAGCGCTGATGACCAAGGTCGATGTCGTCCACGACCCCAAGCAGGAGCACGCCCCCGGCGAGGAACGCACCGAGTCCGCCCGGGTGACCGTGGTCGAGACCGGCGGCAAGCGTCACGAGATCTATGTGCCCTATGTCGTCGGCTTCCCCTCGCACCCGATGAGCAAGGCCGAGGTCGAGGCCAAGGCGCTGGAACTCATGACCCCCGCGCTCGGGGCGGCGCGATCGCGGGAGGTCGTCAAGCGCGTCTGGGCGCTGGAAGATCAACCCGCGGGCGGTGCGCTGGCGGCCCTTATTGCCTCCTGACGCCTCAACGTGCATAGCGGCGAACGACGCGTTCGCTGGCCGGGCGACGCCCGACTACGCGGACTGACCTGACTGATGCGTCCTATCCAAACGGCACTTTCCGTCATCGAGGCCATCGGCCGCCTGCAACCCGCGGGCGTGTCCGAGATCGCGCGCGACCTCGATCTGCCCAAGTCGACGATCCAGCGCGCCCTCAAGGCCCTGAGCCAGGCGGGCTGGATCGAGACCATCTCCGGTGAGCGCGGGGCCTGGTCCCTGTCGCTCGAAGCCGGCGTCGCCGTGGGTCGGGCCGACTTCGCCACCCGCCGCCTCCGCATGACCGCCATCCCGGTAATGGAGGAACTGCGCCGCCGCACCAACGAGTCGGTCTATCTCGCCGTCCGTCACAAGCGGCAGATCGCGCTTATCGAGCGGCTCGACGGCATCAACCCGGTCGTCCACGCCTGGCCGCTGTGGCAGGCGGGACCGATGCACTCGACCTCGCTCGGCAAGGCCATCCTCTCGACTATGATCGAGGAGGAGCTGGACGACTATCTGAGCCAGCCACTGCACGCCGCGACAGCGCGGACCGTGACCGATCCGGACAAGCTGCGCCTCGAACTGACCGAAGCCAGCAAGCGCGGCTTCGCCACCAGCTTCCAGAGCAACTGGCCCGACGAGAACGGCGTCGGCGCCGCCATCCGCAACAATCGCGGCGCGGCCTTCGCGGCTATCTCGATCTCGGCTCCGGTCAACCGGGTCAGCGCCGAGGACTGCCTGGCCATGGGCGACCTGCTGGTCGACGCCGCCCGCCGTATCAGTCTGGGACTGGCCCGGCTGTAGGTTGGACGCGGCGACCCGCCCGGCATCACCGGGCGGGCGCCGTCGGCCATCGTCGCTAGAACGGCGTCTCCAGCATGAAGCGGACGGTGCTGCTGGTCTGGTCGCCCGAAAGCATGCCCTCGTAGTCGAGACCCAGGCGCATGCCGCTTCCCCGGACCAGATCGAGACCCAGGCCGTAGAGCATGCGGTTCTTGTCGAGCGGGCTGGCCTTCAGCGCGTAGACCTCGCCATCGAGCCAGTCGGCGTAGCGCAGCCGCGCCGTCCCCGTGCCCTTCAGGTCGTAGGCATACTCGATCCGGAAGCTCGGGATGGTCCGGCCCAGCCGGGTCTTGAAGGCATAGTCGCCCTTAACACCCAGCGCGCCGATCACCGTCGTGGTCGCCTGCTCGTCATAAGCCAGGGCGAAGACGCCGCCGCCCTCTTCGGTGAAGGCGTCCAGGACCGACCGCGTGGCTTCGATCCGGCCGTAAGGCGACAGGTTGAGCCCGCGCGCATGGTGATAGTCCCAGCCCGCCGTCGCGGCTCCGAACCACTGGTCGCCTTCGCGCTTGCCGTAGGCGAAGTCGCCGTTGGCGGTCACGTAGCGGCGGCTGTCGAAGTCGAGCCGGCCATAGCCGAGCACCACATCGAAGAAGGCCTTCTCCGCCGGCTGCCAGCTGCCGTAGAGAGCGACGCTCCAGGCGTCGGCCTCGCTGCGCGTGCCGTTGTCGCCGATGCGGCTGGAGTCATAGGCCCAGCCAACCGCGCCGCCGACCACCAGCGCGTCGCCGAAGCGACGATCGGCGCCGATGGTCAGGCCGTCGGTGCTGAACTTGAAGCCTTCGCGGTCACGGCCATCGTCCACCGTGCCGAAGTTGGCGGCGCCGGACACCCACGCGCCCCACGGGCCCGAACCAGAACCGTTCGGCCCCGTGCCGCCCGGTCCTGCCGTGCGCAGGTCCTCGGTCCGTGACGACGGCGCGCCGCCGTCGAAGCCGAGCCGGGTTCCCGTCAAACCGCCGATCACGCCGTAGCTGTCCTGCATCTTCCGAAGTTCACTCGGATCGGACGCCGTGCTCGAGGCCATGGCCGAGCCGAAGCCCAGGGTCAGGCTGCTGGAGAAGCCGCTCTCCCCGGCGCCGCCGCCGTGCAGGCGCTCCAGGCGCCGGTTGATGTTGGAGATCTGCGCGGTGGCGAAGCGGCGCGCCGTCTCGGTCTGGGCGGAGATCAGGCCGGACACTTCCGGGTCCTGGGCCGGATCCGGACGCGCCTCGACCGTGATCGTCACCGTCCCCGGAGCCGAGGTCGCGAAGGCGTTGCTCAGGGTGTAGAGCACCGTCGCCTCGCCCGTGAAGCTGTCGTCCGGCTTGAAGGTCAGGTCATAAAGCTGACCGGAGGGTCCGGTGCGGGCCGCGATGGTCGCCGTACCGGCCCCGGCCGGCGAGACCGACACCACCGCCGCACCCGTGAACGGCTCGCCCGTCGCGCCCTCGGTCAGCTCCACCACCGCTGTCTGGCCGGCGAGGATGGTCAGCGTCTTCGGCGGACCGGCCACGACCGCGGGATTGACCGTGATCGACACCGTGCCCGGCAGCGAGGCGCCGCCGGCGTTGCTGACCGTGTAGGTGAAGCTGTCGGGACCGGAGTAGGCGCCGTCAGCGGTGTAGACGATGGTCATGCCCGACACGACCGCCGCGCCGTGTGACGGCGCGCTGGCCACCGCCACCGAGGTCAGGTCGAAGCCGACCGCGTCGGCGGCGACGTCGATGGTCACGCTCTGACCGCCCATCACGCTCGCCGTCTTCGGCGTCACCACCGGAACCGCGATGACGATCTCCAGCGTGTAGTTCACCGCCGGGCTCGAGAATGGACCCGGCGCCGGGCTGGCGTCGGTGGCGCGGATGGCGAAGCTGAAGCTGCCCGCCGTCGTCGGCGTGCCCGAAAGCACCCCGCCGCTCGACAGGCTCAGGCCCGCCGGCAGGGTCCCGCCGGCCAGGATGAAGCTGTGCGCCCCCTGCCCGCCGGTCGCCGTGAAGCTCTGGCTGTAGACCACGCCGCCCTGCCCCACCGGCAGCGCGCCGGCCGCCGGGGCGGTCAGCGTGAGCACCGGGTCGGCGACTGCGACGGTGTAGGCCCGGCTTCCCGTAAAGCCGTAGGTGTCCGTCGTGGTGACAGTGAAGTTGAACGCGCCCGACGCGCCGGCCACGCCCGAGAGCACGCCGCCGCCATCCAGCGTCACACCCGTCGGCAGGGCGCCGGCGGTGACCGCATAGCTGTAGGGCGCAGTCCCACCCGAGGCGGTCAGGGTTTCGCTGTAGGCCATAGCACTCGTGCCGGCCGGCAGCGCCGCCGGTCCCACCGTGATCGCGGGCGCGTCCACGGTCAGGCTAAAGGCGACCGGTATGCTGACGAAGGGACCGGGCGCCGGGCTGGCGTCGGTGGCGGCGATCTGGAAATTGAAGGTCCCCGACATAGTCGGCGTACCCGACAAAACGCCGCTGGTGGAGAATGCCATACCAGCCGGCAGCGCGCCCGCGGCGATGCTGAACGTCAGCGGACCACGGCCGCCGCCGCCCGCGAAGGTGATCGGCGCGTATGCCGTCCCACCCAGGCCTCCAGGCAGGGCGCCGGGCGACGGCGAGGTGATGGTGATCACGGGATCAACGACCACGAGAGTGTAGGCCTGCGAACCGGTAAAGCCGAGACTGTCCGTCCCCGTGACCGTGAACGGATAGTTGCCACCGGCGATGGGCGTGCCCGACAGGAGACCAGTGGTGCTCAGGCTCAGGCCCGGCGGCAGGCTGCCCGTCAGGCTGTAGGTAATCGCGCCGTGGCCACCGGTGCTGGTGATGCTCAGGCTGTAAGGCTGTGTGGTCGTCGCGGCCGGCGCGGAGGCGGGGTCCAACACCAACACCAAGGGATCGATGGTGAGAGTGTAGGTCGCCGGCGCGCTGCTGGACGCACCCGCGCCGGTGCTGGAGTCGGTGGCCGTCACGTCGAAGGTGAAGGTCCCGGCGGCGGTCGGCGTGCCAGTGATCGCCGAACCGACCACCGCCATGCCTGGCGGCATCGTTCCGCCCGTGTGGGCGAAGCTGTAGGGCCCCGTCCCGCCGCTCGCGCCGAGGGACTGGATGAATGTGAGGCCTGGTCGCCCGCGACCCAGGTCGCCGGACGACGGAGTGACGACGACGGTGGGGCCGCCAACCACGATCGCCACCGTCGCTGGCGCGGCCGTCCCACCCGGTCCGGTCGCCGTCCAGGTGAAGTCGTCAGCGCCATGGTAGCTGGCGGTGGGCGTGTAGGTCGCCACATCGCCGGCGATGCTGACGGTTCCGTGCGCCGGCGCCGAGCTGATGGCGATCGCGCTGTGTACGCCCGTGATCGATGTCGCCAGGTCGATCGTCGTTCCCGCGCTGTTGTAGGGAACCGCCACACCGTTGAGGTCGGCAACCACCGGAGCGGCGGGCGTCGCCACCGTCAGGGAGACGGTCGCCACGGTCGAAGTCCCGCCGGGTCCGGTCGCCGTGTAGGTGAAGCTGTCGGCTCCGTGGTAGCCCGTCGCCGGCGTATAGGTGACAACGTCACCCGCGACGCTGGTTGTCCCATGGGTCGGCGCCGAACCGATCGCGATCGAGGTGTGTAGGCCGGTGATCGAAGCGCCCAGGTCGATGGCCGTTCCCGTGCTGTTGTAGGGGACCACGACGCCCGATCTGTCGGTGACGGTGGGGGGAGCGATGAAGGTAAAGGTCGCCGCGCCCATGCTGACTTGGCCGTTGACGGTGACCGACACATTGACCGGGCCCGGGCCAGCGACTGGCGCGGTGACGGTCAGCGATGTCGCCGAGGCGGCCGTGACCGTCCCAACACCCGCGCCGCCGAACGTGACTGTGTTGTCGCTGGGCGTGGTGTTGAAGCCGGCTCCGGAGATCGTCACCACCTGGCCTGCCGGGCCCGAGTTCGGCGAGATCGAGGTGACCGTGGGCACGACCACGAAGTCGCTGCCCTCCGTCGGCATGGTCATCGGATAGCCGTTGCCAGGGAGGAAGGGCGAGAGAGCAAAACCTGTGCCCAAGCCGGCCGCCCTGCCGCGATAGGCGAGCGTGATCGTGCAACTTCCCGGAGGCACGACGATGTCGTTGAGGTGGGTGACCGTCGTCGCGGTCGTGATCGTGCTGCCGACGCTACAGGTGCCGCCGGCCGCGCCGGCCACGCGGTCTACCACGCGGTCGTCAGACCTCACATGCGCGGGGAAAGGGGCAGTGCTCGACCCGTTGGGATTTGTAAGGGTGATCGTTGTTGTCCCAACGGCGCCCGCCTCCAAACTGCTCGGCGAGAAATCGATCGTCGCGCCGATGGCGGCAAACGTGTTCACCATCACGCTATAGGCGTCGCTGACCGAGAACGGCGCGCCGGCCCCCGTCGAGCTGTCGGTCGCCGTGATGGTGAAGTTGTAGATCCCCCAACCGGTCGGTGTCCCTGACAGGACGCCGGTGGGCGACAGGTTAAGGCCGGGCACGAGGGCGCCGGTCACCGCGTAGCTGTAGGGTCCGGTCCCGCCGCTGGCCACGACCGTCTGACTGTAGGGGGCGCCCATACCCGCTAACGGCAGCATGGTAGGTGACAGGGTCAGGATCGGCGAGTTGACGGTCAGCGTGTAGGGGCGCGCCCCCGTGTAGCCCAGCGCATCCGTCGCCGTGATTGTGAAGTTGAAGGCGCCGCTCGCCGTAGGTGTTCCGGAAAGGGCGCCGGTCACTGACAAGGTCAGACCGGCGGGAAGCGCCCCGGCTGTCACGGCATATCCGTAGTCCGCCGTTCCGCCTGCGGCCGTGATCGCCTGGCTGTAGGCGACGCCGATCCTGGCGTTCGCAAGAGCGCTCGGGTCCACGGTGATGATCGGCGCCGCGACCGTCAGACTGGCCGATACGTTGGCGGTATGATTGCCGATCGTCCCGAACGAACTGTCGGAGATGCTGAACGACAGGGTGTAGAGGCCGGCGACTGTCGGCGTTCCCGACAGTATGCCCGTCGCCGGATTGAACAGCATGCCCGTCGGCGTCCCCGACGAGCTGTTGATCACATAGGGCCCCCAGCCGCCGGAAATCACCACCGGCGCGGCGGCGCTGTTGTAGGCCGTTCCCGCCGCACCGAACCCGGATGGCAGGGCGACGGAGAATATCGGAGCGGCCACGCCCATCCGGACCGTAGCAGCGGCCGACGTCCCGCCTGCATTGCTGGCCGTGTATCGGAAGGTGTCGATGCCGTGGAAACCGGGCGCGGGCGTGTAACTGACCGTTCCCGCATTGTTGATACTTACCGTTCCGCCCTGATCCGTCGCCGCCGAATCCACCGCGAAACTCGTCGGGCCGCCGAACACGAAGAGACTGACGCTGAACGTCGTGGCCGGGCCCGCCCCCGTGTTGAAGGGCACGGCCGAGGAATAGGTGAAGCCGTTCGCCGTCGGGGCGGCGACATAGGTGAACTGGTCTCCGACGCTGATCGCTGATGTTCCGCCGCCCGTGGTGACACGGATATCGACCGCACCGGCGCTTCCGCCCGGGGAGGTCGCCGTGATCGAGGTCGCGCTGTTGAAGGTAAATGACGCGGCCGGCGTCGCGCCGAACGTCACGGCGGTGACGCCGGTAAAGTTGGACCCGGTGATGGCCACGGCCGTGCCGCCGCCCGTCGGGCCCGAGGCTGGTGAGATCGCGGTCACCGTCGGAGCTTCAGCCACGGTCACGACGACGGGCGCGGAGGCTGGCGAAGCGTTGCCTACGCTATCGGTCGCGATCGCCGTGAAGCTGTAGGCGGAGCCTGTGGCCAATTGGCTTGAGGTGAAACTCCAGTTCCCGGCGCCGTCGGCCGAGGTCGTGCCGACCACCGAGCCCGCTCTCAGGATAGTGACGGTCGAGCCGGCCTCGGCCGTTCCGGTGAGCGTTGGGGTGGTGTCCCCGGTCGTCGTTCCGGTGACAGGCGTGGTCACCACCGGCGCCGCGGGCGGAGTTGTGTCGACGGTGAAGGTGTTGGTATTGGAGTTGGGGCTGCCGACGCCATTATTGCTGGCCGTGGCGCGAACGGCATAGGTCCCATCCGCCAGCGGCGTGGCCGGCGTAAGGGTCCAGTTACCCCCGGCGTCCGACGTCGTCGATCCGAAGGAGGTCCCGTTGACGGTCAATGCGATCGTCAGGCTGGCTCCGGATGTGCCCGAATAGGTGGGCGTATTGTCATTGGTCCGCGAACCGTTGGCGGGGGTGTTGACCGTCGGCGCCGCCGGCGGCGCGATATAGGTGAACTGGTTGCCCGCACCCGTGGCGCTGGTCCCACCCGGCGTGGTGACCCGGACATTGGTCGCACCCGCCGCACCGACCGGCGCGGTCGCCGTGATTGAGGTCGCGCTGTTGAAGGTGAACGTCGCGGGAGAGGCGCCGAAAGCGACGGCGGTCGCGCCGGTGAAATTCGTCCCGGTCAGCATCACGCTCGTTCCACCGGCGGCGGCGCCGAAGGCGGGGTTGAGGGACACGACGGTCGGCGCCGCGGGGGCTCCACCCGAGCAGGTCACGGCGAACGATATTGTGCCACCGTCCGGAGTTCCGTCCCTCCCGACGTAGGTCTGCAGGGCCTCCGTCGCCGCGCTGACGGCGTGGGTCTGCGTCGTGGACGAGGTGTAGAGGGTGTTGGTGAAGGCGGTCGACGGGTTGTTGGAATAGCCGAATGTGGCCTCCACCGTACCGGTGATGCCGATCCTGGTGATGGTGTAGGTCAGCACCTCGCCATTGGCGAAGTTGACCCGCGTCGGATGCCAGCGGGCGTTGGTGGGCAGCGGCGTATAGGTAGGGCTGCGCAGACCTGATGCGGAGAAGAAGGCGTTGGTCCCGGCGATCGCGTTCGAGGAGACCGCGTTGCTCCCGGCGGTGAAAGTGGTGGTGAAATTCAGCACCCCGGCGTTGACGGCGTCGCACCCTGTCGAAGCCAGCGCCGCGCCAGGCGCGACAAGCGCGGCGGCCGCCAGCATTCCACCCAGCAAGCGACGCCCGACGCCCAGTTGGACGCGCGCGCGCAGGCCGCGCCACATCGCGCGCACATTGTCGTTCGAACGCATTGCACCATCCCCCTGGTCCGCAGCGATCGGCTCGGATTTCAAGCGATCGGCGCAGCGCCTACGGAACGATGCATACGGGCGTGCAGAGCGCCCGGGCAGAACGCGCGACCAGCGTTCGACGAATTTTCGACGAACGGCGCAGGCCTCGGCCGGCTTCCAGCGCTCCGGCAGGGGACGGGCGAGCCACCCCGATCACCGGCGGCGGCGAAGACACCGGAAAGCGCCTCGAACCGAGGGCGTAGAAGGACCGGCCAGCATCAGCGCCGACGGTCGTCTTTATGCGATCCTTATGTCCCCAGCCCGGCTTCCAGCTCGAACCCTGACGCGTCGCGGCGGCATCTACCGGCCTCAACCTGAGCCGGAGAGACATCTTGGCCGACATCATCTTCCTGGGCCTGGGGCTGGGAGCGTTCGCGCTCTTCGGCCTCTACGCCGCGTTGCTGCGCAAGGTCTGACGGCCATGCTCGTCAACATCCTCTACGGCGCCGCCGCGATCGGCCTCGCCGTCTACATGGTCGCGGCGCTGCTGCGCCCCGACCGCTTCTAGCTTCATAGAAAAGGAGACCTCGCATGGACTGGCGGGGCTGGGCCGAGATCGTGTTCACGATCGGCCTCACACTGGCGTTGGGCATACCGCTCGGCGCCTATCTCGCGCGGGTCTGGACCGGCGGCCGAACCTGGCTGGATCCGGTCCTGAAGCCCGTTGAACGCGTCGCCTACGCGGCCTTCGGCGTCGATCGCGAAAGGGGCCAGACCTGGCTCGGCTACGCCGGATCGGTGATGGCCTTCGCCGCCGCCGGCTTCGCCATCCTCTACGCGATGCTGCGGCTGCAGAACTGGCTGCCGTTCAATCCGCAGGGGTTCGAGGGCCTGTCGCCCCACCTGGCGTTCAACACCGCCGTCAGCTTCGTCACCAACACCAACTGGCAGTCCTATGTGCCCGAGGCGACGGTCTCGACCTTCTCGCAGATGGCCGGGCTGACGGTGCAGAACTTCGTTTCCGGCGCCACGGGCCTGGCCATCGCGGCCGCCGTCGCGCGGGCCTTCGCCGCCGACAAGGGCGAGACCCTCGGCAACTTCTGGGTCGATGTGACCCGGGTCGTTCTCTACGTCCTGCTGCCGGTCAGCCTGGTGTTCGCGCTGGTGCTCGTGGCGCTGGGCGTGCCGCAGTCGCTGTCGGCCGGAACCGAGGTCACCACGGTCGAGGGCGCCAAACAGACCCTCGCCCTGTTCCCGGTCGCCAGCCAGGAGATCATCAAGCAGTTCGGCACTAACGGCGGCGGCGTCTTCAACGCCAACTCCGCCCACCCGTTCGAGAACCCCAACGCCTGGACCAACCTCATCCAGATCGTGGCCATGAACACGCTCAGCCTGGCCGCCGTCTTCGCCTTCGGTCGGGTCGTCCTGGCCCGCAAGGAAGCCCGCGCCCTGGCTGCCGTCATGGTCATCCTGGTCGCCGCCGCGGCGGGCGGCATCTACGCCGCCGAGACCCTGAGCCCACAGCCGGCGATGATCGCCGCTGGCGTCGACGCGCCGGCGTCGATGGAGGGCAAGGAAGTCCGCTTCGGGCCTGCCTCCACCGCGATGTTCGCGGCGGCGACCACCGGCGCGTCGGATGGTGCGGTCAACGGCATGCACGGCAGCTTCACGGCGCTGGGCGGCGGCATCGCGATGTTCATGATCCAGCTGGGCGAGATCCTGCCCGGCGGTGTCGGCTCCGGCCTCTACGGCATGCTGGTCATGAGCCTGCTGGCGGTATTCGTCGCCGGGCTGATGGTCGGCCGCACGCCCGAGTACCTTGGCAAGAAGGTCGAGGCCCGCGAGATCAAGTTCGCCATGCTGGCGGTATTGATCCTGCCGATCGTCATCCTCGGCTTCTCGGCCGTGGCGGCGGTGCTGCCGGTAGCGCTGGCGGGCCTGCTCAACAAGGGTCCGCACGGCCTGTCGGAGATCCTCTACGCCTATACCTCGGCGGCGGGGAACAACGGCTCGGCCTTCGCCGGCCTGACCGCCAACGCCCCCTGGTGGAACAGCACGCTCGGCATCGCCATGCTGCTGGGTCGCTTCGCCTACATCGTACCCGTGCTGGCCATCGCCGGCTCGATCGCGGCCAAGCCCAAGCTCGCTCCCACCGCCGGCACCCTGCCGAGCGACGGCCCGCTGTTCGTCGGCCTGCTCATCGGGATCATCCTGATCCTGGGCGGCCTGCAATTCTTCCCCGCACTCGCGCTGGGTCCGATCGTCGAGCACTTCCAGGTGCTGGCGGCGGCGCGCTGAGTTGATCCTCAAGGACGCCTGACATGTCCACTTTCGAAGACGCCGCCTCCGGCGCCAAGACCCGGGGCGCCATCGGCGCCGCCGGCCTCTCCGGCCCGGTCCTCGCCCGAGCGCTGAAGGAAGCGTTCCTCAAGCTCGACCCGCGCAAGCTGACCGGCAACCCGGTCATCCTCGCCACCGAGGTCGTGGCCGCCCTGGCCACGGTCTCGGCCGTGGTCGCCCTGGTCGGCGGCCAGCCCGCCGGTTTCCCGATCCAGATCGCGGCCTGGCTCTGGGCCACGGTCCTGTTCGCCAACCTGGCCGAGAGCGTCGCCGAGGGCCGGGGCAAGGCCGCCGCCGACAGCCTGCGCGCATCGCGCGTGACGACCAAGGCCAAGCTGCTGATCGATCCCGCGACCGGCAGCTGGATCCCGACCCCGGCCCACCAGCTGGGCGTCGGCGAGGTGGTCTTGGTCGAGGCCGGGGACGTGATCCCGGCCGACGGCGAGATCATCGCCGGGGTCGCCAGCGTCAACGAGGCGGCCATCACCGGCGAAAGCGCGCCGGTGATCCGCGAGAGCGGCGGCGACCGCAGCGCCGTCACCGGCGGCACCACGGTGGTCTCCGACTGGCTCAAGGTGCGCGTCACCAGCCAGCCGGGCTCGACCTTCCTCGACCGCATGATCGCCATGGTGGAGGGCGCCGACCGCCGCAAGACGCCGAACGAACTGGCCCTGGCGGTGCTGCTGGCCGGGCTGACGCTGGTGTTCCTGATCGCCGTCGTCACCCTGTTGGGCCTGGGCGCCTACTCGGGCGTGAAGCTCGACCCGATGGTGCTCGGCGCGCTGTTCGTGACCTTGATCCCCACGACCATCGGCGGGCTGCTCAGCGCCGTGGGCATCGCCGGCATGGACCGGCTGCTGAAGGTCAATGTCCTGGCCACGTCCGGCCGGGCCGTCGAGGCGGCGGGCGACATCGACACCCTGCTGCTCGACAAGACCGGAACCATCACCTTCGGCAACCGCATGGCCACGGAGGTCATCCCGGCCCCCGGCGTGCGTTCGGAAGCGGCGATGCGTGCAGCCCTGATGGCCTCGCTCGCCGACGAAACGCCTGAAGGCCGCTCGATCGTCGACCTCGCCCGCGACCAGGGCCTGACCGCCGAGTCCCCGGCCGACGCGACCTTCATCGCCTTCTCGGCGGTGACCCGGCAGTCGGGCCTCGACGCCGGGACCTCGTCCTGGCGCAAGGGCGCGGTCGACGCGGTTCTCAAGTCCCTGAACCTGACCGACGACCAGGCCCCCGCTGAGTTCCGCCAGGCGGTGGACCGCATCGCCCGCTCCGGCGGCACGCCGCTGGCGGTCAGCGAAAACAACGTCCTGGTCGGCGTCATCCACCTGAAGGACGTCGTGAAGCCGGGGGTGAAGGACCGCTTCGCCGACCTGCGCCGGATGGGGGTGCGGACCGTAATGATCACCGGCGACAACCCGGTGACCGCCGCAGCCATCGCCTCGGAGGCCGGGGTCGACGACTTCCTCGCCGAGGCCACGCCTGAGGACAAGCTGCGCATGATCCGCGCCGAGCAGGCCAAGGGTCGGCTGGTGGCCATGTGCGGCGACGGGGCCAACGACGCCCCCGCCCTGGCCCAGGCCGACGTCGGGGTCGCCATGCAGACCGGCGCCCAGGCGGCCCGCGAGGCCGGGAATATGGTCGACCTCGACAGCGACCCGACCAAGGTCCTGGAGATCGTCGAGGTCGGCAAGCAGCTGCTGATCACCCGCGGCGCCCTGACCACCTTCTCGATCGCCAACGACGTGGCCAAGTACTTCGCCATCATCCCGGCGCTGTTCGTAGTCGCCCTGCCCGCGCTGGGCGGCATGAACATCATGCAGCTGCACAGCCCGGAAAGCGCGATCCTGTCGGCGGTGATCTTCAACGCCCTGGTCATCGTCGCCCTGATCCCGCTGGCGCTGCGCGGGGTGAAGTACCGGGCCATCGGGGCCGGCAAGTTGCTGAGCCGCAACCTGTTGATCTACGGCCTGGGCGGCCTCGTCGCACCGTTCATCGGCATCAAGATCATCGACCTGATCGTCTCCTCCATCGGCCTCGCCTGAGGATTTGAAAACCATGCTCTCCCAACTCCGTCCCGCCATTGTCTCGATGGTCTTCTTCACCGCCCTGCTCGGCCTCGCCTATCCGCTGGCGGTGACCGGCGTCGCCCAGGCCGCCTTCCCGGTCCAAGCCAACGGCTCGATTGTGGCGGACAAGGCCGGCAAGCCGATCGGCTCGGCCCTGATCGGCCAGGCCTTCGCCGGCGCCGGCTACCTGCACGGGCGCCCCTCCGCCGCCGGCAAAGGCTACGACGCCACCGCCTCGTCGGGCTCCAACTATGGCCCGCTGAACGAGGACTACGCCGCCCGGGTCAAGACCGACGCCGATTCCCTGCGCACCGACAGCAAGGCGGCCATTCCGGTTGACGCGGTGACCACCTCGGGATCGGGGCTGGATCCGCACATCTCGCCAGCCTACGCCGAGCGTCAGGTCCAGCGCATCGCTGACGCGCGCGGCGTGACGCCGGCTGCCGTCCACGCGGTTATCACCGCCGCTACCGACAGGCCGACTCTCGGCTTCCTCGGCCAGCCCCGGGTCAATGTGCTGCAGGCCAATCTGGCGCTCGACGCGCGGGTTCCAGCGGCGCAACCTCCGGCGCGATGAGTCCCGAACCCTCCAGACCCGATCCCGACGCGCTGCTGGCGACAGCCGGGCGGGCGGGACGGGGGCGGCTGAAGGTCTTCCTCGGCATGGCCCCCGGCGTCGGCAAGACGTTCGAGATGCTCAGCGCCGCCGGCCGCCTCCAGGCAGCCGGCGGCGATCCGCTGGTCGGGGTCGTCGAGACCCACGGCCGGGGCGAGACGGAGGCCCTGCTCGACGGCCTCGAGGTGCTGCCGCGCAAGCCGATCGAGTACCGCGACCACACCCTGCTCGAGTTCGACCTCGACGCCGCCCTGGCCCGCAAGCCCGACCTGCTGCTGGTCGACGAGTATGCCCATTCCAATGCCCCCGGCTCGCGCCACCCCAAGCGCTGGCAGGACGTCGAGGAGCTGCTGGCGGCCGGGATCGACGTCTGGACCACGCTGAACGTGCAGCACCTCGAAAGCCTGGTCGACGTGGTCTGGAAGATCACCGGCGTGCGCCAGCGCGAGACCGTGCCCGACAGCGCCCTCTCCAAGGCCGACGAGATCGAGCTGATCGACATCACCCCGTCCGAGCTGCGTGAGCGGATGGCGGCGGGCAAGGTCTATGTCCCCGAGACCGCGCGGCTGGCCGCCGACCGCTTCTTCAAGCCCGAGAACCTGACCGCCCTGCGCGAACTGGCCCTGCGCCGCGCCGCCCAGACGGTCGACGACCAGCTCAACCAGGCCATGCGGGCCGCCGGCGTCGAGGGGCCGTGGGCGGCGGGCGAGCGGATCCTGGTCCTCGTCGGCCCCGACGCCATGGCCGGCTCGCTGGTCCGGGCCGGACGGCGGCTGTCGGACATGATGATGGACGCCCCCTGGACGGTCGCCCACATCGAGCGGCCCAACCGCGCCGCCGGCGATCCATTGGCCGGCGCCAAGCTGAACGAAGCGCTCAAGCTGGCCGAGCAGCTAGGCGGCTCGACCGTGGTGCTGACCGGCGACAACCTGGTCCGGGCGGTGCTGGACTACGCGCGCCGGAACAACGTCACACAGATTGTCGTCGGCAAGTCGCGGCGCGCCAGGTGGCGAGGTCTGTTCGGCCGGTCGCTGGCCCCGGCCCTGCTCGACGAGGCGGCCGGCGCGGCGCTGCACATCATCACCGAGGCTGGGGCGGACGACGCGCCCACGCCCAAGGCCCGGCGACAGGCCGGCGCCGTCCCGTGGCGCGGGCACCTGGGGGCCATCGCGCTGGTCGCGGTCGCCCTGGGCCTGGCGACCCTGATCGACCAGCGGGTCGAGAACGCCAACCTGGCGATGATCTTCCTGCTCAGCGTGCTGGTCTCGGGCCTGGCCTTCGGCTTCTGGCCGGCGGTCACGGCGGCGGGTCTCGCGGCGCTCGGCTACAACTTCTTCTTCCTCGGCCCGGAGCTCAGTTTCAGGATCGGCCACCCTGCCGACGTCCTGACTTTCGTAGTCTTCTTCGCCGTCGCCCTGACCACCGGCTGGCTGACCGGCCGGGTGAGGGATCAGGCCCGGGCGACCTCGCGCCGCGCCTCGGCCATCACCGCCCTGCTCGCCGCCAGCCGCCGCCTGTCCGCCGCCGCGCGCAAGGAGGACGCAGCCAGCGCTTTGGCCGAACAGCTCTCGGCCGCGACCGGAGGCAAGGCCATCGTCTTCCTGCCCACCGACGGCGATATCGCTCCCCTCGCCGCCTCGCCCGACATGGAGCCGCTGTCGACCGCCGACCTCGCCGCCGCGCGCTGGTCCTGGGAGAAGGGCGAGCCGGCCGGCGCCGGAACCGGCACCCTGCCCAACGCCGCCTGGACCTTCCGGGCGCTACAGGGCGTCAAGGCGCGATCCGGCGTCGTCGCGCTGGAGCCCAAGGCCCTCGCCGCCGAGGAGGACGAGCGCTTCGCCCTGGCCCTGCTCGATCAGGGCGCGGTGGCGCTGGAGCGCGCCGAGTTCGCGGCCGAGGCTGCCGACGCCGACGCCCTGCGCCGCTCCGACCGCCTGCGCTCTGCGCTGCTGAACTCGGTCAGCCACGACCTGCGCACGCCGTTGTCGACGGTGCTGGGCGCCGTCACCACCCTGATCGAGTTCGGCAAGGCGATGCAGCCGAAGGTCCGCACCGACCTGCTGCTGTCGATCCGCGAGGAGGCCGAGCGACTGAACCGCTACGTCGGCGACCTGCTCGACATGACCCGGCTCGAAGGCGGCGCGCTGAACACCCGCAAGGACTGGACGGACGTTCGCGACGTCCTCGCCGCCGCCATAGCCCGTGTCGAGCGTCGACTGGAAAACCGCAACTTTGTCAGAGACTTCCCGGCGCAACTTTCCATGGTCATGGCTGATCCGTCGCTGCTGGAGCAGGCGCTGGTCAACATCCTCGAGAACGCAATCGCCTACAGTCCAGACGGCTCGGCCATCGAGACCGCCGCCTACGAGGACCGGGGTAACGTCGTCATCTCCATTGAGGACGAAGGCCGTGGCATCCCGACCGCCGAGCTTGAGCGGGTGTTCGAGCGCTTCCGGCGGATGGAGGAGTCCACCGACCGCGGCAAGGGCGCGGGCCTGGGCCTGGCCATCTCCAAGGGTTTCGTCGAGGCCATGGGCGGCCGCATTGCCGCCGCCAGTCCGATCCACGATGGACGCGGGACCCGCATCCTGATCAGCCTGCGCAAGGAAACCGTCACCCCGGGGCATATGCTGTGACCGCCTACCGCCCGCGCATCCTCGTCATCGACGACGAACCGCAGATCCACCGCTTCCTGGGCCCGGCCCTCGACGCGTCGGGCTACGAGCATGTCCGCGCCGATGACGCCGCCTCGGGCCTGCGCGAGATCGCCCGCAAGCCGCCGGACGCGGTGGTGCTCGACCTCGGCCTGCCCGACATGGACGGCAAGGAAGCGCTGCTGAAGGCGCGCGCCTTCTATGACGGTCCGATTCTGATCCTGTCGGCTCGGGACCGCGAGACCGAGAAGATCGACGCGCTCGACGCCGGCGCGGATGACTACGTCGAAAAACCGTTCGGAGTCGGAGAGTTACTGGCGCGTCTTCGTGTCGCCATGCGCCACCGCCTTCGCCGTGAGGGCGCCGAGCAGGTGATGGCGTCCGGCGCGGTCGAGATCGACCTGGTCAACCGACGGGTCACCAAGGCCGGCGAGTCCGTGAAGCTGTCGCCCAAGGAATACGACCTGCTCGCCTGCCTGGCCGGTGGGGCGGGACGGGTGTTGACCCACCGCCAGATTCTCACCGCCGTCTGGGGCCCTGCCCACGAGCACGACGTCCAGTATCTGCGGGTCTTCGTCGGCCAGTTGCGGCAGAAGCTGGAACCGGATCCCGCCGCCCCGACCGTGATCCTGACCGAGCCCGGCGTGGGATACCGGTTCGGATAGCCACCCCCTCACATCTTCACTCGCGTGATAGTCAGTGTTGACGACCTCGTGAGTGCGTGTCAGCTTCCGACCATGCGCCGCAGAGCGCTCGCCGTTAGGGGCACCGGGAGGGACCATGAAGATTCAAGCATTTCTGCTGAGCGCGTCTGTGTTGACGCTGGGCTGGTGCGGCAGCGCGCTCGCCCAGACCGCGCCCGCCGACCAGCCGCAGGCCGAGGCCGGCACCGGCGTCGAAGAACTCGTCATCACCGCCGAACGCCGCACCTCCAACCTGCAGACGACGCCCATCGCTGCGACGGTGCTGAGCGGCTCCGCCCTCGAGAAGAAGGGCATCACCACGGTCGACCAGCTGCAGTTCGCGGTTCCGGGCGCCGTCGTGAACAACTTCGGTCAGGGCATCGACTTCAACATCCGCGGCATCGGCAAGGCCGAGCACAACTCGCAGACCCTGACCGGCGTCATCACCTATCGCGACGGCGTGGCGACCTTCCCGGGCTACTTCACCGGCGAGCCCTACTACGACATCGCCAGCCTCGAAGTTCTGCGCGGACCGCAGGGGACCTTCGTCGGCCAGAACGCCACCGGCGGCGCGGTGTTCGTGACCTCGAACAACCCGATCATCGGTGGCGGCTACACCGGCTACGTCGCCGGCCAGATCGGCAACTATGAGGATGTGGCGGCCCAGGGCGCGATCAACCTGCCGATCAGCGACACGCTGGCGGCGCGGGTCTCGTTCAACGCCGAACAGCGTGACAGCTTCTACGACATTACCGGCCCCGGTTCGGGCAACAAGGGCCTGCAAACGGGCAGCGTGCGCCTCGGACTGCTGTGGAAGCCGGCTGACGCCCTCACCGTGAATTTCAAGACCGACTACAGCCACCTGGACTTCGGCGGCTATCCGTCCGACCCGGTGAACTCGACCAACGACCCGTTCGACATCACCGCCAACGACCACATGGCCGCGCGGGACTGGATGCTGAGGTCCGTGCTGAAGGTCGACTATGAGTTCGGCAACGGCATTATCCTGCGCTCGATCAGCGGCTATCAGGACGGCAACACCTACTACGCGGCGGACCTCGACGGGACGAGCGTCGGCAACAGCACCTTCACCGACTCCGTCGACGAGACGCTGCTGTCGCAGGAGATCAACCTGATCTCGCCAGAAGGCGAGCGGATGTCGTGGGTCCTCGGCGCCTACTTCCAGTCGGATGACACCGAGTTCCTGCCCGGCAAGTTCGTCATCGGCGTGCCGGCGGGGACCCCGGCCACGGAATACGTGCTGCAGGGGACGAACTTCAGGCAGACCAGCGCGGTCTTTGGGCAGGTCACCTTCAAGCTGCCGCATCGCTTCGAGCTGCAGATCGGCGCGCGCTATTCGGACTCGCGCTCGAGCAACGACGTCTCGGTCATGCAGTATGGCGTGCCGATCGCCCAGGAGCAGTCGGTCAAGTCGAACAACGTTTCCGGCAAGATCTCGCTGAACTGGACCGTCAACGACCACAACTTCCTCTACGCCTTCGTGGCCACGGGCTACAAGCCGGGCGGCCTCAACGTGCCGGTCGGCTTCGGCACGCCAGATCCGTTCGGACCGGAGAAGGTCACCAACTACGAACTGGGTTGGAAGGCGGGCTTCCTCGGCGGCCGCCTGCGCACCCAGATGAACGTCTATTACAACGACTACGAAGACTTCCAGGTGACCATCGGCTACCCGCTGCTGCCGATCTTCGGGTTCGGACTCAACAACCCGAGCACGACCAAGATCTACGGCTTCGAAGCCCAGGCCGAGGCGGTGTTCGGGCCGCTGTCGATCGACGCCGGCCTCGGCTGGATGAAGAGCGAGCTCGGCACCTTCTACGCCACCGACCCGCGCGGGCTCACCTTCACCCCCTGCGACCCCGCGACCGGCCCCACCAGCGTCACCTGCATCAATCTCGGCGGGCGTGACCAGACCTACGCGCCGGAGCTGACCTTCAACATCGGCGGTCAGTATCGGTTCGACCTGGCCAACGGCGACACGATCACGCCGCGCCTCAACTACGGGCACGTGTCCGAGCAGTGGGCGACCCTGTTCCAGAACACGGCCCGAGGTGATCGGGTCGAGGAGCGCAACGTCTTCAACGCCCAATTGGCCTGGACCCGCAAGGATCTGGTCGCGACCCTCTACGCGACCAACCTGACGGACGAACACTACGTCGCCGCCATCAACTCCGGCCTTCGCTTCGCCGGCCCGCCGCGTCAGTTCGGCCTGCGGGTGATGAAGGTCTTCTAGCGCGGTCCCTCCCGCGCCTTGGGTTGGCCGTCTGGCGACCGCCAGGCGGCCACCTTCTTGAATAGCAGGCCTCGCCTCCCCGCCGGGCCGAGATTGAGTGATCCGACTATGCAGTCCTACGCCCTGACGGTGGACAAGTTCCTCGACCATGCCGCCAAGTGGAACGGCGCGCGCGAGGTGGTCACGGCGGAGACGGGCCGGATCGGTTACGCCGCCCTGCGGGAGCGGAGCAACCGGCTGTCGGGCGCGCTGGCCCATCTCGGTCTGGCCCTTGGCGACCGGGTCGCGACCCTGGCCTGGAACACCCAGCATCACCTCGAGGTCTACTTCGGGGCCATGGGCGCGGGCTTCGTCTGCCACACGCTCAATCCGCGCCTGACCGTTCAGCACCTGGCCGCGATGATCAACGAGGCGGAGGACCGCGTCCTCGCCATCGCCTCGAACCTGTCGCCGGTGCTTGAGGAGTTGTTACCGCTCTGCCCCGTCATTGAGCATGTCGTGGTGCTGGACGCCCCCAGCAACGCCTCGGCCGTGTGGCGCCATGACGCCAGGCGTTGGGACCTCGAGAGCCTGTTGGCGGAACACGGACGCGCCACGACCTGGGGCGACTTCGCCGAGGAGTCGCCGGCCGGGCTCTGCTACACCTCGGGCACCACGGGCCGGCCCAAGGGCGTGCTCTACACCCACCGCTCCAACTACCTTCACACCCTGCGCGCGCTGCAGGCCGACGCCATGGCCCTCACCGCTTCCGACACGGTGCTGGTCGCGGTGCCGATGTTCCACGCCAACGGCTGGGGACTTCCGTTCCAGGCGCCGGCCGTCGGCGCCAAGCTGGTGCTGCCCGGTCGAAACACCGACGGTGCGACCCTGGCCAAGCTGATGCGCGACGAGGCCGTGACGGTGGCCGTGGGCGTGCAGACCGTCTGGCTGGGCCTGCTCGATCACCTCGACGCGACCGGTGGCGAGACGCCGGACCTGAAGCGGGTGATCATCGGCGGCTCCCACTGTCCCGACGCGCTGATCCGGCGCATGGAGGAGCGGCTGGGAGCCAGGGTCCAGACCAGCTGGGGCATGACCGAGCTGTCGCCCATGGGCGCTATCGCCCCGCCTGACGCGGGCCCGCCCGAGACGCGGGCTTCGGGCCGCCCGGCGATCGGCCTCGACCTGAAACTCACCGACGCGGACGGCCGTACGCTGGAGCAACAGCGGGACGTCGTGGGGCATCTGAAGGTCAAGGGCGCGAGCGTCGTCGACCGCTACTTCAAGGCGGACGAGGACGCCCTCGACGTCGAGGGTTACTTCGACACCGGCGACCTCGCCCGCATCGACGAGACCGGAAACCTGACCATCTGCGGCCGCTCGAAAGACCTGATCAAGTCGGGCGGCGAATGGATCAATCCCGCCGAGATCGAAGACATCATTGGCCGCCATCCGGCCGTCGGTCTGTCGGCGGTGATCGGTCGGGCAGACGCCAAATGGGGCGAGCGCCCCGTGCTGGTCGTCGAACTGCGGCAGGGTGCGGCGGTCGACGCCCAGACCCTGCTCGGCGCCCTTCGCGGCCGCGTCGCGGACTGGTGGCTGCCTGATCAGATCGTCGAGGTCGCGGCGATGCCGCTGGCCGCCACCGGGAAGATTGACAAGAACCAGCTACGTGCCGACTACGGGAGCGGAATCCTGGTCGCGGAGAGCTCAGGTTCGTGACGGCCTTACCCGGCTGGCGATTCCGAGACGTGGAGAGGTCGGCTTGATGTCAGAAGGTTCAGCGCCAAAGCGGGTTCGCCGGAGCAAGGCGGAGCAGCGCGCGGAGACCCTCGAACAGATCCTGGACGCCGCCGAGTACCTCTTTTCGCTGCAGGGCCTGCATGGCGTCACCCTGCGCGACGTGGCCCAGCGCGTGGGCGTCCACACCACGCTTCTGCACTACTATTTCCAGGACAAGCCGACCCTGTTCGAAGCCGTCTTCGCGCGGCGGGCCAGCGTGACCAGCGGCCTTCGGATGGAGGCCCTCGATCGATACGCCGCCGAGGCCGGCGACAGCCCGACGGTCGAGGGGGCGCTGCACGCCTTCCTGGACACCGACCTCGATCTCTACATCCAGGGCGGCGAAGGCTGGATGAACTACGGCGCGTTCGGCGCCCGCGTCAGCAACACGCCCGAAGGCGCGGTGCTGATGGACGCCCACTTCGATCCCGTCGTGCTCAAGCTGGTCTCGATCCTCAAGCGCGCCCTCCCCGACATGCCCGAAGAAGACATCTTCTGGGGCTACCACTTCGTCACCGGCGCCCTGATGAACACCTTGGCCCGCAGCGGACGCATCGACCGCCTCTCCGGCGGGCTGTGCCGGTCCGAGGACTTCGAGGCGGTGAAGCAGCGCATGGCCAGGTTCATGGCCGCCGGCTTCCACGCCCTGAAAGCCTAGCGGCAGGCGGCGCCCGGCGCCGGGAGCGGCGGCGAGATGATGCCGACGTTCCAGTTCCAGGGCAGGTCCCCGACCGCGCGGCGACGGCACACGACTTCTTCGTGCAGCTCGTACATGCCCGGGAACAGCTGGGCCGAGACCCGCGGCGCGTCCTGGAAGGCTATGAAGCCGCGCTGGGACCCGAACGCCGGCCAGTCGGGCGCGCCGGCGGCCCGCGGCTCGCCGGTTCGGATGAAGCTGGTCCAGTAGTCGAGCATGGCGTCGGACAGCTTCGTCTCGGCGGGGGTCTTCGGCGCCTTGGGCCAGAACGGCGGCGTGCGGTTCAGCGTCCCGAACACATAGGGCAGCTCGGCGCCATGGAAGGCGTGCAGACCGACACTGTCGGCCACCGGGTAGCCATGATCGAAGATGTAGAGGTAGGACCCGGCGCCCAGGGTCGCCTGATTCCGTACCAGCCGCTCGGCGGTCCAGCCGTAGATGGCGTCGCGGGTGGAGGCGAGGATGGTCTCCTCGAGGTTCTGCGTCGGATAGAGCTTCAGATGCGCGTCGGCGAGATCGCCATAGCGGTCGCGGATGGCCTTCTCGTAGCTGCCGGCGAGCGCCGGCGCCGGCGGCGCCAGCATGCGCAGCGACCGGATCTCGCCGCTGTTGAAGCCGGCGAGGATCGGAACCGGAGCCTGCTCGCCCCGGTCGAAGACCTCGACCAGCTGGCGGGGCAGGATCTGGCCATCGACGACGCCGAATGGCGCGAAGCCGGCGAGCGCGGCGGCCTTGGTCAGCTTGGCGGCGTCCATCGCACGCAGGGCGGCCACGTCGGGGGCCTGAAGCTTGGCGGACAGGGACAGACCAGTCTCCTCGGCCGGCGTCTCGCCGAACGCCCGCGTCTTCAGCGACGGGGTGGAGATCATGTAGGCGCTCTGGGCGATGGCCTTGGCGAACAACCCTCGGGCCGGCGGTGAGGCCATCAGGTACATGACGCTCAGCCCTCCGGCGGACTCGCCGGCTATGGTCACATTGGCAGGATCGCCGCCGAAGGCCGCGATGTTGCGCTGGACCCAGCGCAGCGCCTCGATCTGGTCCAGCAGGCCGTAGTTGCCCGAGATCCCGTTCGGCGACTCCGCACTGAGGCCAGGATGGGCGAGATAGCCGAGAACGCCGATACGGTAGTTGATCGAGACCACCACCACGCCCTGCTCGGCCATGCGGGCGCCGTCATAGATCGGCTCGTGACTGAAGCCTCCGGCCAGCGCGCCGCCATGGATCCAGACCATCACCGGGGCCTTGGCGGCGCTGGCCGGGGCCCAGATGTTGAGCGTAAGGCAGTCCTCGCTCATCGCCTTGGGATCGTTGGCGTAGATGTTGAAGGGGCCGGACTTGTTCTGGATGCAGGCGGGGCCGAACGCGCTCGCGTCCTTCGCTTCCGTCCAGCGAGGCATCGGCTGGGGCGGTGTCCATCGGGCCGGGCCGACGGGCGGCAGGGCGTAGGGCAGTCCCTTGAAGACGTGCACGCCCGCCTGGCTTTCGCCGGTCACGGCGCCGGCGGGAGCGTCCACCGTAGGGCGACCGGGCGCGGCGTGGCCGGGCAAGGCAACTGCGAGGCAGGCCGCCACGGCGGCCCATGGCAGAAGGTGGCGAAGGGCGGTCATGCGGTCACTCCTGCCGCCTGGCGATCTTCCTTCCGCAGCACCAGCGCCAGCCACACGAACAACGCGATGGCGGCGACGTACACCGGGATCAGCCACAGGAACGCCATCTGCAGCGAGTTGTCGGGATGCGTGGCGCGAAGGGCGTCGCTGACGAAGCCGACGAAGGTCGGCCCCAGGCCCATGCCGGTCAGGTTCATGATCAGCAGGAGCAGCGCCCCGGACATCACCCGCTGGTGCGGCGCCACCTCCTGCTGGACCAGGGTCACGGCCGAGGACAGGTAGAAGTAGTTGAAGAAGGTCGGGCCGATCAGCCAGGCCAGGGCCACCGGCCAGGTCGGCGCCCAGACGAAGCCGATGAAGGGCAGGACCGCGATCGCCAGGGTGATGGCGGGAACGACGGCATAGGCCTGCTTGGAGCGCCGGGTGAAGCGGTCGATCACCCGGCCGGAGACGAAGATTCCGCCGCCCATGCCGATGATCACCACCAGCGCGTACCAGAGCGACACGTCCTGAAGGGTCATGCCCTTCTCGCGCATCAGGAACAGGGTGGTGAAGTTGCCGGCGCCGTAGGTGACGATCTGCGTCACGCCGCCGGCGAGCGCTATCAAGACCAGGGACTTCCTGGAGAAGAACATCTTCACCGTCATCATGAATCCGGCCGCCTCGGCTGCGACCGGCGCAGCGGCCGCCGGCGTCGGCGCCGCGCGGTCGAGACCACCGCGACGGGGCTCAGGCACGAACCGCCAGACCGCCAGCGCCGCGACCACGCCGACCGCGCCCAGAATGAGGAAGGCCAGCCGCCAGTCGTAGGCCGCGGCGATCGCCGCCCCGAAGGCGACGCCCAGCGCCTGGCCGATCGGCGGGCCAAGATTAAAGAGGCCGAACGCCGTGCCGCGCCGTCCCGGCGGAAAATAGTCGGAGATGATCGCGTAGGACGGCGGCACCCCGCCCGCTTCGCCGACGCCTACCGTCATCCGCGCGACGACGAGCTGGCCATAGGTTGCCGAGAGGCCGCAGCCCATGGTCGCCACGCTCCACAGCGCGCAGGCGAAGGCCAGCACCCTGACCCGGTTCGTCCGGTCGGCCAACCAGCCGACGGGAATGGAGATCAGGCAATAGAACAGCGCGAAATACAGCCCGCCGATCAGGCCGAGCTGGCCGTCGGTGACGCCGAGGCTGTCCTGGATCGGCTTGGCCAGGATCGACAGCAGCTGCCGGTCGAGGAAGTTGAGGACATAGACGAAACACAGCATGCCGAGCACGAACCAGGAGTGTGCGCTGGTCCGCGCGTCCGGCGCGCCCACGTCGGATGTCGAGGCTGAACTGTGAGCGGTCATGGCGCGACGACCGTCCTGAACGCCATGATCGATCCGGAGTCGCCAGCCTTCGCCGCGGGCGCGAGCCCTCGCGCCGTGTCGTATCCCATCCCGATCCCTTCCCTGTTCGGCATCGATCGTAGGCGTCGATGTTGCCCCCACCATCAGCCGACAGAACAGGTTCGTCAATACTCACTATCGCGTGCGTGAATGTATGGGGGTGTGATGAGAGCTCGAAGCTCTGTGGCTCCATGAGCCGACCATGACAAACCCTGCGTCCGGCCTGCCGCAGGGAGCGGAAAATGCTAACGATGGCCCATACGCACAGGGGTCGCGCGTGATGACCAAGCACCGAATCTACACAACCAGCTTCGCCAGCGTTTATCCGCACTACGTCGCGAAGGCGGAGAAGAAGGGGCGCTCGAAGGCCGAGGTCGATCAGATCATCCGCTGGCTGACCGGTCTCAGCCAGGAAGACCTCGACGGTCACCTGGCGAAGAAGACCGACTTCGAAACCTTCTTTGCCCAGTCGCCCAGGCTGAACCCAGCCCGCACCATGATCACCGGCGTCATCTGCGGCATTCGCGTCGAGGACGTCGTCGAGCCGCTGATGCGGGAGATCCGCTACCTCGACAAGCTCATCGACGAGCTCGCCAGAGGCAAGGCGATGGAGAAGATCCTACGCGGATGAGGTGCGCCGTCGACGGCGGTGTCGCGACCGACCCTAGACGCTCAGGGCTTCGTAGGCGGGCAAGGTGAGAAACTCTTCGAGACGGTCCGCCAGGACCAGCTCGCGGAACAGACGGCTGGCCTCTTCCAGGCGGGGCGACGGGTAGTCGCGGGCGAGACCAGCCCCCTCCTCCGCGAACAGGGTGTCGAAGAGGTCCTGGGTCAGCCCGCGGCCGTCGTCGAGAACCGCCTCCAGCCGAACCCACTGCCAGAGCTGTGTGCGGCTGATCTCGGCCGTCGCGGCGTCTTCCATCAAGTTGTAAAGCGGCACCGCGCCACGGCCCTCGAGCCAAGCCTGGGTGTAGCGAACGCCGACGCGGATGTTCTCGCGCGCACCGGCTTCGGTCCGCTCGCCGTCGTGCACGCGCAGCATGTCGGCTTGGCCGACATCGACGTCCTCGCGCAGCCGGTCCAGCTGGTTCGGCGTCGGCATCAGGCGGTCGAAGACCTCCATGGCCACCGGGACCAGGTCCGGGTGCGCGACCCAGGTGCCGTCGTGACCGTCGCCGGCCTCGCGTTCCTTGTCGGTCTTGACCTTGGCGAAGGCGGCGGCGTTGGCCTCGGGGTCGCCCTTGATCGGAATCTGCGCCGCCATCCCGCCCATCGCGAAGGCGCCGCGACGGTGGCAGGTCTGGATCAGCTTCAGCGAATAGGCGCCCAGGAACGCCTGGCCCATGACCATCGCAGCGCGGTTGGGCGTCAGGAAAGCTTCGCTGCGGCCCAGGCGCTTGATGAAGGAGAAGATGTAGTCCCAGCGGCCGCAATTCAGGCCGACGATATGGTCGCGCAGCTCGTAGAGGATCTCGTCCATCTCGAACGCGGCCGGAATGGTCTCGATCAGCACCGTGGCCTTGAAGGTCCCGGCCGGCAGGCCGAGCACCTCCTGGGCGCGGACGAAGACGTCGTTCCACAGCCGGGCCTCGAGGTGGCTCTCGAGCTTGGGCAGGTAGAAGTAGGCGCCCGAGCCCTTGGCCATCGCCGCCTTCGCGTTGTGGAAGACGTAGAGGCCAAAGTCAAACAGACCGCCGGAGACGATCTGGCCGTCCACCGTCAGGTGGCGCTCGGGCAGGTGCCAGCCGCGTGGGCGGACCAGCAGAACGGCTGGGTTGTCTCCCAGCCTGTAGGATTTTCCGGAGTTGGCGTCGACGTGGGTCAGCTCCGCGTTCCAGCGGTCCTTCAGGTTCACCTGACCTTCGACCACGTTCGCCCAGGTCGGCGAGGTCGCGTCCTCGAAGTCGGCCATGAACACCTTCGCCCCGCTGTTGAGGGCGTTGATGATCATCTTGCGATCGACCGGGCCGGTGATCTCCACGCGACGGTCCTGAAGATCGGCCGGGATCGCTCCCACCCGCCAGTCGCCGGCGCGCACCTGCGCCGTCTCCGGCAGGAAGTCGGGCAGCTCGCCGCCGTCGAAGCGGGCCTGCCGGGCCTCACGGGCGGCCAGCAGCTCACGCCGCCGGCCGTCGAAGCGACGATGCAGGTCGGCCACGAAGGCCAGGGCCTCCGGCGTCAGGATTTCAGTGGCGCGCCCCTCGACGGGGCCGGTCAGCACGATGTCGGAAACGGCGGTGTCGAGAGGCATTGGAGGGTCCTGGACGCGGAAACTGGTCTGGTCGGAATTCGTCCCGGCGCGACAGGGCGCGCCGGGACCGTTGGCGGTCTTATAGGATCAGGCGCCGACGGTGTCGGTCAGTTTCGGATCGCGAACCGTCGGAATAATCTGGTCTCCCCAGTTGCCGGCGCCGTCGTGGTGTCGCGATGCGCGCACCAGTTCGACGGAGTAGCCGGCGGCGATCGCCTTTTGCACTGCCTCGTTCAGGCGGTGAGAGGCTTCCGCGAGACGCTGGATCGCACGGTCGCGCCCTTCGGTCTCGGGCATGGCGGTCGGGGTGAATTGCGGCTTGGACATGGGAGTCTCCTCGCTCTGCTCTGTGTGTCGCCTACTCGGCGGCGAACTGGTTCATGGTGTTGCCGTGGCCGCCAGCCTTCAGGGCTCGCTCGCCGGCGACCATTTCCTTGAAGGTGTCGCCCAGGTCGGAGCCGACTTCGTGCTGGTGCTTCACCGCCGAGACGCCGCGGCGGATTTCCTCGCGCTGCACCGAATTGACGTAGGCCTTCATCCGGTCCTCGCCGAAGTAGCCGCGGGACAGTTCGTCCATGCTCTTCGCCGTGAGGTGGAAGGTCGGCAGGGTGATCAGGTTGTGGAACACCCCGGCGCGGGCCGAGATGTCGACCTGGAAGGCCGCGAGGCGGGCGTCCGACTCGACGCCGAGTTCGGTCGCGTCGAGATCCTTCGACATCAGGCCGGCGCCGTCCGGGTAGGTTTCGGCGCTGATCTTGCCCTCGGCGATCCACTGGTCGCGGATCTGGCGGCGCAGGTTCAGGGTCCAGTTGAAGGACGGCGAGTTGTTGTAGGTCAGCTTCGCGTTGGGCACGGCCTTGCGGACCTCGGCCACCATCGAGGCGATCTCGTCGACGTTGGGGGTGTCGGTCTCGATCCACAGCAGGTCGGCGCCGCCCTGGGTCAGGGACGAAATGCAGTCCTCGATCACGCGCTGGCGGCCGGTGTTGTCCTGGAAGGCGAACAGTCCGTTGGGCATGCGCACCGGCTTCACGAACTCGCCGTCGCGATAGAGAGCGACTTCGCCGTCCTGGATCGGGTTCTCCGGCGTGATGGCTTCCGTCTTCAGCCACTTGATGTAGTCGGAGGCGAGATCGCCGGCGTGCTGGCTGACCGGGATCTTCTGGGTCAGACCAGCGCCGAGGCTGTCGGTGCGGGCGACGATGACACCCTCGTCCACGCCCAGCTCCTCGAAGGCCAGGCGACAGGCGCGCAGCTTTTCGATGAAGTCTTCACGGGGCACCGTGACCTTGCCGTCCTGGTGGCCGCACTGCTTGGCGTCGGAGACCTGGTTCTCGATCTGCAGGCAGCAGGCGCCGGCCTTGATCATTTCCTTGGCCAGCAGATAGGTCGCGTTCTCGTTGCCGAAGCCGGCGTCGATGTCGGCGATGATCGGCACGACATGGGTCTCGAACTCGTCGATGGCCTTGATCGCGGCGCGCTCGCCGACCTCGTCACCGCCCTTGCGGGCGTCGGTCAGCGCCTTGAACAGGTCGTTCAGCGCGACCTCGTCGGCCTGGCGGAGCGAGACGTAGATTTCCTCGATCAGATCGACGACCGCGGTCTTCTCGTGCATCGACTGGTCGGGCAGATGGCCCCAACGGTTGCGCAGGCCGGCGACCATCCAGCCGGACAGATAGACGTAGGCGCCCTTGGTCGTGCCGCGCAGGCGTTTGACCGACTTGATCATCTGCTGGGCGTGAAAGCCCGACCAGCAGCCGAGCGACTGCGTGAACTTGCTGCTGTCGAGGTCGTAGGCCGCCATGTCGGTCCGCATGACGCCGGCCATCTCGCGGGCGATGTCGAGGTGGGTCGAGAAGGTGTTCTGCAGCTTCAGCTGGATGATGGCGTCGATGTCGATGCCGCCCGGGGCCAGACCGTCGGGATAGCGGGCGAGAAGAAGGTCGCGGTGTTCCGCATAGGTCTTGCGAAGCGTCATTGGTCTGGTCCCGGAAAGCGCGTGATTGATCGTTCAGGGACCTAACGTCGGCGGCGGAACGGACGCGAACCTATTGAAGGCAATTTGTCACAAACTTACTTTGTCGAATTTGTAAATTCGTGACAGAGTGACCGAATGGCGATGGCGGACAAGAAACTCTTCCTGGGCGGACGACTGAAGCGGCTGAGGCGCGATCTGGGGGTGACCCAGAGCGTGATGGCGGATCAGCTCAAGGTCTCTCCCAGCTACTTCAACCTGCTGGAGCGCAACCAGCGGCCGGTGACGGCGCAGGTGCTGCTGCGCCTCGCGGAGGCCTACGACCTCGACCTTCGCACCCTTTCGGCCGACGAGCCGGGCGGTGGTGCGGGCCTCGAGGAGGTGCTGGCTGACAACCTGTTCGCCGATCTGGCCATCAGCCGTCACGAGACGGCGGAGGTGGCCGAGCTCTCCCCCACCCTGGCCGAAGCCTTCGTGCGGCTGTACCGCGCCTATCTGGATCGGGGAAACCTCATCGATCTCGGGGCCTTCGAGGGCCGTGACGGCGCGGCGCCGGCGGTGGTCACCACGCCGACCGACTGGGTGCGGGATCTGGTCAGCACCCAGCGCAACCACTTCGCCGAGTTGGAAGAGCTGGCCGAAGGCATCATCAAGCAGCTCGGCGCAGATCCCCGTGACCTGACCCCGGTCGTGCGTCAGCACCTGCAGGACCGCTTCGGCGTGCGGACGCGGGTCATGCCGGTCGAGATCATGGCCGGCGCGCTGAGGCGCTACGACCAGCACCGCAAGCAGCTGCTCATCGCCGAGACGCTGGCCCCGGCCAGCCGCACCTTCGCCATGACCTATCAGCTCGGCCTGCTTATGCACGGCGAGGCGATCGGCGAGCTCGGCGAACGTTTCACGCCGCCGAACCGCGCGACGCGGCAACTGTTGAAGGTCTTCCTCGGCAACTACCTCGCCGCGGCGATCATGATGCCCTACGGCAAGTTCCTCGCCGCCCTGGAAGAGACCGGCTACGACATCGAGCGAGTGCGGTCGCGCTTCGGCGTCTCCTTCGAGCAGGCCGCCCAGCGGATGACCACCCTCGCCCGCTCGGGCGCGCGCGGCATCTCCTTCTTCATGTTGAGGCTCGACGCGGCCGGCAACATCTCCAAGCGCTATTCGAGCGGCCCCTTCCCGTTCTCGCGGTTCGGCGGCACCTGCCCGCGCTGGAATGTCCACGACAGCTTCAAGACGCCCGGTCGCATCGTCACTCAGGTCATCGAAACCCCGGACGGCGAGCGCTACTTCACCCTCGCCCGCACGGTGCGCCGCGTCGCCGGCTTGCTGGGCGGTCTGGAGGACGAGCTGGTCATCGGACTCGGCTGCGAGCTCAAGCATGCCGGCAAACTGGTCTATTCCCGAGGCTTGGACATGGCCGCGCCGGCGGTCGTCGAGGTCGGCCCCGCCTGCCGCATCTGCGAACGCCGCCTGTGCCCACAACGCGCCGCCGCGCCGGTGAACCGAACCGCGCTCGTCGAGGAGGCGGTCAAGAGCGTCACCTCGTTCCCCTTCGTCGCCTGAGGAGAACGACGCCCGCTTCGCGCGACTATTGCGGCCGCGGACGATCGCCCCGCAGAAGGCCGCCGGGGGTTTCGCCGGTCCAGACGCCGTTCTCGAACGTCGGGGTCCCGGACTTCACCGTCCACAGATAGCCGCGCGCCTGCTGAAGCAGGCGCGTGCCGCCGGCGGGAAGATCCTGCACGATCGCGGGCGGTCCAAGGTTCAGGCGGCCGTGATCGATGACGTTGATGTCGGCCAGATAGCCCGGCGCGATCACGCCCCGATCCAGCCAGCCCACCTGCCGGGCGTTGCGCTGGGTGTAGCCATGAACGAGAGCCTCGAGCGGAATGCTCCGGCCCGACTTGTTGCCCTTCGACCAGAGGCCGATGGTCGTGGTCGGGAAGCTGCCGTCGCAGATCGTGCCGCAATGGGCGCCGCCGTCGGACAGGCCGTAGAGCGTATGCGCGCCGGTCATCATGCCGTGCACCGCGTCGAGATTGCCCTCCGCGTAGTTGATCAGCGGCATGTAGAGCAGCCGCCGGCCGCCCTCCTCCATCATGACGTCGTAGGTGAAGCCCGCGACCTCGATGCCGGCCTTCTCGGCCTGGGCGCCGATCGACTGGCTGGCGTCGGGTTCGTAATCGACCGGATCGTTCATCCGGAACATGCGGGTGAAGCCGCGCGTCAGGATGGCGATGAAGCCGTCTTCATAGCGGACGCCCGCGTGCTCGCGCAGGATCGTGGCCCGCACCTCGGGGTCGGCCAGCTTCGCCAGACGCGCCTCGACCGTCGGCGACTCCGCGGCGATGCGGCGGTAGGTCGGCGTGGCCAGGAACGGGTTGGTGGTCGACGAGAACGACAGGATCGCGCCGATGGCGCGCGGCGCCACCTGAGCCTTCACGTCGAGGCCGTCGGCGGTCATGGCGTCCAGTTCCGAGTAGATGTGCTTCCAGCGGTTCGGCGCGTCGTCGGACTGCTGCACCGTGAACGACAGCTTGCGGCCGCTGGTCGTCGCCATCCGGCGGATCAGCGCCAGTTCGGAACGGGCGAAGTCGTCGTCGGCGGTCAGGTAGGCGTCCGAGATCATCTGGATCACGCCCTTGTCCGCCTTGCGCAGCGCTGAGGCGATGCCGAGCAGCTCGGCCTCGCCGGCCGTCAGGGTGCCGATGTTGGCGCCGTCGCGGGCGCGGTGCGCGGTCGTGCGCGAGGTCGAGAAGCCGAGAGCTCCGGCCTCCAGAGCTTCTCCGGTCAGCCGGGCCATGGCCTCAATCTCGTGGTCGGTCGGGGTCTCGGTATGGTCGCCGCCGCGGTCGCCCATCACATAGGCCCGCAGGGCGGCGTGCGGAACGTGCGCCCCGAGGTCGATGGCGTAGGACCGCCGGCCGATGGCGTCGAGGTAGTCGGGGAAGCTCTCCCAATCCCAGGTCAGGCCTTCGGCCAGCGCGGTGCCGGGGATGTCCTCGACGCCCTCGAGCAGCTGGATCAGCCAGTCGTGCTTGTCGACATGGGCCGGTGCGAAGCCGACGCCGCAGTTGCCCATCGCCGCCGAGGTGACGCCATTGATGGACGACGGCGCCAGCACCTGGTCCCAGGAGACCTGGCCGTCGTAGTGGGTGTGGATGTCGACGAACCCGGGCGTCACCAGGGCGCCGGCGGCGTCGATGGTCCGGCTGGCGGTCCCGCTGACCTGGCCGACGGCCACGATCACGCCGTCATCAATGGCCACGTCGCCCGCGAAGCTGGCGGCGCCGGTGCCATCGACGATGACGCCGTTGCGGATGATCAGGTCATGCATGGGGAGCTCCAGGAATCTCGGCGGCGAGGGCCGCGACAGTCTTCAGACGATGAATGATGGTGACCGGGTCGGGGCCGCCTTCGACCTCGAACATGGCGGCGGCGATGATGCTGTTCGGGGGCCCGTCGGCCTCGACCGGGACGGCGATACCGATCACCCCGCGATTGACGTAGCCGCGATCGATGCCCACCCCCGCTTCCCGGGCCGTGGCCACTTCGGCCAGCCACTGGGCGTAGTCGGGCGTGGTCGCCCAGGGCACACGATCGAAACCGGCCCGAAGCGCTTCCGGCGCGAAGTCTCCACGCGCGGCGACCAGCCGCCCCATGGCGCCCAGGAACATCGGCAGTCGTCGGCCCACGGTAAAAGCGATGCGCATCGCGGCGTCGGACTCGGCCACCTGCTGCAGTTCCACCTCGTCGCCCGAGCGCCGCCACAGCGCGACGGTCACGCCAAGTTCAGCGGCGCTGGCCTCCAGCGCCAGGGTGAAGCGACGCTGCGGGTCATCCCGCGCGAGCAGCGGCGCCGCGAGGTCCGCGAGCCCCTGCGCCAGCCCATAGCGCCGGGTGTCGCGATCAAGGGCGACGAGGCCCTCATGTTCCAGCGTGCGCAGGATGTTGAGCGCGGTCGACGGGTTGAGGGACAGCTCCCGCGCGATCTCGGACAGCCGCCGGGGCTCGGCATGGCGGCCCAGGCAGCGCAGAATCTCGAGCGCCGCCGTCACCGCGCCGACAGGCTTGGCGAGGGCCGGCCGGTTCTCCTGCGACACGGGCAGCACGACGTTCATCGCGGAAGCTTCAGGATTTCCGCCGCCTGCGCCGAGGTCGCGATCGGGCGTCCGCAGGCTTTGGCGATCTCGACCACCTCGGCCACCAGAGCGGCGTTGCTGGGCTTGTCCTCGCCGCCGTAGTCTTCCAGCCCGACACGGACGTGTCCGCCGCGCTCGATGGCCAGCCTGGCGAGGCCGGTCCTGGCGACGCAGCCGCCAATGACAGACGCGGCCCAGGGTAGCGCCGAGCCCTCCATCATCTCCAGATAGGCATCGAGCGCCTTCTCCGTCGGCGGCAGGCCGAAGGTCAGGTCCCCCTTCTTGCCATCCAGGAAATTGTACTCGCCGGCGAGATACAGCTTCACGAAAGCGCCCGCGGGCAGCCGCCCGGCCTTCTCATAGGCGAGCGTGGCGCGCAGCCAGCCGGGCTCGTAGATGGCGATGGCCGGACCCAGCCGCGCCTCGGTCAGCAGCTCGGCGAGGCCGGCGATGTCCTTGAACGAGGTCTGGTACACGAACGACATCGCCGGCAGGCCATCAGGCCCCTGGGTGGCGAGATTGACGGAGCCCGGGTCGAAGGCGCCCATCCGCATCCCGGCCGCCGCCAGCGCGCGGTAGTGGCCGAAGCGGGTCTCGACATCACGGCCCTCGGCAACGGTGCCGTATATGATCGTGTCCGGTCGCGCCTCCAGCACCGGCGCCCAGCCGGCGATGTAGGCGTCGGACGCCTCGGCGCCGGTCTGCTTGAGCCCCTGAATGTGGGTGTGAATGACGGTGGCCCCGGCGTCCAGGCAGGCCAGGGCGTCGGTAGCAATCTCGTCCGGCGTCCGGGGCGCGTTCGGGTTACGGGACTGGGGCGTGCCGCCGTTGAGGGCCGCCTCGATAATCAGCGGATCCAAGGCTCCCTACTCCGCGGCCAAAGCCTGGGCGGGCGCCGATTGCCGCCCCCGGATCAGCTTGCCGGGCAGCGCGCCCGTCGGCTGGCCCTCGCGGTAGATGACCTCGCCCGACTTGATCGTGGCGACATAACCCTCCGCGTCCTGCATCAGGCGACGCGCGCCGGTGGGCAGGTCGTAGACCATGTAGGGCGCCTTGATGCGCAGACGCTCGAAGTCGATGACGTTGACGTCGGCCAGATAGCCGGGCGCCAGGACGCCGCGGTCGTGGAGGCCCACGGCCTCGGCGGTGTCCTTGGTCTGACCGCGAATGGTCTCGGCCAGGCCGAACTTCGGCCCGCGCGTCCGGTCGCGGCACCAGTAGCTGAGCATGAAGGTCGGCAGGCTGACGTCGCAGATCGCGCCGACATGGGCGCCGCCGTCCGAGAGGCCCGACAGCGTGTTCGGGTTGGCGAGCATGGCGCGGACGTTGTCGAGGTTGCCCTCGACGTAGTTGTGCATGGGGAAGAACAGGAAGGCCCGGCCCTCATCGGCGATCAGCGCGTCGTAGATCAGCTCGTCCGGATGCACGCCCAGCGCCTTGGCCTTCGCGCCCAGGCTGGTCGAGGGGTCGGGCTCGTAGTCCACATGATCGTCCTCGATCGCGTACATCTTGTGATAGGCGCCGGCGAGCGAGTTGATGAACGGGTGCGCCTTGGACGGCGCCTCGGCGATCAGCCGGCGGCGGAACTCCGGATCGCGCATGATCGCGACCTTGTCAGCCAGCGGCTTGTCGATCAGCGGCTCGAACGATGGGCGGCTGATGAAGGGGTGCGCCGAACCCTGCAGGCCGAGCATCAGCCCGACGGGGCGGCCGGCCACCTGGGCCTTGATCGGCAGGCCGTCCTCGACCGCCTCGTTCAGGCGCCGGGTCAGTTCACGCCACTGGTCTGGGATCACGTCGGCCTGGACCATCGAGAAGCTCAGCGGCTGACCAGCGATTTTGGTCAGGTCGCGGATCAGCTCGAACTCGCCGTCCATGTCCTGGAAATCGCTGACCCACTGCAGCACGCCCGAGCCGGCGTCGGCCACGCCCTGGGCGATGGCTTCCATCTCGGCGCGCGCGGCGCCGACCGTGGGGGTCAGGTCGCCGTCAGCCGTGCGGTGAACCATGGTGCGGGTGGTGGAGAAGCCGAGCGCGCCGGCCTGGATCGCCTCCCGCGTCAGCTCACGCATCCGGGCGTTTTCTTCCGGCGTCGCCGGGTCGCGATTGGCGCCGCGCTCGCCCATCACATAGACGCGCAACGCCCCGTGCGGCAGCTGCACCGCCACGTCGATGTCATGCGGCAGTTTCTCGACCGCGCCCATGTATTCGTCGAAGCTCTCCCATTCCCAGGACAGCCCCTCGTGCAGCGCCGCGCCGGGAATGTCCTCGACCCCTTCCATCAGCCGGATCAGGGTGTCCTCGTCGCCCTTGCGCACCGGAGCGAAGCCGACCCCGCAGTTGCCGGCGACCACCGTCGTCGCGCCCAGCGTCGACGACGGCGTCATCCGCGAGTCCCAGGTGATCTGGCCGTCGTAGTGGGTGTGGATGTCGACCCAGCCCGGCGTGACGATCAGGCCAGTCGCGTCGATCTCCTCGCGACCGGCCGGCAGGTCCGCGCCGACGGCGACGATGAGGCCGTCCTTGATCGCCACGTCCGCGACGACCGGCGGACTGCCCGCGCCGTCGAAAACCGTGCCGCCCCGAATGACCAGATCCGACGTGCCCATGACGCTGCTCCCATTTTTATCGTTTTTATCGTTGGGACCATCATGCCTCCACTCGGCAAGGCTTGGGAGAACTATTCGCAATCGAGAATGAAATTCTCCATGGAGAATAACACCGCCCTTTAGCGCGCCACGAAACCTTCACTCGACCCGTTGGGGTGAAACGCTAAGACCCGCGTCCGTGAAGACACAGGTTGCCAACAGAGCGCTGATCGACTGGGTGACGGAGTGCATCCTGCCGCATGAGGGCGATGTCCGCGCGTGGCTGGGACGCGCCTTTTCCGGCTCCGCCGATCCGGAAGACGTGGTCCAGGAAGCCTATTGCCGGCTGCTGGCGCTCGACGCCGTCGACGCCATCCGCGACCCGCGCGCATATTTCTTCACGGTGGCGCGCAGCGTGGTGATCGACCAACTGAGGCGGGCGCGAGTGGTGCGGATCGAGGCGATCACGGACATGGAAGGCCTGCGGATACCCGACGCCAACCCTATCGCCGATCAGGAGGTGATCGGGCGGCAGGAGCTGGCCATGATGCGGCTGGCCGTCGCGGCCCTGCCGGAGCGCTGCCGCAGGATCTTCGAACTGCGCCGGGTTCGCGGCCTGTCGCAGAAGGAAGTGGCTGCCCTCCTCCATGTCACCGAGAACGTGGTCGAACAGCAGACGGCCCGGGGCCTCGCCCTGGTGCTGAAACACCTCGCCCGCGCGCGCAAACCCCGGACCTTCTTCAAGGCATCGAACGATGATCGCCGGCGCGCCCAGTAGCATCGAGATCGAGGCCGCGCTGTGGGCCATCCGCCTCAACGACGGCGAGCCGCCGGCGGAGCAACAAACAAAGCTCGACGCCTGGCTGGCGGCGGACACACGCCATCGCGGCGCCCTGCTCCGCGCCCAGGCCGGCGACCGGCAGCTGGAGCAGCTTCGCGAAGCCGGCCCCATCGCCGTGGAGCCGGCCATCGCTCCGTCCCGGCGGCGGCTGCTGGCAGGCCTCGGTCTCGGCGCTGCGGCCGGCGTCGCGGCGATCATCGCGCCACGCCTCTGGTCGTCCGACACGCGGCTCGCCACCACGTTGGGCGAAGTGCGCCGCGTGGCGCTCGAGGACGGCTCCTCTGTAGTGATCAACACCCGCTCCGAGGTCACCGTGTCGCTTCAGGAGCACGAACGCCGGCTGACGCTGGTCGCCGGCGAAGCCTGGTTCGACGTGAAGCCGGACAAGGCGCGTCCGTTCATCGTCAGCGCCGACGACCTGAAGGTCCGCGCCGTGGGCACCGCCTTCTCGGTCCGCAGCGGCGAAGGGGCCACGGAGGTCATCGTCACCGAGGGCGTGGTCGAGGTGCAGGCGCGCGGCCTCCACAGCCCTGCACGGCTGGTGGCCGGCTCCCGGGGTCTGTTTCCCGCGGGCGGCGGCAAACCGGTCATCCGGGCGGTCGCCCCACAGGCAATCGATGGGGCGCTGGCCTGGCGTGAAGGCCGCATCGTGCTGGATGGCCAGTCGCTGACGGCGGCGATCGCCGAGTTCAACCGCTACAACGACCGCGCGCTGGTCATCGACGGCCCCGCGCCGAAGCGACGGCTCGTCGGCGCCTTCCGCGCCAACGATCCCGAGGGCTTCGCGCGCGCCGTCGCGCCGCTGTTCAGCGCCCAGGTCCTGACCACAGGCGACAAGATCACGATCCGCACGCATCGCGCGATCATGGAAACTTCATAAAAAACAGCGGCGGAAATTCTCGGCCTCGTCCGTCTATCCCGATAGTTGACCTACTCCTGTCGGGGATCACGATCTTGAAAAACTCAGTATTCATCCGCCGTGTCGCGCTCGCGACCACGGCCTGGACAGCCCTTTCCTTGGCGACACCCACGTTCGCCCAGATGCGTAACTTCGATATGCCGGCCCAGCCGATGCGCACCGCCATCAATCAGGTTGCGCAGCAGTCCGGTTTGCAGATCGTCGCCGCGGAAGAAGACGTGGCGCAACTGCAGGCCAAGCCGCTGAAGGGCGCGCTCGACGCCCGCGCCGCCGTCCGCCAGCTGATCGCGGGGACCGAGCTGGAGATCGTCGCCGACGACGGCCGCACCCTGACCCTGGCCCGGCGGAGCGCGTCCGGCCCTTTCGTCGACGAGAACACCACCGTCGATGAACTGGTGGTCACCGGCTACCAGCTGCAGAACCGCCGCTCGGTCGCGGCCAAGCAGGAAAGCGCGACCATCTCCGAGTTCGTCACCCAGGACGAGGCCGGCCAGAACCCAGACTACAACATCGCCGACGCGCTGCGCCGCGCGCCCGGCGTCACCGCCGTCTTCGACGAGGACGAGGGCCGCTACGTCGCCGTTCGCGGCCTGAACCCCGACTACAGCCTCGTGACCCTGAACGGCATGCAGCTGGCGTCCAGCGACCAGACCGGCCGCCGGGTGCTGATCGAGCAGGTGCCGGCCAGCGCGGTTTCGCGCATGCAGGTCGTCAAGTCGTTGACGCCCAACTACGACGGCGCGGCGATCGGCGGTCTGGTCGATCTGCAGACCCGCAGCGCCTTCGACGGCCCGGCCACCTTCTTCACCGGCCAGGCGCTGATCGGCCACTACGACAGCCGCAACGTGCCGGGCAAGGACAAGCTGTCCGTGCGCGGCGACATGACCTTCTCCAAGCGCTTCGGCGCCGACCAGCAGTTCGGCGTCGTGCTCAGCGGCAGCTACATGGAGCGCACGCGGGATCAGGAGCGCCTGATCATCAACGGCTACAGCTACTACACGCCGACCGGAACGGCCCTCCCCGACCCGCGCACCGCCACCGGCGAGGTCGTCGGCCTGCCGAACGTGACCAACTACCTGAACTACACCCTGACCTCGAAGCGTTTCGGCGGCTTCGCGGCTTTCGAGTACCAGCCGAACGACCAGCTCTACGCCCAACTCTACTACAGCCAGTACACCCAGGACGACGACGAGACGCGCTACGCCTTCGTGCTGACGCCGGGCGGCGCGCCGGTTCCGAGCGGCTCTGGCCAAGGCCTGGTTCCGCAGGCGCGGGCCACGGTCTCGACCAGCCAGTTCGTGATTTCCAAGCCGGTCGAGGTGCTGCAGGGCCGCTTCTCCTACGACTTCGGCCGCGGCAAGCTGGACGTGCGCGCCTCGACCTCGGAAGCGCGCTGGGACGAACGCGGGCCGGGCGTCTCCTTCGTCACGCCGGTGTCGACCAGCCTCGCCTACCGGTACGACAATCGCGGCACGCCGACGTTCTCGTTCGTCGATCCGACCTTCGCGCTGAACCCGGCCAACTACACGCCGACGACCGTCAGCAGCGTGAACTTCAACGTGCTTGAGCGGGTCAACGACATCCAGGGCGACTACCGCTTCGACCTCGGCTCGGGCTGGACGATCCAGGCCGGGGCCAAGGCCAAGGACGTGCGCCGCACCGTCGACCGCGAGACTCCGTCGTGGACGAGCGCCGGCCTGACGCTGGCCGACTTCGACATGGCCACCGGGGGTTATGTCCCGCCATACAGCGGCCTGGCCGTGCCGGTGGCCGACCGCGTCGCCTTCTGGAACTTCTTCGCCCAGAACCCGGGCCGCTTCACCTATAACACCACCGCCGCCAACCTGGCCGGCCTGGTCTCCGACTTCACCTTCGAGGAGCAGGTCATGGCCGGCTACCTGATGGCCGAACATGAGGGCGACCGTCACCGGCTGATCTTCGGTGGCCGTTACGAAGCCACCGATGTCGACGTGGCCCGCTACATCCAGCAGGCCGGCGTCGCCACCCCGACGCGCGACACCACCGACTACAGCCACTTCCTGCCGTCGGCGGTGCTCACCTACGACCTGACCGACCAGCTCAAGCTGCGCCTCGCGGCGGGCCGCTCCATCGGCCGCCCGAACCAGTCGGACCTGGCCGGCGGCGAGAGCCGCAGCGACGTCGGCGGGGTGATCTCGATCTCGCGCCCGAACCCGGAGCTCAAGCCGCGCCAGGCGGACAACTTCGACCTGTCGCTGGAGTACTATTTCGACGGCGGCGACGGCCTGATCAGCGCCGGCGTGTTCCACAAGAACGTCAAGGACGAGATCTTCCGCGGCACCCAGGAGGTGGTCGAGGGCGGCGTCACCTACCGCATCACCCAGCCCCAGAACCTCGCCGGCGCCAAACTGACCGGGATCGAGCTGAACCTGGTCAAGAACCGCCTCGACTTCCTGCCGGGCGAACTGGCCAACTTCGGTGTCTCGGCCAACTACACCTACATCCACACCGACGCCGAGATCGTCATGGCCAACGGCGCCCGCCGCGCCGTGGACCAGTTGCTGGACCAGCCGCAGCACCTGTTCAACGCCTCGCTGTTCTACCGTCGCGGACCGTTCGAGAGCCGGCTCAGCTACTCGCGGCCGGGACGATCGTACCAGACGCTCAGCACCGCCTCGCCGGTCGAGGACGTGATGTACGAGCCTTTCAACCAGCTCGACCTGCAGCTCCGCTACGACGTCAACGACCAGCTCCGGCTGATCGCGGAGGGGCGCAACCTGCTGGGCGAGTCCCGCGACACCGTCAGGCCCTTCTACGACGAGGTCCGCGAGATCAATCAGCACGGCCGCGGCTACTGGGTCGGCGTCTCCTACCGTTACTGACATTCACTGGAGCAGGGAAAACCCCATGCTGATCAAGGCAACCCTGGCCGGGGCGATGGCGATGTCCATCGCCTCCGCCGCGGCCGCGCAGCCGGCGCCCCAGGGGTCGGCTGCCAACACCCCGCGCATGGTCAAGCTGCTGCGCGACCTGAAGGACCCCAAGGGTCCGGTAATGGTCGTCGCCCATCGCGGCTGCCACACCGAGGAGCCGGAGAACTCGATCGCGGCCTTCCGACGCTGCATCGCCGTCGGCGTCGATGTGATCGAGACCGACGTGCAGCACACCAAGGACGGGGTACTGGTGCTGATGCACGACCAGACCCTCGACCGCACCACCAACGGGACCGGTCGCGTCGACAGCTACACGCTGGCCGAACTCAAGCGGCTGCGACTGAAGCTCGGCACGGGCGGTTCGGACGCGCCGCTGACCGGCGAGACGATCCCGACCTTCGAGGAGGCGCTGGCCGTGACCAACGGCCAGATCCTGGTCGACCTCGACGCCAAGGGGACCGACCTCAAGCGGGTCTGGTCGGACTCGCTGGTGCTGCTGGAGCGCCTGCGCATGCTCGACCAGATTACGGTCAAGATGACGGCCGGACGCGACGATGCGCTGATGGACCAGCCGATCCTGAAGCGCGTGAACTATCTGCAGCGCGTGGTCAGCACCGGCGCGCCGCTTTCGGACGTCGTCCGCACGAACCAGAAGTACAAGCCGGTCGCCTACACCGTGGTGATGCTCAACCTGCCCTACCTGGACGAAGGGGTGAAGGCGGTGACGGCGTCGGGCTCCCGGGTCTGGGTCGAGCCCTTCTGGGGGGCGACGGCCGGCGGCTACAGCGACAAGCTGGCGCTGTATGATCCCGACGCCAACTGGGGCCGCCTGCTCGATGCGGGGGCGAACATGATGCTGACCGACCAGCCCGAGGCCCTGCTGTTTTATCTCTACGGCAAGGGGCTGCGCGGAAAGCGCTAGCTGCGGTCACGACAGGCCCGCCCGGGGTTCGGGCGGGCCGTTTCGTTTCCTGGGTAGGAAAGCTCAGGACCGATTGCGCCTGGCGTCGCCGATGCTGCTGACGCCCGCCGTTGTCGGTTCGATCATCAGCTCGGCGAGGATCTCGTCCTTCAGCCGGCCGAAGGCCGCGCCGCCGCGGTCACGCGGATGCGGGAACGGGACCGATACGATCCGGCCGATGCGGCCGGGCCCGCCCTGCATGACCACCACGCGATCGCTGAGGAACAGCGCCTCCTCGACGTCGTGGCGTCGAAGAGCGACGGCCGTCGCGTCGGCCCTGCACATCACAGCCAAAGGTCGCAAGGCCATCGCCCTGGCCACGGAGACCCGGCTGGCTTTCATCGACCGCCGCCTCTCGCTTCTGTCGGAGCCCGAACGGGCGACGCTGGAGGCCGCCATCCCGCCCCTGCTGAAGGTCGCCGGCTAGCGGGAAGACGGCAGTCCTACCCTGTCAATCCAGCAGCCCGCGCCCGCGCGGAGAGCGGCAAGCAGGCAGGCCCGACAGCCTCGAAGCTCTTGTAGGTCAGAATGAACTCCTGATGCCCCAAGCTTTCGGAGACGCTGGGCAATCCTCCCGCCACCGCCAATGTGAGCGCGAAAATCTCGCCGCCGACCTCGTCGAGCCCGGCCTCCTGTCGCAGGATCCGGCCGGCGTTTATGTCCATGTCTTCCGAAAGGCGGGCGTAGGTTTCAGGATTGGCGCAAATCTTGATGACCGGGGAGATCGCGGAACCGACGACCGACCCCCGCCCGGTCGTAAACAGGATCAGGTGACATCCCGACGCGATCATCTCGACGATCTCGGCATTGTCCGAGATGTTGGGAAAACCGAAGCGCACCTCGCCGTCGGGAACCACGTCCATCAGATAGAGCCCCGGCGCGGGCGGAATGTCGCCCGGCTTGATCAGCCCCGAAATCAGCGAGCGCCCCGATTTCGAGTAGGCGCCGAGCGACTTCTCTTCCTGTGTGGTCAATCCGCCGTCGGCATTGCCAGGGGCGAAGCTGCCGTAGCCGAGGGTCGCATAATAGCTTGCGGCCTTCGCGACCGCCGCCTCGATCTCCTGCCCGAGTTCGGGCGTGATCGCGCGATCGGCCATGATCCGTTCGCATCCGATCAGCTCGCCGGTTTCCTCGAACATGCAGGTCGCGCCGGCGTCTATCAGGCGGTCGAAGCAACGCCCAACCGCCGGGTTGGCGGTAATCCCGCTTGTGCCGTCCGAGCCGCCGCAGATCGTTCCGACGACAAGCTCGTCCACGCGCATCGCCACCCGCGGCGCCGCGCGGGCCTGTTCCCTGATCCGCTCGATCGCCGCTAGACCCGCCGCGATCGTCGAACGCGTCCCGCCCGCTTCCTGGATCACGAGCCGTTCCACCGGCCTGCCGCTTGCGGCGATATCGGCGGACAGCCCTTCACGATCGAAGCCCTCGCAGCCGAGCGAGACCAGCAGGACGCCGCCGACATTGGGGTGCGTGGCGAGCCGGCTCATCACCTGGAAGGCGTAGCTGTTGGGGTAGCAGCCGGGGAAACCGACAAGCTGCACCGACAAGTCGTCACAGCTGTTGACGATCGCGCGCGCAACATGGTGGGCGCATTCGACGAGATAGATGACGAGGATGACGTTGCGGATGCCCTTGCGGCCATCGGATCGCAGAAAGCCCTCGAACGCCTCGTCCCTGCCGGTCATTCGCCGGTCTCCTTCCGCACGGCATCGCGCCCGTGCGCGGGCAGATAGTCGCTGGCGAGATTATGATTGTGAACATGGTCGCCAGGCTCGACCGATGCGGTCATCGTGCCGATTGGAAAACCGTAGCGAAAGACCTTGTCGCCCGCGGCGAGCGCAATGCGCGCCACCTTGTGCCCGACCTCGACAGCATCGCGAAGTGTGACCGTCGCACCTTCGATCTCCACCACCGCTCCCAGCGGCACGGACTGCACGCAGATCAGGATATTGTCTTCCGGCGCGAGCAGCAGGAAGCCGCCGAACCGATCGAAAGCGGGTTTCGCGGATACAACCTCCATCACCGTCCCCCTGTCCTGGCCTATTGCAAAAAAGAGGTCAGGGATCGTTCCCGCGCACGCCGCCCGCGCCTGCTTCGAGAAGCACGGGCCACTGTCCGCATGCTCCCGCGCCGGTTCGAAATTGTCAAATATGATCTTGGCTTTTATATTTGACATGCGATGGCGAGCGCTCGAAAACGCGGCGGCGCATGAAGCCGATGGGAAGAATAATGGGACGACTATCTGGCAAGCGCGCTGTGGTTTCGGCCGCTGCGCAAGGCATAGGGCGAGCCTCGGCTGAGCTCTTCGCGCGGGAAGGCGCCGAGGTCTTTGCGCTCGACATCGATGGCGGAACGCTGTCGGGGATCGAAGGCTGCGAAGCGCGCGTGATCGACCTGCTCGATGGCGCCGCGATCACGGCGCTCGCCGCGGACATCGGCCAGATCGAAATCCTGTTCAACTGCGCCGGCTACGTCGATGCGGGCACATTGCTCGATACGACCGATCGTGGCTTCGACCTCTCCTTCGACCTCAACGTCAAGTCGATGACGCGCATGATCCGCGCCTTCCTGCCCGCGATGATCGCCGGCGGCGGAGGGTCGATCATCAACATGGCGTCGGTCGCCGGTCCCTCGATCGGCGTCGCCAACCGTTTCGCCTATTGCGCGTCCAAGGCGGCCGTCGCCGGGCTCTCGCGTTCGGTCGCGGTCGACTACGTCGCGGACGGCATCCGCTGCAACGTCATCTGCCCTGGGACGGTGCAGTCGCCCTCGCTCGACTCCCGCCTTGCGGCGACCGGCGACGAGGCGGCGGCGCGCGCGGCCTTCGTGGCGCGCCAACCCATGGGGCGCATCGGGACGGCCACCGAGATAGCGGCCCTGGCGCTGCATCTCGCGTCGGACGAAAGCGCATACACGACCGGGGCGCTGCACATCATCGACGGCGGCTGGAGCATGGCGTGACGATCGCGTCGGCGAGCGATTTCCGCGACGCCGCCCGGCGGCGCCTGCCGCGCTTCCTGTTCGAGTACGCTGACGGCGGCGCCAATGCCGAAGAGACCCTGCGCCGCAACGTCAGTGACCTTTCCGGCGTCGCGCTGCGTCAACGCGTTCTTCGGGACGTCGCAACGATCGATCTGACCACCACCCTGTTCGGCCGGACAGTCGCCCTGCCCGTTGCGCTCGGCCCGGTCGGGATCAGCGGCATGTACGCGCGGCGTGGAGAATTGCAGGCGGCGCGCGCGGCGAAAGCCGCCGGCATACCGACCTGCCTTTCGACCGTATCGATCTGCTCGATCGGAGAGGTCGCGACAGTCGCCGATCCATTCTGGTTCCAGCTCTATGTCCTTCGCGATCGCGCGTTCATGAAGGATCTGATCGCGACCGCAAGAACCGCCGGCGCGCAAGCGCTGGTCTTCACCGTCGACATGCCGGTTCCCGGCGCACGCTACCGCGATGCGCATTCGGGGATGTCGGGGCCGAACGCCCCGCTGCGGCGCATGCTGCAAGCGATGGGCAAGCCGCGCTGGGCCTGGGACGTCGGATTGCGCGGGCGGCCGCACCAGCTGGGCAATCTGAAACCCGTCCTCGGCGGCAAGAGCGGGCTCAACGACTACATGGGCTGGCTCGGGGCCAATTTCGATCCGTCGATCCAATGGAAGGACCTCGACTGGATCCGCGCCGAGTGGAACGGCCCGCTGATCATCAAGGGCATCCTCGATCCCGAGGACGCACGCGAAGCGGCCGCGATCGGCGCCGACGGTATCGTCGTGTCTAACCATGGCGGGCGCCAGCTCGACGGCGTGCCGTCGACCGCACGCGCCCTGCCCGCAATCGCTGACGCGGTCGGCGGCGCATTGACGATACTCGCGGACGGGGGCGTGAGGAGCGGGCTTGACGTCGTGCGGATGCTCGCGCTCGGCGCCAACGGCGTCCTTCTCGGTCGCGCATGGATCTACGCGCTGGCGGCCGCTGGAGAAGCGGGGGTCACAAAGCTGCTCGACCTGATCGCGAAGGAAATGACGGTCGCGATGACATTGACCGGGGTCAACCGGATCGGCGCGATCGACGCCAGTATCCTCGCGGAGAGTGGGAACGCATGAGCCGCCGAGTTTGCTACGCCCTCGACCTTGTCGATGACGCCGAACTGATCGCCGAATATGAAGCCGCGCACGCGGCGGGCGCCGTCTGGCCGCAGGTGATCGCCGGCATTCGGCAGGCCGGTTACGAGTCGATGGAAATCTGGCGGACCGGGGACCGACTGTTCATGGTCGCCGAGGTCGCCGACGACTGGCCGCGCGACGTCACACCCGAAATCTCGGCCATCGACGCCCGCTGGCAGGACAGGATGGATCGTTTCCAGAAGCGCTTGCCGCACGGCGAGCCCGACGAGAAATGGACCGCGATGACCCGCATATTCTCTCTCGACGAACAACAGGACGCCCCATGAAACTCTGTCGTCATGGCGCCGCCGGCGCCGAAAAGCCCGGGCTGATCGACGCGGACGGTCGCATTCGCGATCTCTCGGCCCATGCCGCCGACATCGGGCCCGACACCATCGGAAAAGAGGGCTTGGCGAAGCTCGCCGCGATCGATCCGGCATCCCTGCCTCTCGTCGATGCGGATACCCGCTACGGCGCGTGCGTCAGCGGCACCCGTCATTTCATCGCCATCGGCCTCAACTACGCTGACCATGCCGCGGAATCGAACCTCCCGATCCCCGAGGAACCGGTGGTGTTCAACAAATGGGTGAGCTGCATCCAGGGACCGAACGACCCCGTCACCATCCCCAAGGATTCGCTCAAGACCGACTGGGAGGTCGAACTCGGTGTCGTGATCGGGACCAAGGCATCCTATGTCGACGAGGCCGACGCCCTCGCCCACGTCGCCGGCTATTGCGTCGTCAACGACGTGTCCGAACGCCACTGGCAGCAGGAACGCGGCATGACCTGGGACAAGGGCAAGGGGTTCCCGACCTTCGGGCCAGTCGGTCCGTGGCTGGTCACCGCCGATGAGGTCGGCGATCCGCAAAACCTGTCGATGTGGCTCTCGGTCAATGGCAGGCGGATGCAGGACGGCAACAGCCGGACTATGGTCTTCACGGTCGCCGCGATCGTTTCATATGTCTCGCAATTCATGACGCTGCTGCCAGGCGACATCATCACCACCGGGACGCCGCCGGGCGTCGGCCTCGGGCAGAAACCCGAGCCCTGGTATCTGAAGGACGGCGACGTCGTCGAGCTCGGCATCGAGAAGCTGGGGCAGCAGCGCCAGACGTTCGTCGCCTGGACGGCAGGGGGCTGATCCATGGCGCGGCCGCGCTTTGTCGACGCCCACCTGCACCTCTGGGACCGCGATCGCCTGCGCTATCCCTGGCTCGATGATCCGGGCATGGCGTCGATCGCGGCCAGCTATCGCATCGACGACTACCGCCGCGAGGGGGCCGCGTGGAACCTTGCGGGCTGCGTCCATGTCGAAGCCGGCGCCGACCCGGAGGACAGCGCCGGCGAGACCGAATGGCTGGAAACGGTGGCGGCGAACGATGGCTGGCCGACCGCGATCGTGGCGAGGGTCGCGCTGGACGATCCCCAAGCCGAGCGTCAGCTCGAATGGCAGGCTTCGCGTGCGGCCGTGCGCGGCATCCGTCATCTGGTAAACTGGCACCCCGATCCCGCGCGTCAGGCCTATCCCTGCGATCTTACGGCGAGTCCGGAATGGCGGCGCGGCTACGCGATGCTCGGCCCGCTCGGCCTCAGCTTCGATTTCCACGGTCATCCGCCGCAGCTCGCCAACCTCGCCGAGGTCGCGCGTCGCCACCCCGACACGCCGCTGATCCTGAACCACCTCGCCCTGCCCTCCATGGCCGACGGCCTCGATGAATGGCGCGCGGGCATCACGAGGCTGGCGGCCCTTCCCCATGCCGCCATCAAGCTGTCGGGCGCGGGCTTCATCGCGGGCCCGTTCGATCCTGCCCGCTTTCGCGACATCGTCCTCGAGGTGATCGATCTGTTCGGCCCGGCACGCGTCATGGTCGCGACCAATTTTCCGACCGATCGGCTGTTCGCCACGATGGACCGGACGCTTTCGGCCTACGAGACAATCCTCGCCGCCTTTTCGGAGGAGGAGAAGCGCGACCTGTGGGGCAGGAACGCCAACCGAATTTACCGATTGGGACTCGAACTATGACCGTCATTCCCACCAGGCCGCTGGGCCGTACCGGCCTTTCGGTCTCGGAACTGGGTTTTGGCGCGGCTTCGCTCGGCAATCTCTACCACCCCGTAAGCGACACCGAGGCCCGGGCGGCGCTCGATGCCGCTATCGCCGGTGGATTGACCTATATCGATACCGCGCCCCACTACGGCCGCGGCCTCAGCGAGCGCCGGGTCGGCGATGCCATCCGCCTGCGCCCCGCCGTCGTGCTGTCGACCAAGGTCGGCCGGTTGATGGATCCCGACGCATCGGTGGTTGATGACCGGGAACGCGACGGCTTCCGATCGCCCATGCCGTTCAGGATGCGATACGACTATTCGCACGACGGCATCCTGCGGAGCCATGAACACAGCCTGCAGCGCCTCGGCGCGGCCCGAATCGACATCCTCTATGTCCACGACATCGGCACGCTCACCCATGGCGCCGCGGCGCCGGCCTATTGGGAGCAGCTCACCAGCGGCGGCGGGCTCAAGGCTCTCGAACGGCTACGCGACGAGGGCGCGATCGGCGGCTTCGGGATCGGCGTGAACGAAATCGCCGTTTGCCTTGATGTGATGGAGAGGTGCCGCCTTGACGCCATCCTGCTGGCGGGACGCTACACGCTGCTCGAACAGGCGGCGCTCGACGATCTGATGCCCCGCTGCGCCGAAGCCGGGACCATGGTCGTCATCGGCGGCCCGTACAACAGCGGCATTCTGGCGACGGGAACCAAGGGCGCTGCTCCCGGTCATTACAACTACGGCCCCGCCCCGGCGAAGGTGATCGCCAGGGTCGCGCGGATCGAGGCCATCGCCGAGCGCCACGGCGTCCCGCTGGCGGCCGCCGCACTGGCCTTCGTATTGGCCCACCCACAGGTCGCGAGCGTCATACCAGGCATCGGAAGTGCGCGGCGCGTCGAACAGACGCTCGCGCTCTATCACGGCAAGATCGCCGAAGATTTCTGGTCCGAAGTACGTCACGAGCACCTGATACGTCCGGATGCGCCCACGCCCTGAGCCGCCCCCGCCCGGGTGTCAGATCCTGTGATCGGCGACCAGCAGCGATGACGAGATCTCCGCCGCGCTCGCCCGCAGACACTTGATCGCCGCGTCGATGGGCATGACGAGCGGGGTCGAGTTCACGAAAGGCACCGATAAGGCGGCCGCCGCCACGGATCCCCGCAGGATCGGCGCGGAGAGGTCGGTCACGCCAACAACGAACTCACTTTTCGTGCGCCCGTACCCGCGCTCGCGCACCGTTTCGGCGCGTGAGTGGAAAGCCTCGACCTGCGCCGGGGCAATTTCGGGCGGAATATCAGCGAGCCAACGGCGCCGGTCGCGCTCTTCCTGGAAGGCATATATCGCCGCCCCGGAACCGGTGAGAACGAAGCATTTGCGGTAGCCAATCCGCACGGTGAAGCCGATCTGCTCCGCCGATTCAATGCGCGCGACGACGACGGTATCGCCGCCCGAACGCACGGCAAGGTGACAGGACTGCCCGATCGTTACCGACAGGTCGCGCATGATCGGCAGTGCGATCTCGAGCATGTTCTTGACCGGCGCCTGCTCCATGCCGAGCGCGAACAGCCGGTCGGTCGGAACGAAGCCTTCACCCGTATCCGACTGACGTATGAAGCCGCGATACTCCAAAACCTGGACCATGCGAAACAACTCGCTCATCGACCGGCCCAGCCGCTGGCTGATCATCGAGATCGTCAGCGGATTGCGCTCCTTGGCCACGAGTTCGAGTATGTCGAGGCCCTTTTCGAGCGCCGGGGCGCGATAACGCTGCTCCTTCTGTCCGGCTTCGTTCGGATCGTGTCGCGCCATCGGCAAATCCCGCATCCCTGTGCGCCCGAACACTATCGGGCATTTCCGCAGACCACCGCGCTGCGACGCGACGGGCCGAGCACACAGACCTGCCTCCGATGCGCTACGAGGTGCGGGGCGAAAGGTCCGCGCCGAACGTCGCGGCTGTTCCCTCCACGGTCATGTGCCTGATCGCGTCCCAATCCCAATCGATTCCAAGCCCGGGCTGCTCCGACGGAATAGCATGACCATCCTCGATGCGAAGTCCGCTGACCGTGATCGGATCGAGTTGCGGAATGTATTCGACCCACTTGCCATTGGGCACCGCCGCACAGAGCGGAGCGTGAAGTTCCATCAGGAAGTGAGGGCAGACCGCAATGTTGAAGGCCTCGGCCATGTGCGCGACCTTCAGCCAGGGCGTAATGCCACCGACGCGGGCCACATCGACTTGCACGATCGAGCAGGCATCCGCATGGCAATAGGCGTTGAACTGCCGGAGCGAATAGAGGCTCTCGCCCACGGCGATCGGGATGTCGCTGCGGGCGGCGAGGGTCGCATGATTGTGCAGATCGTCCGCCGCCAGCGGCTCCTCGATCCACCCGAGCCCAAAAGGCGCATAGGCGGCGACGCGGCGGATCGCGTCGTCGATCCGGAACGACTGGTTGGCGTCGGTGAAGATCTCGAAGTCATCGCCGACGGCTTCGCGAAGTGCTCCCAATCGCGCGACATCCTCCGCGATCGGTCGGCCGATCTTGATCTTCGCGCCCTTGAAGCCACGCTCGCGCACCGCGAGGCTGTCCTCGACGATCTCCTCGATCGGGAGATGGAGCCAGCCGCCCTCGGTCGTGTAGACGGGAACACGCTCCTGCGCGCCGCCGGCGAGCTTGTAGAGCGGGATACCCGTCTTGCGCGACCGGAGGTCCCAAAGCGCGGTATCGATGGCGGCCAGCGCCAGCGAGGTGATCGCCCCGACGCTGGTGGCGTGCGTCAGATAGAGCAGGTCGCGCCAGATCGACTCGATCCGGTCCGCGTCGCGGCCGATCAAGGCCGGCGCAAGCGTGCGCCGCAGCAGTTCAATCGTCGAATGGCCGCCGGTCCCGATCGTATAGCAATAGCCGGCGCCTACGGCGCCGTCGCTGTCATACACCCGAACGATCGGCGTTTCCTGGCTGACAAACGACTGGATCGCATCGGTTCGTTTGGTCGCGGGAACCAGGTCGACCATCAGGATTTCGACGCGTTCGATTCTGGCCAAAATTCAAACCCCTTCAGGTAGTGTTTTCAGCCGATCGGCAACGCGGCCCGCGTAGCGCGGCGCACCAATCCTTAGCCGGAATATTTATTCATATATGATGAGTCAATTTATAAATGAATTGACCGTCCCGGCATAGTCACCTAGTCGGGCCGCGAGCGGGGCGGCGCTCGGCTGTGACGTGTCCTGCGGCGCTAGTCCCGATGCATCGCCGCCGCCGGCGAGCGGCGCGCCCCCTCTGGTGTCAGCAACCCAAACTCTTCCATTGCCGGGACGAAGTTGACGTTGTCGTGGTTGTCGCGGGTCAGCTTGAGCAGCGTGAACCGCTCCAGGTCGCTGAGTCCTGACCAGGCGTCGGGCGTCGGCGGCGACACACCGACCGAGCGGGCGAAGGCGGCCACCGCCGGTGGAATGTCCCCGGCGGCTTCCCACAGCGCCACGGCGGGTTCGGCGAGCGGTCGCGCTTCTTCTCCCACGCGCTGGGCCACCAGCCAGACCAGCTTGGCGCGGTACAGCCCGACGTCGTGAGGCGTCCGGCAGGACATCTCCAGCAAGGTCCTGCGGTCGTCGAGCGTGAAACGGCTCCACTGGCGCAGGGTGAGCTTGATGGCGCAGCGGTCGAGCTTCATCCGTACCGCCATCGGTATGCAGCGCAGGCTGGCGACGAAGTCGGCCTCGAAGGCGAACAGGCGGGCGTGGGTCATCACATCGCCTCCGCCGCTAGCGGCACATCTTGTGGCGCATAGGCCGCCGACCGCGCCGCGACCTCGCCGATCAGCAGCACCACCGGGCCGTCGAACCGCTCGCCGGCCAGAGTTCCGGCCAGGCTCTCCAGCGTCCCCGAAAGGACCCGCGCCTCGGCACGGCCGGCGTTCTCGATGGCCAGGGCCGGGGTGGTGGGCGCGCGGCCGTGGGCGATCAACCGGTCGGCGGCGGCGGCCAGCTGGTCGCGGCCCATGTAGAGCGCCAAGGTGGTCTCGGGATCGCCGGCCGCCGCCCAGCCGCTCTCCGTCAGCGCCCCGTCACGCGTCGTGGCGGTGGCGAAGGTCACCCGCCTCGCCTCGCCGCGATGGGTCAGCGGGAAGCCGAACTGCGCGGCGGCGGCGCAGGCGGCGGTGACGCCGGGCACCACCTCGGTCTCGACCCCCTGTGCGTGGAGGAAGGCGGCCTCCTCCCCCACCCGACCAAAGATCGAGGGATCGCCGCCTTTCAGCCGCACGACGCGCAGGCCCCTCCGCGCTAGGCGCAGCATCAGCCGGTTGATCGTGTCCTGCTTCATGCTGGCGCGGCCCGCGCGCTTGCCGGTCTGCATCTTCAGGCAGGCGGCCGGCGCCAGGGCGAGGATCTCCTCGCCGACCAGGGCGTCGTAGAGCAGCGCCTGGGCGCTCTCGATGGCGCGCAACGCGCGGACGGTGAGCAGGTCGGCGGCGCCGGGGCCCGCGCCCACGAGCTGAACGCGGCCCATTTGGCTGTCATGCGGCATGAAGGGTCTCCGGCTTACGGGCGTCGGTGAGCATTCGCGAAATCTGCGGGCGGCAGGAGCCGCAGGCGGAGCCGGCGCCGGTCGCCTCGGCCACGGCGTCGACATCGACGGCCCCGGCGGCGATGGCCGTCTCAATGCGGTCGGCGCGCACGGCGCGGCAGGCGCAGACGATCGGCGCGGTCGATATCGGCCGGCCCGGCGCGCGGCCGATCAGCAGGGCGGCGCGATCGGTCGCGGTCAGGGCCTCGACGGCGAACAGCTCGGCCAGCCAGTCGCGCGGCGGCAGCCGCCCGGCGGTGGTGGTGAACAGCACGCGGTCCAGCCGCTCGCCGTCGAGGAAGGCCTCGCGCTGGCTGCCAACGCTGTCGTCCTCGAAGCGCAGCACGTCGGCGGCCCCGCCCTTGGTCAGGGCCTTGCGCAGCGTCTCACGCTCACGCGCGTCGCCGCGCCCGGCGAACTCGTGCAGCTGGCAGGCCTCTTGCGGGATACGCCGCCAGACCAGGTCCAGGCCCTTGGGCGCCGTCCAGCCGTCCCGCGCCAGGAAGAAGCCGCGCCAGGTCTCGCGGTAGGACCGCACCCGCGCGGGGGTGTGCTTGAACTCCGGCTGGCCCGAGCGCGGATCGACGGCCGGCGCGATCAGCGGATTGACCCGGCCGGACGGCGCGTAGGCCGCCGTCCAGTGCATCGGCATGAACAGGTCGCCTCGCCGCTGGCGATCTGTGACGCGGGCCAGGACCACCGCCTCGCCGCCCACCGTCACCACCCGGGTCAGGGCGCCATCGACGATCCCCGCCGCCTCGGCGTCGAGCGGGTGGATGTCGACGCGCGGTTCGGGCTCGTGGCGGCAGAGCTCGGGGGCGAGGCCCGTGCGGGTCAGGGTGTGCCAGTGGTCGCGGACCCGGCCGGTGTTCAGCGCCAGCGGATAGACGCCGTCCACAGCGTTCGCGGGTCCCTGCGCCCGCACCGGATTCATGCGGGCCTTGCCGTCCGGAGTCTGGAAGCGGCCGTCGGTGAACAGCCGCGCCGTGCCGCCCGCCGCCGTAACCGGCCACTGCACCGGCTCCAGCGCGTCGTAGCCGTCCTGGCCGAGGCTCACGAGCGGGCCGAGGTTCAGCACGCGGTCGCTGTTCTCATAGGCAGACAGCCGCGCCCACTCGCGGAACACCTGGGCCTGCGAGCGCCAGTCGAAGGCGTCGGCGAAGCCCATGGCCCGGGCGACGTCGGCGACGATCCGCCAGTCGGCCCGCGCCTCGCCCGGAGCCTCGAACAGCGCCCGCTGACGCGAGATGCGGCGCTCGGAGTTGGTGACCGTGCCGTCCTTCTCCCCCCAGGCCAGGGCCGGCAGCTTCACATGGGCCAGGTCCATGGTGTCGGTGCTGGCCATGACGTCGGAGACGACCACGAATGGGCAGGCCGCCAGCGCGTCCCGCACCTTGCCCGCGCCGGGCATGCTGACGGCCGGATTGGTGGCCATGACCCAGATCGCCTTGATCCGTCCGTCGGCGACGGCGTCGAACATATCGACGGCCTTGAGGCCCGGCTTTTCGGCCACCGCCGTCGCGCCCCAGAAGCGGCCCACGCGGGCGCGGCTCTCGGGGTCGAAGTCCATATGCGCGGCCAGCGTGGTGGCCATGCCGCCGGTCTCGCGGCCGCCCATGGCGTTCGGCTGGCCGGTGATCGAGAACGGGCAGGCGCCGGGCTTGCCGATGCGGCCGGTGGCGAGGTGGACGTTGAGGATCGCCAGCCCCTTGGCCACACCCTGGGCCGACTGGTTGGCGCCCATCGAGAACAGGCTGACCGTGCGCGGCGTCTCGGCGAACCAGACGAAGAACCGCTCCAGGTCGGCCAGGTCCAGTCCGCAGTCGGCGGCCACGGCGGCCGGCGACTGGTCGTCGGCCTCGAGCGCGGCCAGCGTCTCGTCGAAGCCGGCGACGTGGGCGGCGACGTAAGCCTGATCGACCGCGCCGCGCCGGACGAGGTCCGCCAGCAGGCCGTTCCACAGCCGCACGTCCGTCTGCGGCTTGAGCGGCAGATGCAGGTCGGCGACCTCGGCGGTGTCCGTGCGGCGCGGGTCGAGGACGACGTGGCGCTGGCCCCGCGCGCGCGCCGCCTCCATGCGCCGGAACAGCACCGGATGGGTCCAGGCGGCGTTGTGGCCGCTGAACACCACGAGGTCGGCGAGGTCGAGGTCCTCGTAGCAGCCGGGCACCAGGTCGGCGCCGAAGGCCAGCTTGTGGGCGACCACGGCCGAGGCCATGCAGAGCCGGCTGTTGGTGTCGATGTTGCCCGAGCCGATGAAGCCCTTCATCAGCTTGTTGGCGACGAAGTAGTCCTCGGTCAGCAGCTGGCCGGAGACGTAGAAGGCGACCGAGTCTGGACCGTGTTTGGCGATGGTCTCGCGAAAGCGCCTGGCGATGAGGCCAGTGGCCTCGGTCCAGGAGGCCTTCCGCCCGCCGATCATCGGCGACAGGAGCCGGCCCTCCAGCCCGACCGTCGAGCCGAGCGCGCTGCCCTTCGAGCACAGCCGCCCGGCGTTGGCCGGATGCGCCGGATCGCCGACCGCCTGCACCGCCCTGCCCGCCGGCGCGACCGCCAGCCCGCAGCCGACGCCGCAGTAGGGGCAGGTCGTGCGGATGGTCGGGGTGACGGCGGTCATGGCTAGACGACCTCGAGAACCGGGCGACCGAGCAGCAGCCGGCCATCCTCGACCCGCAGCGGGATCACCGGTGCGCAGCCCTTGCCCCTGTCGGCGCCCATCGGCTCGCCGCTGGCCAGGTCGATGTTCCAGCCATGCAGCGGACAGGCCACCGCGCGGCCGTGGACGATGCCCTGGCTCAGCGGCCCGCCCCTGTGCGGACAGGCGTCGCGCAGGGCGAAGACGCCGCCGTCGCCGGTGCGGAAGATGGCCACGTCGCCCTGCGGCGTCGGCACGCGGCGAGCGCCGCGCACCGGGATGTCGGTCACCGCCCCGACGTCGGTCCAGGCTCCTTTAGGCAAGATGGGGGGATCCAGAACAAGCACGGTCATGCGGGCTCAAACTCCATGCGGCGGCTGAGGGGGGTGAACTCGTCGCCGTGACGGCCGGCGACCCGCTCGGCCCACGGATCGACGCGCGAGAAGCGCTGCGAATAGGCGAACCGGTCGTACAGCGCCTTGCGGCTCTCGACGTCTTCGACGCGGGCGCGGATGTGATCGAGCCCGACCCGCGCCATCCATTTGTAGATCCGCTCCAGGTACCAGCCTTCCTCGCGGTAGAGCTGGGTGATGGCGCAGATCACCCACATCGCCTCGGTCTCGCCGGCGACCTTGGTCAGCAGCTCGGTGCCCTGGATGTGCAGGCCAGCCGCGCCGCCGACGTGGATCTCGTAGCCGCTGTCGACGCAAATCACGCCGATGTCCTTGCAGGTCGCCTCGGCGCAGTTCCGCGGGCAGCCGCTGACCGCCAGCTTGACCTTGGCCGGCGTCCAGGACCCCCACATGAACTTCTCGAGCCGGATGCCCAGACCCGTGGAGTCCTGGGTCCCGAACCGGCACCAGTCGGTGCCGACGCAGGTCTTCACGGTCCGAAGTCCCTTGGCGTAGGCGTGGCCGCTGACCATGCCGGCCGCGTTGAGGTCGGCCCAGACGGCGGGCAGGTCGTCCTTCTTGACGCCCAGCAAGTCGATGCGCTGGCCGCCCGTGACCTTCACCGAGGGGATGGCGAACTTGTCGACCACGTCGGCGATGGCGCGCAGCTCGTCGGCGCTGGTCATGCCGCCCCACATCCGCGGCACGACCGAGTAGGTGCCGTCCTTCTGGATGTTGGCGTGGACGCGCTCGTTGATGAACCGCGACTGCTTGTCATCGCGATACTCGCCCGGCCAGGCGCAGAGCAGGTAGTAGTTCAGCGCCGGCCGGCAGGACGCGCAGCCATCGGGGGTCGCCCACTCCAGCGCCTGCATGGCGGCCGGCATCGACTTGATCTCCAGCTCGACGATGGTCCGCCGGACGTGGTCGTGGCCGTGGTGGGTGCAGCCGCAGACGGGCTTGGGTCCGGTCTGGACCTGGAAGCCGTCGCCGAGCGTCAGCTTGAGCAGCTTCTCGACCAGCGGCGTGCAGCTGCCGCAGGAGGCCGAGGCCTTGGTTACCGCCCGCACGGCGTCGAGGGTGTTGAGGCCCTGGGCCGTGATGGCGCCGGTGATGGTCCCCTTGCAGACGCCGTTGCAACCGCAGACCTCGGCCTCGTCGGCCATGGCGGCAACGGCGGCGCTAGGGTCGAGCCCGCGAAGGCCCTCCGTCGCCGTCTGGCCGAAGATCAGGGTCTCGCGGATGTCGCCGACTTCCGCGCCCGAGCGCATCAGGTCGAAGTACCATCCGCCGTCTGCGGCGTCGCCGAACAGCACCGCCCCGGCCACCTTGCCGGCCTGCAGCACCACCCGCTTGTAGACGCCGCGCCCGGCGTCGCGGAAGACGATGTCCTCGCAGCCCTCCCCGCCCGCGAACTGGCCGGCCGAGAAGACGTCGACGCCAGAGACCTTGAGCCGCGTCGACAGCACCGAGCCCTCATAGGCGCCGTCGTCGCCGGTCAGGGTCTGGGCCAGGGTGCGGCACATGTCCCAGATCGGCGCGACCAGGCCGTAGCACTGGCCGCGATGCTCAAGGCACTCGCCGACCGCGTAGATGTACGGATCGGAGGTGCGCATGGCGTCATCGACGACCACGCCACGCGCGACCTCCAGCCCGGCCTCGCGGGCCAGCGCCGTGTTCGGCCGGATGCCGACCGCCAGCACCAGCAGGCTGCAGGGCAGGACGCGGCCGTCCTTGAGCTTGAGGCCGGTGACGCGACCGTTCTCGCCGACCACCTCTTCCGACTGCGCGTTCAGCACCGTCTCGACGCCGCGCTCGCTCAGCGCCTCGGTCAGCAGGAAGCCGGCGGAGGCGTCGAGCTGGCGCTCCATCAGCACGTCCATCAGGTGGACGACGGTGGCGGCCATGCCGCGCCGGATCAGGCCGTAGGCGGCCTCGATGCCGAGCAGCCCGCCGCCGATGACCACCGCCCGGCCGCCGGCCTCAGCCGCCGCCACCATCGTGTCGACGTCGTCGAGATCGCGGAAGGTACAGACGCCGCTCTGGTCCAGCCCCGGCAGTGGCAGCCGCACCGGGTCCGAGCCGGTGGCCAGGATCAGTCGGTCGTAGCCGACCTCCAGACCCCCGGCGGCGCGGACGACGCGGGCCTCGCGGTCGATCGCCTCGACCGCCCGGCCGCTGTGCAGGGTGATGCCGTTGTCGCGGTACCAGGCCTCGTCGTTGATGACGATGTCCTCGAACCGCTTCTCCCCGGCCAGCACCGGCGACAGCATGATGCGGTCGTAGTTCACCCGCGGCTCGGCACCGAAGATGGCAATGTCGTAGCGGTCCGGGTCGCGCTTGAGCACTTCCTGCACCGCCCGGCAGCCGGCCATGCCGTTGCCGACGACGACCAGACGTTCCTTGGCCATGACGGCTCCTTACAGACGCAGGGGGGCGGTGGTGGGGCCGGCGAGGCTGGACCAGGTCTTGCGCCAGCGGCCCTTGACCCCGGTCAGGCCGGCGAGCGCCAGCAGCGACAGGGCGGCGAAGGCCAGCAGCCCGGCCTGGTAGGAGCCGGTCGCCTGCTTGGCCCAGCCAAGGCTGGAGGCCAGGTAGAAGCCGCCGATGCCGCCGGTCATGCCGACCAGGCCGGTGACGACGCCGATCTCCTTGCCGAACCGCTGTGGCGCGAGCTGGAAGACCGCGCCGTTGCCGGCCCCGAGCACGATCATCGCGCCCATCAGGACGGCGAGGGCGAGCCAGGCGCTGGCGGCTTGGAAGCTGGCGACCGCGAGCGCAAGGGCGGCGAGCAGATAGACCACCGTCAGGGTGCGGACGCCGCCGTAGCGGTCGGCCAGGGCCCCGCCGACCGGCCGGGCGAAGGAGCCGGCGAACACGCAGGCGGCGGTGAAGAAGCCGGCAGTGACGGCGGGCAGGCCGTACTCCGAATTGAAGTAGATGGTCAGGGACGAGGCCAGGCCGACGAAGCCGCCGAAGGTCACCGAATAGAGCGCCATCAGCCACCAGGCGTCGGGGACCTTGAGCACGCTCATGTACTCGGTCAGGGACTTGGGCGCGGGGCGGTTGGGCGCGTCCTTGGCGAAGATCACATAGACGATGAAGGCGACGGCCAGCGGCAGGACCGCTAGCCCGATCACGTTACCCCAGCCGAACTTCTGGGCCAGAAAGGGCGCGAACAGGGCGGCGAGCGCGGTGCCCGAGTTGCCGGCCCCGGCGATACCCAGCGCCAGGCCCTGATACTCTAGTGGATACCAGCGCGAGGCCAGCGGCAAGGCGACGGCGAACGACGCCCCGGCCACCCCGAGCACGCAGCCCAAGGCCAGCACCTGATTGTAGTCATGCACGCCGAAGAACCAGGCGAGACCTAGCCCCGACATGACGATCAGCTGGCCGATGATCCCGGTCTTCTTGGGTCCGATGTGGTCGACCATGATCCCGGCGACCAGCCGCAGCAGGGCCCCGGCGAGCACGGGTACGGCGACCATGAAGCCCTTCTCGGCCGGCGACAGGCCGAAGTCCTTGGCGATGGCGACGCCCAACGGTCCAAGCAGCACCCAGACCATGAAGCTCAGGTCGAAATAGAGGAAGGCGGACAGAAGCGTCGGCGTATGGCCGGCTTTGAGGAACGCGCGAGTCAGCATGGCTGGAGGCCCCGTGTCAGGATGAACGGAAGCGGCGGCGTCGCCGTAGGCGGGAGAGGCTCGTCATCGAGCCGATCCGAAAGCCGCGAACGCCGTTGTCCTGAGGCCGAGGAGAATGAGGCGGCCGAACACGCGGCGCGTCACGGCCGGATCGAGCGATCCGCCGGCGATTTATGCTGCAGTGCAGAAACGAGGCGCCGGCGCTTGACGCCTGCCCACTTACACGGCGGGTTTCAGCCCGCGGCGGTCAAAAGGCGCTCGGGGAAGACCTCGGGGACCGCGGCCAGAGCCGCCTCGCGGGACGGCAGATGGCCCCAGCGCGCCATCGACTCGACGAGCGCCGACGCCCTCGGTGCCGTCGGTATATTGAGCCCGCCACCATGGAAGACGAGATCGGTCAGGCCTCGGGAGATCAGGTCCGGGGCGACGTCCAGGTTTTCCCGCCGGGCTAGCAATCCGATTAGCTCGATACGGTTCTCCGGCGACTCGGCCCAGGCCGCCGCGCGGAGCAGCGCCCGCAGCAGCGCGTTCGTCTTCTCGGCATTGGCTTCAGCCCAGTCGCGAGTCACCGCGAAGACCTTGTCGAGCGCATCGGGCGCCGAGGCCGACGAGCGCGCCGCGACCTTGCCCGCGCCCCAGGCGACGGCGGCGGCGTTCCACGGCTCGCCCGCGCAGAAGCCTTCGATGACCCCGTCCGCCAGCAGCTCGGTCATCCGCGCCGGCGGAACCACGGTCAGGCGCACGTCGCGGTCGGGATGGATGCCGGCGTCGGCCATCCAGTCGCGTAGCAGGTAGTTGTGGATCGAGTAGGGGAAGACCACCGCGAAAGTCAGCTGGCTGGCCCCCTCCTCCCGCCGCCGGGCGATCAGCCGGGCCAGGGCCGAGGCGTCGCCGCCGGCCGCTTCGCCGAGCCGCCGCGAAACGGTCACCGCCGCGCCGTTCCGGTTCAGGGCCATCGGCGCGATCATCGCGGTGAGTTCGCTGCCGAGGCCGAGAGACGTCGCCAGAACGAGCGGCGCCAGCATATGGGCGCCGTCGAGCGCGCCGACGGCGACCTTGTCTCGCACCGTCGCCCAGGACGCCTCACGGCTGAGCTCGACGTCCAGCCCCTCGGCGGCGAAGAAGCCCTTTTCGCGCGCCACAATCAGCGGGGCCGCGTCGTTCAGCGGCAGAAAGCCCAGGGTCAGCCGGACGGCCATCAGGCATCTCCCTTCAACACGCCGGCGAAGGCCAGCAGGTCGGCCGCCACCGCGCCAAGCGGCCGGCCGGTGTCCATCGAGAGCTTGCGCAGCAGGCGGTAGGCCGCGTCCTCCTCCAGCCCACGCTCCTTCATCAGCAACGCCTTTGCCTTCTCGACGGTCTTGCGCGAGGCGAGGTCGGCCTGGGCCTTTTCCAGATCGAGCCGCAGCTGGTTCATCAGCCCGAAGCGGCTCATTGCCACCTCCAGCACAGCGCGCACCCGTCGCGGCGACAGGCCGTCGACGACGTAGGCCGCAACGCCGGCGCGGACGGCCTCCTCGGCCAGGCCCGGCTCGGATCGATCGACGAACATCACCACCGGCCGGGTGTTGGTCTGGGTCGCTTCGCGCAGGCTCTCGAGGGTGTCGCGGTCGGGGCTGTCGGCGGCGACGACGACGACGTCGGGCGCGAAGGCGGTGGCCAGCGCCTCGTCGAACTTGGGGGAATGGCGCACCTCAAGCGGCTCGACGCCGGAGAGCCCTTCGGTCACCAGCGCGGCTCTGGCCGGATCGGGATCGATGACGAGGACGCGCATGGTTTCCGGTAGGCGGGTCATCCCCCATGGGCGGGATGGTTTCGACGGCATAGCAGGCTTGGGCTACAAAACGCCCGATCGCGCGTCAGTCGCCGCCGCTTTGTTGGGCGCCTTCGTGGGCGATCAGGGCGGCGAGCAGCGTGGCCCGCTCGTCCGGCGTGTTGGCCCCGCGCAATCGCAGCGCCACCCCGGCCGCGCAGGCGGGCCGCGCCAGCCCTGCCCGCTCGACCAGCCGCGCCACGGGCCAGCCGGCCTCGGCATCGACCGGAAGGGCGTCCGCCTCGAAAACCATCGGCAGATGCAGCCCGTCATAGGCGGCGCCGGCGCCCGGTGCGTCCAGCAGCGGCGCCAGATCGCCGGGCCGCGCCGTCGGGGCGTCCACCGCCAGCACGAGGACGCGGTAGTAGCCGGCATCGACCAAGCGCGTGACCCCGGCGAGGATGCCGCCGACCGGCCCGCCGCCCGGTACGTCGTCAGGGACGGCGCCCGCGCCGCCCACGGTGAGGACGAGTTCCGCCCCCACGGCCTGGGCCAGGCGGACGCAGCGCTCCATGGCCGAAGCCCCGTTCCAGATCAGTGCCGCCTTGTCGGCGCCCATGCGGGCCGACGCGCCGCCCATCAAAATCAACGCCCCTATCGGCATGGCCAGATCTCGGCGCTCCATCTGCGGGTCACAAGACCAGCCCGAAGCGCGCCTTGGCGTACAATCGGGTCATTGGCCTGAAAAGGCCAATGACCCGGCTGCTGACAACCATCAACCGACATGGCCTACGGCCCAGCGGCAATCTAGCTTGAACGCTTCACGTTGGCCGTGCAGCCGGCGCAGGCCAGAACGCCGGCCTGGGCTGCCGCCTCCGTAGGAACGGTCCGCATCCGTTGGCTGCCGGGCGCCTAGACCGACAGGTCGAAAGCTCCGGTCGCCAGAACCTCGCCATTGACGATCAGCTCCACGGGATGACGGCCCGTGTAATGGGTACGCGTCGTGAAATTGCGGACCGCCCGCCCTATCGCCAGCTCAACGCTGGCGCCCGGCGCAATGGTCAATTCCCTCCACTTGAACACCTTCTTGGAGGCGCCTCCGGCCTTCTTCACGTAGTGGACCGCGTAGTCGATGATCAGCTTCTGCGGCCGATCGGCGGTCGACGTCAGCCTTGCGGTGATATGCACCGCCCCGCCGAGCTGCAGCGACGAAGGTTCGACCGAGAACGCTTCGACATTCACCTCGGGTTTGCGGCCCGCGCCGAACACGTCAAGCGCCCGGGTGTCTCCCCTCTTGATCAAGGTGCGCAGGGCCTGTTTGGCGATCCAGGCGGTGCGCGGATTGTCCAGGTCCCATCCACCAACCCTCGCCAGCACCCACTCCGGGTGATCCTTGGTGATGTCGTTCAGATGATTGGCGACCGACTTCCGCACGTAGAGACTCTGGTCGCTTTTCAGGGTCTCCAGGATCTGCGCGACCGGCGAGGGATCGGCGACGAGTTCCCTTAGCTGAAAGGACCAAGGCAGCCGCGGACGACAGCCTTCACTGGCGAGCCGGCGTACATGGTCGTTTTCGTCCAGCGACCAGCGCCGCATTACGGCAAGCGTCCCAGCGAGATCCCGCTGCAGGAAGTGCCGGACGGCGAATTCCGAGGATCCGAACCGGGTGAAGTAGGCGAGCGCCTCCATTGAGCGCTCGAAATCGTCTTGCCCGTAGAGCGCCACGTATTCCGGCAAAACCATCGAGGCGAAGCCGTGCTTGATCCGCGGCGCCAAGGCCCACAGGATCTCGATCGCCTGCTCGTAAGGGCCCGGCAGGACCGCGTGATAGGCGACGGCGATCTGCCGCATCCGCTGCATGATGCTGAGGTCGTCGAGCCCCGCGGATGCCAGCGACAAGAAGCGCTCGCCGTCGAAATCGGGATGGATCGCGATCGTCTCACGAACGAAATGCTGAAGACGGTCGCGGTTGAAGATTTCCTTCAAGAGCGGTGCGGCGTCAGAGGATTCCATATCGTGTCCTAGGTTTACCCCTGTCTCCTAGGCATGGGACGCCCAATTCTCAACCGGTTCCCCGCTGGAGCGGAGGATGCCTTGGGCTATCCGCAGAACGCTTGGGCAGCCATTTGTCGGGGATGCCCGCAGGCGCACCATGCGGCCAGGCCAACCCGCAACAAGCACCGACAGCTGAAGAAGCGGGCTCATGTGATCGCGAGGCTCCCGGCATGCGCGAGCGCTTCCCTGGCCCCCACCCTGCCCGCTAACCTGTACCCATGACCGCCGCGCCGCCCATTCCAGTCATCGACATCTGGCTCGTGAAGATCTTCGACCAGCCCCGCGAGCCGGCCCGGAGCATCCTGTCGGGCAGTGAGCTGGAGAGGAGCAATCGCTACCACCAGCAGGCCGATCGCCACCGGTATGAGGTGACGCGGGCAAGCCTGCGACGCCTGCTGGGCCGAACGCTCAACCTGGCGCCCAACCGGATTGAGATTAGCCAGGACGCCAACGGCAAGCCCGAGCTCGACGCCCCGCCACGCGACCTCTGGTTCAACTGCTCCCATTCCGGCGACCTTGCCATGATCGGCATCTCCACTTCGGGACCACTGGGGGTGGATATCGAGCAGGTCGTCCCCCGCGGTGATCTGCAGGGGCTGGCTTCGACCAGCCTCACGCAGCTCGAGATTGCACGGCTTGACCAGTTCAAAGGCCTCGAGAAGTGGGCGGAATTCTACCGGTACTGGACGCTCAAGGAGGCCTTGCTGAAGGCAACGGGCAGCGGCTTGCGGCGTGATCCCAGATCGGTCGAGGTTGACCCCGGTCGTGCGGGCTCCAACGCCCTGATCGCCGCCACGGAGACACAGGACAGCGACTGGACGGCGCGTGAGCTCCTCCTCGAAAACACGACCGCCCGTGCCGCCGTAGCCTTCAGAGGGACGGCGTCCCTCGGACTTCGGCACTATCCCTAGCGCCGTCAGCCGCCTGTCCGAGAAGCTGTTCGATCGCTTTTCCTCAAGGGCAGCCAGTTTGATCTCCAGGATGACCGTCGCCAGACCTCGCACCGTACGCCGATTGCCTTCTGGCGGGCGGCGCTAGACCTGGGCGGTCGTATTCTGGGCAACGTCGTCCATGTCCTCGTGGTCCGCACCAACGGGCAGGACGAGGCATGAAGGCGCTTGCCCCAGAGGTGAGCTGCGACGGACCTTTGCACCAATTCCCTCGTTGTCGGGGGCAGACGCCGCCATCGTCAGCAGCCGCTCCTTTTTATGAACGCGCTCCGCGCGCTTGATAGCCCATCAGACCTGTGCAATGGGATCTGAAAAATCCGCACTTCAGCGTTGATTTGAAAGATAAAACGGAAAATGGCTACGGCGCTGGCGGAGGCGATCTTCGACCATCTCGCGCGGCGTTCGGGAGACGCCGTCGTCACGATTTGTGCATCGCGCGAAGGGCAGGTCGATCAGGCGCTGAGCGGCGCGTGGTTGCGCAAAGCGGCCTATGCGCGAGCCGCTGCGCTTATGGCGTCTTTCGATCCCGCCGAGGGTCCGTTGGCGCTGGCGATGCCGTGCGGAGCCGATTTCGTGGTCACGCTGTTGGGGGCGCTGCACGCGGGCTTCACCGTGGCGCCGGTCGCGTTACCGAGGCCCGGCGCGCAGACCGGCCGGTTCAATGGCATCATCGAAGACTGCAAGCCGGTGGCGATTCTGTGCACGAGCGGCCTGACGACGCGGTTGCAAGCCGCGCGTCAGGGCGCCGAGAACGAAGCGACGATACCGGTGCTCGACCTGGCGCAACTGAAACCCGGCCTGGCCAGCCGCCTTCCAATCGCCTCGGCTCGCCCGGTCGTTCTGCAATATACTTCGGGGTCCACACGCGCTCCGCGCGGCGTCGTTCTGCATGCGGAGAACATCCTTGATAACGCGGCTCTGGTCAGTGCGACCTGGGGCCAGGATGCGCAGTCGGTCATGCTCAACTGGGCGCCGCATTTTCACGATATGGGCTTGATGGGGATCCTGTACCCGATCCTGTTCGGCGGCGTCACGCATCTGCTCGATCCGCTCCACATGATCCAACGACCGCATCGTTGGCTCAGCCTGATCTCCGAGAAGAAGGCGACGGTCAGCGGCGGGCCTGCCTTCGCCTTCGCCCATTGCCTTCAGAATGTGCGGGACGAGCAGTGCGAAGGGCTCGATCTCTCAAGCTGGCAAAGTGCATATTGCGGGGCGGAACCGGTGCCGACCGCGCTGCTTGAAGCGTTTCGCGAGCGCTTCGCTCCCTATGGCCTGAATCCGCGCGCGCTCTTCGCCGCATATGGTCTTGCGGAATTCACGCTGATGGCAGCGGGGACCAACACCGCTTCCACGGAAACGGCCGTAGATGTTGTTCCTGATGGATGCGAGGGGGTCGAGCCCTGCACAATCTCTCAAGACGTTCGGGCCGACCTTCGTATTGTCGATCCGGATGCGCAGTGCCAAGTTGCCGACGGCACGCCAGGCGAAATCTGGATGCGAGGTCCATCCGTGGCACATGGCTATTTCAAGAACGCGGCGGAGACCGAAGACACTTTTGCGGCCGTCCTGCCCCATGAAGAGGGCAACTGGCTTCGCACCGGCGATATCGCGGTGCGCCAGAACGACAGGCTGTATGTGATCGGCCGGCTCAAGGATCTGCTGATCGCCAACGGCCGCAAGGTTTCCGCGCCCGAGGTGGAATGGCTGGCGGCCGAGCAACAGCCCGAACTCAATGCAATGGCGGCGGCGGCGGTAATGCTCGACGGCATGACGACCGGAAAAGCGGCGCTGTTTATCGAGCTGCGGCAACGCGGCTCCAAGATCGACGCGGACGAGGCCCGCAAGCGCATACGCCAGGCGGTGATGGGCGCATGGTCGATCGATCTCGTCGATATCCGGTTTTTCCGGACGGGCTCGCTGCCTCGCACGTCAAGTGGCAAGATCCAGCGCAGGCTTGTGGCGAATGCAATCCGCAACGGCGAAATAGGCGGGGAATTGGCGTGAAGCCTTTTCCGGCGCCCGCCGCGCCCGAGCGTGTCCCAGGCGCCCGTCCGAGCCGTGCGCGCTTTGCCGTGGAGGATGCTGCCGGTGCAGCGAAAGTCTTTCGCGACCGCATTTGGGGCGTATCGGATGTCCGTCCTTATCTCGAGAATCTGCAACGTCTGGGCAAACAGGACTTCTCGTTTCTTATCGAGGCTGCGGGCAGTTCGCTGATCTATCAGTCCGGCCGCGAGCATCTCGCGACGCGCCGGGCGCTCGCGGGACCGTTGAGCCAGAGCGCGATCGCGAAGTGGGAACCCGTCATCGACGCCAACATCGAACGGTGCCTTGACGAACTATCTACCAAGGACGCGCCCGACCTGGTCCGTGATTTCGCCGATCGCCTGTATGTCGGCTGTGTACGCGACATCTTTGGCCTGTCGATTCCGGACGAGGCCGCGTTCTTGCGCCACATGTCTTCTGCGCGCACCTTTACCGAGCCGCTTCTGCGGTTGCGCGAGATGGTTGCCGTGCAGGAAGGGTATCGGTTCATCGTTGACGCGGTGCAGATATCGGAGGGCGTTGCTGACGCGGTGGAAGATGGCCCTTTGACGCTCGCCAGCGCGATCGCGAGGGAAACTTTACCCGATGGCGTGGACGCGCGGACGCTGGTCGCGTCGCTGACCGTCGCCGCGCACACCGCCGTGCAATCGCTTTCTTTCGCTTTGTGGGGCCTGCTACAAAAAGGCGCGACGGAGTGGCGGCAGGTGTCAGCCCCTGATTGGGCGGACTTGCAGCTCGAAGAAATCATCCGCGACTTTCCCTCGACCCTGCGTCTGTACCGCGTCGCGCACGGAGAGACCGAGCTGGGCGGCGAGGTGGTCGCCCCCGGCGATCTCGCGGTTTTCGACATACCGGCGATTAACCGCTCGTTGTGTCCCCACGCCGGAACGGCGGCCGTCAAGCAATCGATGTCGTTCGGCGAGGGAACGCATAAATGCCCGGGCGCGGCGCTTGCACGATTGCTGCTGCGCCGGGCGCTGCCGATGCTGGCGGAGCGGTTTCCCGATTTGCGCCTGCTCGAAGATTCGGTCCGCATCGAGCGCACGCATATGATTCAGGCTCCGGTCGCCCTCCCGTGCCGACTTGCGCCCGCCAAGCGGCGTTCCGCCCGGCAGTGGGAAATCAGCGATCCGGTCGTGGCGCGCGCCATCGCCATCGACGATACGCAGTTCAGCCCGCCGGGGATGGAGGCGCATCTCGTAGCGCTCCAGAAGGGCAGTGGCCACGACCTGTCGACGGCGATACGGATTGCACGCAATGCGCCGTTCTTCCTTTCGGGCGAGCGCCATCGGCGCATCCGATTGCTGGCGTTCGAGGCGCTTGGCACGAACCGGCTGGCTCGCTGGCAACCATGGATACAGGCGGCGGTGGAGCGGCGCCTTGATCGCTTGGCCGATGCGCCCACACCGGACCTTGTGCGCGATTTCTGCGAGCCGCTGTTCCGCGAAGTCTGTCAGCCGATATTGGGGATATATCCCCGCGATCCGGAGACGTTCGATCGCCTGGCGCCATTGCTCCAAGAGGTTCTGGCGCCGCTCCGTTCGATGCGCGAAATCTTGAGAGTGCAGGGCTTCTTCGATGTGCTGCTCGCGCAATTCGACGAGAAAACACTGGAAGCGTTTCCCGGGCGTCCACCCTCTCTGCTCTCCCACCTCGCCGCGAAGGGCGGGGACGATTTCGACGCGCTCGATCGCAAAGCAACGGCGCTGGTATTCTATGGCGCAAGCTTCAACACTTCGCACACGCTTGCCAATGCGATCTTCTCGCTGGCTGCAACTCCGCCCGGCGCGCGCGCCCATCTTGGCGATCCCGCATGGATCGCCGAGAATCTGGATCGTGAAATCGTGCCGCGAGCAGCCTCACCGCGCTTCATATATCGTCTGGCCCGCTCCACGGGAGAGCTTGGGGGATGCCCCTATGCGGCAGGCGATACGATGCAGCTTCAATTGGATGCGATTAACGAGAGCCTGGGAGCAGGACATCTGGCGTTCGGCCACGGGTTGCATCGCTGCCCTGGAGCGGCGCTTTCCCGTATATTGTTGCGGCGGGCGATCCCGGCGCTATTCGAGCGGTTTCCCGCGCTGACGCTGTCTCCGGGCGAACCTGCCTATGAGGAAAATTCGCAAACCATCATCCTGTCCGCAATGGCCTGTCGCCTGCGCTGATTTCCTGTCCTGTCAACAAATCGAAGCGAATTCATGAGTGACCGTACGGCCGCGGGCGTAATCGAATTTCTGCGCCACCGCGTGAGTGAGCGCACCAAAGTGCCGATCTAGCAGATCGGCGACACGACCAATCTTGTCGATATCGGCCTTGAATCGGTCGACGCCGTCCTGATCTGCGGCGAGATCGAGGATGCTTACCAGATCGAGGTGGAGCCCTCGCTGATGTTCGAATTTCAGACGCTGGGCGAAGTGGCGACTGCGGTGATGGCGTCTTTCGAAGCGCAATGACGACCTATTATCTCGGATTGTCGACTTCCGGGCACGATCCCGCACTCGCACTGGTCGATGAGGCGGGCGCCATCCTGTTTGCGGAAGCCACCGAGCGATACCTGCAGGACAAGCGCGCCTGGGGGGCTGCGCCCGATCATGTCGGGCATCTCGAGCATGCGCTTGCGGCGATCGGTTTCGAGCCGTCCCGGGATACGCTCATCGTCGCCTCGAGCTGGTCGCGGATCAAGGCCGACCTTCCGGTCTCGGTGTCTAATGCGCTGCTGCCCGGCAGCGACGGATTGTGGCTGAGCGGACTGCAGGCACAGGCGCAAAGAGATGCGGGCGCCTCGTTGCTGCGTCTTGGCCTTGCTTCCGAAATGCCGGCTGTGCGGCGCTTCGATCATCATTTGTGCCATGCGACCGCCGCCTGCCACAGCGCGCCGTTCGCCGACGGGCTCTGCCTGATAATCGATGGCGAGGGTGAGGTCGGCGCTGCCAGCCTTTTCCGGCTGAGCGAAGGCCGGCTCAAGCGGGTCTGGCGCTCATGGGGGCCCGGCAGCTTGGGCACATTCTACGCCTGGCTGACTGGCGTCTGTGGCTTCGACTGGCGCGCTGGCGAAGAGTGGAAAGTGATGGGGCTTGCCGCGTTCGGCACGCCTGACCCGGCGCTTGTCGATGCGATCGAGACGATGGTGACCATCGTCGATGGCCGGCCCCAATTGCCGTCGCAGGGCATCATCGACGCGGCAGTCGCCCGTGCCGTTCCGCACGGCCGCGGCCCCGCCGATCCTATCGAGCGCGCCGCCAATCTTGCCGCAAGCGGCCAGGCCGCGTTCGCACGCCTCGCCGACCGGATCATCGAGGCGTGCTTGCCGCTGGGCGCGCAGAACTTTGTGCTGAGCGGAGGGTGCGCGCTCAATTCCTCTTATAACGGGACCCTTCGCGAACGCTTTTCGTTCGCCAACGTCCATGTTCCGAGTGCTCCGGCCGACGATGGGAACGCGATCGGCGCCGCCTTGCTTGCCTGGATGCAGGATCATCCAGACCGGCCTGTCCCGGTCGGCCGGATTTCGCCTTTCCTCGGGACGAAGGTCGATCGGCGGGCGGCGGCACGGGCGGCCGGGAATTGCGGATACGCCTCGGTTCGCGACGGCATCGGTCCGGATCTGCTCGCGGAGCGGCTGGCCGCGGGCAAGATCATCGGCGTGATGCGCGGGGCCGCTGAATTTGGGCCGCGCTCGCTCGGCAACCGCTCGATTCTGGCGGACCCTCGCTCGCCCGAGATGAAAGACCGGCTGAATCAGCGCGTGAAGGGCCGCGAACCCTATCGCCCCTTCGCCCCGATCGTGCCGATGGATCGCGTCGATGCGTGGTTCGATCGGGCGCAGCCCGCGCCCTACATGTCCTTCACCTTGCCGTGGAGAGCGGCGCAGCAGGAACGCGTGCCGGCGGTGGTCCATGCAGATGGCACTGGAAGGCTGCAAACAGTCGATCCGCAGACGGATCCATGGATGAGCGGACTGCTCGACGCGTTCGAGCGGGAGACCGGGGTGCCGATCATCCTCAACACCAGCTTCAACGTCATGGGTAAGCCGATCGTGCACAGCGTGCAGGATGCGATGGCCGTACTCGCGACGACGGGCCTCGACGGCGTGCTCCTCGAAGATGTGCTGATAGAGAAAACGGCCTGACTTTGGGCATGGATAGTGGATCGCGCCGATCACGTTTGTGAATCCCTTGTTCGTGCTCGCATGGCTCCCACTCGTCGTGGGCGCGTTTCTGCTCGCCTGCCGCTATCGCCCCGGCGCCGCTCCGATCGTGCTGGTGGCGGCGTCATTGCTGTTCTGTGCGGCCAACGATCTTGTCGCACTGGCTTTCCTGATCTGCTCGATCCTTGGCAATTTCGCCTTGCATCTCGTCGTTCGCAGGACTGCTCCCGGATCCACCGCCAGAGCGATGCTGATCGGCGGCGGGATCGTTGCCAATCTCGCGCCGCTCGTGATGCTCAAATTATCCCAGCACGGTCTCTCGGCCTTTGCCGCGCTGCCGGATAGTGGCGGGATCCGATCCGCCATTCCGCTGGGACTGGCCTTTTACACGCTGCAGCAGATCACGTTCCTGATCGATGCGTCGCGGCAGGGGGCGGAGAGGCTCGGCCTGATCCGCTATGCATCCTGGATATCGTTCTTCGGGCAATTGCCCGCGGGCCCGATCGCCCCATACGCCCGGCTGGCCCCGCAATTTGCCCGGCTGGGGGCCGCACCTCCCACCTCAGCCGCCATCGCAAAGGGCGTCGCCCTGATCCTGGCAGGAATCGTGAAGAAGACGTGGCTGGCCGATCCGCTCGCGAGCATGGTTGATGCGATATTCGCGGGCGCGGCCACCGGCGTCGTGACCCCGTTGGAGGCCTGGGCTGCGGCCTGGGGATTCATGCTTCAACTCTATTTCGACTTCTCTGCTTATTCGGACATCGCGATTGGCGTTGCCCTGTGCTTCGGCATCCTCCTGCCGATCAATTTCGACTCTCCCCTCAAGGCCTCGACGCCGGGCCAATATGTGATGCGATGGCACATCAGCCTCATGATGTTCGTTCGAGACTATGTTTTTCAGCCGATGTTTCAGGTGGCGCGGAAGCTGCCGATACGGCCCACCAGCCGGCGCTACGCTGTTGCCTGGGCGCTCGCCACGCTGTCTGCGTTTCTGGCCGTCAGCGCGTGGCATACGATTGCCTTGCTGCCCTTCCTGCAAGCTTTTGGCCTAGCGCTTGTCATCATAGCGCTTCAGTTTCTGAGGTTACGTCGGCGAAGTGCGCCGCGGCAGCCCTCGCGCTTTGAAGTCCGCGCGTGGCGTTTCGCGGGACACCTTTTGCTGCTCATGGCCGTATCGACGGTCGCGCTGCTGTTGCGCGCAGATACGCACGAACAGCTGGGACGCATGCTTCCCGCACTCGCCGATTTCCGCGCGGCAGCGGCATTTTGCTCGGAGCTGATAGCGTATCTGAACGCGTCTGATCATTCGATATCCCGCCCGCGATTGCTGCCGCATGCCGACATTCCGGCAGTGAAAAGCCTGTTGTGGCTCGGCATGGCGACGGTCGTTGCGCTTGCCTGCCCCAACACGATGCAGATCTTCGGCATCGCCGGCGCCGCGCTCCAGCCGAAATGGATCCACTGGCGCGCCACGGCGCTCTGGGGCTGGATCGCGGGTGTCCTGTTGTTCATCGGCCTGCTCGGCATGACGCAGCCTTCGCAGGTGCAGGGCTTCATCTATGCCCGCTTCTGACGCGCCTCTCTTCGGGAGCGCCAAACTTTTTTGGCGCTCATTGCTGGCCTGCGGAGCGCTGATATTGGCCATGTGCCTGCTCAACGCGTCGATAGATCCCACCGGTCAGATCGGCTTGGCGAAAACGCATGCGCTCAATCGCACCGTGACTCCGTCCGTCGTTTCCTTCGTGCGAAACAGCGGCAGCGTAACCGCCTATGAGAGCGCGATCGCGACGACATCCGCTGACACATTCCTGATCGGCACTTCTCGCGAAGCGCGTGGCTTCGATCTGTGCGACCGGCCGAATATTCTTCGCATTGCCGGATCGGGTTGGGGCATTCGGGAGATTGCCCAGGTTCACACGAAAATCCTCGAGACGCGCACGGCGCCAACCACGCTGCTGATCGAGCTTGGCGTCGTAAGCGACAGCAAAGGCGCCGGTGAGAGCTCCAACGCCTCGGCGGCTTACACCGCACTGTCACCGCGGACCACATGGCTGTCATTCCAGACTGTGGCCGCCAATATTCGCAGAAGCGATGAAATTGCCGTTCGCGAGGCGGAGTGCCGGCCACTTACGTCAGACCCTGTCGACTTGAAGGCCGCGGCCGAAGATTTTGAGTTTGGGTGGCGCACGTTCGACGCCAGCAAGGCGTCCCGCCAACGTGGCCGCGCGACTTTGGAGCAGATGGTCGGCGACGCCAACCGCATCTGCGCAAAGACCGACATCCGACATACGATTGTGTATTTCTCTCTGCCCGGCACGCCAAACTTACCGCTCACGCAGCAGTTTGACGCCTCGCTCAGGGACGCTCAGCGGGATTCGGCGAAGATGTTTCAAGGACTGCCCAGGCACGGAGCCTGCCGCATTCGCTACCTTGATTTGCAGACGACACCACCGGGATCGAGCGCCGAGCAGCAGCTTTGGCGCGATCGCGATCAATGGGGAGATTTAACGCACTTCTCCCCACTATTGGGGCGCATCGCGTTAAACGCAATCCTGCGGTCGACCGATAACGAGAGGTAGCGCGGCCTTCGTTTGCTGTATCGGAGCCATCGGGCAAGGCCGGCACTAGCATTCGGGGCGATGTTCGACAGCATTCTCAATAACGAGCTATATGTCCAAAAAATTCGCTAATAGCTGAGTTGAGCAGATTGAAGGGGAATATTATCCCAGGAACTTATTCCCACTCAATCGTCCCCGGCGGCTTGCTGGTCACGTCGTAAACGACGCGGTTTACCCCTCGGACTTCATTGATGATCCGCGTGGCGGTCTTGCCGAGGACGTCCCAGGGGAACTCGAAGAAGTCGGCGGTCATGCCGTCGGTGGAGGTCACCGCGCGCAGGGCCAGCACGTTCTCGTAGGTGCGGGCGTCGCCCATCACGCCCACCGTCTTCACGGGAAGCAGCACGGCGAAGGCCTGCCAGATCTTGTCGTAGAGTCCGGCCTTGCGGATTTCTTCGAGATAGATGGCGTCGGCCTGCTGCAGGACGTCGACCTTTTCCGGCGTGATATCGCCGGGGATGCGGATGGCCAGGCCCGGTCCGGGGAATGGATGGCGACCGACGAAGTCGGGGTGCAGGCCGAGTTCGACGCCAAGCACGCGGACCTCGTCCTTGAACAACTCGCGCAGCGGCTCGACGAGCTTCAGCTTCATGTAGTCCGGCAGACCGCCGACGTTGTGGTGGCTCTTGATCACCGCGCTGGGGCCGCCCCGCGCGCTGACACTCTCGACCACGTCCGGATAGAGCGTGCCCTGGGCCAGGAACTCGGCGCCCTCGATCTTGGCGGACTCGGCGTCGAAGACGTCGATGAACAGCTTGCCGATGGTCTTGCGCTTGGTCTCGGGGTCGCTGATCCCGGCCAGCGCGCCCAGGAACATCTCGCGGGCGTCCACATGGACCAGCGGGATGTTGTAGTGGTTGCGGAACAGCGACACGACCTGCTCGCTCTCGCCCTTCCGCATCAAGCCGGTATCGACGTAGACGCAGGTCAGCTGATCGGCGCCGGAGTCCTTCAGCGCCTCGTGGATCAGCACCGCCGCCACCGAGCTGTCGACGCCGCCCGAGAGGCCGCAGATCACCTTGCCGGTCCCGACCTGGGCGCGGATCTTCTGGGCCATCTCCTGCTTGAACGAGGCCATCGTCCAGTCGCCCTTGAGGCCGGCGATGTTGAACAGGAAGTTGCGGTAGATACGGGCGCCGTTGACGGTGTGAACCACCTCGGGGTGGAACTGGACGCCATAGATCTTGCGGGCGTCGTCGGCGATGGCCGCGAACGGCGCGCCGGTCGAGGTGGCGATGACCTCGAAGCCGTCCGGAATGGCGGTGACGCGATCGCCGTGGCTCATCCACACGGTCTCCAGGCCGCCGACCTCGGCCAGGCCCTCGAACAGCGGGCTGGCCTTGCCGATGGTCAGCTCGGCGCGACCGAACTCGCCGGCGTGGCCGCCTTCGACCTGGCCGCCGAGGACGTCGCACAGAAGCTGCTCGCCGTAGCAGACGCACAGCATCGGCACGCCCAGATCGAACAGCTTGGTCCCGATCCGGGGGCTGTCGGCCTCGAGCACGCTGGCTGGGCCGCCGGACAGGATGATCGCGGCCGGCGCGAAGGCGTCCACCAGGGCCTCGACCTTGTCGAAGGGATGGATCTCGCAATAGACGCCCGCCTCGCGCACCCGGCGGGCGATCAGCTGGGTCACCTGGCTGCCGAAGTCGACGATGAGGACGGGCTGGTGGGCGGGGGCGGTCATGCGATGCGTTCCAGTAGGGCGACGAAGAAGCCGTCGGTGGCGGCGGTGCGGGGGGTCAGGCGCAGGAAGCCCTGCGGCGTGACATGCTCGGCGACGGGCTCGAGCGTGATCGGGCGGGCGGTGAAGCTCGAATTGCGGGCGAGGAAGGCGGCGACGCGGTCCTCGTTCTCCTCGGCGAAGATCGAGCAGGTCACATAGACGAGACGGCCCCCGGGCTTCACCAACGGCGCGGCCTGGTCGAGGACCGTATCCTGCTCGGCCATGCGCTTGTGGAACTGGTCTTCGGACAGCCGCCACTTGGCGTCGGGGTGCCGTCGCCAGGTGCCGGCGCCGGTGCAGGGCGCGTCGACGAAGACGACGTCCATCTTGCCGTCCATGCCCTTCAGCGGTTCCGCCTCGACCGGGGAGCGGACCTGGAGGTTGCGGACACCGGCGCGGGTAGCGCGGGGAATGACGTCGGCCATGCGACGGGCGTCACTATCGTGGGCGTAGAGCTGGCCGGTGTTGCCCATGGCGGCCGCGAGCGCGAGCGTCTTGCCCCCGCCCCCGGCGCAAAAGTCGAGCACCTGCTTGCCCTTGATCTCACCCGCGCAGGCGGCGGCGATTTGGGAGCCCAGGTCCTGGACCTCAAACCAGCCCTTGCCGAAGGCGGGGATGGTCTCGACCGAGCCGGCGCGGTCGGTCGCGGCGGGCGCGGGAATGCGGAAGGCGTCGGGGAGCAGGCCGGCGGGCTGCGCGTGCAGCGGCTGCAGGGCCTTGGCGGCGCGGTCGGGGTCGGTCTTGAGGCGGTTGGCGCGCAGATCGACGGGCGCGCGATCGGCGAGCGCGGCCCCCTCCTCCGCCCGATGCTCGCCGAACACGCGGGTCAGCGAAGCGTCGGCCCAGTCGGGATAGTCGCCGGCCACGGGCGCGGGCGCGTCGGTCAGAGCCTTCTCGGACGAGAGCGCGGCGACCTCGGCCTCGGTCAGGGCGCCGATGCCGTGCGGATCCTCGCCAGCGGCTTCGGCGATCCGCTCCAACGGCCAGCCCCAGGCGAAACGCAGGGCGGCCAGGGCCGTAGCCCTGACGCTGTCGTCGCCCATCTTCCAGCCCAGCGACCGCCGCTTGCGCAGCACGTCGAGGACCAGGCCGGAGACGAACGAACGATCCTTGGAGCCGGCGTAGCGGGCGGACTCGCCCCAGCCCTTGAGCGCCATGCGCGCAGGCCGATGCCGGGTCTCGATGTCCGTAAGGACTTCAATCGCCGCCGCTAACCGCCCGCCGTCTCTCAAGAAATCATCCTATTCGTTCAAACCAGAATGGCCGCGGCGACCATGCCGAGACCGACGACGCTCACGAGCCAGACCAGCGAGCGGATCTGCTTCACGCCGAAAGCGTAGAGCGGCACGTAGAGCACGCGCGCCGCCAGATAGATCGCCGTCCCCCAATGGGTGAGGACGCCGTTGCGGTCCGCCACGTGGGCAATCAGCACCGCGGCGATGAACAGGGGCAGGGTCTCGAAGAGATTGTCCTGCGCCCGCTTCAGACGACCGGCCTTGTCGGACAGCGGCGGAAGATCGGTCTCGTCACGAGCGCCCGTGTTCCACTTCAGCCCGTATTGCCCGGTGCGAGCCATGTCGAAGAGAAGAATCTGCACGAAGGCCAGAACCAGGGTCCAGGCCAGTATTTTCAGTTCCCACGTCATTAGCGTCGCCCCCCAGGCGGTTGATTTCTATCGGTTACACGGCACTCGGATAGTTCGGCGCCTCGCGCGTGATCATCACGTCGTGGACGTGGCTTTCACGCAGGCCGGCGCCGGTGATGCGGATGAACTTCGCCCGCTTCTGGAACTCGGCGATGTCGGGCGAACCGACATAACCCATCGCTGCCCGCAGGCCGCCAACCAGCTGGTGGATCACCGGCGCGATCGGTCCCTTGAACGGGGTCTGGCCCTCAATGCCTTCCGGCACGAGCTTCAGACTGTCGGTGATGTCCTTCTGGAAGTAGCGGTCGGCCGAGCCGCGGGCCATGGCCCCCAGCGAGCCCATGCCGCGGTACGACTTGTAGGACCGGCCCTGGTACAGGAACACCTCGCCGGGCGACTCCTCGGTGCCGGCGAACATCGAGCCCATCATCGCCACGCTGGCGCCGGCGGCGATCGCCTTGGCCAGGTCGCCCGAGTACTTGATGCCGCCGTCGGCGATCACCGGCACGTCGCTGTCGCGCGCCGCGCGGGCGGCTTCGGCGATGGCGGTCAGCTGCGGCACGCCCACGCCCGCGACAATGCGAGTGGTGCAGATCGAACCCGGGCCGATGCCGACCTTCACCGCGTCGGCGCCGGCGTCGATCAGGGCGCGGGCGGCGTCGTAGGTGGCGATGTTGCCGGCGACGATCTGGACGCGGTTGGTCTCGCGCTTCAGCCGGGCGACGGCGTCGGCGACCTGTTTGGAGTGGCCGTGGGCGGTGTCGATGACGACCACGTCCACGCCCGCCTCGACCAGGGCCATCGAGCGCTCGAAGCCGGCGTCGCCGACGGTCGAGGCGGCGCCGACGCGAAGGCGGCCCTTCTCGTCCTTGGCGGCGCTGGGGTGGTCGTGCGCCTTGTCGATGTCCTTGACGGTGATCAGGCCGACGGCGCGGCCGTCGTCGTCGACCACGATCAGACGTTCGATCTTGTTGGTCTTCAGCAAGCTGAGGGCCTCGGCCGCGTCGATACCCTCGCGGACCGTGATCAGCCCATCGCGGGTCATCAGCGACGACGCCTTCAGGGCCTCGTCGGTCTCGAAGCGCATGTCGCGGTTGGTCAGGATGCCGACCAGCTTGCCGGTCCCGGGCTCGACCACGGGGAAGCCCGAGATCTTGCGGCGGGCGGTGATCTCGCGGACCTCGGCCAGGGTCGTGTTCGGGTGGATGGTCAGCGGATTGATGACCATGCCGCTCTCGTACCGCTTCACTTCGCGGACCTGGTCGGCCTGCTCTTCGATGGTGAGGTTGCGGTGCAGGATGCCCATGCCGCCGGACTGGGCCATGGCGATGGCAAGCCGGCTTTCGGTGACCGTGTCCATGGCGGCGGACACGAGCGGGATGTTCAGACTGATTTCACGCGTGAACCTGGTTTCCGTGGAAACCTGGGTCGGCATCACTTCTGACGGACCCGGTTCGAGCAAAACGTCGTCGAAGGTAAGCCCTTCGCGAATCTCCATTGGAGTCTCCATTTTGCGGGCCGCGTATCAGGGCAAAGCGGGCTTGAGTCAATCGCTACGGGCGGGAAAGCGGCGGATTCCGGTCTCGCGCGGGCCCGTCAAAAGCGCGATGCTGCGGATCAAGGAACGGGGACGACGACATGACCGACATCGACATCACCATCGCGCGGCCCGTTGCCGGAGCGGTCGAGCGCGACCCGGTCATCGACACCCTGACCCTGGCCTTCAGCCATGATGCCCCTATCCGCTACATGTTCCCGACCGCAACCGAGTACCTAGCGCACTTCCCGAAGCTGGCGACCGCGATGGCCGGCAGCGCGCTGGCGGCGGGCACGGCCTACGCGGCGGGTAGAGAGGCGGCGGCGCTTTGGCTTGCGCCCGGGGTCCGCTCCGACAGCCAGGCGATCTTCGCCCTCGTCATGGAGACAGTCGCCCCGGAACGGCTGGCGGTTCTGGCCGAGCTGGGCGAACTGATGGGCCGCCACCATCCCGAGGAACCGCACTGGTACCTGTCGATGATCGGCGTCGATCCGTCGCGACAGGGGCAAGGTCTGGGCGCGGCGCTGCTCAAGGAAGGCCTGAAGCGGTGCGACGCCGAGGGGCTGCCGGCCTATCTGGAAAGCTCCAGCCCCAAGAACGTCCCGCTCTATGAGCGGCATGGCTTCGAGGTGACCGGCCTGATCAAGCCCGGCGATCATCCGGGGCTGATCCCGATGTACCGGCCGGCGAGACGTTGATCAGGCTTTCGCCTGTCCCTTGAACCCCGTCGCCACGAGGAAGACCTCGGAGCTGTCGGTCCGGCTGGCCTTGGGCTTCACGTGCTGGACGCGGGTGAAGTGCTTCTTGAGGTCGCGGATGATCTGCGCCGTCTCGCCGCCCTGGAAGGCCTTGGCGACAAAGCTGCCGCCGGGCTTGAGCACCTCGATGGCGAAGGCCGCGGCCAGTTCGATCAGGCCGACGATGCGCAGGTGATCGGTCTCGCGGTGCCCAACGGTGTTGGGGGCCATGTCCGACAGCACCAGGTCCGGCGCCCCGCCCAGCATCTCCATCAGCAGGGGTCCGGCGGCGGGGTCTGTGAAATCCATCTGGATCATCTCGGCCGGCGGCAGCGGATCGACGGGCAGCAGGTCGATACCGACGACCTTGCCGGCGCCGCGCAGGATCGACATCTGCACCCAGCCACCGGGCGCGCAGCCGAGGTCGATGACCTTCACGCCCGGCTTGATCAGTTTGAAGCGGTCGTCGATCTCGGTGAACTTGAAGGCGGCGCGGCTGCGATAGCCCATCGCCCGGGCCTCGGCCGAGAACGGGTCGTTGATCTGGCGCTCGAGCCAGGCCTGCGACGACGGCCGACGGCCCTTGGCGGTCTTCAGCCGGGCGGGTTTGCCGCGACCGACGCCCTCGTTGCCGCCGGTCGGCGGGCGGACCATGCGGCGGCGTTCGGGGGGATCTTCGTCACTCATGCGACCGCTCCTGCCAGACGCGGGGCCCCGCCGCCACCGCCGCGTCGCTTTTTACGCCGACGCGGTTGCTGGTCACTCATCAGGCTGAGCAGCAGGCCTTCGCGCAAACCACGGTCGGCGACGCGCACGCGGGTGCAGGGCCAGAGCTCCTGAACCGCCTGCAGGATCGCCGCACCGGCCAGCACCAGGTCGGCGCGATCGGGGCCGATGCAGGGCTGCGCCGCCCGCTGCTGCGGGGTCCAGGCCAGCAGCTTGCCGGTGGTCGCCTCGCACTCGGCGCGGGTCATCCACAGACCATCGACCTGGTTGCGGTCGTAACGCGGCAGGTCGAGGTGCAGGCCGGCCAGGCTGGTGATGGCGCCGGAGGTGCCGATCAGATGCGCGCCGCCGCTGTCGAATACGTGACGCAGGCCTTCAGCGTGCGGGAAGGCGGCGATGCGTTCCTTGACTGTGTCGACCATCGACCGGAACCAGGCCTGCACCCCGTCGGGGTTCTCCGGAAAGCGCTCGGCAAGGGTGACGACGCCAATCGGCACCGACAGCCACGCCTTGATGGGCAGCCGCCAGTGGGCGAACTGGCGCGGCCTCGTGTCGAGGCCCTGCCCTTTCAGATCGACCCAGCTGAGCTCGGTCGAACCGCCGCCGACGTCGACCACCAGCGCCGCCTCGGCGTCGCGGTCGAGCAGGTTCAGACAGCCGGCCACCGACAGCTGGGCCTCTTCCTTGGGTGTGATGATCTGCAGCTTGAGCCCGGTCTCGGCCTGCACCCGCGCGATGAAGGCCTCGCCGTTGTCGGCCTGGCGGCAGGCCTGGGTGGCGATGGCCTTGATGCGCACGCACTTTCGGCGGCGGATCTTCTCGGCGCAGACCGTGAGGGCGGCCAGAGCCCGCTCCATGGCCTCGTCGGACATGCGGCCGCTCTGCGAGAGCCCCTCGCCCAGCCGGACGATGCGCGAATAGGCTTCGACGACGCGGAAGCCGTGATGAGTCGGGGTCGCGACCAGGAGTCGGCAGTTGTTGGTGCCAAGATCCAGCGCCGCATAGGCGGGCGGGTGCCCGCTCGACGGCTTGCGGCGGCCCTCGCGAGAGCCGCTCTGCGCGCTTGGCGCCTCCGACATGCTTCAAAGCCCTGTCTGCGCAGGCGTCTCACAATCGACGCCTCATTTCGGAAGCGACTGTAGCGAGGCCTTTCGCGCTACGGAAGGCATTGACTTGCCTAAGGTCGCCAGCGCCTTACGTTCATCTTCCAGTCAGGGGCGCGGGATTAGATTCCTCACGTTATGCACGCCAGGATCGCCAAATACGCCATCGGCCAAGTGGTCAGACACCGGATCTTCCCGTTCCGGGGCGTGATCTTCGACGTGGATCCCACGTTCGCGAACACCGACGAATGGTGGGAATCGATCCCCGAGGACATCCGTCCCCGCAAGGATCAGCCGTTCTACCACCTGCTGGCCGAGAACAGCGAGAACACCTACGTCGCCTATGTCTCCGAGCAGAACCTGCTGCCGGACGACACCGGTGAGCCGGTCGGGCACCCACATGCCGCCCTGATCTTCGACGGCTTCCAGGACGGCCACTACAACATGCGGCCGCGCATCGCTCACTAGCGCCACCCCGCGCAAGATTGTTTCGTGCGAAACCAGTTTCGCGGGTGTCTTCGGACAGACATTCCCCGAACCGCGCCGTAACCTCGCCCCATGAGCGCAGACGGCTTTAGCAGCGGCCCGCCCCCCGGTGCGGCGGCGGACTGGACCATCGACCAGGGGTGGGACGCCTACACGGCGGAAGAGCACGCCGTCTGGGATCTTCTCTACGAGCGCCAGGCGGCCCTGCTGCCCGGTTATGCCTGCGATGAGTTCCTGCACGGCCTGAAGGCCCTCAACCTGCATCGCGGAGGCATTCCGGACTTCCGCGAGATCAACCTCGAGCTCCACAAGCTGACCGGCTGGACCGTGGTCGCCGTGCCTGGGTTGGTGCCGGACGAGGTGTTCTTCGAGCACCTCGCCAACCGCCGCTTCCCCGCCGGCCAGTTCATCCGCCGACGCGACCAGCTCGACTATCTGCAGGAACCGGACATCTTCCACGACGTCTTCGGCCATGTGCCGATGCTGACCGACCCTGTGTTCGCCGACTACATGCAGGCGTACGGACAGGGCGGCCTGCGCGCCAAGGGCGTCGGGCGGCTGCACAACCTCGCCCGGCTCTACTGGTACACGGTCGAGTTCGGCCTGCTCGACACGCCGAAGGGCGTGCGGATCTACGGCGCCGGCATCGTCTCCTCGCGGACCGAGTCGATCTTCGCGCTGGACGATCCCTCCCCCAACCGGATCGGCTTCGATCTGGAGCGGACCATGCGCACCCCCTACCGGATCGACGACTTCCAGCAGGTCTATTTCGTGATCCCGTCGGTGCAGTCGCTGCTCGACGCGACCCTGCAGGACTTCGCGCCGATCTACGGCCGGCTGGCGGAGGCGCCAGACATCGCCATCGACGCCATCCTGCCGACGGACAAGGTCTTCACGGACGGCACGCAAGCCTACGCAAGGACCGGCGGGAGGCTGGCTTCGGCCGGCTAGCGCTGGAACGGATAGAAGCCGCTTCCAAGCTCCAAAATCTCCGTCAGCGCATCCAGCGCCGCGCGGCTCTCGTCGAGCAGCGCTGGATCAGCCAGGTCGACCGGTAGCAGGCTGTCGCGGTAGTGACGCTCCGCCCAGGCCGTCAGTTTCGCATGCAACGCCGCGTCGAAGCGCTGGGCCGGATTGGTCGCGGCCAGCTCGTCCTGCGTCAGCACCACCCGCAGCCTCAGACAGGCCGGGCCGCCGCCGTTGAGCATGCTCTGGCGGACATCGACATACTCGACCCGGCCGATCGGGCCGTTGGAGGCGATGGCGCGCTCGACGGCCGCCGCCGCGCGCGGCGTTTCGGCGGTCTCGATCGGCGCGATCAGGGTCAGCCGGTCGTCGCCCCGAAGGGAGACCAGCATCGAGTTGAAAAGATAGGCCTTAACCGCCTCCGCCAACGGCAGGTCGGCCTCGTCGATCTGCACGAACTGGGGCTCGAAGCGACCGCCGGCGGCGGCGCGGACGTCGGCCTCCATCGCCGCGCGATCCTCGAACGCGGCCTCGTGGAAAAACAGGCAGGTCCTGGCGCCGACGCAGACGACGTCATTGTGGAAGACGCCGGCCTCGATGGCCGAACGGGCCTGACGGGCGAACACCGCCCCGCCGGCGCCATGGCGGCGGGCGACGGCCTCGAAGGCCTGTTTCGTCTGCCGCGCGGGGAAGCGGCCGGTCCAAGGCTCGTAGGCGTCGCGACCCCAGACGAACAGGTTGACCCCCGCCTCGCCGTGATCGGCGCAGAGGCGCACATGGTTGGCCGCGCCCTCGTCCGCGAAGTGCGGCTGCGCGGGCAGCGGATCATGGACCGCGAACCGCTCAGGATCCCGGAACAGCCGACGCAGCGACCGCGTGGTCTGATCGCCCTCAAGACTGCGGTGCAGATTGGTCAGCAGGTTGGCGGGGGTGAAATGCACCCGACCGTCGGCGGCGTCGGCGCTGGGCGTCACCGTGGCGGCGTTGGCCGCCCACATCGGCGAGGCGCTGCAGGCGGTGTTGAGCATCTCCGGCGCCTGTCTGGCGGCGGTCTCGATCACGGTCGCGTCGCTGCCTGTGAAGCCGATCGACCGCAGGAAGCCGACGTCCGGCCGCTCGTGCGGCGGCAGCACGAACTGCGACAGGCCGAGGTCGGCCAGCAGCTTCATCTTGGCCAGCCCTTCCAGCACCGCGCCGCGCGGGTTGGAGGGGTCGCCCTTGTTGATCTCGCTGGCCAGGTTGCCCGGCGCGAGGCCCGCGAAGCTGTGGGTGGGGCCGACGAGGCCGTCGCAATTGGCTTCGACGGCTGTCGTGCTCACGGCCGCAGCCCCTTGATCTCGCCCAGCGTCGGCACGACCGCGTCAGCCTCGAAGCTGGCGACCGGATAGGCGCAGTAGTCGGCGGCGTAGTAGGCGCTCGGCCGGTGGTTGCCGGAGGCGCCGAGGCCACCGAACGGCGCCGTACCGGCCGCGCCGGTGGTCGGGCGGTTCCAGTTGGCGACGCCGGCGCGTATGCGCTTCTGGAAGCGGTCCCACAGGGTGGCGTCGTCACTGATCAGCCCAGCGGACAGGCCGTAGCGGGTGGCGTTGGCCAGCGCGAGCGCGCCGTCGAAAGTGGCCGCGCGACGCACCTGCAGGATCGGCGCGAAGATCTCCTCGTCCGGCGTCTCCAGGTGGCTGACGTCGATCAGGCCCGGGGTGATGAAGGCCTCGCTCAGCCCGTCGATCGCCCTGGCCTCGCGGATCACCGTCCCGCCTAGCGCCTTGGCCGCCGTGCGGGCTGCGACAGCGGCTCGGGCAGAGATCAGCGGTCCCATGAAGGGCTCGGTCTCGCTGTTCCAGGCGCCGGCGATCAGCCGGTCGGAGAGCGCTGCCACAGCCTCGATGACGGCCTCGCCCTCATGGCCTTCCGGCACGATCAGGCGACGCGCGCAGGAGCAGCGCTGGCCGGTGGTGACGTAGGCCGACTGGATGATCAGCGCGGCGGCCGCCTCGGCGTCGGTCGCGTCCCAGACCACCAGCGGATTGTTGCCGCCCAACTCCAGCGCCAGGATCACGTCGGGCCGGTCGGCGAAGACGCGGCGGAAATGCGCCCCGGCCGCACCGGAGCCGGTGAACAGCAGGCCGTCGATTTCCTGTTCGATCAGCGCTTGGCCAGCTTGCTTACCGCCTTGGACGAGGTTCACCACGCCCTTGGGCAGATCCGCCGCCTCCAGCGCCTCGAGCATCAGCTCGCCGGTCCAGGGGGTCTCTTCCGAAGGCTTGAACACCACCGTGTCGCCGGCCAGCAGCGCCGGGACGATGTGGCCGTTGGGCAGGTGGCCGGGGAAGTTGTACGGGCCGAGCACAGCCATCACCCCGTGCGGACGGTGACGCAGCACGGCGCGGCCGAAGGCGGTGGCGCTCTCGCGGACGCCGGTGCGCTCGTCATAGGCGGCGATCGAGGCGTCGACCTTGGCCATCATCGATCCGAGCTCGGCCTTGGTCTCCCACAGCGCCTTGCCGGTCTCGCGGGACAGGGCCTCTGCCATCGCATCCTTGCGGGCGTCGAGCGCGGCCTTGTAGCGGCGGACGGCGTCGATGCGCTCGGAGCGTGGGCGATCGGCCCAGTCGTGGAACGCGGCGCGGGCGGCGGCGACCGCCTCGGCGACGTCGGCGGCGGTCGCCGTGGGGCCTTCCCAGACAGGCTTGCCGGTGGCGGGATCGACCGAGGTCAGAGCTTGCCCCTGCCCGCTCTTCCACTGGCCGTTGATGAACAGACCGCGGCTCATGAGAACTTCACCTTCACGACTTCGCCTTCGCTCACACCCAGAACCTGCGCCGCCTCGCGCGACAGGATTGCGTTCTCGTGGTCGACCAGCACCGGGGCGCGGACGGCGCGGAAGCGGCCGATCTCGGCGGCGGAGACCAGCGCCTCCTCGCCGAATGCGTCCTCGCCCAACTTCACCGTCAGGCGGCGGGCTTCCTTGACCGTGCGGATGTCGTCGCGCGGCGCGGCCAGTGTCGGGCCGGCGTCGAACAGGTCGATCAGGCCCTGATAGCGGAAGCCCTCGCGTTCGAGCATCGCCCGGGCCGCCTCGCCGTCGCGGTGGACGCGGCCGATGCTCTCGCAGGCCGCCTGTGGCAGCAGGCCGGTGTAGATCGGATGGCGCGGGGCCAGGTCGAGGATGAACTGGCCGTTGGTCGAGGCGCTCATCAGGTCGGCCTCGTCGAACTCCAGCCGGAAGAAGCGGTGCGCGACGTGCTCCCAGAACGGGCAGACGCCGTCCTCGTCGAACCAGCCGCGCAGCTCGGCCAGGACCATCTCGGCGAAGCGCTGCGGCTCGATGCCGATCAGCATGTAGCGCGACTGGGCCAGCAGCCGCCCCGCGCCCCCCTTGCGTTTCTCCGGCCGCAGGAACAGGGACCCGACCTCGGACCAGCCCGCGCATTCGTTGACCAGCACCAGCGCCTGGTGGTCGAAGCGCGTCCCCAGCACCGGCGACGACTGCGCCAGGGTTACGACCCGGAATGAGAAGAACGGCCGCTTCAAACCGACGCCCGCCTTCACCCCGGCGACGCCGTCGATGGCGCCGCTGTCGCTGTCTTCCAGCATCAGGGTGTACCAGGCCTCGGGCGGGGCGACCTCGCCGGTGAAGCTGGCCCGCGAGAGCTCGAGCCGGTCGCGCAGGGTCGGCTCGTCCTCGGGCAGGCTGGTGAAACCACGTCCGGACAGGACGGCCAGCTCCATCAGCGCGTCGTAGTCGGCCGGAACAGCAGGGCGAACGACGAGCATTCAGTGAGTCTCCATGAGGGCGCGGATTCCGCGCGCGTCGATCTCGCCCGACGCCAGCTTCATCAGGATCAGGGCCGACAGCTGCGCGCGCTCGGCGAAACTGTCGGGCCAGGCAAACTCGTTCTCGCTGTGGATGTCGCCGCCGCGCACGCCGAGGGTGTCGACGTTGGGCAGGCCGGCGGCGAACAGGTTGTTGCCCTCGCAGACCCCGCCGGACGATTTCCAGGCGATGTCCTGGCCGAGCAGCGCGCCGACTTCCTTCACCTTGCCGAACAGTGCGGTCTGGGCCGCGTTGAACGGCTTGGCCGGACGGGTGAAACCGCCGTGCAGGCTGACGCTCAGGCCGTCGCCTTCGCCCACCGCCATCGCCGTGGCGATGCCGGCTTCCAGCCAGGCGGCGGCGGCGGCATCGGGGAAGCGGACGTTGAAGCGGACCACCGCGATGTCGGGCACCACGTTCAACGGCGATCCACCATCGATACGCGCGACGTTGAGGGTGACGCCGTCGCGCAACCCATTCAGGGCGTCGAGCGCACCGGCGACGCGGGCGGCGGCTGTAATGGCGTTGCGACCGCTGGCGAAGTCACGCCCGGCGTGAGCCGTCCGGCCGGTGATCCGGATATGGAAGTTGCCAGAGCCTTTGCGCTCGCCGGCCAGGGTGCCGTCCGACAGCGCCGGCTCGTAGGTCAGGCCAACATGGCCGAGCTTGCCGAACTCGGCCAGCACAGGTCCGGACGCGAGAGAGCCGATCTCTTCGTCCGGCGACAGCAGCACGCGGTAGCCTAGGTTGGCGGCGTCGGCGTGCCCCTCGAAGGCTTCGAGCGCGGCGAGGATGACGCTGATCCCGCCCTTCATGTCCGCGATGCCCGGGCCGTGCAGCGCGCCATCGGGACGTGTGCTGACGGTCTGGAAACGGCTGTCGGCCGGATACACGGTGTCGTAGTGGCCGGTCAGGACCACCTGCACCGCCGCCTCGGGCCGCACGATCACGGCGATCGACGGCGGATGCGGCTGCTCTGTTTCGCGACCGTCGCCGGCGATCTCGATCGACGGGGCCAGCGGAATGTCCTGCGGTTCGGTCGGCAGCACCGCGAAGGCGTCCTTCAACAGCCCGCGCGTGGTTTCCAGTCCGTCGAGGTTGCGGCTGCCGGAGTTGACGGCGCACCAGCCGACGGCGCGGTCGACGATGGTCGATCCGCGTTCGGCGATGGACTCGAGAACGGCCTTCTCTTCCGGCGACAGGCGCATCGGCGTGATCCGTACAGCTCTGACGCCATTGCCGCGGACCAGGTCGACGCGTGTTTCGAAGAAGCGACCCGCCGGAATGGCGCAAGACGGGAGTCGCCGAACGCCTCTTTTCTAGCCGACGGCTGACGGAAGGTGAACCCCCGCCCGTCGCAACTCAGTAGTCCTTGCGCCAGCGCACCGAGAGTTTGGTGCCGCCCTCGCCGGCCAGGCGGGAGATGATCGACAGGTTGCGGCGGACCCGCCATTCGACCTGGGCCGCCGGGCCTTCGCGACCGCCGCCGATGATCTCGAGATAGACATCGTCGGTCAGGTACTTGCCGCCGGCCACGGTCATCGCCCCGGCGTCGCCGCCGCCCGCGAACGTCAGCCGGTCGAGGCCGGTGAGGTTGCGCAGGTTGCCGATGACGTCGAAGCCGCCGCCGCCCGCCAGGTTGGCGATGGCCGAGGCCAGCTGCGCGGCCTCCAGCGGCGACAGCTGGGCGGCGGATGTCCCGAACAGCACCCGCGACAGCACCTCGTCCTGTGGCAGGACCGGGGTCGAGGTCAGCGCGATCTCCGGCTTGGCCGCCGTGCCGCGCACCCGGATCACCGCCGTCAGCGACGGGTCTTCCCGCGTGGCGGTCAGGTCGAGGCGGATGCGGTCGACGGACGCTGCGAGATAGACGGCGCTGCGGTCGTCGAACTCGAACCGCTTGCCGGCGAAGTCGTACTCGCCGCGCACCATCCGGGCGACGCCGTCGAGTACGGGCTTGCCGGTGGTGCCGGTGACCCGGGCATCGAGCGACATCTCGGCGTCGAGACCCCTGCCCTGGATGAAGATGCGGCGATCAGCCTTGAGCGTCACGTCCAACGACACCACCAGGTTCCGCTCCCGCTCGGGCAGGACGTCGCCCTGGGTCGCGCCGGGCTTGTTGCGCTCGATCACGTCCATCGGCACCACGCCCGAGGGCGTCGGCGGGTCGGCGGCGATCTCGGCGCGGTCGATGGTCAGGGCCCCGGTCAGGGCGACCTTGCCCTGGGCGTCGCGGTTGAGCACCGCCTCGCCCGAGGCGATGGCCTCGATGGCGTCGTTGTCCATCAGCCTGAAGCCGGTGAGGTTCAGGCGCAGGTTGCTGGGTCCGTCGCGGAGCAGGCTGAGGCGACCGCCGCCGGTCAGCTTGCCGCCCCGGCCGTCGGCGGCGGTGAAGCTGTTCACGTCGATGGCGTTGTCGGCGAGGTCGGCGCTGACGGTCATGTCACGCAGCTTCAGGCCCAGGGCGCCGTCCTCGAACGCCCCGCTCTTGAGGTCGGCGTGACCGGCCAGACGCAGGTCGGCAAGGGTGCCGGCCATGGTCCCGTCCATGTCGACGATGCCCGACAGGCTGCGGTCGCCGCCGACCAGCAGGTCCCACAGCGGCTTGATCTCGCCGTTGGCGCTGAAGCGGCCGCGCATCGGCTCGCGGGTGGCGATGGCCAGGCGCAGCGGCGCGGCCGAGGCCTGGACCGGGAGGGTCATCACCGCTTCGGATCGCAGGCCGCCGGCGTTGGTGGCGGTAGCCTCGATGTTGAGGATCTGGTCTTCGAGCACCGCCTTGACCTGCCCATCCACCGACAGGGCGCGGCCGGCTCCGCGAGCGCGGGCGCCCTTCAGATCGACGTCGGCGGTCCCGCCCAGGCGCGAACCGCGACCGCTGAGGGAAACGGTCCCGCCGACCGTACCGGCGAGATCCTCGTTGAAAGCGCCCAGTGAAACGTTGGCGAGGTTGGCCTTCAGGTCGGCCTGTTCGGCGTCCATGCGGGCGGTGATATCGGCTCGGCCGCCACCCAGCTCCAGCGCGAGATCGGCGAACCGCTCCTTGCCGGCGAAGCCGATGCGGGCGGTCTCAAGCGTCTTGAACTCGGCGCTGCCGAAGCGGCCCGAGCCGTTCAGCGCCAGGCCGGTCGACCCGTTGTTCTGGGCGAAGACCCCGTCGCCGATGAAGCGCCAGCGGTTGGTCCCGTAGGCGCCGCGCAGGTCCAGCTTCAGCGGCAGCTGTGAAAGCGGCCCGTCGGCAGTGATGCTGCCACGCCAGAAGCGAAGGCCGCCCGCGCCGCGGACGACGGCGTTCTGGGCGGTAAGGTTCAGGGTCGCGCGCGTCTCGCCGGCGGCGTCGGTGATGGCGGCGGTGCCGTTGATCTGTCCCTGGGTCAGCAGCGCGCCCGGGCCGATGGCGAGGATCAGGTTTGCGGTCGAAGGCAGGCCCCGGCGCAGGGTGACGCCGCCGGTTGCCTTCACGCCGCCCGCGTCGGCGTCCAGGGCGCTGAGGTCGATGCCGCCGCCGGTGAGGTTGAAGTTGGTCTTCGCCCGCGCCGGGCCGTACTCGCTGTCGCCGGTGACGGCCACGGCGCCGTCGGTCCCGCCGGGGCCGCGCACGAAGCTCAGCACGATATGGGCGTTGGTCAGCGGCAGGCGCGGCAGGTCCACGCGCTGGATGTCGGCGATCAGGTCGGCGCGCGGCGCACGGATGCTGCCGGTGATGGCGCCGGAGCCGCTGGCGTCGCCGGCGATCTCGACGGGACCGGCGCGGAACGGCCCCTTGGCGTTCCAGTCGAGCTTCAGGCGCAGGGCGCCGTCGGGGCCGATCAGGCCGGCCGTGCGGGCCGAGCCGGACAGGCCGTCCAGCCGAGCATCGGCGACCGAGACCACGCCCCGGGCGAACTCGGCCTTGCCCCGGAAGCGTGGCTTGGGCCCCAGCAGGCGGTCGAGTTCGCCAAGGCCGGTGGCGAAGCCGGTCCCGACGGCGTCGACGGTGAACACCCAGGGTTTGCCGGCGCCGCCCTGCGACGCCGAAAACTGGCCGCTGGCCCGGCCCTTGGAACCGGCGCGGGCGGCCTGGAGATTGGTCAGGTCGGCCTTGCCCTTGAAGGACAACCCGCCGAGCAGAGTGCGTTCGCCACTGGCGTCGAGGCTCAGCCCGGCGCCGGTGGCCTGCACCCGGCGCAGCAGCAGGCGGCCGTCCTTGAGGCGGGCGGCGACGATGTCGGCGCGCGGGCGGGCGCCCAACAGCGCGGCGACATAGCCCTTCCCGCCCCCGCCAGCGCCGGCCAGGGTCGTCTCGACCGTGAACTCGCCGTTCTTGCGGCCGATCTTCACCGGCCCGGTGGCGCTGGCCAGCTGGTAGCCGGCGGCGGCGAAGTTGGTGGCGGCCAGAGAGCCGGTGTAGGCGAACTCGTCGGCCTTGCCGATCAGCACGCCCTTGGTCACGGCCTGGCCGCGCACGGCGTCGCGGGTCAAGCGCTGCAACGAATTGGTGGTCAGGCTGATCGCCAGGCCGTCCTTGCCCGTTAGCTGCTTGCCGACATCGGCCTCGCCCTTAGCGGCGATCTGGAGGGTCTCGCCGAAGACGGTGGCGTCGATGGCGTAGAGGCCGCTCTTCGCCTTCGCGCCGCTGCCCGAGAAACGGATCTCCGGACCCAGCATCTTGGCGTAGTCATCAGTGAGAGTGGACGCGGCCAGCGAGATGCGGCCCGACGCGCTGCCGCCGGCGGCGTCCCAGGCGCCGGTCGCCTCGGCGGGGGTGTTGTCGCCGACCTTGGTCAGCAGTTCGAACTTCCCCTTGGCGGTCGCGCCGCCGGCCCGGATGCGAAGCAGGAAAGGCTGATCGGACGGCAGGCCGAGCGCGCCGGCCAGAGCGCCGCCCTGGGCCTCGTTGGCGTCGGCGACGATCAGCAGCGGTCGCCCCTTGCCGGTCTCCAGCGCCAGCGAGAGCTTGTCGCCCAGATGCAGCTGGCTGGCCGCGCCGAGGTGGACGATGGTCGGCCCGCCGCGCGCGATATTCAGTCCGCCGACGACGTTGAACAGGCCGCGGCGATAGCTGAACTCGGGCAGCATCTCGACCTGCCCGCGCAGGTCGTCGATCTCCACAGCCACCGGCATGCCCTTGGACACCGTCTTCGGGGTCAGGGTCGGACGGCGCAGGACGCGGACGTTCTGGGCGTAGATGTTGTCGGCGTGGAAGCGGCGGACGAACAGCTCGTGGTAGCGCCATTTGACGGCCAGGTTGTCGGCCTCGAGCCAGACCCCCTTCTCGTCGGTGATGGTCAGCCGCCGGACCGTGAAGTTACGCCACAGGTCGCCGCGCAGCCCCTCAATCCGCAGCTTGCCGTAGCGGCCGATCTTGAGGCCGTTGGCGCGCGCCTCCACGAACAGCAGGCCGGGAGCGCTGTTGACGCCGAAGCGCGTGACCAGACTGACGCCGCCGACCAGCAGCACCGCCAGCAGCGAGATCAGCATGATCCAGCCGGGCGCGCTGCTCGGACGGTACCGGCGACGCGCCTTGGCGGGCGGCTTGCCGGCTTCCGGGGCCTCGACGGGCGGCGTGTCGGCGGACTCGGTCAAAACGCCTGCCCGATGCTGATGTAGATCTGGAACTCGGCGTCGCCCTTGCGCTTGTTCAGCGGCACGGCGATGTCGGCGCGGATCGGGCCGAAGCCGAGATTGTAGCGGACGCCGAAACCGGCGCCGACCGCGAGGTCCTCGGTTCCGGGGAAGGAGTCGCTGCCGACGGTGCCGGCGTCGATGAACGCCACGCCGCCCCAGCGTTCGGTAATCTTGCGGCGGACTTCGAGACTGGTCTCCAGCACCGACAGGCCGCCTTGCGGGGTGTTGTCGATGTAGCGCGGGCCGACCGCCTGCCAGCCGTAGCCACGGACCGAGCCGCCGCCGCCCGAATAGAAACGCCGGGGCGTGGCCACGTCTTCGAGCTGCGCGCCGAGGATCGTTCCCAGCTTAAGACGACCGGCGAGAACGGTCTTCGCCTCCTCGTCGAAGGAGAAGTAGATCGACCCTTGCGTCGAGGTCTTCAGATAGAGCGCCTGGACGTCGCCGGCGGTCGCGGTCGGCTCGGTTCGGACTTCCACCCGCCAGCCGCTCGTCGGGTCCAGCGGATCGTTGGAGCGGTCCAGAGCGAAGGCGCCGAGCAGCGCCGCGGTGAAGATGTCCTGCTCCTCATCGCGGAAGACGATGCCGCCGAGCTTGATCTTCTGGGCGCTGCGCGTGGCGTCCACGGAGACGCCGACGGTCAGGTAGGAGGCGCTGCTGGCGAAGAAGGCGGTGCGGCCGAACCGGCGGGTGATGTCGGCGTTGGCCGCGATCCCGGTGGCGTCGTAGGCGTCGGTCTGTTCGTTGAACACGCTCGTCGCCATGGTCAGGGTCTGCTGCGGCCGGCGCCAGTGCGGCAGGGCCAGCTTGGCCTCGAACCGCTGCTCAAGCTCGGCCAGCCGCAGGGTGAAGGTGGTGGTGTCGGCGCGGCTGAAGCGGTTGTAGCTGGTGCGGCGCAGGTCGAGGCCCGCGCCTTCGCTGGTCGAATAGCCGGCGCTGACTTCCAGCGTGCGGCGGGCGCGGTCGGAGACCGTGACCAGGACCGGCCGGCGACCCTGCGCGTCGGCGGCTTCCTTCGGCTGCAGCGAGACGGCGACCGAGTCATAGGCGCCGGTGTCGAGCAGGCGGCGTTCGAGCTCGGCCACGTCCTCGGGATCGTAGACGTCGCCCTCCTTCCACGGCGCCAGGCTCCGCAGCCAGTCGGCGTTGGTGCGGCCGATCTCGCGCAGGATCAGGCCGTCCATATGCACAAGCTCGCCGGACTCGATGCGGAAGGTCGGACGGACGGTGCGGTCGGCGTGGTCGACGATGACCTCGCGCGGGGTCGGGCCGGCGTCGGCGTAGCCGCGCTTCTGAATGGCGGCGACGATCCGCCCCTCGGCGGCCAGCACGTCGCCGGCGCGTCCAGGCGCGCCACGACGAATGGCCATGGCCTGGTCGGCGGCGATGGCGACTTCGGGGGTCGGCTCTTCGCCGACCCAGGCGACGTTGGCGGCGGCGAAGCGGAAGCGCGGCCCCGGGGTGACCTTGATCACCGCGCGCGGCGGGGCCCCGCCCTCGTCGTCGTCGGGATCGACCACGTCCGGCTCGACCTCGTAACCGTAGTAGCCCTGGGTGCGAAGCGCGGCGATGGCGTCGTCGGCGGCGGCCCGGGCGCGGCGACGGGCCTCGAACCGCGTCGTGGCGGGAGACTTGGCTTCGCCCACGGCCCGCTGAATCGCCTCGAGGAGCTCCTCGTCGGCGACGCCTTCGACCCGGGCTTTGGATTGCTGAGCGCGCGCATCCGTGGCCGCCACGCCAAAAGCGAGTACGACCGATACGGCAAGGGCGAAGCGCGAAGGCGCCAAACTGCTCATCTCCTCTAGCGCCCCGAATCCCGTGTAGTCGGCGTCGCAACGCCTGTCACGCCCATCCAGCCTTTGCACAGGCTTCGATAACTTGCACAAATGCCGGGCAGTCTCGCGTCCCGGCGAATCCTTCGCCGGAAACGAGGCTTATGATCGACGAAGAGCGTTAGGAATGAACCGTGAAGAGGCCGTAACGGCCGTGAACGAAACGGATCCCGACGTGAGCGTGATCAGCGTAAAGAATCCCGTCCTTCCGATGACGGATGCCGCATACCTGCCAGGGTCCGCGTTCGACGAGATGTATATCGAGGGCGGCGACGTTCGCGATCACTACGCCGCCGTCCACACCCGGCTGACGACGCTGTCGCCCGAAGCCCTGGCCGACCGCCAGAAGACCCTCGAGCGCTCGTTCCTGCTGCAGGGCATCACCTTCACGGTCTACGGCGCCGAGGCGACCACCGAGCGGATCATCCCCACCGATCTGGTGCCGCGGATCATCCCGGCAGCCGAATGGAAGAAGATCGAGGAAGGCCTGACCCAGCGTCTGCGCGCGCTGAACATGTTCCTGGCAGACATCTACGGCGACCAGCAGATCCTGATGGACGGCATCGTCCCGCGCGAACTGGTCTTGGGCGCGCCGTCGTATCGCCGCGAAATGCAGCACCTCTATGTGCCTCACAAGGCCTACGCCAACGTCTGCGGCAGCGACCTGATCCGCGGTCAGGACGGCGAGTTCGCGGTGCTGGAGGACAATCTGCGGGTGCCGTCCGGCGTCTCCTACATGCTGGCCAACCGCGACGCGGCCAAGCGCACCTTCCCCGGCACCTTCCGCACCTCGAACGTGCGGCCGGTGGAGCGCTATCCCGATCTGCTGCTGGCGACGCTGAAAAGCATGGCGGCCGACTGGCGGCCCAACCCGCAGGTCGTGGTCATGACCCCGGGCGTCTACAACAGCGCCTATTACGAGCACGCCTATCTGGCCCGGCTGATGGGCGCGCCGCTGGTCGAGGGCCGCGATCTCGTGGTGCACGAGAACATGGTCTACATGCGCACCACCACCGGCCTGCGCCGGGTGGACGTGATCTACCGGCGAGTGGACGACGACTTCATCGACCCCCTCACCTTCCGGCGTGACTCGGGTCTGGGCCTGGCCGGGCTGTTCAACGCCTACCGGGCCGGCAACGTGGTCATCTGCAATGCCCCCGGCACCGGCGTCGCCGACGACAAGGCGGTCTACGCCTACGTCCCCGACATCATCCGCTACTATCTCGGTGAAGACCCGATCCTGCCCAACATCGAGACCTTCCTCTGCCGCGAGCCGGCGCAGCTCAGCCATGTGCTGGCCAATCTCGACAAGCTGGTGGTCAAGGCCGTCGGCGCCTCGGGCGGCTACGGCATGCTGGTCGGGCCACACGCCTCCCGCAAGGAGCGCGAGCTGTTCGCCGACGCGCTGAAGGCCGATCCGGCCAACTACATCGCCCAGCCGACCATCAACCTCTCGACCGCGCCCTGCCTGATCGACGGACGGATCGAGCCGCGCCACGTCGACCTGCGGCCGTTCATCCTGTCCGGCGAGAAGATCACCGTGACCCCCGGCGCCCTCACCCGCGTCGCTCTTCGCCGTGGCTCGCTCGTGGTGAACTCGAGTCAGGGCGGCGGATCCAAGGACACCTGGGTGCTTGTCGACGACGAAGACCTGGAAGGCGCCCAGCCATGATGCTCCGAGTCTTCATTGGGAGTTTGCTCGCATGATGCTCGCGAGGGTCGCCGACAGTCTCTACTGGATGGGCCGGTACATCGAACGCGCCGAGCATCTGTCGCGGCTGGCCGACGTGATGCTCAACGCCACGCTCGACCGCTCCGACGCCGCGGCGCAGACCGCCTACATCGCCCTGTCGGCGGTCGGCGATCCGGACATGGCCCGCGCGGCGCAGACCTATGCCGCGGCGCGAGCGCTGGTGCTCGACCGCGAGGACCCCAACTCGGTGCTGATGTCGCTGGCCCACGCCCGCGAGAACGCCCGCCAAGTCCGCGACCAGATCACCACCGAGACCTGGGAGCGGCTCAACCTGCTCTATCTCAAGGTCACCGCCGAAGGCGCGGCGGCGGAGTTCGAGAGCGGCTCGTCGGCGTTCCTGCACGATCTCATCGCCGACCTGCACCTGTTCAAGGGCGCGGCCGACTCGACCATGAGCCATGGCGAAGGCTTCCGGTTCCTGATGCTGGGCGTCTATCTCGAGCGCGCCCACCTGATCGCCCGGTTGCTCGAGGTCGGCTTCGGTGACGGGCGGGGCAACAACGTCACCGACCGCATCGCATTGATGAACCTGCTGCGCATGGCCTGCGCGCTGGAACCGTACCTCCGGCGCTACACCGCCGAGATCGAGCCGCGCTTCATCCTCGAGTTCCTGGTGTTCGACGAAGAGTTCCCGCGCTCGATCCGCTTCGCCACCGCGCGGATTGAGGAGCATCTGGTCGGGGTCTCGCGACATGTGGAGTCCGGCAACCTGGCCACGCCCGAGCGGCTGGCGGGGCGCCTGAAGGCCCGCCTGGAGTTCGCCGACGTCGATGAGCTCGAAGCCACAGGCGCCAGCGGCCTGCTGGCCACCGTGGTCCAGGAATGCGCCCGCATCCACGGGGCGATCTACTCGAACTACGTGGCCTATTCCCTCGAAATGAGGCTCCCAGCCTGATGTTGCTCGAAGTCCGCCACGTCACCCAGTACCACTACGAACGCGCCGTCCGCGAAAGCGTGATGGAGCTGCGTATGCAGCCGCGCAAGAGCGTCGGCCAGCGGTTGATCAGCTTCGATCTCGATCTCGAGCCGCGGGCGCAGATCTTCTCCTACGCCGACAATTTCGGGAACGCCGTCTACCATTTCGACGTGCCGCAGCCGCATGACACCCTGCGGATCGAGGCGCGATCGGCGGTCGAGACCGAGGTCCCGCCGGCCCTGCCCGACAGCCTCGACATGGGCGAGTGGGACCGGCTGCGCGGCGATTTCGTGCGCGGCGAATGCTTCGACTTCTTGCGGCCCCACGGTTTCGTGCGCTCCACCGAGGCGCTGCAGGCCTTCATTACCGAGCGCGACCTGGACACGCTGCGCAAGCGCGACCCGTTGTCGGCAGTGCGGGCATTGAACCAGATCATCTACGAGGCCTTCGACTACACCCCCGGAGTGACCACCGCCGACAGCCCCATCGATCTGGCCCTCGGCGTCGGGCGCGGGGTCTGCCAGGACTTCGCCCACATCATGCTGGCCATCTGCCGAGGCTGGGGCATCCCCGCGCGGTACGTGTCCGGCTACCTGTTCACCGACCGCAAGCAGGGCGACCGCTCCGACCCCGACGCCACCCACGCCTGGGTCGAGGTGTTCCTGCCGACCTTGCGCTGGGTCGGGTTCGACCCGACCAACAACGTGCTGGCCGCCGAGCGCCACATCGCCGTCGCCATCGGCCGGGACTATGCCGACGTGCCGCCTTCGCTGGGGGTCTACAAGGGCGAGGCTGACAGCCATCTGTCGGTGGCCGTCTCGGTGAGCAAGGCCCGCGCGGCCCTGTCGGAGCCGGAATTCCTGCGCATGCCCAAGCCCGCCTTCGCCGGCGGCCGCCGCCGCTCCGCCAGCGCCGACGATCTGCGTCGCCAGGAACAGCAGCAACAACAGCAGTAGCAGGATCGGGGCGTCGCCGGTCGACCGGGGGAGGACCCCGACGACGCCCGTCCTCACCCCTCCGGCCGGGAGGGGGAACCTAGGCGACCAGAGCCGCCTCTCGACAGCGCAGGCCATTGACCCGCACGTCGGCCTCGCCCACCCGCACGCCGACCAGGCTGGTGACGGTGTTGATCACGGCGTCCAGCGGTGCGGCAACCGTAGCGAGGATGGCGGTCACGGCGTCGATGATCACGTTGTCGCTGGTCGTCAACTTGAGAAGACCCAGCAGGTTTACGTCGAGATCCAGGTCTCCCAGTACGCTGCTGACCAGCGCCGAGGTAATGTCGTTGGTCGAGACAGACTTGACCGTACCTGCCTTGATGTCGGCGTCGCTGAAGGTGACCGTCTGCCAGTTCTGCCCACCCAGCTTGGCGTGGGCGCTGCCCGTCACCGTCAGCAGCAGGTTGCTGACCAAGGTTGCGGGATCGGCTTTCAGCTCGGTCTTGAAATCGTTGAGGCGCGTCTCGTCGATGTCCGCGATGCGGACTGTGCCAACGCTGGGCCGTACAGCGAGCACCGCCGACCGGGCGCCGCAGTTGAGGGTCTGGAGCTTGGCCTCGGCCGAGGCGGCTTCCACGAGCAGCGGCAGCTTGATCTGAGCCAGGCTGCCGAGCAGGCCGCCGCCGCCGCCGACCTTTGTCTCGATGTAGAGGCGGGTCTGTGCCGTGCGAATTACCGCCGAACCGTCGGAGGCCACCGTCATCCACGGTGACTTGTTGGGGCGCTCGCCGATGGCGAGCCATATCTGCGTGGAGGCCACGCCTGGCACTCCCGCGCCGAGATCGAGTTTCACCTGCCGCCCTTCCTGGGCCAGTTGCAAGGTGGTGCTGGCCAGGTCGAGCGCGCTGACGGCCACCCCCGCGCCGCTGGCCCCGGCGCGATGGTCCTGAGCGCCGTACGGTCCGAGATTGACGATGCGATCCAGTTCCGCGGGCGTTGCCTTGCCCGCCGCCGTGGCGAGGGCGCGAACCGCGGTCGCGGCGGTGTCCTTGCCGTTGGTGTCGAGCACCTTGGCCAGCACGGTCAGCGCGTCGCCGGTCGAGACATCCGTGGCCAGGACCTTGTCGAATGAGACACCTTCCAGCTTCAGATGGGTCCCGAGCGCATCAACATACTGGAGCAGGTCGACATCGGCCGCCGCCAGCGCGTTGTAGTCCATCACCGACAGGGTGACCTTGCTGCCGGTGAGGCCGGACAAAAGGGCGTTGGCCACGCCGCCATTCAGCGAGGCGAGCCGCGACCCCAGCTGAAAGCTGGCCAGCTCGGCCCGGGCAGCGGTGGCGCTGCGCTGAATGTCGGTGGTCGATCGGCCCAGGATCGCCTGGCCGAAGAACAGGTCGGCCTTGCCGGCGACCGTCACCTTGGCCGCATTGGGTGAGCTTGCGCCCGGGGTGAACCGGGAGGCCGCCGCGAGGGCCGGATCGGCGCGGTAGCCGCCTGTGGTCACGGTGACCGTAAGCGGGCCCTGCCAGCCGTTGGCGGCGGCGGTAGCCTCCGCCGCGCGCTGGGCGTTGCTCAGATCCCGGGCGGCGGCCATCGCGGCGAGGTCGGCGATCCCCTGCAGCTTGCGGGTCTGGAGAAAGATCGAACCGAGGTCCACGGCCAGCGCGGCGAACGCGAGCACGACGGCGGACGCGGCGACAGCGATGGTCGAGACAGCGCCCTTCTCGTCGCGCAGAAACGACCTGCGCATCAGTAGCCTCCCAGCCTGACCGTAGCCGACCGAGCGATCGTGCTCGAAGGCATCGGCACCAGGCCCTTCATCGACCAGAACGGCGTGTCGGCGGCGTTGTAGGTGACGCGGACCGTCAAGGTGTTGGTGTCGCCGGTGACCGTGGTGCTGGCGTTGGCCAGCTTCAACCAGGCGTAGTCATCGATTTCCTGGGCGAGCACGGCATTGGCCAGAAGCGTCCGCTCGGCGGCGTCGAGCCCGCCCATCGCGGCCCGGGCGGCGTCGTTGGCCGTCTGCTGGACCGCGTGCGAAAGCCAGAAATAGCCCCCGTAGCCACAGATGCCCATGAGCACGACCACCAGAACGGGGCCGACGATGGCGAACTCGAGCGCAGCCGCGCCGTCTTCGCGCCGGATGAACCGGCTGATGGTCAGGTGCCACTTCATGTCCGCAAGGCTGACGCCGCGGAAATGAATCACATGTTAAAGTTGCACCGAGATGCTAGTTTCTGTCGAACGTGTGAATGCGCGTCGCGTCGACCTTAACCGTAGCGCCGACGGCCAGCGAGCGGCCCTGTTCGCGCGAAACCTGCGCCTCAATCCGTTGCCCGTCATGGGTTTGCAGGTCGACGTGGGCCACGGCGCCGTCGATGCCGATTCGCTCCACGCGGGCCTCGAAGCCGTTGCCGCCGAGCATCAGGTCATAAGGTCGCACATAGGCCACGGCGGCCCCGTCGGGCGCTCCGGCGGCGGCGAGACTGACGCCGCCGGCCGTGAAACGACCGCCGCTGACCGCGCCTTCGAAGCTGTTCGCCTCGCCGACGAAGCCGCAGACGAACGGATTGATCGGGTTGTCGTGGACCTCGGCCGGGGTCCCGACCTGCTCGATGACGCCCTTGTTGAGGATCGCCACGCGGTCGGCGAGGTCGAGCGCCTCTTCCTGGTCGTGGGTCACGAAGATGGTGGTCACGCCGGTGGCGTCGTGGATGCGGCGCAGCTCCTTGCGCAGCGACTTGCGCACCGTGGCGTCGAGGGCGCCGAACGGCTCGTCGAGCAGCAGCACGCGCGGCGACACCGCCAGGGCGCGGGCCAGGGCGACGCGCTGGCGCTGACCGCCGGAGAGCTGCGAGGGGTAGCGTTTGCCGAGCTCGCCGAGCTCGACCAGCTTTAACAGCTCGTCGACGCGGGCGGTGATCTCGGCCTTGGGCGGCTTGTCCTTGCCCTTCCGCACGTCGAGCCCGAAGGCGACGTTGCGCGCCACGGTCATGTGCTTGAACAGCGCGTACTGCTGGAACACGAAGCCGACACGGCGCTGGGCGGCGCCGGAATAGGTGACGTCCTCGCCGTCGAACAGGATCTGCCCGCTCTCCGGGTACTCCAGGCCGGCGATGGCGCGTAGCAGCGTGGTCTTGCCCGAGCCGGAGGGGCCGAGCAGGGCCAGCAGTTCGCCGGGTTTGATCTCGAGGCTGATGTCGTTCAGGGCCGGAAAGCGGCCGAACGTCTTCTGCACCGAGCGGATCGAGATAGTCATCAGGTCTGGTCCAGGTCCGATCAGTGGGTGGTCTTGCGGCTGTGCTGTCCAGCCTCGAGCAGGCTCTTCAGCACCAGGGTGACGACGGCGAGCAGGCAGAGCAACGCCGCCACCGCGAACGCGCCGACGAAATCATACTCGTTGTAGAGGATCTCGACATGCAGCGGCATGGTGTTGGTCAGGCCGCGGATATGGCCGCTGACCACCGACACGGCGCCGAATTCGCCCATCGCCCGGGCG